>Ga0207426_1000212_pt1 | contig 137314 bp, 143 predicted proteins | sample AraplaMF_Cvi_mMS_FD_184265 | JGI IMG/M metagenome (GOLD analysis project Ga0207426, IMG submission 184265) | Arabidopsis root microbial communities from the University of North Carolina, USA - plate scrape MF_Cvi_mMS (SPAdes) (version 2) | ecosystem: Host-associated > Plants > Roots >... | reverse complement strand
GCGATGTTGCGGACCTGCGCCGTCAGGTTCGAGGCCATGAAGTTGACGTTGTCGGTCAGGTCCTTCCAGGTGCCGGCGACGCCGGGCACCTGGGCCTGGCCGCCGAGCTTGCCTTCGGTGCCGACCTCGCGCGCGACGCGCGTCACTTCCGAGGCGAAGGAGTTGAGCTGGTCCACCATGGTGTTGATGGTGTCCTTCAGCTCCAGGATCTCGCCGCGCACGTCCACCGTGATCTTGCGCGAGAGGTCGCCGCGCGCCACGGCGGTGGTGACGTTGGCGATGTTGCGGACCTGTGCGGTGAGGTTGCCGCACATCGCGTTGACGGAGTCGGTGAGGTCCTTCCAGGTGCCGGCGACGCCGGGGACGATGGCCTGACCGCCGAGCTTGCCGTCGGTGCCGACCTCGCGCGCCACGCGCGTCACTTCCGAGGCGAAGGAGCGGAGCTGGTCCACCATCGTGTTGATGGCTTCCTTGAGCTGAAGGATCTCGCCGCGGACGTCGACGGTGATCTTCTTCGACAAGTCGCCGTTCGCCACCGCGATCGTCACCTCGGCGATGTTGCGAACCTGGTTGGTCAGGTTGTTCGCCATCGAGTTGACGCTCTCGGTGAGGTCCTTCCAGACGCCGGTCACCTCGGGCACCTGGGCCTGGCCGCCGAGCTTGCCCTCGGTGCCGACCTCGCGCGCGACGCGCGTCACCTCGGAGGTGAACACGCCGAGCTGCTTGATCATGGTGTTGACGATGTTCGCCGACTGCAGGAATTCGCCGCGGAGCGGGCGGCCGTCGACGTCGAGCTTGACGGTCTGGAGCAGGTCGCCTTGCGCCACCGCCGCGACCGCCCGCGTCACCTCGCGCGTCGGCCAGAGCAGATCGTCGATCAGCGTGTTGACCGAGCCTTCCATGTCGGCCCAGGACCCGGAGGCGAGGCCGAACTTGACGCGCTGCCGGGTCTTGCCTTCGCGGCCCACCACCTGGCCGACCAGCTCGAGCTGCTGCGCCATGCGCTGATTGGCGGCGATGATTTCGTTGAAGGTGTCGGCGATCTTGCCGTCGATGCCGAGATAGTCGCCGCTCATCCGCACCGAGAAATCGCCGCTGCGCATCGCCTGGAGCGCGAGAAGCAATTCCGGCCGGGAGTCCGGCTCCGACATTCCGTTGGTTTTAGGCTTTGGGACGCGACGACCGGACCGTGATGCAGTTCCGGGATCGAGGTCGCTCATACTGATTCCCCCGCAAGCGTCGGCCGAATCCGCGCCACGACGCAATTGATCAAACTAGAGCGTCAGCCAAATTCGAAATCAAGCGCCAACGTTGCGGCGCTTCGAAATGGAACCTGCTCTGCTCAGCCCGGCCAAGCTAACGGCCCTCGTCCGGGTTGGTTCCATTCGGTTCCGAAAAAGTTTGGCTTTGGCCAAAAAGCTTTGGCCTTGGCTAAGCGTTCGTTGCCGCCGATCTCGACTCCTGGGGACGGAACGGAGCAACAGGCCCCCGGTTAGCAGGGACAGGGAGAGCGCCATGCATATGAAAGCAGCATTTGCAGCGATCGCGACCATCACCTTGCTCGCCGGTTCGGCCTTCGCGCAGGGTGGCCAGCCCAGCGGCCGCGGCTCGGTGACCGGCGATCCCGCCGCGAGCTCGGCCACCCCGCGGGCGGATACGCCGACCACGGGGGCCGCGACCCGGTCGAACCCCAGCGGCAGCGGCACGTCGACCTCTGGAGGCAAGGACGACAATGGGGATGCGGGCCGGGACAAGATGCCGGAGAGCAATCGCGCGGTGCGGCCGGAGAGCCAGCAGCATCATCCCAACGACAAGTGAGGGCCGCTACTTGTCCGCCATGGTGCGTTCGGCGTCCCTGACCTGCGCGCGCAGCACAGGAAGCTGCTCGCGTGCAAAGGCTGCGAGAGCCGGATTGTCCGGCCCCTTCAGGTAGCGCTCGAGCAGGATGATAACGGCCTCGTATTCGGGAATCTGCGCGGCATAGAAGGTGCGTATATAGGCGGGGCCCTCGGAGGAGTCGGGCTCGGCGAGGCTTGCGCCCGCCGCCGTCTTACTAACCTGAGGCTCGGCGCCGATCGCCGCCTGGATCTCCTTCAGCGACTTGTCGCGTTTTGCCGCCTCCTCGGCGCGCAAGGCGGCGAGGTTCTTCACCTCGGCATTGCCCTTCAGGTCGGTGCTCTCCAGAAGGCCTTGCTGAAAGCGGCTGAAGGCATAGAGACCACTGATGACATCGGTGGCCGTCGGTGCGCGGCCGTCCAGCCGCTGCTCGCCGGTGTTGTCGGCAAACGCGGCGGTGCTCACCAACATCAGGACGATCGCAACAAGAACTCGCATCCCTGACAATGACCGATGCCGTGCGAAGTTCCCCGGACGTTACGATGCGGTAAGGGCGGTTGCGATGCCGGAGTTCCGACCCCACGTGTTCTGGATGAAACAGTCTGACATTTTCAGGGACAACGCCGAGAACTGTCTGCAGCTTGCCGAACGTGCGGAAGGGCAGCCGGCCTACAAGCGCTACTCGCGCATGGCGCAGGCCTGGACTGCGCTCGCGGCGGAGCAGGACTGGCTCGACGGTGAAGTCCCACCCGTGACGGTGCGTACCCGTCAAATGCAGGAGGCATAGGCGCTCCTGCCGTCGTGAAACCGCGTGTGAGGCCGCGCACGGACAGCAAGTGACCGATCCAGGATCATTCGGGAACAAGTCAATCGTGCCGATTTGCGATTCCAGAAGGAGATTTTGCAATGGCTCCGCGTCTCGCTCTTCTCTCACTCATTCTCGCCTTCGGCGTCTCGGTCGCGTTTGCGACGGTGACGACGGTGCGGCAGGTGCATCTCGAGAACGCATCTGCCGCGGTCCATGCGGCGCATAGCTAGCGCCGGACCTCGCGCGCGCCGGAACGTTCGACGGTCTTGCGCGTAAACGCCTCGACACATCAGAGAGGCGAGAGGACATCATGGCGAATTCGCATCATGGCATCGTCAGGGACGGGCGTGGCGAGGAGCAGCCGCGCGACAAGCAGCGCGCGCAGGCCGTGCACAAGGCAGGTTCGAAAGGCTCGCCGTCGCGCGAAGCAACGCGCGATCCTGAGCTGACCGACAAGAACAAGACGCCGGGCTCCGGCGTCATGCCGGACGATTCCGGCGACGCTCCGACGGGCTAGTTCTCGCGAAGGAACGAATCCGCGCGCGACGAGTCGACGGATTGCTTCCGGTTGTCATGCCCCCGGTGCGCCGGAAGCAATCTCCAAGGACGGCCCTGGCACCCACCGTGCCGGGGTCGTTTTTTGTTTGGCCAGATTGTGAGGATCAGCCCTCTTCAGGCTCGCCTTGACTATGGCCTTCCGGTCCGCGGCCCAACACACCGAAGCTGCTCGATTTCACGCCGGCGGCCGCATCGACGCCCACTGCCGCTAGCCCGTACTTGAGCAACTCGCGAACCGCCGCAGCGCGGGTCGGCATGCGGTGCTTGAACCGGAAATCATCAACTGCGGCCAGCTCCTCGGGTGAGAGCATGACCTGAAGGCGCTCGGCGCGAAGGTCATTCATGGTCGGTCACACAAAATGAGTAAGATGAGTAGTTTGCTCAACGAACTCATTGGGCGGGAGTTCCACAAGAATCGGCAAAATACCCAAATGAGTAAAAAAGTATAGCAAAATCAATAAGTTATATTGAAACGAGTCTCGCGCTGGTGCATTCTCCTGCAAAGGGAGATTGGCCATGACGGAAGAAGTCAGGTTGCCCCGCAAGCTATCCGAAGAGCCGGAAGCGCCGAAACCGCGACGGCCGAGCCACCAGAAGGTGATCGACCAGGTCGAGCGCTGGGCCAACAGCCCGGGCCTGCAACCGCCGAGGACAGATGATGCGAAGACGCTCTGAACCCCACACTTTCGAACAGCGCCTCGACGCGCAGAGGCTGCGGCTGGAACACGAGCTTGCCAGCCTGCCGGTCGGCGTTCAGCGCGACTCCGTGGCCGCGCGCATCGAGCAGCTTCAGACCGCTGCCGAGATGTTCGAATTCCTGAAGTTACGGGACGCTTCTGCGGTGCGCTGATCGCGACCAGGAACCGGACGAGAGGTGGTGAGAGACGGTGCGAAATTTCCGCCTCGACCACCACGCAAAGACTGACACCACAGCCCAGGCAAAGATAGCAGCGGCAAAGGCCGCTGCACCGCTCTCGGAAACGGTGACGTGGAATACGGCGGCGAAGGCGACAAGGCCTATGCTTCCCAAGGCCGCGCCGGCGGCGTCCAGCGCTGCGGCTTCTTGCCCACGCCGGCGGCCGTCGAGGCCTGCCTTCTCCTTGGCCCGGCGCTCGTGACTTTCGATCAGCGTTGCGCTGGCGCAGAAGATGGCGGGGAGGGCCAGGAACAGCCCGCCGACGGAGACGCCGAAGTGCGCCCCCATGGCGCCCGCCAGCACCGTCGCCAGTCCGCCGAGCACGAAGCGAATGCCGTATTCGTACCAGCGCGTCTGCTTCAGTGCCGGCAATGACATCTTGACCAGCATCAGGCGGCACCTCCGAAGCTCGCGAGCAGGGCGAAGGCGACGGCCAGCCACGCCGCAAAAGCGAGGATGGTGGCAGGCAGCGCGGTGAGACAAAGCCGTATCAGCAAATGACAGACGACGACGCTGTAGCAGGCGAGTGCGATCGCGCCGTAGATCATGGTCCAGCTTTCGGCGGCCGCATACGTGGTGCCGTGCTGGACGATCGCGATGGCGAGCGTGGCGAGCGCGACCGAGGGGGCCGCGCCGAGCAGCCCGGCAAAGCTCTTCGGCCGCAGTATGTCGCCAAGGATCGCGAAAGCCGAGACGATCACGCCGCCGGCGATGAAGCGCAGGACATATTCGGTCATGGCCGTGCTCGCCGGTGTTTGCGGCGCCGGCCTCCCGCTAGCGTGAGCGGCCTGATCAGCCGCTCGACGACAATGCCGAGCGAGAAGCCCGCGACCACATCGCTCGGCCAGTGCGCCAGCAGCGCGATGCGCGTCAGGGACAGCGCGACGGTGATGGAGCGCACGAGGCGGCGCGGCGCTGCGGGCAAGAGCCGCGCCGCCGAGGCAAGCGCGCCCATATGCATGGCGTGGCCGGAGGGGAAGGCATCACGGGCCTGCCCGGAGATCGGAACGCCATGGCGATGACCCTGGATCGTCACACGATCCGGCCTGATCTGGTTGAACATGGATTTTAGCGCGTGCGGCAGCATCGCCGTCGCCACGGTCACCGCCAGCACATGATTGGCGGCGGGACGTGCCTGCGGATGCCGCCATTGAGTGTACAGCCATCCTGCCGCGGCAAGCACAAGCAGCAGATGCTCGTCGGCCGCCCAGGTCAGCGCCTGCGCTGTCTGCTCAAGTTCTGAGTTGGTGTGGTCGGCGATCTCGTTCGCGATCGCCGTGTCGATCCGAGTGGGTTTGACTGTTGCGAGTGCCATCGGTCCGCAGGAATGTTCTCCGTGACACTCCTGTAATGCTTGGGTGACGATGATCGTTCCTGCGGTTACGGCTGCCCCGATCCGCCTGCCGAGCCGTAGACCTGACCCGTTGCGTAGCTTGCATCGGCGGCTGCAAGCTGAACGTAGATCGAGGCGAGCTCGGCGGGCTGGCCGGGGCGGCCGAGCGGCGTCATGCCGCCGAACTTCTCGAGCTTCTCCATCGAGGCGCCGCCGGATACCTGGAGCGGCGTCCAGATCGGGCCGGGCGCCACGCCGTTGACGCGGATGCCTTTCGGACCGAGCTGCTTGGCCAGCGACTTCACGTAGTTCATCGTCGCGGCCTTGGTCTGCGCGTAGTCGTAGAGTTCCGGAGAGGGATCGTAAGCCTGCTCGGACGTGGTGCCGATGATGCACGCGCCCGGCTTCAGGTGCGGCAGCGCCGCCTTGATGATCCAGAAGGGCGCATAAATGTTCGTTTTCATCGTCGCGTCGAAATCCTCCGACGAGACGTCGAGGATCGACTCGCGGCTCTGCTGCCGCGCGGCGTTGCAGACGAGGATGTCGAGACCGCCAAGGCCCTGCAGGGCCTGCTCGACCAGCTTCTTGCAGAACGCTTCGTCGCGGAGGTCGCCGGGAATTGCGAGGCCGGTGCGCCCCGCCTTCTTGATCAGGGCGATGACCTCCTGCGCGTCGGGCTCCTCGTTCGGGACATAGTTGATCGCGACGTCGGCGCCTTCGCGGGCATAGGCGATCGCGGCGGCGCGGCCCATGCCGGAATCGCCGCCGGTGATCAGCGCCTTGCGGCCGGCGAGGCGGCCGGAGCCCTTGTAGCTGGTCTCGCCATGGTCCGGCGGCGGCTCCATCTTGCCGGCGAGGCCGGGCCAGGGCTGCGTCTGCTTCTTGAAAGGCGGCTTCGGATAGCGGCTGACGGGGTCGGTCAGTTTCTGTTCCGCCAGTTTCTGCTCGGTCATGGTCGTGTCTCCTTTCGCTGCCGAAGACGCCAGCGAAGCTGCGGCAAGCGTAACGCTTGCCGCCTGGACGACGTGCCGGCGGGACAGTGAGTCTTGTCCTGATGCGCCACGAGGATCTCCGCGTTTGCCATCTCAATGCGCGGAGACGAAGGGCGTTGCTAATCGGGGGGACGCCGGCGGACCGGCGTCCTCTGAAAATGGTGCTACTTCGACTGACCGACGCTCGGCGCCTTGCCGAGCTCCTTCGCCATCTGAAGATGATGCTTGAGCGCCGGTAGCGTCTTGCCCGCCCAATCCTTCAGCTCGGCGTTGTCGCCGCCCTTGGCGTAACGTTCGAATAGCGACACCGCGTCTTCGTGCGCGCTGGACTGGTAGGAATCGTAGTCGGAGCTGAAGTCCTTGCCGCTCGCGGCCTTGAGCTTGTCGAGCTTGCTCTGGTGCGAGCTGTCGAGCGCGGTCGGCAGCGTCGCCTGGACCTTGCCATTTCCGACCAGACCTTTGAGCTCGCTGCTGGTCTTGGTGTGGTCGGTGACCATCTGCTGCGCGAAGGCCTTCTCCTGGGCGTTGCCCTTCTGCTCGGCGAGCTTGCTCGATTCGATCTCGAACATGTCGCTGATCGCGACCTCCTTGACGAAGTCGGCAGTCGCCGGCGCGACGCCGAGCGCCGAATTGACGCCGGTCTTCTCACCTAGCGACTGCGCGAGCGCGGGGCCTGCGAGGAGCACGCAAGCGAAGGCGATGACGGTGCGTTTCATGGTCCGGTCCCTCTGAATTGGCGGCGCGACTGCCCGCCGCGCGATGTTGCGCCGACACAACCCTGTGTAGGGACGGATGTTCCTAATCGGCCGGATTGCGGCCGGTGCGTGGATTGATCGGATCGGTCGGCTTGCGCCGGAGCCTTTCCGGCAGGAACGGCTCGTCCGGCGAAGCCGAAGCCTCGGCGCGCACATCGGCATGGCGCTGTGCGCGCTCGTGCGGTGTCCTGTTGTCGTTGAAGTGCCGCTTCACGTCGACGCCGTCGACGGGGTCGTTGACGCCGTGCTGGATGTCGCGAAAGTCGCTCATGGTTCACTCCATTCCTGGCAGGATCGTCTCGAGCACCTGCCGTGCCGCGCGAGAGTCAGAAAACCACGCGTTCCCTGCGATGTTCCTGGTCTGGCGCTGGAACATGATCGGAACGATCGCTTTCCTGTCCGGTTGGTCCACACATTGGCTGAGTGGAGAATTGCAATGTTGAATCAAGGCGAGCTGGACCGCAGCGAGATGGGCCGGTTGATCGGCAGCGACAAGGTCGAGGGAACATCGGTCTACGGTGCCGACCGCAACCGCATCGGCTCGATCGAACGCGTGATGATCGACAAGGTCAGCGGCAAGGTGTCCTACGCGGTGCTCGGGTTCGGCGGATTCCTCGGGCTCGGCAACGACCATTATCCCTTGCCCTGGCAATCGCTGAAATACGACAGGGAGCTCGGTGGCTACGTCACCGGCATCACGGCCAAGGAGCTGGAAGGCGCGCCGAAATACGGCGACAGGAGCGATTGGAACTGGGGCGACGACGCCGCCGTCCGCGGCATCAACTCGTACTACGGTGTTCCGTTCGCGTAAGGAGATTCCATGAGCAAGGAACGGCCCAACGACGATCCCCGGCAGCAGAGCGACTGGGGATCTCATGCCCAGACGGACAAGCCCTGGAAGGGCAATCCGGAGAAGGAGCAGGGATCGGGCAAGGTGAAACCCGATCTGGAGAAATGGCACGAGACCAAGACGCACTGAGCGAAGTGTGTCGGCACATTCGGTGTCATCGCCCGCCTGGTGCGCAATTGCGCACAGGGGCGGGCGATCCAGTATTCCAGGAGCGGTTGAGGGATTCGGAGAAGCCGCGGCGTACTGGATGCCCCGGTCAAGCCGGGGCATGACAGTTGTGTCTGGGGCGGCCTATGCCACCGCTTCCTTCCGCCCCGGCCCCGCATGCACATGCACCTGCTTCGCATGCAGCACCTCGCCGCATTCCGAGCACACCATCACGGGGTCGAACAGCTTGCCGCAAGTCTTGTGCTCGTGCAGCAGCGGGCGGCCGCGCTCGTCGCCCATGTGGGTGTCGCCCCAATGCACCATCGCCATGATGATCGGATAGAGGTCGAGACCCTTCTGCGTCAGGATATATTCGTAGCGCTTCGGCGCTTCGGAATAGGGGACACGACGCAGGATGCCGAAGCGGACCAGCTTCTTCAGCCGCTCCGAGAGCAGATGCCGCGTGATCTGCAGCGAGGACTGGAACGCCTCGAACCGGCGCACGCGCAGGAAGCATTCGCGCAGGATCAGCAGCGTCCAGCGATCGCCGACCACCGCGACGGTGCGAGAGAGCGAGCATTGCTCCTCGTCCAGCGTGTCCCACTTCATGATGGTCTCCGGCTCAAGCCCCGTCAGTCAGAAAAAGGAACTGACTTGAACGGTCAGCACAATTTCCAAGGTACGGTAGCATCGAGCCTGGAAGTTTGACAGTTCTATTTTAGAACTATAGCCTCTCGCTCAATCACACGCTCACCGGAGGAGGCGACCTTGCCCAAGCGAAACGCGACAGCGGCCGTGATCGGGGCCGGCGATTTCATCGGCTCCGAGATCGCCAAGAAATTCGCCGCCGAAGGCTTCACCGTGTTTGCCGGCCGTCGCAACGGCGACAAGCTGGCGCCGCTGGTGAAGGATATCGAAGCCGCTGGCGGCGAGATCCACGCGCGCTCTCTGGATGCGCGGAAGGAAGAGGAAGTCGTCTCCTTCCTCAGCGATGCCGACAAGCACGCGCCGCTGGAGGTCTGCATTTTCAACGTCGGCGCCAACGTCAACTTCCCAATCCTCGACACCACCGAACGCGTGTTCCGGAAGGTTTGGGAGATGGCCTGCTATTCCGGCTTCCTCGCAGGCCGCGAGGCGGCGCGGCTGATGCTGCCGCACGGCGGCGGCAACATCTTCTTCACCGGCGCGACGGCGTCCTTGCGCGGCGGCAGCGGCTTTGCCGCCTTCGCCAGCGCCAAGTTCGGCCTGCGCGCGGTGGCGCAGGCGATGGCCCGCGAGCTCGGGCCGAAGAACATCCACGTTGCCCATCTCATCATCGATTCCGGCGTCGACACCGAATGGGTGCGGCAGCGCCGGCTCGAGGCGCTCGGGCCGAACGCGCTCGACAATCCCGACCTCCTGATGCCGCCCGCCTCGGTCGCGGATGCTTATTGGCAGCTCTATCAGCAGCCCAGGAGCGCCTGGACCTTCGAGATGGAGATCAGGCCGTTCGGAGAGAAATGGTGACCGCTGCCGAAAACTCCGGCTAGACTAATCCCAACATCAAGCAAATTCCGGGAGGTATTTAAGTGAAGACCGCGATCACCGAACTGTTCGGCATCGAGCACCCCATCATCCAGGGCGGTATGCATTTCGTCGGCTTTGCCGAGCTTGCCGCCGCCGTCTCGAATGCCGGCGGACTCGGCATCATCACGGGCCTCACACAGAAGACGCCGGAGCTGCTCGCCAAGGAGATCGCGCGCTGCCGCGACATGACCGACAGGCCGTTCGGCGTGAACCTCACCTTCCTGCCGACGTTCGCGGCGCCGCCTTATCCGGAATATATCGCCGCCATCGTCGAAGGCGGCATCAAGGCGGTGGAGACCGCGGGCCGCAGCCCCGAACAGTACATGCCGGCGCTGAAGGCGGCCGGCATCAAGGTGATCCACAAATGCACCTCGGTGCGCCACTCGCTGAAGGCCGAGCGCATCGGCTGCGACGCCGTCAGCGTCGACGGCTTCGAGTGCGGCGGCCATCCCGGCGAGGACGATATCCCGAACATGATCCTGCTGCCGCGCGCCGCGGAGGAGTTGAAGATCCCGTTCGTCGCCTCCGGTGGCATGGCCGACGGGCGCAGCCTCGTCGCCGCGCTGTCGCTGGGCGCGGCCGGCATGAACATGGGCACGCGCTTCATCGCGACCAGGGAAGCCCCGGTGCATCAGAACGTGAAGGACGCGCTGGTCGCCGCCACTGAGCTCGACACCCGTCTGATCATGCGCGCGCTGCGCAACACCGAGCGTGTGCTCAAGAACGCCAATGTCGACCGCCTGCTCGAGATCGAGCGCGAGAAGGGCGCCAAGCTGACCATCGACGACATCCACGACCAGGTCGCCGGCGTTTATCCGAAGATCATGCTGGACGGGCAGATGGACGCCGGTGCCTGGAGCTGCGGCATGGTCGCAGGCCTCATCCACGACATCCCGACCTGCAAGGAACTCATCGACCGCGTCATGGGCGAGGCGGAACAGATCATCCGCAGCCGCCTGCTGGGGTTCCTGGATGGGACGAGTGCGACGCGAAAAGTCGCCTGACACCGTCAAACTTCTTAACCACGGCGGCAATCGGCCGCTGGAAATGCGCGCGACGCCTCCTAAATAGGGGTAAATTACCCCTTAATAATTCAATTTCAGGAGGCGTCCGTGGTCCTGAAAAGCGTTCCTTTTGCACTTGCCGTCGCCCTCGTTGTCGCGTGGGGCGGCGTTGTGCGCGCTGACGACTACAAGCCTGACGAATATCTCGGTCTCGACCTCTCCAAGGCCGTCCTGTCGCCAAAGCGGCTCGGACCGGAGACGCAGTTCGCCCCGGTCGCGCTCGAGGCAAAGGGCGGCAACGAGGCGCAGGCCCGCATTGAGCCGATGGACGTGCCCAGGAAGGTCGCTGCCGAGCGCGTGCATGCGGCCGAGCCAAAGGTCGCGCATACCACCAGGAGCCCGCAGCCGCGCGGCGCCGCCCGCGCCAAGCTCGCCCATCGCCACGGCAATCCGCTCGACGCGCAGGCGAGGGATACCCGCATCCAGACCTGGCCCTGTCGCTCCGGCGGCATCTGCAACTGGCAGCGCTAAGGCGTAGCTGATCTCACCTAGATCGAGTGCGATGTTGCTTCACCTCTCCCCGCAAGCGGGGCGAGGGAGCGCACCTTTCTGGCCGCTGCATCTCGCCCGTCATCCCCGCGTCGCAAAACCGTAGGCTCCGAGTCAAGAAACCGTCAGGGTAGCCGTCAACCGGCGCAGGCACCTTCCGTCGCGATTCGACGAAGGTCTCCTGAATGGCAACGCTTCGCGCCTCGCGCGCATGGACCCGGCGGCAATTCCTGGTCCGCTCCACCTCCAGCCTCGCCGTTGCCTCGCTCGGCACGCTCGCAAAGCCCCGCATCAGCCGCGCCGTCGACCGCCCGCAGATCGCGGGCGGCATCCAGTCCGGCGACGTCTCGGATGGGTCCGCCGTCGTCTGGGCCCGCGCCGACCGGGCCGCGCGCATGCACGTCGAATGCTCGACCGTCGAGAGCTTCAAGACCATCGTCGCATCGGCTTCGCGCGACGCTTTGCCCGATTCCGACTTCACCGCAAAGCTGCAGCTCGACGATCTGCCGGCCGGGCAGGACATCTTCTATCGCGTCCGGTTCGACGATATCGCCACCGGCATCGCCGGCGAAAGCCGCATTGGTCATTTCCGCACCGCGCCGGCAGCTAACCAGTCGATCTCGTTCGTGTGGTCCGGTGATGTTGCGGGGCAGGGCTGGGGCATCGACATTTCGCGCGGGGGCTATCGCAGCTATCGCACCATGCTGGACAACCGCCCCGACTTCTTCATCCATTCCGGCGACCACATCTACGCCGACTGCACAATTCCGTCCGAGCAGAAGTTGCCGAACGGCGAGACCTGGCGGAATCTGGTGACCGAGGAGAAGGCTGAGGTCGCGCATACGCTGGCGCAGTTCCGCGGCAACTACAAATACAACCATCTCGATGAGCATTTTCGCGCCTTCCACGCCGAAGTGCCGATGCTTGCGCAATGGGATGACCACGAGGTCACCAATGATTGGTCGCCGGCCGGTAGCTACGACAATGCGGGCTTCGAGGACGACGGCACGCCGCGCCTGATCGCGCGCGCCCGCCGCGCCTTCTTCGACTTCATGCCGATCCGCGACCTCGGCACGCGGCAGGGCCGGGTCTATCGCAGGATCGCCTACGGTCCGCTCCTCGACGTCTTCATGATCGACATGCGCAGTTTTCGCGATGACAGCTGGAACAAGGGCGACGACCACCACGGCTGGATCCTTGGCGCCGAGCAACTCGCTTGGCTGAAGCGCGAGCTGGCCGCATCGCGTGCGACCTGGAAGGTGATTGCGGCCGACCTGCCGATTGGCCTCGTCAGCCTCGACGCCGTCGCGCTCGGCAATGGCGCACCCGACCGGCGCGAGCACGAGATCGCCGATCTGCTGTCGTCCATCAAGCGCGCGGGCGTGCGCAACATCGTCTGGCTCACCGCCGACATGCACTACACGGCCGCGCATTATTACGATCCGAGTAAGGCCCAGTTTCAGGAATTCGAGCCGTTCTGGGAGTTCGTCTCCGGCCCGCTCCATGCCGGCACCTGGGGCCCGGGCGAGCTCGACAATACGTTTGGTCCGGTCGCGATGTACCAGAACGGTTGCAGCGGGGCGCAGGGCGAGAACCTTGCGCCGTGCTTCGGCCTGCAATTCTTCGGCCGCGTCGACATCGACGGCCGCAGTGGCGTGATGACCGTGACGTTGAAGGACGTCGACAATCGCGACCTCTGGTCCGTCGACATCGTGCCGCAGCCGCGCCCGGCCGTGGTGGCGCAGCATTCCTAAAGCATGATCCGGAGAAGTGCGAAGCGGTTTTCCGGAAAGATCATGCGTAGAAAATAAACTGAAGCGCGATGACGATTAGTCCAAATCTCATCGCGCTTTAGGGCATCCGCAGGCCGATGCCGCCGCGCACCGGGCGGGCCACGGGCTGCGGAGCTTCCGCGCGCGCATTCATCCAGGCCGGCTTCTGTGGCGCAGCGGGTTGCCGGACATAGAACTCGCCTTGCTTGGGCGAGCCGGTATAGGCGAAACCGTCGGCATGCACAGGTGTGGCGCCGGCAAGGGCGGCCGCCAGAACGGCCATCGTCAAAATCGTCCTCATGATCGTCTCCGTTCGCGCGCGGCCGAAATGACCGCGATCACGGGATGCTGACAGGAGAGGACAATGATCTGAAATGCCGTTTGGCTGTTGCGGCGATAGCGGCCGGCTATCTCGCTAACCCGATCTTGATTGGCCGCGTCTGCGCCTTCCGCGCTATACTGGCCGTTCCCGCCACCTCTTTTCCATCACCGAAAAGTCTGTCCCCGCGGCTTCACCGCGCCTCCGGTGGGATGAAATACGTCAGGAGCTTACTCATGGACAATCTGAAGACACAGGGCATCAGCATGCCCAAGCTCGGCCTCGGCACTTTCCGCATGCAGGGCGATGCCTGCCGTGCGGCGGTCGAGAGCGCGCTTGCGATCGGCTATCGCCACATCGACACCGCCGAGATGTACGCCAATGAAGAGCCGATCGGCGCCGCGCTTGCCGCGGCCAAGCTGCCCCGGGGCGAGCTGCACGTCACGACCAAGGTCTGGCACGAGAACCTCTCTCCGGACGCCATCCGCCGTGCCTTCGACGCCAGCCTGACCAAGCTGCGGCTCGACCATGTCGATCTCTATCTGGTGCACTGGCCGTCGAAGTCGGCGAACTGGGGCGCGGTGTTCGAGACCCTGATGAAGCTGAAGGAGGAAGGACGCACGCGGGCCATCGGCGTTGCCAATTTCACCACGGCGCTGCTCAAGATCGCCGTCGAGGACGTCAAGGCGCCGATCGCCTGTAACCAGATCGAATATCACGCGATGCTCGATCAATCGAAGGTGCTGGCCTATCTCAACACCAAATCAATTCCGCTGGTCGCATATTGCCCGCTCGCGCAGGGACGCATTGCCTCGGATCCCGTGCTGGCCGAGATTGGCGCCAGGCATAATGCAACGGCCGCCCAGGTCGCGCTGAAATGGCTGCTCGACCAGAACGGCGTCGCAGCGATCCCGAAAGCGTCGCGTCGCGAGAGCCAGCAGGCCAATCTCGATGCGCTCAAGATCACGCTCGACGATGCCGACCGCAACAAGATCGCCGCGCTGCCCAAGGACAGGCGCTGCGTCAATCCAGGCTTCGCGCCGGCGTGGGACTAACGAGCTGTATGCCGCGAACGCAAAGAAATGGCCCCGTGAGGGGCCATTTCCATATTGCGTTGCGCATTAGTCCCAGTGGTGACGATGGCTGCGCTTGATCACGACGACCCGATCGCCGTGATGACGCCAGCCACGATGCCAGCCGTGGTCACGATGCATGCCGTACTCGGCGTGCGCCGCATACGGGCCGTGGTGATGACCGCGCTTGATCACTACCGTCTCCGCGCTGGCGAGCGTCGGCGCTGCGATCGCGAGAGCGCCGAGGGCCGCAACCACATAACCAAGCTTCTTCATGATGTCCTCCTCCAATCGAATGCCAATCTAAACGGCGCATTCGCGTGAACGTTCCGGAGGAGTCGCAGGAGAATTCTGAACACCTGTTCAGACAGAGTGCGCTGTAGCCAAGCGCGAACCGAATCTTCGCAAGATCGCGCTCAAATCACGGTCTCTCATCGCAGCGTTGCTGCGCCGGTGTGGGCGCGCCGGTGGCGACGTATTTACCGTCCCTGATCGTGTACTCGCCGCGCTCGCTGCGATTGTAGATCGCGCGCAGGCTGCCGTCCTTGAGGAGCAGCAGCCCGAACTCGCGGGTCTGATGCAGCGAGGGGAAGTACACCATCACATTGAGCAGGCCTTCGGCATTGGTGGTGGCGGACACCACCTCGTTCTCGTCCCTGGCATCGCCGAAATTGCGCCGGTACATCACGCGACCGTCCTTCCGGATCTCGTAAGTCAGCAGCGCGCCCTTGTCGCGGTCGGGCCGGGCCGCGCAATCGACCGCCCATGAGCCGAGCAGCCCCCATTGCTCGACGGTCGCCGCAAGCGTTTCCGCACGCGCCGAAGGCACCAAGGCAACCCATAGCAATGCAGCCGTGGTCCAGCGGCTCAAACAACGCGTCATGTCCTGAAAGGCCCCGCCTCGAAGAATTCCAAAGTGTAGCATCCCGCCGGCGTCCGTCCACGGCCGCCGCCGATCGCGCGCGAATTTGATCCGCGTCAATGAGGCCGGGCCTGGCAGGGGTAGGATGGCAGCTCCGAAGGCGAACGTGGATAGACCAATGCTGAATCAAGTCATGGATTTTGCGGGCGAGGTGCTGCCGGGGAGCTGTGCCGTGCCGCCCTATTCGGAGACCGCGTTTCTGGCCGAGCTGGGCGACCGCCTGAGATCCTCGCGCACCCGCTGCGACCTGTCGCGCCGGGAGCTCGCGCGCCGCTCCGGGATTTCCGAGCGCTACATCGCCCAGATCGAGGCCGGCAAGGGCAACGTCTCGATCGTCCTGCTGCTGCGGCTGGCGTCCGCGATCCACAGCAGCCAGCCCCAGGCGGCTTGAATAATTGGCGTCAGCGAGCCTCAGGCCCGCTTCTCGACATTGGCGCTGCGGGCCGGCACGCCGAACTCCTTGCGGCACACTTCGGCCAGCACGGCGACGCCTTCGCGGATCTGCTGATGCGTCGGACTTGCAAAGCAGAGCCGCAGCCGTGAGCTCGAATGGCTCTTGCTGGTCGACCATTCCGGCCCCGGATTGATCGAGACGCCGGCGGCGAGCGCGGCTTGGTAGAGCTTTAGCGTATCGACCTGGTCGGGCAGCTTCACCCACAGGAAGATGCCGCCCTTGGGCTCCTCGAACTCGGCGGCGGTGCCGAACTGCTCATTGAGCGCTTCCATCAGCGTGTCGAGCTTGGTGCGCAGCGACTTGGTCAGCGCCGGCACATGGGTCGAGAAATGCGGCTTGCAATAGGCCGCCAGCACCATCTGCTCCAGCGCGCCGGAGCCGGCATCCGTCTTCAGCGACAGCATCCGCGACATCACATCCCAGGGCGCGACGATGAAGCCGACGCGCAGCGCCGGCGCGATCGACTTCGAGAACGAGCCGATATGGATGACGCCGCCGTTCGGGCTCATCGCGTGGATCGCGGGCGGTCGTTGTCCTGACCAGACCAGGTCGGCATAGCAATCGTCCTCGAAGATCGGCACGCCGTATTCGCTGGCGAGCCGCACCAGCTCGGCGCGGCGGCTCTCGGGCATGATGCTGCCGGTCGGGTTCTGCACCGTCGGGATGGTGTAGATGTATTTCGGGCGGATGCCGCGGCTCTTCAGGTCGGCGAGCGTCGAGGCCAGCGCGTCCATGCGCATGCCGTCCTTGTCGAGGGGGATGCCGACCACGTTGACGCCGAGCCGGGCGAGGCGGTTCAGCGAGCCCTGATAGCTGTCCTGCTCGAAGATCACGGTGTCGCCGCGCGTCAGCAGCGTGTTGTTGACGAGGTCGAGCGCCTGCAGCGAGCCGGAGACGATCAGGAGATCGTCGACCGTGCAATTGATGCCGGCGTCGCGCTTCAGCTTGGTCACGAGAAATTCGCGCAAGGGAAGGTAGCCCTGCGGTCCGTGCGCGAGACCGTAAGTGGCAAGTGAGCGGCCCTCGCGCTGCAGCACTGTGTTGGTGGCCTCGATCAGCTCGTCGAGCGGCACCTGCTCGGAATCATTGTTGCCGCCGACGAAGCTGTATTTGGCAAGGCCCGTCCAGCGTGCAGTCGGGGCCGGCAGCCCCGCGGGAAACAGGGGGGCGAAATCGAAGCTGGACGTCATGGGAGCGTTCCTCGTTTTGTTCTTGTCGAGCGGCCGGCTTTGCACCGGCCTTGCGTCTTGGGGCCGTCCGGGGTGGACGGTCCTATTTCCTTCCGGCCGTCCGGGTCGGACGGCCCTGGCTGATGAAAGCGTAATGCGCATTGGCGACGCCGCCAACCATCAAGGCTTCGACCACCGGTTCGGAGATGTCGCCCGTTGCGGCCCAGTCGACGATGAAATTGGCTCCGGTGCCGCCGCGCACGTCGTCGGTCGGGATGAAGATCGAGACGGTCGCGAGCGGCTTCAAGGCCACCGGCGCCTTCAGATAGCTCTCGACCTGCTTGCCTGAGGTGTCGAAATAGGCGATGCGTTTGACCACCAGGGCTTGCGTCTCGGAGGCGTTGTGGACGCTCAATGTCACCGAGAAATCGACGCGCAGCTTGCCCTGGCTCATCGCAACGCTGGAATAGGCCGGCACGTAGAACCCGCCGGACACCGCGAGTTCCTCCTTCGGCACTGCGGTGAGCGAATCGGCAAAGTTTTGTTCGATATTGACCTTGGATTGCGCGGCCGCGGGCGTGGCACAGGCAAGGGGACATAGCAGCAATGCTGCGAACAGCCCCTTTCGCATGTGACGAATTGCTCGCTTGCCGCGCCGCAACCCGCCTCTAGGGTGCGGCGAAACGGACCAATTTGGTATGCACGAGCTCATTCGCGACATCACTCTCTGTATTCTGTTCGCCTGGATGCTGGGCCTGCTCGCCCATTTTTCCCGGCAGCCGCTGATCCTGGCCTACCTTATCGCCGGCTTTTGCATAGGTCCATTCGGTGCCGGCTGGGTCCATTCGCAGGAATCGATCAGCGTTATCTCCGAGCTTGGCCTGATCTTCATGCTGTTCATGATCGGGCTCGAGATCGACCTGAAGAAGATCGTGCGGGCGGGCAAGGTGATCCTGTTCGCGGCCGGCGGCCAGCTGCTCGGCGGCTGCCTGCTCGGGGTGCTGTTCTTCGTCGGTATCGGCCTGTCGCTCGGCGGCGGGCACTTCGACGCCGTCTATCTCTGCGTCGCCTGCGCGCTGTCGAGCACGGTCATCATCGTCAAGGTGCTCTACGAGAAGCGCGAGCTCGACACGCTGCCGGGCCGCATCACGCTCGGCGTGCTGGTGCTCCAGGACATCTTCGCCATCCTGTTCCTGGCGGTGCAGCCGAGCCTTGCCAATCTGGAAGTCACCGTCATCCTGCTCTCCATCGCCCGCGTCGCGGTGCTGGTCGCAGCCGCGCTCCTCGTCAGCCGTTATGTGCTGCCGCGCGTGTTCCACCAGATCGCCCGGCGGCCGGAGCTGATCCTGCTCGGCGCGCTGGCCTGGTGCTTTCTCGTCGCCGAAACCGCCGAGCGGCTGTCGCTGTCGCGCGAGATGGGCGCGCTGATCGCCGGCGTCTCGCTCTCGACGTTTCCCTACGCGCTCGACGTCACCGCCAAGGTCACCACGCTCCGCGACTTCTTCATCACCCTGTTCTTCGTTGCGCTCGGCATGACCATTCCGGTGCCCGGCCTCTCCGTGATCGGGCTTGCCCTGATGATCGCGGCCTTCACGGTGGTGAGCCGCCTCGTCACCACCTTCACGCCGCTCTATTTGATGAGGCAGGGGCTGCGCGCCAGCCTGCTGCCGGCCCTCAACCTGGCGCAGATCTCGGAATTCTCGCTGGTGGTGATCCAGACCGGCGTCAGCGACCACCACATCGCAGCCGAAACCGCCAACGCGGCCTCCTTCGCCTTCGTCGTGCTCGCCGTGCTCTCGACCTTCGCCATGAGCCGCAGCGACGAGATCACCCGCTGGGCGATCGGCCCGCTGAAACGGATCGGCCTGCGCGATCTCGACCATGGCAACGGCCATGCCGAGGAGGGCCATGAGGCCGGTCATGGCGAGGCCCGCCGCATCGTCATCCTCGGCTTTTTCCGTGCGGCGAGCGCGCTGCTGGCGGAAATCGAGCGGCAGGCCCCGGTGCTGCTGGAGCAGATCACGGTGGTCGATTTCAACCCCAATGTGTACCAGACGCTGCTCTCACGCGGTCTGCACGTCATCTATGGCGACATCAGCAGCGCCGACACGCTGCTCCATGCCGGCGTCGGCAAGTCCGAGATGATCATCCTCAGCGTGCCGGATTCGCTCCTGAAGGGCGCCAGCAACGAGAAGCTGGTCCGCCACGTCCGCACCCTCAATCCGACCGCCATGATCGTTGCCACGGCCGATCTCCTGGCGGATGTGGGCGAGCTCTACGCGGCGGGCGCCAGCTACGTCACGGTGACCCGGCTCAGCGACGCTCATGAGCTGTTTACGGTGATCGAAGCCGCCCAGGCCGGTCTGCTCGCCGACAAGCGCGCCGAGCTCGACCAGCGGCTCGGCGAGCGGCGCGAAGTGCTGCCCTGACCGCGGCCGGCCGTCTTCCGTCCGGGGCCTGCGCGCCTATATCCCTGGTATCTTCGGTGCAAGCCTGAGGCACGCGGGCCGGCCCGCCGTCAGGCATATGCGGTTGCGTCCAGGACACTAGCGCTTGGCGCCAAGTCCGGCTAAGGCGTCCGGCAAGCCTCCGGCCCCTAACCGATAGAGATTGGGACATGCCCGATACCGTCCAGGAAGTCTTGCAGGCCTTTGCCAGGGGCGAGCTCGTCGTCGTGACCGACGACGACGACCGCGAGGGCGAGGGCGATCTGATCGTCGCCGCCTCGCTCTGCACCGCCGAGAAGATGGCGTTCATCATCCGCCATACCTCCGGCATCGTCTGCGCCCCCGTGACCACCGAGGATGCGCGCCGGCTGCGGCTCGATCCGATGGTGGCCCACAACGATTCCGCGCACACCACCGCGTTCACGGTCTCGATCGACTACAAGCCCGACGGCGGCACCGGCATTTCCGCCGAGGAGCGCGCCTCATGCTGCCGCGCGCTCGCCAATCCCAATGTCGGCGCCAACGACTTCGCCCGGCCCGGCCACATCTTCCCGCTGATCGCCAAGGACGGCGGCGTTCTGCTGCGCTCCGGCCATACCGAAGCCGCCGTCGATCTCTGCAAGCTCTCCGGCCTGCCGCCGGTCGGCGTCATCAGCGAGCTGATGAACGACGACGGCAGCGTGATGAAGGGCGAGCAGGTCGCGCAGTTCGCCGCCAGGCACAAGCTCAAGCACGTGACCATCGCGGACATGATCGCCTACCGCCAGGCGCGCGAGAAGCTGATCGAGCGGGTCTCGACCTTCGTCACCGAAAGCCCGATCGGACCCCTGCAGGGCTATGCCTACCGCTCGCCGTTCGATTCCATCGCCCACGTCGCTTTCGTCTACAACGGCGTCGGCGACGGCAAGAACGTGCTGACGCGCTTCCACAAGCCGAACATCGTCAAGGACACCTTCACCGGCCACAAGCGCATGGCCGCCGTGCTCGAGCATTTCAAGAAAACCGGCCGCGGCGTGCTGGTCTATTTGCGCGACGGCGCCGCCGGCGTGCCCGTGTCCCCGCTTCCGGACGAGTCGTCCACGGAGGCCGACCGCAACCGCCAGTGGCGCGAGATCGGCGTCGGCGCGCAGATCCTGCGCGATCTCGGCGTCACCTCGATCCGGCATCTCACCTCCTCGGTGCACGACTACAAGGGCCTGTCGGGCTTCGGCATCGAGATCGTCGCCAACGAGCAACTCGAGATTTGACGGCGGTGTCATTCCGGGATGGCGCTGAAGGCGCCAGGGCCGGAAGCTCGAGGTTGTGGACCAAGAAATTCCGGGGTCGCGCCGGGTGCGCGATCCGGAACGACCGAAACCAGGATGCAATTGCACTTGTTGCCGCGGCGCTTTAATTTGTCGGGCAATTTTTAGACGGAACCAGACCGAAAGGACGTTTCATGAGCGTGCGCCCTCAGACCAAGGACAAGCCGGCTGCGGCTTCCTTCCAGTGGGACGATCCGTTCCTGCTCGACGAGCAGCTGACCGAAGACGAGCGCATGGTGCGCGACACCGCGCGCGCCTATGCCCAGGACAAGCTGCTGCCGCGCGTCACCAAGGCCTATCTCGAAGAGAAGACCGACCGCGAGATCTTCAACGAGATGGGCGAGCTCGGCCTGATCGGCATCACGCTGCCCGAGGAATATGGCTGCGCCAATGCGAGCTACGTCGCCTATGGCCTCGTCGCGCGCGAGATCGAGCGGGTCGATTCCGGCTATCGCTCGATGAACTCAGTGCAGTCCTCGCTGGTGATGTATCCGATCTACGCCTATGGCGACGAGAACCAGCGCAAGAAATACCTGCCGAAGCTCGCGAGCGGCGAGTGGGTCGGCTGCTTCGGCCTGACCGAGCCCGACGCTGGCTCCGACCCGGCCGGCATGAAGACCCGCGCCGAGAAGGTCTCGGACGGCTATCGCCTCACCGGCAGCAAGATGTGGATCTCGAATGCGCCGATCGCCGACGTGTTCGTGGTCTGGGCCAAGTCGGCCGAGCACGACAACCAGATCCGGGGCTTCGTGCTGGAGAAGGGCATGAAGGGCCTGTCCGCGCCGAAGATCGGCGGCAAGCTCTCGCTTCGCGCCTCGATCACCGGCGAAGTCGTGATGGACGGCGTCGTGGTGCCCGAAAGCGCGCTGCTGCCCAACGTCTCCGGTCTCAAGGGCCCGTTCGGCTGCCTCAACCGCGCCCGCTACGGCATCTCCTGGGGCGCGCTCGGCGCTGCCGAGGACTGCATGCACCGCGCCCGCCAGTACACGCTCGACCGCAAGCAGTTCGGCAAGCCGCTCGCGGCGACCCAGCTGGTGCAGAAGAAGCTCGCCGACATGGAGACCGAGATCGCGCTCGGCCTGCAGGGCTCGCTTCGGGTCGGCCGCCTGATGGACGAGGGCAAGTTCGCGCCCGAGATGATCTCGATCATGAAGCGCAACAATTGCGGCAAGGCGCTCGACATCGCGCGCGTCGCCCGCGACATGCACGGCGGCAACGGCATCTCGGCCGAGTACCACGTGATGCGCCACGTCCATAACCTCGAGACGGTCAACACCTACGAGGGCACCCACGACGTCCACGCCCTGATCCTCGGCCGCGCCATCACGGGCATCCAGGCGTTTTTCTGAGCGGGGCATCCGTCATTCCGGGGCGCGCGAAGCGCGACCCCGGAATCTCGGGCCGCATTATTCCTGTTCCGTCGAGATTCCCCGGTGCGCAATTGCGCACCCGTGGTCTGGCCCTTACGGGCCATCCCGGAATGACGTCAAAGAACAAAGAAGAAGCCATGTCCGACAACGACGACGTCCCGTTCAACCGCAACTTTCCGCTGAAGCCCGGAATCGTCGAGGAAGTCCGTCCCGGCGTGCGGCGCGTGCTCTGTAACAATCCGAGCCCGTTCACCTTCACCGGCACGGTCAGCTACATCGTCGGCAAGGGCAACGTCGCGATCATCGATCCCGGTCCGGACGATGCGGCGCATGCGGCCGCGCTGCTCGAGGCCGTGCGCGGCGAGACCGTGACGCATATCTTCGTCACCCACACCCACCGCGACCATTCGCCGAACACGGCGCGGATCAAGCAGGCGACCGGCGCGCCGGTCTATGCCGAAGGCCCGCACCGCGCCTCGCGCCCGCGCTTCGAGAGCGAGAAGCACAATCCGGAATCCGGCGCCGACCGCGATTTCGCGCCCGACATCAGGATTGCCCATGGCGATGTCGTCGAGGGCGACGGCTGGCGTCTGGAGGCGGTGGCGACGCCCGGCCACACCGCCAACCATCTCGCTTTCGCCTGGCCGGAGCGGAAGTTCAACTTCGTCGGCGACCATGTCATGGGCTGGTCGACCTCGATCGTGGCGCCGCCCGACGGCTCGATGATCGACTACATGGAGTCGCTGGACCGTCTCGCCGCGCGCGAGGAGGATCTCTATTTCTCCGGCCACGGCCCCGAGATCCCGGACGGCCCGCGCTTCGTGCGCTTCCTGATCCGGCATCGCAAGGCGCGCGAGGCCTCGATCCTGCATCGCCTCGCCAAGGGCGAGACCGACATCCCGACCATGGTGCGCGCGATCTATATCGGCATCGACCCGCGCCTGACGACGGCCGCAGGCTATTCCGTGCTGGCCCATCTGGAGGACCTCGTCGCGCGCGGCGTGGTGGAGACGGACGGCGATCCCGTGATCACGGGCACGTACAGGATGGCCTAGGGGCGAATGGCGAATGGGGAGTAGCGAATAGAGAAGGGGGCCACCATTCGCTATTCGCCACTCGCCATTCGCTATTTCTTCACCGTCTTTGCCGGTGCCTTCGGCGGCGCCACCGGGGTCTTCTTCACCGGCTTGAGCGCATCGGCATCTGCGGCGGTGTTGAGATCGTCGATGAATTTCGTCACACGCGCGGCATTGCTGCCGAGGTCGCTGTCGAAATAGCGCGAAGCGGAGCGGATATCGACGCGGGAATCCTCGCCGTCGGGCACGACCCTGATGGAAATGTCCTCGCGCAAACCCATGATCGGCGTGCGGGCCACCGCCTCGATGCGGCCGATGCGGCGCGGCGGCTGCGGCGCGCGCTCGTCAATGACGAGCCATTTGCGCTTGTTGACCAGCTGGAGCGCGATCGCATAAGCGCGATCGACCGGGATCTCGAGCTCGATCGGCTCGATATCGGGATAGAAGTGGCGCTGCTGCTCGGCCGAATAGAGGCCGGCATAGACGGCGCTGTTGGCGCCGTCGCCGGTGCGCAGGCGGGCGAGGGCGTCGAAGCGCGGCGGGTCGATCGGGTCGGTGGTGATGTCGTGGATCGCCGGCAGCTTGCGGTATTGCAGGGCGAGATAGGCGGGGTAGGCGAGGATCGCGCCGTCGATCAGGAAGGCGAGCAGGATGCGCGCCATGCCGCGCGAGCCGTTCTGCCAGATCGCGGCGAAGCCGGCGAGGCCGAACAGGATGGAGAGCCCCGCGATCGCAAGGCCGCCGAAGAAGGTGACGAGGGCGGGCTTCGGCTCAAGGAAGCCGAAGCGAACGACGAGGATCGACACCAATACGGCCACCACCGCGAACACGGCGAGATTGCGCGCCCAGCTGGCGAGGCTGGACACGGGCTCCGTCTGGTAGGGAGCGGAAAACCTGCGGGCCATCGGATGGAGCTCTGCCGGGGTCTTGGAGGCGGTGCCGGCCGATCTGGCGCGACGATGAGCCGTTGAGACCACGGCCGGGGCGCAAATTCAAGGGAGACCGGACTGTTACTGCCCGTCATTCCGGGGCGATGCGAAGCATCGAACCCGGAATCTCGAGATTCCGGGTCTGGTCCTTCAGACCATCCCGGAATGACGTTGCTTGGCCCGTTACGCCGCCGCGTTCGGGAAGCGGTAATCCTTGAACTGGTCGCGCAGCGCCGTCTTCAGGATCTTGCCGGTCGCGGTATGCGGGATGCCGTCGACGAAAGCCACATCGTCGGGCATCCACCATTTGGCGATCTTGCCGTCCATGTATTTCAGGATGTCCTCGCGGCTGGCCTGCTGGCCCTGCTTGAGCTGCACGATCAGAAGCGGCCGCTCGTCCCATTTGGGATGGAACACGCCGATCACGGCGGCTTCCGCCACGGCGGGATGGCCGACCGCGAGGTTCTCGAGGTCGATCGAGGAGATCCACTCGCCGCCGGACTTGATCACGTCCTTGGAGCGGTCGGTGATCCGCATGTAGCCGTCCTCGTCGATGGTCGAGACGTCGCCGGTGTCGAAGAAGCCGTCCTCGTCGAGGATGTTGGCGTCCACGCGGTAATAGGCCTTGGCGACGGCAGGTCCCGAGACCTTGAGGCGGCCGAAGGTCTTGCCGTCCCAGGGCAGCTCCTTGCCGGCATCGTCGGTGATCTTCATCTCCACCGCGAAGGGCGCATAGCCCTGCATCTGGAGCACGTCGAGCCGCGCATCGCCGGTTGCGTTCTGGAACGGCGGCTTCAGCGCCGCGACCGTGCCGATCGGGCTCATCTCGGTCATGCCCCAGGCGTGGCGGACGTTCGAGCCCATGTCGAGGAAGGCCTTGATCATCGAGCGCGGCATCGCCGAGCCGCCGCAGATCACCATCTTCAGGTCGGGCAGCTTCAGATTGTTGGCGGTCATGTGCTGCAGCAGCATCAGCCACACCGTCGGCACGCCGGCGGTGTGCGTCACCTTCTCGGTCGAGAGCAGCTCGTATACCGATGCGCCGTCGAGCTTGGCGCCGGGCATGACCAGCTTGGTGCCCTGCGAGGGCGCCGAGAAGGCGATGCCCCAGCTGTTGGCGTGGAACAGCGGCACCACCGGCAGCATTGTCTCGGAGGCGCTGGTGCCGAGCGCGTCGACATTGTTGGCCATCAGCGCGTGCAGCACGTTGGAGCGATGCGAGTACAGCACACCCTTCGGATCGCCCGTGGTGCCGGAGGTGTAGCACATCGCGGCAGCCGTGTTCTCGTCAAAGTCCTTCCATTTGAACTTGCCGTCGGCCTGCGCGATCCAGTCCTCGTAGGCCATCGCATTCTTCAGCGTGGTCTGCGGCATATGCGCCTTGTCGGTGAGCACGATGAAGCGCTCCACGCTCGGCAGCTTGTCGGCGATCTTCTCCAGGATCGGAACGAAGGTGATGTCGGTCATCACGATGCGGTCCTGCGCATGGTTGATGATCCAGGCGATCTGCTCGGGGAAAAGGCGGGGATTGACGGTATGGCAGATGGCGCCGATCCCCATGATGCCGTACCACACCTCGAGATGGCGCCAGGTGTTCCAGGCGATCGTGGCGACACGGTCGCCGAGCTTGATGCCGTCGCGCTCCAGCATCTGGGAGACCTTGAGCGAGCGCTTGTGGATCTCGGCATAGGTGGTGCGATGGATCGGTCCCTCGACCGATCGGGTGACGACCTCCTGCTTGCCATGAATCCTGGCGGCGTGTTCGATGATCCGGTGGCAGAGCAGGGGCCAATCTTGCATCAAACCAAGCATTCCGACGTTCCTCCGAGAAGTCGCTGGGCGCGTTATCGCTCTCAGCGTTGGGCCAAAGAATTGTCATGAGTTTTAGCCTGCCGGACTTTCGCCGCAAATGGTCTTGTCGCGGCTATATGTCCGCCCGCGCGGCAATGGTTACCGTCGCGCTGGGGCTGTCGCTTGTGCTCGCCGAGAGGGCAGAGGCGCGAAAATATGCTGCGCCGCTCGATATCTTTGGTCTTGGACCACCGCCGCGGCCGCGCGCAGCAGTTCATTCCAGCAAGATACCGCTACCAAAGCCCCGCCCGGAGGAAGCTCCCAAAGCAACCGACGAGGCAGAGCCGGAGACCGAGGGCAAGCCTGCTCCCGACAAGCCGAGCGGCAAGCCCGCCGAGGCCGCGCCGCCGCCCGAGAAGCAGCTCTCGGCCTGCCGCCTCGCGCTGACCGAGGAGATCGCGGTCGCGCCCTCCATTCCCGATATCCGCGGCCCCGGCGCCTGCGGCGGCGAGGATCTGGTGCGGCTCGAGGCCATCGTGCTCCCCGATAAGCGCAAGGTGGCGGTGAAGCCGGCGGCGATCCTCCGCTGCACCATGGCCTCGGCGATCGTCGATTGGGTGCGCAAGGACATGGTGCCGCTGGCCGCGAGCCTCGGCACGACCGTCAGCGATCTCGACAATTTCGACAGTTTCGAGTGCCGGGGCCGCAACCGCATCGCCGGCGCGATGCTGTCCGAGCACGGCAAGGCCAACGCCCTCGACGTCCGCGCCATCAAGCTCGCCAACGGGCAGTCGATCGGCCTCACCGACCGCGCCCTGTCGCGCGAGGTGCGCGAGCGCGTGCTGCATTCGGTCTGCGCGCGCTTCTCCACGGTGCTCGGCCCGGGTTCGGACTGGTACCACGAGGACCACATCCATCTCGATCTCGCCCAGCGGCGCAACGACTACCGGATCTGCCAGTGGAACGTATGGGATCCGCTGCCGCAGGTCGCGCCGCTCTTGCCGGCGGAGCGCCCCGAGGAGGCGCCGCCGCGCGAGGTCGCGGCCAAGCCTGACGCAAAGGAAGGCGCCGAGGACGAGGCGGCGGAGAAGTCCTCTCCGCCCGAGGACAAGCCGGTGTCCGGGAAGAAGGATCACCCGTCGAAGCCGGCAACAAAAAAGCGCCGGTGAAACCGGCGCTTTTGGATCTTTGGGATCAGGAACTGATCAGTAGCTGCCGGCCTGGCCGGTCTGGCTGCCGCCGAGCGCCAGGCGCGAATTGTAGGGCGAGTCGCCGTGCTTCGGCTCGAGCACGACCACGATCGTGCCGACCTTGACGCGATCATAGAGATCGATCGCGTCCTCGTTGGTCAGGCGGATGCAGCCCGACGAGATCGAGGCGCCGATATATTCCGGCTGGTTGGTGCCGTGGATGCGGAACAACGTGTCTTTCCCGCCCGAATAGAGGTAAATCGCGCGAGAGCCCATCGGATTGTCCGGGCCGGGCGCGACATAGGTCGGCACGCCCAGGCGCGAAATTTCGCCGGGGGTGGGGTGCCATGCCGGCCACTCGGTCTTGCTGCCGACCTTGGCGATGCCCGACCAGGCCATGGCTTCTTCGCCAACGGTGATGCCGTAACGGATCGCCTTGCCGCCGTCCTGCACGTAATAGAGGTAATGGTTGTCGGAATCGACCACGATCGAGCCCGGGGACTCCTTGCGGTGGTAATCGACGATGGCGCGGCGGAACGGCTCGGCGACCGGGGTGTTCTCGTACCGAACCTTGGCAAGGAGTTCCTTGTCCTTCGGCTTGAATGCCTTGGTGTCCGTCGCCTCGAAATGCGTGGCCTGCATGCAGCCCGACAGCATCAGGCCCGCGGCCAAAATTCCCAACTTAACTTTCAGCGACGACATGGTTTGGTTCCAATCAAACAAATACCGTGCGGAAGGCCCGAGCCTAGCGCCCAAGTTCCTCGACTCCGTTAATCCCATTATCGTTGAAATCTGCCACAATTCCAGCACTGAAGGCCTTATCCCGCGCTGCGAGACCCAAGCTGTGGCTTTTCTGCCGCAAGTTTTGCGTTGCTGTGGGGTTTTTGGGGCGGGGATGGCCGGGACTGTCGATTCCGTGCCACAGTTGGGCCATCGCGGCGCCACAAATGCAAACTCTCCGTTAATGCAGTTGTCATCGTGAACCTGTCAGAATCGCGCTAAAGGGCTGTCACTCTGTCGCAGGTCCTCTGGAGTTGTTCATGTTTTCGGTGTTTGTTCCCTCCGAGGGCTCCCTCAAGAAGGCGGTCATCGACGATCTCGCGGCGCTGCCGGAGAACGCGGTCTGGATCGACCTCGTCAGTCCCTCGGCCGCCGAGGACAAGGCGGTGGAGCGGCTGGCCGGCATCGCCATCCCGACCCGGGAAGACATGCAGGAGATCGAGATCTCCAGCCGGCTCTATATCGAGAACGGCGCGCGCTACATGACCGCGACGCTGATGTGCCACTCCGATACCGATATGCCCAGGACCACGGCGGTGACCTTCATCCTCGGCGACCACCGCCTGGTGACGGTCCGCTACGACCTGCCGAAGCCCTTCGCGCTGGTGGAGGCCAAGCTGGCCCGTTCCTGCACGCCTTCCATCACCGGCGAGATGGTGCTGATGGAGCTGCTGGACGCCGTGATCGACCGCTGCGCCGACATCCTGGAGCGCTGCGGCGCTGACATCGACCAGGTCAGCCACGACATCTTCGAGCCCGAGAGCGAGCGCCACGGCCACGCCAAGCAATATTCGCAGATCCTGATCTCGATCGGCCGCAAGGGCGACCTGACCTCGAAGGTTCGCGAGAGCCTGGTCTCGATCGGCCGCGTCGTCACCTTCCTCTCCGCCGTGGTGGAGGGCGTGAAATGGTCGAAGGACATGCGCGAGCAGCTCAAGACCATGCAGCGCGACGTGGCGTCGCTGACCGACCACGCCTCCTATCTCTCCAACAAGATCACTTTCGTGCTCGATGCCATGCTCGGTGTCGTCAATCTCGAGCAGAACAACATCATCAAGCTATTTTCGGTCATGGCCGTTGTCCTGATGCCGCCGACGCTGATCGCCTCGATCTACGGCATGAACTTCAAGGCAATGCCCGAGCTCGAATGGGTGCACGGCTATCCGATGGCGCTCGTGATGATGCTGGCCGCCGCCATCGTCCCGTACTGGATCTTCAAGTGGAAGAAGTGGCTGTGATCCCCGCCGCTCTCGGAAAATAGTGACCGAGACCTTACGCCGGTCGCAGAGACAGGGCGCATCGTGTCGCAGAATAGAGCGGGATTGCGGCGTCGCGGTGATGTGTGCGCGCCGCCCCAATTCCTCCGGTAAAATTTGAGCGGTGGGCTGAACGTTTGCGCGAAACTTGTCTGCGATAAGTAGTGCGTAGCCGCGAGGAACAGCCATGGTTGAAAAACACATAACGTCGCCCCGCAACGTCATCGATCTGGCGAACTATCGTCAGGTCCTGGCGAGCGGCAAGGCGTCGTCGATGTCGGCGCGCATGTGCCGGCACTGTGGTGCTCCGCTGCTCGATGGCGAGAATGACGACGACTGCTCGACTGCATTCAATGCCGCAGCTCCAAATGCTGCGACGTCGAGGCTGCGCGATCGGTCGCGTCGGATTCGAGTCGATTGAGGAACGGAAGGAAGGGCGGGCGATCCAGGTCTTGCGGCGGCGTTGTCTGGATCGCCTTGCTTCCCTTGTTCGGCAATTTCAATAGCGCTTCACGATCTGCGCCGTCGAGACGATGGTCTCGGCGATGGCACCGTCGCGACTGAAGGGCGCGAGATGCTGCCCGACATCGCGCAGCATCGCATCCACATTTTCGCCCAGCGCTTCCGGCGATGACGACGAATAGGTGAGCGTGCGCTTCGCCAGATCATGCAGGCCGACCAGGTGGCTGGTCTCGACCGTGACGAGCTCGGTGGGCTGAAACGGGCTGCCGCGAAAGAACGCGGGAAGGTCGCGGTGAGTCCGCGTGCCCCGACCGGCCTCCTCCCACAGCTTGGCCGGCGACCATCGGCGGCGGATCTCGTTGTAGCCGTCGAGCCAGGGGTTGCTGCCGTCCGTCGCCGAGAACGAGGCGCAGATCGCAATCGCGCCATCGCGCCCAACCAGCTCGTCGAGCCGTGCCAGCGTGGGCTCGCGATCCATCCAGTGTAGCGCGCGGCCGATCGTCACGAGATCGAAGCTGCCGATATCGGGGGCAAGCGTCTCGACCTTGCCCTCGATCAGCGTAAGGTGCCGCCCAGCACCCGCTGCGGCGTGGCGCGCGGCCTCGATCATCGCGGGTTCCGGGTCGACGCCGACGACACGGCCGACATAGGGGCCGAAGCCGAGCGCCAGCAGTCCGGGCCCGGTGCCCAGATCGATCAACGCGCATTCCTTGGACAGACCGAGCCGATGCGCCACGCTGCGGAAAAATTCCGCCGGGTAGGGCGGCCGCAAATGCTCGTAGTGTGACGCCGTGCTCGCGAACCGGCCCATGCTTCCGTCGTTTTGGCCTAGACGTGCTGGCCGCCGTTGATGTGGATCTCGGCGCCGTTGACGTAGGAACTGGTGTCTGTGCACAGCACGTAGATGATCTTGGCGACCTCGTCGGGCGTACCGAGGCGGTGCATCGGGATCTGCTGGTCGACGATCTTCTCGGTGCCCGGCGACAGGATCGAGGTGTCGATCTCGCCCGGCGCGATTGCGTTGACGCGCACGCCGACGCGGCCGAAGTCGGAGGCCATCTCGCGCGTCAGTGCCGCGAGCGCGGCCTTCGAGGTCGCATAGGCGGCGCCCGCGAAGGGATGCACGCGCGAGCCCGCGATCGAGGTGACGTTGACGACCGAACCCTTGGCCGCCTTCAACTCCTCGATCAGTCCGCGCGCGATCATGATCGGCGCGAAGAAGTTGACGTGGAAGACATGCGTCCAGGTCTCGAGGTCAGTGTCGACCGAGCCGAGCCGGGAGCCGCCGGGCCCCTTCGGGGAAATCGCGGCGTTGTTGACGAGGGCATGGAGCATGCCGCCTTCGAGCCGGTTGCGGATCTCGGAGATCGCGCGCGCGGTGTCCTCGGGATTGCCGAGGTCGACCTGGATGTGATCCTCCGGCCCTGCGTCCCACGGACAGTCCTCGGGAAAGGCATGCCGCGAGCAGGTGATGACGCGCCAGCCGGCCGACGAGAACCGGATCACGGTGGCGTGGCCGATGCCGCGGCTCGCCCCGGTCAGGAGCAGCGTGCGGCGCGGCGCATTGGACGAATGCGGCATGGACATCTTTCAGGTCGGTCCAAGGCTAAGGACAAGGCTCAAGGATACATCCGCGTCTTGGACCACTTCTGGCCGACGGCGTCACGGCGAAATTCGATGCGGTCGTGCAGACGGAATGGGCGGTCGTGCCAGAACTCGATGCGGGTGGGCGTGATGCGCCAGCCGCTCCAGCCCGGCGGCCGCGGCACCTCGCCGATGACGTATTTGGCCGCGACCTTTGCGATCGCCTGCTCGAAGGCGAAGCGGCTCTCCAGCTCCTGCGACTGCTTGCTCGCCCAGGCGCCGATCTGCGCCTGCTTCGGCCGCGTCGCGAAATAGGCGTCGGCCTCGGCATCGGTCACCGGCGTCACGTTGCCGCGGATGCGGACCTGACGGCGCAGCGACTTCCAGTGAAAAAGTAACGCTGCCTTAGGATTTGCGGCGAGTTCGCGGCCCTTCTGGCTCGCGATGTGGCTGTAGAAGACAAAACCCTCGGTATCGAAGCCCTTCATCAGCACCATGCGCACGTCGGGCAGCCCATCGGGATCAACGGTTGCGAGCGCCATGGCGTTCGGATCGTTCGGCTCGCTCTTGATTGCCTCGTTCAACCAGGCCTCGAACAACGCAAAAGGCTCGTCGGCGGCGGTGAAATCACCGGATGTTAAGGGTGTCTGGTGTTTCATCGAGGTCGTGTCGGTCATGTCCGGAGTCCGAGTTGCGTCCCGCGGCCCAAAACGCGTTGTTGTCCGCTACCGCCCTATATAGGGCATGGGGACGCGTTGGCCTATCGGCGATCCGGCCGTCCAGCCTTGTCACGACGATCATTTTGATCGGGCTCGGCGCCGGCGGCTGCAGCTTTTCCCGCGGTGACAAGAGCGCCTACGCCAAGGCCGAGGACAGCGACCTCACCGGCTCGATCGCGCGGCCGGCGAAGGACGCCGCGCCGACGGAGACCGATCTCGCCTTCGCCCGCAACGCCGCCACCGACGTGCTGAGCAAGGGCGACCGGGATTCCAGCCAGCACTGGGAGAACCCGGAGACCGGCGCCCGCGGCTCGGTGACGCCGATCGCGCAATCCTATGCCGCCGAGGACGGCCGCAAGTGCCGCGATTTCCTGGCGAGCTACGTCAACGGCAGCACCGAGAGCTGGCTCCAGGGCGCCGGCTGTCAAAGCAGCCGTGGCCGTTGGGAGATTCATACGCTAAAGCCGTGGCGGAGCTAGGATTCGGCTGGCCTGACTAGTTGCAAAAATGCCACTCCCACCCCACATGGATCGCAGATGGGGGCCGGGAGCCCTTTGAACAATTTGAATTCCTGAAGGAGACGTGACGGATGCGCGACCCCTATGAGGTCTTGGGGGTGCCGCGGAGCGCCAACGCTGCCGCGATCAAGAGCGCCTATCGCAAGCTTGCGAAGAAGCACCATCCCGACAGCAACAAGGACGACCCGAAGGCTGCCGAGCGCTTCTCCGAGATCAACTCGGCGAACGAGATCATCGGCGACGAGGACAAGCGCAAGCAGTTCGACCGCGGTGAGATCGACGCCGACGGCAAGCCGCGCTTCCAGGGCTTTCCGGGCGGCGGCGGGCCTCGCGGCCGCGCGGGTCCCGGCGGGTTCGAGAACTACACGTTCCGGAGCGGTGGCACGGGCGGGCCCGGCCAGGGCGGAGGCGCGTTCGAGGACATCCTCAACAGCATGTTCGGCGGCGGGGTGCGCGGTGCGCGGCCCGGGGCCGGCGGCGGTGCCCAGTTCGAATTCGACACCGGCGGGATCGGGCTCGATCTCGACGTCAATGTTGCCATGTCGGTTTCGCTGGAAGAGTCGGTCAATGGCGGCGAGAAGCGGGTCCGGCTGCCGAACGGCAAGGAGCTGAACGTCAAGATTCCGGCCGGCGTCACCGAGGGCCAGCAGATCCGGCTGCGGGGGCAGGGCGAGAGCGCTCAGGGCCATCCGCCCGGCGATCTCCTGATCACCATCAGCATCGCGCCGCATCCGCACTTCAAGGTCGAGGGCGCTGACTTGCGGATCGACCTGCCGGTCACGCTCTACGAGGCTGTGCTCGGGGCGAAAGTGCGTGTGCCCACTCTCGGCAATGCCGTGGAACTCTCGGTCCCCAAGAACACCTCCAGCGGCCGGACCTTCCGTCTCAAAGGTAAGGGCTTGCCGAAATCCGGCGGAACCGGGGATCTCTTCGTCACCATCAGGATTATGCTACCGGACGGGAACGACGCCGAGCTTGAAGCATTGATGGAGAAGTGGCGGGACCAACACCCCTACAATCCACGTAGCGGGCTTGGTTAGGGCGGCGAGATCGAATGAAGGGGTTTCTCCTAAAGGCCTAGGGCATCTTCAAGGAGATGATGCTCATCATACACGCGAGGCGTGGTAGCGCTTCGACTCGACGTGTCGGCTGTCCGGCGGGGCAGCCGATAAAAAGGTGCGGCCTCGAGAGGGGGACCAGCGCGGTACCAAAAACCCCAATCGAGGCCGCCCGCGTCGATCGGCGGATCGAACGCACCTCATAATCGCGTGAACACCCGGTGCGATAATGAGACGCGCCCATGTCTTGATTCCAAATTTTCGATGACGGAATCGAGGCACTGCGGTTTTGAGGTTGATCAGCCGCCGTTTTTCTCTGCTTGGTCGTAGACCGCCTGCGCGACCTTGGTCAGCCGCTCGCGGTCGCTGCCGCCGCCGCTGACGACGTAGCCGACGCCACGCTCGGCCCAGAACAACGCGCCGTCCTTGTCCGTCCTGGCGTAACGCATTTGCGTCGCACCATTCTCGGTCTTGGCGGAGTAGATCGTGTATCGCTCGCCCGAGGCGCCCTCGTACATCAGAAACGACGCCGGCCCGTTCGGTCCCGGCAGCAGCCGGCCGCCGACCAGCTTCAGCCCGCTCGCCTCCAGATTCGGCGCGAACACGGTCCAGCCGCAGCGCCTGGTCAGCCAGGCCTGCAAATGGTCGCGCTCGTTGCCGCCGACCTCGACGGGGTGGCGAACCTCGACGACGTAGAGGCGGTGGGCGTCGAGCGCATCCGCCGTAAAGCTCTGGAAGGCCGAGGGCGCGTTGGCGGCGCCATGCGCCACCCAGCCCGCGGTGCCGCCGGCGACGAAGGCCACGAGCACGGCCGCGGCGGCGCCGTAGAGCCATTGCCGGGGGCGGCGCTCCAGCCGTTCGAGCTCGAGCCGCGCCGGCACCGGCTCCTGGGCGACCGAATCGTAACGGGCGTGCAGCATCTCCGCCATGGTCCGCCAGGACTGCACCCGCTCGGCCTCCTCGGGATGGGCGGCTAGCCAGGCCTCGACGTCGGCGCGGCGCTCGGCCGGCAATTCGCCGTCGACATAGGCGTGCAGCTCGTCTTCGGTCACGGGAATATTGTGGTCGTTCATATCGGTCGTCTCTGGCTCTGCGGCCCAAAAAATCTTTCGTGGTTCGACTTCGCGTAGCTCACCGTCCGGCTTGGGCTCGCGCGATGCATCAACCCTGCCATCATTTCACCCGTCTGAGCGCCGTGCGCTCACCCTCCAGCGACGCTTTAACGTGTGCGCGGGCGCGCGCCAGTCGGGACATTACGGTGCCGATCGGCACGCCCTGGATGTCGGCGACCTCGCGGTAGCTCATGCCTTCCAGCATCACCAGCAGCAGCACCGAGCGTTGCTCCTCGACCAGCGTCGCCAGCGCCTTCTCGATGTCGCGCCCTTCGGCTTCGGTCCCGCTGGCGTCGGGATTGTTCTCCGTCAATTGCGTGAATTGCGGGCGCCGCGCCAGCGAGCGCCGCCGGTTCTTGTTGAGGTTGGTCAGGATCGTGTACAGCCAGCTCCTGACGTCGCCTCCGAGAAACAATCGCTCCGAGCGCAGCGCGCGCACCAGGGTGTCCTGCACCAAATCGTCGGCCGCATCCGCATCGCGCGTCAGCGCGCGGGCGTAGCGGCGCAACGCCGGGATCATGGCTTCCACACTCTGGCGAAACGCACTCATTGCCGTCTTGACGTCCCTCGCGTTCGGCGCATGCGCCTCTACGATCATAACACCCGAATGGAACGGCTATTCCGGCGCTCGAAACAGCGTTAACGCCGCGTATTAGGGCTGTACCGCAGGGGAGGGCTGGTGTACCTCCAGACCTCAACGAGAGCTCGACGGGACGTTCAAAAATGGCGCAGAATTCAGGTCTGATGCAGGGCAAGCGCGGGGTGATCCTCGGCCTCGCCAACAACCGTTCGATCGCCTGGGGCATTGCCAAGGCATGCCACGCCGCCGGCGCCGAGCTCGCCTTCACCTATCAGGGCGATGCGCTGAAGAAGCGCGTCGAGCCGCTCGCCGCCGAGATCGGCGGTCTCGTGCTCGGTCATTGCGACGTCACCGATGCCGCAACCATCGACGCGGCCTTCGCGGTGCTGCAGGAGAAGTGGGGCAAGATCGACTTCCTGGTGCACGCGATCGCCTATGGCGAGCAGCTCGACGGCCGCTACGTCGACACCACGCCGGAGAACTTCTCCAAGTCGATGCTGATCTCCTGCTACTCGTTCACGGCGGTGGCGCAGCGCGCCGAGAAGCTGATGACCGACGGCGGCTCGCTGATCACGCTCTCTTACTACGGCGCCGAGAAGTGGATGCCGCATTACAACGTGATGGGCGTGGCGAAGGCGGCACTGGAAGCCAGCGTGCGCTATCTCGCCGCCGATCTCGGCGAGAAGAACATCCGCGTCAACGCCATCTCGGCAGGTCCCATCAAGACGCTCGCCGCCTCCGGCATCGGCGACTTCCGCTATATCCTGAAGTGGAACGAGAACAACGCGCCGATGCGGCGCAACGTCTCGATCGAGGACGTCGGCGGCAGCGCGCTGTATTTCCTCTCGGACCTCTCGCGCGGCGTCACCGGCGAGGTGCATCACGTCGATTCCGGCTACCACGTGCTCGGCATGAAGCGGCCGGACGCGCCGGACATCTCGTTCGGTAGCAAGGACTGACATCTTACTCGGAATGCCCGTGCCTACGATCTATTACCTTCGCCACGGCGAGACCGAGTGGAATGCGCTCGGCAGGCTTCAGGGCACCCAGGACATTCCGCTGAATGCGCGCGGGCGCGGCCAGGCCGTGCAGGCCGGTGGCGTGCTGGCCGATCTGTTCAGGCGCGACGGCCGCGACAAGGCGGCGCTGCCCTATGTGTCGAGCCCGCTCGGCCGTGCGCGGCAGACCATGGAGCTTGCCCGCGGCAAGCTCGAACTGCCGCCTGCCGATTACGCGCTCGACGACCGCCTGCGCGAGATCGGCTACGGCAAATGGGAAGGGCTGACGCTGGCCGAGAGCGAGGCCGCCGATCCCGACGTCTATGCGAGGCGCCTCGCCGATAAATGGACGGTCGGCCCCGCGGGCGGCGAGACCTACGCCGACGTGCAGGTCCGCGTGCGCGCCTGGTACGACCAGCTCAAGGCCGATACCGTCGCGGTGGCCCATGGCGGCACCTGCCGCGCCCTCATGGTGTCCCTGGGGCTTGAGACCCCCGCCAGCGCCGCCGAGCTCTATATCGAGCAGGGCGCCGTCTACGTGTTCCGCGACGGGCGGCTGGAGAAGTTCAGTTAAGCCCCACCGCCGTCATTCCGGGGCGCCCGCAGGGCGAACCCGGAATCTCGAGATTCCGGGTTCGATGCTGCGCATCGCCCCGGAATGACGGAACGGGGTTGAATGCCTCGCCCCTGGGGGCTACGAACGTTGACATTCAACATAAGCGCTGACTGTCAGCATAAGGCGACTATCCGGCATGTCCTTCAACACCTTCGGCCACATGTTTCGCGTCACCACCTTCGGCGAGAGCCACGGGGTGGCGATCGGCTGCGTGGTTGACGGCTGCCCGCCGATGATCCCGCTCACCGAGGCCGATATCCAGACCGACCTCGACCGGCGCCGTCCCGGCCAGTCGCGCTTCACCACCCAGCGCCAGGAGCCGGACCAGGTGAAGATCCTGTCCGGCGTGATGGCGCATCCGGAGACCGGCGTGCAGGTGACCACGGGCACCCCGATTGGGCTCCTGATCGAGAACACCGACCAGCGCTCGAAGGACTATTCGGAGATCAAGGACAAGTTTCGCCCCGGTCACGCCGACTTCACCTATGAGGCGAAGTACGGGCTGCGCGACTATCGCGGCGGCGGCCGCTCCTCGGCGCGCGAGACCGCGATGCGGGTTGCCGCCGGTGCCATCGCGCGAAAGGTGCTGCCCGACGTCAAGGTGCGCGGCGCGCTGGTGCAGATCGGACCGCACAAGATCGACCGCGAGAAATGGGACTGGGACGAGATCGCGAAGAATCCGTTCTTCTGTCCGGACAAGGACAAGGCCGCGTTCTTCGAGAGCTATCTCGACGGCATCCGCAAGAGCGGTTCCTCGATTGGTGCGGTGCTCGAGATCGTCGCCGAGGGCGTGCCGGCCGGCCTCGGTGCGCCGATCTATGCCAAGCTCGATTCCGATCTGGCGGGCGCGATGATGACCATCAACGCGGTGAAGGGCGTCGAGATCGGCGCCGGTTTTGGCGCGGCAGAACTGACCGGCGAGGAGAACGCCGACGAGATGCGCACCGGCAATGACGGCACGCGCTTTCTCTCCAACCATGCCGGCGGCGTTCTGGGCGGCATCTCCACGGGCCAGCCGATCGTGGTGCGTTTCGCGGTGAAGCCGACCTCCTCGATCCTCCAGCCGCGCCTCACCGTCGACCGCAAGGGCGCCGACACCGAGATCTTCACCAAGGGCCGCCACGATCCCTGCGTCGGCATCCGCGCCGTCCCCGTCGGCGAAGCCATGATGGCCTGCGTGCTGGCCGACCATTTCCTGCGCGACCGCGGCCAGGTCGGGCGCTAGCAGCCGAGTAGGACCTCGTGCCGCGGTACTAGCCCACCGCGCAGCTTGACGTCCGCACAACTTCGTCCGCAAATGCGCGCATGGAAAGCTCCGAGCTCCAGCGCATCACTAACTGGCTGATCGACGGCGCGAGGTCGTCGGGAACCCCAACCGAGATGATCGCCGACGTCTGCGAGCGTCTGGTCGAGGCCGGCCTGCCGCTGTGGCGGTTCGGCATCTTCATCCGCACACTGCATCCGGAGATCTTCGGCCGCAATTTCATCTGGCGCCAGGGCGAGCAGGTCGAGATCGGCACCGTCGATTTCGAGATCCTCGATACGCCCGAATTCGCCAGGAGCCCCTTACGGATCGTGTTCGAGCAGGGGATTGAAGTTCGTGGGCGCGTTGACCATCCCGACAGCAAGCGCTTTCCCTTCATCGACGATCTCCGCGCCCAGGGGGCGACCGACTATATTGCGGTGCCGCTGCCGTTCCTCGACGGCTCGATCCACGCCACGAGCTGGGTGACACGGGATCCCGGCGGCTTCAGCGATAGCCACATCGCGGCGATCCGCTCCATCGCGACGCCGCTCGCCCGCGTCGCCGAGATCATCAGCCTGCGCCGTACCGCCGAGATGCTGCTCGACACCTATGTCGGCAATCGCGCCGGCGCGCGCATCCTCGGCGGCCAGATCCGCCGCGGCCACAACGACACCATGCAGGCCGCGATCTGGCTCTCGGACCTGCGCGGCTTCACCGCACTGTCGGACCGGCTGCCGGCCGAGACCGTGGTCGAGATCCTCAATCAGTATTTCGACTGCCAGGTCGCCGCGATCCGCGGCCATGGCGGCGAGGTGCTGAAATTCATGGGCGACGGCCTGCTCGCGGTGTTTCCGATCGACGAATATGTCGGCGATGCCGCCCATGTCTGCGGGTGCGTGCTGGAGGCCGCGCGCGAATCCCGCGCCAGCGTCGAGACGCTCGCCTTTCCGGTCGGCGACATCATCGAGCGCTTCCGCTTCGGCGTCGCGCTGCACGTGGGCAACATCCTCTACGGCAATATCGGCGGCGGCAACCGGCTCGACTTCACCTGCATCGGCCCCGCCGTCAATCTCGCCGCGCGGCTGGAGAAGATCGCAGGCCGGTTGGGCCGCACCGTCGTGGTCTCGGAAGTCTTCGCCAATTCCTGCCGCCATGACTGGCGCGAGCTCGGCGAATTTCCGATCGCGGGATTTTCCAAGGCGCAGCGCGTCTACGGGCTCGGCGAGGAGACGCCGCTGGTGATGGCCTAAGGGCGTTTAGTCCGTTCGTTCCAGATTGTCCCGCACGCGACGCTTCAGTGCATCGATGTCGATTTGATGCACGCTGCCGCTGCCGGCGAGGTCCAGCGCGTGCGCAGCGGCGGCGCCCATCGCCATGCAAGGTCCCATCACCCGAACGCTGGAGAGCGCGGCCTTGTCGGCATCGATGCAGCGGCCGGCGGCGACGATGTTGTCCGCCTCCTGCGGCGTCAGGCTGCCGAACGGCACATAGTGGACGTGGTCCTTGTCGAAGACGTGCCAGTGATGGCCGGAGCCGTGGTCGTGCAGTTCGATCGGCCACGCGGTGCGGCCGATCGCGTCTTCGAATTTGGTGCCGGCACGGACATCGTCGACCGACAATTGCTGGCGGCCGACGATCCAGCGCGTTTGACGGATCCCCGGAAAGCCATAGGCGCGGATGCGCGCCTTGCCGAAGCAGGCGGGGAATTCGTTTCTGAGGAAGGCGAAGGCGCGGTCGGCCTGGTCCTTGCCCTCGATGCCCTTGCGGCTCGCCTCCAGCGGCTCCAGCGGCGTCTCGACATGCGTCATGTTCATGGCGGCAACGCCACGGCCGGGAATGACGAAGGACAGGCCCTCGCGCCGCAACAGGCCATAGTCGCCGGCTTTCTCTCGCATGCGCGCCGGCAATTCCTCGCGGCTCGGCACCTTGCTCTCGTCGATATTCTCTACGATCAGCATTTGCGTGCCGTAGATCGGGCCGTCGTCCGGCTCGCGGCAGGCAAAACCCGCCTGCCATACCAGCGCGGCGTCTCCGGAGGCGTCGACGAAGCCGTTCGCCTCGACCTCGACGTCGCCGTAGCGGGTCGAGAGATCGATCCCGGTCACGCGCCGGCCGGCGACGCGGACGTTGCGCATGACGGCGCCGACGATCACGGTGACGCCGGCCGCAAGCATCGCCTTCTCGACCCAGCGTCCGAGCGCGACCTCGTCGTAATAGACCACGGTGGTGTGCGGTCCACGGCGGTAGAACAGCGCGTTTTCCTGCGCACCGAGGTCGCCGAGGAGATCGTCGGCGATACCGTGAGTGAACTGGTAGCCGTCGCTGCCGTTCGAGAACAGGCCGCAGAAGGTGCCGATGATGGAGTTGACCGCCTGGCCGCCGAGCGCGGGCAGGCTGTCGACCAGCACCACCTTGCGTCCGGCGCGCGCACCCTCGATCGCCGCCGACATGCCGGCCGCGCCCGAGCCGACCACGCAGATGTCGGCGACGACGCGCGACGGCTTCTGGTTCGCGGCACGCCGGACGATTTTGGTGCCTGCCGTGACTTCGCTCGCGCTCATGGGTCGCTCCGTGTTCTTGTTGTTGTTGTCGTCATCGGTCATTTCGGTGTCGTTGGTCGGTCCGGGACGAAGGATTTGTCGATGATCTTCTCGGCGTCGACGTCGGGTTCGACCATCTTCTGGCGCTTGAACCAGGCGATCTGACGAGCGATGTCGGCACTGTCGAGCGCGGGATCGACGACCGAGAGCCCGATGCGAAGTTGCTCGACCTTCTGTTCCGTGTATTTGGAGATGATCGCGAGCATCGCGTCGCCTTCCTCGCTGCGGACGAATTTTCCGTCTGCATCGCGCTTCAACAGCACGCGCGCGTAATCGTCGGCGCCGCGGCGATAGGCGGCCAGCACCTTCTCGACGAGCTTGCGGTTCTTCTCGATCGTCGCGGTCGAAGCCACGACGCAGCCGAGCATCCAGGGCGTCTCGTCGCCGACGAAGCCGAGAACGATCGCGTCACCAGAGGCGACCACCGGGCTGATCGTGGTCGTGGCGGTGAGTGCCGCGTCGAGCTGGCCGCCCTTGATGGCCGCGGCGACATTCGGCAGGGATTGCAGCGGAACGACCCGGACAGAGGTCAAGTCGAATTTCAGCCTGTCGGCGATCAGGCCGAGCGAATAATGGAAAGTCGAGCCGATTTGCGTGATGCCGACGGAATGACCGGGCAAGTCCTTGAGCGTCTTCAGGCCCGAATCATACGCGCGCTTGGAGGCAACGTAGGCCGTGTTCTGGAAGCCTTGTGCCTCGCGCGCCGTGCCGGCAATCACCTTCAGTCCGCCCTTGCCGGCGAGGTTGTAGAATGCCGCCGTGAAGCCGGTGAAACCGATGTCGATATCGCCGGAAACGCTGGCCACCGCGATCGGCACGGCGGCATCGAAGAATTTCAGATCGGCCTCGATTCCTTCCTGCTCGAAATAGCCGCGCTCCTTGGCGAGGAACAACGGGGCGGCGGAGGAGAGTTTCAACAGCCCGATGCGGACCCGTTCGGCCGCTTGCGCCATGCTGCCAGCGAGGAAAGTGATCGCCGCCAGCGTCAGAACCAGACGGCCTGCTGTCACGAAGCTTCTTCCTGATACGCCCACTTCCGTCGTTTCCCCGCTTGCTTATTGTCCGGCGTACGCCGGTTTTGCGGCATTGTCGGCGATATCAGGCAGGAATGCAAAGTCGGAAAAGCGCGGATGACCTATTCCTCCGGCTCAATCGTCGAAGGCGGCGGCGCGATATTTTCCGCAATCACCGCGCCGCACGCGATACCTCACCTCAATAAGCGATCTTCATCGCCAGCGTTGCGATCACGATCATGATGGCGCCGCCGACGCGGGTTGCGATCTGGGCGAAGGCCATCAGGCCCATGCGGTCCGCGGCGCCGAGAATGGCGACGTCGCCGGTGCCGCCGAGCCCGGAATGACAGGCGGTCACGATCGCGGCCTCGACCGGATACATGTTCAGCCATCTGCCGACGAAGAAGCCGGAGGCGACCATCGCCAGCACCGTCGTCGTGCAGACCGCGATGTAGCCGGGATTGAACGACGCCACGAGCTGTTGCCACGACACCAGCAGCGTTCCCATCGCGACCAGGATCGCGAAGGTGAGGTTGGTCGACATGAACTTGTTGATCTGGTAGGCGCCGAGCTCCATCTCCGCCGGCAGCAGCTTCGTCAGCTTGAGCGCGACCGCGGCGATGATCATCAGGATCGGGCCGGGAATGCCGGTATGGGGCGCAAGCACCATGCCGAGCACGAACAGCACGCAGGACAGCACGATGCCGGCCCCTAACAGGCCGAGATCGATCGGGCGATCGGCGCGCGCCGGGCCAAGGATGTCGTTGTCGCCGGTCTTGACCAGGATGCCCTGGCCGTTGAGGTCGCGCCGCTTCTCCCCGAGGCGGGCGAGAAGTCCGGCCGCGACGATGGCGACGACGTTGCCGAGCAGGGCGGCGGGCACCATCTGCGCTACGAGCTCTGCTTGGGGCCGGTGCAGCATCTCCGAATAGGCGATCGACAGCGGCAGCACGCCTTCGGCAAGGCCGCCGCCGATGATCGGGATGATCACGAAGAAGAAGGTCTCCTTCGGGCTGTGGCCGAACAGCAGCCCGACCGCGATGCCGGCGGCGACGGCACAGAGCGTGCCGACCAGCAGCGGCACGAACATCCGGATGAAGCCCTGCACCAGGACGCGATGGGGCATGCCGAGGATCGAGCCGGCGACGAGGCAGGCGATGAAGAAATACTGGAAATTGGCGGTGCGGAACGTCGTCGTGATCGCCTTGTGCGCGGTGTCCGGCATCAGGCCGTAAGCGACGAGGGCGGCCGGCACGAACAGGCACAGGATCGCCGTGCCGCCGATCCGGTTCAGTACCGGGATGGTCTGGCCGAGCTTGCCGAGCAGGAAGCCGAGCAGCATCAGGACGGAGAGGCCGCCGATCACGTCGTTGGGGAGTTTCCCGGTGTAGATGGCGGCGGCGCAAACGAGTGCGGCGACGAGATAGACCGTGATCGGCAACGGACCGATCCTGAGCGCAGCGAGTGTGGACGATGGGGCGGCCTGCGCCGCGTCGTCGAGCTTCATGGTGGTGTCGGTCAAGAAAGCCTCCCTTTGCTGTTTCGTTTTGCTTGCCCTGTGTTCGCTCAGAACCAGGGATTGTCCGCCCGGTGCCGCCTCTCGAAGGCGCGGATGTCGTCGGCAAAGACGAGCGTCGAGCTGATCGCATCGCGTCCCGTGAGGAACGCTTCCTTCCGGGCGGGCTCGATCGTGAAGGGCACGGTGCCGCCGCCGTCGATGCGGATGACCTGCTCCTCGAGGTCGATGCCGAGGCGGTTGCTCGCGGGCTTTGCGACGATGTCGGCGATCATGCCGACCATTGCGGCGTCGAGGCTGATGGTCAGCAGGCCGTTATTGGCGCAATTGTCGCTGAAGATGCCGGCGAAGGTCGTGCCGATCAGGGCGCGGATGCCGAGCTGCTGGAGGCCCCAGACGGCATGCTCGCGGCTCGACCCGCAGCCGAAATTCGGACCCACGACGAGAAAGCAAGCGTCGCGATAGAAGTCCTTGTTGAGGATGAAGTCGGGATTGGGCGCTCCCGCATTGAAGCGGAGCAGGTGGAATGCGCCCTCGCCAAGTCCGCTGCGGTCGACGCCTTTCAGGAACATCTTCGGCATGATCACGTCGGTATCGATATTGGGCGTCGTCATCGGCGCGGCCACGCCGGAGACAAGATGGAAAGGCGTCATGGCGCGTCTGCTCCGATCAGGTTGCGCACGTCGGTGATGCGGCCGGTCACTGCGGCCGCCGCAACCATTGCGGGGCTCATCAGATGCGTGCGCGCACCGGGTCCCTGGCGCCCCTCGAAATTGCGGTTGGTGGAGGAGGCCGAGCGCTGGCCCGGCGCGAGGATGTCGTCATTCATCGCAAGGCACATCGAGCAGCCGGACTGCCGCCATTCGACGCCCGCATCGATCAGGATCTGCGCAATTCCCTCCGCTTCCGCCTGTGCGCGAACCTGGCTGGATCCGGGGACGACAATGGCGCGGACGCCTGAGGCGACGTGGCGTCCCCTGAAGATCTTTGCGGCGTCACGCAAATCCTCGATGCGCGAATTGGTGCAGGAGCCGATGAAGGCGAGATCGATCGGTACCGACTGGATCGGCGTTCCCGGCGCGAGGCCCATATAGGCAAGGGCGCGCGTGGCGGCCGCCTTGCGGTCCACGGCCACGTTGCTTTCGGGGTCCGGGATGCGATCGGTCACGGCGATTGCCTGGTCCGGACTGGTGCCCCAGGTCACGAGCGGCGCGACCTCGCCGGCATCGATCGTGGTCTCTCGGTCGAAGCGGGCATCGGGATCGGAGCGGAGCTGCAACCACGCTTTGGCGGCGCGCTCCCACATCTCGCCCTTCGGCACGCGCGGCCTTCCCTCGAGATAGTCGAGCACCTTCCGGTCGGGCGCGATGACGACGCCGCGCGCACCGGCCTCGACGATCATGATCGACATCACGATGCGCCCCTCGACGCTCATCCCGGTCACGGCGGGACCGGCGAACTCCATCGCATAGCCGGTGGCGCCATCCGCGCCGATGCGCCGGATGATTTCCATGACGATGTCCTTCGGCGTGACGCCGAGCGGCGGATGTCCGGTCACGTTGATGCGCATCGTCTTGAGACGGCGGTAGCGCACGGTCGAGGTCGCCAGATAATGCTCGATGTCGGAGGTGCCGATGCCGTAGCCGAGCGCGCCGAAGGCGCCATAGGCCGTGGTGTGGCTGTCGCCGGCGGCGATCACCATGCCCGGCATCACCAGGCCCTGCTCGGGCGCGACGACATGCTCGATGCCCTGGCGCGGGTCGAGGATGTCGAAATACTCGATGCCGAAATCGCGTGCGTTGGCGGCGAAATAGTCGACCTGCCGCGCCGCATCGGCGTCGGGCATTTGTCGCGTGCGCCGGGCCGCGGTCGGGTTGACGTGGTCGACGACCATGAGGGCCGCCGAGGGGTTCCATACCTTCCGCCCGGCGGCGCGTAAGCCCGCAAAGGCTTGCGGGCTCGTGTATTCGTTCAGGACGGTGCGATCGACATAGAGCAGCACGAGCCCGTCGTCGTCGAGCCTGCGCACCACATGCGCGTCGATGAGCTTGTCGTAGAGCGTGCGCCCGGACATTCGGCCTCCCAAGGGAAAATTGGCTTTCCCTGAAGGTGCAGGCGGCCCTGCTGGAAATCCAATGTCAGCTCATGATATGATTATGCAAAATTTGCATAAGCAGGGATCGAGCCCATGGAGATCAACTGGCTGCACGATTTCATCGCGGTGGCCGCAACGCGCAGTTTTTCGCGCGCGGCCGAACAACGAAACTCGTCGCAGCCGGCACTCAGCCGCCGCATCAAGGCGCTGGAGCAGTGGACGGGCGCCGCTTTGTTCGAGCGCACGACGCATGCGGTGAGTCTTACATCCGCAGGCGAGGCGTTCCGTCTCGCCGCCGAGGACGTCATCCGCCGCCTGTCATCCGGCCGCCTGGAAGCCCAGGAGCTGGCGCGCGGCTCCTCCGACGTGCTGAAATTCGCATCGACCAACGCGCTGTCGCTGACCTTCTTTCCGGATTGGCTGCGCGGCATCGAGACCGCGCTCTCCTTCGTGCCGAACGTCCAGCTCGTCGCCAATCACATGGAGGCGTGCGAGCGCATGCTGCTGGCCGGCGAGGTGCATTTCCTGCTTTGCCACCACCACCCCGCAACCGTGACGGCGCTGACGACGTCCCAATTCCGCTCGGTCCATGTCGGAGACGACCGTCTGATTCCGGCATCGGTGCCCGTTTCGAGATCGGGCAAGGTCCCGCGTTTCAGGCTTCCGGGAAGCGAGGCTGCGCCGACGCAATTCCTCAGCTTCCGGCCCGAGTCCGGCATGGGGACAATCCTCGAGGCGGTCCGCTCGACCTCGCCGCTCCGCGCGCACCTCAAGCCGGCGTTCACCTCGCATCTGGCAAAGCTTCTCGTCACCATGGTTCAGGCCGGCCGCGGCATGGCCTGGCTTCCGGAGAGCCTGATCGTCGACCAGCTCGCATCGGGCGAGCTGGTAAGGGCCGGCGGGCCGGACTGGGAGATTCCGATCGAGATCCACGTGTTCCGTCCGCGATCGCGACTGACGCAAGCGGCCGAAGCATTCTGGAAGCACGTTCAGGAGCATCCGCCTGCGAGCATCACGCGCAAGGCGGTGCGCGCGCCCAGGAGGCGACGCGGCTAAGCCTATTCCTCCGGCTCGGTCGTGAACAGCAGCGGATAGCCCTTGGCGCGGCCGGCGTCGGTGGCGCGCGTCGCCTTGGTCTCGGCGACGTCCTTGGTGAACACGGCAACCACGCAGGCCCCGAGCTTGTGCGCGGTGATCATCACCTTGTAGGCCTGATCCTCGGTCATGCGGAATTCGGCCTTCAGCACCATGGTGACGAATTCGCGCGGCGTGAAGTCGTCGTTGATCAGGATGACCTTGTGCAGCCGGGGCCGCTCGACCTTGGTCTTCGTCCTGGTTTTCGGCTTGGTGACGGTATCGTTCATTCCGCCTCCTGGACACGGCGGGCTCTGGTTTCCGGCCGGGGCGATCAGCCCGCGGCCTTCTCACCATATTGCAGGACCTGCACCTTCTCCAAGGTGATCAGCCCGCTCGACATCATGCCGTCAAGGATGGGCAGGAATGCATTGATGTTGTCCTCGCTGTCGACGATCTCGATCAGCAGCGGCAAATCCTCGGAGAGCCGCAGGATCTTCGAGGTATGCAGCCGGCTCGACTTGCCAAAGCCCATGGGACCGCGCAGCACGGTGGCGCCGGCGAGGTGCAGCTCGCGCGCCCTCATCACGATCGCTTCATAAAGCGGCTTGCCCTCGAAATGGTCGCTCTCGCCGATGAAGATGCGGAGCGAAACAGCCTGATTGGGAATTTGCATGGTCAGCTCCTTTTCAAGCGGTTGGTGCGGCTCGCCAGCATATGCCCGGCCCATACCGACACCAGCCAGCAGACGACGGAGGCCGCGACATAGCTGAGCGCAGTGTATTTCATGCCGCCATGGAACAGGCGGAAGGTTTCCAGGCTGAAGGTGGAGAAGGTGGTGTAGCCGCCGCAGAACCCGGTCATGACGAATTGCCGGTGCTCGGGCCGCGCCAGCAAGCGGCCATCGGGGCCGGTCAGCGTCGCGTAGAAGCCGATGATCAGCGAGCCGGTGGCGTTGATGAACAGCGTCGCGGTTGGAAAACCGGGCCCGGTGTCGAGCGCGAGCCCGACCAGATAGCGCGTCAGCCCGCCGACGATGCTGCCCGCGGCAACCCAGGCATAGAGGACCGCGCTGCGCCAGCGCTCGGCGGAGGAGGGGGCGTTCATATGCAGTTACCCTCCAATCCTGTCCGCAAGCAGGAAGCCGCAGGTCACGGCCGTGAGGCACAGGCCAACCGAGAAGACGATATTGCCGAGCGCATGCAGAGGCTCGCCGTTGCGGGCGAGCGTCAGCGTTTGCAGGCTGAAAGAGGACACCGTGGTGTAGCAGCCGAGGAACCCGGTCACCGCGAACAGCCAGGGATTGGGCGCGGCGAACAGCGAGCCCGGGTGGGTCGCCAGCGCGCCAAAAATGCCGATCAGGAAGGCGCCGGTGACGTTGATCGTCATGGTGCCCCACGGAAACGTCTCGCCCAGCCGCCGCGCGATGGCGCCGGAGACGAAGTAGCGCGCGCAGCCGCCGAGCACGCTGCCGACCACGATTGCGATCACCCCGCTCAACACGATGAACAATCCCCCGCTCTCATTTGTCCTCCGTAGCCAGCCCGTTGCCGATCGCGAGCAGTCCCACCAGCGACACCAGCGCGAAGCCGAGCCCTGCCAGGAACGTGCCGGCCGGACCATAGGCGTCCCACAGTGCGCCGGCGATCACGCTCGCGGCCAGCAGCGCCAGGCCGGTGAACAGGTTGAAATAGCCGAATGCGGTGCCGCGCAGGCTCGGCGGCGCGGCGTCGGCGACGAGGGCCGAGAGCAGGCCCTGCGTCAGTCCCATATGCAGCCCCCACAGCACGACGCCGAGCGCGAGGCCGCCGAGGCTCGGCAGCAGCGCGAGTGCGAGATCGGCGCCGGCGAGGAAGACGAGGCCGAGCGCGAGCAGGGCGGTGCGGTTGATGCGGTCCGACAGCACGCCGGCCGGATAGGCCGAGAGCGCGTAGGCGATGTTCATCAGCACCAGCACCGCCGGCACCCACATCACATTGAGGCCGATGTTCTGTGCGCGCAGGATCAGGAAGGCCTCGCTGAAACGGGCGAGCGTGAACACGACGCCGACCGCGACGACGCGCCAGTACACCGGTCCGAGCTGCCGCATCGCGGCAGTGTTGAGCGGATTCTTCGCAGGCGGCCGGCTCGGGTCCGGCTCCGGCTCGTGCACGGCAAAGGCGATCAGGCCGAACGAGAGGAAGGCCGGCAGCACGGCGAACCAGAACACGAGGGTAAAATTGTCTGCCGTCCACCACATCAGGCCGATCGCGACGAGCGGGCCGAGGAAGGCGCCGACGGTATCGAGCGACTGGCGCAAGCCAAAGCTTGCGCCGCGCAAGCCCCGAGGCGCGATATCGGCGATCAGCGCATCGCGGGGCGCGCCGCGGATGCCCTTGCCGACGCGGTCGATGAAGCGCGCCGCCACCAGCCACCCGACGCTCGGCGCGAGCGGAAACAGCGGCTTGGTCAGCGCGGCCAGCCCATAGCCGAGCGCGGCGAGCAGCTTGCGGCGGCCGAGCCAGTCCGACAGCGCACCGGAGAAGATCTTGGTGATCGAGGCGGTGGCCTCCGCAATGCCCTCGATGAAGCCGACCGTGAGCGTTGACGCGCCGAGCACGGTGACGAGATAGACCGGCAGCAGCGCGTGGATCATCTCGGAGGAGATGTCCATCAGCATCGAGACGAAGCCGAGCACCCAGATCCCCCTGGGCAGCCGGCTGCGCGCAGCATCCGATGTCGTCGTCACGCCTTCTCCTTCCTTCAGGCAACAAAAAACCCGCCATCGGCGGGTTTGTCCATGCTCCCGCCAAAGGCGGAGGCTCGTGATTGCCCCACCTCAAGCAGGAGTCATCAGCCCATTACGGTCAAGCCGCCGGGCGGTTGTCGGGGGACTCCATCCCCATCTGTACGGCCAGCCTAGCATGGAAATCGCGCCGGACAAGTGGGCGGCGTGTCTGCAGGAATGACGGTGCCTGTGATCGCGGATGTTCCGGTGACGCAAGCGCGGCAACAAGGCGGCAGCTTTGCGTGAGGTACGCAAATTCCTAACTCGAATGTGAAGCACAAGCGATCTTCGCACTTTGCGGCAAGGCGATTGCATGTCACCATCGCGTCATACGACGGGAGACTGCGATGCGCTTGCTGTTCTCGATCGGGGCTGTGCTGGTGGCCGGCGTGCTTGCCGGGGGGGACGTCGCGGGCATCGCGGCACCGGGGCCGAAGTTTGAACCGCCTGGACATCAGCCGCAGCGGCTGGCAACCGACAGGGACGCGCAGACGGTCGATGTCGAGCTGATCCTTGCCGTCGACGTATCCTACTCCATGGACATGGACGAGCTCGCGATCCAGCGCGAAGGCTATGCGCAGGCGATCCAGTCGAAGGAGTTCCTGCAAGCGCTGAAGCTCGGGCCGAACGGCCGGATCGCGGTGACCTATTTCGAGTGGGCCGCCTCGACCGACCAGAAGATCATCATCCCCTGGCGGCTGATCGACGGACCGGAGACTGCGGACGCGGTCGCGGCCGAGATCATGAAGACGCCGATCCGCCGCGCCTCGCGCACCTCGATCTCCGGCGCGATCATGTTCGCGATGCCGCTGTTCGACGAGGATCCTTATCGGGGCCTGCGCCGCGTCATCGACATCTCGGGCGACGGCCCCAACAACAATGGCAGCCCGGTCACGGTGGCGCGCGATGCCGCGCTCGAGAAGGGCATCGTCATCAACGGCCTGCCGATCATGGTCAAGGAGCCCTCCTACTCGACCATGGATATCGACAATCTCGACTACTATTACGAGGACTGCGTCATCGGCGGTCCCGGCTCCTTCGTCATCTCGATCAAGGACCGCGAGAAGTTCAAGGAAGCGATCCGCACCAAGCTGCTGATGGAAGTCGCCGGCCGCATGCCCGAGCGTCCCGTGGTGCGCGTTGCCGACAAGGACAAGGAGCCGCGCGTCAACTGCATGATCGGCGAGAAGATCTGGTCGGACCGCTGGGGACGCTAGCAGCGCGTCCCGGTGAGACCTTTTGCCCGTCTCGCTCGGTGGTTGAATTTAACCGCTCGTTAACCGGCCTGCGGGCCTAATCGGATTGTTTCTGCTCGTTTCCGGCCGCCGTCCCGGCTGGCCGGCGAGCGATTCGAAAGCGGGCGTGTCAGCCCGTATCCGAGCAACTCAATGGCCATCGTCTCCTCGAGCACCAGCCAGATCTCGCCTGCCAACGAGCGGGTCTTCCACCAGAGCCGGCTGGTCGGCGAGTGGAAGGGCAATTGGGTCGGCAACAACCAGGATGTCAGCTTCAAGGTCGTGAACATCCGGGGTGCCCGTGCGCAGGTCGAGTACACCCATAACGGCCACACCGAGCGCGGCTTCGGTGAGGTTCAGGGCTCGCTGATCACGTTCGGCGGGGTCACGGTCGGCACCAAGGACGGCAAGAACATGGTGCTGCTGTTTTCGGTCGGCGGCGCCGGCAAGCAGACCGCGAACCTCGAGAAGCAGGACCCGCCGGCGTCCGACAGTCGCCTGATGGGAAGCTGGGGCGGCTATTCCAGCGACAACGGCAAGAGCGCGAGCTTCAAGGTGCTCTCCGTCAACGGCAAGGAGGCGCAAGTCAGCGTCACCACCGACGGTATCACCCGGCAGGGCACCGGATACGTCTACAAGAACGTCGTCATGTTCGGCCAGGCGCAGATCTCGACCGACGACGGACAGAACGGCAAGATCATCTACCAGGTCGGCACCAAGTCCTTCCTGGTGCCCGTGACGAAATATCCGCCGGCCGATTCATCGTCTTCGGTCGACAAGACCGCCTGAGTGCGTCGCGCGCGCCGGCGGTCCTCACCAGTTCGGCGCCCGCTTCTCCACGAACGCCTTCAAGCCCTCCTGCGCCTCGTCCGACGTTGCGACGTTGCAGAAATCGTCCACGGCGCTGGCAATGCTGCGCCGGTAGTCGAGATCGATCTGCCGCATGAAGGCGGCGCGGCCCATCCGCAGCACCGCGGCCGATTTGGCGGCGAATTGCGCCGCGAGCCTCTCCGTCTCCGCCTCGAGCTCGGCATCGGCGACGACGCGGTTCACCACGCCGAGCTCGCGCGCCTCCGCGGCGCTGAACACGCGTCCGGTGAACAGCAGCTCGAAGGCGCGGTGACGCCCGACGATGCGCGGCAGATGCGCATAGTGGATGGCGGGAATGACCCCGACGTCGATCTCGGGATAGCCGAACGTCGCGCTCTCGGAGGCCAGCACCACGTCGCACGACACCGCCATGGTCATGCCGCCGCCGCGCGCCGCGCCGCCGACCGCGGCGATCGACGGCTTTCCGAGCCCGTATTGGGCGTCATAAAGATCGATATAGAGCGCCTGGAGGAATTCGCGGATCTGGGCGCCTGACTTGCCGAGCAGGATGTCGAGATCGAGCCCTGCCGAAAAGCGCTTTGCAATCGCGCTCGCCAGCACGACGACGCGCGCCTCACGATCGTCGGCAGCGCGCCGGAGCGCCGCCACCACCGCACGGATGACCTCGAGGCTCAGCGCGTTGACAGGCGGACGGGATAGCGTGATGCGGGCGATATTGCCGACGCGTTCGTAGGTGACGGGATTATCGGATGTCACTGGGGTCTCCGTATTCAAGAAGAACGGTGGCTGCGTCCACATCGTCATTGCGAGCGCAGCGAAGCAATCCAGGGTCTTTCCGCAGAACTAGTCCGGATTGCTTCGCTACGCTCGCAATGACGGCACTAGAAAGAGTGGCACCAAGCCCGCTACTTCGCCGCGAGCGGCGGCAACGGGGGCACGCTGTCGTTCGGGGCTTCGGCCTGCATCGTGATCAGCGTCATCGAGACCAGGTCGTAATAGCCGATCAGCCCGATGATATCCATGATGCCGCGCTCGCCGAACTTCTGCTGCGCGGCGCGGTAGACCTCGTCGGACACCTTCTTGTCGCGATAGAGCGCCATCGCAAGATCATAGAGCGCGGCCTCGTCGTCCTTCATCGTCTGCGGCCGCACGCCATTGGCGACGTCCTTGGCGACTTGCGGATCGAGCCCGGCCTTCATCGCGAGCGGGTAATGCGCGAACCATTCATACTGCGCCGTCCACTGCCTTGCGGTGATCAGGATGGCGAATTCGCTGAGGCGCGCCGGCAGCGACGAATTCCAGCGCAGATAGTCCGACATTGCCGAGAGCTTCGGCGCGAGCTCGGGATTGCGGATATAGGCGCGATAGGGCGGATTGATGAATTTGGCATTGCGCGGCGGCACCGCGATCGCGTCCGCCCATTCCTTCTGCGGCGGCGTGAGCTCCTCCGCCTTCAGCGGCGTGAAGCGGGTCGGCTCGGCGGCACGGCCGGCGTTCGAGATCGTCACGGCGAACAGCGCGACCAGCGCCAGGCCAACATATCGCATCGTCATCCTCCCGTTACGGCGGACTCGCGCCGCCTTGTTCGCCGGCAGATTACGTTGCGCATCGCGTGGTGCAAGGCCCAGGGCATGCATGCTAGGCTGCGCGCCGGAGATTGCTCGTGACCGAGAGAGACCCATGACTGACGAACGCCCGATGATGGTGGGCTCTGCGACCGTCTTCGTCGTCGCCGACATTGCCGCCAGCCTCGCCTACTATCGCGACGTGCTCGGCTTCGAGGTCACCTTCGAATACGGCCAGCCGCCGTCCTATGCCTGCCTCTGCCGCGACGAGGTGGGCCTGCATCTGCTCGCAGCAAGCCGGACGAAGCGGTCGCCTGGACATGGCGGCCTCTGCATTTTCGTCCGGGATGTCGATGAGCTCTATGCAGAAATCTCGGCGCGCGGCGCCAGGCTGCTGAACCGGCCGGAGGACCGCGACTACGGCATGCGCGATTTCGACGCCGTCGATGCCGACGGCAATCAGATCACCTTCGGCATGGGGACGGACGCCGCGGCCTGACCTTGCCGGCAGCGGCGTCCATGCCGGGTCAGATCCGCGCCTCCAGGATCAGGTTGAAGGGCGTCTCCGCGGCGCGGCGGAAGCGCGACAGGCCGCCTTCGGCCGCAACCTTGCGCAGCCTTGCTTCGCCCGCCTGGGCGCCGAGCGCGAGGCCCACCTCCTGGTCGAGCGAGGCCGGCGTGCAGATCATGGTCGAGGCCGCATAGTAGACGCGGCCGACCGGATTGAGATTGTCCTCGAGGCGATCGCCCGCGAACGGCTCGACCAGCATGCAGGTGCCGTCCTTGGCCATGGTCTGCCGCACATGGCTGATCGCGCCGACGGGATCGCCCATGTCGTGCAGGCAATCGAAGAAGCAGACGAGATCGTAGCCCTCGGCCGGATAGGTCTTGGCGGAGTGAACGGCGAAGGACACCCGGTCGCCCAGCTTCGCCTCGCTGGCCGCCTTTCGCGCGGCCTCGATCGAGCCCTCGTGATAGTCGAAGCCGTAGAAGCGCGAGTTCGGGAATGCCTCCGCCATCAGCCGCGTCGAGACGCCGTGGCCGCAGCCGACATCGGCGACCTTGGCGCCGCGCTTCAGCTTGTCCACGACGCCGTCGAGTGCCGGCAGCCACTCCTGCACCAGATGGTGCATATAGCCGGTGCGGAAGAAGCGGGCGGTGCCGCAGAACAGGCACTCGCTGCGCCGGTTCCAGCCGACACCCTTGCCGGACTTGAACGCTTCCGTGATCTTCGGCTCGTCGAGAAACGCCGCGGCAATGACATTGCCGACCGCGCCGAGGAACACCGGGCTGTCCGGGTCGGCAAGCGCCATTGCCTGCTCCGGCAGCATCGAGAATTTTCCTGAAGCGGTATCATATTCGACGTAGCCGGACGCCGCCTGGCTCGAGAGCCATTCGCGGACATAGCGCTCGGTCGTTCCGGTCGCGCTGGCGAGCTCGGCGGAGTTCATCGGTCCCTTGGCGGCGAGGGCGCGGTACAGCCCGAGCTTGTCGCCCAGCAGGACCAGCGATGCGTTCATCGCCGCCCCGACCTCGGTGATCATCTTGCCCATAAAGGCATTCAACCTGTCGGCATTGACCTCCATGACAGCCTCCATACGATGGCATTTTCAAAGGTCTTCGGAGCAAGGCAAGCGCGCGGCTTGCACGTCCCCTTAAATGGGTCCAGCCGCCACCGGGCAGGTTCAATGCGTCAGGAAAAGGTGATTGGAACTGGGCGAGGATGGCGTGGCTGGCAATCCTGCGGTCCTGAGGCTATGATCTGGGGCACGTTCTGACGGTTACACGAATGCCAGGCTTTGCTTCTTCACGCGCGCTCGCGACCCTCTTTGCCCTGCTTTGCTGCTGCGGAGCCCCCGCGCATGCGCAAGTCGCGCCCCTGAGATATTGGATTCCGGGTGGACCTTTCGGCCTCGGCGGCAGCGAGGGGCAGAGTTCCGACACTTACGGCAATTTTGCAGGCTTCAATGCCGGCGACGCAAGCTCGCGCACCGGCTTCTTCGTCGGAAGCCAGCGCGGCAATCTCAATTGGAGCGGCCTCGGCCAGACTGGCCTTGCCGGCAATTTCAGCGCGCTCTCCTATGACAGCACGCAGTTCGGCTACAACACCAAGACGGCGGGCGGCCTGCCGGTCACGTTCTTTGCCGGTTTCGACACGCTGAAGTTCGGCAACGGCATCGGCAGCTCGATCGCGCCGCTGACCTCCGCCGCCGCAACGGGATACAGCGCATTCGCCGGCGTCGAATTCAAGCCGACCTCCAACCTCAGCCTGTCGTTCGGCGCCGGTTTCACCCAGCAGGACTCCGGCCGCATGGACAGCGATATCAGGTCGAACATGCTGCCTGGGGAGTCGCCGGCGCTCGGCGGGCTGCGGCGCTAGAAAACTCAGCGCGTGAACTTTGCGACCAATTCCACATGCGGCGTGTGGCGGAACTGGTCCACCGGCACCACGCTTGCGATCTTGTAGCCGCCGTCGATCAGCAGCCGCGCATCGCGGGCGAAGGTCGCGACGTTGCAGGAGACCGCGACGACGACAGGCACCTTGCTCGTCGCAAGCTTCAGCGCCTGTGCCTGTGCGCCCTGGCGCGGCGGATCGAACACCACCGCATCGAAGTCGCGTAGCTCCGGCGGCACCAACGGGCGGCGGAACAGGTCGCGCGGCTCGGCCTTGATCGGCTTGAGCCCCGGCGTGCGCGCGGCCTTCGCCAGCGCCGCGATCGCGCCGGCATCGCTGTCATAGGCGGTGACGCGCGCCTTCTCGGCGAGCCGCAATGCAAACGGCCCGACGCCGCAGAAGAGGTCGAGAACTTCCTTCGCCTTGCCGACCCGCTCGGCGACCAGCGCGGCCAGCGTCTCTTCACCGGCGACGGTGGCCTGCAGGAACGAGCCCGGCGGCAGCGTCACCTCAGCACGGCCCATCTTCACGACCGGCGCGAGGCGCTGCAACACCAGTTCGCCATGCCGCGTCAGGCGCGCGAGGCGATGCTGCTCGGCAACGCGCGACAGTGCCGTCACCAGCGGCGTCGGCAGCGGGCCGGAGCCGCGGACGTCGACGTCGAGGCCGTTGATGGTGGCCGTGACCTGGATGTCGAGCGGCTTCGTCACCGGCATTTTCGAGGTCAGGGGCTCTGCGATGGCCCAGGCGGCATCGAGCGCGCCCTCGAGCGCGGGATCGAGGATCGGGCAGCGATGAATCGGGATGACGTCGTGGGAGCTCGTCGCGGAAAAGCCGACCTTGAGCACGTCATGCGTGCCGAACCGGCCATGCAGCGTGATGCGGCGGCGTCCCGCGCCATGGGCATCGACCAGCGGCGCCACCTCGCAATCGATGCCGGCCTGCGCCAGTGTCTCCACCACGATGCCGCGCTTCCAGGCATGATAGGGCGCGGCGGCCCAGTGCTGGATCGCGCAGCCGCCGCAGACGCCGAAATGCGGACAGAACGGTTCGATACGCTCTGGGCTTGCGGCCTCCACCGCCAGCAGCTTGCGCCGGTCGGGATGATGGCCCGCGACGTGATCGACCTCGACGGTCTCGCCGCCCAGCGTGTAGGGCACATAGACCGCATCGCCCGTGGTGAGCGAGACGCCGTCGCCGCGATGGCCGACGTGATCGATGATCAGGCGCTCAACCACGGTGCGCGCCCAGGAAGAATTCGACGTTGCCGTCGCCGCCCGTGATCGAGGAGGGGAACACCTCGATGCCGGTGCAGCCGAGCGAAGCCGCGAAGGCTGCGATGTCGTCGCAGATCTCCCGGTGCACGGCGGCATCGCGGATGATGCCCTTCTTGTTGTGCTTCCGCTCGGCCTCGAATTGCGGCTTGATCAGCGCCAGCAGGCTCATCGGCGCGGCCGCCAGCGACAGCGCCACCGGCAATACGATCTTCAGCGAGATGAAGCTGACGTCGATGACGACCACGTCGGGCCGCGCCGGCAGCCGCTTGCCCTCATAGCTGCGGATGTCAGTCTCCTCCATCGAGACGATCTTGGGATGGCCGCGCAGCGAGGGATGTAGCTGGCTGGTGCCGACGTCGATGGCGAACACGAGGCTCGCCCCGTTCGCCAGCAGCACCTCGGTGAAGCCGCCGGTGGAAGCGCCGACGTCGAGGCAGACATGATCCTCGATCTCGATCGGATAGCGCTCCAGCGCGCCGGCGAGCTTGACGCCGCCGCGCGAGACATAGGGGTGCGCCGGCTCGGCCCGGATCACCGCGTCCTCGGCGATCGTCTCCGACGGCTTTGAAACCTGCTTGTCGTCGGCCGTGACGAGGCCGGCCTCGATGGCCGCGCGTGCCCGCGCCCGGCTCTCGAACAGGCCGCGCTCGACCAGCAGAACATCCGCGCGCTTGCGGGCAGGGGACATCGATTTCTCCGGAAGCGACTGAGCGCTTATCTAGCGATCAATCGCGCGGCCGCCATCCGGACGCAAGTCTCGAACGCAGCGAGATCGTGCCAAACGTCGATGGGCATCTGTGCCGGCGTCACCAGCGGGCAGCCGTGCAGCTCCAGCGCATGGATCATCATGAGATTGTCGACGAGACCGAAGTCTTCGACCGTCAGCCCCTGCGCGTCGACCAGCCGCCCGTCCTCGGACGTGACCTCCATGAAGCGACCGACGCGGTCGGCATAGGCGGCGCCGTCGTTGGAATAGGCGAGGCAGAACTTGCGGCGCCCGGCCATGTAGCCGAGCTCGTAGACGGTACCGGGATCGGCGCCGGCGCCGCGGAACGGGGTGAGGTTGGCAATGATGGCATCGGCCGCGTCCATCATCGCCTCATTGCCGCAGAAGATCTGCCTGGAGGCGTCGGGCGCGGTGAGGTCGATGGCGTTGTCGAGGGGATAGAGGCCGGTGAGACCCTGCGCGGCGCAGATTTCGACCTTGCGCCGGCCGATCTCGACGGCATCCGGCAGGAACACATCGGGACCTGCCAGATAGATTTTCATGGAAGCCGCGCTGCTTCGGAAGGTCGTAGCTCGCCCTTAGGCGAGCTTGACCGTCTCGGCCTTCACGTCCTTGCCGAGCGCTTCGAACACCTTGGCGACGATGCCCTTGGCGTCGAGACCGGCGCGGGCGTACATCGCGGCCGGCGTGTCGTGGTCCTGGAACACGTCGGGCAGCACCATCGTGCGGAACTTGACCATGCCGGTGTCGAGCACGCCCTGGTCGGTCAGGAACTGCGCGACATGCGAGCCGAAGCCGCCGATCGAGCCTTCCTCGACCGTGATCAGCACGTCGTGGTCGCGGGCAAGCTTGAGCACCAGCTCGGTGTCGAGCGGCTTCATGAAGCGCGCGTCGGCGATCGAGGTCGAGAGGCCGTGAGCAGCGAGCTCGTCGGCCGCCTTCTCGCACTCGGCGAGGCGCGTGCCGAACGAGAGCAGGGCGATCTTGTTACCCTGGCGGATCATGCGGCCCTTGCCGACCTCGAGCGGGATGCCGACTTCGGGCATCTCGATGCCGCGGCCTTCGCCGCGCGGATAGCGCAGCGAGCTCGGACGGTCGTCGATCGCAACCTGGGTCGCCACCATGTGCACCAGCTCGGCTTCGTCCGCCGCCGCCATGATCACCATGTTGGGCAGGCAGCCGAGATAGGCGTTGTCGAACGAGCCGGCATGCGTCGCGCCGTCGGCGCCGACGAGGCCGGCGCGGTCGATGGCGAAGCGGACGGGCAGGTTCTGGATCGCGACGTCATGCACGATCTGGTCGTAGCCGCGCTGCAGGAAGGTCGAATAGATCGCGCAGAACGGCTTGTAGCCCTCGCTGGCGAGACCCGCGGCAAACGTGACAGCGTGCTGCTCGGCGATGCCGACGTCGAAGGTGCGGTCCGGGAACGCCTTGTTGAAGATGTCGACGCCGGTGCCCGACGGCATCGCCGCGGTGATGGCGACGATCTTGTCGTCCTTCTGCGCTTCCTTGACGAGGCTTGCGCCGAACACGTTCTGGTAGGCCGGCGCGTTCGGCTTGGCCTTGGCCTGCGTGCCGGTCGCGACGTCGAACTTGACGACGGCATGGTACTTGTCGGCGGAGGCTTCCGCCGGGCCGTAGCCCTTGCCCTTCTGGGTCACGACGTGGACCAGGATCGGGCCTTCCTCCATGTCGCGCACGTTCTTCAGCACGGGCAGGAGGTGGTCGAGATTATGGCCGTCGATCGGGCCGACGTAATAGAAGCCGAGCTCTTCGAACAGCGTGCCGCCGTCCATCATGAAGCCGCGCGAATATTCCTCGACGCGGTTGGCGCGGTTGGCGATGATCTTGGGCAGGCGCTTGTTGATCTGCTTGGCCGCATCGCGCAGCGTGCGATAGGTCTTGCCCGAGTAGAGGCGCGACAGATAGGCGCTCATGGCGCCGACCGGCGGCGCGATCGACATGTCGTTGTCGTTGAGGATGACGATCAGGCGCGAGTTCATCGCACCGGCGTTGTTCATGGCTTCATAGGCCATGCCCGCCGACATCGCGCCGTCACCGATCACGGCGATAACGTTGTTCTTGCCGCCGGAGAGGTCGCGCGCCACAGCCATGCCGAGGCCGGCGGAGATCGAGGTCGAGGAATGCGCCGCGCCGAACGGATCGTAATCGCTCTCGCTGCGCTTGGTGAAGCCGGACAGGCCACCGCCGGTGCGCAGGGTGCGGATGCGGTCGCGGCGACCGGTGAGGATCTTGTGCGGATAGGCCTGGTGGCCGACGTCCCAGATCAGCCGGTCGCGCGGCGTGTCGAAGACGTAATGGATCGCGGTGGTGAGCTCGACCACGCCGAGGCCCGCGCCGAAATGACCGCCGGTCACCGAGACGGCATCGATGGTCTCCTGCCGCAGTTCGTCGGCAACCTGGCGAACCTGCTCGACCTTGAGCTTGCGCAGGTCGTCCGGCGTCCGGATGGTGTCGAGAAGCGGCGTCTTACTGTATGCGTTCACGGCGATTTCCAATTTGTCAGCGCCGGAAGATCGTTCCGGTGCGCGATGGGTTTGCACAATATCGGCGCAGCGCGAGTCCTAAAACCGTCGGAGCCACCTGCCTGGGGCAAGGCCCCGTCTTCAAGCTTAGGTGAGCCTAAGTGCGCTCCGGTTCAGTCTCTGTGATCCCTGTCACTTAGATCGGCTTCGTCCGTCCCAGCCAATTTCATTAGCAGTTTGAAGCGCTTGTCGTTGGTAATCGGTCCCCACGTCAAGGCTAACAAAAAGCCACACTGCGCGCAGCTTTACACCAAACCTTGGGCCAAAGCCAACCCGCTGGACCGATTACAGGCATACCAGTGCAACCCGCGGGCCAGAGTGGTTAACCGCGGGGTCGGCCGAGGCGTTCCAGTCTTGCCCGGTTCCTCGGCAGGATTTTGGGCGGGAGCAAGGCCTTTTTGGACGGATTCCGCAGGCCGGAAGGCTTCCCGGCGGGGTTCCCTTGGGCTTCGTGCGGATTGCGGAACCCGCCGGAGTGGACTCAGCGGCGTGCGATCATGAAAAAATGCAGCCGGCCGATGCTTGGAACGGGCGGCTTTGATCGGCCCTTACTGGACGTCGAGCGGCGCCGTGCCGGCGGCCTGGCCGCTGGCATCGGTGGTGATCTTGTCGACCCGCGCTTCGGCCTGGCGCAGCAATTCCTCGCAGCGGCGCTTCAGCGCCTCGCCGCGCTCGTAGATCGTTACGGATTCCTCGAGCGGCACCTTGCCGTCCTCGAGCCGCTTCACGATCGTTTCGAGTTCCTCGATCGCGCGCTCGAAGGTGAGCCTGGAGACGTCGACTTGAGTGTTTTCGGCCATATCCGTTTCCGATTGCCCGATTCGCTTTCCCTGGAGTGAAGGCGGGTTTTGCGGGCTTAATGTGGCGAGTAGTTTCAGGCGCCCATCAGGGCGCCGACATGCGCCGTAACAGATTCTTTCAATCCTTGCAGGTCATAGCCGCCTTCGAGCACAGAGACAACGCGGCCCCCGGCGGACTTGTCGGCGAGGTCCATCAGCTTGCGCGTCACCCAGGCATAGTCTTCCGCGCGCAAATTCAGCGAGGCCAGCGGGTCGCGGTAATGCGCATCGAAACCGGCGGAGATGATGAGCAGCTCCGGGCTGAATTTTTCGAGCTGCGGCAGGATCAGATTCTCGAAGGCCGACCGGAATTCCGGTCCGCCGTCTTCGGAGGCGAGCGGCGCGTTGACGATGGTGTCGTGGTCGCCGCGCTCGCCCTTGGCGCCGGTGCCCGGAAACAGCGGCATCTGATGCGTCGAGCAATACATCACGGTCGGGTCGGACCAGAAGATGTCCTGCGTGCCGTTGCCGTGATGCACGTCGAAATCGACGATAGCCGCGCGCTTGATGCCGTATTTGCGCTGCGCATGGCGCGCGGCGATCGCGACATTGTCGAAGAAGCAGAAGCCCATCGGCTTGCCGATCTCGGCGTGGTGGCCGGGCGGGCGCACCGCGACGAAGGCATTGCGGTGCTCGCCCTTCATCACCGCTTCGGTTGCGGCGACCGCGCCGCCGACGCCGCGCATCACCGCTTCCCAGGTGCCGGAGGACATCGAGGTGTCGCCGTCGATATAGACCTGGCCGCTGGTCGGCGCGATGTGGCGCAGCTCGGTGACGTAATGCTCGTTGTGGCAGAGCGTGACGAGGTCGAGATCGCCTTCCGGCGCCTGGTCGCGCACGAGAAACTGGAAACGCTCGTGCGACAGCGCTTCCTCCACCGCGCGCAGGCGATCGGGCCGTTCGGGGTGTCCAGGCGGCGTGACGTGGTCGAGGCAGGCCTTGTGGGAAAGAAGAAGCGTGCTCATCAGGTCGGCCTCATGGGATGCGGGCTCTTGACGTCGCTTGGCGCATCCGGCGCCAAAACGCAATGCCAAACGCAATCTATGCGCTTGGTCACAATTGGCAAAGGGTTGTTCCGTTCCGGCCGGTTTGATCCGGATCAATTCACGCGCAGGATGCGACTCAGCGGCAGCGGGCCGATCGGCCCGTGCGCCCGGAAGAACGCGAACAGTGCGTCGGCGTCGTAGCCGCCATATTGTGGCGCCGTCCCGAGCTTTGCGACCGTGAAGCCGTCGCCGCCGACGGCGAGATAGTCGTTGAGGGTGACGCGGTAGCCGGTCCCGGCCTCGATCGGCCTGCCGTTGAGCATCATCTTCTCGAGGCTGACGCGTTCGCCGTTCGGCTTCGATGCATCCCAGCTGTAGCTGAATCCGTTCGACACCTGCAGGATCCGCGGCCGCTTCGGATCGAGCCATTGCTGCTCCAGGAGGTCCTTGAGCTGGCTGCCCGTGAGCGTCATCGTGACGAGGCGGTTGCGAAACGGCTGGCTCGCGAACACATCGCCGAACGTGATCGCGCCGTTCTCCTTCGGAACGATGTCGGTGCGGATGCCGCCGGGATTGGTGAGCGCGATGACAGCGCTGCCATCCTTGGCGTCTCTGGTCGCGGCGAGCTGCGCGTCCGCGATGACGTCGCCGAGCGCGCTCTCGCCGGCCTCGTTCGGCACGCGCGATAGCGTCTGCGTCACCGATCCGGCCGGCCGGTTGGCGATCGGCGCGGCGAGCTTGTCATAGGCCTCGATCAGCGCGGTCTGCTCGGGATCCCTGGCGAGCGATGCGTTGGCGACGATGACGTTCTCGGCCTTTGCGCTGACGATGTCGCGGCTCGCCGGATCGAGCTTGAGGTCGATCGCGGTGACCAGCGTGCCGTATTTGTCGCCGCTGGTGACGAGCCTCCCGTCGATCTGGCAAATATAGGCGCGATGCGTGTGACCGCTGACGACGACGTCGACGGCGCGATCGAACTTCTTCACGATGTCGACGATGGGCCCGGTGATGGCAGGGCATTCATTGTAGTCGCCCGCGGGCTCGCCGCCCTGATGGATCAGCACCACGATCGCCTCGACGCCGCGCGCCTTCAGCTGCGGCACGAGCGCGTTCACCGTCTCGGCCTCGTCGCGGAATTCGAGCCCGGCAATGCCCGACGGCGACACGATGCCCGAGGTCTCCTTTAGGGTCAGCCCGACGAAGGCCACGGGGATGCCCTCGAACTCCCTTATTTCGTAGGGCGGCAGCACGCTCTTGCCGGTCGCCGTCTCCACGGTGGAGGCCGCGAGATAGTGGAATTTCGCACCCGTGAAGGGATGCGGTCCCTGGCAGCCGTCGACCGGATGGCAGCCGCCGTTCTGCATGCGCAACAGCTCGGTCTTGCCTTCGTCGAACTCGTGATTGCCGACCGATGTGATCGCAAGTCCCATCATCGAGAGCGCCTCGACGGAGGGCTCGTCGTGGAACATCGCCGACAGGAACGGGCTTGCCCCGATCAGATCGCCGGCGGCAACGAAGATCGTGTTCTTGTGCCCCTCGCGCAGCTGCTTGACCAGCGTCGCAATGTACTCGGCGCCGCCGGCGGCGACCATCACCTTCCTGGCTCTGTCCTCGGGGTCATTGATGCGGATGCCGCCCGGTGGCGGCCGCAGATTGCCGTGGAAATCGTTGATCGCGAGAATGCGCAGCTCGACCGGCGCGGCGGTCTGGGCGGAGGCGGGCAGGGCGCAGATCAGCGCGAGCGCAGCAAGGATGGATCGGTATGGCATGGAACCAGACTAGACGTTCCGCGCGAAGATTTCACGAAGCATTGTCGTGAACGCCGTCCCGGACCACAGCATCGTAGGGTGGGCAAAGCGAAGCGTGCCCACCAACTGACCGTGATCGAAAAAAGTCGTGGGCACGGCGCAAGTGCGCCTTTGCCCACCCTACGATACCGGACTCGCGGAGACGGCTCTCACTGTCTCACCTCTACCGCTTCTTCCTGTTCGCAAACGCGTTGAACGCGGCTACGGCGTCGTCCGATTTCAACCGCTCGCCGAACAGATGGGCCTCCTGGTCGATGCGGCGGGTCAATTCCTCCGGCGGCGTGCGCAGCAGCTTGCGCGAGGTCGCAACCGCCTCGGCGGGCAGCCGGCAGATCTCGCGCGCGACCTTGCGCGCCTCAACCTCGGTATGTCCCGGCGAGACCACGGTGTTGACGAAGCCGGAGGCGTGCGCCTCCGCCGCGCTGAAGGTCCGCCCCATGATCAGCATCGCGAAGGCGCGCTGATAGCCCATCGTGTTCGGCATCAGGAGGCTGGCCGCGCCGACCGGTACCAGCCCGAGATGAATGTAAGGCGCGGAGAAGGTCGCCGCGTTCGAGGCAAGCACGTAGTCGCAATGAAACAGCATCACCGTCCCCATGCCGATCGACGCGCCGTCCACGGCGGCGATGATCGGCTTGGTGTTGAGGGCGAGCGAATAGAGAAACTTGGCGCCGTTCGACAGCGTCTCCGGGCGCGCCGTGTCGGCGTGGAGGAAATCGTCGATGTCATCGCCCGCCGTGAACACACCGGAGCCGCCGGTGATGATCATGCAGCGGATATCGGGATTGTTCTGCGCGGTGTCGATCGCGTGGCTCATCTCCCGGTACATGTCCTGGGTGATCGCGTTCTTCTTGCCGGGGCGGCGCAGGGTGATCACACGCGTTCCCCGCTCTTCGGTGACCACGATATTGCCGTTCGGCATGAAATTCCCCCTGCGTCGCTGCGGGTCTCGCGCGCCTCAGCCTACATCATCTTGTTGACGTGCCAATGCGTCCGCTCGACCTTTTCCAGCCTGAACTCCGCGAGCCGGCACCCATGGCGCGTCACATTGTCCGTCACGCGCTGTTGCGCGTCGCAACAAATGGCTACAATGTTTCATTTGAAAAACCAGTGGTTGTAGGGCACGATCCTGCCCGGTTCCATCTGGCGACGGCTCGATTGATGATCGCCGCAACTGGCGTTGACGAATCCTCGCTGTCCTATCGCGGCTGGCGCGTCGTGCTGGCCTGCTTCCTGATGGCTTTCTTCATGTTCGGCTTCGGCCTCTACGGCCAGGGCGTTTATCTCGCCGAGCTGCAGCGCGCCCATGGCTGGCCCGGCACGCTGGTCTCAGCGGCCAGCACCTTCTCGTTTCTCCTCACCTCCGTCCTCGTCATCTTCACCGACGATCTGCTCGACCGCATCGGGCTGCGGTCGCTGATCCTGTGCGGGCTTTCGGCGCTGGGCGCCTCGACCGTGCTGCTGGCGCTGATGCAGACGCCCTGGCAGCTCTATCTCGCCTACGCGCTGATGTCGGTCGGTTGGACCGGCATGGGCACCGTGGTGATCGCCACCGTGCTCAATTCCTGGTTCGACCGGCGCCGCGGCCTCGCGCTCAGCCTCGCCTTCAACGGCGCGACCTGCGGCGGCATCATCCTCGTTCCGCTGCTGCTGTCGCTGTCCGGCAGCATCGGCTTCCGCTCGGCGATGCTGGGGGCCACCGTCGCGATGGTGGTGCTGGTGCTGCCGGTGGTCGTCGGCTTCATCGGCTGGCCCGCGGGAACGTCATTGGCTTCTGGCGGACGGCAATCCGGCGGCGCGACGGCCGGTCCTGCGCATTCGCGCCGGGTGCTGTTCGCCAATGCGGCGTTCTGGACCATGGTGCTGCCGATCGCGATCGCGCTGCTGGCGCAGATGGGATTCATCATCCACCAGGTGACCTTCCTCGAGCCGCTGATCGGGCGTGCCAGTGCGGGTCTTGCCGTGACCCTCATGGCGACGATGGCGGTGGTCGGGCGCCTGTCGCTCGGGCTGTTCGTCGACCGGCTCGATCCCAGGCTCGCCTGCGCGGCGTCGATGACGAGCCAGGCCGCCGCTCTCTTCGTGCTGCTGCAAAGCACCAACCCGACGGTGCTGCTGGTGTGCTGCGCCGTCTACGGCTTCTCGATCGGCAACATGATCACGTTCCCGCCCTTGATCATCCAGCGCGAGATCGGATCTGCCGCCTTCGCCGCCGCGATGGGATTGGGCACCTCGATCAGCGGCATCGTCAGCGCCTTCGGCCCCGGCATCGTCGGCCTCGTGCGCAGCGTCACCGGCAATTACACGACGGCGTTTGCGATGTGCGTCGCGCTGGATCTGGTCGCCGCGGGCGTGGTGCTGTGGCGGCCGGGGAGAAAGGTGAAAGTCGCAGCCCCGTAGCCCGGAGAGAGCAGAGCGCAATCCGGGGCGGCTGTTCCCGCATGTTGCTGAGCGGGCCAAACATTCGGTGTCGTCCCGGCGAAGGCCGGGACCCATACCGCGTGATCTCTCGATGGAGTTGCGATCGGAGTACCGCGGGAAGACCGCTTAACCGCCAATCATCGTCAAACTGCTGCCTGTGCGTATGGGTCCCGGCCTTCGCCGGGACGACACTGGTTGTGTGGCAGGCGCCCTTACCCCAACAACACCGCATCCGCCGCCGCGACCGACTCCGCGCTCTCCGTCACGGTGCGCTCGAGTGCGCCGGCCTGCACGCTGATGTTCTCGGCAAAGAAACGCGCGAGCGAGACGTAGCGCGCGGCGTCGGTATTGCCTTCGGCCTTGGCGGCGAGCGCTTCGGAGGCCAGCATGCAGCCGCCGAGCGTCGATCCGAACTGCTGCAGATAAGGCGTCGCGCCGGCCAGCGCCTCGTTCGGCGCCGACGTCACGCGCTCCAGCAGCCATTTGCTGGTGCGGGTCAACGCCTCCAGCGCCTCGCGCAGCTTTGCGCCCGTGGTGCCGAAGGCGGGATCGTTGGAGGCTTCGACCTGCTTGACGGTTGCCGCGAGCTCGTCGATCAGCGCCCACACCGCAGCGCCGCCATTGGCCGCGAGCTTGCGCGTGACGAGGTCGATCGCCTGGATGCCGTTGGTGCCCTCGTAGATCGCGGTGATGCGCGCGTCGCGATAATGCTGCGCGGCGCCGGTCTCCTCGATGAAGCCCATGCCGCCATGCACCTGGACGCCGAGATAGGCGACCTCGTTGCCGATGTCGGTGGAATAGCCTTTTGCCATCGGCGTCAGCAGCGCCGCGCGCGCGGCAGCGTCAGCCCGCACCTTCGGATCCTTGGCGCGCGTCGAGACGTCGATCGCCACCGCAGTGGCGTAGCAGATGGTGCGCGCCGCCGCGGTCTGCGCCCGCATCCGCATCAGCATGCGCTTGACGTCGGGGTGGACGAAGATCGCGTCCGAGCCTTCGCCCTTCTTGCCGACGGCGCGACCCTGCTTGCGCTCCTGCGCATAGGACAGCGCCTGCTGATAGGCACGGTCGGCGACGCCGACGCCTTCCAGGCCGACGCCGAGGCGGGCCTGGTTCATCATCGTGAACATGCAGCGCATGCCCTGGTTCTCTTCGCCGATCAAAAAGCCGATCGCGCCGCCATGGTCGCCCATGGTCATGGTGCAGGTCGGCGAGGCGTGCATGCCGAGCTTGTGCTCGACGCCAGAGGCAAAGATGTCGTTGCGTGCGCCGAGCGAGCCGTCTGCGTTGACCATGAATTTCGGCACGAGGAACAGCGAGATCCCCTTGGTGCCCGCGGGTGCGTCGGGCAGGCGCGCCAGCACGAAATGAACGATGTTGTCGGTCATGTCGTGCTCGCCATAGGTAATGAAGATCTTCGTCCCCTTGATGCGATAGGTGCCATCGGGCTGCTTTTCGGCGCGGGTGCGCAGCGCGCCGACGTCGGAGCCGGCCTGCGGCTCGGTGAGCTGCATCGTGCCGGTCCATGCGCCGGAGACGAGCTTTTCGAGATAGATCGTCTTCAGCTCGTCGCTGCCATGCGCATCCAGCGCCTCGATCGCCGAGGCCGTCAGCAGCGGGCAGAGGCCGAAGGCGACATTGGCCGCGCTCCAGATCTCGGTGCAGGCGGCGTTGATCGCGATCGGCAGGCCCTGGCCGCCGAAATCCTCAGGCCCCGACACCGCGTTCCAGCCGCCCTCGGTCCAGCGCTTGTAGGCATCGGGCCAGCCCGGCGCGGTCGTGACCTTGCCGTCGTTAAGCTTGATGCCGTGCTCGTCGCCGACCTTGTTGAGCGGCGCCAGCACGTCGGTTGCGAACTTGGCGGCTTCCTCCAGCACGGCCGCTGTGATGTCGGCGTCGAAATCGCCGTAATGGCCGGCTTCCAGGGCGGCCTTGAGGCCGGCGCCATGGTTGAGAGACAGCAGCATGTCAGAGATCGGCGCGCGGTAGGTCATGGCTCACTCCCGTGGACAGATATTGGCGCCGTATTCCCATGAAATGGGCAAGGTCTCAATGGCCGCGATACGGTACCGCATCGGGATTTTGCGGGGGGCCTTTAGTATGGGCCTATAAATCGGAGCTTATAATAAGGTGTGGTGCGGCCGATCCCGGCTGCTGTGGTATTTTGCCCCTGCAGGCGGTTGAAATGCCGCGCCGCACCCTATAGACCGGCAGCACTTGAGGGAATCTGCGGTAGCCCGGTCTTCCGTCGTTCCCCGCTGTTGGGGCGTAGCCAAGCGGTAAGGCAGCGGATTTTGATTCCGCCATTCGGAGGTTCGATCCCTCCCGCCCCAGCCAGTGTTTAAGCTGGTGAGTTCATTCGTTAAGCAGTTCGATCCCTGTCAGGTCTTTTGGGCGCGTTTGGAAACAGAGACTCAGTCCAGAATAGAACTAAACGGCGTGGCCACGCTGGCCTATCTCCGAGGCTTCCATCCCAACATATACCGCGGAAGCTGCTCGGGCAGGTCTGTTTTGCCCTCATCGTAGAATAGGGTGCCTCGGCGAACGAAGCGGACAACCGGTCGAGATGCGGTTGTGCGGAATTGCAGCCGTGCCGCAGTCCGCCCAGCCGGCGGCCTCGGGGGGCGGTCGTTGCCCCGCATAGGGAACCACTACGACTGCAAATCGCGTGGCCTTCGTTTCCTTGCCCGACCGGAACGATGCAGACCCCGCACGTCCTGCTGTTGAAAAAGCTCCGCGCATAAATCACGCAGCCATTGGCTTGCCGGGTCGTGATGGAAGCGGGCGTGCCAGTATTGCTTCACTGTAAACCCGGCGATCGCCAGCGGGCATTCGAGCACGCGCAGTCCGTAATAGTGGGCCAGCGTTTCGCCAATGTGCCTTGGAAGGGTGGCGATCAGGTCAGTCGTCCCGACGATTGCGGGTAGCCCCAAGAAGCCGGGCAGCTCAAGCGCGACATCAAGGACTATCTGCTGCTCCTTCAGCGCGTCGGCGAGCAACTGATGTCCGGTGCCGGAACGAATGAGGACGTGCGCCTCACGCCTGAAATCCTTTGCGGTGATGCGGTCGCCGATCCGAACATGTTTTGCGTTCGCCAGGCAGACCCAATCCTGCGGAAAGAGTGCCTGTTGGAAGTGTCCAGCGTCGAGGTCCGAGATGTAGCCGAGCGCCAGATCGGCCTCGCCAGACTGCAGCATTCGCGGGGTATCGCCGCCGATCTGCGCCGCCTCGATGCGGATGCCTGGCGCAACGCGGCGAACGTGGGCGAGGATGGCCGGAAGCAGCGTGATGTGGCTCGCATCCGTCATGCAGATAACGAAGCGGCGATTTGCAGTCGCCGGATCAAACTCAGGGCGAAGCTCAGCCAGACGACGCAGCATCTCCAATGCTTGTCTAGCCGTCCCGATGAGGGCCTCGGCGCGCGGAGTCGGCAGCATTCCCTCAGCCGACCGAATGAAGAGCGGATCGTCCAGTTCCTTCCGTAGGCGCGCCAGCCAGATCGAAATGGTCGGCTGGCTCTGGCCTAACTTCTCGGCCGCCTTGGTGACGCTGCCCGTGGCGAACAATGCGTCAAACAGCCGGAGCAGGCGCGGCTCCAGCAGAGTCGTCTCGGGGAGGTCTCGCTGCTTCATTGCGATCTTCAATAATAGTTATAAGAATCATAGCATATCCAAATACAGGGCAGCCTGCTAGCACGCGTCCAACGCCAAGATGGGCGAGGGAGAAGCGTTCGGATGAGGATCTGCTTTATCGGAGCGGGAGCCTTGGGCTCGACCATCGGCGGCACGCTGGCGCGCGGTGGGGCCGAGGTTTGGTTGATCGATCCGTTCCAGGCCCATGTTGACGCAATCAACGCCAACGGTCTCCGGATGTTCGAGGGTGACACCGAGACCGTCGTGAAGGTCTCTGCCTGTCGCTCCGCGGACCAGGTCGGCATCGTGGCGGACCTCGTCATCGTCCTCGTCAAATCCTATCACACGCGGGAGGCGATCCGGGCGGCAGCGCCGATCATCGGGCCGCAGACTGTCGTGATGTCGCTTCAAAACGGCCTTGGTCACGAGGACATCCTGTCGGAGGAAGTCGGTCGCGACCGGGTCATGGCAGGCAAGACCTATGTTGGCGGCGTGCTGCTCGGCCCTGGTCATGTTCGCTCGGGCGTCATCGGCAAGGAAACCATCATCGGCGAGCTCGATGGACGCTTGACGGAACGCGCGCAACGAATTTCCGACACGTTCAATCGTGCCGGCATTCTCACGCTGCTCAGTGACAACATCCTGGGCACGATGTGGGACAAGCTCTTCATCAACGTTGCCGGAGGCGGCGTTACCGCCATTACCGGCCTGACCTATGGCGGCCTCTATTCGCTCCCCATCCTGGAGGATTGCGCGCTAGCAGCGATTTCAGAGAGCATTGCCGTCGCGCAGGCTGCCGGCGTCAAGGTCTCGATTACCGACCCGCGGCGCGCCTGGACCATGGCATCGGCAGGCCTACCGCCCGAGTTCAAGACGTCGATGCTGCAGAGCTTGCAGTCCGGCAATCTGACCGAGGTCGACTACATTCACGGCTCCGTCGTGCGCTGGGGCGCCAAGCTCAACGTGCCCACCCCTGTCAACGCGACCCTCGTCGCGCTGGTCAAAGGGCTTGAGTACGCCCGCAGCGATTATCCGGGAAAGGCCTGAGACGATGTCATTGCCCCGCGCTTACGTCGAACATGTCGCGATCCGCGTGCCGGATGTCGATCGTCACGTCGGCTTCTTTCGTGAGGTGCTCGGTCTTGCCATTCGCGACGAGCAGCCCGCTGATGGAGCGCGTCCGCGGCAGGTATGGGTGCTCGGAAGCGTGCAACTCATCGAAGATCCGCATTTTACCGGACCGGAGGGGCGCCTCGCCCATCTCGGAATCATGGTCGACGATTACGAAGGCGTGCTCGCACGTGCCGCCGCGTGGGGCGCCAAGGCGTTGCCCGCCGGCCCGAACTGGCTGGAGCTGCCGGGCGGCCTGAACGTCGAAATCTTGCAAGCCAGTGAGGGTGCCGTGGAAGCGGCGCTGGCGATCAATCCCCGTGCCTAGAGGAACGCGACATGAGCGATGAGCGCTACTGGGACGATGCCAAGGTCGGTGACGAATGCGTCACCCCTTCGGTGACGGTCACTGAGGCGATGGTGAATGCCTATGCCGAACTGACGGGTGATTTCACGCCGGTCCACGTCGACGAGGAATACGCCAAGAACACGCCATTCGGCACGCGCGTCGCGCACGGGCTGTTTGGTCTGTCGCTGGCCGACGGTTTGAAGACCCGTGCCGACTACCGCTTCCTTCCCGGAATGTCGCTGGGCTGGACGTGGGATTTCAAGCTGCCGATCAAGCTCGGCGACACCGTGCATGTGAAGTTCCGCGTTGGATCAATGCGCGCCACGAAGCGGGAAGGGTGGGGCATCGTGGTGCTGCCCTCGGAGCTGATCAACCAGCGCGGTGAAGTGGTGCAGCTCGGCGAGCACCGGCTGATGATTCCGATGCGCCCGACGAGCAAGACAGCGGGAGAGCGGGCATGACCGCAAGAGATCTGCCGCTCAACGGTATTCGCGTCATCGACTACAGCCATTTCCTGGCAGGCCCGTTCATGGGTCGTTGCCTCGCCGCGATGGGTGCGGAAGTCATCAAGGTGGAGCGTCCGAAGCAAGGTGATGCGGGCCGCGCCCACGGCTATTTCAAGGACGGACAATCCGGCTACTTCCTGCAGCAAAACATGGGCAAGCAGGGATTGTGCATCGACCTGCGCGATGCGCGCGGTCTCGACATGATGATGAAGCTGGTCGCCACTGCCGACGTCTTCATCGAGAACTACCGCCCCGGCGCCCTCGATCGACTCGGGCTCGGCTACAAGGCGCTGTCGGCGCGTAATCCCAAACTGATCTACTGTTCGGTCTCCGCCTATGGTCACACCGGTCCCTATGCCGACCGTCCAGGCTTCGGCCTGATCGCAGAGGCGATGTCGGGCGCTCTGGCGCAACTGGGCACTCCCGGCGAAGCGCCGCCGCTGCTGCGGATGCCGCTGGCCGACATGTATACCGGCATTCACGGCGTGGCTGCGATCAACGCCGCGCTGGTCGGCCGCGCGTCGTCCGGGCGCGGCCAGCATATCGATCTGGCGCTGTACGACTGCATGGTCTCGATGCACGACTATGCGGTTCAGCGCTACTTCCTCTCCGGCGGTACCGACCTGCCGAAGCAGACCGGCAGCGGACAGCCGGACTCGACCGTCTACGGCGTCTTTCCGGCCAGGGACGGCAATCTCGTCATCGCTGCGCAAGTCGATGATGCGTGGCGGCGATTGGCGAGCCTGATCGGGGGAGACACGTTGGCATCCAACGAACGTTTCACCACGCCTGCTGCGCGCAACGCCCATTATGCTGAAGCGATGGAGATTGTGCGCACCTGGACGCTGTCGCAACCATCTCGGGACGCCTGTCTTGCGGCACTTGACGAAGCAGGTGTGCCGTCGGCTCCTGTGCAGACCATCGAAGAGGTCGTGAAGGATCCGCAGATCCACGCGCGTGGCATGCTGGTCCAGCAAGAGCATGCTGTCCTCGGCAAGGTGACGCTGCCGAACCTGCCGTTCCGGTTCTCCGATTGCGACACCACGGTGCGCACGCCGGCACCATTGCTCGGCCAAGACAATCGCCGCATTGCAAAGTCGCTTGGACTATCGGCCGAAGTCGTCGACGCGATGGTGCGCGATGGCGTGCTGTACAACGAAGCTGACGTGCAGGAGTGAGCCATGAGCGATCGTTATGCGGTGATTGGCAATCCGATCGGCTTCAGCAAATCACCCCTCATCCAAGGCACGTTCGCCAAGATGACGGGACAGGACCTTGTCTATGAGGCGATCGAGGCACCACTCCATGGCTTCAGCGAACGGGTCGATCAATTCCGGACAGAGGGCGCCAAGGGGCTGAACATCACCGCCCCGTTTAAGCTCGATGCCTTCGCCTACGCAACGGAGCTCTCGGAAAGTGCAAAGCGGGCCGGTGCTGCAAACTGCCTGAAGTTCGACGGCGACCATGTCATTGCCGAGAATTTCGACGGGATCGGCCTGGTGCGCGACATCACCGTCAATCTCGGCGTCAAAATGACCGGCCGCCGCGTCCTGATGCTCGGCGCTGGAGGAGCAGCGCGTGGCGCGCTGCTGCCGTTCCTGCGCCAGGAGCCGTCCGAGCTGGTTCTCGTCAACCGAACGCTGGCGAAAGCGGTGGCCTTGGCCGAAGAGTTTGCCGGCTGTGGCCCCCTGATCGTCAGCGGCTATGCCCAATTGGCCGACCTTGCCGAGGGCTATGACGTCGTGGTCAACGCGACGTCGGCCAGCCTGCGAGGTGAGATGCCGCCGCTTCCAGGCAATGTCTTCCGCGGTGCGGAGCTGGCGTACGAACTTGCCTACGGCAAAGGGCTGACTCCCTTTCTGCAAGCGGCCCGCGCCGAAGGCGTAGCCAAGCTGGCCGACGGCGTCGGCATGCTGGTCGAGCAGGCGGCCGAAGCTTTTGCCTGGTGGCGCGGCGTTCGACCGAGCACGACAGAGGTCATCGCCGAACTGACCGTGCCATTGAGCTGACGCGATGCCGAGCATGCATCCGAAGTCCAGCTTTCTCGTCGGCCTGATCGGCAGCGGCATCGCCGCGTCCCGCACCCCGCCTATGCATGAAGCGGCGGCTGACGCCGCGGGCATCCGCTATCTCTACAAGAAGATTGATCTGACTGAGTTGAAACTTGGTGCCGAAGCGCTGCCGGAATTGCTCACGGCAGCGAGGCGGATGGGCTTTGACGGGTTGAACGTGACCCATCCCTGCAAGCAGGCGATCCTGCCCCTCCTGGACGAGCTTTCGTCTGACGCGGAGGCGCTTGGTGCCGTGAACACCGTGGTCGTCAGGAATGGCCGAATGATCGGCCACAACACCGACTGGTTCGGCTTCGCTGAGAACTTTCGCCGCAACATGCAGGGTGCATCGCTCGGTCGTGTCGTCCAATTCGGCGCCGGCGGTGCAGGAGCGGCGGTCGCTTTCGCGCTGATGAAGCTCGGCGTGCGGGAGTTGACCATCATCGACGTCGACCCGGCCAAGGCGCAGAATGTGGTCGACGGCTTGTCCTCTCGATTTGCAGAGGGGCGCTTGAGGGTCGGCCAGGATGTCGCGGCGGCCGTGGCTGCCGCCGACGGCATTGTCAACGCGACGCCGATCGGTATGGACAAGAATCCAGGCACGCCGCTGCCGACGCCTCTGCTGCGTCCCGATCTGTGGGTCGCCGAGATCGTCTACTTCCCGCTGGAAACCGCCCTGCTGCGCGCGGCGCGTGCTCTCGGCTGCCGCACGGTCGATGGCGGGGGCATGGCGATCTTCCAGGGCACCGAAGCATTTCGCCTGTTCACGGGCATCTCACCTGATCCAGGCGTCTTCTTCGCGACTTTTGCATCCCTGGGAGGGTGACACCCGGCCGATGGGCGAGCGGCACGCACAACGCCCGAGAGGAAACGTAAGATGGGCTACACGCTCGATTTCTCGGTGGTTTGGCATGCCATGCCCGCCCTGCTGTGGGGGTGCGTGGGTACATTGGGTCTGGCGCTTGCCGGCATGACTCTCGCGATGATGATCGGCGTCGCCGGGGTCGCGGCACGCGATTCGAGGGCAGCCTGGTTGCGGGCTATCGTCATCGGCTTCGTCGAGATCGTGCGCAATACGCCTTTCCTGGTACAGATTTTCTTTCTGTTCTTCGCCTTGCCGCTCGTTGGACTGAAGCTCAATCCGACAGCCACCGCCATTATCGCACTCGGTGTCAATGGCGGCGCCTACGCCATCGAGATCATCCGCGGCGGGGTACAGTCCATTCATAAGGGACAAATAGAGGCCGGCTACGCGCTCGGACTGCACAAAGGGCAGGTGTTCCGGTTCATTGTGCTCAAGCCCGCGCTTCGCGCGATCTACCCCTCGCTTACCGGTCAGTTCATCATGCTGACGCTGACCTCGTCGATCTGTTCGGCGGTATCGGCCTACGAATTGACGTCGGTTGCGCAGCGCATCGAAAGCGACACGTTCCGCAGCTTCGAGGTCTACTTCTCGGTCACCTTCCTCTACCTCGCGATCTCCTGGCTGTTGATGCTGGGCTTCGCGGTCGTCTCTCACCGCTTCTTCTCTTATCCGACACGCTGAGGGAAGCGATCATGACACCGCATTTCGGTCTTCCTGAGTTCGGTTTCCTGCTGCGTGGTCTGCAGTGGACGATGCTGCTGACGCTGGTTGCGTTTGTGGGCGGCTGCACGGCGGGTCTGGCTGTAGCATTGCTGCGTACCTGTGGTCATAGGGGCGTGGAGTGGGTCACCCGCATTTACGTCGGGTTGTTCCAGGGTACTCCGCTGCTGCTGCAGCTTTTCGTCGTGTACTATGGATTGGCGCTCACCGGGCTGAAGCTCGACGCCTTCGTGGCGGTGGCGATCGGCTTCACCGTGAATGCCTCCGCCTTCCTTGGTGAGATCTGGCGCGGCGCGATCCAGGCCGTGCCGCGCGGCCAGACCGAGGCGGCGATGGCGCTTGGACTGCACTATTCGTCCCGCATGCGCGACATCGTGCTGCCGCAGGCGATCCGCATCTCGCTGCCCGCGACCATCGGCTATCTCGTGCAGCTCATCAAGGGCACTTCGCTCGCTGCCATCGTCGGCTTCATCGAACTCGCCCGCGCCGGTCAGATCGTTTCGAACCAGACCTTCCAGCCGTTGCTCGTCTTCGGCGTGGTCGGCGCAATGTACTTCATCCTCTGCTGGCCACTGTCGTGGTGGGGCAGTCGGATGGAGGCCAGGCTCGCCCTGGCCAGTCAAAGGTAGGAACGGCGCACCTGCTCAATCACAAACAGCCATCACCAGGAGGAGATACTCATGTTGTTTTCATCCAACCGTCGCCAGCTCGGCATCGCGCTGCTGGCATTGGCGGCTATCGCCATCGCAGGCAAATCGCAGGCCGGCACTCTGGAAGACGTGAAGAAGAAGGGCGTCGTCGTCATCGGTATTCAGGGCGACAATCCTCCCTGGGGCTATGTCGATAGCTCGGGAAAGCAGGATGGCATCGATGCCGACATGGGGCGCGCCTTCGCTGACTATCTTGGCGTGAAAGCCGAGTTCGTCCCGCTGGCGGTGGCCAATCGTATTCCGGCGCTGACTACGGGCCGGGTCGACATTCTGTTCGCAACCATGGCCATGCTGCCGGAGCGCGCGAAGGCGGTCCAGTATTCCAAACCCTACGTCGCCAACGAGATTACGCTGGTCGCAGCCCAGGCAACGCCGATCAACAGCAATGCCGACATGAGCAAATTCGTCATCGGCGTTCCGCGGTCCTCCACGCAGGATACTCAGGTGACCAACAACGCCCCGTCTGGGACCGAGATCCGCAGATTCGACGATGACGCCGCCACCATCCAGGCGCTGCTCTCTGGCCAAGTCCAGGCAGTCGGCGCGAATCTGTTTTATCCGCAGCGCCTCAACGCCGCAAAGCCGGAACTCGGGTTCGAGCCCAAGCTTCACTTCACCGCCCTTTACAACGGCGCTTGCACACGACTGGGCGAGAAGGAGTGGAACGAGACGGCCAACAAGTTCATCGACGAGATCAAGTCGAACGGCAAGTTGGCCAGTTTCTACGCGAAATGGATGAAGGTCCCGGTCCCTGTCTTCCCGGACTCCTTTCCCGGCGTTCCCTTCACCGTCCAGTAGCCACCGCGAGCGGCCGACGCGATCCGCGTTGGCCGCCGCCCAACGGCGGAGATAAGCATGCAGGACCAGATCCTGATCGAAATGAAGGGCGTGCAGAAGTGGTACGGCGGGTACCAAGCCCTCCGCGACGTCGATCTCATCGTGCGGAAGGGGGAGAAGATCGTGCTCTGCGGTCCGTCCGGCTCGGGCAAATCGACGCTGATCCGCTGCATCAACCGCCTCGAGGCGATCCAGCAGGGCAGCATCGTGGTGAACGGTCATCGGCTTGACGACAGCATCAAGGCGATTGATGTCGTACGTCAGGACGTCGGCATGGTCTTTCAGAGCTTCAACCTTTTTCCGCATATGACGGTCTTGCAGAATTGCATGCTCGCGCCTATTCGCGCGCGCCGCATCAGCAAGACCGAGGCGGAAGCGATTGCGCGAAAATATCTCGAGCGCGTGCGCATCGGTGACCAGGCCGAGAAGTATCCGGCTCAGCTTTCGGGCGGTCAGCAACAGCGCGTCGCGATCGCGCGCGCGCTCTGCATGCAGCCCAAGGTGATGCTGTTTGACGAACCGACCTCGGCACTCGATCCTGAGATGGTCAAGGAGGTGCTTGACACGATGATCGGCCTCGCCAACGACGGCATGACCATGATTTGCGTCACCCACGAGATGGGCTTTGCTCGCCAGGTTGCCGACCGGGTCATCTTCATGGCCGAAGGCCAGATCATCGAAGAAGGCGCGCCCGAGGCGTTCTTCCGCAATCCACAGCATGCCCGCACCAGGCAGTTCCTCGGCGAGATCCTTGCCCATCACTGAACGGAGTTCTCTTATGAGCCGTCTTGTTTACGTCCTCAACGGTCCAAATCTCAATTTGCTCGGCAAGCGCCAGCCCCATATCTATGGCCACGAGACGCTTGCGGATGTGGAGCAGGACTGTCTAGCGCTGGCCAAAGAGCTTGGCCTCGAGATCCACTTCCGTCAATCCAACCGGGAATACGAGCTGATCGACTGGATCCACGAGGCGCGCGAGACGGCTGCCGGGATCGTGATGAATCCGGCAGCGTTCACCCATACCTCGGTCGCCATCCTGGATGCCTTGAACACGTTCGAGGGGACAGTGATCGAGGTGCATATTTCCAACGTGCACAAGCGCGAGGAATTCCGCCACCACTCGTTTGTCTCCAAACGAGCTGATGGGGTCATCGCGGGCCTCGGCACGCAAGGTTATCTGCTCGGCTTGCGTCGCGTGGCCAAGCTGCTTGATGAGAAGAAGGAGTAGCATCGGATGAGCGCACCCGTCCGCCTCTCGGTGATGGGAGCGGGTCTCATCGGCAAGCGACACATCGGACACATTCTCGCGCGGCCGGAGGCGATGCTGTCGTCGATCGTCGATCCGGCGCCGGCGGCGCGAGAGTTGGCGGTTTCGCTGAAGGTGGACTGGTTTCCGTCCTTTCAGGACATGCTCTCCGAAAATCGGCCGGAGGGGGTGGTTGTCGCCACCCCCAATCAGATGCATGTGGCCAACGGCATGGATTGTATCGCAGCTCGCATCCCGGCCCTCATCGAGAAGCCGCTAGCGGATGACGTCCTCGCTGCACAGACCCTGGTCGAAGCCTCCGAGCGGGCCGGCGTGCCGCTGCTCACCGGCCATCATCGCCGCCACAATCCGATGATCCGACGCGCCAAGGCGGAGATCGACAGCGGCCGGCTCGGCCAGATCGTGTCGGTGCATGGCATGTTCTGGCTGATCAAGCCGGACGATTATTTCGATGTGGCCTGGCGCCGCGAAAAAGGCGCGGGCCCTGTTTTCCTGAATCTCATCCACGATGTCGACCTGCTGCGGTACCTCTGTGGGGATATCGCGTCCGTACAGGCTGCCCAATCCAATCGGCTGCGTGGACATGCGGTTGAAGAGACAGCGGTGATCATCCTGCACTTCGCTTCCGGCGCGCTGGGAACGGTCAATGTGTCCGATGCCATCCAGTCGCCTTGGAGCTGGGAATTCACGGCCGGTGAGAACCCGGCCTACAGTCATACGCAGGAGGCCTGTTGCCAGATCGGCGGCACGAGGGCATCGTTGGCTATTCCGCAACTCGATCTATGGCGTCACCCAAGCAAGGCCAGCTGGTGGGCGCCGATCGAGCGCGAGCGGCTGCGCTACGAGAAGCAGGACCCGCTTGGCCTGCAGATCGCAAATTTCTGTGGGGTTATCCGCGGTACGACCGAGCCTGTGGTGAGCGGGCGCGAAGGGCTGAAAACCCTCAGAGTGATCGACGCGGTCAAACGCGCGGCGGAAACCGGAGATTTCATATCGGTTTGATACCGGAACGCACGGCGCCCACGCCGAGGTATCGGCGTCTGGAAATGTTGGGCGTCCGAAATTCGCAAGCTCGCTTTTTCATTTGGAAGCGACCGCTAAGCCGTGGATATTACTAGGGCAGAATTCTGTGCTTTTTTCCAAACGCGTCGAAACATCGGTTCCGGCGGATGTGAGCGATCATTTGCGCGTCGCTGCGCTCAATAGAGCTGGTTTCAAGTTCGAAGCTTTAGGATCGACGCCGCGGCCTGTCTCGACCGGTCGCCCGTGAAGGAGAACGCCACGCTTCGAGGAGCATCTTGAGAAATTGGCTGGCATGAGGGGATAGCGTCGACCCGTGCCTGCGCACGATTCCGATCGTCCGCGACACCTCCGGCTCGGTCAACCCAATGGTGTGAATGATCGGATGGCCGGCGGCCGGCGTCGCAAGCCTCGGCAGTACGGCGATGCCCAGTCCCGCTTCGACGAGACCGAGCGAACCGGAGAGGTGAGCAACTTCATAGGACCAGTTCAGCTGCAGGCCATGTCGCGCCAGCGCATTGTCGATCAATGCGCGGTTGCCACTGTTGCGACCGACGGTGATGACCCGATGCGACACGATCTCCGACCAGCTTACCTGTTTGCGCGATGCCAACGGATGGTCGTGGCGGCAAGCCAGGACGAAAGGATCTTCAACCAGTTTCTCGAATTCAATTTCGGCATGCGAAGCACCGATGAAGTTGATGCCGAAGTCGGCTTCTCCGCGCGCGACCGCTTCCAATCCCTCATTGGCCCCGATGTCCAGAATCCGGATGCGGATGCGCGGATACGCCTCGGCAAAACGGCCGATCGCGCGCGGCAGGAAATAGAACACCGCTGTCGGCACCGCAGCCACCGAGACCAGGCCCGAACTTCGCGCGCCGATATCATGGATGGCGAGCACCGAGGTCTCGAACTCGTCGATGAGACGGCGCACCTTCGGCAGGAAGTCGCGGCCGGTCATGGTGAGATTGACGTGACGCGTCGAGCGTTCGAGCAGCGGCGCACCGAGGCTTTCTTCCAGCTTCTGAATGCGTCGGCTGAGCGCCGGCTGCGACAGGTTCAGCGCCTTGGCGGTGCGGACAAAGCTTCCAGTCTCCGCGACGGTAATGAATGCCTTGAGGTCGAGCAATTCCGCGTTCATGGCCGGCTCCCATTATACCGTATGACGCATTAATACTTCAGATATTTGCATTTTACAGAAGAGTTGCAAGAGCCCATGCTCTGTTCGCACGAAGATGTCGCCGAACGGAACAGCTCCAATGAACGATCAGATTGCCATTCCCTGTGTGGTCATGCGCGGCGGAACCTCGCGCGGGCCGTTTTTCCTGGCCAGCGATCTCCCGGCCGATCCCAGGGCGCGCGATGCGGTCCTGTTGTCGGTGATGGGGGGCGGGCACGATCTGGGCATCGATGGAATCGGCGGTGGCAATGCCGTCATCAACAAGGTCGCGATCATCGGACCGGCATCGGTCCCCGGCGCCGACGTCGACTACCTGTTCGCCCAGGTACGGGTGCGTGAAGGAATCGTCGATACCTCACCAAACTGCGGGAATATGCTGGCAGCGGTTGGGCCATTTGCAATTGAGGCTGGTCTGGTTGCCGCTGCCGCAGATCGCACCCAGGTGCGCATCCACAATGTCAACACCGGCAAGCTGATCGATGCGACGGTTTCCACCCCTGGCGGGCGGGTGACCTATGACGGCGAGGCGCGGATCGATGGGGTGCCGGGAACGGCCGCGCCCATCGAACTGTCATTCCCCAACGCGGCCGGCGCACGCACCGGTCGCCTTCTGCCGACGGGACGGCCGGTCGACCGCATCGAACGGATCGACGTGACCTGCATCGACGCGGCCATGCCCGTCATGCTGGTCCGCGCGGCGGATCTGGGATGGACCGGCCGGGAGGCGCCTTCGGAGTTTGCCGACAGCGGCTTCCGCGCGCGGCTCGAAAGCCTGCGCATAGAGGCTGGGCGCCGGATGGGCTTTCCGAATTCCGCGACGATGGTGATTCCGAAGCCGGTCCTGATTTCATCCGCGATCGAGGCGACGTTGAACACGCGGTACTTCATGCCGCACGACTGCCATAGCGCGCTGGCGGTGACCGGCGCAGTCGCGATCGCGACCGCCTGTGTGACGCCCGGCACGATCGCGGCAGAGATGGTCGGACCACTGGCGCCGCCGGTGCCGATCACGCTCGCCCATCCCTCCGGCCAACTCGTGGTTCGGCTGGAGCCCGGCCCGGTGGCCCGGGTGCAGCGGACCGCCCGCCGAATTTTCCAGGGTCATGTCTTCGCCCGGCGAGTGCACGTGCCTCATTCAATCCTGGCGGCCTGAACTCGGACCGCCTTCATCCATCAAGAAAAATCAGAGCCGAAAAATCGGAATTTTGGGAGAAACGACAATGCACATGCAAGCGCTGGCTGGGTCTGCACGCATCGAGGCGCGAAAGCCATTCTACCGGATCCTTTACATCCAGGTGCTGATCGGCCTCGTGCTGGGTGTCCTGACCGGCCATCTCTGGCCCGAATTTGGCGCCGCGTTGAAGCCGTTTGGCGACGGCTTCGTCAAACTGGTCAAGATGATGATCGCGCCGATCGTATTCTGCACCATCGTCAGCGGCATCAACAGCATCAGCGATTCCCGCGAGGTCGGCCGCACATTGGTGAAATCCATGGCGCTGTTCTACCTGCTGACCGTGCTCGCGCTGCTGGCCGGGCTGGTTGCAGTATTGGTGATCCAGCCGGGCGTCGGCATGCATGTGTCCGTCAATACGCTCGATCCGTCGGTGGCTGCGAAATTCACCAAGCAGGCTGGCGCGAGCGGATTTGCGGATTTCATGCTGCACATCATCCCGCATTCCTTCTTTGGCGCGTTTGCCGATGGCGAAGTGCTGCCGGTCCTGCTGGTCTCCATCCTCATCGCCTTTGGGCTGAGCCGCGCCGGTGACGACGGTGTGGTGGTGACCAAGGCCGTCACCTCGTTCTCTCACGTGCTGTTTGTGGCCTTCGGTTTCGTCATGAAGCTTGCCCCGCTCGGCGCCTTTGGCGCCATGGCGTTCACGGTGGGGCGTTATGGTATCCGTTCGATTGGCTCGCTCGGACTGCTGATCCTGACATTCTATATCGCCTGCTCCGTCTTCGTGGTCGTCGTGCTCGGGACGCTGGCGCGGCTGAACGGCTTCAGCCTGTGGAAGACCGTCCGCTATTTCAAGGAAGAGCTGCTGATCGTGCTCGGCACGTCATCGTCGGAGCCGGCGCTGCCTGGCGCGCTGCGCAAACTGGAGCAGCTCGGGTGCCGGAAAGGCGTGTCAGGGCTCGTGCTGCCGATGGGTTACTCTTTCAATCTGGACGGCAGCGCCATTTATCTCACCCTGGCGTCCATCTTCATCGCTCAGGCCTGCGACATTCACCTGTCTTGGGGGCAGATTGCGGCGATGCTCGGACTGATGCTGCTGACGTCCAAAGGGGCGGCCGGCGTCACCGGCAGCGGCTTCGTCGCGCTTGTCGCGACCCTCACCGTCATGCCGGACTTGCCCGTGACCGGCGTGGCGCTGCTCGTCGGCATTGACCGTTTCATGTCGGAGGCGCGGGCACTGACCAGCATGACCAGCAACTGTGTAGCGGCCATCACCGTTTCGCTGTGGGAGAACGCCTGTGACCGTGAGGTGTTGGCCCGTGAACTGGGACAGAGTGAAGCCGCCGAAACCGCAGCCGGAACGAAGATTGCCGCGGCAGCAGTGGTGCAGGAAGACAAGCGCTGGATGCCGACAACGCAATCGGCCGCTTGAGGGAGGGATACTTTGGCTGGCGTTGGTCTTCGCGCGGCGAATACCGCAAGCTTGGCCGGCTCAATCGAAACCGGCGAGGATCTAGACAGGTCCGTTATCTCGGCGGGATGCGGTGCTCCCCTCGCCCTGTCCAGACCAGGCCTGAACTGGGAACGGCTTTCTCGTGATGCATGAGCTGATTCTGTTCGCAGTGGAGATACCGTGGTCTACTGCCACGTCCGGATCGTTTGATGGCCCAGAGGACTGGGCGGCACGCGCGCAGTCCGAAGTCGTTCAATATTCCTCGATACGTGTAGAGCTGCGTTCGTCCCCAGGCTCATGAACTGCCCTATGCGTACGATTGGATGAGGTGTCGTAGGCTCGGAAGGTGCGGGGAAAGGCGGTAGCGCTCCCTCGCTACCAATTTACGATTTTGTCCGCCAAACTCCGATTCCCTACGATTTTGCGCTCCTGATGGTAGCTGATCGAGTGCAGGGGCCGGAATTGTGTCCGGGAGAGATTTGCCAGCCCGTGATTGAGTTTCACCGAACTAACTCCGCGCCCAAAGCGCCGTGCTACTAGGTGCTCGAGCTCGCTAGGAAGGGTGATTGCCAAGCATATCCTGCCTGAACCGGGGCTTGTGAAATCCGGTGACCTTCAGCTCTTCGAGCCAGAGCCCTTTAACGCAGTCCAGGCCGCCTGATTGCCCCGATCGAAGGCTTTGCGAGACTCGGCGAGCGCTGCGCTCAGCACCGTCCATGACTCGCTGCCGGCCTGCTTAAGCTTCTGCAGACGCGCCTCCGCCTCGGACGCATCGGATTTCATCTGCTTGAGGGCGGCATCGAAGTCCCCGGTATGTGTTGCGGCGACCTTGCCGGCCGCCTCGTGAAACTTGTCGGCGGCCTCGCGCCAGGCCTTTGCCTGCGCGGCAGCGATGTCCTTGAATGTGGCCTGCTGCTGCTCGAGCTGCTTGCCGGCGCTTTCGAAGTAGGTCTTCATCTGCGCCTCGAAGCCGTTCCACTGTTTCTCGAGGTCCGTCCAGCTGCGTGCCCAGGCCGCTTCGCCGGCTTCGGCTTGCGTCTTGAGCTGCGCCTGGAATTCGTCGCGGCGCTTCTTCAGATCGGCGATGATCTGCTCGGCTTTGACCTTGGATTCGGCCGTGGCCTCGCCGGCCTTGACCTCGAACGAGGCGAGAGCGGCATCCATTTCGTCGATGCGCTCCTTGGCCCAATTCAGGTAGAAATGCATGCTGCTCTGCTCCGACATGACCGTCTCCCTTGACTGTTCGAATTGAATATTCTTCGAACTCGGCTTTGCTCGTGTTGACTTGGGTCAACCGACCTCGTCGTCTGGTGCCGCGTCTCTCAGACCGCGGGATAGGGAAACGGTCTTGCCATTTTCCCCTCGGTCGTCTGCGTCCGACCGCGCGATGGCCCGATAGCAATCGGTGCATAGAAGTCGCTTGGAGCCATCAGCTCGGCATTGCTGGGCATCACATCCGCATTGAAGGTCTCCTCGCGTCTACGCAGGGCGTTGGCCTGGCTGTTGCCGTCCGCGAGATCGAGCTGAAAAGGGCGGCTGGTCTTGAATCGAGCGGCCTCTTTGAGAGAAGACATGATAAGGCTCCGTGAATTGAACCGCCTATGCCGCCGTCCACCCCCCATCCATCGAAAGGTTGGCACCCGTGATCTGAGCGGCGTCGTCGCTGCACAGGAACAGCGCCAGCGAAGCGACCTGCTCGACGGTCACGAACTCCTTGGTGGGCTGCGCGGCGAGTAGGACGTCGCTGATGACCTCATCTCTCCGCATGCGGCGGGCCGCCATCGTGTTCGGAATTTGCTTCTCGACGAGCGGCGTCCAGACGTAGCCGGGACTGATGCAATTGCAGGTGATCTTCGAGCGCGCGAGTTCAAGCGCCACGGTCTTGGTCAGGCCGGCGATGCCGTGCTTTGCTGCGACGTAGGCCGACTTAAATGGTGAGGCGACCAGCGAATGCGCCGACGCCGTGGTGATAATGCGGCCCCAGCCTCGCTTCTTCATACCTGGCACCGCCGCGCGGATAGCATGGAAGGCCGCGGACAAGTTGATGGCGATGACCGCATCCCACTTCTCGGCAGGGAAGTCCTCGATCGGTGAAACGTGTTGGATGCCGGCGTTGTTGACCAGGATGTCAACGCTACCGAAGGTCGCTTCGCCGAGAGCGACGAGCTCGGCGACCTCGCTCGGCTTTGTCATGTCCGCGGGCGAGTAGATCGCCCTAACCGCGAAAGCGCGCTCGATCGCAGCGCGTTCATTCTCGATATCAGCGGGCGCGCCCATGCCATTCATCACGACATTAGCGCCCGCCTTGGCGAAGGCCTGCGCGCAGGCGAGGCCAATGCCGCTGGTCGAGCCGGTGACGACAGCCGTCTTACCGTTCAGAATTCCCATCTCGTACACTTTCCTTGTAACATACCAATCAGAACCGAGCTGCGCGGCGCGCATTTTGACTTAGAAGACCAGAGCTCTCTCGCCGGTTCGTATCGAGCCGCGCGCCGGCTGTTGCAGATAGTCGTGCACCACCGTTCCGAGACCGAGCGTGAGGTCGGCACGGATGTGGACGGCTGAGACGATCTCCAGGACCGGCAGTTCGGCGACGGGCGCCAAGGCGTGTGGCGTCAGGGCCAGGGCCGCCGGCCCGGTCCATGCACCTTTCAGCACGATGTCCTCGAGATGATATTGAACGAGCTCGCAGACGCGCGGGCTGCCGTCGACGTGCGGGATGATCTTGAGCAGGAAGTTCGGCTCGTTAAGCGCAGCCTTGACCTTCGCCAGATCGGCCTCGCGGTGCTTGTAGCCCATCGTCCCAGTCGCGACCCGGAGCGGGCCGTAGTCCAGTGTGCCGATCAACGTATCGATCTCGGTTCGCAGGGTCGGCTGCGCGAGCTTTTTCGGGAAGCCCCATAGCTCGCGCCCGCCCGCAATCGGTCCTTCGTCGTTGAGGAACATGCAGTGGGTGTAGCCACCCTTGCGTCCGCGGAAGGAGACGGGAATAACCTGACCGCTTTCCGTGTAATCGCCAAAGCCATTCGAATCCGGCATGCGGATGAACTCGTATTTGACCAGCGCTTCTCGCTGGTCGACCTCCAACGGCTCCGGAACCACGGCCCGGAGCTTTGTCGGATCGGTCCGATAGGTGATGATCAGGTATTCGCGATCGACGAACCGGTACGGCCCGGGCGGATAGGCCGGGCTGGTCAGCGGCATGGCAAAAGCCTTTCGTTTCACGTCAGTCTCGCGCATTTGCGTTCTCTCCAGGCGATGAGATTGGGCTACTCGCGGCCGTCATGTTCGAGATCGAAGGTGAAGACCCCGTCGGGGCTCGAAGGCCGAGCGAGCACCTCGGGATGGCGCAGAGTGCGCAGTGCGTCGTGGTAGCCGGCCTGCCAATGGTCCTGCATCGACAGGCGCGAGAATTCGTAGTCCTTGGAGTGCCCCTCGTGATCACGCGCGCGATAGATCAGATGGACGATGCTGTAGACGTTCCGCGAGACCGCCGTGCTGAGCAGTTTCACGGTCTCATGCTGACTGAGATCGTCAGGTAGCCTCCCCAATAGATCGGTGAGTGCGCGCCGCAGGCGCTGCACGTGCTTGAACTGGTCGGTGCTGGCGCGCGTGCGGCTCGAATACTGGATTTCCTTGTGCCGCGTGACGACCTCAGCCATGTTGCGGGGAAGTTGACCGCGGGCGCTCCAGAGGTCGACCTGAAACGCCAGCATGTCCTGCGGGGCATCCGATTCGATCACCCATTGCAGCGGCGTATTGGAAACGAGACCGCCGTCCCAATAGTGCTCGCCCTCGATCTCCACCGCCGGAAAGCCCGGCGGCAGCGCGCCGCTCGCCATGATGTGCTCGGGCCGGATCGTATGATTCGTGTTGTCGAAATAGACGAAATTGCCGGTTCGGACGTTGACCGCGCCGGCGCTGAAGCGCGTCAGTCCGCTGTTTAGCCGATCGAAATCGACCAGTCGCTCCAGCGTGGTCATGAGCGCGCGCGTGTCATAGATGCTGGTCGCATCGCTGGCTCCGCCTGGCTGCAGCCAGGGCAAAACGGGACGGGCGGAGAAGAATCCAGTGGCGCCACACGTGGCCGCAAGACCGGCGCTCATCTGGTTGATGAAGTTGCGCGTATTGTCGCTCCGCGTCCAATCGAGGAAGGGATTACCGGACCAATCCCAGGGGGCCGTCGAGGTGACCTGGGTCCAGAAATCGCGCAGGCGGTCAACTCGGGACTCGGGCGGATTGCCGGCGATGATGGCGGCATTGATGGCTCCGATCGAGATGCCAGCAACCCAGTCGGGATGAATGCTGGCTTCGGCCAAGGCTTCGTACACGCCCGCCTGGTACGCGCCGAGCGCACCGCCGCCTTGCAACAGCAGCGCGATGCAGTCGAACGGAAGCTGCCGTTGTGCGGATGAGAGCTGTGATCGAGGCTGGAAGTTCATGGCGGGTGTGCTCTTTGATTGCTGATGAACATGCTCGTGTTAATGGCGGTTCGTGTCTTGCTTTCCGACCTTGGGAGGCTCGAGCAGCACCTCCTTCAAATGGTCCCCGGAGGCGACGACGATCACGAAGTTGAGTTTGCCGTCCTGTCGGATCAGTCCGCCGGCCAGCGCGCTGCCGGCCGCCGCTTTCTCGGCGACCTGCACGGCATCCGACAATTCCTGCTTGATCCATCTCATGGCAAGGATCTTAGCGAGGTCTTCCCGATCGAGTTCCTTCAGCGACGACGTCATCTCCTTCCCGGTGATGCTTCCGGTATTTGCGTCGATGGCGTTCTCCCACACGTGCTCATTCCGGATCGTGCGAACGCGGTAGACGGGCGGGCCATCGATCTCGAAGCTGATGTCGGCCGTCTTCGAGCCGTCATGCAGTCGCTCCGCGATCGCCATCGCCCGGCTGAGCGGGACACGTATCGTGCGGAATTCCGAGAGCACGCGCTGGATAGCGGCCTCTTCGGCCTGGCTTTGCGCGCTCGCGCTTCGGCTGTCTGCATCTGCAGATTTTTGTACGTCAGCGACGGCGGCTGTCGCGGCGAGCGTGGCGGACCACATGATCAGGGCAAACAAATGCTGCTTCGACATCGGATCAATCTCGGTCTGATGGGTTAATCGCCTGCGACGGGCGTGTGAGCGACGACGATCTCCTTGTCGGAGAGCGTGGGCAGCGACTGGTTGGTATCGATCACGACGCGCTCCGGCCCGTTCACGTCGGAGTGGATGCGGATCGCAGGTCGCGCAGGATCCGGCTCCGCGAAGCGGCTTGGCAGTTGGGCCGGGAGCACCCAACCGGTCGCCCAAAGCAAGCAGAGCAGGGTGCCGCCGACCGACAGAAAATAGCCGCGCAAGGGAAGGGCGGTGTCGTTCGATCGGCTCGCGTGCATTGACATGACGGATCGTCGGCTCACGGCACGCGGCTCCCGACAACGGCATCACTCTGCCGCATCGTCAGATACTCCACGGGCGCGGATGCCGGCGCGCACGCTCGGCGTCGAGATACCCACGATCGTCGAGCCATTCGGTTGGACAATAGGCTGCGGCCTTCGGATCGATCATGAGTCCGTCACGCCGGAGCGCTGTCCGTGTTCCGGTCACACCGGTCCACACGACCTCGCCGCTGGTCGGGTCCACTTCCATCCCGTCAAAGACTTCGATGAAGTTCAGCATCTGGGACACGGTGCTCGCTCACGCCGTGCGCGTGAGGCGGTCGACTTCGTCTGGCGCAACGCCTCTGCGCGCGAGCTCGGACTCGATCACGTCGAACACGCATTCGACCGGCGCGATCCAGACGTTGACCCAGTAGATGATGCAGTCGCGGGCGATCAGCAGGGCCGGTGTCATGCGACCGTCCTCCGCTTCAGCCGGACGGTGGGCTGGCGTGCTGCAAGCGTATGGGCCCACGCGATTATCGCGATCGTGAGGCCAAGCAGCACGCTCAGCGCCACGAGGCACAACGCGACAATGACGTTCAGCGATGCGGCGGCGAGGCCGGGCAACGGATTTTCGCGCATCAACGCGAACAGCAGTGTTGACATTCCGCGTCTCCTTAATAAAATACACCGTATAGTTCATATAAATCACGCGCCACGGCCGGAGTCAAGACGAGTGCGTCACAAGCGCGTGTGCAGGATCAAGGCGGCGAGGCTCCGCCAGGTTCAACCAGAAGCCTCGAGCAGAGAAAGGATCTGACATGACGAGATTGATGCCTGCGTTGTTCGCAGCGGCCGTAGTTGCGTTTGGTAGCGCAGCAGGTTTTGCCCAGGAGAACCGGGGCACACCGGAGCAGCGGGCGGCCTGCACGTCCGACGCCTTTCGGCTGTGCAGTGCCTACATTCCCGATCCATCCGGCGTCGAAGCCTGTCTGCGGCTCAGGAAATCGGATGAGCGAAGGCTGTAAAGCGGTGTTCGAGCAGGCGTCCACCGGATCAGTCAGGGGCAGATAACCAGCGACGATGCGGGGTGATGTGATCAGGCGTTGCCCTGAACCACAGCTGCACTGCGACAGGAGACAGGAGCGATCTTATGAGCACGGTGTACATACCGGCCCTGGCTGCCTTCGGCGGCTCTGCGTTCGGCGCGCTCTCGACCATCGTCAGTGGATGGTTTAGCGGACGCCGAAGGCGTCGCGAGCTTCATCATGCCCGCTCGTTCTCGAAGCGCGAACAATTGTACCATAGCTTCATCGAGGAGGCGTCACGGCTCTATGCCGAGGCCCTGGTCAGTGATCAGGCCGAAATCCCGCAACTGGTCAGCCTCTATACGCTGGTCGGACGCATGCGGATCTTGTCGAGCAGCGAGGTCGTTCAGGCCGCCGAGAGAGCCGGGCACCGGATCATCGAAACTTATCTGTCGCCAAATCGCACATTCGTCGATCTTCCCAAATTCATTGAGGAGATGGATCCCTTGCGCGATTTCGGAGAGGCCTGCCGCCGCGAACTGATGAACCTAGCGGCGGAGTGAGAGGCGATATGCGCGAGCAGATTGACGATCGAACGAGGAGCGCCCGCCGAAGGATCGTGCAGGCTGCCATCCATCTCTATGGCGAGATGGGACACAACAAGACCACCGTCGCCGATATTGCGCGGCACTTGTCGATGTCTTCAGCCAACGTCTATCGATTCTTTCCCTCGAGGCGGGCGATCGAGGAAGCTGTGGTGGAGGAGGTGCTCGAGGAGGCGGTCAGTGCGGCGGCCGAGGCGGCTGGCGGCAGTGGGCCAGCGTTACGGCGCCTGGCCGGAATCCTGAGGGCCATCGCCGACTGCAATGAAGGTCGGCCGGCGAAGCATCGACGATTGCAAGACCTGGTAACCCTGGCCGTCCGGCAGAACTGGACGGTCGTTCTCGCCTACGACGACAGGATCCGAGGGCTGGTGCGACCGATCATCGGCACCGGGCAAGCGCGCGGCGAACTGCAGGGCCGCAGTCCGATGGCGCTGACCTGCTGCCTGCTGGAAGCCATGGATGTCCATCTCAATCCATCGCGGGTCGGCGCTGCGACGCTGCGGCCAAGCTTCGACGAGATGATGAGATTTTGTACGGGCGCTTTGCGTCGCGCGCCATTGCTGCAGCCGGCCGGGATGACAGCTCACGTGCAGCTCAAGGCCGCCGGCTGATGCGAATGCTTCCAAGTCAACCGCCCAAAGAAGACAGCTAGTACGACCAGTCCGCCTCGCAGGCTGCCAGGAAAAAGCCGACGCGCTCGCGCACGAATCCCGGAAGTTCCTTCTTCAGGTCCTTCGGAGTTTCACCGACGAGCGACCGAAACAGCATCGGTAGCAGAATCAGGTCGAGAAAGATCTGCGCGGTAGCACGGCTTCGCTTGGTGCTGAAAGGGCCCTTCGGGGAGCGAGCGAGCTTCTGCGTGACGTCGTCCAGCAGCTGGGACACTGCGGCCAAGGAGCGATCGCGCGCGGCGTCGTGAACGTTGCGGCTCAGTTCGGGGAACCGCTGCGATTCCGCGATCGTCGCGCGCACCATGCCGAGCGATTCCTCGACCACTCTCTCGACGATGGCTGTTCCGAGGCTCATCAACTTGTCCTCGATGGTGCGGCCCTCGGGCGAGAAGCCCTCGAAGTCCGTCAAGCCGTCGATGGTGCGGGCCACCACCGCCGCGAATAGCGCTTCCTTGCCGGGGAAATGGGCGTAGATCGTCGGCTTGCTCGCAGGAGCGAGCTCGGAAATGTCGTCGATGCTGGCGCTGCGGTAGCCCTTCTCCAGAAACAGCTGCTGGGCAGCGTCGAGAATGCGCGCCTGCGCGTCGCCGGCAAGATCCTTGGGCGGTCTGCCTCGCTTCGTCTTCTTCATTCTTGCACCTCCGAAATCACGAGTCTGTGCGCGTCGCTTTCCCACTTGACATGGCCTGCGAAGAAAGGCAACAAAAAGAAAATATACGGTATAGTTTATTAATTCGTCAGGTCTGCACGTTTCGCGAGCTTGGCGAGTGCCCCCAAACGATCGGGGTCGCAAAGGTGAAGCGTTCGACCCCGATCGTCCGAGCCGAATGAGGAGAATGTCGTGACTGTTTTGAGCCCAGCCCCGTCCGGCTTGCAGGAGGGCGTGCTGCTACGCGAGCTGAATCGCCGGGTCACCAACGGTGTTGCGTTCGCCATCGACCTGGTCTCCGCCGCGGCCATCCGGGTCGAGGGGACGGAAGCCAAGTGCGCGCTCAGCGATGTCGTCGAGCTGCTGCATGGCTACGCCGATGTGCATCGTGCGTTGGCCATGCCTCCGGGTGAAACGATGATCCACGCCGCGACCTACATTCGCAAGCTGGGCTGTGGCATGCGCCGGGCGCTGCTGGACCGGATGAACATTCAGCTGGCATTCGCGACCCAGTCCCTCGCGCTTCAGCCGGAGCGCTGCTGGCATCTGGGGCTGATCGTCCATGAGCTCGTGATGCATGCGGCAAGACACGCTTGTTTCGATGACCGGGCCGGGCAGATCAGGATCAAGCTGACGCGTATCGGTGCGCTGGTGAACTGCTTGATCCTGGACAACGGCTCGCGTCCCGCGCGGGAGACTTCCGACCGCGAATTGCGAATTGCCGGGGATATCGCGCGGGCGCTCGGCGGCCGGATCGAGCAGGGTTTCGGCGCCGAATTCACCTCGATTGTTCTCTCGTTCCCGCTGACCGAGCGCGAACGGGGCGCAAACTGGTCAATCGCAACGCGCCAGATGAGGGCTCCGCGCCGCACGAGAGCCACCGCTTCGAACGAAGCGGTGCTCACGGCAAGCGAAGCGGCCGATCAACGCGGGCCCACCGTTGAGACCGATCCTTTTGCGAGACGACTGCGCCAGCAAGAAGGTGAAATGGTCGTCCCCCGCCAATTCGCCGACGCGCTTGGCGGGCTGTTGTCACCTTCCCATCATACGGACGCGCCATGACAAGCCAATTCTCCACCGCCGTTCGAACGCCACATGTGGGGCAGGCCCTCGCCGCAGCGACCGTGCTTGTCAGCATTGCGCTGACCGGTTGCAATGATCACGCGGCGCAGACGGCCACACGGGCAACGCTGGTCCGGACCACGATCGTGCAGCCGCGCGACCGGCAAGCCGCCATCACATTGACCGGAGAGGTCCAGGCGCGCTTCCGTGCCGATCTTTCGTTCCGCGTCAGCGGACGTGTGATCGCTCGCACCGTGGATGTTGGTGCTCTCGTCAACAAGGGCGACGTCCTCGCCCGGCTCGATCCGGCCGAGCAACAGGCTGATGTCGATGCTGCGACCGCGGCAGTGGCCTCCGCCGAAGCCCAGCTGCGCGTGGCGAAGGCTACGTTCGAGCGGCAGAAAGCGCTGATCGCAAGCGGCTTCACCACCCGGACCGTTTACGACCAGGCCCAGGAAGGCTTGCGGACGGCGGAGGGCGTGCTGGAAGCGGCCAAGGCCCAATTGGGCACTTCAGCGGATGCGCTTGGCTATACCGTGCTGCGTGCCGAAGCGGACGGCGTCATTACCGCACGAAATCTCGAGGTCGGCCAGGTCGTTCCGGCTGCCCAACCGGTGTTCTCGCTTGCTCAGGACGGGGAGCGGGATGCCGTCTTCGAGGTTTACGAATCCGTCTTCCTTGGCCAGACCGACAGCCGCCGCGTGACGTTGGCGCTGGTCTCCGATCCCGGCGTGACAGCGACGGGAGAGGTGAGAGAGATTTCACCGGCGATCGACGCGAAGAGCTCCACGATCCGCGTCAAGGTGTCCATCGAGAACCCGCCGGCTGCGTTGACGCTGGGCAGCGCCGTCTCGGGAACGGTCAAGGCGAAAGCTCAGAAGGAGATCACCTTGCCCTGGAGCGCTCTGATGGCCGCGGGCAGCAGGCCTGCCGTCTGGACCGTCGACCCGAAAACGCAGACAGCGTCGCTGAAGCCCGTCACGGTCGGCGCTTATGAAGCCGGACAGGTGCTGATCAAGGCAGGCCTTGAGCCCGGCGAGCGCGTCGTCGTCGACGGCGGCAAGCTTTTGAGCGTTGGCCAGTCGGTCACCGAGGAGGGAGGTCAGTCATGAAGCGAGAGGTCATGATGATCGCTGGCACGCTCGCGGCGGCCTCGTTGCTGACCGGCTGTCAGCAGGAGAAGAACGCGCCGGAGCCCGTGCGGCCCGTGCTCTCAATGGTGACCAAGCCGAATAGCGGTGACAGCACGATTGCCGTGGGCGTCGTCGAGCCGCGCTACAAGACCAACCTTGGTTTTCGCGTACTCGGACGGCTGACTTCGCGCCCAGTCTACGTTGGCGACATCGTCAGCGAAGGACTAATCATCGGGACGATTGATCCCACCGCACTCGATCTCGCCGTTCGCGCGGCCAAAGCTCAGCTCGCGAAGGCCGAGGCGCAGCTTGCGACGGCCAAGGCCACGGAGGAGCGGCAACGCGCGCTCATCACCAGCGATGCGACCACCAGACAGACGCTGGACAATGCCGAGCAGGCCCGCGCCGGCGCCGAAGCAAGCGTCGCGCAGGAGCAGGCGAACCTGACCAAAGCGATCGAGCAACTCGGCTATACCCAGATCAAGGCCGACTTCGGCGGCGTCGTCACCGCCGTCGGCGCGGAAGTCGGCCAGGTGGTCTCGCCGGGTCAAACCGTAGTGACGGTCGCGCGCCCGGACATTCGCGAGGCGGTCGTCGATATCGGAGAAGACCTGCCTGTGCCGCTCGAAGTCGGTCTCCCGTTCACCGTCAGCCTGCAGCTCCTCCCCACCGTCCAGGTCGAGGGCAGGATTCGCGAAATCGCGCCGCAAGCCGATGTTGTGACGCGGCTGCGACGTGTCCGGATCGCGCTCGACAACCCGCCCGAAAGCTTCCGCCTTGGCGCGACCGTCACGGCAAAGCTCGGCAAGGATCAGAGCAAGGTCTTGCGCCTGCCCGCATCAGCGGTGCTCGCCAGGGACGGCGCCGATTTCGTCTGGGTGGTCGATCAGTCCGCCAGCACCGTCTCGCTGCAGAAGATCGATGGTGTCGCCGAACAGGCGGGCATCCGCGTCACCGGCGGCCTTGCCGAGGGCACCCGCGTCGTCACCGCCGGGATTCACAGCCTCAAGCCGGGACAGCACGTCCGCTTCGAACAGGATCAAGAGCCATGAAGTCGTTCAACCTCTCCGACTGGGCGCTCGGCCATCGTTCGCTCGTCTGGTATTTCATGATCGCCTTCATGGCGGCCGGCCTGTTCGCCTATCTCCAGCTGGGACGACAGGAAGATCCTGACTTCACCATCAAGACCATGGTGATCCAGGCGCAGTGGCCAGGCGCCTCGCCCGAGGAGATGACGCGGCAGGTCACCGACCGGATCGAGAAGAAGCTGGAGGAGCTGGAATCGCTCGACTACACCAAGAGCGTGACGGTTGCGGGCCAGACCACCGTCTTCGTCTACTTGCGCGATTCGACCAAGGCGGCCGACGTCAAGCCGACCTGGGTGCGCGTCCGCAACATGATCGCAGACATCAGGGGCGATTTTCCCCAAGGCGTGATCGGGCCCGGTTTCAACGACCGCTTCGGTGACGTCTTCGGCAACGTCTATGCCTTCACCAGCGACGGCTTGAGCCAGCGACAGCTCCGCGACCAGGTCGAGGACATTCGGGCCAAGGTGCTGACGGTGCCCGATGTCGGCAAGGTCGACATTCTCGGCGCGCAGGATGAGGTGATTTATCTCGAATTTTCTACCCGCAAGATCGCAGCCCTTGGCCTCGATATCCACGCCATCATGAATTCGCTGCAAGGGCAGAACGCGGTTGCGCCCTCCGGCGTGTTCCAGGAGGGGCCGGAGCGGATCAGCGTCCGCGTGAATGGCCAGTTCGCCTCCGAGGCGAGCCTCAAAGCGGTCAATCTCCGCATCAACGATCGCTTCTTCCCGTTGACCGATGTTGCGACCATCACGCGCGGCTACGCCGATCCGCCGTCGACGCTGTTCAGATACAACGGTCAGCCCGCCATTGCGCTCGCGATCGGCATGAAGTCCGGTGCCAACCTGCTCCAGTTCGGAGAGGCTCTGAAGGAGGAGATGACCAGGATCATCGCCGACCTGCCGATCGGCGTCGGCGTGCACCTCGTTGCCGACCAGCCCGTCGTGGTCGAACATGCCGTTTCGGGCTTTACCGAAGCGCTGTTCGAGGCCGTGATCATCGTGCTCGGCATCAGCTTCCTGAGCCTGGGCTTGCGGGCGGGGCTCGTGGTGGCGATCGCCATTCCGCTCGTGCTCGCGATCACCTTCGTCGTGATGGCCTATTGCGGCATCTCGCTGCAGCGCATTTCGCTGGGGGCCCTGATCATCGCGCTTGGCCTGCTGGTCGACGACGCCATGATCGCGGTCGAGATGATGGTGGCGCGGCTCGAGATCGGCGACCCCCTCGAAAAGGCGGCAACCCACGTCTATACGTCGACCGCATTTCCGATGTTGACGGGAACGCTGGTCACCGTGGCCGGCTTCATCCCGATCGGGCTCAACAGCAGCAACGCCGGCGAGTTCACCTTCACCTTGTTCGTGGTGATCGCGGTATCTCTGATCGTCTCATGGATCGTGGCCGTATTGTTCACGCCGCTTCTCGGCGTCACTATCCTGCCGGCCAGGATGAAGGGACATCACGAGCAGAAGGGGCGCCTGGCGCAGATGTTCGCGCGCCTGCTGCTGTTCTGCATGCATCACCGCTGGAGCACCGTCGCTGTGACGGCCGGCACCTTCCTGCTCGCCCTATTCGGCTTGCAGTTCGTGCAACAGCAGTTCTTCCCCTCGTCCGACCGTGCCGAGCTCGTGATCGACTGGAACCTGCCGCAGAACGCTTCGATCACCGAGACCAACACGCAGATGGCTCGCTTCGAGCGCGAGCAGCTGCAGGGCAATAGTTCGGTCGAGCACTGGTCCACCTATGTCGGCACCGGGGCGCCGCGCTTCGTGCTGTCGTTCGATCTGCAGACCGCCAACACGTGGTTCGGCCAGCAGGTGATCGTGACCAAAGGCGGCATCGCCGCGCGCAACAAGCTCAAGTCGCAGTTCGAGGACTATTTGAGAAAGACGTTCCCGGGCACCGACACCTACGTCAAGCTGCTCGAGGTCGGTCCTCCCGTCGGTCGTCCGGTGCAATACCGCCTGAGCGGCCCCGACCTCGCCGAGGTCCGCGCCCTCTCGCAGAAGCTTGCAGGCGTCATTCGCAGCAGTCCTGACCTCGGCAACGTGGTGTTCGACTGGATGGAGCCGGCGCGCGTCGTCAAGGTCGATGTGCTCCAGGACAAGGCGCGTCAGCTTGGCGTGACCTCGGAAGACATCGCCACCACCCTGAACTCGGTGCTCCAGGGCTCGCCGATCACGCAGGTGCGCGACCGCATCTATCTGGTCAATGTCACGGGACGAGCGACTGCGCCGGAACGCGCCTCGATCGACACGCTGCGCGACCTGCAGATGACCGGGCTCGGCGGCCAATCGGTGCCGCTCGGGGCCGTCGCCAATCTGCGCTACGAGTTGGAGCAGCCCACGATCTGGCGGCGCGCGCGGATTCCGACCATCACGCTGAAGGCCGCCGTCGTCAGCAACGTTCAGCCGAAGACGGTCGTCGACCAGCTCGCGCCGAAAGTGGCGGAATTTGCAAAGCGGCTGCCCGCGGGCTACTCGATCAAGATCGGCGGCTCGGTGGAAGAGAGCGCCAAGAGCCAGGGGCCGATCATCGCGGTCGTGCCGCTGATGCTGTTCGTCATGGCGACCGTGCTGATGGTGCAGCTGCAGAGCTTTTCGCGCCTGTTCCTGGTGTTCGCGGTCGCGCCGCTCGCGCTGATCGGCGTCGTCATGGCCATGCTGCCGAGCGGTGTGCCGCTGGGCTTTGTGGCCATCCTCGGCGTGCTCGCCCTCATCGGCATCCTGGTGCGAAACTCCGTGATCCTGATCGTGCAGATCGAGGATCTCAAGAAGGAGGGCAGGCCGGCCTGGGATGCGGTGGTGGAAGCAACCGAGCACCGCATGCGTCCGATCCTGCTCACGGCCGCCGCGGCAAGCCTCGCGCTCATTCCGATCGCGCGCGAGATTTTCTGGGGCCCGATGGCCTATGCCATGATGGGCGGCATCATCGTCGGCACGCTGCTGACGTTGCTGTTTCTGCCGGCGCTCTATGTGGCGTGGTTCAGGATTCATCCGGATCACGCGGACAAGTCATCTTCAGATGAGACGGGAGTCGTTGCGGACGAAGCGCCAGCCGAAGACAGGCCCGCTCACCACGCCCCGCAGCCTGTGCTCGAGGCCCAAATCTAGAATGGAGACGATGATGCTCTCGAAGACGCTATCTACCTTTGCCGTCGCTGTGACGGTTGCGGCAAGTTCGCTTGTCCCCTCTGTTGCATTTGCGCAATTTCCGCCGCCGCCACCGATGGCGCCCGCCGGCCCTCCGCCGATGGCGCCAGCAGGGCCCCCAACCCTCGCAGCTCCCGGTCCCGCCGCCCCTGTCGCTGGTCCGGGCGCGCGTCTCGGTCCAGCAGCTGGGCCGCGCGTTGATCTCGCCGCGCGAGGTGCCGGCGGGGGGCCGGCTGTTGTGGGCGCCGCGCGGACGACGGCGGTCAACATCGGTGGAGCCGGGTATCGCTACGGCGGTGAGCGCGGCTATGGCTATGGAGCGCGTGCCGCGGCCTATGCCGGATACGCCTATGGAGGGACGGGCTCGAGCTACTATGCGAGTGGCGAATGCCGTTACGTTTACAGCCGTCATCGCAGGTATCTCGTCTGCGATTAGCCTGTGAGCGCGTCGCATCTGAATAGAGCAGTTTCGCTAACGACATTTGAATCTCAGCATCCCTCAGATTACGGAAGCAATATGCACAGGATTTTCGCGTTCACCGTGGTTGTCGCGGCGTCAATAGCCACGGCGATTCTGATCCCACCGGAGCCGGCCGGGGCAAAGGAATACGCGTTCTGCCGAGACGACTATGACTCAGGCATGCGGAGTTGCGCTTTCGCGACGATCGACCAGTGCGTGTCGGCAATCGCTGGACGTGGCGGGAGCTGCTTTCGCAGCCCGGCCGGCGAGGCGAACGCATCATTTGCCCGCGCTCCGAAGATGCATGCGCGTCACCGCCGCTGATGGATTGGCCGGCGCTGCTGGCGGCCAATATCGATCTCGATCGGTGTCGTCGCCATTCAAAGCGACCCAGACAGGTGCCGCTGGACAATATTCCTAACTTCGCTAACTGTTAGGTCTTTGGATCACTAAGAGCAAAAAAATGTTGGACCTCTTGAAGGGGGGTACCGAAGAAAGCTTCGGCGTTATCGAGCGTGAACTGCGGTGCGGCCTGTGGAGCTGGAATCTACGTGCAAACGAGATGCACTGGTCGCGGGGGTATTATGATCTTCTGGGCATCGAGCCGGGAAAGGTAACACCATCCTTTGCAGCGATCCTCCAAGTGACCCATCCGGACGATCGCACTGCACAGGCCGAGGTCGAGCGCGTCATCCAGAAGGCGTCGACGATCAGACGGAAATTTCGCGTCATTCGCCGCGGCGGCAACATCGCCTGGATCTATTGCCAGATCATCATCTTCGTCGATCCGGAGGGGGCCGCGGAGAAGGCAATCGGCATCTGCACGGATATCACGGCTCGCGAGGATCAGCTCAACCAGTTGCGGATTGCCGATGAGCGATACCGTGCCTTGATCAAGGCAGCCGGAGCAGTGGTATGGATCGCCAAATCGGACGGCCGGATCCACGAGCTCGTCAACTGCGATCATGGCAGCCAGGCCGTTGCGTCGCAATCGGGTTGGCTGCAGCTCATTCATCCGGACGACCAGGAGAAGATGATCCGAGTTCGCGACGAGGCAAGCCGAGAAAAGCGCGGCTATGATGTCGTGCACCGTATCATTCAGCCCGATGGCAGTTTCAAATGGAAGCGATCGACCGGGCAGCCGGTGCTTGATGACGGAGGAAATATCAAGGAGTGGCTTGGGATCAGTGTTGATCTCGACCGCAATACATCGCGTTCTGGCGCCCACCGCATCACCGGGGCGCAAATCAGGGCTGCGCGCGGGCTGCTGCGATGGTCGGTGATGGATCTGGCGCAGGCGGCCGGTATCACGCGTGCGACCATCCGCCGCCTGGAGGAACTGGACGGCGCCCCATCGCACAACGACCCGGCTCTTCCCCTGATCGAAACGGCCCTTGCAGGAGCCGGTGTCGAATTCCTGTTTCCGGAAGCAGGAAAACCTGGCGTGCGTCCTCGCTAAATTGGCGCCTTAGTTGCGCCGATCTTACGCAATTTGGCTGGGTTCTCGATTGCCAACGCCGCACCCCGCAAATCTGGCGTTCCATTGTCGCGACATCGTGCATCGCCAGTCGCAATGGCCGCACAAGCCGAGCCGCACGCGCCAATTTTGCCTAACAGAAGGTTAGCAGGGTCGGCATTATTGTTCTGCACGTTGGGCTCCGGCAAGGCGCGCGGGCATGATGGCACAAATCACTCGGTACCTCGGAATCGACACGCGCACGCAGCTTCTGGCGGGGCGGCTGTGGAATTTGCTCGACGAGCCGAGCGGCCTTGTCATCGCTGAGTTCTACAGGCGCACACGGCACTCACATCCAGGCGTCCTGCTGGATGAGCGCACCGTCAACCGGCTCATGATCAAGCAGAAGGAGCACTGGCATTCGCTGTTCAACAGCGGCTTTGATCAGGCCTATCTCCGCAGGGCGACCAAGGTCGGAATCATGCACCACGAACTGGGCCTTGATCCCAAGTGGTACATCGCCGGCTATGCGCTGATGAAAGCTCAATTGGCCGAACAATTACTGTTCGACGCCTCGATCCCGCTGCCGCTGAAAGCAGCTCTCGTCGTCACGCTCGAAAAATATGTGGCCGTCGATATGGCTCTCACTCTTTCAAGCTATTCCGACTGGCTCGTCGATTAGCCGCTTCGATGCCGGATTCCCGGTCACTTTTCTCACAATCAGTTTTGAAAGGGCATAGCAATGACGGACCTGCCTGTATGCGCCAATTCCGATCAGCACCGCATGGCCAGAATGCGGTTCATGGGAATTACATCCCGCAGCGGGGAGCTGTTGCGGGAATTCTGGGCGATCGCCGAGCCTGCGGTACCGCGCATTCTGGACGGCTTCTACCGGCATGTCACGAGCGAGCCCCAGCTTGCCGCTTTGATTGGGAACGACATTCACAGACTGAAAACGGCGCAGGGTACGCACTGGGCGCGACTGTTCAACGGCCGGTTCGACGACGAATATTTGAGGGGGGTCCGTGCCATCGGCATGGTCCACAACAAGATCGGCCTTGAGCCGCGCTGGTACATTGGTGGATACAATTTTGTCCTGAACCAGCTCGTGTCCCTCGCCGTTCGGCGCTATGGCTGGAGGCCAAGGCATCTGTGCGACCTCTTGACCGCCGTGAATTGCGCGGTGATGCTCGACATGGAGATTGCCATCTCCGTCTATCAGGAGGCGATGCTCGCTGAACGAGAGAAGCGTCAAGAGACGATCCGCGCTGCCATTCGGAGCTTTGATGCCCGGATGAAGACGGTCGTGGATAGGATCGGCGGTTCGGCTGGCAATCTTCAGAGCGCAGCCAATGCGCTGGCCGCGAGTTCGTCACAGTCGACCCAGCAGTCCAGCGCGGTGGCCGCTGCCTCGGAAGAAGCATCGACGAATGTGCAGGCGGTTGCCGCGTCGACCGAGCAACTTACCTCCTCAATTCAGGAGATCGGCCGCCAGGTATCCGAATCAACGAAGATCGTCCGGACCGCGGTGGAGCAGTCGGCCCGGTCTGGCGACACGGTCCAGAGCCTTGCGAAAGCGGCCCAGCGAATTGGCGATGTGGTGGAACTGATCAGCACCATTGCGGGGCAGACCAATCTGCTCGCCCTCAATGCCACGATCGAAGCAGCGCGGGCCGGCGAGGCCGGCCGGGGCTTCGCCGTCGTTGCTTCCGAGGTCAAAGCCCTGGCGGAGCAGACTGCGAAGGCCACTGGTGAAATCAGTGAGCAGATCCTCTCGATTCAGGGGGCTACGAAGGAGTCGGTGGGGGCCATCCAGGACATCGGCCGAACGATCGGGTCGGTCAGCGAGATCGCCACCGTCATAGCCGCGGCCGTCGAAGAGCAGGGCGTGGCGACCGCCGAGATCGCGCGCAACGTCCAGCAAGCGGCTCAGGGCACGCACGAGGTATCAAGCAACATCACCGGCGTGAGCCAGGTCGCCGCCGAAACCAGGCAGACGGCGGAAAAGCTTCTGAGCGCGTCCGAAGAGCTGTCCATTCAGGCTGCGGCTCTTCGCACGGAAGCGGAGGCATTCTTTGCCGACATCCGGGCGGCCTAGTATGTCATCAAGGCTTGGCGACACGATGATCGAACCAACGATCGAATTCGAAATCGCGAATGTTGACATGAATAGCGGGTCTTCCGCTTCGTGCGATACGTGCCGATCTCGTCAGCCTGCGAGCGGCGAGACCGACCGCGAGCGAAGGGTTGAGGTGAACTGGAAGCAGCTGCTGCATACGGCCATCGAAAGCAGCGCTCATGGCCTGTGTGTCTTCGACGATCAATCCAGGCTGGTGATAGGGAATGAACAGCACCGCAGCCTCTATTCGCTGGCATCCTCCGAGGTTTCGCCGGGCCTCCCGGTGGAGGATGTTCTCAAGTGCCGCCATGCCCGAGTAGTCGGGGCGAATGCGAGTGGCCAGTTGTCCGATTACCTGGCGGCGATACAGCGAGGCAAAGAGTTCCAGACGACATATGAATTGCAGGATGGGTCGTTCGTCGAACTCGATATGCATCCTATGTCCGACGGTGGCTTCGTCGAACGGCACCGGGATGTCACCGAGCTTCGCCTTGCTGAGGTCCGGGCCGAGGAAGCAAGGCAGGAGCTGATCGAGAAGCAGTACGCAATCGATCAGGCCGTGATCGTCGCGATCACCGATATTCGCGGAACGATTACTTACGCCAACGATCGATTTTGCGAGATCAGTGGGTACACCCGGGAGGAGCTGGTTGGAAACAACCATCGCCTCCTGAAATCGGGGGTTCATTCGCAGGATATTTTTCGACAGATGTACCGTCGCCTGGCCCGAGGAGGCGTATGGCGGGGCGAGCTTTGCAACAGGGCGAAAAGCGGGGAGCTCTACTGGGTCGACACCGTGATAACGCCCCAGCTTGGCCCGGAAGGGAAGCCGGTCGCCTACATGGCCATTCGGGTCGATATTACTGCCCGAAAGAAGGCCGAGGCGCAGCTCTGTCACGCAGCCCGACACGATGCGCTGACTGGTCTTCTGAACCGGGCAGCTCTGCTGGGGGGTCTTTCGGAACGGCTCTCCCAAACGCAGGCAAAACAGCAGACCCTTATCGTTTACCTGCTTGATCTTGATGGTTTCAAGCATGTGAATGACACGCTTGGACATGCCGCCGGAGACGCATTGCTCAAGCAGCTAAGTGGACGTCTGATCTCGGTTGTTCCGGAGACTGCCCTGGTCGCACGTCTGGGCGGGGACGAATTTGCGATCGTGCAAAGCAGCGCGGGGAATGGGCGTGAGGAGACCCAAGCGCTCTCTGTCGATCTCCTGCAAACGATCGCCATACCGTTCGCGGTCGAGTCGCAGGAGGCGTCGGTCGGCGTTAGCATCGGAATATCGATTGCACCGTTGCATGGTCTTACGGCTCCAGAACTCCTCTACAAAGCCGATCTGGCTCTCTATCGAGTCAAATCGGAGGGGAGGAGCGGATTTCATGTCTTTGAAGATGAAATGCGCAGCCGCGCGCAAGACCGTAATCAGCTCGTCAACGAGCTACGGGCTTCAGTTGCGCGTGGCGAGTTCGAGTTACACTATCAGCCCATCTGTGAGGCAGGATCCCTCCGGCCGCGCAGCGCGGAAGCGTTGGTGCGATGGCGCCATCCCTCTCGAGGCTTGCTTTATCCAGATGAGTTCATCGGAGTTGCCGAAGAAACCGGGCTCATGGAGGCGTTGGGGCGATGGACCCTGGAAAGAGCCTGCGCAGATGCCGTATCGTGGCCCGGAGAGATCAAGGTGGCGGTCAATTTGTCTCCGGCTCAGTTCCGAGGAGGATTTCTCTTCGACTTGATCATCGGCGTGCTGATGAAAACGGGGCTGCCGCCGCATCGGCTCGAGCTCGAAGTGACGGAATCGATGCTGCTGCAGGATAGAGAGGAGAATCTTCTCTTGTTTCGCCGATTGAAGGACATCGGAGTGACCTTCGCACTGGACGACTTCGGCGTTGGTTATGCCTCGCTAAGTTCCGTTGTGGCATTTCCATTCGACAAGCTGAAGATAGACCGGTCGTTTACGAGCGAGCTACCGAGCAGGCCCGCGAGCAGGGCAGTGGTCGCGTCCATCATGACATTGGCCCGCGGCCTCAATGTGGAGGTGACGGCGGAGGGCGTCGAGACGAAGGAGCAGCTTGAATATTTGAGCAATCAGGGAGTTGATTTGATTCAGGGCTATCTGCTGGGCAAGCCTGTCCCATGCTCCGGGCTGGTCCTTACGGGAACGCCCGACACTTTTGGATTGTTGGATGCGAGTTGACCCTGCAAAAGAGCGTCGAATGCCGTCGTCACCGCAGCCTCGTGCGGCGGAAGGACGCTGCCATTGATGCGTTCCGGCCTCTTCTTGCAGGCACAGGCGGCCTATACCGTCGATTCGATGTGACTATCGCCACTTCCCGGGTGAGGGTCGTTTCTTTCCACGCAACCGTTCCGTGAGCCAGAACGCGAAGAGGAAAAGTCCTACACACGACGGAAGCTAATTCGCGCGCAGTGTCGGTTGGGATCTTCCGGCACACGGGTGTCAGCCCAGCGCTATTGTCCAGGTGGGCAGATCAAAGCGTCGACGTTTAGCTGTTCGCCGCGCAATTTCGCTGATGCAGCCCAGCTTGCGCGAGCAGGACCGTTTCAAAAGTTTGCGGCGACCAAATCGTAAGAGCCCCTGCTGCCGCGGCTGTAGATCTTGGCAGCGGCGGCACAGATCAAGTCACGATTGCAATCAAGCGCGTTCAGAAAGCCTGGTTCATCGTAGCTGGCATCTGGTTTAAGTCGCCTCAGCGCACCTTCGTTTATGAAGAACGACGCCTCAATAGCGCTGTCGTGTCCCCAAAATCGCACGGCGCGCCGCGTGCGATCATAAGAGCGACTGTGATTTGGAAACTCAATCATGGGTTGAGCCGATCAGTTGCCGATACACGAGACTCGCGCCCAGCACGATTTGCATCGGAGGTTGGAGCGATTCAGTTGCGCGAACTCTCAAGTGGTTATCTTGGAAGCGTATTACAATGCCGCTCGATGCTAACGACAGCAAGAAAGTTGCGCTTGGCCCTCGTCATTCTGCGAATAGGCATTACATCTTAGTCATCACCGCGCGCTCCTCGGCTGTTATCGGTGACTGAGAGCATTGTGCTCCCGCCGCGGCCAAGAGGCGGTCAAATGTCGAATATCTCCAAATTCAGTGTTCGCGAGTGGATGGTACCTCCCGTATTGCTGCCGATCTTTTTCGTGCTGCTGATCGCTGCTGCAGTGCTTATTCAGTGGTAGTTGCACCCAGCAGGCGAGCGTCATCAGATGCTTGTCCCAGATCGATCTCTCGTACCACTCAACAGCCGTTTCCCGTAGATGACCCATCCAATGATGCTGGTCCAGCGCTGATCTTGCAGGGTCGTCCGTAGCGCCATCGAAGCCTTCGACAATCCCGATGAGTCGAAATTCTCGACTCGGGACCCGATAGCCGGATCACGTCGGCTGCCGTCATCGCTGTCGCGATGACGCTTAAGGAGCTTTGCACGAACTCCACGAAGTTTGGCGGCCTGTCGGTCCCGGAGGGGCGGGTCGACCTCGTCTGGACAGTGGAAGGCATGTGATGCGTCTTGCGGATCGGGAGGCTTGCGAGTGCTCTCAGCCACCGATGGCAGCGGAAAGAATCGGACGACGAAGAATCAAGCTTGCCGCACCGGATGACCAGCTGCTGATCAATATTGCTCACGTTCCAAGAGAATGGGCGCCAGGTGCGGCCAAGGAGTTCGACCCGCATCCGGTGCATCCTGAGCGTAGGCCTGCAGCCTTGTTCAGTCCGCCGTATGAAGTGCTGGCTTTGTGGATTGAGCAATATTGCTCAGCAAAACATCCCGACCTGGATCAATATGCTGGTTCGCAGGGGCGAACTCGGAGGAAGGACCAACTATGAATCCGATCACCGCATTTCTTGCGATAGCCTGCGTCGCTATCGGCGCGGTGCTTGGCCTGATGGGTTACTTCGTGCTAGGCGCCGCTTCGTTGATCGCGGCGATCGTCATCGGCTCTGCTCTGAAGATGGCGAACACCTGGCAGAAGTTCGTTATCCTCCGCGCCGGCAAATTGCGCGGCGTAAAAGGGCCCGGACTCTTCGTGATCATTCCGGTTGTCGATAGTGTCGTTGCCGTCATTGACGAGCGCATTCAGACTACCGCTTTCAGCGCCCAGGAGGCTCTGACGAAGGACACCGTTCCAGTGAACGTGGATGCCATTATTTTCTGGTTCGTCCATGATGCACAGAAGGCGGCCTTGAACATTACGAACTACCGGGAAGCCATCGATCGTGTCGCCCAGACTTCGCTGCGCGAAATGATCGGTTCGGCGATGCTCTCCGCGCTCTTGTCGGAGCGAACCGCCGCGGACCAGCTGTTGCGAAGCGAAATCGGGCGCAAAACGGCGGACTGGGGTATCTCAGTGAGGTCGGTCGAGATCCGCGATGTCGCGATCCCGGTGGCTTTGCAGGATGCGATGTCTCGTCAAGCCCAGGCCGAGCGGGAAAAGCAGGCACGTGTGATCCTTGGATCAGCCGAAGCCGCTATAGCCGGCAAATTCGTCGAGGCGGCCACGATCTATGCGGGGCAGCCGGCGGCGCTGCAACTTCGCGCCATGAACATCATCTATGAGACAACCAAAGAGCGCGGCACCACGATCCTGATGCCGACATCGATGGTCGACAGCATGAACCCCATCGTGGCCTTGGCTTTGGCGGGCCAAGACAAGGCCGCGTCAGCGGATGCAACAGGACTGCTGCCGCTGAGCAGCCCATTCACGCAACAGAAAAATGTTTCCGACGTTGACAGGACTTCGCTTGTTCCTGAGCCAACTTGATAAACCGCCATCTCGGTCTTGGAGCAGTTGCCAAAGGGCCGCCGGTGGACAAGCTGGAACGCACATCTCCGAAAGCAGTCGAGACATGGTTCAAGGCCCACCGGAAACTCGCGCGTTGGCACAGCTGCTTGCCCGCTACCGCCAACCCAATAACGCGCGGGGCATTTTCGACCTGATGATCACAGCGGTACCTTTCTTTATCATCTGGGCTCTGATGCTGGTTGTCGTTCCCCGCGGCCATTGGATCGTTCTGCTGCTGGCAGTGCCCGCGGCGGGCCTGGTCGTTCGTCTCTTCATGATCCAGCATGACTGCGGCCATGGCTCGTTCTTCCGCGGCCGTCTTGCGAACGATTGGGTCGGCCGAGCCATCGGCGTTGTTACCCTAACTCCTTACGATTACTGGCGACGCAACCATGCGCGCCATCACGCGAGTTCGGGTAATCTCGATCATAGGGGCTCCGGCGACATTGATAGATTGACCGTGAGAGAGTTTACCGCACGGCCTCGATGGCGACAGATCCTCTATTGTCTGTACCGGCATCCGATCGTAATGTTCGGCGCAGGTCCCACATATCTGTTCATTTTGCGGCATCGCTTGCCGATAGGGTCGATGCGCGGCGGCTGGCGGCCCTGGCTGAGTACAATGGGTACGAACGTCGCCATCGCGGTTCTGATCGCCGGCATGATTGGGCTGGTTGGCCTTGGGCCGTTCCTGCTGGTGCATCTGCCGATCGTGGTTCTGGCTGCGTCAATCGGTGTCTGGCTGTTCTATGTTCAACACCAGTTCGAGGAAACATCGTGGTCCCGTGATGAGGCGTGGAGCTTTCACGAAGCTGCGCTGCATGGCAGTTCGCACTATCACTTGCCGGCTGTCTTGCGCTGGTTTACGGCGAACATCGGCGTCCATCACGTGCATCATCTATGCAGTCGAATTCCCTGCTATCGGCTGCCGGACGTGCTCCGGGATATTCCGGAGCTCGCTGTCGTGGGACGGATCACGCTTTTGCAAAGCTTGCGGTGTGTGCCGAGGGCCTTGTGGGATGAGAAAGGGCGGCGACTCATTTCGTTCCGAGAGGCCGACATTGGCCAAAAGCGGGGGCTGAGAAGTTCTCCGTTTGCGTGACCCACGCAGAATCCCGGAAGCCGGCGCCGTTGCCAACCATGCACCGAGTCGCGGGGCTGGTAGCCAAGTCAAAGTGGGCGGTCGCGAGTCATCCTGTGGCATGCGTTACCAACGCTGCCCCCCAATTGCCGCGCCACCTACCTCCTGGCCGCTGCCACCCCGAAGCAGCCATGCCCGTCGAGCTGCAAAACGAACGACTAGTCGTTCCAATGTGAGCAAAATTGACCAGTGAGCGCGGCATTTTTGAAAGCATACTACCGCTCTGATCGCCAGAGATTGGCCGCCGTTGTCTAACATTCCGTTATTGGCTTGAGGTCTCAAACAGGTTCCCGTATGCGGCGCATTGAAGCCGTCCTCGAAACGCGCATTTCAGTCCCGCAGCGATGTGCGATGCGGACAGGAAAGTGGGCGCGCTTCATTTTCTAGGAGTCTCCTAATGGTTGAAAATGCGCCGCAGAGTAGATTTTTCGTTCGCGCGGGAGGTGTCGGCTGGATGGTCTACGATCGAGAACGCAGGGGGCCGGCTCTGATTGGAACCGATGTGGCGGATCGTTTGTCGAAGGAACAAGCAGAACGGGCGTCTGCGATCCTATCTGCATTTGCAGAGAAGACTTGAAGCTTAAAGCTGGCCGCCTCACTTCGCGGACTGACAAGGGCTAGCCTCGAGTTTCGCGCCATTGCCGTGCAGGCACAGGTCGCTGAAGTTGGGCCAAGTCTCATCGACCCCCTCTCAGACAATTGTCTCGCTCGCGTTAGCACGCGTCAAACCACGCTGTGCGATTTGATCGCCGCTCGGTCAGCATTTTCTGGCATTTTCTACGTATGAGAGTTATCTTCAGCGTTTCTATCTATGGGAGTTCGCTAGAGACCAGAGAAGATCGGTGTCTCGCATAATTGTGTGACGCGCCGCCGCCACGATCGGAAAACCGATGCTTAGATTGCTGGCACGATGCGCGGTGATCTCTTTTGTGCTGACTTCGGCGCTCGCCGCCGAACCGGTCAAGCTCAAATTGGCGTTCTTCAGCTCCGACCGCTCGACGAGTTATCTCGCCGCGGTCAAGCCGTTCGTCGACGCGGTCAACGCCGAGGCCAGAGGCCAGATCGAAATTGAAACCTATTTCAGCGGCGCGCTTGGCAAGGACCCGGCTGAGCAGCCCCAGCTCGTGCTCGATGGTAGGGCGGACATCGCCTACGTCGTGACAGGGCTGACGCGCAATCGATTTGCGGATAATGCAATCCTCGAATTGCCCGGCCTGTTTGCGAGCATGCGGGAGTCCGTTGCGGTGCTCACCCGGCTGATGGCAGCCAACGCGCTGCAAGGATACGATGACTACATCGTGATCGGCGCTTATGTCAGCGAACCCGAGACGATCCACAGCAATATCCCGATCACGTCGCTGAATGATCTGAAGAACAAGAGAATTCGCGTCAACAATCCTGGCGAAGCCGCAGCGCTCGAAAAGCTGGGGGCGCGGCCTGTGCTCCTGCCGGTCAACAAGATCTCCGAAGCCATCGGCAACGGGAGCATCGACGGCGCCCTCGTGAACCCTGCTTCAGTGGTCGATTACGGCGTCAAACGCGTTGCGACTTATCACTACCTTCTTGGCATCAGCGGCGCGCCGCTGATGGTGTTGATGAACCGGAAGACATTCAACCGGCTACCAAAAACAGCGCAGTCGATCATCCTCAAATACAGTGGTGCGTGGTCTGCCGGACGCTTCGTAGATACCTACGAAGCTGTGGAAAGCAGCATTATGGGGGAGCTAAAGTCCGATCCCAACCGTCACGTGATCATGCCCTCGCCGTCGGACCTGGATGCGGCAAATGCCGTGTTCGCGACCATTGCCGATGATTGGGCTTCGAAAAGTCAGCGCAATGCCGAGCTGCTGAAAACGGTCCGGACCGAGCTCACGAAAATGCGATCAACCCGGTAGCCGCGGATGCAGTCATTCGCCAGCATCCGGCCTCAGCGAAACATCGTCATCATCTGCGCCGCGCTTGCCATTCTGTTGCTGGGCACCGGGGCGACCCTGAAGATCACGACCGATCATCTTCTCCGTCAAGACGCGACGTCGACCGCTCGCAGCTGGGCCCGGTTCCTGGCAGCCAGTGTTGCCGATCTCGAGCAGATTGCCGGCGGCGAGCAGCCGTCCGCCGCAAGCCTAGCGTTCTTCCTGTCGGCGCGAAATTCCGGTGAGGTCTTTCAATATGAGATCTTCAACCGCAATGGTTATTCGCAGCTCGTGTCGACCCCAGAAAAGATCGCTCTCCTCGACTTGTCGGTATACAGCCCCGATGCGGCGCGATCGGTCGCCGAGGCTCAACCTATCGTCGATGTCAGGGAGGGCAATTCGGTCGACCGACCGGCATTCTTCGCGCGCGCCTATGTCCCGGTCCAGGCCGACGGCCGTCACATTGCGGTCGTTGCGGCCTACGTGGATGAAACGGAGCAACGCAGGAGTTTTCACAATACGTTCCTGACCGCAGCCGCATTCCTTTGCCTGCTGTCGGGCCTCGCCTTTTCCATTCCCGCAGTTGCGTGGTATCGTGAAGCAAGGGTGAAGCAGGTTGACCGACGCATCCGCTTCCTCGCCCACCATGACGCGTTGACCGGGCTGGCCAATCGTCCCCAGTTGATCGAAAAGCTGGAGAGAGCCCTCGCTCACTTGCCGACGCGGGGCGGCAGCCTTGCCGTGCACTTCATCGATGTCGACCGCTTCAAGGAGGTCAACGATACGCTTGGTCATGACGGCGGCGACTTTCTGCTCAAGTGCATCGCCGAGCGTCTGCGCGCTGCGGTCCGGATCGACGACGTGGTGGCCAGGCTCGGCGGCGACGAGTTCGTCGTCGTGCAGAACGACGTCGGCGGCAGGATGCAGGCCGAGTCCTTTGCGCGCCATCTTGCCACCGCCGCAAATGCTTCGGTGAAGTTCAATCAGCACGAGATACTCACCACCGCTAGCATCGGCGTGGCGCTGGCGATGGAGGGGGACACCACCCCGGAGCGATTGCTCAAGAGTGCCGACCTCGCCCTCTACGCGGCCAAGGCCGCCGGCCGCGACTGCATCCGGTTCTTCGTGCCCGAGATGGATGCCGAGCTACAAGCGCGCATCGAGCTCGAGAGAGCGATTCGCGAGGCGGTACAGAATGATCGCTTCGAATTGCATTATCAGCCCCTCTTTGAAGTATCTCAGCGCCGCCTTGCCGGCTTCGAAGCGCTGATCCGGATGCCTGCGGCGGACGGGACCCTCGTTCCGCCACTGGCCTTCATCCCGGTCGCCGAGGACTTGCGGCTTATCGACAAGATCGGGGCTTGGGTGTTGCGGGAGGCATGCCGCACCGCCGCGACCTGGCCGGCGCACCTGACCGTTGCAGTGAACCTGTCACCCCAGCAGTTCGTGGCGGGCACCATCAGCGACATCGTCGCTGCCGCACTGAAGGAGGCGGAACTCGCGCCGGACCGGCTCGAACTGGAGATTACCGAAGGCTTGCTGCTCGGCAACACCGAAACGATCATGGCGCAGCTCCTGACGCTCAAGACAATGGGCGTGGCCATCGTGATGGACGATTTCGGTGCCGGTTATTCGAGCCTCAGCTATCTGTGGCGCTTTCCGTTCGACAAGATCAAGATCGATCGAACCTTCATGCAGGGCCTCGACGGCCCCCATCGCCAGGTCGGAGCGGTGGTCAAAGCGATCATCGCGCTTGGACGCGAGTTGCACATGCGCGTAACGGTCGAAGGCGTCGAGACCGCCAGCCAAGCGGCGTTTCTCGATACGGCCGACGGTGATCAGGTCCAAGGATTTTTCTTCGGCCGACCGGTCCCGGCCTCGGAACTCGGCGCCAGCATTCTGGCCGGCTTCTCGAGGCCAATGCCGCCGGCTTCGCCCGTGCCCAAGCTACACGTCGTCAACGCCACGGCTGAACGGTAGCACGAACCTGCATCTCCGTGGGCGGAGCGGCTTCCGGCCCTCCGCCATTGTAGACCATTCTCGCGTTTCGGTTAGCGCTTGTCTCACCAACATGACATTTTTCTTCCGTGGCCTGCATCTCTCGCCGAGGTTGCGAATTGGTGATCATGCCTACCATGGAAAATCAATCGCGTTGCACCTCCGCGCCCGAACGCGGCAGCCCACACACAGGTGGCCCTCTCACGACGCCGATCGACGGCGCAACAAATGGCGGGTCCGGTCCAGGGCACGCGTTGGACGGGCATCTTGATCCCGGCAAGACCGAGGTCTCGGAGACTGACGCTCCGACCGCGAATGTGACGCAATCCAAGCCGAGCCGGATACCACTGCGATTCGTGAAGGCAGCCGCGGGCATCGCCATCGTCGCAGTATTCGGCTGGCTCCCGCTGAGAGCGGTTTTCCAGTCGTCAAGCGTCGAAGCAGTCGTCAACGCGAGGCTGGTGACATTGAGGTCGCCGATCGACGGCAAGATTTCATCCGGCGCCGGCCTGTCGGGCGATCCAGGGATCGTCGCCGGGGGCACGTTCATCCTGCGCGTCGTCAACCCGCGCGGTGACCGCGTGCGGCTGGATGATCTGCGCAGCCAGATGTCTCGCCTGGAAAACGAAAGGCCAAGCCTCATTTCGAAGATAGCTTCGGCCCGGGCAGCGCAGAAGGATCTGGCGCGTCAGGCGGCCCTGTTCACGGAGGGACGTATTCGTCAGCTCGAGGCGCGCATCGCCGAGATCCAGACCTCGATCGAAGCGGCTGCGGCGCGTCGCGAAGAGGCGGCGGCTGCCGTGCAAAGAGCCTTGTCGCTCATCAAGTCAGGCAGCGTTTCCTCCGTCGAGCTTGGGCGCTTGACGCGAGATCAAACCATAGCCCTGCAGACCGAGATCGGCGCGCGCCGCCACCTGGATGCGACCCAGGTCGAGCTCACCGCCGCGCGCGAAGGCACGTTTCTCGGCGACAGCTACAACGATCGTCCAAGTTCGGTGCAACGTGAGGAGGAAATGCGGCAGCGGGCGGAGGGGCTCACCGCGGACGTCGCGCATGCGGATGCGCAGATCGCGTGGCTCGAGGGTGAGATTGAATCCGAGAGATCTCGCTACATCAGCCGCTCCGAAGCGGAGATCACATTCCCCGTCGCCGGCCGCGTCTGGGAAATCCTGACTGCGCCAGGTGAGGACGTCCAGGCCGGCCAACCGCTCGTTCGCCTACTCGATTGTTCCGGCGCGGTGGTGACGGCGAACGTCAGGGAGAGTGTGTATAACAGCCTGCAACTTGGATCGGTCGCGCATTTCCGACCGAGCGCCGAAGGGCCCGAGTTGGCCGGCACCGTGGTCAATCTCACGGGCTCCGCAGGAGCCGCGGCCAACCTCGCCATCAATCCCGATGCGCTGAGCAAGGAACCATATCGTGCCACGATCTCGGTCCCCGCCCTCAACGATGGCTCTAACGATTGTCCGGTCGGGCGAACCGGACGCGTCATCTTCTCGGCAGATAGTGCGAGAAAGCCATGATCGCCGCGTTGACACCGGGCCTTCTTGCGCTCGGATTCTGGCTTGCCATCCTGCCCTGGCTCCGGCTTGGGAACTCTGCGGCGCGTTCGCTGATGATCGCAATCGCATTGCTGCTCATGGCCCGCTATTTTGGATGGCGCGCTACATCCACGCTCCCGCCCGTCGGCTGGACCGTTGATTTCGTCGTTGGAGCCTTGTTCCTCGTCGTCGAGGCTGCATCACTCGCGGCGGGTGCACTGTCGCTGCTGTTTCTCAGCCGCACGACCGATCGAACACCGCAAGTCGAAGCCAACAGGCGATGGCTCGCCGGACAGGAATCTCCCCTGATCGACGTGTTTATTTGCACCTACAACGAGGAGGTTTCAATTCTTGAGCGCACGATCGTCGGCGCAACCGGAATGAACTATCCTAACTATCGAGTTTGGGTGCTGGACGACGGGCGGCGCCGCTGGCTCGAAGAGCTTGCAGGCGAGCTCGGCTGCCGCTATCTCACACGGCCCGACAACAAGGGCGCCAAGGCCGGCAACATCAACCACGCTCTGCGGCATGTGACGGGGCTCGCCGATCCCCCCGACTTCATTTCGGTCCTGGACGCCGATTTCGTTCCCATGCGCGAATTTCTCGCTCGCGCGATGTGCCTGTTCCGTGATCCTGGCGTAGGCGTGGTGCAAACGCCTCAGCATTTCATCAATGCGGATCCGATCCAAACCAACCTGGCCGCGAGCAAGGTCTGGCCGGACGAGCAGCGCTTCTTCTTCGATATTATGATGCCAGCGAAGGACGCGTGGGGCGTGGCTTTCTGTTGCGGCACGTCGTCGGTCATCAGACTCTCGTCACTTATGAAAATCGGCGGCTTTCCGACCGATTCCGTGACGGAGGATTATCTCCTGACGCTGCGGCTTAAGGAAATTGGCGCGCGCACGGTGTACCTGAACGAGCGTCTGACCTTGGGGTTGGCCCCCGAGGGACTCAAGGAATACATCACTCAGCGCAGCCGATGGTGTCTTGGCTTCATGCAGATCTTTCGGGGGCGCAGCGGCCCCTTTTCCCGAAGATCGCGGCTGGATTTCGTCGACCGGCTGTCCCTCGTCGAAGCATTCATGAGTTGGACCTCGACCTATGTCGTCAAGGTATTCGGTCTTGTCGTTCCGAGCCTGTATCTTCTGTTCGGCATCAAAGCCGTTCAGGCGGATCTTTCCATACTCATCGAATATTTCCTGCCGTTTTATGTCTGGTATTCGTTCACCATGGCCTGGATTTCTCGTGGACGGTCAATGGCGGTCATGTCCGACGTCACTCAATACATTGCTCTGCCGTCGGTTCTCAAAGCGGCCGCGACGGGACTGTTCAAGCCGCTGGGGCACAAATTCGAGGTCACGGCAAAGGGCGGGGATCGCGATCAAGGTTTCATCGAATGGCCGCTGCTTAGGGTCTACGGCTGCGCGTTGGCGATTACGCTCGCCGGAATTGCCTATTCCTTCGTGCTTCATGCGCAAGGCGACGTTATCGCCTATGGCGGCCTGGCGCTGGCCTGGAGTTTATATAATGCGGTCATCCTGACGATCGTCTGCTTGGTGTCCATCGAGCAGCCGCGGCGGCGAAAGGCCGAGCGGTTCGAGCGAACTGAGCCGGTTCTTTTCAACGTCGATGGGCGGTCCGGCATCTACCGTCTGGCCGATATGTCGATCACGGGTGCCCGCTTCGTGAGCAACGATCCCCCACCTGTTGGCACTGCCGTTCATTGCACTCTTCGGAAGAGGACTGTCGCCGCTCTGGTCGTGCGGCGCACTGGGGATGGATTTGCGGTCCGGTTCGATGAGACCCTCAACACACGCGTTGATCTCATTCGAGCTTTCTATTCCGGTGACTACGTCACCGCATTCACCGGCATACGCACCGTCCCCCTCGGCAAAGCAATCATGATGCGGATTTTCGGGTGACTACGATTTGCGGGCGATAGGCGTCGCCGCTGCTCGGGCGCTGCACGGAACGGGTTGGGCAGCTTGGCTGTCCCACCAAGATGTCGTGCTGATGGGCGGCAAGAGCGAGCCACAACGGAGAGTGTCGCCGCAGATCAGGGCCGGTTGATAACCAACGCGCTCGTCGTTGAAACTGAGCCATATTGACCAGCGAATCGGTGTCTCTAAGAGCATGTATACTTGGGGGGCGGGCTGTTGGGAGGAAGGAATGATCGCCGAGCGGAAGCCACCCAGCTTTTGGCCTCAGAGTCCGGACGACGACGAGATCCGAATGAGGGGCATCCTTCGCTCTCTCGAAAAAGAGAATATGGAGCTGAAGGAGCTGGTCGTCCGCCTTTCGGAGACCATCCTTCGTTATATCGAAGGGCGGCGCTGAGTTCGCGAAACGATGCGCTGAGCCAGATGTCCGTTGAGCGGGTCACGGCCGTAGCGAAGCAAGGCGTCGCACTCGACTTCGTCGCGGCAATGCCTACATCGATGGTTTCAGCGCCTGATCGCTTCGGTTGCGCGCGTGCTATGTCGGCGCCTGCAGCTCGCCCCGAAACCAAGCTAAAGTATTTGCGCATTTCATCGGGTCGACTGCCTCGTCGAGGAGCTGGTGGATGAGATCACAAGCGGGACATTCGAAGGTATGAATGCGAAAGCCGGCGTGACCGGGCGTAATGCGCGCCAGCATCATGCTTATCTGGCATTCGGGACACATCGGTCGCTGGATGGTCATGGAGCTAGCCTTGATCAGGGCGGGAGCGCGAAACTCCCAGTCACCGGTGGATGCCACTGGGGGCGGTGATGCACCATTGTGGAACTATGCATGCTGCTGCCGCTGACCAATATTGATCACCTCCCGAATTAGCGTCGTGTATCCCAAACACGCGCTTTCACGATTCGACCCATTTTTCGAATACGCAACTGTCAGATCGTTCCCATGGATAGGCGTCCTACCGGCCCTGGCTGGCCTGTCGGCGCCGACGCGCCGCCGGCAGATGGCTAGCCGACCGGCCGATGAGAAATTCGCTGCGCGCGAGCAGCAGCCCGTTCGTCGTACGAACACACGCCGCGGAACAGACCAGCGAGAACTGAGGGCCTTGAAGCAACCATTGGTGGCGCGCAACGTTGATCCACCACCAAACGAACAAGGAAACATAAATGTCAGATCAGATCCGGACAGACCAGAATTTGCCGCACCAACCGAATGGCAATGATCAACTCAATACAGGAGCTTCGTCCAGCGCCTTGCCTGGGGGCTTCCTTGCGATTGCCAGTGCTTACGGGGACTACACGAAGAAGTCGCTTGAGGACACGAAACTGTTTGTTGAGAAGCTCTCGGGCGTAAAGTCGCTCGACAAGGCGATTGAAGTTCAAGCCGACTTCGCCAAGGCAACTTATGACACGTTCGTTGCGGAGTCGCAGAAGATCGGCGTGCTTTACGGCGATCTTGCCAAGCAGTCGTACAAGCCATTCGCAGAGCTTGTCGCAAAGATGACCCCGACAAATCGGTAACATGTCTGCCCCGCGGTGACGGAGCAAAGTGACTCTGGTTCATCGCGAGGCATAACTGAGCTTGGCAAACGAGCTCGCCTTGAGGAGCATTATGGCCAGTGTCAATCCGATTTTCGAAAGCTTATCCGTTGATCCAGGGCAGGTAACCGCCGTGAACGCAGCGTACGACCTGGCATGTCGAACGCTTCAACACATCGGCCAGCTCGAGGTAGATCGGGAAATCATTGCCAGGAGAATTGTGCAGGCTGCGGGCGACGGCGAGCGCGATGTCGGCAAGCTGTGCGAGCGTGCCATCCATGGACTGACCGCGCTCGACTACCGGCAGCACAGCACCTAAAGCCCCGAACGATCGACCGGCCGGCAGCGAAGCTCCGACAGCGGCCGAACAAACGGGCCGAACAAACGTCCCATGGTGGTTTTGTAATCACCGCTTTGGCTGGTGAACTGATGATGGGTTCGCGCTTTGATTCGTTGGAGAACCAGCTTGCGCCGCATATTCAAATCCTTTGTATTTCTGATGGCCGCCGTCTACTTCTTGGTGGACGTCGTGCTTTTCGCTCTCGCCAAGCCTGTACTCCGCTGGGTGGCGGATTGCTGGGTCTTCGAGAGCGTGCGGGCGTGGATTGTGTCGCTGGGGCCGTATCCGACCTTGGCGTTGTTTATTGTGCCGGTTGTTCTGCTGGAGCCCGTCAAGCCAGTCGCAGCTTACCTGACGGCGACGGGACACTTCGTTGAAGGACTTATGGTCCTCGTCCTTGGCGAGCTCCTCAAATTCCTGCTTATTGAGCGGCTTTTCAGGCTTAGCCGCGAGAAACTTATATCAATTCCTGCTTTCGCCTGGTGCTACGACAAGTTCTGTCGAGCCCAGGACTGGGTCGTCACTCTGGAGGCATGGCAATTCACGCGCCGCTTAGGTGTGCTTGCCAAGCACGCTATTCAAAGCTACGTCCTCGAATTTAAGACCGCGCAGAAGCAAAAGAGGCTTTTTTTGCGAGCGCGCTTTGTGCCTGTTCGAGAGCCAATTCAGCCAGACGCGAGAGCGCGTCCGGGAGCCCGAACGAAAGGCTGAATGCAATCGTCGTCAATTGACGGCGCCTATCTTCCAACCGAAGACAGCAGCGGAACTATAGTCTGTTGAGACCGTTCCACCCTATGGCCGACGCTCGTCGGCATAGACTCGATTTGAATTGGAAAATATCAGATGAAGAAGTCCTTAATGGTGTCTGCGGCCGTTGCCGCCCTATTGGCCACGACCGGGCTTGCGACAGCGCAAGGCGCCGCTCAAGGAGCAGCGAAGGAAGCCCCGGCTGCCGCCTCGCCCAAAGGCGATACTGCGGTGCCGATGAACGCACCAGCGGCAAAGGGAGCCGAGACAGCAACGCCGGGCGCTGCGTCAAAAGAGGGTAAGCCTCAACATGTGCAGGTCAAGCCGGATGCAAAAACGACCGGCGACATGAAAGCCGAGGGCCAGTCGAAGGCATCGGACTCGACTGCTCCGACCGCCCCTTCGAAGGAGATGAAGAATCCGACCGCAGAATCGAAGTCGCTTTCCGACAGCAAGACGGCAGGCGAGCCGAAAGCCGACAGCAAGGCAAAGGCCGTTGATTCGACCGCCACCTCTAAGGACTTGAAAACGCCGACTGCCGAGACCAAGCCCTCGACTTCCGACAGTAGAACGACGGGAAATGCGGCAACCTCGGCGACGGCATCGCCTCCCGCCGAGAAGCGCACCCAGATAACGTCGGCGATCAAGCAAGAGAAGGTCGAGGAAGTAACGAACGTGAATTTCAATCTCACGATCGGAACGGCCGTCCCAGCCGGTGTCCGGTATTACCCGATGCCGTCACGTATCGTGGAAATCTATCCGGAATGGCGTGGATACGATTTCATCCTGGTGCACGGCAAGTATTTTGTCCTTCGCCCGCGCACGCATGAGATCGTTTACATCATTGAGGGGTAGGCGAGCTCCCGAACCACATGACAAGCAGCTGAAAAACGCGAGAGGGCGGCTCAACAGCCGCCCTCAATATATGAACCGAGCGCTGCGCGCGTGGTGTTGTTATCTCCTCCGCGAGTCTTGTTGCGAAAGCGAGCAATATTGACCAGCGCAAAGGGAACCCAAAAAGCTAGGTTGTTTGGATCACCGCCCTACCATAGGCACCGATCGGTGACTGAGAGTGTCGCGCTCCCGCCTGGTTCTCAAGGGGAGGGTCATGCCGTCTAGTCAATCCAATCCTAGGCTTAGTGCCGCAGACTTCAGAATTCATGGCTGCTCGAGATGCCGCACACCGATGACGTTGGTCTGCATCGAACCGGACAAGCCCGGTTATGATTTGCGCACCTTTAAATGCGAACGGTGCGGTCACGACGAAGTGCTCCTCGTTGCATTTAGGCGGGCTTCGTAAGCCGCTTGTTTGCCTGCCTGAAGAGCGGAGCAAAGCTTCACGCCTGTGCTCTTGCGAAGCCTGACACTGAAAGGGGGAGTGGCACCGAGGAGATGACCCGCTCATCTCCAGAGGGAAAACCATGGTTGCCGTCGTACCGCCGCCGCAGAGTCCTTCCATCCCGCTGGATGTCGATCCGGCAGAGCCACACGCTGCGGCAATCGAGGCTGCCAATGAGACGGAGATGCCGCTTCCGTCTGATCCGCGGACGTTCTTTCTCGGTGGCCTGTTCGGATTAGGTGCCCTGGCGGCGCTCTACGTCGCAAGCTCGATCATCCTTCCGGTCATGTTTGCCCTCGTGCTGAATCTCCTGCTTCAACCCGCTGTCCGCTTCTTGGGGCGTTTGCATCTGCCGCGGGCTGTCGGAGCGCTCTTCACCGTCTTTCTGGTGATTGGAGCGCTTGTCGGTCTGGTGGCGGCGTTATCGGTGCCGGCCACGACCTGGGCAGAGCGGCTGCCCGAGGGTATCCCGCGCCTGGAGGCCCACCTACGGCTTGTCAGCGGGCCGATTCAGGCGTTGCAAAAAGTCATTCAACAGGCCGAGCAGGCTGCAGATGCTCCGCCTGGCAAGGGGTCAATTGTTTCCGTTCGCCGCGATCTGGGCATAACAGGCGTCCTTTTTGCCGGCACGCGCTCCGTACTCGATGGCCTGTTTACGACGGTTTTGGTGCTCTATTTTCTCTTGGTCGCGGGCAACATATTCCTCCGACGCGTCGTTGAAATCCTGCCGACCTTCAGCAACAAGCGACAAGCCGTCGATATCTCTCAGCAGATCCAGGAGGACATATCAGGATATCTCCTGACCATCACGGCCATGAACGCGGCTGTGGGTATCGCGACGGCGGCTGCGATGTATCTTTGCGGCCTGGGAGACCCTTTGTTGTGGGGCGCCACCGCCTTCCTGCTCAACTACATTCCGATTTTGGGGCCGCTTTTCGGCGTCTGCATCTTTGTGCTGGTCGGAATGCTGAGCTTCGAGAGCTTGTGGTGGGCCTTGCTGCCGTCGGTGCTCTACTTTGGCATTCACCTCGTCGAGGGCGAGACATTGACGCCCCTGCTGCTTGCGCGGCGCTTCACGCTGAACCCGGTGCTGATTATCCTGTCGCTGGTGTTCTGGTTCTGGATGTGGGGCGTGCTTGGTGCGATCTTGGCTGTGCCGATGCTGGCTATTCTGAAGATCATCTGCGACAGGTTGCGCCCACTCAAGGCGCTGGGTCATTTCCTCGAAGGGGAATAGTGACGTCGACTGGCGTTTTCACGCTTTTTTTGGTGTGCCGGATCTCGACCTCGCATCCCTGGCGGAACGAACGCCTGCAGCGCGACTTGGTGAGGGGCGACCGGATGCATATGCCCCCCAAGCATCCGATGAACTGACGGCCTCAGCGCGCCCCCACGCCCTGGGGTCGTTTCTTGCGACCGCCCTGCTAATCGCGCTCTCTCAGCAAGGGCTTCTCATGCAAAACCGCGCTCAACAGCGAATTGTGGACCTCGATGTGCCCATTATAGCTGATGAGGCCCAGCCTGCGAAACTTGTTCATGAAATAGCTGACGCGGGATCGCGTGGTCCCGATCATCTCCGCCAATGTTTCCTGACTAATGCTCGCGCTGATCGGCTGCGGGCTGCCTTCCTTGCCGAAATTGGCGAGCAGCAACAGCAGTCGAGCAAGCCGCCGCTCGCTCGAATTGAAGAGCTGATCGATCAGGTCCTCCTCAATCCGACTGTTCCGGGTCAGGAGATACGACATGAAGAGCTGTGAAAATTTCGGCTCGTCGCGAATAGCCCCCATCATCGCTTCTTTGGTGATCGACGTGATAACGCAATCCTCCATCGTCGTTGTCGTCGCGATACGTAAAGGATGACCGTTCATGCATCCTTCGCCGAAGAATTGGCCGGGCTCCAGAATTGCGACGACCGCTTCCTTGCCTTGCTCAGACACGACCGTTAGCTTGACCCTGCCTTTTTGAATGTAAAACACCGAGTCTGCGACGTCGCCTTGCTCGAACACATGCCGGTTCTTCGGAAGCTCGAGAATCGTTTTCCCTGCGCCCACTTTGGCGAGGAATTTTTGGGGGTCAAAGATGTCCTTGATTGGCTTTGCCACGGAAGCCTCCTTTGACTCGCAAACCTGCCCGATCTCGGTTAACTGCCAAGCGCCCGGGCACGAGCGGCGCGTGCTGTTTTTAGCCAGCTAATCACTTGCGGGGCTTGCCCCGTTCTCAGACATTACCTGCTGATTATCAGCAGTTCTACGGAAAAAAGCCCGTCGTGAATCGGGATAAGACGGATGCACGTCGAACGCTCCGTTGTTCACGGATGCCGATGATCGTGGGGTGATGCGCCAGTATGCTGGCTCGGCACTCCAGCCCCCTGGTCAATATTGCTCACTCTTGTGCCATCTTATTTGAACGCCGGGGCTCGTTATTCGAACCGTCGATCCCCATATTCAGGCAAGTTCGACCATCGAGGATGGTCGGAGATGGGCCGAGACTTCAAACGAAAGGGCCCGGCATGTTTAAATCTCAGCAGTATCGTGCAAAAGCAGCCGAGTACGGCGAACTGATTAAGCGTTCGACCGACCCGGATGAGGTCCGTAGATTTCAAAAGCTGCAGCACCGATTTGCCTTGCTAGCCGATAACGAGCAGGGACTGGCGGACGAGTATGACAATGCAGTGCACGTGGCGGGACAGGACCGATCGCACGGTGTAGCCCTCGCGGCCGAAGAAGAGCTTGTTCTGCGGTGTCTTGGCGCGGCCATCATCATGCAATGGAACGCTCTACCGACGACGCTGCAACGGGAGATCTTCGACACTGCCGGGTCGATTGGCAAATTGCTGGAGACGGCGGCGCTCCGCGGCCAAATCGCCCGATTTCTTCATAACCACAAGGATGACGCCGGTCGCAGCAAATTGCCTCTAACAGAAGACATGCCCGCCGATCCGAGATCGTGCACTTTGGCTCTCTCACGGTGGGACAACGAGGGAGGCGCAGTTCGCGACGGGCTGCCGATCTAACCGGACGCCGATAACAGGAGATTTCCATGTCACTTACACAGTTTCGGGTCGATGACGGACCACATACCATGGACGGGTTGCGGCTTCTTGCTCAGGACGGAAATGAACAGATCGAGGCCTTCATGGGCCGGAAGGTGATGGACGTTTGGGCGGAGTCTGTCGAGCACCGTGGAGGACGACAAAGTCTGTTCCGCGGTCAATACAATGCGCTTGGCAGGTTGAACCTTGCTGTACTTCAGCGGATTGTGAGCGCGAAGTACCAGCGAGGCGCCGCATTCAACCGCCAGCATCCCTTTGTCGAGATACTATTCGCTGACGTTACGGATAGCGGCGAGGCTCTAAATTTAAGTCAACTCGTGCGAGAGGCGTTGCCGCCAGCATTTCATCGGGTGGCCTGAGATCGTCACCACGAGAGTGCTGCCGACCGCAGTGGGATGTTCGGCAGGGCAGGGCAGGGTAGGCCATTAGTGTATAAATATTGCCTAGGCTAGCCGTAAATAGCTTCAGAAAGTGGAACGATTGATCTCAGGAGTTCTTGGTCCTCAGCTCTCGGAGACTTATTCCGAGAGCCAAGCCCACTGACCGGTCGACATTTTGCCCCAATGCCCGGCGGAAGGCTTAGCGGCCTCAGATGTCCCCCTGAGGCCGTTGCCTTGATCAAAGCGAAGTTTCACGTGGCGCGAAGACGGCTTGACGAAGCGTTTGAAGAAGATCGCGAGCAGCCAGACCGCGCTACTCGGTCTGCCACCTGCGAGGCAGCCGATATCGGCTCTTGGGAGGCGTGCAAGAGAACTACTGGACCAAACCACCAGGGTAGAGCAACGAATGCTGGGAGAGCAACAGTCCAGTACTAGCAAGGTCACCTCGTCTTACCGGGCACCGTTTCAGCCTCGATCGCCGCGACAAGCTCGGGTGCAAGGTGCGCGGCCAAACGCTGGATGATGTTCAGTAGCTGCAAGATTTCTTGCTCACGCAAGGCGTCAATCTTGTTGTGCAGCAATTCGATCTCGAGCTCAGCCTTCACATTTATTCGATAGTCGTGTTCTGCGTGCCTGCGGTCAATCTCGGATTGACGGTTCTGGCTCATCATGATGATGGGCGCTGCGTAAGCGGCTTGGAAAGAAAGAACCAAGTTGAGCAAGATAAAGGGATAAGGGTCCCAATGGTTGATGAATGCGATCATGTTCAGCATGATCCAAATGCCAAGTAGCACGCTTTGGATGACGATGAAGCGCCAAGAACCAACTATTTCAGCAACCCGGTCGGCAAGCATCGCGCCTGGCGTCAGTGCGAGCTTGGGTACGTTGCGGGCTGGCTTTTGCGCCCGAAGTTCTCGTAACCGCTCTTGGTCTTCGGGGCTTAGGTGCACTTTGTGGCTTTGTTCATCGCTCATTTGTTGCGTCCACAGTTGAGAGAGTCTGCCATACAAAGAGGTTGCGAATCGCACGTTTCGACAAAGTTCGGCTTCGAACAAGAAAGAGGAAGCCACATATCGCTTCCAGTACCCGAAGCTGTCGCGGTAGGTCGTTGTGACTTGCGGGAAGTCGTAGACCATTTCGAAGCCGACCCGGAGTTGGTCGCGGCACCCATTGTCTAGTGCACTGTCGCGGCAGCGGCTTCGTCGATGGCCGCCATCAAATCGGGCGTCGCAGATTGATGGACCATATGACCGACGCCGGCGATCCGGTGCAGTTTGCTCTGCTTGATCTCTTCGTGAAGCCTGACCGATTGCTTTTCGATGTCGATCAGACGGTCGTCCTCACCCCCAATGATGATCGTTGGCATCTTGAGTTCGCCATAGGTCTTCGCAGCAACGAAGGCCGCCGGCACCATCAAGGCCGCTTCTGCGGCACTGGCGCGCATCTGTGCTGGCCGTACAGCCATTGCCTTGGGAAAGTCGGCGAACTTCTCGGGGACTGCGCGCGGGCCGAATAGTTTGCGCAGCATCACGGGCCACATCAGCCGCCCGAAGATCGGGGATACGGTGTAACTGATGATATCGCCGAGACCGGGGATTGCAGGAGCTAAAGAGGTTGCGGCATCGGTGCGGGCGGTCGGGAAATAATATCCCGATACAAGCACCAATGCTTCGACCAGCGATGGATGCCTGATCGCCAGCGCCACCGCCAGCGATGCTCCCCATGAGTGTCCAAGCACAATGGCACGCTGAACGCCCAGACGGCCGAGTGCATCCCTGAACAGATCTGCCTGTCTCTCAGGGGTCCAAACCGCATTGCGGGGCCGCAAGCTATGTCCGAATCCCGGGCGGTCGAAGACGATAACCCGATAGTTTGCAGCTGCCAGCTCAATCAAGCCGCTCGACTCGAAGTCTTGGATCATGCTGCCGTTGCCATGAAAGAGCACCAGTGGCCGGCCGTTGCCACGCTCTACATAGTGCAAACGCACGCCATTGACCTCAATGAATTGGCCCTGTGGCGGGTTATCGCGTTGTGCCTTCCTGGCAAGCTCCCGATTGATGAGGGCGGCCCCTGCCATCAACATTACTGCCCCAGAAACGGCGGCGAGCGCGGGATATCGCCTCGCGGCGCCGAGGCAGCTGGAGAGGAGCGAAGGGAAACGAGTTTGCAGCGAGACCATTGGCAGTACCTCATAGGGGTCTGCACGATGCCTCAAGGCAGAATGAGAAATGTTGCAGGTATTTCAAACGAGGGCGTCGTGGGTTTGGTTCCTGTGCGAATTCGGAAGTCTCCTTGATCTGTTTTCCTGCCAAGCGCCAATTTCGAACTTCTAGCGTCAGAAACCGCCTTATCGTCAAACGCGCATCCAACGATGCGCCGTCCCGGGTGAACGTCGCGCTCTGAACTGGCCAGCTACTGCGGAGCTCACTCCGGAGGGTTCAGATCATCCGAATTGATCCACTCATCAATGCGGGCCCCGGTTTCTGCCTGACGAGCTTTGCGAAAGGCGGCATCTCGCTTAGGGCCGGGCGGTAACTTCTCGGCTTCTTCTTTCGCCAAAGCAGCGAAACCTGCAATGCGATCCCGTAGCGATTTCGTCTGGTTTATGCGGATTCTCTTCGCCATTGTCGCTCCCCTAAGAATCGGGCGGGAGCGCAGCTGGCGTTCTCGTCACCGATGGGAGCCTCGGGCATCGCGGTGATGTCCTTATATAGGTACTTTCCCGGCCTAACCTAATCTGCTGTACGGTCTAGCGCTGGACCCACCTATCCGTTCTGCAAGTTGCCAACTGTTGAGGCCGCATCAAGCGCCTTTACTTGGAATATGCAAGGCATGGTGCAGATCGTGGATCATTCCCGACCGAAGCTGCGAATGCTACGGAGGAGTGCGGCTCGAACTGACCGCCTGATGCGTATGGAGCTTTCTACACGGCCAAGGTTGCGAGCTGGCGAGCCAAAGCGCTAAGCCTATGCGCGATATTTCTCAGCACAGCTGCCTAGTTGGGCGCAAGGCCGGGCACCACCCCTTTTGCACTCAGCAGCCACCTTTCGGCACTAGCTACTTCTGCGGAGCAGCTTCTTCTTGCTCTCCTGGAACCATTGGTCCGCGAGTCTATTGGCTCACTGACACAAACTTCTTTTGGGAGATACTTCATGAGAATTCTCACAGTTTTAGCAGCCGCAGCCAGTACGCTTATCGTGACCGCGGCATCGGCAGCCCCGCTTTCCCTCAGCACATCGCCCACGCCGGAGAGCAGCCTTCAAAAGGTTCGCATGGTCTGCAATGAAGACGGACGGTGCTGGCGCGAACGTAGTGAAAGGCGCGTCATCATCCGCGAAGGGCACGATGCGTACGGATATGCACCACGTGAGCGCTACATCGAGCGACGTGGCTATGAAGACCGCGGGGGCGTTGGTTTCCGCGCTCCCGGCGTGAGCGTCGGGATCGGCACCTACTGAGAGACGAAGCGAGCCGATTGCAAGAGGTCGCGGTGCAATCCGCGGCCTTTTTGTTGGATTTTCAGGCGATCGACAAGCCAAGCGGTGCCGGCCCAGCTGGGAAGCTAAGGTATCGGACGCCTTCGTCAGAGCTCGCTCACGGCTTGAACAAAAATCGGCTCACGCGACCGCGGCGATCGAGCCGAGTGGCACGTCCAGCGCGTAAACTAATCCGCCCCGTTCATATGCGAGGCTCACCTGCCCGGTCAGTTGCTGGCCCAGAGACCCCATCATCCGGGTGCCGAAACTCCGGCGTGTGGGCGGCTCGACCGGGGGACCGCCCCTTTCAGTCCAGACAAGGCGAAGCCTCTGCTTCAACTCATCGATCGCCCACGAAATCTCGACGCGGCCTGTGGGGACCGACAGGGCGCCGAACTTGGTGGTGTTGGTGCACAGTTCGTTGAACGTCATCGCAAGCGCAATGACGGCGACCGAGGTAATCCTGAGATCCGGTCCATTGAAGTGGAAGCGTCTGTCGCCCTGACTGTCGTAGGGCTCCGTTGCGCTGCTCAGCGTGTGGGTCAGGCTCGCATCGGCCCAACTCACCTGCATCAAGAGATCATGGGCTCGCCCCAATGCGAGCAGCCTGCCCTCCATGGCCTTCTGTCCATGCTCGATACTCGGTGCTCCGCGGAAGCTCTGGGATGCGATCGCACTCACCATGGCAAGCGTATTCTTGACGCGATGATGAAGCTCTCCGAGGATCAGCTTCTGCAATTTGTCGGCGGCACTTCGCTGTTCGGCATCGATGCCGGCCTGAATGATCAAAGCCTGCGCGTCGATCTCGGCCTGTTCGAGCAGCAAGCGAAGGCTGTCGTTCTCGGCGGACAGGGAAGTCTCCTGCTCCGACCGGGAGGGAGAGGCGCGCGCGGCGTCAAATGCGCCACCGGGCGTCCAGTCGTCTGCCGTCGGAACGATCTGCAAAGCACCTGCGCCCACCATGGCCTGCAACTCGGTGATCATTTGCTCGACACCGAGCGGTTTACCGAAAAACCTGCTGTCCGCCGGCCGTTCCGCCTCGGACGGCTTCACTTGGCCGGACACCAGAATGATCTTGATCGAGGGCCAGCGCTCGTGCACCGCATGGGCGAGCTTGAGGCCATCGATGCTGCCGGGCATCTGAATGTCGGTCAGCAGCAGCGAGATGTCCGATCGGGACTCCAGAACCGAGATTGCCTCGTCGGCATTGATCGCCTCGATGGGACAGAAGCCGGCATCCTCCACGATGTCGACCGCACGCATCCGCAGGATCATCTCGTCCTCCACGACGAGAACGTTCGGCACCTGGATTGGCTCTATTGACATGGTGATCTCGCTCTCTCTCGGCGGGCCGAGGGAGTCTCGGCACCCGCGAATGCTCGTAAGCCATGTGCTCTTGACCGACGTCCCCCACCCATTGCTGCGCCTCTCAAGAGGAGAACGCCAGCCAATTCGCCATGTCCGCGCTGTCCCGATCTGAGCGCGATGGTCCGATCCCGACTAGACTGGCTTGCTTGGACGGGAAGAACCTTGGCGATGGAGAGGTGGGCCGATCCCTCAGGCAAGCGGATTGAACCAGGACCGGACTATCGCCGGGCAGTCACGAGGCGAGCTTCCTGGACCTTCGTTCCGGCGCCAGCGTGTCTCAAGCAGGGCGTGGTAAAGTCCGGCCAGACCTGTGCCGAGCAATCTAGTGAAGCGGCTCGAATTTCGAGCCGGTCCGCTTTGGCCCGGGCCACAAGCTCATCCGCTTGCACTTTTGGCGCAAAAGCCGGCAATGCGGCCACCGCCGCACCGAGGACCACGAAGATCGCGAGGGATGATAGGGATCTTGCCATTTTGTTCAGCTGACTTTTTCGTCTTCGATCCCGCCACGTTCGAGGATCCGTCAGGACAACAACCGTAACGAGATGTCGTTCCACCTGTTCAACTCGGTGGTTTGGTTTGATTCCTATGCCTGGTGGGCGCCTTGTGCAATCGAGCGGAGTGCCGCGTCTAGCAGGCTATGGCTGCGCCTTATTGTGCCTGCGTCCTAGTTGCCGAGGGCCCCAAGGAAACTCTCGCGCCACGCCGTAATGCTATTGCGGCGGAGGACCGCCATCATGGCCCGCCAACGTTCGGATCTCTCTTCAAGTGGCATTTCCAGCGCAGTCTTCAATGCTTCGGCGACGGCCTCGGGGTCATACGGGTTGGCGATCACGGCAGCATCGAGTTCGTAGGCCGCGCCTGCAAAGGGCGAGAGAATGAGCACGCCGGGGTCGTCGGGGTTCTGTGCAGCGACATACTCTTTGGCGACCAGGTTCATCCCATCGCGCAACGGGGTGACGAGAGCCACGCGGCTGAGCCGAAAGAAGCCAGCGAGCGAGCGTTGGGAAAAGCTCCTGTTCAGATACTGGATTGGCGCCCAATCGAGTTCCGCGAAGCGTCCGGCCACGTCTCCCGCCAGCGCGCCGAGCCTCTGCCGCAGCTCACGATATTCAGGAACCTCGCTGCGCGTCGCGGTGGCGATCTGCAGCAAGCGGACATGGTTGCGGTACGCGGGATAGGCGTCGAGAAAGCGGGCGAATGCCTTGAACCGGTGCTCGAGCCCCTTGCTGTAATCCAGCCGGTCCACCCCAATGATAAGCCGGCGACGCCGGAGACCCTCCTGCAGCCGGCGTGCCGTTCGGGATTTCACGGCGCCACTGGCCATTTCGGCGATGGCTTCAGTATCGATACCGATCGGGAAGGCGCCGGCGCGTAGAACCCGATCGAAAGCCTGAACGTGGCCATCGGTCGAAATCGTGCCTCCTGCACGGCGCGAGATGGCGTCATTGAACGCGGTCAAATCCTCCGTTGTCTGGAAGCCGACGAGATCATAGGCGCAGAGTGATTTCAGCAGGTCGTCGCAGTGAGGAAGGGTCGCCAGCACCCCCAAAGACGGAAACGGCGTATGCAAGAAGAACCCGATCCGTTGTGTGGCCCCGGCGCGGCGAAGTTCCTGGGCCATAGGGATCAGGTGATAGTCATGAACCCAGACGAGATCCCTCGGCTTGAGCAAGGGCGCGAGGGCGTCGGCGAGCAGGGCGTTCACCCGTCGATAGGCGACCAAGTCGCGGCGGGTAAAGTTCATGAGATCGAGCCGATAGTGGAATAGAGGCCACAGTGCCGCGTTGGAAAAGCCGCTGTAGTAGCCGTCATGGTCCGCGCGGGTAAGATCGATGGTGGCGTACGTCACTCCCTCGGTCTCGAAAACATTCGGCTCCGGTGCCGTTTCTCCCAGCCGGCCACTCCACCCAAACCATAGTCCTCCAGCCTGATGCAGAGCGTCGACGAGGCCGGTCACAAGCCCGCCGCTGCGCTTCGCAGCTTCTCCCGGCAAGGCGACACGATTGGAGACGACGACCAAGCGGCTCAAGCGGGTTCCTCGGTCCTTTCAGATTATCTTAACCGGGAAATGGTGGTCGTTGCACGGAACATGTCGTCGCCATCGACAAGATCTTCGGGAGAACGCCGGCCAACGCGGCCCTCACATACAGGATCAAAGCCGACCCAGCAGCAGCAATACGAGGAGGATGATCAGGATGGTACCAATGACACCCATGCCACCGTGGCCATAGCCGTAGCCGTAGCCGCCCAAGCGGCCGCTGAAGCCGCCAAGCAGGAAGATGACGAGAACAATGACGATGATAAGTCCGATCGACATTGTGCGGCTCCTCGGGCTGGACGTATGGATCTGACCGCCGCGTCACTATGTCCGGAGCGCCACGTTGCGCCTTACTCGCGGGGGCTCGATGTATTCGCTGTGTCCGGTATCTGCCAATAGGCGAGGCTACTTGATTAGCCTCGCAACCGCGTTGACTGCGACGGTCTATGAAGACTGTCGCACTCGAACAGCGTCGCTCGTTCGCTCAATACGGGGCGTAGTATTGGCGGCGATAGGGATACGCGCCGCCGTAGTAGCCTGGCGCGTAGTAGTCTGGTGCATAGCCCCGCCCGTAATAGCCATCGCCGTAGGCTCCATAGGCGGCGGCTCCAGCCGCAGCACCCAGGATGCCAAGTCCGATTGCGGCACCCGGAGCGCCGTAATAGCGGCCACGATAGTGGCGTCGGTAGTAGACCTCGATTAATCCTGATGAAGAAGCCGCGTGTGTCGGAACAATCGTACTCGGCGGGATCGGAGCTGCCCCCGAAGGGAGGACCGAGCCGAGCATCGCCGCACCGGAGAGCGCGACGGCAATCGCGCCTTTTACTATCTGGTGGTTCATAGTCGTATCCTCTCAATTTTGGAGTACGCCATTCCCTGATGCGGTTCAACGCGGCAAGAGAACGCCTTTTCGGCTGCGGCTCCTTCGCCTCCTCATCCGCCAGCAACTTCAAGAGCACGTTCCGCTCCGCTTCACTGTGCTGTTCTGCAAGACGTTCTTGAAAAGAATGAGGTTCTGTAGATGACGGGAGCAACACGCTCCCACTCACCGATGGATGCCGAGAATGGAGCGGTGATGAAGCATATCGTGAAGCAGTGCAGCTCGAGCTTATGGTCAAATTTGCTCATTCACGACAATTTAATGGACCGGATTTTGCCACCCCGAAGCTCCATTGCGTCGCGCTAGGATGTGACGAGAACTTCTACGGACATCCCGGCGAAGGCACCGGTGCTGCCGACGAAGCTCCCGGACACCGGGATCGTCTGCTGGATGTCGCGCGCGACCGCGACCGGGATCAGATTGAAGCCCCCGAGACTGCGATTGGTCGGGTCGAAAGTGATCCAGCCGGCTCCCGGCACGAAGACCTCCGCCCACGCATGGGTTGATCCCGCACCGGTCGATCCGACGCCGCCTTGTTCTGGATTGTAAAGGTAGCCGGAGACGATCCTGGCTCCGAAGCCGAGCGTGCGTGCTGCTTCGGTGAATAAGACCGCGAAATCCCGGCATGACCCCCAGCCACGATTTAGGGTTTCTACTGGCATTTGCGTGCCCTCATCCTCACGGCTCTGATACCGAACAGCCTCGGAAACGCCGACGCTGAGGTCCTTTAGCAGCGACAGCGTATCAGTCCGACTTCCTCGAACGAACATTTGTGCCCAGTTTCTCAGGACTCCCGCCGCGTCCGAGAATTGGGGGGAGGCCAGGGCGCCGAGATCGGTCCAGTCGTCATCAGAATAGCGGAATGGATAAGACATGGCCGAAACAGCGATGTCGAACACGGGCCATGCGACCGCGTCGAGCTGAAGCTCCGCGACGCTGGAGATCACCAGGTTGGAGGCCGTCATCTGAAACGTGGCCGTCGCGATCGCATTGCCAAACACATCGTGCGCCCAGGTCAGGTCCGCATGCGGCGTCACCGTGATGTTGCTCGAAATCAAACGAAGCTCGCGGCTTTCGCGTGGACGAAGCATCAAGCGGTGCGGCAACAGGCGCACATGTTCGTTGAATCGATAGGTCGTCGTGTGAAGAACCTTCAGCGTCGTCAACGAAAGCTCCGATCGGGGCCCCTCCGGCCAGGCCCCTTATCCGGTGATCCGCTTCGGGAAGTGTGGCTGAGTTGACGAGGCTATGCAAATGTCGCTCCAGATGACCGAAGCCTGAGGCGGGGCCGGATCCGGCGGAGCTCGCTTGATCGAGGCGTAGATGGAGTCCCGTGATGCTCCAGTTCGCATCACTCTTGGGACATAAGCCGTCTCCGACGACTGCCGGACGCCTTCACCAATTCTCTGAAACGACGTGCCGTTGAGCTGGGCGGACGCCAGCATTGCGAAGATCGGCCAAGTGCCTCATGGGCACGCCACATTTGTCGCAGGGCCGTGACGGTATCTCCGATCGCTCCAACAGGAGAGTGGGCGGCATCTCCGTCACTTCTCAATGCCTGAGATTCCGTTGATCCAGCCTAGCCAGATGACTGACCGGATTGGGTCTTCCAGAGCACCAGCTTGGTCGATTTCCAACTTTGGACCTTCAGAGGAAGGGAACTCACCCCCCCCAAAAAAAATCGTCGCGAACAAGTCCTTGGCTATTGGGGATGGTTGGGAAGCGACTCGTTGAGAGTGGGGAGATCTGGGATATCCTCAACTACGGACTGACCAGAGTTCCGCCGCTGTACCGTTATGCTCATTCGCCAAGAAGTCCGAAGCCAAACCTGCAATGGTGGAGATTCCTCCAAGGTGGCCGTGTCATACATGCCGCAGTCCGTGCTCCGCACAGATGGCCCGTTGTCAGCGCCGGAACCCAGGGGACGCCGGCGTATACGTCGTTGGGCCAGTCATCCGGCTTCGTATGCTCGGCTTCTTATTCGGCTAGAAGATCTCGATGCGGGTCACCTTCGCTGATGGCGATGAGCTTCTTGTAGCGCCGGATATTTTCGTGATTGACATAATCATTCATTGCGCACTCCCAACGGACTTAGCAGCGTGGTGCGCGAGATTCACTATTGGCCGCCTCTTGCGCAGGAAACCCAAAGTCTCATTGTAGGATATGAGAACAGCGATGTAGGCGTCGCCATTCAGATTCGACGAGATGCCTTAAGCGAAGGATAGGATGAGATGATCGCAGGTTCGGTTGGCGTGGGGAAAGGCGGTAGCCCTCCACTGACTCGAACCCGCGACGTCTTGCTGAGCCGCCGGCACGCTCTTTTGCGGTTGGATGTTTCGCTGCAAGCTATTGATCTGCAGTGATCGGATTTTGGCTTGGTTGGAAGAATTCCCTTGTGAAACCAATGGTAGCAGCGTGTCTCTTAATCAGCTGCTCGATCAGCACGCAAAGTCCTATCACGCGTTGGTCCGCACGACTTCCGGAGCAGATCACCGGATGAGAATGGCTGAGACCTTACAAACTGTCTTGCTCGAAAACGATAGCGCTTCAGCGAGACGACCCAGGATGCCCTCGCACGTATCGATACTGACGGTGTCCGCTTTCACGCGAGCAGCATGTGGTTGGCTAAGCTCCGAGAGGCGCTTCCTTATTTGGAAATGCCTGCCAAGCAATTGATATTCCTAGAGGCGAATTGGCTCGATTTTTCCAAATGCACCTTGAAATCACTGAATAATCAAACAGATTTTGATTCCGCCATTCGGAGGTTCGATCCCTCCCGCCCCAGCCACTTGATATCATTTAGAAATCTGCCTCTGTTATGGGGGCGTCATTCTGACACAACTTTTGCCCCTTATTCTGACAAGGTGTCGCCGTTTCGTTCGCGGCTGCCTTAGTTGTTTCGTTCGCAAGTCTGGAGGCATGCCGCTTGTGAGTAGCGACGCCGACCATCGATGGGCATCGAGCATGGACTCCTTCGCAACTTGAGAGCCGCGCGCAGACGCTGCACTTTGTGCTGCATCGTGGACATCCCGCGTCGGTCGATCTCGTGCAGAACGTTCTCGAAACGCTAGTCTCCAATCACCACATGCAGTCGTGCCCGGCGCTGGAGAAGCCGGTGCTGCTCGGCTGGTTCGTCGGGCAGATGATGAAGGTGCTCAACAGCAACGCAGATACGGACGAGCTGCTACGGAAGGCCGTGGCAAAGGCAGGACAAAAGAAGACCTAGGGCGTGTGCCCATAGATCATCGTCCGGGACGTTGGGTCCGCAGTGCCCTCAAAAGCAGACATCAAAGGTGCCAACATTACCGTCCGCTAAAGGCCAGAAGCTGACATCGCCAAACGGAACGATGACGATCCCAGTCATCCGGCTAACCGGTAAAACCGTTTCAAAAACTCATCGATCTCGCTATCGCCCGCCTGCCAACATGGTCCACGCTCGTTTCTCAAGAGACAGAGGCCGAGGAGTTCTAAAGGGCCATCTGCGAGAAGTTCGAGCGTCCCTTTCTTCGCGGTCCAATGCTCCTGGCCATCGCTATTGGTACGTTCAACGAGATATCCGAGTTTGGTCAGCGTGAGATATGCCGGAACGTCGGTATTGCCTGCTGCCGCAATCCGTTCTTGCACCATCTCGTCCCCCACGTCAGTTGAGCCCGAAGTTGGCTATCACTCCGCTCATCGCAATCGACCTTGCCCGCGCTGCGCGATGACCGCAATGGGTCAGAAGCGGTCCAGCGCGCGATGCTCTCGGAAGGTTGGGTACGGGCCAAGAGCTGACCTCTCGGCGTTGGACGGATGCGTCTGGCGAGTGCTCAGGCGCGCCGTGTGAGATGACGTTCCGTCAAGTTCCGCCTACTCCTATTCGCTACCTTTAGAACCCTGCTTCAGGCGGAGCGCGTTTGCAAAATTGACGAGATACTGCCGCCCGTCGCGCTGAGCGAGATCAAGATAGGATGCCAACAACGGCGAGTTACGCGCAGAAAATACCTCAAGCGCGGCATTGCGCTGATATTCATGCTCAGTGCTCCAAGCGCGAAACGCCAGTGGCTCCGCTTTTTCCGACCGTCTGCGCGCGAGAGCAAGAAGCGCCCGCCGGCTTACGTACTCATCCTCGTCGTGAAAAAGTTGTTCCAGAAGCGGCTCGACCTCAAAGGCGAGAAGTTCGACGCTCCCAAGGGCATCTGCAAGCTGCCAGCGCGCATCGCGCTCTGTTGAATGAAGGGCTTCTCGCGCCAAAGCCAGCAGATGGTCTGGCCTAGCGATCAACTCTTCCTTCAGCATCTCCATTTCATTGTCGCGGGCAAGGATGTAAAGCAGCGACTCGACGGTCGAAGCGTCCCAAAGCTGCGGAGCACCTAAATCCAGAAGCGCGGTAAACGTACTTGTAATCTCTGGCCAATGTTTATAGTCGCATTCCCACTCGCCAGACCTTTGACCTACGGGGTAGCGATCAGCCCAACTGCGAAAGGCCAACACTGCTTCAACGAAGTTGGCCGCAGCAATCCGAAAGTGTTCGCTTGGTTCGTCCGTCATGATGGTCTGGCGATGGTTGTGGATGGCGGGCTGCAAGCTCATCGATCCGACTGATCGAGTAGCCGGAAGACATCACCATAGCACAACTAAAGCGTCTCGTCCGCTCTGGGTCACAAGCAGAAGTCGGTACGGCTGCCTGCCGCGTTCTAGTTCTCATCTGAACGCAGGCCTCTGCGCCGCTCTCACTCGAAGCCGTGTCATGGTTTTATCTGTTTTTAGAGAGAAGTTTGTTCTGATCGTCCAAATTGCGCATTGTTTATCAATGGTGCAATGGACCCAAAATTTCAGAATAGCCGTTGATTTTATTGAGGTTTCCAGCGGATTTTGATTCCGCCATTCGGAGGTTCGATCCCTCCCGCCCCAGCCAGTTGATTTCGCTCAGCAAATCGCCGTCGCCGTTACTCCATTTGGAAAGAGCGAATTCCGCTGCCCGTTGGAGACGTCGCTATTTTTGTTCGCCACCATTCACTCATAACATCTTCCAGAAACTCGAAATCAGTAACCGGATGGTATTCGCGATTTTCGCACAACGATCGCGCGGGTCCCTGAGGACAAGCTGCCCACCTGTTGGATTGAGCGCAGCACGCGTGACGGTCGTACCTTGTGAAAGGATCGCACCAACTGCCACCGCGCTGACATTCAGCTCGTTAGTCATTTCATCGAAGCCAACTAGCTGTTTGCTTGAGCCGATGGCGCGGGTCCGCCGAGGGCGACTACCACTGAATAACTATTGCAGCGACGATCAACAGCCCGAAAAAGATCGGCAGCAATACCGGAGGTACGAGCCACTCACGAACACTGAATCTATCGGTATTCGACATTTGGGACCGCCTTTTCAAAACGGCGGGAGCGCAACACTCTCAGTCACCGATAACAGCCAGGGGACGCGCGGTGATATGGGGGATATGGTGACGCTTCGCCGAATCACGAGGGCTGGTCGCAGCTTAATTGTCGTGGGCAGGTTGTAATCCGATTCCAGAGTAGCCATTTACGGCTTAGCGCAGCCGGCTCGCTTCCACATCTTTTCCCGTTGCGCAAACTTGATCGGACCCACCCACGTGATCGAGTTTCCGAATTATAGTCGTTCATATGACCGAACGCGGCATGCCGTGCGTTTTTGGGGATACGATAGCGCGCTAGAGGCATCGTTCTTCGTAGAGGAAGACGCGCTGAGGCGACTTCAACCGGACGCTCACCCCAATGAATCGGGCTTCCTGAGCGCATTCGATTCCAATCGTGATGCGATATGTGCCGCCGCTGCCAGGGTGTACGTCCGCGGCAGCAGGGGTTCTTACGATCTGGTCGCCGCTAATTTTTGAAACGAAGACTCACGTCTTAGTTGACGCGGAAGACTCCGTTTACGGCACGTAGTTCATTACGACTGCCAATTCACAAATAATCACAAACGCCAAGGAGGATCGCATGAAATTCCGTCCGCTCCATGACCGTGTCGCGGTCAAGCGCATTGAGGCCGAAGACAAGACCGCTGGCGGCATCATCATTCCGGACACTGCCAAGGAGAAGCCCTCCCAGGGCGAAGTCATCGCCGTCGGCCCCGGCGGCCGCGACGAAGCCGGCAAGCTGATCCCGATCGACCTGCAGGTCGGCGACCGCGTGCTGTTCGGCAAGTGGTCGGGAACCGAGGTCACGATCGACGGCCAGGAGCTGTTGATCATGAAGGAGAGCGACATCATGGGCGTTCTCACCGATCTGCCGGGCGCCAAGAAGAAGGCCGCGTAAGCGCCGGCCAGTTTTCCTTACCCTGAGGATTCGGCGTAGCCGGATTCTCGAAGGATGAGGCCCGCAATTCAAATCTCATCCCTCAAGAGCTCGCCAGTTGCGCGGTCTTTGGGATCTGACCAGTTGAAAACGGAGATCACTATGTCAGCCAAAGAAGTCAAATTCGGCGTCGATGCCCGCGACCGCATGTTGCGCGGCGTCGAAATTCTCAACAACGCGGTGAAGGTGACGCTCGGTCCGAAGGGCCGCAACGTCGTGCTCGACAAGTCGTTCGGAGCTCCCCGCATCACCAAGGACGGCGTCACCGTCGCCAAGGAGATCGAGCTCGAGGACAAGTTCGAGAACATGGGCGCCCAGATGGTGCGCGAAGTCGCCTCCAAGTCCGCTGACGCGGCCGGCGACGGCACCACCACCGCGACCGTGCTCGCGGCCGCGATCGTGAAGGAAGGCGCCAAGTCGGTCGCCGCCGGCATGAACCCGATGGACCTCAAGCGCGGTATCGACCTCGCTGTCGAAGCCGTCGTGGCCGACCTTCAGAAGAACTCCAAGAAGGTCACCTCGAACGACGAGATCGCCCAGGTCGGCACCATCTCGGCCAACGGCGATGCCGAGATCGGCAAGTTCCTCTCCGACGCCATGAAGAAGGTCGGCAACGAGGGCGTCATCACCGTCGAGGAAGCCAAGTCGCTTGAGACGGAACTCGAGGTCGTCGAGGGCATGCAGTTCGACCGCGGCTACATCTCGCCCTACTTCATCACGAACGCCGACAAGATGCGCGTCGAAATGGATGATGCCTACGTCCTGATCAATGAGAAAAAGCTATCTCAGTTGAATGAATTGCTTCCCTTGTTGGAAGCCGTGGTGCAGAGCGGCAAGCCGCTTCTGATTATTGCCGAGGACGTCGAGGGGGAAGCGCTCGCGACCCTGGTCGTGAATCGCCTCCGCGGCGGCCTGAAGGTCGCAGCCGTCAAGGCTCCAGGTTTCGGCGATCGCCGCAAGGCCATGCTGCAGGACCTCGCGATCCTGACCGGCGGCCAGGCGATCTCGGAAGATCTCGGCATCAAGCTCGAGAACGTCACGCTCAACATGCTCGGTCGCGCCAAGAAGGTGATGATCGACAAGGAGAACACCACGATCGTCAA
>Ga0207426_1000211_pt1 | contig 137322 bp, 108 predicted proteins | sample AraplaMF_Cvi_mMS_FD_184265 | JGI IMG/M metagenome (GOLD analysis project Ga0207426, IMG submission 184265) | Arabidopsis root microbial communities from the University of North Carolina, USA - plate scrape MF_Cvi_mMS (SPAdes) (version 2) | ecosystem: Host-associated > Plants > Roots >... | reverse complement strand
CCCTGTTTAACGTACCTGCCATACTCAAAATCCTTTGCACAATATGCTGTGCGTGCTTTTTCTCCTGCATCTACGGCCAGGCAGATTCCACAAGGATTGCGGACGTTAACATCAGTGAAAAGTCTTTAAAATCAATCGATCATAAATACCAGGGGCTTACTTCTTCTGTGGATAAGCAAACCGCAAAAATGCTTACGCGAATGCAGCGGCTGGAAGAGAAGTTGCGTAAGAAGGTAGCCTTAAAAGACAGTGCAAAAGCAGCGGAGCTTTTTTCCGGCAGTACGGCCTCTTACCAGCAGTTACAGGATAAACTAAAGTCACCTATAGATAAGGCTGTACCCAACCAGCTTAAAGAGTACATCCCCAACCTGGATAGCCTTGGTACCAGCATGAATTACCTGCAAAAAATACCGGGCATTTCTCCTGAGAAATTACAACAGGTAACCAAGGTAAGCGAGCAACTGCAAAGCCTGCAGGGACAGTTGCAAAAGGCCAACGAGATAAAGGACTTTGTGCGCCAGCGGGAACAGCAGTTAAAGGATGCATTGAGTAATTCCGGTCTTACCAAAGAATTGAAAGGATTAAATAAGGAAGTCTTCTATTACCAGCAACGGCTGGCAGAATATAAGGAGTTGCTAAAAGACCGCAGTAAGCTGGAGGAGAAAGCAATGGCGGCCATTAGAGAGATGCCGGCCTTTAAATCATTCTTTCAAAAGAACAGCTATTTATCACAACTGTTCCGTATGCCGGGTTCTTCTTCCCTCCCCCTTGCAGGAGGAGCCGGAGGGGGTGAAGGGTTGCAAACCAGGGCACAGGTGCAACAGATGATCCAGGAGAGAGTAGGAGGACTGGCAACCAGTGGAGCACCAACAGGTGGCGCCAATCCCGAACAATATCTGCAGCAACAGGTGCAGGCTGCACAGGCACAACTAAACCAGCTAAAAGATAAAGTGGGCCAGCTAGGAGGCGGTGGCAGCGATATGACGATGCCGGATTTTAAACCCAATAGTCAAAAGACCAAATCACTGCTTCAGCGCTTAGAATATGGATTAAATATTCAAACACAGGGTACCACCAATTTTCTTCCTGCTACTACAGATATCGCATTACTGCTGGGCTATAAGATCAGCGATAAGGCGGTAATAGGTGTGGGCGGTGGTTACAAACTGGGGCTAGGCCGAGGCTGGAACCATATCTCCTTAAGTCACCAGGGGGTGAGTATGCGAAGCTACCTGGATATTAAAGTGAAAGGCAGTTTCTGGATCACCGGAGGCTGGGAATACCAGTACCTGAAAGAGTTTGAAAACTTCCGGGAAATAAAGAACCTGAACCTGTGGCAGCGCAGTGCACTGCTGGGCATTACAAAGAAATATAAGATCGGCAAGAAGAAGGAAGGGAAGCTGCAGCTACTCTATGATTTTCTCGCAGCAGAACAAAAGCCTGCGGCACAGGCATTGAAGTTCAGGGTGGGGTGGGCCTTTTAGTTCTAGTTGCATGACAAGGAAAATGTAATCAGGCTTTATTTCCAGAAAATGTAGTCTCTATCCAGCTAACTCACATGGATAACATCAATCATTTAAAAGTAAAACTCAGGTTTATGATAGCAAAAAGAATGTTTTATGTGATGTCTTTTATACTGTTATCCATGGCAGGTGAGGCACAGGTAACAGGCAATTTTATTGTAAAGGGAGATATCAATACTTATTATCCGGTTGTGTTCTTCGATGGTGGTTTTGCCAATAACAGGGCTTCTGAACTTAATATCGGAAGATCGGCCGTACACCAGGATGGAACTTGGCGGGGCTCTATGATTGCCAAATTCACATACCATTGTAATAACTGGGGTAACGGCGCTAATTTTATAAATGCTGACATAAGACAGTTTAATACGGCAGATCACGCTGTAGATATCAGTGATTTTGTGGGCGGATGGCAGGATGCATCACTGGCAAATTCCTCTTCTCAAATTATAATCTGGTTCAGGGGTGGCACTACTACTTACTACTACAATGCCGTTTATGCCGTAAATCCTGTCGTATACGACGGAATACAAAATACACTTCCCTTTACGCCGGCAAATATGGCTTCCGTTACCTCTAAAACAACTCAGGACTACTATGTAAATGGCAATGGTACATCCAATACTGGTACAGCAAAGGTTGGTGCTACTGGATATTTAAGCGAAGGCAATGGGACTCTTCATCTGGCAGATAATGCAGTAATGAATTTTGGAGTATGGGAAGTTCCTAACGCTGCGGCAAAATCTTCCATTATCGAAGTAAGAAATACTGGCGCTATTGATATGTATGGTTCCAATACAAACGGCTCTACCAGTTTTATCCGAATGTTCAGCTTAGACCCTGTAGCAAATAAAGTCTATTTCCCTTCGGGCAATATTCTTATTGGTAAAACAACTCAAACAAACAGCACTTATAAACTAGATATCAATGGAAATCTTCGCGCTAATAAAGTAGTGGTAAATACTACTGGTGCGGACTTTGTTTTTGAGCCAGGATACTCTTTACCCTCTTTGCAATATGTGGAATCTTTTACCAAGCAATTTCATCATTTGCCAGGTATTGCACCAGCCAGTCATATGCAAAAAGACGGTGTTGAGGTTGGTGAACAGCAAACTAAACTTTTACAAAAAACAGAAGAGCTTACGCTGTATATCATTGAACAGAATAAAAAAATTGACAGACTGGAAAAGCAGGTACAAGTGTTAATGGATGCATTAGGAGACAGAAAATCAAAATAACAAATGCAGTGCTACTATCAAAGGCTTTATAGCCTTAAGCTTTTGGCGATCGTAACAGCGATTTAGAATGTACATATATCCTTAATAAAATACGATATGAAAAAAAACCTCTGTGTTATAATGGCTGCTCTGGCAGTTATCACCGGAGTTCGTGCGCAAAACAATGTATTCAATACAACCGGCAATGCATCCTTGAATAATATCAATTATTTGCAGGGCGGATCTTCTTTATTCTTCCAGGCTCCAATGAATACTGCCAATAATTGGACAAGAGGTATACTTAGCCAGGGGGTGGTATGGAATGGCAGTTCCTGGGTGATGCAGGGAACATCAGCCGATTTATCCATGTTAAGATTGGAGAATTCGGGAGTGATGAGTTTTTTTACCGGCGTTGGCATTACTGTCGGCTCATCATTAACGGACGCCCAGCTTGCTTCTTATTGCAGAATGATTATCGCCAATAACGGTAATGTGGGGATAGGAACCCTCAGTCCCGCTCAGAAATTGCACCTGATGGGTACAGGTGGCATCAGGCTTCAGGGTACTGGTAGCGGTACTGATGTTATAGATATGGTTCCTGGAACTGCTGTAGGCTTTGACCGGCTTGATTTTAAATCAGTAAATACAAACAGGGGTATCAGTTTCCAGTTAACTCCCAATGGTTCTTCTACTGCTTCTAAACTTGCGTTGACTAACCAAGCTGACCAGGCAAATTTCAGCAGCGTGTACCTGCTGGCAGAAAATACCGGTGCGTGGATTTCTCCACAAAATCTGGGTACACCATCATCTGCCATTACCAGCCTTTCTTTAGGCGGTGGAAATGGCGGAGGTAACTGGACAAATGTGGTAATACCTGGTGGAAATGTTGGAATAGGTGAATCAACGCCTGTTAATAAATTGGATATCAAACTTGCTTCTAACAACCAGTATTTGTCAACTGTAACTACTGAAACAGTGCCGGTAAACGCACTTGGCTCAGGCTTGCGTTTAGGCTGGGGCAACAAAATTGCCGGGCCTACAATGAGACTTGTACATGGTGGTGACTGGAACAATGCCGGGGTTGCATTTAGTACCTGGAGCGGGGCCGCAGAAGTAGAAAGAATGCGAATAGCAGCAAATGGAAATGTTGGGATAGGTACGGTAAGTCCCGTTAGTAAACTTCAACTGGGTGAATTCGCTACATCAAGTTCCAATGCGCTGGTTATTCCTGGCACATACAATTTTGAACAGGTGAAATTGGGACAGTATGGCAATGGAAATGCTGGTCTTGAACTAATCAACCATTCCGGCACATCTAACTCATACGGCATAAAATTTCTTACCAATGTAGACCAGGTTCCAGGGCTGCAAATACAATACGCACCTGCTACATCTGCATACAGCACTTTATCTTATACCACAGGCTTATTTATAGGGCTTGATGGAAATGTAGCCATTGGGACTACTTCTAACACTGCAGGTTACAAGCTAGCTGTAAAAGGAACTATCGGGGCGCAAAAGGTAACCGTTACTTCTCAGGGATGGGCAGATTATGTGTTTGATAAAAATTACCAGTTGGCGCCACTGTCAGAAGTAGAAAATTTTATTACCCAAAACAAGCATCTGCCGGAAGTTCCCTCAGCCAGTGAAGTTGCTGTAAATGGTGTTGATCTTGGAGATAATCAGGTGATACTACTCAAGAAGGTAGAAGAGTTAACACTATACGCAATAGACCAGGAAAAAAAGTTAAGTGAAAAAGATAAGAAGATACAAGTGTTAACTGACCAATTGCAGGCAGTGTTAACACGATTGGAGAAATTAGAAAAATCGAAAAGATAAATTAAACAAAAACGGCAGGGACCTTATTACACATCGCAACTTTTGTTTGATGAGTCAATTTTTAATCAGAAAGCGTTATTGATAAGATTTAAGAACTGCTTTTTAACCCAACAACCATCACCTATCATATTTACAAGAATTTATGAGAAATATTTTATCTTGTTTTACAATAGTGCTTTTATGCTTTGGGCTTTTGCCGGTACTAACAGCGCAAACTGATTTGCCCAAAGTGATCCCACCCTCTCCGGAAGTGTCTGGGTTATTCAGATACCAGGATTATCCAATGGATTATTCCACTGGATTGCCGCAAATAAATATCCCATTATACGAAGTGAAAAGCGGAACTCTTAGTGTTCCTATAAGTATAAGCTACCATGCATCCGGCCGCAGGGTTAGCGATCAGGACGGACCGGTTGCTTTGGGCTGGACACTAAATGCCGGCGGTATTATTTCGAGGACCATATATGGAACCCCGGACTTTGAAACGATTAAATTTCCAAGCCCTTTCAGAACATCAGGAATTAGCAGCAGTAGTGATATAGAATATCTGGAAAAAATTATACACTATGATTATGAAGCGGCTAATATTAAACCTTTTACGGAATCGGAATATGATATATTTTCTTATAGTCTTCCGGGTGGAAGTGGAAAGTTTGTATTTAGAGATAACAATAACGTAAAGACGCCAGTGCTTATACCTGCTAAACCTTTTATCGTCACACCTTATTCTAATACAGGTGGCTTAACTAATATTGATGTTAAGGACGATAAAGGGGTATTGTATAGTTTTGGGCAACCAGAGTATGGAGGACCGGATAATGACAATGCGTTAACTGCACTATCACTGGTTCGGATGATCTCTGCTGATAAAACCGACACGATTACTTTTGAATATGATGGCTTTGCACAGTGGCTTTCAGCCTATAGCCAAACAGGCACTTATATAGATTCCTGGGGTTTTGCTCATGAAACGGAACCGTCTTATCCTGACCGTGTAACTAACAACGAAAGCACTTCCTATGGTGTTTACCAGATAAAACGTTTGACGCGTATAAATTTTAAACAAGGCACCGTGAATTTTAACCTGGTAAGCGGTAGTGATAAAATTGATAATATTCAGATAAAAGATATAAATGGTATTGTTATAAAAACAATACAGTTTGCAAGAACTCAAATGGATCGTCTTAAACAAGGTGGCTCTGCATTAAATCCCAATGCAAGCCAGGTGAATAATAAACTGGATGCAGTGATTTTTAAAGACAGAAGTGATGTTGGTGTTGAAAACTATGCCTTTGAGTATTACCCCACCCAGTATTATGGATCAGAATCAACTATTGATCTCCATTATTGTGATTGGTGGGGATATTATAATATATCCGGGAAAATTGGAATGATTCCTTACTATACGCTACAGAACGGGGTTCATTTTGGCAACCCGGACGCCAACCGGGAGCCAGATGAAAATGGATTAAAAAGCGGGGTACTTAAAAAAATTACTTATCCAACCGGAGGGAACACTATTTTCTCGTACGAGAGTAACAGGTATTCCGGTGCGCTTGGTAATAAGGCCGGTCCCGGTTTAAGAGTATCTAAGGTAGAGTCTACAGATAACAAAGGCGTTACGACTATAAAGAGTTATAAGTATGGGGTTAATGAAAGTGGCTTAGGTTTTCTTGACCTGGAGCCAAGCCTCAATACTATGGCTACACACCTGGATTACATGTACAGTACAAACGGTGCCTTTTTTCCATACCGGGATGGTTCCTATGGGCAATATACTTTTACTTCCGGTTTTAGTTCTTCTTTAAGTGCTCTTGCCTCAAGACCAATAATTTATCCTGAGGTTACAGAATATTTAGGCACGAAGGATAACAACATCGGGAAGACAATTTACACGTATGATAATTATGCCTGGGCTGCTTCAGGTATGCCTGCATTTACAGGACAGGCTATAGCCAAAATGCATATATACAACTGGAATTACTGGAATAATCCGTCTTTGGTATCTAAAACTGATTACATACGGGTAGTTAAACCGGGAGGTGTTATTGACTACAAACCAAGGAAGTTAGTTGCTAACAGTTACAATGTGATTAGTATTGATGACGTGGTAGGATTACATGTGCAACGACTTCAGGTATGGCCTCAAACGGGAGTTTATTATAACCAAACAGTAGAAAAAACTATGGCCTTATCGGGTGCCAACATTTATACTTATATTGATTATCATATACCCGTTGGTTCAAAGAATCTGCTATCAACTTCAGAAACGCTGTACAATGAGGATGGCACTAATACTACTACCGCCTCCTCTTATACCTATAACACAAAACAATACCCTTCTCAAACCACCCGTACAAAATCTGACCTTGGTACAGTAACTTCTGACATCAAATATCCGTTTGATTATACAGGTAATGCGGCGTTAACAGGCATGGTGAGTCTTAATATGCTTAACTACCCCGTAGAGCAAATAGAAGCGGAAAACGGTACCCATTTAAAAAGCGTACGGACAAACTATTACAACTGGGGAGGTGCCAACCCGATGTACCTGCCGCAAACGGTAGACACCCGGCAGGGAGCAAATGCTTATGAAACAAGGCTCCGGTATTATAGCTATGATGCTGATGGTAACCCTACCAGTGTTTCCAAAGAAAACGATGTACTTCATTCTTATTTGTGGGGCTACAGGAACAGCTACCCTGTTGCCGAGGTTGTTAATGCAAAAAGTAATGAGATATTCTTTGATTCTTTTGAAGAAGGTGGCCGTTGGGATGGTGGGCTTACCGCTTACGACAACACTAAATCTCATAGTGGATTTTTAAGCGGACGCATTGATAAATCAACAGCGGGTGAACAGGTTTCGGTAAGTAACAAATGGCTCACTGTTGCGTTAACCGCTGCCACCAAGTTCAAATATTCAGGTTGGGTATTTAGCAACGGGCCATCTGCACAGCTATTCTTGTTTATGAAAAGAGCAGGAGAAACAGGTGGTAATACTTATAACGACCAGGTAACGACAACAACAACAGGCAAATGGGTATACGTAGAGAAAGAGTTTATGGTACCTGCAGACGTAACCCAGATGACTTTAAGGGTAGATAATAATGGAGGTGGAAGTGTTTGGTTTGATGATCTTAGGCTGCATCCATCTGTGGCAAAAATGTCCAGTTTTACCTATGATTTGCTGAGAGGGATTAAATCCCAGGCAGATGCTAATAATTATCATACTTATTACGAATATGATAATTATGGCCGGTTAAAACTTGTCAGGGACAGAGACGGCAATATCTTAAAGACATTCAATTACCAATACCAGTCTGTCAATCCTTAAACCTGTAATTGTATATTATGAAAAAATATGCCATTACCCTGAGCCCGTTGGTTTTTACCATCTGCGCAGGCATAAGCAAACAATGGGCCGCCTTCATCCAACAAAAAATCAGACCCGATAAATTGATAAAGATGCCAGCAAAATTATATATACACCAGTTTGTTTTTCTTGTGTTTTTTATACTTGCTATTAAAACAAATGTAAGTGGGCAGTATACAGTATCAGGTCAAACCTGTCTTCCTGTGGGCGCTCAATCCGTTTATAGCAACGGCCAGTCTTATAACAACCCGGTCGCGGGGTCCTGGACACTGGATGGCGGAACAATACAACAGAGCTATACAGGCAATAATGGTAATGTTTACCAAATTGCAATAAAATGGACATCCGTTGGTAACAGGTCAGTTACCTTTTCTCCATCGAGTGGTACTCCTAATACATTGCAGGTAAAGGTCACCGGGTTAATGATCTCTGGAAGTATAAGCAATGCAACACAAACCGTAAACAATGTAACTACTCCTGCAACACTAAACTGTGCGGCTGCAAGCGGCGGATCCTGTAATCCGGTTTTTGACTACCAATGGCAACAACAGGATGGTGCCGGTAATTGGTATAATCTTCCTGGTAAAACGAGTCAGAATTTAGCTTTCGCGGCACCTTTTACACAATCCGGCAGTTATTATTACAGAAGATACGTACGTAATACTGAGTCTGGCTTAGACGATTATTCAAATACCGCACAAATAACAGTGCCTGCCGCATTTTGTTCACCGGTTCTTAATATCGCATCCCAGGAAATAGTGGTAGATAATGCGCTTACAACACTTACCAGCCCTGCTGCTACTGGAGGCAGTTGTGGCGGTGCGTATACTTATAACTGGCAATCTTCTACAGATGGTGTTGTCTTTAGTAATGTTGGCCAGGGTGGATTAAGCTTAATTCCTTCAATGACCATTGGCACGCGTTATTATATCCTTAGAATTGATTGTGGAACCCAGACTGCTTTTTCTACCATTAGTAAAGTAATTATCCACGCACACCTAAGCCCTGGTGCCATATCAACTTCATCAAAAACGATCACTTACAATACCAATGTGGGTGGGATAGCTATATCTGATGCAACAGCAGGAATGTGTGCTTCCTATAATTACCAGTGGCAGTATTCTACTAATGGTTCAAATTTTTATGATATCAATTCTTCTACCTCGTTTGATCTTACCGGGGCAAACTCGGCTGGTAATTATAACCCGGGGTATCTTACAACTACTGCCTGGTTCAGGCGAAAGGCGGTTTGCAACCAGGAAACAGCTTATTCCAATGCCATCAAAATTACGGTAAACCCGCAGGTATTTCCAGGAACAATCACCCCGGCAACTTTATCAGTACAATCTAATACGAGCCCGGGTGTTATTGCTGTAAATGCAGCAACGGGTGGGGCCTGCAGTAATAATTTCACCTACCAGTGGCAAAGCAGTACTGATGCTGTTAGCTGGACAGATATTGCTGGCGCTACCCAGCAAAACTATGCGCCCGGAAATTTAGCAACAACTATCTATTACCGGCGAAAGGTTACCTGTGGAATAGATTTGCTTACCACCAATGTATGCAAAGTAGTAGTAAGTACAGGTGCTACCGTTTATAATTATATTCAAACAAGGGAAATCCTAAAGCCAGGTGTTACAGATGAAACCGCTGCAAATGGGCTGACCACACTTACAGATGTTAGGCAAACCAAGCAATATTTTGATGGTCTTGGCCGCCCTCTTCAAACTGTTGCCAAGCAGGCAAGTCCGCTGGGCTATGATGTGGTTAGCATAAATCTTTATGATGAGTTTGGCAGGGAGCCGGCAAAATATTTGCCCTATGTATCTGCCGGAACAGGTGGAACCTACAGGCAGAATGCTTTTACTGAGCTAAAAACATTTAATAGTACACAATTCCCGGATGAACTCTTTTTCTATAGCAGAACTGATTTTGAATCTTCTCCCCTCAACCTGGCCCTGGCTTCTTACGCGCCAGGTAATAGTTGGGCAGGCACTGAAAATGGTATCACCAAACAATATTTTAGTAACAGGCCTGCTGATGATGTAAAGATCTGGAATGTTACCAACAGCAGCACCCTTGGTGCTTTTGCTACCTACAGCCTGGGAAGCCCCGGGTACGGAGAAGGTACGTTATATAAGACACTTACAACAGATGAAAATGGCAAGCAGGTAATTGAATTTAAAGACAAGGATGGTAGAGTAATTTTAAAGAAAGTGCAGAATACTGCTGCAGGCGATAATGGCAGCGGTAATGGCTATACCGGTTGGCTCTGCACTTATTACATTTATGATGACTTAAACAACCTCAGGTGCGTAGTGCAGCCTCGGGGAGTGGAATTGTTGATTGATAATGGCTGGAACATGAGTGCCCTCAGCGGTGCTATTTTGAACGAGCAGTGTTTCCGCTATGAATATGATGGCCGCGGCAGGATGATCATGAAAAAAGTGCCAGGTGCTGCGGAAGTATACATGGTTTACGATAAGCGTGACAGGCTGGCGTTTACCCAAGACGGAAAAATGCGGCCGCAGAACCAGTGGATGTATACGTTGTATGATGACATTAACCGCCCTATACAAACCGGTATTGCTGTTTACAGCAGCGGCTGGTCAAACCTTATTGCAGCGGTAAATGCTGCTGCGAACAACAGTACTTCCAGCAGCATCGGGGGTAATAATGTAGATGCAACACCTCCCGTTCTTACCCTTACTCAAAGAGAGCCGGGTATAGACCCCTATAATGCTACAACAGAAATTAATTTTACAGATGGTTTTCAAAGTGCAACAGGTGATGAATTTACTGCTGAAATTGTTTCGGGCAGCAGCACCAGCTTTACGGGAACACAATCAATAAATACCAATGGGTTAACAGCGGCAGGTGTTACAGGTACGGCGCTTACTTATAGTTTTTATGACGATTACAGTTTTACCTCCAAAACGTATAATAATGCAGAAAACAGCAAGCTGGATGCGGGCACCAATCCATATGCTGAAGCATTGCCCACTACAACAATAACAAGAACTACGGGTCTTGCTACAGGCAATCGTGTGAGGGTGCTTGATCCTTCAGGATTAAATGTGGGTAAATGGATGGAAACGGTAACATTTTATGACGAAGACCTGAGAATTACACAGGCACAATCAGTAAATGTAACAGGAGGATTGGACATCACCACATCTCAATATGATTTTTCAGGGAAGGTTTTGTCCAATAACATTACCCATCAAAAACTAAACGGTGCCGCTGTAACCTACGTGGTGACATCGCGCAATACCTACGATGGTGGCGGCAGGCTTACCAAAACAGACAAAAGGATTGGCAGCGGAAGCTGGAAAACAATATCGGTACTTGCCTATAACGAGCTGAGTCAATTAAAGACAAAGAAGTTAGGTGCTAATCCTGTAACGCCTTCTAACCCGCTGGAAACACTCAGCTATGATTATAATATCCGGGGCTGGATGCTTGGTATGAACAGGGATTATGCCAAAACCCCTAATAGCACCAGTAATTATTTCGGGTTTGATCTGGGGTACGATAAAACGGATATTAAACCGGGCAGCAGCAGCTCTATTGGCAGCTTTGCAGCCGCAGCATATAATGGTAATATCACGGGAATGGTATGGAAGAGTACAGGGGATGATAAAATACGGAAGTTTGACTTTACCTATGATGCGCTTAACAGGCTAACCGGCGCCGGTTTTAAACAGTACAGTACCGGCAATGTGTTTGATATAAGTGAAGGCATTGATTTTACGGTAAGTAACCTTACCTATGATGCCAATGGTAATATTAAGACCCAGCAGCAAAAAGGATGGAAGCCAGGCGGTAGCGTGACGATTGATAACCTAACGTATAAATACATTAACGAGAACAGCAATAAGCTTCAAAATGTAGTAGACGCCAGCAATGATGTAAATACTACGCTTGGAGATTTCAGGTCATCTACCGGGTACATGAGTGCTCTGGGTGGCACAAAAACCTCTGCCGCCACAGATTATACTTATGATGTAAATGGTAACCTTTCCATAGATAGGAACAAAGACATTACCTCGATCGTATATAATCACCTGAACCTGCCCCAAACAATCACTGTGAACGGTAAGGGAACTATTCAATACATCTATGATGCCACGGGCAACAAACTCAAAAAGATTGTACAGGAAACAGGCAAGCCTGATAAAACAACACTTTATCTATTTGGTACTTACCAGGATGATGTACTGCAATTTCTGCCACAGGAAGAGGGCCGCATAAGAAAAAAAGAAGATGGCAGTTTTGTATATGACTATTTCTTAAAAGATCATTTAGGCAATACCAGGATGGTATTAACAGAAGAGCAGCAAGCAGATGCTTACCCCGTTGCATCGCTGGAAACAGCCAACCTTACCAGCGAAAAGGCTTATTACAATCTTCCGGATGCCGCGAGGGTAAACAAGAGTACAGTACCGCAATACCCTGCAGACACCTATACCAATCCAAATGATTTTATACAGAAATTGAAGGGCGATGCCACTAAAATAGGCAGCAGTATGGTGTTAAGGGTAATGGCTGGTGATAAAGTGAACATACGCGCCAATAGCTGGTGGACGAATAACAATGTGGCAGCCAATCCATCCAATACGGTAAACCCGCTGACAGATATTGTAACCTCCCTGATCAACACAGTACCGGCAGCATCCGGTGGTAAAGTGGTCGCTGGACAGTTAACCAGCGGCATCTTGAGCCCTTCGGTAACTGACCTGCTGAACAACCGTAATAGCAATAATTATGTAACAAACAAACCAAAAGCCTACCTGAACTGGATACTGCTGGACGACCAGTTGAATGAAGTGCTTACGAGTGATGGCAAGAACAGCGGTTTTGAACAGGTGGGTGCAGACGCGGAGTTTAAAACCCACAATAAGGCCGGTGTGGAGATGACGAAGAACGGTTACCTTTATGTGTACGTTAGCAATGAGAGTACAGATATTAACGTGTTCTTTGATAACCTGCAGGTAACACAGGTACGCGGCCCTATACTGGAAGAGACGCATTATTATCCATTCGGTCTCACAATGGCGGGGATAAGCAGTAAGGCTGTTGGTAAGCTTGATAATAAATATGAATATAATGGCAAGGAAAAACAGGAGAAAGAGTTTAGTGATGGTAGCGGATTAGAGCTTTATGATTATGGTGCGAGGATGTACGATGCGCAGATTGGGAAATTTATGAGTATTGACCCGCTTTCAAATAAGGCCGAAGGTATTTCTCCATATAGTTATTCGTTTAATAATCCTCTTCGATTCATAGATAAAGATGGTTTGATACCTATTGAAGTTTTTGAAACACATATAAGTCATTTTGATAAGGCAGGTACTCCTCACTATTATTACACAGTTACAAAACCAATTGCTGGATTTTTAGCCGGGGCATTAGGTATATCACGACAAGTTACATTGAAGACAAAATGGGAAGATAGTTATATAATTGCACCTTTACTTAGCGCTAATGCGGTGACGATTAATAATACTGTCTATTTTGATCACGCGCTTATGGCAAATAATAATGTAGAATATTGGACCGGTTTAGTGGGACATGAAACTTCGCATCGAGTAGACTATGAGAGGCAAGGTACTTTAGGATTTTTAGGCAACTATTTTGGCCCTTACTTCGCCGATCGTTCCACAGGTATGAGTCATGATGATGCTTATCTAAATATTAAAAGTGAAGTGAATGCATTTGCCAATGAAGATCAGATAAAAGCTTTTTTTCAAAACAGTCAAAATAGTAATGATTTCTTTTCCATTTTGAAAGATAAAACTTTAGATGTTGATAAAAAGGCGAATAAATTAGAGGCGTTAGGGCTTGAACGTATAGCTTTGCCAGGTTTAACCAGTCTGCAATCGTTCGTAAATTCACAGTTAGGAAATCTATACAGTGACGCGGGTATATCAGCAATGGATAACAATAAGGATGCTAAATCAACTAGTTTAATTAAAGCGGTAGAATCTATACTTTCACTAATTAACAATCAAATAGATGAAACAAAAAAGAAAATTAGTCAGCTTAATAAATAACTCTTATGCAAAGATATCCTTAATAATATGTGGCTCCTTAATTTTTCTTAACGGCTGCGGTTTAGATTGTAATTCTTCTCTTAACAGAACAATTAAGCCATTAATAATAAACGGTATCGTAATCAAAAAAGCCAAATCTTCAACTGGATGTTTTGGAGAGATTATAATTGAGAAAAATGATAAGTTTGATACTTTAAAAAACATTTGTTATTGCGTGCCTTCAAACGAAAGCGTATGGGATTACGTTTTACCGAATGATAGTTTATTTAAAGCAAAAGGTAGTCTAATAATAAGTGTTTCTAGGAATGGTAAGAATAAGCAGGATTTTAATTATCCTTGTTGTAGAAGGTAAATTTTGTCATTGCAGATGTTCCGTGTGTTACCGTACCTTCCCCCGCCGTTGCAGGAGTTCAGTGCGTTTGCCGTTGTTGTGTCTTGTGACCAACAACTGTAGCAAAGGTTGGTGAGGTTGTTAGTTATGCCTTGTTATAAAAACATAAAAGCCCGGCATTGGCGAGCTTCTTTGTCTTTTTTCTTCTCAGTCATCCTGATTGGATTGATGTTTAGCTATTTCTATGTAATAGAATTTTACTTGGTTAATAATGAGGTTCTTGCAAATAATCCTTTTAAACCTTCTCCATTCAGTTTGCTCAAAAAAGCGGATAAATATATAAGTAATATGGAAAAGTTGATTTTAGTAGTGATTTTCTTTTATTCCATCACTGACTTTTTCAAAAGCTCAGTCTTGCAAAATATTTAAAATATCCGGGGTAAATATTTTATTGTGCTACTGGGCAACCTGTTGGTGGCACAGAAACTATAAAAGCTCGAGGAAAACAAGCTACAACTGTTACTCCTAATGCCTTGTTTAAGGCTGTTCGTGGATTACCTAATGCAAGTGTATGAGTAGACACAGGGTCGAGAGTAAATAATAGATTTATTCAGGGAAAGTATCCAACAGCATACTCCATTAATAGAAGATTAATCAACTATGAAGATGAAATTACTATCATTTATTAGCTTAATATGCGCTTGTTTTATTCTTACGGAATGCAAGTCGCAAAATGTTAAGGCTGTTCAAATCATTTTTTTTGATTTGAATGATTTTGCTCGTACAGACACATTATTAATTAATGGCATTGATACGGTTAATAGTATAAAGACTCTTTTTAGTACCATGTCGGATACAGATGTAAAGTTTCCACGGAGATACGAAATCATTTTTTGGGGAAAAGATTCGCCACAGGTGTATTATGGCAATGGCAAGTACGTTCGCAGCAATCGAAAAAACCTATGTTTTTCATTCTCCACACAGTGTGCTCAAATTGCAGGGCGAACAGGAGGATAATACGAAGCATTTCTCCGCAACAGTCTCGCGATAGCGGACTTTGCGGTTTATGCGTTTTCGTTATATTTCTCTTGTCGCTGGCTTTGCATAGCCCTTCTTACCAAGTCCTGTGACAAACGAAGGTTCAATAAAGAAGTAATAAGGCATTTGGCTATTATCACCTTGCAATCAGTATGAAATTTCAATAGCCCCCATACAAAGCATTATCACAAACTTAAAAGATCATAAAAACACAGCGTTCCATCCCATTATCTTCATTTTTTATTTATACATTTAGCATTCAACCTTATTCATCAAACCCAAAAACTTTTCCCTTATGGAGCAGGTAAACTCACTCCTCGAAATTGAAAACGAAATCTATGCAGAGCCAGCCACTACCGGGCAACGATTTGCCAATTACCTTGTGGATACTATTGTGATGTATATAATAGTAATCCTGCTCACCGCCGGTTGGATGATTGCCACGGGAAATTATACAGAGCCTAGAGACGGAGCATCCCTGCTACTTGATTATCTGAAAGGATTCCTATACTATGTAATTTATTACACCTTAATAGAGGGATTGTTAAAAGGCCGGTCTATCGGAAAATTTATTACGGGAACAAAGGTGATCAAAGAAGACGGTTCACCCATTGGCTGGGGAGAAGCATTTAAAAGAAGTCTTTGTCGTATTGTTCCTTTTGAGCCTTTTAGCGCCTTTGGCGGATATCCCTGGCATGACCGGTGGACGCATACCAAAGTAGTAAAAGTTAAGAAATAACAAGCACCAATGTTTTTCCATCCTTGTGCAAGCAATAATAAAGGAAAATCCCTGTAACCCAATATACTTAAGCAAGTAATCCATTTAACAAAACAACCCCAATTATAGGGCGCACATTTTCCTGAATTATTAGTTTAAGCAACCATCAGCTATCAAAACAACTCATAAAAAAACCGCGGAGCATCACTCTCCGCGATTTTCTTAATATCAGGACTATTTATGCTTCACTTTTTCACGCCTCACTTCTCACTAACTCATCGCTCACAACTCACAGCTTTTCCCTCTACTGCTTTACAATTGTAGTAGAAGTCGTTTTACCTTTCACCTGAACCTGCAGAATATAACTTCCTGAAGTAAGGTTCTTCACATTGATCAACCTGTTGGTGGGATAATCTTTCCAGGTTTGTACCAGGCGCCCTTTCAGGTCATAAATACGCACAGCATCCGCCACCGCAGCATCCTTAATATTCAGGTTAATAAATCCGTTGGCAGGGTTGGGATATACTTTCGTGGTCAATACATTCTTCAGTTCAATTACATTGATGCCTGTGTAGAATGCTTTGCCATCTTTATCCAGTTCCTGTATACGGTAGTAAAGCTTTGGTGAGCCAAGTTTTTCTACATTCAGGTCGTTATAAGTATAACTGCCACCCATATTGTTGCCGGTAGCTTTTAGTTGTCCGATATTGGTAAAGTCGCTGCCATTCACACTGCGTTGCACGTTGAATACCCCTGTATTGATTTCCTGTGCAGTTTGCCATTTTAATGCCACCTGGTGATCTTGCAAAATGCTGGTAAAAGAAAGCCAGGTAAGCGGCAGGGTAGTCTCTTTTGCATAGTATACACTGGTAGATTCACCTGAGAAATTAGGAATAGGAATATTCAATGAATTGGTAATGCTGGTAACTGCTATGGACAATAGCGGTGAGCGGGCACCCGGGGTGTAATAAACATAGCTGATAGAACGTTGTTTCAGCGTAACCGGGATAATAAAACCTCCGCCAAGATCATAATTAACAATGGTTGACAGGTTTTCAATATATTTTACCCTGAGCACATCATTGTAGGAATGTCCGCCGGGTAATTTTAATGTACCATAACCTTCACCATACAAGGAATCACGCCCCCTGGCGATAGCATCATAGCCAGGAACTGTTACCGCAACTGTGTCAGTAAAAAATCCATTGTAGGCAAAGGGGTAATGCAGGTAAACTTTTGGCCTTATATAGGTAATTGTATCAGTTCCCGAAATAATTCCGAGTACATATAATGCGTCTGAGCTGGATTTGCCATACTGGTAGATAGGGTTTGCTTCAACAGTAACCAGTGACAGGTTAGCATCTGCAAATGCAGTAGGGTGAGGCGTTGACGCGGGAGACACTACGGTATATCCTGAGGCAGTACTGCTATCCACCAAAGTACTGTAGTCCCATACCTGGTTGGCGCCACCGGTACCCACGCTTACACCTGTAGATTTAGCGGTCTGATTGGTAAACGCATCCCCCACAGCCGGTGATACATTAGCGGAGGTAAGTGTTGGTCCCTGCGCATCGGCCAGTATTGAAATGGAAAGAAACAAAGCAATAGGTATTAAATGCTTCATAGCAAATTGTTTAGTTAGATGATTGGTTTTTGGTACAAGTTAAAGATATATATGCAAACATGATTGCAGGGAACGATTATTTAAAAGTGATTTGAATGTCTCCACTTCATTTCAATACTCTTATATTTTAAAAGTATAACTATTAAGCGTGCTGACACGGAAAAATATCTTCTCAAGACGCCCTAAAACATAAGTTGGCAGCCCCCTGCATTATCTCCAGTCCCAGGTGGAAAAATACCCCTGTTTAAAAGCTTTATAAGCCCGGTTTTCCTTTACCTTTGCACCCTTGCCAAAAAAATTAAAAACAACTACTGATTTCCTTATATGAGCGAAGAATTAAAGCAGGAAGTTTCTCCCCAGCAAAATGGTTACGGAGCAGACAGTATTCAGGTTTTGGAAGGATTGGAAGCGGTTAGAAAAAGACCCGCCATGTACATTGGTGACGTGGGTACTAAAGGTCTTCACCACCTGGTATATGAAGTGGTGGATAACTCCATTGACGAGGCGCTTGCAGGATACTGTAAGAATATCGTTGTAAACATTCATGAAGATAACAGCATCAGCGTACAGGATGATGGCCGTGGTATTCCTACCGGCATCCACTCCAAAGAAGGAGTGAGTGCCTTGCAGGTGGTAATGACGGTGCTGCATGCCGGTGGTAAATTTGATAAAAATACCTATAAGGTATCCGGTGGTTTACACGGTGTGGGTGTAAGTTGCGTAAATGCTTTAAGTACGGTATGTCATGTAACCGTTCACCGCGAGGGAAAGGTGTTTGAGCAGGAATATCGTACAGGTATTCCTCAATATGCGGTGCGTGAAATTGGTACTACAGATATCACGGGAACTTTTACACGTTTCTGGCCGGATGATACCATCTTCCAGGTAACTATCTATAACAAGGAAATACTGGAAGGCCGTCTTAGGGAGCTCGCTTATCTTAATAAGCGCATCAGCATTACCCTTAACGATCTGAGGGAAAAAAACGAGGATGGCAGCACTTATACAAAGACTTTCTTTAGTGAAGGTGGTATTATCGAATTTGTGGAAATGCTGGATAAAAACGGCAACCGCAATTCTTTAATCCCTAAACCACTTTATGTAGAAGGCCATGATGAGCCTACCAATGTAGCGGTAGAAGTTGCCTTAACTTATAACAACGACTTTAAGGAGCATATTTTCTCCTATGTAAATAACATCAATACCATTGAAGGCGGTACTCACGTAAGTGGTTTCAGAACTGCGTTAACAAGGGTATTTAAAGCCTATGGCGATAAGGAAAACCTGTTTGAGAAAGCCAAAGTAGAAGTGGAAGGTGATGACTTTCGCGAAGGGCTTACCGCCATCGTTTCTGTAAAAGTTCCGGAACCTCAATTTGAGGGCCAGACCAAAACAAAGCTGGGCAACAGTGATGTAAGCGGTGTGGTACAAACAACCGTGGCAAGGGTACTACAGGCCTACCTGGAGGAAAACCCGAAAGAAGCGAAGAACATCATCAGTAAGGTAATCCTGGCTGCACAGGCAAGGGTGGCAGCCAAGAAAGCCCGTGAAATGGTACAGCGCAAAACCGTGTTAAGCGGTAGCGGTTTACCTGGTAAACTGGCCGATTGCAGTGAACGCGATCCTGAAAAGTGTGAATTATACCTTGTGGAAGGTGACTCGGCAGGTGGTACGGCCAAACAGGGGCGTGACCGCAGCTACCAGGCGATCCTGCCTTTGCGTGGTAAAATCCTGAACGTGGAAAAGGCCATGGAGCATAAGATCTACGAGAATGAGGAAATCCGCAATATTTTTACGGCAATGGGTGTAAGTGTGGGTACTGCAGAAGATCCCAAGGCACTTAATACCAGCAAGCTTCGTTACCATAAGCTGATTATAATGACCGATGCCGATGTGGACGGTTCGCATATTGCCACGCTTATTCTCACGTTTATTTTCAGGTATATGAAAGAGCTGGTAGAGCAGGGTTATGTGTATATAGCACAACCACCGTTATACCTGGTTAAAAAAGGCAAGGAAGCCGTTTATGCTTACAATGAAGAGCAACGTAAAGCTGTGATTGAAAAACTGGCCGGCGGAAAGGAAGATAGCGTAAACCTGCAGCGTTATAAAGGTTTGGGTGAGATGAATGCGGAGCAATTATGGGAAACTACGATGGATCCGGCACGCAGAACCTTAAAAAAAGTAACCATTGAAAGCCTTACCTATGCGGATGAAGTATTTAGTATGCTGATGGGAGATGAAGTGGCTCCGCGTCGCGAATTCATTGAAAGTCATGCGAAATATGCCAAAATTGACGTTTAGTAATAAATTTCAGTGTAAAAAATAGCAACGAAAGCCGGAAATTATGAGTTTCCGGCTTTTTTAATTAGCATTGTGGTTGAACCATGGCGCGGGATTTGTGTTTTAGTACAACAGTTCACCCGAATAAAATTGCCGGGTCAATCAATCACAACTAAACGAACAAATATGGACACTTCAAAATTCATTAAGGCGTATTGTTTAAAAACAAAAGAAAAAGATGTTCCCATGCACAATGCTGTTATTTCAAAAACAGCAAGGGGAGGATACATTGCAAAAGGAGACGACGGCAAGGGAAATAAAATGAGTGCCATTCTTGGCGAAGAAAAAGCACTCAAAGCCATTGAAGATGGCGTTGCCAAAAAAGACTTCTAAAAATAATCTACTGAATATAGGAAATCCGGGCAGCGTCCCGGATTTTTTATTTGATAAACCGAATGGTGAACGGGTATCTGAACAGCTTTCCTTCGCTTGCCTTTATTGTAGCAATGATCACTAATACCAAAACGTAAATGCCAATAATCAGGAGGAATAACCATCCAATTACTGTCACAAGACATATAATAGCCACTATGAGAAAGGTTATTTGAAAGTTTAGTGACTCCTTTGCATGTGTGGCCACAAAGGTTGATTCGTCTTTCTTAATCAGGTAAATTATTAGTGGTGCTAGAAATGGTGAAACAAAAGTGGTAACATGTGAAAGCAGAGCCAACGTTTTTTCATCAGACGTAGGTACTATTGGTGGTAACTCATCTGAGACAAGAAAAGATGATCTTTTTTCCATGAAACGTAGTATTTGCAGAGTAAGTTAATGCTTTCATTAAACACGTGCAACAGCATATCCTTGATAACAGGGATTTAATTTCCCCTCTTATATTTTCTCCTGAAATACCAATATACCGGAACGCCCAGCAAGGTAAGCACTGTACCAAACAAGGAGTTAATTACCCTGGCTTCACCTGTTATATAGCGATGTATATCATTGTAAATCGTTACTATAAAATAGAAGGTTGAAAAAGCGATAAATATCAACGGAACGTAAGGGTAGCCCCAGGTTTTATAGGAGCGTTCAACATCTCTCATTTTTTTACGGAGTATAAATATTCCTGCACCCAGAAAGCCGTAGAAAATCCATTGTATAAAAATAAACATGTCAAAAAGCGCATCAAAGGAGCCTGTCATTACCAGCACCGCACTCCATACAAACTGTAACCAGAGTGCATTGGCAGGTGTTTTATAAGTTGGATGTACTTTGCCAAATACCGGGAAGAAATTTCGTTCTTCGCCCATGGCAAAAGTTAGCCGTGCACAGGGAAGAATATTGCCGTTGGCGCCGCCAAAAGTGGAGATCATTACCAATGCTGCAACAAAACCACCACCTGCTACTCCAAAGGCTTTTGCAAAGGCATCAGAAGCTACCAGCGAGGCATTTTTCATCTCGTTCACGGGCAACACATATAAATATGCCTGGGTAGTTAGCAGGTATACAACAATGCAAATGCTTATGCCAATGAGTAAACCTTTTGAAATATTCTTTTGTGGTTGCTTTATCTCTCCTGAAATAAAACCCAGTACATTCCATCCGTCATAAGCAGCCAGTGCGCCGGATGCAGCAGCAAAGAAACCCGAGATCATCTGCCAGGCAGAATAGTCCACTTCATCATTGGTGCTATAAAAGTTTTTAAAGCTTCCTTTTCCCGAGGCAAAAATGCCGAGTACCAATACCGCAAGCGCCAATAGTTTAACGATGGTAAAAACCACCTGTATCGCAGCACCACCTTTTACACTTCTTACATTTACCATCGTTATAAAAAAGATGATGCAGATGGCCAGTAACTTAACACCAATATGTTCAAGTATATAAAATTTACCGATAAAGGGAATGATAAAGAAAATGGATTGTTCTGTTCCGCTGCTGAACCTTGGCAGTTGTACAAAATATTCACTGTATTGTGCAAACAGGAAAGCGATGCCTGCAATGGATCCGGTATTAATCACGATAAAGCCAGACCATCCAAACAGGAAAGCAAAGAAGTCGCCATACATGTGTTTAAAGTAAACATATTGTCCGCCCGTTTCCGGGAGCATGCTGCCTACTTCCGCCATGATCATTCCGCCAAAAATGGATACGATGCCTGTAATAACCCAGGTGAACAATAACATCAGCGGAAGGTGCACCTGCGCGGCCATGGCAGCCGGTTTCATAAAAACGCTGCTGCCAATGATGGTGCCCGCTACAATGGTAATGCAACTGTAGAGACCTAATTTTCTTTCGAGTGTTGGTGCGGACAAGCAGTGAATAATTGGTTGGTGAATTAATATTTTAGATGACTTTACCTGTTCATCATTTCTGCCAGCAATGAATGAAAATGATGCGTACCCTGTTCCCGTTTTACAGAATACCTGCCATGCGTATAAAACCTTGAGCGGATACCTTTCTGCACATTCTCCACTACTTCTTCATCTTCCAGTTCAACGTTATCAAGCCCGCTTCCTGCGCCCTGGTTAAGTTTGCTTTCGTCACTTACATAAGTTAAAAAAGATACCTTGCATTCGCCTGTGCTAATGGGCTGTACCAGGTTAAAAGAAAGTCCCCAGGGGTAGAAATTAAACATCATATTCGGAAATACCCAGAAGTAATAGGCCGCAACTTCTTTCCCATAATCGGGAGAAGAAGAAGGAAGGTCAAAGCAAACATCACCCTTCTTTCCTATACCCAGTTGCAGGTTGCTGTATCTGAAAACCTCCGTGGTATATTCACCAAAGTCAAGCACCTGGTTTAAGCCTGCATGAACAAAGGGGATATGAAATCCTTCCAGGTAATTCTCACAGTACAATGCCCAGTTGGCTTTTACATGATAATCTTTGGAAAGGTCTGCCCGTAATTGTAATGCATCCACCGGAAACCAGTCGATGCGTTGTATCATCTCCTTAAATACTTCAGAGGCATCTACCGATGGCTGAAGTGATGTAAACAATAATTTACCCCATTTGAATAGTGGCAAGGAATGCAGGTTGTCTGCTTCTGTAGGAAAGTTTTCAACTTCTTTAAACTCGGGCATGGAAATAAACTTTCCATCCAGGGAAAATAAACGGCCATGATATTTGCAACGTAGCTGGCTAAGTTTACAGGGCTCATATACCATCAGGTTGCCACGATGGGTACATACATTACTCATACAATGGAGTTCACCTGCTTTATCCCTGGTAAGTAACAGCGGTTCATCCAGGTAGTTTTCAAGTAGGGTAAAGGGGTGGGTGCCCGTCTCTTCCTTTACCAGGTCTTCATCACCAATAAATTGCCAGGAGCAGGCGAAAATCTTTTCTTTTGAAACGGAAAAACAATCGTCAGAAATATAATAATCTGTATGAATGGTTTGCGCTTTGGCAATATCCGGGTGTACGAAAAAGGACGGCATAAGCGGGCCAGTTTTGCTAAAGATAAAACAAACAAGGCTGCGATTAATGCTGTTCTCAGCTCCGATTATTTTTTCTTTCCCCAGTTATCTTCCATCGCTTCATAAGACTCATGCGAAACGGTGGAATCTTTCTTTTTACGCGAGGTTCCCTTTTTCTTTTTTGCATTGATGTTATTCACCAGTGAATTTTTTACACCGAGTTTATTTTTCTTGCCGGATGCTTTTTTCGCGGCTTTCTTCTTTGCAGCCTTTGCCATTTGTTTTTTAGAATGTAAAACAATTGATGTGCCGCGCTGCGCTTATTTTCAGTGATGGCAACATAATCATTGTAGTATGGGTTCGCAGGCAGTGTTTATTGCAATATATTTGGCTGCTTGTATACCAAACATCTCCTTTTTTATAAGACATCCGGGTTTCCTGAGATTTTTTAACGTGTATGAATAACACATTAATTGAAAATTCCTACTTTTATCGCGATTATCCTTTTTCCTGGTTACCTAATAAATCATTGCCATAATGAAAAATGAGCTGACTGCTGCCGTTCACCCAGATATTGCAGGAAATGTTTCCCTGATTAAAGATGCCCAGCAACTGGTGGCTTCTTACCCGAGGGTGCCTATTACTGTCGATTGCGTAATCTTTGGTTTTGAAGAAAATGAATTGAAAGTATTGCTGATCCGCAGTGACCTGGAAATTTTTAAAGGCGAATGGAGTTTATTAGGAGACTTTGCTGGCGATAATGAAGAACTGGATGATGCTGCCTACCGGGTATTGCGCGAAAGAACAGGAATGGAGGATGTGTACCTGGAGCAGGTAAAAACCTTTAGTAACCCGAGAAGGCACCCGGGCGGCAGGGTATTAACGGTAGCTTATTGCTCGCTGCTTAATATTCAGCACCACCATCTTAATAAACTGGATAATGAGTTGCACTGGCACAATGTAAGTGCGCTAAAAACAATGGCTTTTGATCACCAGGTGATCATGACAGAATGTTACCAATGGCTGCAGAAAAGAATACTGGAGCACCCGCTTGGCTTTAACCTGCTTCCTGAAAAATTCTCCCTGCGTGAACTGCAAAATCTTTACGAGGCAATTCTTGATACAAAACTCGACCGTAGAAATTTCCGCAAGAAATTCTTCTCTATGGACTTCCTGATTGATACCGGTGAATTTGAGAATGATGTACCCCACCGGCCGGGAAAACTTTACCAGTTTAATTTCCAGAAATACGAACAAACCAAGCGAAAGCTGAATGGGATTGATTTTTAAGTACTACGCAATTCATGCACATTAAAATTTGCTGAGAAGTAAAGATTTATTTTGTCGATTTGTGTAAATCATACACATTTGTACCAGATAGTGTAAAAAATACACCTTAATACCTTTACAACGCTTGCTTATATGGGGATATACTACTACGTTTTTTGCTTGTTATTACTAACAGAAAGTTTACCTGAACGGGTTGCCCGGCAATTAAAGTTGAGCGTTGCACATTCACAATTCCGCATTTTTTTCTCAAACTATATAAACAACCAATCTGTAGGCATCGCTGATATTGTTAACTGCAATAGCTAACAGCATTGCCCAAAAATTTGCCTGAAAACAAGTAAACCTAAAATGTATGAAGTTGACTAGACTGCTATTTCTTCTTGTCTTTACCATGTGCCTTGGTTGTATTACGGCAATGGCGCAGGACAGGGCAGTTACCGGTAAGGTAACAGACTCCAGCGGGGCGCCGTTGTCAGGTGCAACGGTGATCGTGAAGGGTACCGGTAATGGTACGCAAACCAGTACAGACGGCGTGTTTAAGATAACCGCACCACCAACTGCAAAATCACTGGTGATATCCAGTGTTGGTTATCTAACGCAGGAAATTGCCATTGAGAATGGAAGCATCAATATCCAGCTAAGGCCTGCGGCAAGTATATTGAGTGATGTGATTGTGGTAGCCTATGGCACCCGTAAAAAAAGTGACCTTACCGGTTCAGTGACAGCCGTTACTGCCAAAGATTTTCAGAAAGGAAATATCGCCTCTTCCGAGCAATTGTTGCAAGGTAAAGTTGCCGGTTTGCAAATTACCAGCGGCGGTGGTTCAGCAGGTGGTGGCAGCCGTATCCGTATTCGCGGAGGAGCTTCTTTAAATGCAAGCAATGATCCGTTGATTGTAATTGATGGCGTTCCTGTAGAGAATAACAGCCTCTCCGGTTCAGCAAACTTATTGAATACTATCAATCCTAATGATATAGAATCAATGAGTGTATTGAAAGATGCTTCTGCAACCGCACTGTATGGTTCAAGGGCTTCTAACGGTGTAATCATCATTACCACCAAAAAAGGTGCTAAGGGAAAACCTAAGTTCAATTTCAATACACAGGGTGCATTAAGTAAGATCGCTAAAAAGATCAAGGTATTATCTGCCGCGCAAATCACAGATATTGTAACGGCTGATGCTACAGCCACCGGCAATAACACGTATAAAAATGTCCTGGGAACTGCCAATACAGACTGGCAGAATGTGATCTTCCAGGATGCACCATCTTTTGATAATAATATCAGCGCCAGTGGAAGTCTCGGTGGAATTCCTTACCGTCTTTCATTAGGTTATCTTAACCAGGATGGTATACTTAAAACCAATCATTTTAACAGGTATTCTTCCGCTTTAAATCTTACACCAAAATTCCTGGATGATCATCTTGCTGTAAACGTTGCGGTAAAATACAGTCGCACTACCAACCGCTTTGCTGATGAAGGAGCGGTAGGGGCGGCAGTAGCATTTGATCCTACACAATCTGTATTTGCCGAGAATAAGTATGGTGGTTATTATGAATCGCTGCAAGCCGATGGAAAACCGATTGACCTTGCTACCAGGAACCCGCTTGGGCTGCTGGATTTAAGAGACAACAGGTCTCATGCAACCAGGTTAATTGGTAATGTTCAGGTGGATTATAAACTACATTTTCTCCCGGATCTTCATGTGCAGGCCAATATTGGTATGGATAAGCTGGGTGGTGAAGGTGATGATAATATCGATTCCCTTTCTGCTACCAATTATAAAACCGGCGGCAGGCTTACGCATTACAAACAAAAGAAGCAAAATACGCTGTATTCATTCTCACTTTTTTATACAAAAGAACTCGCTTCCATCAAAAGTAAGTTTGATGTGTTGGCTACCCATGAATACCAGGATTTTTATACTGATGTTTACAACTATGCTTCTTTCAGCCAGCGCAAAGCCAATGATACAATTCCCGGAACAGCGCCAACCTTTGCAATGGACAAGCCCCAGTTTCGTTTAGAGTCTTACCTGGGAAGGTTGAATTATACATTTGATGACAAGTATCTTCTTACGGCATCTATCAGGCGTGATGCAAGCTCCAAGTTCTCGCCACAAACACGTGTGGGATACTTTCCCGCAGTAGCTGCAGCCTGGAAAATTAAGGAGAGCCTTTTTAAGACCAGTAATGTTTTAAATGAATTGAAACTGAGGTTAAGCTGGGGTATCACCGGTCAGCAGGACATTGGCAATCTTTATCCCTATTTACCCCGTTATACCAGGAGTACTTCTACAGCCCAATACCAGTTTGGAGATACTTACTATACTTTTTTGCGTCCAACAGCGTATGATGAAAATATAAAATGGGAAACTACTACCACGTATAATGCAGGCTTTGATTTTGGATTTCTTAAAAACAGGATTTCCGGTTTTGTAGATGTTTACTATAAGAAGACGAAAGACCTGCTAAGTGTTATCCCGATTGCTCCCGGAGCCAATTTTGATATTTCCCTGCTTACCAATGTGGGTAATATGGAAAATAAGGGTGTTGAATTTGGGTTGAATACCATTCCTGTAAAGAATGGAACATTCGAGTGGGATTTTGGCTTTAACGTTACTTACAATAAATCCAAAATTACAAACCTGTTAAAGCAAAAGGATGCCAGCTTCCAGGGTATTGATGTAAGTGGTATCAGCGGTGGTACCGGTAACAACATCGGTAAGTTTATGGTGGGCGAAGCTCCTTACACATATAATGTTTATAAACAGATCTATGATAAGTCCGGCGCACCTATTGAAGGCTTATATGAAGACATCAACAGGGATGGAAAAGTTGATGCTGCTGACCGTTATCTCTACAAGAAGCCTGCCCCAGATGTTCTTGTTGGTATTAACACACAGGTTATCTATAAACAGTTTTCTTTAGGCCTGGCTGCGCATGGCTCATTTGGAAATTATCTCTACAATAACTTTCAGTCAAACAACGGTGTACTAAGGGCCATTAAGAACCCGCTTTCTTTTATCGGTAATGCATCAGTAAATTACCTGGATACAAGATTTGCCAACAACCAGTATTTCTCAGACTACTATATAGAGAATGCTTCTTTCCTGAGGCTGGATAACATTAACCTTGGTTATAACGTTGGTAAAATATTTAATAATAAAGCAAGCCTTCGTGTAGCAGCAAGTATTCAGAATGTTTTTGTTATCACCAAATACAAAGGACTTGATCCGGAGAATGCGAATGATACAGGTGTTGATAACACGATCTATCCAAGGCCACGCATTTACTCACTGGGGTTAAATCTTGATTTTTAATTACAACTTATTTACAAAATGAAAAATAGTATAAAACAGGTTGTTACTGCAATTGTTGCTTTGTCGCTGGTGACCTCTTGCGCAAAGAAGCTGGATTTATTCCCGGTAAATGATCTTACACCCGAAACTACCTATGCCAATGCTGAAGGGTATAAAAGCGTATTGGCAAAAATATATGGTACCCTGGCCATTACAGGAAATACAGGTCCTGCCGGATCTCCCGACATTGGCGGCGGTCTTGATGAAGGTTCACAGGTTGCATTCATCCGCGGTTTTTTTAACTGCGAAGAATTGCCTACAGATGAAGCCGTAGTTGCCTGGAATGACCAGACGATTCATGACTTTCATAATCTAAGCTGGACAAGCAGTGACCCGTTTATAAAAGGAATGTATGCCAGGCCGATCTATAATATTACTTTAATTAACGAGTATTTGAGAGAGGCAACAGATGAAAAACTGGCAGCAAGAAATATCACAGGAACAGCTGCTGATGATATTAAAAAGTCAAGAGCTGAGGCCAGGTTCCTGAGAGCTTTTAACTACTGGGTAATGCTTGACCTGTTTGGTAAATCTACTTTCATTACAGAAGAAGATCTTATTGGTACCGGCTTGCCAAAGCAGATTGAAAGAGGGGATTTGTTTACTTATATAGAAAGTGAATTAACAGCTATTGACGCTGATCTTGCACCGGCGAAAACAATTGAGTATGGCCGTGTTGATCAGGCTGCTGCATGGGCATTACTTGCAAGATTATATCTTAATGCAGAAATATATACCGGCACTGCTAAATATAAAGAAGCCGCCCGCTATGCAGGCAAAGTCATTAATGCGGGATACAGCTTGCAGAAAGGTTACGCCAATCTTTTTATGGCAGACAATGACAAACAAAAGAACGAATTCATCTTTACTATAAACTGTGATGGTTTGCGTACACAGGCTTATGGAAATACCACGTTCTTAATGCATGCTGCTTGTGGTGATGATCATGACGAGTATGGCACCGGAAGTGGTTGGAACGGGTATAGAGCTACAAAAGCGCTTGCCGATTTATTTGAAGATAAAACAGGCGCAACTGATCAACGGGCAATGTTTACCACTTCAAAGTATAAAACAGATGCAGCGCAACTTGTTATTAATGATATAAGCGATTTCAGCAATGGCCCTCATGTGAAAAAGTTTGTGAATATACGAACCGATGGCCAGGCTGTTTCAGATGTAAAAAGAGATTTTGCAGATATCGATTTTCCGGTCTTTCGCTTATCTGAAATGTACCTGATTTATGCAGAAGCTTTTTTACGTAAGGCAGACAGCACGAATATGGCTACCGCACTTGAATATATAAATAAGATAAGATACCGTGCCTATGGAGAATCTGATAAAGGTAAGCTTGGAGCGCTTGACCTAACACTTCAAACAATATTGGATGAAAGAGGACGCGAACTTTATTGGGAAGGCCATCGCAGAACAGATTTAATACGTTACGGCATGTTGACCACCAGTAAATATTTGTGGCCATGGAAAGGTGGCGTTGCTTCCGGAACGGCTGTAGATAATAAGTATAATATCTTTCCAATACCTGCTACTAACCGTACCTCCAATCCCAACCTTGATCAAAATACAGGGTATTAATTCATTCATTAATTATCAGTCATGAAAAATAAACATAGCTTTTCAATATTGTTTTTTGTGTTGACTATCCTGCTATGGTCATGCACGAAAGATGAGCATAAAGATTATTTTGAAGATGGTACTGCACCTGCACTATCTGCAAAAACCAATGCAACTGCAGATTCATTAGACCTGCAATATGTAAAGGCAGACCAGGAAGTACTTTTTCTTAACTGGACCAATCCGAATTATAAGTTTTCTACCGGTATTAGTTCTCAGGATGTTTCTTATCTTATAGAAATAGATACTGCAGGAGCAAGTTTTACCAACCCACAAAAGCAAACAGTTGGTATCAGCAAAGATTTAAGCGCCTCCTTTACTGTTAGCCAGCTAAACGATTACCTGCTTAACCAGTTGGTATTAAAACCAGGTGTTAAGCACCAGCTTGAAATAAGGGTTAGATCAAGCCTTGCTACCAATGCAGCAGTTCTTTATTCTAACGTACTGTCTTTTTCTGTTGTTCCTTATGCTATTCCTCCTAAAGTAAATCCGCCGGTAACTGGTGAGTTATACATGGTAGGAGATGCAACTCCCGGAGGATGGGACAACCCGGTACCAGTACCTTCACAGAAGTTTACGCAGGTAAGCAGCACTTTGTATGAGCTTACTGTTTCATTAGCCGGGGGCAAACAATTTCTCTTCTTACCGAAAAACGGTGACTGGGGCAGCAAGTTTGCCTGCAAAAAAACTGCAGATCAAAGTCTTGACGGTGGAGACTTTGGTTTTAACCTGAGTGATAACTTCCCTGGCCCTGCCGCAAGTGGTACTTATAAAATACAGGTAGATTTTCAGCGTGGAAAATATACAATTACAAAACAGTAGTCCCATCAACTTACTATTATGAAAAAAATATATCATCTTTTTCTTATCGCCTTAAGTGCCGTCACTCTTTTTACGGCATGTGAAAAGGTAAAAGATTTACCGGTTTACGCAAACGGTGCAGCACCTGTATTGAGCAGCTCAGCGGCTGAACTGGCGGCAAAACCTGCAGACTCCTTAGCAAATATTGTTACGTTCTCGTGGACTTATCCCAACTATGCTACGGATTCATCCAATATTAAATATGTGGTTCAATTAGATTCTGCGGGTGGTGATTTTTCAAGACCGTATTCAAGAACGATAACAAAATCGCTGAATACTTCTTTCACTGCCAAAGAACTTAATGAACTACTGTTAAGCTATGGCTATGCTTTTGGTGTTGCTTATGACATTAAAGTAAGATTGGTTTCATCTTATGCGAATAATAATGAACAGTTGGCATCTAACGTGCTTACAGTTAAAATGACTCCTTATAAAATTCCGCCTAAAGTGCAGTTGCCGGCAGATGAAAAGCTTTATCTGGTAGGCGATGCTTCCCAGGGTGGATGGAATAATCCTGTTCCCGAACCATCGCAGGTGTTTGAAAGGATAGATGAAACTACTTATGGTGGTGTGTTTATGCTAAATGGAGGAAAACAGTATTTGATTCTACCCAAGAACGGTAGCTGGGATACAAAATATGCTGTGGCGGATGGCAGCGTCGCCGGGTTGAATGAAGGAGGCGATTTTGGTTTTGGATCAACAGATATTAACAGCAATTTTCCTGGCCCGACAAATGCTGGCTGGTACAAAATAATTCTTGATTTCCAGGCAGGGAAGTTTAAAGTAACTCCTTATACAAGCACTGTTCCTGATAATCTCTTTATAGTAGGAGATGCTACTCCGGGTGGCTGGAATAATCCTGTACCTACACCATCGCAGCAGCTTAAGAAATTGAACTCAACCGTATTCCAGTTAAGTTTGACGTTGACAGGAACGAAGCAGTACTTGTTTCTGCCCGTAAATGGTAGCTGGGATCACAAGTATGCCGTAGATGATAACTCTACTGAAGCTGCTAAGTCAGGAGGCGCGTTTGTAACAGACACCGGATCAAATTTCCCTGCTCCTGATGCAGATGGTAAATATCTTATTACCGTAGACTTTTTAAACAGGGACTATAAAGTTGTGAAACAATAGAAAATCTTAGCTCATTAAAAGGTTGCTGCATATGTGGCAACCTTTTTTTTATGCCCTTAACCTTTCCCGTTTATACTCAGTTGGTGTTTTCTGCGTAATATTTTTGAAAACCTTATTAAAGTAAGCCACGTTATTAAAACCACAGTCGAAACAGATTTCCGCGATGGTCTTTTCCTGGTGAAGCAGGCCGCATGCTTTTTGAATGCGGTACTGGTTAATAAAATCGGTAAACGTAGAACGCATAATCTTTTTGAAATAGTTACAGAAGGCCGGCACCGATAAGTTGGCTAATGCAGCTACTTTCTTAATATCAATCTCTTCGTTATAATGTTCTTCTACATAAGTGAAAATATGCTGCAGGCGGCTGTTGTTTTTTTGTATTTGCAGCGAAATATCTGTGGTAGGGTTTAACAGTTCGTACTCTGTAGAAGTAGCCATTTCCTGTAAAATGGCGATCAGTTCAACAAAACGTTCAAAAGAGGAAAGCTTTAAAAGCCTGGTCAATCGTTTGCTAACGCGTTCTTTGGCTGCATCAATAAAGTGTATACCATGGGCTGCCTTGTCAAGCATATCCTGAATGGCCTGCATTTCCGGTTTTTCAGCAATCAGTGGTTTAATCACTTCTTCCCTAACCTGAATTACAATCTCTTCATGAAAACCCTGTGAGTTAAGCCCAAAGCCGGCATGTGGCAGGTTGGGGCCAATAAAAACAAGGTCCCCGTTATCATAACTGCTAAAATGGTTACCTACATGCCTTGTGCCATTGCCATTTAGTACACATACAATTTCATATTCCGGGTGGTAATGGTATTCCCAGGCGTGGTCTTCAGCCCTTGTTTTAGTATGTAATAAACGGAATGAACTGCCTTCATCGGGATGAACTACTTCAAAATCAACCTTCATTTAGATTAATGCTTAATTAACCAAATTTAAAACTTCTCTATTAATACAGATGAAGTAATTAAAAATACAGATGAACATTTATGTGTAGGGAAATCTGAAATTCGTGGTGCAAACCAAATTGTCTGTACTTCTGTAATTGCAAGAGATTGTATGCCGGTTTCAAGAATTAGGCTCTCCATATTTATTAATTACTTCCTGTTTGCCATATTGCTAAACAGCGTAGGTATTGTTATATTGCAGGTGCAGCGTTATTTTGGTGTAACGGAATCATCGGCCGCAATACTGGAGGCTTGTAAAGATTTTAGTATAGCTATTGCTTCTTTTATAGTCGCTTCTTTTATTACGCGGATAGGGTATAAAAAATCCATGCTTATTGCACTGGGGTTAATGAGTATTACCTGCTTTTTTCTGCCATTTGTAAAAACATTTCTTGCCATCAAACTGCTTTTTGTTATCACCGGCGTATGTTTCGGGCTGATTAAAGTATCCGTATTTGGTACGCTTGGCCTTATAACAAAAGACGAGAAAGGCCACATCAGCATCATGAATTTTATCGAGTCATTTTTTATGATCGGCATACTTTCAGGTTATTTTATTTTCGGAGGTTTTATTGATGATCACAATCCCGGATCAGATAAGTGGTTTAATGCTTACTATATCCTGGGGATTTTGTCAGCCATTGCTTTCTTATTGCTTTTATCTGCCCCGCTAAATGAAACTGCCGCAAAAACCGGTCAGTCAACCGGCCTGCAGCGGGATATAGAAGGCATGTTGAAATTGATCATGTTACCGGTAGTAGTATCCTTTATTGTATGTGCCTTTGTATATGTGTTGCTGGAACAAAGTATCATGAGCTGGTTACCTACGTTTAACAATAAAGTATTGCAGCTTCCTTCTTCCTTAAGTGTACAGGTAACGAGCATCCTTGCCGCATCAACCGCTGCCGGACGTTTTTTTGCCGGTGTGGTTTTAAAGAAGATCAATTGGTTTATTCTTTTATCAGTTTGTCTTATATGTGCTGCTGTGCTGGTGTTGCTGGCGCTGCCGTTGGCAAATGGTGCCGTTAACAAGGTTGTTACAGGATGGAAAGATGTGCCTGCAGCCGCTTATATCTTCCCGCTTATCGGTTTTTTCCTGGCGCCTGTTTATCCTGCGATCAATTCCACCATCCTGTCTTCTTTGCCTAAAAGTAAACATGGGATGATGGCCGGACTTATCGTGGTATTCTCAGCACTCGGTGGTACGCTTGGGTCTATTATTACCGGCAGAATTTTTCAGGCATACGGAGGACAGACGGCTTTTTATTTTTCATTGATACCGGTAGCAGTATTGCTGGTGGGGCTTTTTATATTCCGGAGGATTAAAAACAAAGTAACATTAAACAGCTATCGTAAACCGGTGAACCAAATGATGACAATAGTTGAATGAATAAAGACAACGACCTGCTTTTTATTGAAGACTTTAATGGCCTGTTTGTAGATATACAAACCAGGAAGGTTCTTGCTGACCAGAAAACATTTGTGGACAGCGAGCCCAAACGTTCTTTGAAAGCAATTAATGAGGCTTATCATGAGGAAAGGCTGAAAAAGGATTTTGATCTTGCTGCTTTCTACAGGTCAAATTTTGATTTGCCAAGACAACCGGAAAAGATCGTGCTTCAGCAAGCGTTTCATTCAGTGGAAGAATATATTGAATGTCTTTGGGATGCACTCACACGTTATCCGGAGCAATCCAACAGCACATTGATACCGCTGCCCGGGAAATTTATTGTCCCGGGTGGCAGGTTCAGGGAAATATTTTACTGGGATAGTTACTTTACCATGCTTGGCCTGCAGGTGGCAAAACGCATCGATCTGATGGAAAGCATGGTGGATAATTTTGCTTACCTCATTCATCGTTTCGGGTTTGTTCCCAATGCCAACCGAACTTATTTTTTAAGTCGTTCGCAACCCCCATTTTTCTCTCTGATGGTAGAATTGTTAAGCAAGGAGAAAGGAGCACAGGTGTATACCCGGTATCTCTCTGCACTGGAAAAGGAATATTTTTTTTGGATGAATGGATCGGATCAGCTTTCGGAGGACAATATTTTTCAAGGGCATACGGTTTTAATGAAAGACGGAGAAATACTCAACAGGTACTGGGATGCGTTAAACACTCCCAGGCCTGAAGGGTATGTGGAAGACCTGGAAACAGCCGCCAGTGCGGCCGATGGTAACCCGGATATATTCAGGCATTTGCGTGCAGGTGCAGAAAGCGGGTGGGATTTTAGCAGCCGGTGGTTTAAAGATGGTAAGCATTTGCATACGATTCACACCGCTGATATTGCGGCGCTTGATCTTAATTGCCTGCTGTTTCACCTGGAAGAAACATTGGCAAAATCATATCAGCTGGCAGGGCATTCAGACGAGGAAGTTGCATATTCAAAGAAGGCGGCAGACAGAAAGATCGCTATTCAAAAATATTTGTGGAATAACGAACTGCAATGTTTTGATGATTTTGACAGGAAGACGAATCAATGCAGCGGTGTATTAACGGCAGCGATGGCCTTTCCATTATTTTTCCAGCTTGCTTCAGCCGCACAGGCGAAGGCGGTAATGGAAAAATTGGGTAAAGATTTTTTGCAGACCGGCGGATTGCTCACTACATTAACTGTCAGCGGACAGCAGTGGGATGCACCCAATGGCTGGGCACCTTTGCAGTGGATGGCTTTTCTTGGCGCTTTGAATTATGGGTATGATGAGTTTGCAAGGCAGCTAAAAGACAACTGGGTACAAACGATAGACACAGGGTTCAGTAACACGGGTGTGCTGATGGAGAAGTATGATGTTGTTGCTCCCGGGCTGAATGCTGGTGGCGGAGAATATCCTAACCAGTACGGGTTTGGATGGACGAATGGCGTATACCTGAAAATAAAATCTGTGAGGTGCTGAAGTTCTGATGAACTTTTACGCAACCATTGTGTTGTAAAAGCCCACACCTTCATAAATATAAATGCTTAAGTTAAACCAATGCTATGCTCAAACAAACCATGTTTAATGGAACAATTGGAGATGTGTATGGATAAATAGAAAATAAAAGTTGCAGAGTAATACCTTGATAATGAGGTTTCACAGAAAAATGTTCAAATGCATGCAACTTTTAAAAACTATTTCATGTCTTTTATACACATTGCCAAAAAAATTGTTTATTTGTGTACGCTTAACACAAGTAATCCTCTTTTAAATTACGAAAAACTGCGAATGATTATGCTTGTCAAACCTTTGCTAAAAGCTACACTGCTTTTATGCCTGCTGTTGACTACACAGGTTCTTTTTGCCCAGACAAAGACAGTTACCGGTAAGGTTTCAGATGACAAAGGCAGTCCCGTTGCCGGTGCATCTGTGCTGGTAAAAGGCGCTAAATCTGGAACATCTACAAGTAGTGATGGCTCATTTAAACTTTCAGTTCCTTCATCAGCAACTGCCCTGGTAATTAGCTATGTTGGTTTTGCTGAGCAGGAAGTAAGTATCCCCGAATCTAATGACGTATCTGTATCACTAAAACCGGAAAGTCAGGCTTTAACGGATGTGGTGGTTATCGGGTATGGTACCGCCAGGAAAAAAGACCTGACTGGCTCAGTGGCTTCTGTTCAGGCCAAAGACTTTAATAAAGGCACTTTTACCGCACCTGATCAATTGATTCAGGGTAAAGTGGCTGGTGTGCAGGTGGTGGCTAATACAGGGCAGCCAGGTGGTGCGAGCACTGTAAAAATTCGTGGTAACTCTGCCATTACCGGAACCGGTCAACCTTTATATGTTGTTGATGGTATTCCTCTGGATGGAAGATCTTCCAGACCCGGGTTGAATGCACAGAATGTTGGTACCACACCTGGTGGTAACCCTCTGAATTTTATTAACCCGAATGACATTGCGTCTATGGATGTATTAAAAGATGCATCTGCAACTGCAATTTATGGCTCAAGGGCTGCTTACGGAGTGGTAATCATCACAACAAAAAGAGGTCAGAGCGGTCAACCCAAGCTTGATCTTGGAGCATCTGTTGGCGAGAGCTCAATCATGAAAACGATTGATGTGTTAGATGGAAATCAATACAGACAGGCTTTAACCAAATATAGCCTTGGCAACGCCAATGATAAAGGTGCTAATGTAGATGCGATGGATGCGATTTTAAGAACCGGTATTACACAGAACTACAGTCTTGCTGTAAGTGGTGGAAATGAAAATGGAAAGTATCGTTTATCTGCTGGCATGTTAGATCAGCAAGGTATTGTTAAAAAAAGTGATTTTAAAAAGTATACACTTGGCTTCAATTCAAACTTTAAATTTCTTGATAGCAAGAAACTCGGACTTGACATTAACCTCATCTCCAGTCAATACCTCGAACACATTGTGCCTATTTCAAATGATGCAGGCTCTACTGGTAGCTTGATTGGCCAGGCTTTACAATGGAACCCAACACAGGCGTTACGCAACTCCGATGGTTCATTGAACATCCTTGCAGGTGATATTGTTAACCCGCTTGCAATGTCTGAAGCTTACAACGATCTATCCAAGGTTACAAGCATCCTTGGTAGCATCTCTCCTTATTATAAGATTACAAATGATCTGGAATATCGTATGCTTTACAGTATTAACTACAGCACAGGCACAAGACGTACTTCCATTCAATCTTATATTAACCTGGCAGATGTAAAAGGTAAAGGTTGGGCAAGTTATGGCAACAATGAGCTGATTACTCAACAGGTAACCCATACCTTGAATTACAATAAAAAACTTTCTTCTGATCTTAATGTAAATGCTGTTGTTGGTTATGAGTATATGAAGTATACCAACAAGGGGGGAACCATGAGTGCGTTTGGCCCTACAGGTGGTTTTGGTAACTATGATCTTGACTACACCAACTATCTGCAGTATTCTGCATCATCTGCACGTACTATTAGCTCGTTTATTGATCCTACTTCTGAACTGCAGTCATACTTCGGACGAGTTGTGTTGAATCTTAAAGACAGGTATTTACTTACCGGTACTTTCAGGGCAGATGGCTCTACACGATTTGGTTCTAACAATAAGTATGGTTATTTCCCATCTATTGCTTTTGCATGGAATATTGCTAAAGAAGAATTCTTTCACGCAGGTCTTATCAGAGATTTGAAATTAAGGGCAAGCTGGGGTAAAACCGGTAACCAGGAATTTCCATCAGGTTCTTCTCAGGCGAAATATTCATTCTCCAACAATGGCGGACTTGGTCAATCAAATAATCCCAATCCTGACTTGAAATGGCAGTCTGATAAGCAATATAACATCGGCCTTGACTTCGGTATTCTTAATAACAGGTTAACGGGTTCTGTTGACTACTTCAACAAAACAACAACAGATCTGCTATTCCCAACTTTCCCAATTCAACCTGCACCTCCGGGAAATGTACCTACCTGGAAAAATCTTGACGGTAAAGTGTTGAACAAAGGTTTTGAGGTTACCTTAAATGCAGCCATCGTTCAGAATAAAGATTTCTCATGGAATTTTGGTGCCAATGCAAGCTTCATCAAGAACAGTGTTAGCGGCTTATCTGCACCTATTCAAACCGGCCAGTTAAATGGTCAGGGTGTGTCTGGAACGCTGGTGGAAGTAATCGCTTCTGGTTTGCCAATTAATGCCTTCTACACAAGAGCTTATTCAGGCATTGACAAAGCTACAGGACAGGCTATTTATCCTTATAAAGATTCATTCTCTTACCAGGGTAATCCTAATCCAAGTACAATTCTTGGCATCAGCACAACTGTGTCTTATAAGAGACTTTCTTTTACTGCAAACATGAATGGTGCATTCGGTCAGAAATTGTATAACAACACACTTAACAACGTAATCAATATCGGAAACTTAAGAGGTGGACGTAACGCAGCCGTTTCTGTAGTAAATGCAGAACCGCAGGAATCACTAACCAACCCGGTTACTTCATCTGCAAGGTTTATTCAGAGCGGTAGTTATATGAAGTTAGCAAATGCCACACTTTCTTATGGTATAGGATCTATTGCCAAATTTATTAAAGGGGCCAACATATACGTAACGGGTTCTAACCTTTTCGTTATTACGAAGTTCAAAGGTTTTGATCCGGAAGTAAATGTTGATAAAAGTAACAATGGTGTTCCTTCTGTGGGTATAGAGTATACTCCTTATCCTTCAGCAAGAACAGTAACATTTGGTGTTAATTTTTCTCTTTAATAATTAAAGCTTTAAGTTATATGAAATACATAAAAATATTTATAGGTATCGCTCTTTCAGGATCTGCGCTTGTAAGTTGCACGAAGCTGGAAGAAAAATTTCAGGGAGACCTTACACCTGGCCAGGTTGCTGGTGGTAGTTCTTCTGTTGATGCGTTATTAAAGGGAGCATACGCATCTATGCAAAACTCTTTCCAGGAGCAAGGCAATGTTTTTTCTTTACAGGAATTAAGTGGTGATGCGGCCATTGTTCCTACCCGTGGTGGTGACTGGGATGATAATGGTGCATGGCGCCAGTTACACAGTCATCAGTGGGATGCGGACAACACGCACGTAAGAGATTGCTTTAATGCGCTGTCTGGTACGGTGTTTCTTGCAACTGACTTATTACAGTACACTCCTTCAGCTCAACAAGGTGCCGAAGCCAGGTTCCTAAGGGCTTTTTCAATGTTCGAGCAATTGGATTTATATGATCAGGTTCCTTATAGAGAACCCGGAGAAAGCACACTTGAGCCGGCTAAAGTTAGAAAAGGATCGGAAGCGCTTGATTTCATTATTTCTGAAGCAGAAGCAATCATGAACGATCTTCCTGACGGACCTGCTGGAACTGCTAACAAATGGGCTGCAAAGGTTTTGTTGATGAAGTGCTATCTTAACAAAGGTGTATTTGCAAACAGGGCTGCACCAACATTTGATGCTGCTGATATGCAGAAAGTAATAGGCTATGGAGATGAGATTATCAACAGTGGTAAGTTCGCCTTCAGTACAAGTTACTATGACAATTTTGCTCCTGACAATACCGATGCAACCAAGGCAAAAGAAAACATCTTTACCAAAGTAAATGTTGGAGGTGAAGCTTCCGGTGGCAGTGGTAACTCGGTTCGTTCCAGGTGGTATATGACAACCCATTATAACATGAACCCCGGTGGCTGGAATGGCTTTAGCACGTTGTCTGATTTCTATGACAAATTTGAAGCTTCGGATAAAAGAAGGGGAGAAGCATATGCGCTCACCGGAATTCCAAATCCTGGTAAAAGGGTGAATGTTGGTTTCCTGGCTGGTCAGCAGTACAATCTTACTACTGATGCAGCGCTTACAGATCGTACCGGTGCCCCGTTATCTTTTACTGCAGCGGTAAAAAGTATCGAAACAGAAAATAATCTTGAAGTTACCGGTATAAGGGTTAATAAATATGGTGTAGACTATACCAACGATAATAGCGGCAATGTTGATAATGATTATGTTTATTATCGTTATGCTGATGTTTTACTCATGAAAGCAGAAGCTGCTTTAAGAGGTGGTGGTAGCACTAGCACGGCCCTTGATCTTGTTAATCAGGTTAGAAGTAACAGAGGCGCATCTACGCTTTCTGCTTTAACACTTGATGTGTTATTAGATGAAAGAGGCAGAGAGCTTTATTGGGAGGAATATCGCAGACAGGATTTAATCCGCTTCGGAAAATTTCTTCAGGTTTGGCAGGAAAAACCTTCAGATGATCCAAAGAACCTGTTGTTCCCAATTCCTAACCAGCAGTTATCTGTTAATCCCAACCTTACAAAAAATCCCGGGTACTAATTATTTGTCAAATAATCATAATTTTAAAAAGGCCATGCCAAATGGCCTTTTTCTATTTATATGAGAGTGATTTTTGTTTTTCTTCTGAGTGTTCTTCTGCTAAGCGCTTGCAAACAAAAAAAGGCAACAGCTACACTTTTCAATTTAATGGATAGTACAGGCATTGTTTTTAATAATGATGTAATTGATGGCAAGCTGGAAAACGGGTTTACCTATCGCAATTTTTACAACGGTGGTGGTGTAGGAATAGGAGATATAAATAATGATGGTTTGCCTGATGTGTTTCTTTCTTCCAATATGGGTGAGAGTAAATTGTACCTGAACAAGGGCAACTGGAAGTTTGAAGATATTTCAAAAACTGCCGGCCTGCACCAGGATAGTATGTGGAATACAGGAGTGGTGTTTGTTGACATTAATAACGATGGGTGGCTAGACATGTATGTATGCAGTGCAGGACATATGAAGGATGCCAATCGCAAAAACAAATTGTATATCAATAACCATCATCTCGGCTTTAGTGATTCTGCTGCGAATTACGGACTGGATATTTCGGCATATACCACACAAGCTTCTTTTTTTGATTATGACCTGGATGGAGATCTCGACTGTTTTATGATCAATAACAGTCCTATCCCTATAAATACACTTGGCTATTCCAACCGAAGAGATCTTGCAGACAAAGACTGGCCCGTTGCCAATTTTTTAAAGGGCGGTGGCGATCACCTGTTCAGGAATGATAACGGACATTTTACAGAAGTTACAAAAGATGCAGGTATTCACGGCACACTTATCAGTTTTGGTTTGGGCGTTTCCATAGGTGATCTTAATGGTGATGGCTATCCCGATGTTTTTGTCTCCAATGATTCTTATGAGCGGGATTACATCTACATCAATCAGAAAAATGGCAGTTTTAAAGATGAAGCGGAACAATGGATGGAGCATTTTAGTTTTTCATCCATGGGTGCAGATATTGCGGATATCAATAACGATGGTTACCCGGAAATCTTTACCACCGATATGCTTCCCGAAGATGATTATCGTTTAAAAACACTTGGTTCATTTGATAATATAGATCTCTATAAGGCGAAAGAACAGGGCGGTTTTTATCATCAGTTTATGAAGAACTGCCTGATGCTAAACAACAGGAACGGGAAGTTTATAGATATTGCCAATTACAGCGGCGTATCTGCAACAGACTGGAGCTGGGGGGCATTAATGTTTGATGCAGATAATGACGGGCTCAATGACATTTATGTATGTAACGGCGTTAACAGGGATGTGACAAACCTTGATTTTGTCGATTTCTTTGCAAGCGATGCCGTACAAAAACTGGTGCTCACCGCAGAACAGCATAATGTAGATAAAGTACTGGAAGCAATACCAAGAACTCCCATGATCAACAAGGCCTATCGCAATCTTGGTAACCTCAAATTTTCTGATGATGGTATTGCCTGGGGATTTACTCAGCCTTCCTTCTCTAATGGCGCAGCTTATGGAGATCTTGATAATGATGGAGACCTTGATCTGATTATCAATAACGAAAACCAACCTGCGTTTCTTTATAAGAACAATGCACGGGAGCTTAATAAGAACAACTATATCGCGCTGGAATTAAAGGGAGACGCTAAAAATAAGTATGCCATTGGCGCTAAAATAAAATTGTATGCAGGTAAGGAAGTCTTTACAAGAGAGCAGGTGCCTTGCAGAGGGTTTCAGTCTTCTGTGGATTATAAATTATTGATTGGCCTGGGCAAAATTTCACAACTTGATTCAATGGTGATTATCTGGCCGGATTTGTCAGAATCTCTCTATCTGCAACCGGCGATCAACAAAACTTTCACTGCAACAATAGGCGAGAATAAAAGACCTTTTGCGAAGATCAATACCATTGCTCAGCAACCAATGTTAGCTGAAGTGAAAAATATTTTTGAAAAGCATAAAGAGGATGATTTTATAGACTTTTATTATGAAAGGAATATCCCGGCCTTTCTGTCAAGAGAAGGACCAAGAGCTGCTTGTGGAGATGTAAATGGAGATGGCCTGGAAGATATTTACATTGGAGGCACCACAGGACAGGGGGGAGCTTTATACCTGCAGGATGCAGGCGGCGGATTTGCAAAAAAAGAGGTGCCCGTTTTTAAACGATATTCAGATTTTGAAGATATCGCTTGTTTGCTTTTTGATTGCGACAAAGATGGTGACCTGGATTTGCTGGTTTGCGCAGGTGGAAATTCAACGCATTTTACGGGCCGCCAATTACAGCACCGGTTATATATAAATGATGGTAAAGGAAATTTTGATATCGATACAAAAGCGTTTCCTTCAAACGATGCCAATATTGCTGTAGCAATTGCCAACGATTTTGATAATGATGGAGACCTTGATCTTTTTATAGGTGGAAGAAACGTTCCCCAGAGCTATGGTGCAACACCTGCCAGCTATTTATATGTTAACGATGGCAAAGGCCATTTTACTGATATTGCCAAAACCAAAAATCCTGAGATCGCTGGTATAGGTATGGTCACAGGTGCTGCATGGGCAGATATAACGGGTGATGCTCAAAAAGAACTGGTGATCGTGGGCGAATGGATGACACCACGTGTATTTACCTACCGGAAAGATCATTTTGAAGAAGTTAAAACAAATCTCTCCGATATGTACGGATGGTGGCAAACGGTAAACGCAACAGATATAAACGGAGATGGCAAAGTTGATTTGGTGCTTGGCAATATAGGTCAGAACTTTTACCTGAATCCCGGCAAAGAACAACCGGTAAAACTTTTTATCGCAGACTTTAACAACAACGGTACGTACGATAAAATACTCACCCGCACGATAGATGGAAAAGATAAACCTGTGTTTTTAAAACGTGACATGCAGGACCAGATACCTTCTATTAAAAAGCAAAACCTGAAGCATGCAGCGTACGCCACCAAATCCATTCAGGAATTGTTTTCTGCAGAATTGCTGGCGAAAGCAACCGTAAAACAATTTAACTATACAAGCTCCTGTATCGCCATCAATAATGGTAATGGAACATTTACCATACAGCAATTGCCGCCAATGGTACAAATGTCATCAGTAAATGCAGCGGCATGCCAGGATGTTAATGGAGACGGTTATAAAGACCTGGTGCTCGCCGGTAACCTGCTGCATTTTCAACCACAATTGGAAAGGCTGGATGGCAGTTATGGACATGTATTACTCAACGACGGAAAGGGTAATCTTACCTGGGTTGAGCCATCCCGTTCAGGTTTACAGTTGGGGGGGATGGTGAAAGATATCCAGGTGATTCAAACAAAGAAATCCCCCAGCTTACTGTTTCTTAGAAATGATGATTACCCTGCACTTTACCAGGTTAATGCCGGTAATACAGCAAATAGTAAACATTAAATTTTATGTTTGGGCCACGATAGCGATATTTAAATAATTTTAGCGCAGTATGAGCCGTTTTGCGGGTAACAACATTGTCATTATAATAACAGCTTTCTGCGCCACTCTGCTGTACTCCTGTAGCGCCAGGCAAACAGGTGATCCATTGTTTCAGGCGCTGGATGCAAAAGCAACCGGGCTCAATTTTACCAATCAGCTTTCACCAACAAATCAATTCAATGTATTGCACTATATGTATTACTACAATGGTGCAGGTGTTGCAGCGGCAGATTTTAACAACGATGGCCGTACCGATCTTTTTTTTGCTTCCAATCAGCAACAAAATAAATTATACCTGAATGAAGGTAAACTGCATTTTAAAGATGTAACTGCTGATACAAAAATTCCGCAGGATGGAGGCTGGAGTACCGGCGTATCGGTAGTAGATATCAACAATGACGGGTTAATGGACATCTACGTTTGCAGGGTAGGAAAGTATGAGATATTAAATAGTCACAACCAGTTTCTAATTTGCCAGGGCATTGATAAAAACGGAGTTCCCTCCTACAAAGACATGGCCAAAGAGTATGGTCTTGATTTCTCCGGGTTCAGTACGCAGGCTGCCTTTTTTGATTATGATAATGATGGAGACCTGGATATGTATCTTCTTAATCATTCCTTACATCAGAATGGAACATACGGTCCGAGAAATGAGTTGATCAATAAAACAAACCCGCTTACCGGTGATCGCTTATACCGTAATGAATCTATTGCAGGCAAAGCTAAAAGTGTAGCCGATTTTAAAGATGTTACAAAAGAAGCCGGCATTAACAATTCGGTAATAGGTTATGGGCTTGGCATTACTGTTGCCGATATAAACATGGATGGTTACCCGGACATTTATATCGGCAATGATTTTCATGAAAACGATTACCTCTATATTAATCAGCAGAACGGTACTTTTAAAGAAGAAAACAATCAGCACCTGATGCATACCAGCCAGTATTCCATGGGGGTAGATGTGGCCGATGTAAACAACGATGCTTACCCGGAAATCATCAGTATGGATATGTTGCCTTCAGATTCTTATATTCTCAAAAGATCTGAAGGAGAAGACCAGTATGATGTATTCAATATCAAACTTCAATATGGTTTTAATTATCAGTATAGCCGCAACAACCTTCAGTTAAACAGGCGCAACGGTATGTTTAGTGAAGTTGGTTTTTATGCAGGCGTTGCCGCAACAGACTGGAGCTGGGCGCCTTTATGGATGGACTTTGATAACGATGGAAAGAAAGACCTTTTTATCTCCAACGGTATTCCCAAGAGATTGAATGATGTAGACTATATTAATTATATCTCCAGTATGGAAGTGCAGGAGAAGTTACAGAACAATAGTATGGATGAGAAGGATATGGCGTTGATAGATAAGTTTCCGCAAATAAAAATACCCAACAGATTTTTTAAGAATAACGGGCAGCTATCATTCGCAGATGTAGACACTTCTGTAGCGAACAATCCATCCACCTATTCCAATGGGGCTGTATATGCAGACTTTGACAATGATGGTGATCTTGATATCGTGGTAAATAATATTGATGATCCTGCAGTATTATATGAAAATAAATCCAGCGATAAAAAAAGACAAACCTTTTTATCTCTTAAGTTGAAGGGGCCTGCTGTAAATATTAATGCAACCGGTGCTAATGTGATAGTTTATGCCGGAAAGGAAATAAGAACCTATGAAAAAAATCCGGTGCATGGTTTCCTGTCAAGTATGGAAGTACCTGTTCATATAGGTTTAGATGATACAGCCGTGGATTCCATTCTGTTGGTGTGGCCGGATCATACTTTTGAAAAGCTCAACTGGAACCAGGATACCGGTAAGGTTGCTGAAATAACTTATCGTACAGGATTACCTGTTTTTGACTATCATCAATTGGCTGCTTCTTCTCCCAGTCCTTTAAAAGCGATGACTGATGCAGCCCGCCAGGTTGACCTGACTTACAAACACGTAGAAAATCCATTTATAGAATTTGACCGGGAGCCCCTCATTCCACACATGCTTTCCAGGGAAGGACCGGCACTTGCAGTTGCAGACATCAACGGTGATGGATTGGATGATGCCTATATTGGCGCTGCAAAAGGTGGTAAACCTGCTTTATTTATACAACAGGCAAATGGTGCCTTTCACAACGTTCCCCAGCCAGCACTTGATGCGGATAGTATGTATGAGGCGGTGGACGCATGCTGGGCAGATATTAATCATGATGGTCATCCGGATCTTGTGATAGCTTCCGGTGGAAACGAGTATTACGGTAAAGATGCTCATCTGCAACCGCTGGCATATTTAAATGATGGACATGGCAATCTCTCCAAACAACAGGATGCTTTCAGCAATATTTATCTTTCTGCTTCATGTGTGGCTGCTAGCGACATTAACGGCGACGGGTTTATAGATCTGTTTATAGGAGCAAGGGCTGAGCCAAACAATTATGGCATTATTCCCGCTTCTTATCTTTTGCTGAACGATGGCGCCGGCAAGTTTAAAGATGTGACAGAGCAATACGCAAAAGGGCTTTCACATATTGGTATGGTCACCAATGCTGTATGGTTTGATATTGATAAGGATGGAGACAATGATTTGATCGTTTCGCTGGAATGGGATGGAATTTGCGCTTTCATTAATAACAAAGGAAGTTTTAGTAAGCAATATCTTACCAACCGTAAAGGATGGTGGAATTTTGTGCTTCCGTATGATATAGATAATGATGGTGACATAGACCTGGTGGCGGGCAATCTCGGGTTAAACAGCAGGCTAAAAGCATCTGTGGAAAAACCTGTGAGGATGTATTACAACGACTTTGATAACAATGGAAGTAAAGAACAGGTACTTACATATTACCTGCATGATAAAGAGATCCCCTTTAATACAAAGGATGAATTGCAGCGAAGAATGCCTGTGCTGAGAAAGAAATTTTTATATGCAGGAGATTTTGCCAAATCCTCTCTGAGCGAAATTTTTGAAGAAGATAAACTTAAAGAAGCCAGCGTATTTACAGCAGATTATTTTGCCAACGCCATTCTGATAAATAAAGGTAATCTTCAGTTTGACCTGCAACCCATGCCCTGGCAGGCACAATTGTCCCCGTATAAAGATGCCTCCATTACGGATGCAAACGGAGACGGTATTCCGGACATTCTGTTAATGGGTAATTTCTATGATAACAATATACAGATTGGCCGTTTTGATGCAGATTTTGGAACTGTATTATTGAATAAAGGAAAAGGAGATTTTGTTGCTGAAAGCCTGAATGGTTTGCAGGTAAAAGGGCAGGTGAAGCATATAAGAAAAATAAGTGTTGGCGGTAGAGAATCGTTTGTAGTTGCAAGAAATAATGACAGCACTATGTTGATTCAATACAGGAAGTAGATGGGGTAACACTTAGCCTGTTTATACTAAATAGTTTTCCTTGAATCCCTTACATAATCGGTGCAAAAATTCTGGTCACCCATTTACTGGTATCGGGTTCCATGCTTCTGTCAGTAACCAAAGATTCAAAAGGTATAGCAGGTGAGCCATAGTTGTGGTCCTGCATATAATTACCTAATTCTCCAAATGCATTTTGTACGGTCTGTATGCCACCATGTACTTCCAGCAATAAAGTGTTGTCTTTTATAATGATCATTCTTTTGGTGAATAAATCACCTTCACCTTTTAATTCTCTGTCCAGCGGCAATGCCACCATGGTAAGATATCCGTTTGCGTCCTTTCTTACATTTAGCATAGGGTAGTTAGTAATCTTTGCGCCGTTAGATGTAGCATAATTTTTTAACAGGCCTACAAGCTCATATATTCTTTTTGTATCTGGATAGTCCGGAGTGGTGATTTTAGTTGCGATCAAAGTAGTGTCAGTAAGCGTTGTAAGCTTTAGATCGTACCCGTAAATGTTTCTGGGATCCTGCATATAAGTACTAAACCTTTGAAGAATTTCACGAAGTTGCTGTGCCTTTTCCCTTGCCGAAAAATAGTTGCTGATTTTCTTATAAGGGCTTTTACCGGCCAATACCGATGCCTGCCATTTGATGGTTACAGAATCTCTGCCAAACGGGAGCAAAATGATGCGGGTAGTGTTACTATCCTTACCATCTGTAAGTAAAATATCATAAGCATTATACATGATTTTTGATAGATGGTACCGCGTTCCTTTAAATGTGAGTGATGCTCTGTCACTACCTTTTTCCTTGGGCCACCATTTTAGCCAGCGTGATGAATCGCTCAGGTAGCGAACAACAGCCGCTTCGGGGCATTTTACAGCAGTGGTTTCCACAACGGTTATGGCAGAAGGCAATAGAAAATATATAGAAATAATAGTAACAGCAAGTACAAGCAGAAAAGCAATCAACCATTTCTTCATACAAACAGTAAATTAAGCAATGGGCAAATTTGCAAAGATTAACTCATAAAAAAATGTTGAAGTAAGGGAAAGGTATCGCTGCGCCGATAAGTATTGATTTTATTATAGACAGAAAATAATTTTTGCGACTGATCATATGGATGGCAATGCCTGCTGAAATAAGTACAAGCGTACAAGTGTGCGACGCAACGAAAGCCGGAGATGGGTAATACTGCCGGGTACATTATCTATACTCTTATATATACTTTCTTTTTGTCCATTACATATACGATCAGCCAGTATAAAATGATAAGGCTTACTGAATAGAGCAGCGAGCCGTTTTTGAGGTTATCGGAAACCGGTTTGCAAACATGCAGGTAAAACCATCCAAAGGGGGAAGTATAAAGTTTACTGCCCGATTCACTAATGCCGTTATTGATGCGGATAAGCGCCAGCACGCGTGGCAGAAAACCGCTTAATACAAAAATGAACAACGGGTTTTTACCAAACACATCAAAGAAGCGGCTCCACCAACCGTGGGCATTGTTGAATTCTATAAAAAAGATAAGTGTTGCAAGCGTAACCATGGCAAGACCTCCGCAATACAGCACATAGCTGCTCGTCCAGATTTTTTTGTTGATGGGGAAACTAAGGTCCCAGCAGTAACCGGCAAACACCAGGATGGCCCCGGCAATAAGAAGGTTGGATAACATGTCGGCTGTTTTACCTTTCTGCTGTATATACCTGCCGGCAAAATACCCGATCACTACCTGTACGATAGCGGGTAAGGTGCTGGCCAAACCTTCCGGGTCAAAAGCCACCCCTTCTCCGTGGTACATATGTGCGTCTCCCAATACTTTCAGATCTATAGCTGTACCAAAATAACCCGATAAACTGTATGGGTCTGCTGCATTGCCCAAAAATGCACATAAAGCCCAATACGATAAAAGGATAACCGCACTGATACAATACACAGCCTTCGGTTTAAAGAAATATACAATAAGCGAGGCAAAAAAGTAGCAAAGGGCAATGCGTTGCAACACGCCAAGTATGCGTATACCGGTTAAGGTTCCGTTGCTGTTTAGCCAGGTCCAGCCCTTTACCACAAGCCGGTCATGATCCCACCGCACAAAAGGGCTCCAGTTTAAAAAAAGGCCGATTAAAAAAATGAGCAATGTACGTTTAACCACTTTTTGCAGAAAAACAGCAGTTCCGGCCTGCTGTAACCGCGGCATCACAAAAGCCATGGCATTGCCCACCGCGAATAAAAAGAACGGAAAAACAAGATCGGTAGGGGTGCAGCCGTGCCAGGTGGCATGATCCAGCGGAGCATAAGTTGGCCCTGCCTGGTTATTTACCATGATCATAAAGGCAACCGTTGCACCGCGAAATACGTCTAAAGAATAGTATCTCTCTTTCATAAAAGAATAGGAATGTTGAAGATAGACTATTGCAGGCTTAACGATTATTTTTATTTCAGAACAAACAGCGGTTATGAAACATTACCCGATATCCATATATTTGCCGCCGAATCGAAAAGATTTAGAAGTGAATTGTGTATACATGAATCCTGTTGTCTCAGAAAACAAATGAATAAAAAGCATACAGTATCGGTAAGGGATTGCCGGTACTTTTTTTTTGAGCATGTGATTCACGTGGCGGAGCTATGTAAATTTCAGAATAATTAGGCTATTTTCAGCTTTCGCAATCTTTAAAAATTAATTGATAGGATGGCAAATATTTCAAGGTTAACCTTATTATTGATTGTTTTCCTGGTTGCTCATTTTTCTGCGCTTTCGCAGGATTTAATGCGTAATACCGACTTAAGTCAGATAAAGGTAGACCAGATTAGTGATGCAGATTTGTTCAAGTACCAGCAAAGATTGCGTTCAAGCGGCATGACAGCCGAGCAGGCAATACAAATTGCTGTTTCCCGCGGGTTGCCATTAGCAGAAGCCGATAAGTTGAAAAAGCGGTTGCAGGATTTAAATCTTGGTAACGCTGTTAATCAAAAAAGTGGCCGAGACTCTTTGAAAACTGACAGCCTTTCTGTCAGAGATTCTACAGATACCCTAAGTAGAGCAAGAAAACCCTTGATCAATCCTAAAATATTTGGTGCAGAACTCTTTAATAATGCATCACTTACTTTCGAGCCCAATCAAAAAATGGCCACCCCCTTGAACTATGAATTGGGACCCGGTGACAAGCTGGACATTGCTGTATTTGGTGTGCAGGAGACAGATTTTAGCTTAAAGGTCTCGAATGAAGGGTTTATTTTCATTCCAAATGTGGGTGCAATAAAGGTAGCTGGGTTAACCATTGAGGCCGCCACGCCACAAATTACCACCAAAATGGCCAGAACGGCGTATCCTTCGCTCAGTTCAGGGGCATCTAAAATATCTGTTACCCTTGGGTATATCAGGAGTATCAGGGTAACAATCATCGGCAGCAACAGACCAGGCAATTTTACACTTTCCTCTCTTTCAACAGCATTTAATGCATTGTTTGAATCTGGAGGCCCGCTGCCGGTTGGTTCTTTCAGAGAAATTGAATTGATCCGCAATAATAAAGTGTACCGGAAAATAGATTTGTACCGGTTTTTGGTAAATGGTGATCAGAGCGATAATGTAGGGTTGAAGGACAATGACGTTATTCGCATACCTTCTTATAAGAAACATATAGAAATAGAAGGTTATGTAAAACGGCCCGGGATTTTTGAAGTTTTGCCGGGTGAAAGCTTTGCAAAAATGCTGGAGTATGCTTCCGGTTTTTCAGATAGCGCTTACCGTGCATCTGTTAAGGTTACCCAGTTTACAGACAAAGAATTTAGAGTTAAAGATATTAAGGCCGATAGCTTCCCAAGTTACCTGCCAATGGAAGGTGACAGGTTTAGAGTGGGTAAAGTACTTAACAGGTATGCAAACCGGGTGTGTATCTTCGGTGCGATTTTTAGACCGGGCTTTTATGAATTACAACCTGGTATGACGGTAGCAGATTTGATACGTGGTGCAGATGGCCTTAAAGAAGATGCCTACCTGGCAAGGGTGCAAATAATCAGGCGGGGAAGCGATCTTACCCGGGAAATTGTTTCATTCGATGCCAAAGCCGTCTTAAATGGCTCAACTGCTATTCCTTTACAACGCGAGGATTCTGTGGTCATCAAGTCTATTTTTGACTTAAGGGATGATTACTATGTAACATTACAGGGAGAAATAAGAACACCCGGAACGTACGAATATTCGCAGCAGCTAACACTTAAAGATGTCATTGTTCAGGCTGGAGGATTAACCGACGCTGCCTACCCGCAAAGGATTGAAGTGGCGAGGCTTATACGACGCGATTCGCTTACCCAGCAGGATATACGCGCCAGCGAAATTATTGATGTGCGTGGCCTGGATGAGCTTGGCACCACAGCGAAGAATGTTCAAATATTCCCTTACGACGTTATTAGTGTGCGGAGAAAGCCCGGCTATGTACAATTAGAATCAGTATTAGTTGATGGCGAAATGCAATATCCCGGACCATACGTGCTTTCAAAAAGGGAAGAAAGGGTGAGTGATTTAATCAAAAGGGCTGGTGGATTCTCTCCCGAAGCGTTTAAAGAGGGGGCTTATCTTAAACGCTATGAGTATGATGAGGAAAAGAGACAGTTGAAAAGGCTAAAAGTTGAAAAACTTCAAAAACAGTTTAAAGACACTACCAATACGATCAGTGAAGACATAGAACGTGATGTAGACCAGATTCCCTTAGATATTGCAAAGATCATGGCGAACCCCGGTTCGGTGGAAGATGTGGTGTTAAAAGGAGGAGATGAATTACATGTGCCAAAATATAACGGGCAGGTAAGAATCAGCGGAAATGTGTTGTTTCCTACACAAATACCTTTTAATGGAGAATATAGTTTTAGGGATTACTTAAGGTCTGCAGGTGGTGTGGCTGAGACAGGCAGAAAGGGTAAATCGTACGTATTGTATGCAAATGGAAAGGCCTCCGCGGTGCGGCATTTTTTATTTTTTAAGAGCTACCCTAGGGTATTACCAGGTTCGGAAATTATTGTACCGAAGAAAGCGGATAAGCCGGCATTCAATATAAGTCAGACTATTGGTATCGCCACTGCAGTAGCTTCATTGGTTGGGGTAGTTATTGCCGTAATAAATGTAACAAGGTAATTATGGAAGAAAAAGAAGATGAAATTTCGGTAATAAAGCTTTTTGAAAAAATCGTCAGCTGGTTGTCTTACTTTAGATCTAAGTGGATATTTATTTTCTTGTTCGGAATCTTTGGTGCAGGAATTGGTTTACTTTATGCTTGGCTTGCGAAGCCGGAATATACTGCGGAATTAACTTTTGTCCTTTCTACATCAGACTCCAAAACAAGCACTTTAGCTGGACTTGCTGGTCAATTCGGAATTGATTTGGGCAGCAGCAACGATGTATTTGCCGGTGACAATATTATTGGGTTAATGACTTCTAAACGAATGGTTGAACAAGCACTCTTAAAAAAGACATTTGAAAAGGAATCACTTTTAAACTTGTTTGCAAGAACAACAAAATTGGATAAAAGATGGAATGGGAAAGATCGTACAAAGGGGGCTTACCCATTTCCTGATAGCTTAGCGAAATTTAGCTCAATACAAGACAGTTTAATTAAAGAGGTGTATGGGAAAATAGTAAAAGATGTACTGAGTGTTTCAAAGCCAGATAAAAAACAAAGTATTTATCTTGTTAAGGTTACATCAAATGCTGAAATATTTTCAGTTTATCTTTCGAAGTATTTGGTTGAATCAACTACTAAATTTTATATAGATACAAAAACAAAAAGCTCGAGATTAAACTTGAGTATGATTCAACGAGAAGCTGATAGCTTAAAGAACCTTTTGGGCGGTTCGATAGTGTCTACGGCTTCCGAAACCGACCGGACATTTAATCTAAATCCTGCTTACCAAGTGCAAAGGTCAATTGCACAGCAATCTCAGGTAAAAGCGACTGTTTTTATTGCTGCTTATGGGGAAGTAATAAAGAATCTTGAATTGGCTAAAATTTCATTGCAAAAGGACACCCCGTTATTTCAGGTTATTGATGAACCTGGCATTCCACTAAAAGCTGTTAAAATAAGAAAGCTATTTGGGGTTTTTATCGGAGGGTTAATTGCTGTAATTTTTTGTTTCAGTATGCTGATTTTAAAAAGAGTAAAAGATAGATTCAATAGTTTAAATAACCGTACAGGTTTTAAGCAACCATGATTTATTTGCCTCTGCGTTCATATGGGGATTTCGTTATTACATTAAATGTAATTCAACAGTTTTCTGGTTTCAATCTACAGAAAATTCCCGTAGTACTTCCAAAATATCTAACAGACCTCTATCGCTTATTGAATGGGGATGAGTATTTTGAAATACGAGATATTTTAGACTTTGAAAATGTGCCGGCTTTTAATGATGTTAAAAAACACTGTCGACTAAAAACTACAAAGAAAATTTTTGACGACTATAAATATTTATACCCATTTCTAAAGAAGAATGAGACGTATATCCTTGACTTTCGGAGCAGGCGAATGATTAAGCGCGGTGTAAAATTTCTTTGGCCGTCAGATGAAGATAACATCTATGAAGGAAAAAAGCGGTTATTAGAAAAAGTGTTTTTTATTAAAGGAGAAAAAAATATCGGCTCTTATAATATTCCGTCACCACAATATAAGAAGATCACAATTTTCCCCGAAAGTCGTGTTAATGCAAAGGCGTTATCCTCAAGCGTGGTTAATCAGATTGATAATAATCTATTGTTTAATAGTCATGTGACGCAGATTGCATATTTATCAAAAGATGAGTTGAAAAAAAATGAGGTTAGCTATCATAATTTCGGTGATCTTATTAACATTATTCAAGCATCCGATTTTATTATCTCCACTGATAGTTTGCCTGCGCATATAGCCGAAAGGTTTGGTATTCCTCACTTTGTAATTTATAACAGCGCACCTAATTTTCAATGGATGACCCCTTTCGTGGTAAAAAACAACTTTTACTTAGTTAATAAAGGCGAAGACCACAAGATTGTAGATAATATTAAGGTAATAATCAACACGTGTAGTTAACCAATTCCATTTTAATTTCAGAAATTAGCTTGTATTTTTTTAGGTAATTTACCGGATTAAATTAATGTATAATTATTATAAAATAGCACTCGCAGATTTTGCCGTTGTGATATGGATTTTTGCTCTTGCAAGATTGCTATTGCGCAAAATCCCGTCACTTGCTGATGCTCTTGTATTTATTACTTTGTACTATAATGCTCAAATTCCAGTATTTAATATTCTAAACACTGACTTTATTGATACATTTGCTATTACTGAATATGCAAAAAATTCAAGCAATAGTGCAGGCCAACTATTGGTTATTCTTGTTTCGATCGCTGCACTGTACACAGGATACTATTTAACAAACACAAAAAAATTTGCCCATAGTATTCGGATTAATAATAATAAAGCTCTAAAATTATTTGTTCTCTTTGTCTGCATAGTTTTATTTTTAATTTACTGCGTTTTTAGTTTACAACGAGAAGGCTTTTTTAACAGTTATGAAGATCCAGATCCTTATGCCTTGCCTTCTGGAACTGTTGTATTGTTCTTAACATTCATAAAAGTTTTTGGTATTTTGCTATCGCTTTTTGCATTAATGAATTTGGTAAAAAGATCGATGCTCATAAACTTGTTCTTGATAACAGCTGTTTTTTTTTTAGTTTTTATAGCTTCTTATAGTGGAAAGCGTTTGGAAGTACTCATGTCTGTCTCCACAGTTTTTGTCATCTACTATGTGGAAAAAATTAAACCCCTCCTCAGGTTGATAATTGTTGTGGTTGCTTTGTTTGGCTTAATGAGCATTGGAGTATCAAGAATGGGGGGGGAATTGAGTAGTAAAAATGTTGCGGTATTACCGCTTTTGGAAGGTTTTTTTTCAAATCACAGTTTTGTCGGATACTATGAGCTACTGGATAAGAACAAAATATCATATGAATACGGAATTAAGTTTGCTCAATCTATAGGAGCCTTTGTACCAAGGTTTTTACTTCCAAATAAAGAAGAATTATTATATGCTAATTATGGTATGTTAACTAAAGAGGTAGCTCCTTTGGGTGGTAACTCCTTACTTGCAGACCTATACCTGCAGGGCGGTTTGCCGTCGTGTATTTTATTTTATTTGTTTTTGGGATTTTTTTTCAAAAAAATACAGCTTAATAACTATGATCTGAAGCAAATTTATCAGAAAAAAAGCGTTTCGCTTAAAATTCCGATTTATATAATTACACTTACCATATTCATTACTCATATGCGTGACGGAATGGTAACTGCAATTAAAACGTATCTTCAGGTGATTGTTGTATTATATATTTTTTATTTGTTCCTTAAAAAATGGAATTACTAAACAGTAAACCCAAAACACTACTTTTTTGGGAAGGATTTCCTGCTTGTGGTTTGATTGTAAAAAAAACGGCTGACTATCTGGGTGAAAATTTAACAATATTGGCTACCCAACCAGCAGTTCCTTTTACAAACTTGGAAACCTTACTTGGGCATAAAATTATTTGGCTTGATGATGCCAATGATATATGGAAAATGAGGAATGAATTTGCAGAATATTCAATCATAATTCATACCGGGTGGGCTCATAAGAAATGGCTATGGTTTGATTTATGGTCGAAATGGAAGTATAAATCAAAGATAGTTATTACAGTAGATAATTATTTGATAAAATCAGCTAAACAATATCTTGGGGCTTTTTACTCGAGGTTCTTTTTGCTTCCTTTAATAGACTATGTGTTGGTTCCTGGCAAGAGATCGGAGGCTTTTATGAAATTTCTGGGGTTTAAGCAAAATCGCATCTTTCGTGGTTATTACGGAGCTTCTCCAGAAATATATTTTACTGAAAAAAATATATTGGAACGAAAAAAATGCTTCCTTTTTGTTGGTCAGTTAATTGAACGAAAAGGGTTTGATGTATTAGTGGCTGGATACAATATATATAAAAGCAAAGGAGGAAAATGGTCTCTTGAAGTTCTAGGAAGCGGGAATCTAGCTTCACTGGCCGAGATGCACGACATCAAAAACTACGGATTTTGTCAGCCGGAAGTTACCGCAAAGCACATGAACAGTGCGGAATGTGTTATACTCCCTAGTCGGCATGATAACTGGGGAACGGTAGTTTGCGAAGCTGCAGCATGTGGATGTTTATTGTTAGTTTCAAAAAACGTTGGCAGTGCCGATGATCTCGTAGAAAATGGTAAGAACGGGGCGGTGCTTGACCAATTAACACCAAACGCAATTGCTACGGCCATGGAGTATATTTCAAATTTGAACTCAAATCAATTACGGGAGGGTTCATCGATTTCGATAAGCAAGGCGTCTAATTTTGCAAGTGATGCATATTGGGAAAGCTTTGTGCAAATAGCATCAATATAGATTTGCTTTCAATGGTATACAGGTTAAAGAAGCAACTGAAAGATAAATTTCAGTCAAAAGAGGCAAAGAATTTCATTTGGCTTGCCAGTGATAAGCTGCTTAAAGTAATACTTAATATTTGTATTATGACGCTTATTGCTAAAGTATATGGACCTTCTGATTTTGGCATGCTAAGCTACTGTTTGGCACTAACAGCCATTGTTGTTTCAGTAACTTCTATGGGGAATGATAGCTTTATTATTAAAGAAATTCTTACAGAGACAAACAATAAAAATGAAATACTTGGCTCAGCCTTTTTTTTAAGAGTCTTGTGTTGCTGCATTTTTTCAATTATACTATATTTTAATGTCTTATATTTTTCTCATGACAATGAAACTAAAAGGCTTTTTAATATTTTAATCTTTCTTGTTATTTCAGCACCCTTTGATCTAATCGATGTCGAGTATCAAAGCAATCTTTCATCAAGAAATGCTGTCATTCCCAGAAATATTGCCGCAATATTAGTATTCTGTATCAGGTTGATTTTATTATCAGCTAAGTGTTCTCTAACCTTCTTTGCATTTTCTTATATCATAGAATCTTTAGTGACAGTTATTTTTATAATAATTGTTTATCAAAAAAGGACTAATAAGTTTTTCAATTGGAGTATTAATGATGTATGGACAAGATTGATATTTAAAAAATCATTTCCACTTTTACTCTCATCTTTGTCGGTTGTACTATATATGCGTCTTGACCAGATAATGCTGGGAAGTTTATCTTCAAGTAAGGAAGTTGGTTTGTTTTCTATTGTAAACAGGATTGGTGAGTCTTTATATTTTCTGCCGATTGCATTTGCAAACAGTAGCCTTCCTTCATTAGCACAAATTAGAGGCAACAAAGCCCTTCTTAATGAAAAAGTGATAGGTTATTTAAAAAAAATGCTTGCCCTATCTATAGGCTTGGCCATTTTTACAGCTGTAACCGGTCATTTGGCTATAATTTATGTTCTTGGAAAGGCTTATGAAGAAGCACTGAGAATTTTATATATTTATTCTTGGTGCATTATACCGGTATCCGTTGGACTTGTTTCTAATCAATATATCATACTCAACAATTCTGAAAAGATAATTTTTTACCGGACACTTCTTGGTTTAGCTTTGAATGTTTCGTTAAATTATTTTCTTATTCCAAAATATGGTGCTACAGGTGCAGCAATAGCTACATTCAGTTCTTATGTATTCATTGTATATATAACTAATATTTTTTTTAAAACATCGAGACAATTATTAACCTTGCAAATGAAAAGCATATTTTTTTTATTGCGTAATTAGTACTAAAAATTTGTTCTTTATTAAAAAGCATTCCGAACTGAAGATTTATAATTTTATGAGTTTTTTTAAAATTATCAAAAATATTATCACACACCCACTGAATAAAGAATTTAAAACGAAATCAATCCTGATTTTTATAAAGTGGCAATTGAACAATCTTTTAAATAAATTTCCGATTATATATTCGTTCACAGATAGATCTGAAATAATTATAGCGAAAGGGATGACTGGCGCTACAGGGAATCTTTATTGCGGCCTGCATGAATTCCATGATATGGCATTCCTTTTGCACTTTTTGAGAAAAGATGATTTGTTTGTTGACATAGGCGCAAATGTAGGAAGTTATACTGTATTATCTTCTGCGCATGTTGGCGCAAAAACTTTGGCCTTCGAACCTGTAAAAAAAACATTTTCTCTTCTTGAAAAGAATATAGATCTGAATGCTATTAGAGGTAGAGTTGAGGTAAGGAATATTGCCTTAGGTAGTAGCAAAGGTAGAATTCGATTTACTACGTCATTAGATACAATGAACCATGTAGCAATGGAAAACGATCTTGAATCGGAAGAAGTAGAGGTCGATAGGCTGGATCAGGTTCTGATTGATAGAAACCCGGTCTTAATGAAGATTGATGTAGAGGGATTTGAAACAGAGGTGCTTGCCGGTTCTCCCTTAGCACTTAAAAACGAAAGTCTCAAAGCTATAATTATCGAATTGAATGGCTCTGGAACTCGGTATGGTTATGATGAATTAAAAATTCACGAGACGCTTGTTACATGCGGATTCTCGCCGTACAGCTATGATCCTTTCAAAAGAACTATAAGCGAAGTAAAAAAAATTGGCTCTCACAATACAATATACATCCGGGACATTTTCGCTGTGGAACTGCGACTAAAATCTGCTGAAGTTGTTAGCATTCGGGGAGTCAAATTTTAATAAAGCGATTTAAAAAATCACTGGTTAGTATGATTGTTCTCGTTGTAAAAATATTGATCTCTAATTACAACAGATGAAAATTAGTATAATAACGGTAGCTTTTAATAGTGGGAATACAATTCGGCAAACAATTGAAAGTGTCTTGTCTCAAGTAAATATTGATAAAGAATATCTGATCATTGATGGAAAGTCGAAGGATTGTACAATAGAAATAGTTGATGAATATAAAAGCTACATTGCAAAAATCATAAGTGAACCAGACAGCGGGCTTTACGATGCAATGAATAAAGGCATTCAATTGGCAACGGGCGATGTAATTGGTATATTAAACTCTGATGATATTTTTTACGATTGTAACATCCTTAGTAAAGTTGCATCTATTTTTGAAGATGAAAGTATAGATTGCGTATATGGAAATATTATCTATTTTAAAGAAGATCCTGATATACCAGTGCGAATTTGGAAAACAAAACCTTATAGCAGGGGCTTTTTTTTGAAAGGAGAAGTTCCGCCACATCCTTCCTTATTTGTAAGAAAAAGGGTATATGACAAACTCGGGCTCTACAAGATAAATTATAAGATTGCAGCAGACCAGGAGTTTATGCTTAGAATGTTGATGAAGAATAACTGTAAGTCTTTCTTTTTAAATGAATTTTTTGTGAAGATGAGATTGGGGGGGGTAAGCACCAGGAACTTCAATAGTTTTATTATTTCTACCAGGGAAATTAAGCAGGCGTGGAACTCTAATGGATTTATCTATCCTTTTTGGTTATACCTTTTACGGCCCTGGAAGAAAATTGCACAGGTACTTAAAAAATAAAAACAAATACAAAGTAAGACATTGGTCCTTATCTGATAACATATGAAAGCAAAGGCTCTTATTTCCGGTGGCAACGGCTTTCTAGGTAAGTATATAACGCAATCATGGGTTAATAAAGGAAACGATGTATATATACTATCAAGACACCTTAATAACCAGCCAGGTTGTAATTGTCTGGTAGCGGATATTACCAATGAACTTGATCATCTTGATAATTATTCTTTTAGCACTGTTATTCACAATGCAGGGTTGGCCCATATTATCCCCAAAACTGGTGAACAGAAGCGAGAGTTTAACAAGGTTAATGTAATTGGAACACAGCATTTGCTTAACTATATCAGTAAACAAAAAGAGCCGCCTCAAAAACTGATATTTGTCAGCTCTGTGGCAGTATATGGAGTTGAATCAGGTGAAGCGATTGATGAAGACGCTCCTCTAAAGGCGATTTCACCTTATGCCGAAAGCAAAATTTTAGCAGAAGATCTTATCAGGGAATGGTCATTAAAAAACGGAGTTCAATACTATATCCTCAGGTTGCCCTTAATTGTTGGTGCACAGCCGCCTGGGAATCTTGGTGCTATGTTGTCTGCTATTGAAAGAGGTAAGTATGTAGGCATTAAGCAAAATATCGCAAAGAAAAGTTTTGTGCTTGCACAGGATGTTGCAGATTTTTCTACTCATCTATCCGGTCCTTCAGGTTGTTATAATTTAACAGATGGAACGCCTGCAACCTTTAACGCAATAGAACAGGCTATTTGTACGTCTGTAGATAAAAAAATATACATACAACTACCTAAACAGGTTCTAAAAACAGTTTGTAAGGCGGGGGATGTATTAAACAGATTGGGAATAAAATTTCCTGCGAACTCTTCACAATTTAATAAACTCGTTTCAAACCTTACATTTTCTGACAATAAGGCAAGGCAACTGATTAACTGGAACTCAAATTCCTGCCTGTCATTCATAGAAAATGGAGGGTTGTTGTTACAGTAAATCAAAGATCACAATGATTATACCTGATATTGAAGATTTTATAAAGACAAAAATTACTGGTAGAAGAAAAAGCCTGCTGCATGATGATTTGAATAATTTTCATTCCCTGGTTAATGAAAGAATTCAAGGAAAATCAGTGTTGGTAGTAGGTGGCGCAGGTACTATTGGTTCATCATTTATTAAAGCATTATTGCCTTATGCTCCGGCACGGCTGGTAGTGGTGGATACGAATGAAAATCAGTTAACAGAACTTGTAAGGGATTGCAGAAGCAGGCAGGATATATCGTTACCAGCCAATTTTAAAACATATCCCATTGATTTTGGCGACAAAGTTTTTAAAAAGATGTTTCTTCAGAATGCCCCGTTTGATATTGTGGCCAATTTTGCTGCACATAAACATGTACGCAGTGAAAAAGATATTTTTTCTATTGAGGCAATGATTGAGAACAATGTTATTAAGGCTAAAGGGTTGTTGGATTTGCTACTTGATTTTCCACCTCAACATTTTTTTTGCGTTTCTACAGATAAAGCAGCTAACCCTGTTAACATAATGGGTGCGAGCAAAAAATTAATGGAAGAAACCATATTGGCTTATTCTAACGAACTCAAAATAACTACGGCGAGGTTCGCAAATGTTGCTTTTTCTAATGGAAGCCTGCCTGCAGGATTTGTGGAAAGGGTTTTAAAGCAACAGCCTTTGTCATGCCCGTCTGATGTAAAACGGTTTTTTGTTTCGCCGCAGGAAGCAGGTGAAATTTGCCTGCTGGCCTGTATATTAGGAGATAGTGGAGATATTTTTTTCCCCAAGCTTGATGAAAATGATCTTGTAAATTTTGCAGATATTGCCCGCAATTTTGTTGCTTCTCTTGGTCTTGAAGCAGATGTATGTACTTCAGAAGATGAAGCAAGAACAAAAGCAAAGCAAATTGGTTCCAACGGAAAGTATCCGGTCTACTTTTTCCAGAGTGAGACATCAGGTGAAAAGTTGTTTGAAGAGTTTTATACCACTAATGAAGAAATAGTGTGGACCAGGTTTAACGCATTGGGTATTATTAAAAATGCACCACGCAGAAGCCGGCAGGAGTTAACAGGTATCATCAATGATATTGAAGCATTGTTTGTTTCAGCCACACATAAATCTGATGTTGTTGCCTTGCTAAATAAGCTGCTGCCAAATTTTCAACACCTTGAAACAGGAATTCACCTGGATCAAAAAATGTAATGCAGTATGTACCTCTTTATTAAAAGATGCTTTGATGTTGTAATTTCTTTGATCGCTTTGTTAATTCTTGCACCTTTATTAATACCTGTCGTTATTTTACTCAGGCTTACCGGTGAAGGCGAAATATTTTATTATCAAAAAAGAATTGGGCTGTATAATAAGTATTTCAATATTATTAAGTTTGCAACCATGCTGAAAAATAGCCCAAACATTGGTACAGGTATAATTACATTAAGAAATGATCCAAGGGTTACATTTATGGGCAAATTCCTGCGAAAGACGAAACTTAATGAACTTCCACAAATCCTGAATGTACTTAAGGGTGATATGAGCGTTGTAGGGCCAAGACCTCTGGTAGATAAAACATTTAACGCTTATCCAGAATATTTGCGGTCAAAGGTATATGAATCCAAGCCGGGCATTACCGGTATAGGCTCAGTAATTTTCAGGGATGAAGAAAAACTATTGTCAAAAACAACGATTCCCCCACATGAGTTTTACCAAATGCATATTGCACCTTATAAAGGTGAGCTGGAGCTTTGGTACAATCAACGAAAAAACTTCTTTATTGATCTCTCTATTGTATTTTTAACAGCCTGGCACATTTTATTCCCGGAAAGCAATCTTATCTACAAATTCTTTAAAGATCTTCCATCGCCGCCACCCATATTTGATGAAGTATTATTGTCATAAGTAACCAGGAAAATGACGAACTGAAATATTTCAACTGATGCACGGTATTGATAATACAGGTACCCCAAAGTACAAAGTACTTATTTTGGTTAACAGGCTTGTTTTAAGCGGCTGGGCAATAGACATTATTCCTATGGCACATCTTCTTTGTAAGAGCGAATTTTGTGTGCACGTTTTGTATGGGGAAAATGAAAAAAGCGAAATAGATGCATCATTCTTTTTTGATAAATATCCCGTAACCTATCGTCAAAAAATCAAGCCACTTGCCAGAAGTATCAATTTTATAAAAGACATCCGTTCATTTGTTCTTGTTTATAAGTATATACAACGGTTTAAACCGGATATTATTCACACACACGGTGCTAAAATTGGAATAATAGGTCGCATAGCCGCAAGATTGGCGCGGGTGAAAGTTGTTGTTCATACTTTTCATGGTAACCTTTTTCACAAGTATTACAATGCAGGTATTTCTGGTGCAATAAGAATTCTTGAGAGAGGGCTTGCTAAGATTACTACTTGTGTAATAGCCTTGAGCGCAAACCAGTGGCACGAACTGGTGAAAGTATTCAAAATTGCACCAGCAGAAAAAACTAAAATAATCCCTCTTGGCATAGATATACCTCACTATCTGGAAAATAGTGAACGAAAACGATTGGACTTTCGTAAGAAATATTTGTTGCCTTCAGAAATGATTGCAGTGGGTTTTATCGGAAGGATTTCTGCTGTAAAAAATCCATTGTTTTTTGCTAATGTGATAGCAAAAGTTATTGAAAGCGGAAATAATAATATTTGTTTTTTTTGGATTGGGGACGGAGAGTTAAAGGTGCAGGTGCAAAAGCTGTTAAGCAATTATTCAATTAAATGGAGCGAAAATAGTGAAGGCTTTAGCCGGGTTATTTTTACGTCCTGGGTTAAAGATGTTACCACTGTTATTCATGGGCTTGATGTTGTGTCGCTCACATCGGTGAATGAAGGAACACCACTTTGCTTGATTGAGGCACAGCTTTGTGGCAAACCTGTAATTGCATCAAATGTTGGAGGTGTGGCAGACATTATGATGGATACAGAAACGGGCTTTCTTATAAACAGTATGGACGTTGAAAGCTTTGCAGAAAAAATAATTCTTCTTGAAAAGAGTGATAGTTTAAGAACTGCTATGGGCGAAAAGGCATGTGAATTCGCTATTCAACAGTTTTCAAAGGATAGAGAAACACAACAGTTAATTGAACTGTTTAAGTCTTATTTGAGACTTGGAGTTGCTTAGGAGTACAAGGTCGTTTTAATTTGAACAAAAAATTAGTATAGCCTGATAAGCTATTAATATAAAAGATCGAATGTGTAAAAGCTTGCGGCCAATCTTGAAGAGGTGATTATGATGCAAGTGTACCCGTTATTTGCAAGACTTAATCAGAACACTTTAATTAGAATACAAGCCCGGTAAATATATCGGGCTTTGTCATAAATAAAAGCTGGCTTACCTGACCGATTGATCCGTGCGGTTACAGAAAAGATGATAATGAACACTTGTAAATGGCGATATATTAAACATTGATTAAATCAGCGGGCCATCAGTTAAAATAGTAATGCAAATAATTCCTTGGTCAATAATAAATATCAAAATTGCATTTATAAAGTAATCGGTTTTCCTTTTTAGCAGTAGGGTAGAAAAATAAGTATGGGAATTCTGCTTAACCAAAAAATGAATTCAATAGCATGAAAATATTAGTTACCGGCTCGGCAGGATTTATTGGTTTTCATCTGACTAACAGGCTGCTCGCCGATGGTCATGAGGTAGTAGGGATCGATAGTCTTAATCACTATTATGATGTGTATTTAAAAATTGACCGGTTGCAGCACCAGGGTATTGAACGCAGTGAGATTGCTTATAAGAGCCGTGTGAACAGCAACCTGCTTCCAAAGTATACTTTCCTGCAGTTAAACCTGGAAGATAAAGAGCCATTACTCCAGCTCTTTGAAAAAGAGCAATTTGACATTGTTATTAATCTTGCAGCCCAGGCTGGCGTGCGGTATAGCCTTACACATCCTGAAGCTTATATCAATAGCAATGTTGCCGGGTTTATGAGCTTGCTGGAATGCTGCCGTCACCATAAAATAAAGCACCTGGTTTTTGCCAGTAGCTCCAGTGTGTACGGGTTAAATAATCACCAGCCTTCATCTACTTCTGACAATACAGATCACCCCATCTCTTTATATGCGGCAACCAAAAAAAGTAATGAGCTAATGGCGCATACCTACAGCCATCTTTTTGGTTTGCCGGTTACCGGGTTAAGGTTCTTTACCGTTTATGGCCCGTGGGGAAGACCGGATATGGCTTTTTTTATTTTTACCAGGTCCATACTGGAAGGCAAACCCATCAAGCTTTTTAATGAGGGAAATATGCTGCGCGACTTTACCTATGTAGGAGATATCGTGGAGGGTGTGGTAAGGGTGATGGATCACATACCGGCTAAGAACCCTTCATGGTTTGCAGATGGAAGTGAAATCGCTTCGTCTACTGCACCTTATAAAATCTATAATATCGGCAACAACACCTCTGTTCGATTGTTTGATCTTGTAGCGGCAATCGAAAAAGAGCTCGGTATAAATGCAGTAAAAGAATTAATGCCCGTACAACCCGGAGATGTTACTGAAACATTTGCCAATGTAGATGAACTGATGCGGGATATTGGCTATAAACCTTCTACCTCTATTGAACAGGGGATAAAGAAATTTGTAAGCTGGTACAAGACTTATTATAAGATACCTTCTTCTTAGTTGCAATGCAGCCTTCAACATGAACAAAGAAACAGGAGCCATTATTGTAACACACTTTCCTTCTATTGCAAACGTTCAACTTTTGCTTGAAGTGGTTGTTCCGGCCTGTGCTTATTGCGTGATTGTTGATAATACGCCTGGTGCCAACACTCAACTCTCCCGCCTTGGTAAAGACTTTCCGGCGTTGGTTATCCTTGCTCAAAAAACAAATCTCGGTATTGCACGTGCACAAAATATCGGTGTACAATATTTATTCAGCAGGTGTAAGTATTTTGTATTCTTTGATCAGGATAGTTTGCCTGTAAAAAACATTATCAGTCATCTGTATAATGGATTTACATACCTGTTGCGCAATGGTTACCAGGCTGGTGCAGTAGGCCCGTTGGTCATTAATAAATCAACCGGCAAACCCTACAGCAAACCTGCCGGCAGTAAAAATTATATTGAAGATAAAGTAAGAGAAGTGCCTGTGCTAACCAGCTCCGGTACCTTCTTTAGCAGGGAGTCATGGGCGATGATCGGGCCAATGGAAGAAGCGCTCTTTATTGACGGAGTTGATCTTGAATGGTGCTGGCGTGGAAAATACTTTAACCGGCTGCGCTTTTTTATGCTGGAAGATATTTCCATCACGCATGAGGTGGGTACGCATAAGTCATTCGCCGGCATGTTTAGTATAAAAGCGCCTACACCTGAAAGATGTTATTATCTCTATCGTAATTATTTCTCCCTGGCTGGCCGTTCTTATGTGCCACTATACTGGAAGCTGTCAAGCGGCTGTAAATATGTAGTAAAGTTCTTCTTGTTTCCATTAGTGCTAAAGCCGGCTAAAAAATATATGCAACAAATGCTACGCGGCTTAAGAGATGGAATTAAACTGGTATTCACCAAAGGCAAACGCGTAAAGAGCCTTGAAGTAACCGGTAATTCATAATAAGATCCCCACCCATCAGGCCTATCTCTTTAACCTGAATCATAGGTTGTCTGTATAATTTCCTTCCGCATAAGCTCTGCTTTAAAATCCTATCCAACCTTCCATAATTTATTCCGCAGTCTTTTTTCTCCTTCATACAAAATCCATTATAGCAATAAACCTTTTGTAAAATGATTTGTAATTTATAGTATGAACGTTTTTACCATACGCGATCTGGAAAACCTCTCGGGTATAAAAGCGCATACCATCCGTATTTGGGAACAACGGTATTCCTTTCTTACTCCCCAACGTACTGATACCAACATTCGCTACTATAGTAACGATGAGTTAAAGACCATCCTTAACATTGCGTTGCTTAATAAGTTCGGCTACAAGATTTCACGTATTGATAAAATGAGTGGCGATGAGATCAGGGACAAAATATTATCCCTCTCACATATACTCGCACAACAGGAGCGCATTGTAAATGAACTGATACAATGTATGGTTGATCTTGACCTGGAAGAATTTGAAACGATCACGGATAACTATATAAAAGTATATGGGATTGAGAAGGCGATCACACAAATCATTTTTCCATTGCTTGAACGCATCGGCATTTTATGGATGAGCAACCATATCAATCCTGCACAGGAACATTTGATCAGTAATCTTATCCGTCAAAAATTAATGGTAGGGATTGAGTCGGCGCGGAGTTCTGTACAGGTAGATAAAACCCTCCTGCTTTTTCTGCCCGAAGGCGAGCATCATGAACTTGGGTTACTGTTTATTTATTATATGCTGAAGAACCGTGGAATTAAAGTTTTATATATCGGCGCCAATGCTCCTTTAAAAGACATCGCCTTTGTTGCCGGTGCCAAAAAAACAGATATGTTGTATACGCATCTCACCTCTGTTGCGCAAAACTTTAACCTGGAAAAATTCTTAACTACCTTAAGCAGCCGCATCGATCATATACCGGTAATTGTATCCGGCCATTTGGTACAATCGTACAAGAAAAAACTTCCACCTAATATTCAGTTGAAAACTTCTTTACAGGAAGTGATGGATTATATCGCCAGTATTTCATAAGTCTGGGTATTTTTTTCCCTTATCAGTTTTCCCATTTGTTTAATACATGGTGGGGTATTTCCTGATTTTTTTAATCATGAAAACGGCATGGGCGATCAACCGGCTTAAAATCAGGCTGTTGCCCGCGCTATACCTCTATATAACAAAGTTTTGCCAGCTTGGTTCAATTTGTGCTTGTGCTATTTCTAAGAAGAAAATTTTAAACAGAAGTATGATTTCAATGATATTTTTGTTTAATTTACACTACCAAATAATTAAACAATATGCCATGCAAACCTTTGAATTTAACCAAATGCTGCTCAACAATGCCGAATTCCTGAAACCATTTGCAGCCACCTTAACGCATGATAACGAAACCGCAAAAGACCTTTTTCAGGAAACACTCTACAAGGCTTTGGCCAACAAAGACAAGTACAGTGTAGGAACCAATATAAAGGCATGGCTTTATACAATCATGCGTAACATCTTTATCAACAACTATCGCCGCAAGGCAAAACAACATACCATTTTTGATAGCACGCCTAATGATTTTCTGCTAAACTATCATCAGACATTTACCAGCAATGCTGCTATCAGCAATATAAATATGAAGGAAGTGCATACCGCTATTTACAAGCTTCCTGAAATATTCAAGAACCCTTTTTTGCTATACTTTGATGGATATAAGTACAATGAAATATCAACAATGCTTAATGAACCGTTAGGTACAATTAAAAGCCGCATACACTTTGCGCGCAAATTGTTGAAAGCGCAGATAGACAGGTATTAGTATTATATTAAACATAAACAAGTAAACTGATAAGTGCCTGGTAAAGCAATAGTGATAGGATGTGGTTTTGCGAGTCTTTCGGCTGCGTGTTTTCTCGCAAAGGCAGGATGGAAAGTTACAGTGCTTGAAAAAAATGCTACGCCGGGCGGAAGGGCGAGACAATTCAAAGAATCCGGTTTTACTTTCGACATGGGGCCGAGTTGGTATTGGATGCCTGATGTGTTTGAGAAGTTCTTTAATGCTTTTGGAAAAAAGACGAGTGACTATTATTCTCTCAAGCGGCTTGATCCATCGTACCGGGTGTATCTTAAAGACGAAGCGATAGACATACCTGCAGATTATGAGTCGTTAAAAGAATTATTCGAACAACTGGAGCCAGAAAGTGGGGCAATGCTGGACAAGTTTTTACAGGAAGCTGCGTACAAGTATAAAACAGGGATACAAAAGTTAGTATATAAACCAGGCTTGTCTATAAAAGAGTTTGCAGATGTTGATTTGTTGAAAGGCCTGTTTAAACTGGATGTATTTAGCTCTATGAAACAGCATGTTGGAAAATATTTTCAGCACCCGTTCCTGCGTGAGTTGATGGAGTTCCCGGTATTATTTCTTGGTGCGTTACCAGAAAAAATTCCAGCCTTATACAGCCTGATGAACTATGCGGATATCATTGGTGGTACCTGGTATCCTGAAGGTGGAATGTATAGTATTGTGAAAGCGATGTATTCGCTGGCCTTGGAACAGGATGTAAAGTTTTGTTTTAACCAGGCTGTTACAGAAATAGAGGTTTCAAATGGCTTCGTAAAACGAGTGATAACAAATAATCCTGATGATAAATCACAGGACATGTTTGAAGCTGATATAGTAGTAGGCGGTGCAGATTATCATCATATAGAACAGCAGTTGTTACCTGCTTCATCGAGAACTTATTCGCCTTCTTATTGGGATAAAAGAGTAATGGCGCCTGGTTGTTTAATATATTATATAGGGTTAAATAAGAAATTGAATAACATTACGCACCACACTCTTTTTTTTGATGCATCTTTCAACACGCATGGGAGTGAGATTTACACAACAAAAGTATGGCCATCTGATCCTTTGTTTTATGTATGCGCTACCTCTGTCACTGATCCGTCGGTGGCGCCGGAAGGATGTGAAAACCTTTTTATATTAATTCCTGTCGCGGCAGGGCTTGCAGATGATACAGAAACATTACGTGAACATTATCTTATGAAGGTGATTACAAGAATGGAACATCATTTTAAACAAACAATACATCAGCATATCATCTATAAGAAAACCTTTGCGCACAGCAATTTTGTACATGAGTACAATGCGTTTAAAGGGAATGCTTATGGCCTTGCAAACACGCTGATGCAAACCGCATTATTAAAGCCGTCATGCAGAAGCAGGAAAGTAAAAAATCTTTTTTATACAGGTCAGTTAACGGTACCGGGTCCGGGTGTTCCTCCGAGCCTTATCAGTGGGGAAGTGGTGGCGAGAGAAGTGACCAAAGTATATATGTGACTGTAATAGTAAATGATTGACGATATGAAATAACAAATACAAAGTAGGGTTGTTATATAAAGTCGTGATAAAAACAGAACCTGATGATACACTTGTTTCATGAATTGAGTGAACAGTGCAGTAAAGCTACCACAAAGAAGTACAGCACCTCTTTTGCATCTTCCATAAGGTTGCTGCATAAAGACATGCAGGTGCATATTCACAATATTTATGGCTTTGTAAGATTTGCAGATGAAATTGTAGATACTTTTCATGGTTATGATAAGAAGGTTTTACTTTCAGAATTTAAGGACGATACTTACAAGGCAATTGAGCGGCGCATCAGTCTTAATCCGGTGCTCCACAGTTTTCAAATTACGGTGAACTATTACCAGATCGATCTTTCACTTGTCGATGCATTTCTTTACAGCATGGAGCTGGATCTTGAAAAAAGGATCTATGATTGCGATGAGTACAAAGAATATATTTATGGCAGTGCAGAAGTGGTTGGGCTGATGTGTCTGTATATATTTTGTGAAGGTAACAAACCGCTTTATCAGAAATTAAAACCTGCGGCAAGCAGCCTGGGCGCAGCCTTTCAAAAGGTGAATTTCTTGCGGGATATTAAGAATGATTATCAGCAACTCAATCGTATGTACTTCCCGGGTTGCGACTTTAAAAATTTTACACTTCAGGATAAGCTTGCCATTGAAAAGGATATACAGCGTGATTTTGATAATGCATATAAAGGAATTCTTCAACTGCCTGTAAAAGCACGGTTTGGTGTTTATGTAGCTTACAGGTATTACATTTCCCTTTTTAGTCGAATTAAGAAATTACAGCCACAAAGTATTCTTCATCAGCGCATACGTATACCGGATTATGGCAAGGCGCTTATTCTTGCAGAGGCAGGTATAAGAAACAGCTTTAATATGATATAACGGAAGATAAATAACCTGCCTGTTTCAGTAACTATCCCTTCCTGTATTAGCTGCTAATGCTTATTTTTATTGCATGGAACACGTGATACTTGTGAATGAATTTGATGAAGAAGTAGGGGCAATGGAGAAGATGAAGGCGCATGAAGTTGCAGCTTTACATCGGGCCTTTAGTGTTTTTATTTTTAATAATAATGGTGAAATGCTTTTGCAACAACGTGCAGCAAAAAAGTATCATAGTGCCGGGCTTTGGACCAATGCCTGTTGCAGTCATCCGAGACCCGGAGAAAACATTCAGCAGGCGGCAGAACGAAGGCTAAAAGAAGAGCTGGGATTTGAAACGGAATTAACCAAGATATTCGAATTTACTTATAAAGCAAGTTTTGATAATGGTCTTACAGAAAATGAATTTGACCACGTATTCATTGGCAGGTATGTTGGTAAAATAGTTCCCAACAAAGAAGAAGTGAGTGATTATTGCTTTAAAACAATGGATGAGATCGCCGTTACATTACAGTCGCACCCACATAAATACACCGCCTGGTTTCATATCGCTTTTGATAAAGTTTATAACTGGTGGAAGATAGCTCACCAGGCCGCTTAGTAATTTTCATACACATAACTTATAGGAATGTCCTCGCATAAAGCCATTATTATAGGAGCTGGTATTGCAGGATTGGCGACGGCTGTTAGGCTTTCAGTTCAAGGGTTTGAGGTGGATGTGTTTGAAAAAAATGCCTGTCCCGGCGGCAAACTTAACAGCATAAACATCAACGGTTTTCAATTTGATGCCGGCCCCAGTCTTTTTCTGCAGCCTTCCAATATAGAAGAGTTATTTTCCATCGCAAATGAAAAACTGGGTGATTACTTTCAGTATCAGTCCGTGCCGGTTGCTTGTGTTTATTTTTATGAAGATGGCACATGCATTACTGCTTATACCAACAAAACAGCATTGGTAAAGGAGCTGGAACAAAAGCTGGGAGAAGCTCCGGAATCAATAAAACATTATTTGGAAAATGCGGAGAAGCTTTATAAAAATGTGGGAAGCATCTTTCTAAATCATTCGTTGCATAAGCCATCAACACTTCTTCATGCACCCTGGAGAAAAGCGCTCGCTTCTGTAAAAGCAAAACATCTTTTTAATACGCTGCACCAGGTCAACCGCAGCAGTTTTGCAAACGAAAAAACTGTTCAGCTATTTAACCGCTATGCAACTTATAATGGCAGCAATCCTTATAAGGCGCCCGGTATGTTAAGCCTTATACCACACCTGGAATATAATGAGGGTGTTTTTTATCCTGCGGGAGGAATGATCAGCATTACCAATGCAATTTATCAGCTTGCTTTAAAGAAAGGGGTAAAGTTTCATTTTAACACGCCTGTAAAAGAGATCAGTGTAGTTGATCAAAAAGTGAGCGGTGTAATAGCTGGTGTCAATAATGTAAATGCAGATATTGTAGTGAGTAATATGGATGTTTATTTTACTTACAAACATCTGCTGAATAATAAAAAAAAGGCTGCAAAATTATTAAAGCAGGAGAGAAGCAGCAGTGCGCTGATCTTTTATTGGGGCATTAAAAAAACATTCCCGGAGTTGGATTTGCATAACATCTTTTTTACTGCTGATTATGAGGCTGAGTTTGATCATCTCTTTAATAAACAAACGTTGTATTATGATCCCACTGTTTATATCAACATTACCGCGAAGTATGAACCGGGGATTCATGCGCCTGAAGGAAAGGAGAACTGGTTTGTAATGATTAATGCTCCTTCAAACAATGGCCAGGATTGGGATGAATTGAAACTACTGGCAAGAAATTTTATTATTGCCAAGTTAAACAGGTTGTTGAAAACAGATATAGAAAACCTGGTTGAAGCAGAAGCTGTACTTGATCCGGTAGCGATTGAAAACAACACCTCTTCCTACATGGGTGCTTTATATGGCACCAGTTCCAACTCGCGCAATGCTGCCTTTTTACGTCATCCCAATTTTTCAAAAGAGATAAAAGGTTTGTACTTTGCCGGCGGCAGTGTACATCCCGGAGGCGGCATCCCTTTGTGTTTAAAAAGCGCCGGAATTGTAAGTGATATTATTGCCTCGGATAAAAAGAAATGAGCAGCAACAAAACATCAAGGAAAGAAAGCATTGCATTAGGCATCGCATTACTATTTCATACCTGCGGGCTGGCGGGTATGCTGTTTACAGCACATAAAGAATGGTTCATTAAAAGCACTCCTGTAACCTTAGTGCTGATGTTTTTATTAGTGCTTTGGGTGCAGGAAAAAAAGAGCCTCTTTTTTTGGATATACCTGCTTATAGCTTTCTCGATTGGGTTATTCGCAGAAATGGCAGGCGTGCATACCGGTGTGCTTTTTGGTGATTATAGTTACGGCACAGTGTTAGGCCCGGGTTTCGCCGGTGTACCCTTGCTGATAGGTATCAACTGGTTTCTGGTAACATATGGTGCTGCTTCTATTATGCAAAGAGCAGATGCATGGACAAAGCGTAAGTATGAAGAAGCCGGTATAAAAATATCAACCCGCCTTAGTTATTTTTCTTATATCGCAGATGCTGCATTACTGGCTACTTTTTTTGATTGGCTAATGGAGCCGGTTGCAGCAAAACTTGGTTTCTGGCAATGGAAAGACGATGTTGTTCCCCCATACAATTACTTATGCTGGTACCTCCTTAGCTTCCTGCTGATGATTATTCTCAAAGCGCTGAAACCTTTTGCCCCCAACCTTTTTGCGTTACATTTGTTTATCATTCAGGCATTATTTTTTCTTGCACTAAGAACTTTTTTATGAGCTGGATTATCTATCCTCTTATCGCTGTTGGCACCTTCCTTTTAATGGAAGGTATTACCTGGCTCACACATAAATATGTGATGCATGGATTTCTCTGGTACCTGCACGAAGATCATCATAAAAAAGGCGCCGGTTTCTTTGAAAAAAATGATTGGTTCTTTGTGATCTTCGCCATTCCCAGTATGCTATCTATTATGATTGGTACTACCTGTCATCTTTGGTGGCTGGCAAGTATAGGAGCGGGAGTTGCGATGTATGGTGCAGCTTATTTCCTGGTACACGATATCATTATTCATCAGCGTTTCAAGTTCTTTTCCAGAAGTAATAACAGGTATGTAAAAGCAATAAGATGGGCGCATAAAATGCATCATAAATATTTGGAAAAAGAAGATGGAGAAAGTTTCGGTATGCTGCTCGTGGCTAAAAAATATTGGGACAAAGTGAAACGGGATGAGAAAATGCAAAAGCGGGATAATTCAACATCAACAGTCGCTAACAGATAACCGGGATTAGTAATAAGTGAAAGAGGAAAAATGAAAAGTTTGGCAATCATAAGAAGCATTCTAATGCTATAGTTACAATAATAACATCGCACAGGGTATTACAGATTTCCAGAGCCTATGTTTGAGCAATCTTCAACTTTTACAAACAATCAGCAATTTGATTATATCATTACAGGTGCCGGTTGCGCGGGTCTTAGTCTTCTTATGCGCATCCTGCAACATCCTTACTTAAGTACTAAAAAAGTATTGGTGATTGAATCCGATGAAAAGAACAGGAACGATCGGACCTGGTGTTTTTGGGAAACCTCGCCGGGGCCATTCGAGTCAATCGTAAATCATAGATGGAACCAGATTGATTTTTATTCAAGCAGCTTTTCAAGACGTTTTGAAATTGAGCCTTACTCATATAAAATGATACGAGGTGCAGATTTTTACGCTTATGTAATTAATAAAGCGAAGCAAAACCCGAGTATCTTTTTTCTTAAAGCAAAGGTAGAAGCGGTGGGCAACGAAGGTCACCAGGCTTTTGCTGTTTGCAACCAGCAACGGTATTATGCGCAGTATGTATTCAACAGCATCTTGTTTGAAGATATAAGTCAATACCCGCTTAAAGAAGGTGGCTTCTATTATTTGCTTCAGCATTTTAAAGGGTGGGTAATTGAAACTACCGCTGATTGCTTTAACCCGGATGCCGCTACTTTTATGGACTTCCGCGTACCGCAAACAGAAGGCACCACCTTTGCGTATGTGTTGCCCGTAACTGCAAACAAAGCACTGGTGGAATATACCTTGTTTTCTCCTGCATTACTTGCTACAGAGGCTTATGATAAAGGCTTGCGCAATTATATCAGTGATTTTTTAAAAATTGATGATTATAAAATCTGTGAGGAAGAGTTCGGGGTAATTCCCATGACCAATTTTCCTTTTCAAAAAGGAGAAGGCAACGTTGTGAACATTGGTACTGCAGGCGGACAAACAAAAGGCAGTAGCGGATTCACTTTTCATTTTATACAAAAACATAGTGATGAGCTTATTCAGGCGCTCCTTAATCACCGTGACCCGCATATTAAAAAAACGCTTACACAAAAGCGATTTGATTTATATGATAGTACACTGCTGCAGATACTAACCCAAAAGAAATCATCCGGCGATAAAATATTTACAGACCTGTTTAGCAGTAACAAAGCGCAGGATGTGTTACGTTTCCTCGATAATGAAACCTCGGTAAGTGAAGAGCTGAAGATCATGTCTGCCGTATCTTCCGCCGTATTTATTCCCGCAGCCTTTAAAGAGATGTTTAAAGGTATATAAAACGATAGCATTTAGAAACCTTCTGCGCTGCCACTCGTAGTTAGATCAGGATAGTCAGTGATGCATGACTAATAATAAACTTATGCAGAGACGAATTCTGCCCACGGGCATTGACTTTTAATAATCCATCTTTTGTATTTAACCCTGAAAAGCTTTGTATGTCTGGTGGCTCAATCTTTCTTCTACAATATCATCTATCAGCTTAAAAAGCACTGAAATACAGCTTAATCTTTTGGGTGTTCATAAGTCATGTTTATCCGGGATATACATTTGCCGCTCAACTCAAAAAACTTAAAAAAGTATCAAATGAAAAAATCCCTTCTTTTCGTATTGCTGTTAACAGCAACCGTGTCAGCTTTCTCCCAGGATGATGAACAAAAAACTTTCAAATTCGGTTTGGGAACTTCTCTATCGCTTCCTGTTGGAGATTTAAAAACCGGTACAAAGTATGGCGTTGGTTTTGAATTACAGGCCGATTACAATTTTTCCGAACATCTTAGTGCTTTCTTACAATCCGGGGTGGACGTGTTTAAGACAGATTCTTATTACGATGGAGACAATTTATTAAATGTGCCCATTATTGTAGGGCCACGTTTAAAAGCCAATGGCTTTTTTGTTGGCGCAGGCGTTGGATATGGTTTATGGAATAGCAGCGGCGGCTCTTCCAATGGCTTTCTTTACAGTCCGCAATTAGGGTATGAAGTGGAGCACTACCAGTTTCTGGCACACTATACAAGTACATCTGTAAAAGATGGCTCACTTTCTTATTTTGGAATAAAAGTATTCCGTACGTTTTAAAAATATAATTAATAGCGAGTTGAAAAAAAGAACCTGCACGGATAATTACCGGCAGGTTCTTTTTTTGTAATATGCCAAGGCTTGTAAATATGTTGCTGCAAGCTGAATTGAGCGTTTTATTTTAATTTGGTTAAAGCCATGCTGGTAACGTTTTCAATAACCCAAGGCTTAAGCCTTGGATTAAAAACTAAGTTGAACAACCGGCTTTAGCCATAGCACATCAATGCTTTCCTGGTAGTAATAACGCTAAAAATCTTATGTTAGATAAACCATTACAGCAAATCTTTACCCATCAGATATTCTGCAATCTGAACAGCATTGGTAGCAGCGCCTTTTCTCAGGTTATCGCTTACAATCCACATGTTCAATGTTTTTGGCTGTGTCTCATCCCTGCGAAGCCTGCCTACAAATACCTCATCTCTTTCATGCGCCCATAAAGGCATCGGGTATAACTGTTGCGATGGATCATCCTGTAATACAACACCCGGCGCTTCGCTTAATAAACGCTTTACTTCATTCAGGTCAAAATCATTTTCAAACTCCACATTCACACTTTCGCTGTGGCCGCCAACAACAGGTATACGAACGGTAGTAGCCGTTACCCGGATGCTGTCATCACGCATAATCTTTGTTGTTTCTTTTACCATCTTCATCTCTTCCTTGGTATAACCGTTTTCCAGGAAAACATCAATCTGCGGAATAACGTTAAGGTCAATCTGGTATTTGTAAGCCATTTCACCTTCAGCGCCCTTGCGCTCGTTAAACAACTGGTCAACAGCTTTCTTGCCGGTGCCGGTAACGCTCTGGTAAGTGCTTACTACTATACGGTTGATCTTGTATTTTTTATGCAGCGGGTTTAATGCCACCACCATTTGTATGGTGCTGCAATTTGGGTTGGCGATAATTTTATCTTCTGCGGTTAATGCATCTGCATTCAGTTCGGGAACCACCAGTTTTTTAGATGGGTCCATGCGCCATGCGCTGGAGTTGTCAATAACGGTAATGCCTGCTGCCGCAAACTTTGGCGCCCATTCCAACGATGTACTTCCACCGGCAGAAAAGATGGCCACGTTAGGACGTGCAGCAATGCCATCATCCATGCTTACCACTTTATATTTGTTTCCCTTAAACTCAACTTCCTTACCTACTGATCTTTCACTTGCTACCGGTATCAATTCTGTTACTGGAAAATTTCTTTCTGCCAGTACCTGTAACATTTTTGAGCCAACTAAACCTGTAGCTCCTACAACTGCTACTTTCATGTTGTTCCTCCTTTTATCGCCGTTTTGTGCGGCTGTTGTTTTGATTGTTGATATGTATGATTAAAATTTCTTTTCATTGACCCTGCAACCGGATTACTATCAGCATCGTTGCGTCGCACTCTTGTACGTTCTCATCATTCTTCACCAGGGCTTATCGCAACAAAAAAGCCTTCCCTGTAAGGAGAAGGCTCTTGTAAGTATGTTGCAGCATATGCGAACTTAAGCGACTTCTCCCGGAGAGATGTGTTTCTTAATGTTCTTTATTTGCTTCATGAATTTTGTCATTGCGGCTGCGAATGTAATCCGCAAAGTTTATTGTGCCAAAAAATATTTTGGTAGAAAAAGCGGCTAGAAGTTAAGTAATTCAACAATGGCTTCCAGGTATTGCTTGTCGGTGGCATCAAACTCATCCAATGCAATGCTGTCTACATCAAGCACCGCCACTACTTCGTTATTACGAATTACCGGTACCACAATTTCGCTTTTGGATAAGCTGCTGCAGGCAATATGTCCAGGGAACTGTTCCACATCAGGAACGATTAGCGTTTCCGCCTTTGCCCAACTGGTGCCACATACTCCTCTGCCCTTGCGGATGCGTGTGCAGGCTACCGGTCCCTGGAAAGGTCCTAATACCAACTGGTCTTCTTTAACCAGGTAAAAGCCCACCCAAAGCCATCCGAATTGTTCTTTTAATGCAGCCGTTACATTGGCGAGATTGGCAACAAGATCCGGTTCTCCATCCAGCAATCCTTTGATCTGTGGAAAGAGCGTCTCGTACTGTTCTTCCTTTGTGCCCTGTGCAATTGATAAGTCTTCAGCCATCACCTAAAAATTTGAGCGACAAAGATAAAACCTAATTCAGGTATCATACACGCACCGTGCACTTGCGACTGATAACAGCTTGTTAATGTATGAAAGAATGCTTGGGTAAGTGTACCTGCAACCGGCCGCCTGCAACTTGCAACTATTCTTAAAATATACTTTCCAACTCCTTTAAATGATACACTGTATGCGTTGGTTTTATCTCCGTCGTAACGTTCAGGTGATTCACAAATATTGCTGCAAGACCGGCGCTCATTGCTCCCTGTATATCCGCATCAAGGTTGTCTCCAATCATAATGCTTTCATTTTTGGATGCCCTGGCTTCTCTTAAGGCAAACTCAAAAATCTCTTTCGCAGGTTTAATGCTGTTACTTCTTTCAGAAGTAATCACTTCAACAAAATAATGATGCAGGTTACTATTGCGCAACTTGCTCTGTTGAACCAGTTCAAAACCATTGGTAATAAGGTGAAGTATGTAGCCTTTACCGGTGAGGTATTCGAGTATTTCAGTAGTATAAGGAAACAGGTTTGTTTTAAAGGGCAAACACTCCAGGAACTGCAAAGACATCATCCTGGACAGCGGTTCGTCAGCAATCTTAAAGTCAAGCAGGCTTAGCCACATGCGTTTCCAGCGAAGCTCTTCCTGCCTGATAAATCCTTTGGTATACCTGTCCCACAAACGTTCATTATGATAACTGTAGCGGGAAAAGAAACTGTCAAAATCTGCAATGCCTTTGGTGCGCAATGCATTTAATTCATAAAGATCCATCAGTGTTTCACGCGCATTCAGCTCAAAATCCCACAGTGTATGATCAAGGTCAAAAAAAATATGTTTGTATGCGGATAATGCTGCTGCGTTTATCAGGCTTTCTTTTTCCATCAATATCAATTATACAATTGCAAGTTAGGAAATGTATGTTTGTGATCATTTTAATCATTGTATTAAGGTTATGAATATTGTTATTACAGGAGCATCAAAAGGGTTGGGAAAAGCCATTGCGAAAAAGTTTGCAGCCGCCGGACATACGCTTTTTTTGTGCAGCAGAAACGGGATGGATTTGTATAAACTCGTAGAAGAATTGTTGGCTGAATATCCTGGTTGTGCAGTGAAAGCAAAGCCGGCAGACATGGGTATAAAAGACGAAGTTATTGAATTTGCAAACTGGTGCCTGCAGCATGGAGCGCCTGGTATTGTTGTGAATAATGCCGGCCAGTTTATTCCGGGAAGCGTGTATAATGAAGAGGACGGTGTGCTGGAAAAAATGATGAATGTAAACCTCTTCAGCGCTTATCATTTAACACGGGCCTTATTACCCGCGATGATGCAGGAAAAAAACGGCCACATTTTTAATATGTGCTCTATCGCATCATTGAAAGCTTATGCCAATGGAGGTGCTTATAGCATCAGTAAGTTTGCACTGGCTGGTTTTAGTAAAAATCTTCGTGAAGAAATGAAGCCGCATAACATAAAAGTAACTGCTATATACCCCGGGGCTGCTTATACTGATAGCTGGTCGGGCAGCGGTGTTGATCCCAACCGTATTATGGAAGCAAATGATATTGCTGAAATGGTATACGCCTGTTCTTTATTATCTGCACAGGCATGTGTAGAAGATATTGTATTAAGACCGCAGTTGGGTGATCTGTAAGGCATACAAATGTTACAAATGTTTTAATACTGCAAGCACTTCCTCTTTTCTTCTTCTGGAGACTTCCACAATTGAATTGTCTTTCATAATAAGACCACATTCATTTTTATAACTCACTACATGTGCGCAGTTGATCATATGTGATTTGTGGATGCGCAAAAAACCATGACTGATGAGCAGTTCCTCGTATTCCTTTAATGTTTTTGATGTTAGCAGAGGTTTGCGGTTAAGGAAGAAAAAATTGGTGTAGTTGCCTTCTCCTTCAAGACGAATGATGTCTTCGGGTAAGAGAAAGAAAGTGCCTTCTGTAGTAGACACTGCAAGCCTGAAATCTTTTTTCTGTGACTGAAGGTTGTGAAGAAAATTGTGATAGAGTGCTTTCCTGTCGTGGTGAAACTCCCGCTTATGTAAAAAAGTGTTGATGGCATTTCTCAGTTCATCTGCATCAATGGGTTTTAGCAGGTAATCCAGCGCACTAAATCTTATAGCCTGCACCGCATACTGATCATGGGCCGTGGTAAAAATAATTTCAAAGTTGATAGCAGGCAGTTGTTTCAATAATTCAAAGCCGTTAATCACGGGCATTTGTATATCAAGAAACACCAGGTCTGGCTGAAGATGATTGATGAGGTTGATAACCGCGTGAATGTTGTTTGCATTGGTGGTTTGCAGCGTAGAAATTTCAGGCACATACCGCTGCAGCATAAGCTGCATGGTATTTATAGCAGACGGCTCATCATCTATAATCAATGCCTTTATCATACAACTAATTTAAACATCATTTATCAGCTAACCCATTTTTTTAAACAGATCTGCTGGTTAAACCCTGATAGTAAACTGGTAACAAAGAAAACCTTTTTAAGATGCCGCATGCATGATAAGTTTCACAGAAGTGCCGAGGATTTTTCCCTCAACATCTTTAATATCGGAGATGGAAACTTCAAAGGTTTGCTGGTAATGTTTTTTGAGTATCTCCAGCCGGTCCAGCACCAGTGAAATTCCTTTGGATTTGTGGTTGTCATTATTTACCGGTGATTTTTTCAGCCTGGCAGAAGCTTCTCTTCCAATACCATTATCCTTGATCGTGCAGATAATCAGTTCGTCATCCTTAATCATAAAATCGATGGTGATTTCTTTTGGTCCGCGCTTGGGAATAAGCCCGTGCCAGATGGCATTTTCCACAAAGGGTTGCAGCATCATGGGCGGTATTTTTATTTCCGATGGGTCAATATCATCACTAAACCTTACGCTGTAATTAAACTGTTCATTAAACCGTAATTGTTCCAGTTGCAGGTACAGGTTCAGCATCTCAATTTCCTTTTCCAGAGAGATAAAATTCTGGTCGCAATGGTGCAGTATTTCTCTTTGCAAACGGGAGAATTTAGACAGGTATTTATTTGCTTCGTCACTATCCCCTGTTAAAATATATTGCTGTACAGAATTAAGTGCATTAAAGATAAAGTGGGGGTTCATCTGGCTGCGCAAAGCTGTTAACTGAGAAGTTACAAGATCTCTGTTAAGCTTGATCACCTCAATCTCCTTTTCATGTGCCTGTTGTTCTGCCCTTACCTTGTCAATTTTATCTGCGCATAAAGATGCAATGGTAGTAAGTATCTGCAAATGTCTTTCCGTATAAAAATCCTTTGCTGAGTTTTCACTGTCTATTACCCCGATAGCCTGTCCGTTATTAATGATGGGCACAGCTATTTCAGACAACCTTCGCTCATCATCTACAATATAACGATCATCAAGTGAGGTGTTATTGATGATCTCTGCTTTGCGTGTAAGCGCAACTGTTCCTACAATACCTTTTCCCACTGGTATCTCAATAGGATTAAGAATGGTATTGGTTTCCACGGTCTTAGGCCCCCATGCTGCTTTTTGTATCAGCACATTTCGCTCTTCATCTTTTAAATAAATTACGCAATCTTCAAAGCCAAGATGTGAGATACAGTTTTTAGCAATATCCCATAAAATATCATCCATATTCTTTTGGTCAGAAATGGACGTTGCAAAATAATTGATCACCTGTTCAATCTCCAGTTGATATTCATAACTCATGGCCCGCAGCTTCTGCATTTCAGTTTTTTGCGCCTCAATATTCCTGATGGTTCGTACCCTGCGCTTTAGCAGGTAGAACACCAGCATCGCCGCCACAAGCACCGTTAAAGAGATAAACCACCAGCGTTTCCAGAATGGGGGATATATCTCAAACAAAAGCCTGGCAGGACTTGTCCATACATTGTTACCGGCAGATGCTTTTACTTCAAACGCATAATTACCTGCAGGAAGGTTATGATAAATGGCACTGCTTTCATTGCCTGCATCAATCCATACAGAATCAATGCCTGATAGCCTGTACAAGTAGTGAACGTCTTCCGGGTTAGACAGATGAACCGCTGTGTAATTAATGGAAAGGTTGTTATTGCGTGCATTAAAATTGAGCTTTCCTTTTAGCGCAGAATCCATGCCATTGCCTAAATAAAAACTGCTGTCAGCACTTTGCACCCCGGTAATGTAAAGCTGAATTTGTGCCGTGTTTGTTTCATTGGTGATGTTAAAGTTTACCAGGCCGTTAGAAGATGCTGCCCAGATGGTTCCTGTTTTATCCTGCAATAAAGAGATGTGCTGGTAATCTTTGTTGATATAACCATCTTCCGCATTGTAAAAAGTTACCAGGTAACGTTTACTGTTTCCCTGGTGCGAAAGTCTTGTTAAGCCGTCATAAGATGCTGCCCAAATATTGTCATCATCATCAACTAGTAATGCCAGAAAAATATCTGATCTTAATTCGTTGCGTGCAGTAAATACTTCCAGTAGTTCCAATTCATTTTTCCTGTTGAACATGCACTGCAAAAGGCCATGCCCAAGAGTACTTATCCAAACATTTCCTTGTTTATCCTGCTGCATGCCGGTAATGCTTGGCGTAATGTTTTCCAACTTCTTAATTGAGGCCGGGTACAATGAATCTTTGTAAAAATGAAGAAGTCCGCGGTTGCTTCCAAACCATAAGGTTTTGTCAGGGGCTTCAATGCCTGTTTTAAATATGGTATAGTTGTTACGTGGATAAGAGAAAAAATAGTTGGTGAACTTTGGCTGATGGTCATTCTCGTTATAACTGATGCGTGTAACCCCCCGGTCGCCACCCGTGTATAGACCGCTGGATGTAGAAAGGAAGAACAGGTTTGTGTTATCTCTCAGCCCCTGGTGAATTGTATAGTTTTGCAGGTTCCCGTTTCTTAATAAGGTAAGACCTTCATAGCCTGTAGAAAACCAGATACCTTCTTTTGCTTCGAAAATATCAAAGACTTCGGCATTCTTTACCACGGTTGCGTTTTGTAGCAAAGGCTCCGCTTTTTCTTTATTGAAACGATAAATCCTTCCCCTGTTACTGCCCAATAACAGGCTGCCATCCTTTAACTGACTTATACTGTAGAGTTCCTGCAACTGCGGGTATTCTTTTGCTGTGAACAGGTTAAAGTGCTTTGGTTGTAAAAGCTCTAACCCCTGATTGGTAGCAACCCAAAAGTTATTTTCATTATCTGTACAAAAGCCTTTTACCCACTTGTTCTCAAAGCCTGGAATAGTACTTATATACTGCGCGGCATTGTTACCCGGCGAAAATTCCTGTATGCTTTTCGCATTCACATAATAAATGCGGTTATGTGCTTTGGCGACCGCAACACCTGTATGTCCGGCATCTTCCAGTGAAGTATATTGATGCCTGATGCAGCGATGCAGTCCCGTTAGTGAAGTAGTAAAATATAACGAATCGTGACCGTGATAGTACATGCTGCTAACATAGTCTTTAATATCTCCGTTATTATTCCATACAGATTGAAAACGATTGAAGTCATAGTAATACAAATGATCATTGGTGGAGATGTACAGGTAATTTTTTTCAGTAACAGTAATGGCCCTTACGTCTTCTGTAATACCTGATGTATTCCAGTTCTTTAAAAGATGTGTGGTAAGTGACAGTACACTTCCTTTAAGCATGTTGCTGGTTTCGTCGGGTGAAAACGAAACAGGTCCTGCCGCTGTGCCAAGCCACATATTCTCATTCTGGTCAAAGTAAACACTGTAAATAGTTGTTTGATCTTCCTTGAAATTTATATAGGTGAGATTATTGTGCCGGCTCCAGAACAAACCTTTTTCAGATGCGATCCATTTGATCTTGTTACTTCCTTCGGTAATATTATAAACAGACCCTATTGGTTGGCTGCCGGTAAATAAGAAGTTGGTAAAACGATAGCCATCATAACGGGAGCAACCCAGCTTATGGCCAATCCATAACCAGTGTTCAGAATCCTGCATTACAGAATTGATATCTGCAGACGCTAGTCCATCTCTTGTGCCAAATGTTTTTGCTGTATAGGCGCCCCTGAATTGCCCGGCGCTGGGTAAACTCCATAGCAATAGTATCACAAGCTGTATCAACAGAAAAAAATTGCGCGGAGTAGTTCTTTTCAAGGTATGCATAAAAGGTTGACAGAAAATTACTAAAATTTATATTGCCGTTTTCCTTAGTTATTTTTTGCTTGCCCAATGGATGGAATTGTTTAGCAAACGGCGGTTTAGTGCATTGGCAATTCATTGTATTGTTTAATATGAAAACAGTAAGCATGTTAATCAACCGGAATTTTCTAACCGGCAGGCTTTTAGAAGGTCCGGTTTCTGGCTAATAGACTATTCATTATCTTCGCCGCATGGAACAACTAGTGCAACAGATTGAGGAACTGAAACAGGAAATCAATGCTTATGAAGCCGATGGTGCTGATGGTGCCGAAGCTTTTCGTATAAAATACCTGGGTACAAAAGGGATTGTGAAGAACATCATGGGTGAGATGAAGAATGTACCTAATGACCAGAAGAAGGCATTCGGGCTGTTGGTAAATGAGTTTAAACAAGTTGCTGAAACAAAATATGAAACGCTGAAGGCTGCTGCCGGCAGTGATGAAACTTCTGCATCAAATATAGATTTAAGCCTTCCCGGCACGCCGGTAACCGTTGGCTCCCGCCATCCTTTAAGTTTGGTACGCAACCAGATTGTAACTATTTTTAAAAGGCTTGGTTTTGCAGTAGCTGAAGGGCCGGAAATAGAAGATGACTGGCACAACTTCGGCGCTATGAACCTGCCGGAAGACCATCCTGCGAGAGATATGCAGGATACCTTTTATATCAATCAGAATCCTGCCTGGCTATTGCGTACGCATACCAGCAGTGTGCAGGCAAGGATAATGGAAAAACAAAAGCCGCCAATTCGTGTGATATGTCCGGGAAGGGTGTATAGAAATGAAACGATCAGCGCAAGGGCGCATTGCTTCTTTCACCAGGTTGAAGGTTTATATGTTGATGAACATGTAAGCTTTGCAGATTTGAAACAAACGCTTTATTTTTTTGTACAGGAAATGTTTGGGAAAGACGTGAAAGTACGTTTCCGCCCATCTTATTTTCCTTTTACAGAACCAAGTGCAGAGATGGATATCAGTTGCCTGATTTGCGGTGGCGATGGTTGTGCAGTTTGTAAGCATACCGGTTGGGTAGAAATATTAGGCAGTGGCATGGTGCATCCTAAAGTGCTGGAAAACTTTGGTATTGATAGTAACAAATACACCGGCTTTGCCTTTGGTATGGGAGTTGAACGTATCACGCAATTAAAATACCAGGTAAATGATCTTCGCCTGTATTCACAAAATGATGTGCGGTTCCTGAAACAATTTACAGGGGCTGTATAGAAGTATGCTTAAGAGCAAAAGCCGGTAACCAATGTTGCCGGCTTTTTTATTATACCCTTTAGAAAGTGTTAACGACTCCTTATCCATCCGCAACTTACTTTCGCTTTTATTTCAAAAAAATACTACCATATGACTTTCTTAAAGTACCCATTAGCAGCGGTGTTGGCGGGCATTTGCTCCTTCGCAGGTGCGCAGGATAACCTCGTAAATTCTTTAAGTAAAAACAGCAGCGACAGCGCCAAATCAAAATTTGTTTTTACGCCGGTGATCAACATTGAAAGAACTTCCGTTAAGAACCAGGGAAGCAGCGGCACCTGCTGGAGTTATTCTGGTAACTCTTTTCTTGAATCAGAAATGATTCATAGCGGAAAACAACCTGTTGAACTTAGCGAAATATATACAGCCCGTTGTGTATACATTGAAAAGGCAAAGAACTATGTAAAAATGCATGGCGCAGTTAGCTGGGGCGATGGTGGCGAATTGCATGATGTGATCAATATATACAAGACTTATGGCGCCATACCAAGAACTGTTTATTCAGGGTTGAATTATGGAACATCCATTAACAGGTTTGGCGAAATGCAGGACGCCTTAAAAGGTATGCTTGATGGTATTATTAAAAACTCCAACGGAAAACTTACACCTAACTGGATTGTTGCATTTACGGCGGCATTGGATAGTTACCTGGGTAAAGTGCCCGAGAAGTTTGAGTATAACGGCAAGACATATACACCGCAAACCTTTGCCAGTGAAGTGGTAGGGTTAAATGCAACGGATTATGTGGAAATGACTTCTCTTACAGATCAACCTTATTACCAGAAAGTGTTTTTGCCTGTGCCGGATAACTGGAGCTTTGATTATGCTTACAACATCCCCTTTGCAGACATTACCAACGTAATTGATAATGCATTAAAAAGCGGCTACTCTATTGGCTGGGCCGCAGATGTTAGCGAAAAATATTTTAGCTGGAAGAATGGTGTTGCTTATGTGCCTGAGAAGGAATATGATGACATGAGCGAAGAAGAACGAAAAGCAATGTTTGACGGACCTAAACCCGAAAAGAGTATCACACCTGAACTAAGACAGGAAGGGCTTGATAATTATGCTACCACAGATGATCATGGAATGCAGATTGTCGGGCTTGCAAAAGATCAGCAAGGCCGGGAATATTATATCGTGAAAAACTCCTGGGGTGAAAAGAATGATTACAAAGGCTACCTGTATGTTACCAAAAATTATGTGCGTTATAAAACAACAGGGTTAATGGTGAACAGGAGTGCGATACCCAAATCAGTAAAGCTGAATTCCTGATCCATGGATGTATTCAAATCATAGTTGAGAAGCCGGGGGATAACCCTGGCTTTTTTATTGAACTGAACTGTACGGCTACTATCCAACATTCTTGCGTCGCACACTTGTACGTTCTGTACGCTGGTTATCATGCTGCAAGCCTTTTATGAATGTGTAACGCTACGCATAATGAGTTCGTTTACATGTTGTCATCTTTTCCAAAAAGTTTATGGTATAAAGTCTTGCCGGGCAGCTTAATCATATCTCCGGGCTGCATGTTGTCAAGCGTAATTTGTTCAATGCGGTAACGTATCAATCGCAACGTTGGAAAGCCAACACCTGCAGTCATTTTTCTTACCTGCCTGTTCTTACCTTCTTTAAGTATAAGCTTTATCCATGGTGCGGGGATATTGGCCCTGTAACGTATAGGTGGAACTCTTGCTGCTACAACCGGGGCTTCTTCAAAACGGCCGGCAACAGCTTTTTGTGTATGATACTTCTTGCCATCAATACTTATAGCAACACCTTTGGCCAGTTGCGTTATTGCTAGATCTGTAACAGCGCCATCTACCTGTACCCAGTACTCTCTTTCATGTGCAAACGAAGGGTTTAACAAACGATGATTCAGCTTTGTATCATTGGTAAGAATCAGTAAACCTTCACTGTCATAATCAAGTCTTCCAACAGGATAAACATCTTTAGGTACATCAAAGAAATCTTTGAGTGATTGTTTATCATCCTGCGCAGTAAACTGTGATAAAACAAGGTATGGTTTATAGATGATGTAGTAATGATACATAATAAAAAAAGCCCCGCTTGATGCGGGACTTTAATATATGGATGGGTTAGTAAGTACCGGGAAATAAAATTCCCATCACAATATTAAAAAGAGTTTTCGCCAATACAAAAAAATTTTCAAACAATTTTATTCACATTTTTTTTTAAGATGTGAATTACATCAGTAAAAACTTCAGCTTATGTGTAGGTGTTGTTTGTTTCTCATACATCAACTGATCGCTTCAGCATTGATATCGATCTTCTGAAACCATTATAAACAAAGGCTTACAGAAGATCACTATTCATAAATAATATAAGCCTGTTGTAAAACCTGTAATATTATATCTGTAAGAAAAGAGCTTGTGTGTTAAGTACGAAAGCCAATATTAATTTTTACAAAGCAACACCTTGCACGCTACCTTTGAAGCCGAAAAATTAATAGCTATGAAGTTTCCTTCACCTGTTGCATTGCATACGATTGCTGAATTAATACATGCAGAGATAACTGGCAATGCAGATGCTTTGGCAAATGGCATTAACGAGATTCATAAAGTAGAAACAGGTGATCTTTGTTTTGTTGATCATCCTAAATATTACGAAGCATGTTTGCAAAGCAATGCTACGCATATCATCATCAATACAACAGATGTAACTGTGCCTGAAGGAAAGAATCTTCTCTATGTTACAGATCCTTTTGAAGCATACCTCACTATCGTAAATCATTACAGGCCTTTTAAAGCCGCGGTTACACCTGTGAGTGAATCTGCGGTGATAGGTAATGATACTATCGTAATGCCCAATGTGTTTATAGGCAGGGATGTGGTGATTGGTAGTAACTGCATTATCCATCCTAATGTTACCATTATGGATTATACAGTGATTGGCAATAACGTGGTGATACAGTCAGGATCTGTAATAGGAAGTGATGCGTTTTATTATAATACAAAGAAGAACAGGGAAGTATGGTTTAAGCGTATGCAAAGCTGCGGCAACGTAGTAATAGAAGATGATGTTGAAATAGGCGCAGGCTGTACCATTGATCGTGGCGTAACAGCTTCTACCGTAATAGGCAAAGGCACCAAGATGGATAACATGGTGCATATAGGTCATGATACCTTTGTTGGAAAGAACTGCTTGTTTGCAGCACAGGTAGGTATAGCAGGTGCTACCATTATTGAAGACGGTGTAACGTTGTGGGGACAGGTTGGCGTAAGCAAAACGCTTACCATTGGCGCGAATGCAGTTGTACTTGCACAAAGTGGCGTACCATCATCACTAAAAGGAGGGAAGACTTATTTTGGTTATCCTGCAGAAGATGCTTCTGTAAAAAGAAGAGAACTGGTTTGGATTAAACGCATACCTGAAATATGGGAGAAGCTGAAGGGAATGTAACACATGTGCATGAAACACAGGACGGAAAAAAAGTGAAAAGATAGAAGAAGTGACGTGAAGAGTCAGGCGTGAATAATGATCGTTGTCTTTTGAAAATGAACAAAAAGATTTTTCATTAATTGAGCCGGTAACGTTCTTTCAGTTCTGTGCAAATTCTTTGTATTGTTTCGTTGAATGGCGTGTAGGAAAAGCCCGGAAGAAACTTAAACAGCTTACTGTTATCATAGTGCACCTTGTTAAGTGCAGAGTGCGTAGTTTCTTTGGTGATCATGGGATCTTTACTGGTGAAAACACTTTTTACTTTTTCCAAACGCCATACAATTGCAGCAATCACCGGCGTTACTTTTTTATAAGGAGGTTTCTTGTTAAAGCCATCTGCAATAGCGGTAAATAAACTTTTATAAGAAAGATTTTCTGCGCTTAGTATAAAACGTTGGGCCTGTACATCGCTTTCCATCAGCATCCACATGGCTTTAACAACATCAGCAACATCTACAAAACCATTCACACCTTCTGAATACCAGGGAAATTCTTTATAACCTGTTCTAAAGAGTTCTACAGAACCTTTGTGCCAATCTCCCGAACCGAGTATAATACCGGGGTTAACGATGGCTGCGTTCAATCCTTCTGCAATACCACGCCATACTTCCATTTCGGCCAGGTATTTTGTTTTGCCATATTCACTGTCTTCGTTGTCACTGTTCCATTGAATAGCTTCAGTAATAGTTTCGCCGGTTTTTATTTTGCCAAGCGCAGCTACAGAGCTTGTAAAAACAAGTTTTTGTATACCTGCATCAAGACTTGCGTTTACTATATTGGCAGTACCTTCAATATTTGTCTGGTAGAGTAGTTGTTTTCTTTTGGGATTAAATGATACAATCGCTGCACAATGATATACATGCGTAACATCTTTCATCACTTCTTCAAGGGCGATGATGTCAAGAATGTCACATTTCATCCACTCGGCGCCGCTGGCTGATTCAGGTGGCAAAGAGCTATGATACAATGCCCTTACTTTTTTCCCCTGCTGTAATAAGACCTTCACCAAATGCGAACCAACCAATCCTGTTGCGCCCGTTACAAGAATCATTAATAGAAAAGTTTATCCGTCAAAAATAGATAACTGCGTGTATTCTTTAGCGTGTTTTTAAAATGAATGATATTGATTGCAATATCTGATGGAGGCTGCACAGTTTGTAAAGCCCTGAGTTATGAGTAACGATAAAAACCTTCACCGGTTTTTTTACCAAGCGTTCCTTTTTGTATTTTTTCTTTTTGCAGGGAAGATGGTGTTAGCCGCTCCGGCATACCCAGGTTTTTCCAAACGATTTCACTCACCGAATAATTGATATCAAGGCCAATCATATCCATTAGTTTAAATGGTCCCATCTTAAAACCAACAGACTCCATTATCTGGTCAATAGATTCATAAGTGATATGATGTTGTTCTGCAAGGCGCATTGCTTCAAGATAATAAGGCCGCGCAATGCGGTTCACAATAAAACCGGGAGAATCATTACAGCGAACAGGTATCTTATTCATCTGCTTTGCCAGTTGAAGAATTGTTGCAATGGTTGTATCGCTGGTTTGTTTGGCGCTGATCACTTCCACCAGTTTCATCACCGGGGCAGGATTAAAGAAATGCATGCCTGCAACATTGGCTGCGAAAGGTTCATCACCGGCAATGGCCGTGATTGAAATAGACGAGGTATTGGTAGCAAAGATGACTGCTTCGTTATTGAGGGTATATAGTTGCCTGAAAAGAGCTGTCTTGGCTTCCTGCGATTCTATGATGGCTTCAATAATCACTTCAGCCTTACAATCTTCTAACCTGGTGGTATAAACGATATTTTTTTTGGCGATAGCTGTTTCTTCTGTTGTCAGCTTTTGTTTTTCAGCGAGCTTATCCCATGCCGCTTCAATAAGTGACTGGCTTTTCAGAAGCACCTGGCTATTCACATCAAATAAGATCACCCGGATGCCTGACCGGGCTGCTGTTTGGGCAATACCGCTACCCATTGTACCGGCACCGCAAACGCAGATTCGTTGAATATTGTGCACGCGGTATAATTTTTGACAAACTTACGTTGTTCAGTAAATACTTACATCTTTTCCACCACCGCTAAAAACCTGTATGAAACCAGGGCGATGCTTGTTAATTTTACGCGATGAAACAATTGGATCTTTTTGGTTTTTGGGAAGAGCCGCAAAAGGAAGAGGTTAAAGAAACGCAGGTGCCGGTACCATCGGCAGATGCTTCTGTTATAACCGCCGCGGAAGTAACCACTGGTGAATCAGTTGATTCGCCGGATACAATTGTTGTGAATACTGTAGCAGTGCCTGATGATACAGGTACAGCTAACCAGTTGTTGTTAGACGTTACTAATGAAGAAAGTGTTTCAGATGAATATGCCAGTGAAGAAACCTCTTTATATAGCGATATTGAAACAGACCCGGTAGAAGATATTATACTCGCCTCTATAGAACAATCTCATTCAGTACCTGCAAAAGTTATTGAAACGAATGCTGCAGCACCTGCGCCGCTAATGCCGGAAACAGTTTCATCAACAAATAATTCTCCTGTTGTTTTTGATGATGGTAAGATCACAGTTAAAATAAAACGTAAGCAACCGCCTGTTGAAGAACCGGCTGTTGTGCCAATTACAGAACCACAAGTGCCGGCAGTTGAGCAAAAGGAAATTCCATCTGCTCCACCTGTACCCGCAATCATTAAAGAAGTTGAAAAGCGGCCGATACTGGTGGTTGTTAAAAAGAGAGGCCGTAAATCCTTTAAAGAAATTGATGCAGAGGTAGAGCTTGTAGAAGTACCGGATGATGAAGTGCTTTTCTCCAAACAGTATTACGCGATTAGCCAGGTGGCCAAATGGTTTCATGTAAATACTTCGCTGGTCAGGTATTGGGAAAATGAATTTGATGTCTTAAAGCCCCGTAAAAACCGCAAAGGCGACCGGTTATTCAGACCGGAGGATATAAAAAACCTCCAGGTGATCTACTACCTGCTTCGCCAGCGAAAGTTTTCTATTGAAGGCGCCAAAAAATACCTGAAAGAAAACCGGAAAAATGCTGATACCAATGTGCAGCTTATACAATCTTTAACAAAGTTCAGAAGCTTTCTTTTGGAATTGAAGGCTAATTTAGGTGTATGAGCAACGCTGCATCTGCAAGAACTATCCTCTTATTATTTTCTGTTATTATGTTTTCACAGCTTAACGCACAAAATCATACTTACGAGATGATAAAAGACGATGAAACCAAAGTGCTAAAAGGTATTCTTCATCGTTCAGATATAGAAACAGATACCAGCTTTAAATGGTTTCAGCAAAACTATAAATTAGGAACTGCCAACGCGGCAGCTGTTGAATCTTTTAAAAGCAAGGCCAACCGTTTCCAGGTGGTTGTATTTGGAGGCACCTGGTGTCATGATACGCAAAATCTTTTGCCGGTATTTTTCAGGCTGGCGGATAAAGCGGGCATACAGGAGAACAATATCTCGCTTATTGGTGTAGACCGTGCAAAGACCACTACCGGCAATCTTGAAAAAGTATTTAACGTAGTCAACGTGCCTACGTTTATCGTAATGCAGGATGGAAAAGAAATCGGCCGTGTGGTTGAGTATGGCAAAGAAGGTGAGATTGATAAAGAGCTGGGTGAGATAGTCAGCACGCTTAAATAACTCCTTTCTAAATGGCCTTATACAAAGGTGTGATGTACTTATATTATCGCCTGATCTGTTATTGCTTCATTTATCTTACCTGCATTACTTATTGCTACACATTTGCAAACGCAGCTACATTCGAATCAGGCTTTCCATTTATTCAATTACCAGTTTGTGCTAGATGGTGATATCCAGTATGGCGCCTATCCTTCTCTTTTTTAGCAGATGGCGTGATTATTTTCGGCCTTATATCATTCCTGTATTTCGTATCGGAATGCAGGAAAAGAAAGCCTGAATAATTATAGTAACAATAGTAGTAAACTATTGATCGTATGGCCAATGAACAATCATCCAAGATATAAAAGACAGGAGTAATTATATGTTATTCACGTTTCACCTCTCACCTTTCACGCTTTAGCCATTAGCTCCACTCTTTCTCTTCACCCATCTTATCTTTCTTATACACCCTGGCAGATACAATAACGCTTAGCTGGTAAAGCATAAATAAAGGGATAAATACAATAAGCTGGCTCATCCAGTCAGGGCTTGGTGTAATCACCGCAGCAACGATCAGTATTACCACAATCGCAAATTTGCGGGAACGTCTTAACAGGTCGGGAGTGATCAAACCTATTTTGGTAAGCGCGAAAGAAAGAACGGGCAACTCAAAGGCGAGCCCGCAACCGAGTATAATATTGGTAAGGTTATCCAGGTAATCATTAATGGTAGGTTTGGTTTCTACCATAAAACCCAATTTAAAGCTGGAAAGAAAGTTAAACGTAAATGGCCCCAGTACAAAGTAACCAAAAGCGGCACCAAGAAAGAAAAAGAACGATACCCAGAAAATGATAAACCTTGTATTTTTTACTTCTTTGGGTTTAAGTGCCGGTTTTATAAAGCGCCAGAACTCCCAGAAGATATACGGGAATGAAACAATAAAAGCGCCTATAAAAGCCATGGAAATACCACTAATGAACTGTCCGCCAAAAGTGGTGGTCTGCATGCTAACGCTGATAGGAGGCATACATAATGCATCACCGATATGTAACCAGTGGCCAAAATCGCAGAGTGCTTTATAGCTTACAAAATTGGGATTGATAGGTCCGGCGATAATGTTTTCGTATACCCAGGTAATGTTGATAAAGATGACTACTGCCATTACCAGTATCACAATCACGGAGCGTATAATGTGCCAACGCAATTCTTCCAGGTGATCTACAAATGACATCTCCTGGGTTTCGTTTCGCCTGCCGATAAATGATTTTGCCATTAAGTTATGCCTCTTTAACAGGCAGGCAAAGTTAATGGTATGGGGTATTCAATAAAAAAAACAAAATAAAAGAATATATAATTTCAAAATGGCGGGCAAACCATCGTTTATACAGCGTGTCTTCTTTAAGTAAAATTGAGAAAAAGAGGCTATCGCAGAACCTTCATTTTTACCATTTCAATCCTGGTGTCGCTTACATTAAGTATGTCAAATTCGTAGCGGTCTATAATAATCCTTTCCTTTAAACGTGGGATGGTTTCATGTTCGCTGATGATATAACCGGATAAGGTTTCCGATTCGTTTTCCGGAAACTCGAAGTCGTATTTTTCTTTCAGATAATCCAGTTCCAATCTTCCTGAAAGTACATATTCATGTTCCGCAATCTGCTTCTCTACAAACTCTTCCGTATCATATTCATCTTTGATCTCACCAAAAATCTCTTCCAGTACATCTTCCATGGTTACAATGCCGGCGGTACCTCCAAATTCATCTACCACCCAGGCCACGCTCTTGCCTTCCCTTGAAAATTTATTGATCAGGTCTGTCGCACTCATGCTCTCCGGTACTGCAGGAATAGGTAGCAGAACAGATTCCAGGCTGGCAGGCTTTTTAAAAAGATCCAGTTGATGTACATAGCCAAGAATATTGTCAATATTGTCTTTATAAACAATGATCTTGCTCAGCTTGCTGTCAATAAAATGTTTTTTCACTTCTTCAATACTGCTGTCTATATCAAAGGCTTCAATCTCCGTACGTGGTACAAGACATTGTCTTATTTTAACGGAGGGAAGTGAAAGCGCATTACGATAGAGCTCTGTATTTAGCTCCTGGCTATTCTCATCCTGTTCCTTGATCTGCTGAAAGAAATGCTCCAGGTCAATGCTGGAATAAGCGTCTTTATCTTTCACCCTTACGTTAAACAGGTTTTTCAATATCCATTCGGAGATCTTTACAAAAATGGCTGCAAAGGGATAAAGAATGCTGTGAAAAAAATTGATAACGGGGGCAAAAAAAGATAACAGCACATCATTCTTGGCCCTGAAAATTGCCTTAGGTATAAACTCTCCGAAAATAAGAACGATGACTGCTGAAATGAGTGTATCTCCAAAAAGCTCTAAGTAGGGGTTTTGTATATGCAATACGCCCCAGAGCCAGCTTTTATTCAATTCGCTGAAAAGCAATCCATACACTACCAGGAACATATTGATACCTATGAGGCAGGTACCGAGGAATTTTGCCGGCTCATCCATATAACGGCTAAGCAGTATGCCGCTTTTTTTGCCCTGCTTCTTGCGCAGTTCAATACTGAGTTTATTGGCGCTGATAAAAGCTATTTCAATGCCCGCAAAAAAGCCGATAAATAATAAGGTGATAGCAATGAATATCAGAATAGACATTTCGGTCATGCAACAAAGATATTAGTTGAGCGGTTAAAAGCTGCCAATGCAACGCTGACGTTTAACCATAATGGGTGGTAAGATATAAAATGTAGCTCAACTTTCCAATCGCTCACCGGCAAATCAACTATTCATGGCGATGATTATTTAGGTGCAGAAGCCAGGCTGTCGTCATAATTCAGGAAAGAATCATGTGGCTTTATAATGGTGTATTTGCTGAAGTCCTGTTTGGCAACCAGGCCGTCCCTTCCATTGATGATCTCACCAAAAGGTTTGCGGATGATGATCTTTTTATCTGTATAAAAAATTTCTTTGTTCTGGTCCCACCAGAGATCATCGCAAAACAAGGTATCGCCTTTTATATTAAAAACCACCACGCTGTCGCGCAGGTAAACTTTGCTTTGGTTCTCCATAAACTGGCCGTACTTCGCGAAAAGCTGGCTTTCAATTATCAGCGTGCTGTCATAAAAATCAACATGCAACGATTTTGGAAAAGTGAATTTTGAACTGTCGCCCTGGTAATGTAACATAACAGGCGCTTTTAGTTTAGCCTTCATCCTTCCCTTTTCACTCATCAGGCTTTCTACATTAATCGCTTCTTCTACACTGTTCTTTTTTTTGCCGAGGTTTTGTACCTGTTTTATATCATTCTCACAACCATATAAAAAAAGGCAGCCCGTAAAAAAGGCTGCCAGTATTAATATATTATCAGTAAAAAATTTAGTCATACTTACGCTTGATAAACCAAATATCGCTTAAAGATAAGCCCAGGGAAAATTTGAAATAATTTTCTGTGATATTATTAACGTTGCTTCCGCGTTTCCCAAACTCGATGGCGGTATTAATAAGCGTAAACTGGTTGTCGTAGCTTCTTCTTTTGCGTACATTAAAACCAAGACCGGCGGTTAGTCCCATTACTTTTAATTCGTTGCCATCCGCATTGATAAAGTCCTTACCAGTAATCAGGCCAAAACGATAGGTGGCGCGGGCAAACATTCCTTTGTCTGAATACGGATTGTTTAAGGTGAAAGATGTGCCTGCCCTGAAGGTGTAGCTGTTCACGAGTTTATCAGGCTCACCGTAATAGCGGTAATTGCTCCATTGTGCGCTGTTATATTCTGCGCCGATTGTCCATTTGTCATAAGCCCCCAATCCATCAAAAAACCGGTTGATATACATTAACCCTATGCGATAAGAGCGGGGAAGTTTAATCTTGCCATCTGCATTCTTTTTATATTCTACCGTGTCAATATTAGAGATCGCCCCATCTGTGGTATATTGGAAAGTTTCGTTGAGAATATCAGATTTGGCAGTCATTTCCTGGCCCAGTGAGCCAAAGGCCCCTATACGGATCAGGTTAGTTGAAGTGGTTTTGCGAACCGTATCTTTCCTCACTTTTAACGGGATATCGTATTGCAAGCCTCCATTTAAAAATATACCACCGTAAGTAGTAACGGTAGATTTATTTCCTTTATAAAAGAAAACAGTATCTGCAGGAATGGTCCTGGTATTGGTTTCCTTGCGTCCGAAATTATAACCCACATTAAAACCAAGGCTTAATGTTTTAAATTTCTTGCCCAGGCCCCAGAAAAATTCATTCATACCACCGTTGCCTTCGTACAGGGTTTGAATGCGTGTGCTGCCAAGAGGCGCACGGGATGTATCAATGATGCTGTAGTTAACCCTTGTTACCGGTCTGAAGCCGAATGCCATACCCCATCCCTTACTCAACGGAACACCAAGCAATACATAATTCGGGATGAAATTGGTAGAGGAATATTTATTCAGTGGGGTGGTACTTTTAAGTGTACGCCTGTCAATAGAAAAGCCAAGATCATAAGTAACCAAAGCAATGCTGCCGTAGGAAGCAGGATTGTTTACATTGATTGCCTGGCCATCTGCATAAGTGGTGGTAATACCGCCCATTCCTTTGGTTGCAACATGTTGATTGGGATATTCTTCGCCTATACCATACCTGGAAAATGGCGAATTTTCCTGCGCACTTAATTGATGAAAACAAAGTAACGTACAAACAAATAAGAGCCTATGTTTGGTTATTAAACTCACTGATAGCATACAAGCCTTTATAGATTAAATAAGGGTCTGCAAATATCTTCTTTTTGAGATGTGGGACAAAAAAGGGCATATCTCCCCCGGTTAAAAGCACGTTAAAGTTGCTGTACTTTTGGGCATATTCGTCGATAATCCCGTCTATTTCTTTGCTCATCCCCAATATTACGCCGCTTAACATGTTGGTGCGTGTATCGTAACCTACCAGCGGAAAGTTCCAGTCAGGCTTAATCAATGGAAGCTTTGCGGTGTATTCATGCATTGCTTTAAAACGCATTTCCAGGCCAGGTGAAATACTGCCACCCAGGAATTCATGGAGTTTATTTACAAAGTTGAACGTAATGCAGGACCCAAGACCTATTACCAGGTTATGTTGTTTTGGAAAAAGGTGTACGGCTGCAACTACCAGGCCCAACCTGTCGGCGCCAATTGTTTCAGGCTTTCCTACCGGAGTGGTAACGGGTAATTTACTTTGATGATCCAGGCGATGAAAATGGCTGTGTTGCTGTAGCAGGCTTTCAATATCCCTGTTATGATGAATCACGGAAGATAACAGCGTCTTTGCAGGCTGGTATTGTTGTATCAGTTGTTCAATGGTAGCTACATCATCGTTTTGCAATACGAGCACATCTTTCAAAACATCACCATTAAAAACGGCACATTTTAACCTGGTATTTCCAAAATCAAAGCAGAGGGTGGTTTGCATATAGTTTTGTAAAGCCGCTAAATTAGTTACTGCGAATGGGTTTTGTTAATTTAGTAATGAATTTATGATATGGACAGTTTGTTAAACGAAATTGTAAAGCGCCCGAATCTTTCAAGTATTGTAAAAGAACTTCAGGAGATGCTGGAAGAAGAAAAAAAACTTCGCCGGGAATTTTATAATACCATTACCGAAGATGATAAGGTCGAGTTTATTAACGGTGAGGTGATTATGCACTCACCCGTTAGGCGTATACATGGTATGACCATGATCTATCTGGTTAAATTAATCAGCACGTTTGTGGATGAATATAATTTAGGAGAAACGGATGCAGAGAAAAGGATGATTGAACTTTCACGCAATAGTTACGAGCCGGACATCGTATTTTTTAAAAAAGAAAAAACCAGGCATTTTAAAGATGACCAGATGCTTTTTCCCGCACCTGATCTTATTATAGAAATCCTGTCTCCCGGTACAGAAAAAATAGACAGGGGAATTAAGTATGAAGATTACGCACTACATGGCGTAGAAGAATATTGGATTGTTGATCCTAAACGAAAAACAATTGAGCAATATTTGTTGAAAAGGGGAAAATACATACTTGAATTTATGGGGGCCAACGGAGTTATTACCAGCAAAGTTCTTAAAGGCTTCTCCATGAATACCAAAGCTGCATTTAATAAAAAGGAAAACATTAAGGCGCTACAGGAACTGATGAAAAATTAAAAGTCAAGGTTGAAACCTTTCAGTTCTTTAAAATGCCCGTTTAGCTGAATCTTTTCCTTAAGGCTGTCTATCCCGCCAATGAGTGGTATTACTTTATTAAGATGTCTTTTTAAATATTCCAGGCGTTGATTTTCCTGTAGTAACCCTAACACTTCATATTCCTCTTTTAACGAAAGACCTGCATGGTGCGCTATATCATAACTTACCAGTGCATCATCCTCTTTTTTAAACTCCTTGGTTACTTTCAGCAACCGGTGCAGTTCGCGGATGCTGGCAATAATCTTACGCATCATCCGTATATTTCCGGCGTCCACCGTGTCCGGGTAATTTACGATTGCGCCACTGTATAATTTATCAGGAACTACTTTTATAATCTCTAACACGCGAAAAATTTTCAACCCTTCCGTTCTTATATCCATCCTTCCGTCTTCATACCGTTCAACAATTTCGGTAACCTTTACAAGCGTGCCAAGGTCTTCTACATGATTATCCATAACGGTTGGAATACCAAAGGGCTTGTTTGTTTCAAAACATTCGTTGATCAACTGTTTATAGCGCTCTTCAAAAATATGCAGGTTTAATTGCTCTCCCGGATACACTACAATATTCAATGGAAATATGGGGACAAAATTTATCATGCCGCACGAATAAGTCGTGCAATTTAGTTGTTTCGTAGAATGTTTTTTTGAATTGACGCATAAAATCATGTTAGTTTGTTTTCTTTGCGTAAATACCTGTTGCAGCAATGAAGATTAGCGGTTTTACGGTTGTACGGAATGCAGATAAATATTACTTTCCTATCAGGGAATGTATTGAGTCTATGTTGCCCGTGGTGGATGAAGTGATTGTAGCGCTGGGTAATTCTGATGCAGATGATCATACAGAAGAAATCATTCGTTCCATTGCATCAGATAAAGTGAAAATTTTTAAACGGGTATGGAGTGAGAGCCTTTTCAAGGATGCACATATTTTAAGAGATGAAACAAGTTTTGCCTTAAGCCAGTGCACCGGCGACTGGTGTATTTACCTGCAGGCAGATGAGTTGCTTCATGAGGATGACCACGCTAAAATCAGAAACGTTTGCAGTAAGTATAACGACGATAAATCGGTAGAAGGTTTTCTTCTGAAGTATTATCATTTTTTTGGGGATTATCAACACTACTTCAGGTCGCATGCCTGGTATCCTTACGAAATAAGAATTGTGAGAAATGGCATTGGTGTACAATCTTATCACGATGCACAATCCTTCCTGGTAAACGGAACAAGAAAACTGAAAGTTGTTAAAACTGATATTCGTATTTTTCACTATGGCTGGGTACGCCCGCCGGAATTAATGAATTCCAAACGCAGAGAGCAGTACTCGTTGCATTATGGAAAAGATGCGGCGAATACAGACATGCAGCATGATTTTTTTGAATTCGGGCCATTGGGCAGACTGAAGAAATTTAAAGACACGCACCCCGCTGTGCTTAAAGAGTGGATGACAAAATTAAATTGGCAGGATAAACTATACCTTGGCAAGGAATACCTGGTAAGAAACAGGGGCAAAATGAAACATGAGAAACCTAAGTATCGTATACTAAGTTTTATTGAAAATAATTTGCTGGGTGGACAACAGATTTTTGGCTGGCGTAACTGGAAGAGAAAATGGTAATAAGGTGATTGCCGGGATCATTTATCTGAATTAATAAAGGCTACTGACGTGTTTAAAATAAGTATTATTACGGCTATTCATAATGGCCTTTCCTTTAATGAACTTTATTGGGAAAGCCTGCATAAACATACTTTTCATCCATTTGAACTCATTATCATTGATAATTGTTCTGCAGATGGAAGTGCCGCATTCTTTGAAACACATGGCGCCATTGTGATCAGGAATAAAGAAAACTATTCTTATCCCTACACGCAAAACCAGGGCATCAGCGTTGCTACCGGTGAATACCTTGTTTTTCTTAACAATGACATTGCTGTAGCGCCACATTGGGATAAACATTTAATAGAAACGGCTACGCAGCACGGCATTGATATTATATCGGGAAAGGGCATTGAGAATATGGGCAACAGGGATGAAACAAAACTTTATGACAGAAGATGGAAGCGGATTAAATACCCGATCTATGGTATTATGGGTTTGCGGAAAAAGGCGCTGCAATGGATGCTTCAACTGATGTACGGTAACTGGGAACAGTTTTGTGAAAAGCAATGGAATAAATATCAGGCAGAAGTGGTAGAAGGTATCCTGGGTAATAACGTGATGATGTCCAGGAAAGCACTTGCTGTTCTTGGTAACTGGGATGAGCGTTTACAGGCTGCGGATTTTGATTTATTTATGCGCGCAAAAAAACGTGCTCTTGAAGTGGGGGATATAAAGCCTTGTCACATTGCCTTGGGTGTTTTTGTACATCATTATATCCGGTTAACGGTAAAGTATTCCGCGAGGCCAAAACCTTTTGCCGACCGGGATAAACTGATTAACCTTGATGATAAGTGGAGTGAAGTGGAAAGGATACGGTTGCACCCGGATAATGCATCAAAACTGGCGTAGTTTAATGCGCCGCCGGATGAATATTCATGGTTGAATTGTCAAATATCATTATCAGCAGAACAGATAGCATTGGAGATGTTGTATTAACATTACCGATGGCCGCTGTATTAAAAGCATATTTCCCTTCTGTAAAGATTGCTTTCATGGGCCGCGCATACACAAAGGCCGTCATTGAATCCTGCATTTATGTGGATGAATTTATTGATGTAACAGACTTTATGAGTAAGCCTGTTACTGTTTGCGGAGAAGTGCCGCAAGCCATCATTCATGTGTTGCCAAAACCAGAAATTGCGAAGCGTTCAAAGCAGTTAAAGATTCCATTAAGAATTGGAACCAGGAACAGGCTGTATCATTGGCGAACCTGCAACAAACTTGTAAAGCTGAGCCGCAAAAATTCAGATCTTCATGAAGCGCAGCTTAACCTTATACTTTTATCTGCACTAGGTATTGAACAGTTATATGAAAGAGCAGATATAGGCAGTTTGTATGGTATGGAAAGGATTACGCCTTTGCAAAAAGAATTTGCTGCAATTATTCAAAAAGACAAATATAATCTCATTATACATCCCAAGTCGCAGGGCAATGGAAGAGAATGGCCATTGGAAAAATTTGCAGCATTGATCGAAGTGATTGACAGGGAAAAAACACAGGTATTTATTTCAGGCACAGAAAAGGAAAGAAAGTTGTTGGATGAACTTTTTGATAAAGTAGGAGATCGTGTAACTGATATTACCGACAAAATGAGCCTGCCCCAGTTTATATCGTTCATAAAGTCTTGCGATGGCTTGCTTGCCAGTGGTACAGGCCCTTTGCATATAGCAGCCGCATTGGGTAAAGATGCGCTTGGGTTGTTTCCTCCCATAAGACCTGTGCATCCCGGCAGATGGGAACCGTTGGGCCCGGGCGCTAAAGTATTTGTAAGCAGTAGAAAATGCGGCAAGTGTAAAGATGTAAAAACATGCAGATGCATGAATGAAATAAAACCGGAACAGGTAAATGCGGTGATAGAACAACTGGCAACACAAACTGCTATATCATCTTCACAAATGTTTTAAAGCAAAAAAGATACTTTCTCAGTTTCGATCTTTTTTTAACAGCGAGCAGTAGTGTATTGTATCTAAAAAAGAGAGCCATCCGTAAAAAGTTATTTGCAAGTGAAAAACTTTGATAGGTATTAACCAGTTTAAGCAATACTCTTTTTTCTTTTGTCAGTTCATCCGGGCAAGCCTTGTAAAAGGCATTAATCCTGGTGAATGCAATATTCCTCTCCGCGGTTTTCTTTGCCTTTTTTTGTTGCTTTGTTTCCTTTACTTTTTTTCGTTTGGTACCAACGGCGCCATAGTAATTGGAGGCATGCTGCCTGTAAAAATTCAATGGCTCATCAAGATATTTAATGCCTCCAGCCAGCGTTGCAAAATAGCACAGCCACCAGTCATGTGAAATCACTTCCAGAAAAGGATTTGCCTGGTTAAAAAGCGCTCTGCTGAACAAGGTTGCGTGGCCATATATCCTTCCAAAAACTGCTTGCTGAAGACAATTGGTCAGCGTTTGGCAGGCAACATTGTCTGATATGTTCCTGCCAGTTTTATTAAGCGCTTCATCACAAATAAATGAGTCACAGTAAACCATTGGATAGCTACCTATCGCATCATACAATTTTGATAGTTTATCTGCTGCCCAGTAATCATCCTGGTCACAAAGTGCAATAAATGCTCCGTTAGAAAGTTCACATCCCTTTTGAAAATTTTTGATAGGACCAAGCGTATGGTCGTTAAAAATCACTTTCATATTGGAATGCTGATCGCTATACTTTTTCAAGATGCCAGGTGTTGTATCTGTACTAAGATCATCTACGGCTATCACTTCAAGATTGGGATAAGTTTGCTCAAAAACTGAAGAAAGCTGTGTATCTAAATATCTTTCGCCATTGTAGGTGGCAAGTACAACAGAAATCAAAGGCATTTTTCCAGCATCAGCCATAGATCAGTTTTTGAATAGTTATTGTTTTCGCAAGAGTGTATATGAATAGCATATTCGATCTGTGTAAAAATACAGCCTGTTTGGTTTAGCGGAGTAGTAATATTAGATTTACAAAAAATAGAATTTTGAACGGGTTGCCAATTTTTCTAATCCGGAGAAAAGCCTTGGGTGATGTACTTTGGATTGAGCCGGTTATTGAGCAGTTAAGCAAGCAACATAAAAAGGTTGTGGTGTACACTAAGTTTAATACACTTTTTGAAAATTATCCTTTAAAAAATGTAGTGTTTAAAGATAAATTGCCGGTGATAGATAAATTGCTCGGCTGGATTAATATTTTCAGGTTTATTCATCTTGACGGCGCCTATGAGAGCAGGCCCCGCATGCATGTGTTGCACGCGTACCAGGAGGCTGCAAAGGTTCAGCAAACTGATCAATACCCAAAGTTATACTTAAGCGATTTTGAGAGGAAAGAATTTATTGAGGAGAAGCCTTATGTGGTTTTGAATCTTCATACGCCTTCTGAAAAAAACTACCGGAAAGTATATGGTATTGAATGGGATGCAGTAGTGGCATACTTAGCTGCACAAAACTTCCAGGTAATTTATGCAGGCCGTCAACCCAGTAAAATTCCGGGGGTAAAATACCTGGACACATCTATCAGGCAACTTATTGCTTTAATTTACAATGCTTCTTTATTTATTGGTCTTGACAGTGGTCCCGGACATATTGCGGCAGCTTTAAAAGTACCATCGTTGTTATTTTTCGGATCTGTAAATCCGGAATACAGGCATTTTAAAAATTTACATGATGCAATCATTATGCAAAAGCCGTGTGACTTTGCAGGTTGTTATCATGAAAAAACCGGGGCCCTTCACGGAAACTCCTGCAGGTTTGTTGGCGATGAGGGTGCGCCGCCATGCACGGTTCACACCACTGAAGAAGTGATCAATAATCTAAGCAAGCTGATTTCACAAAATGCGGAACGATAAATTTCAACAAATACTGACCGGGTTAAAAACCGGGGATGCTAAAGTAGTTGCAAGAGCAATTTCTTTTGTTGAAAATGAAACGCCCGGTTACGAAGATGTATTACAGCAATTAGCTACTTCCTTTCCTTCAAAAATTATAGGTATTACCGGTGCGCCGGGTGCAGGCAAAAGTACGCTTACAGATGCCCTGGTAGCTCTTCTTGTACAACAACAAAAACGAACTGCCGTCATATGTGTTGATCCGTCTTCTCCCTTTCACCAGGGCGCAATTTTGGGAGACCGTATAAGAATGAACAGGTGGTACCAGCAACCGCTTGTCTATATCAGGTCTTTGGCTTCACGAGGCAACCTGGGTGGTTTAAATCCTAAAATTATTGAGATAACAGAGGTATTAAAAGCAGGCAGCTTTGATTATATTATTATAGAAACAGTAGGTGTCGGGCAAAGTGAAGTAGAAATAGCAGGGCTTGCTGATGTAACCCTTGTTGTGCTTACGCCAGCCGCAGGCGATGATGTGCAGCTAATGAAAGCAGGCCTGATGGAAATTGCAGACATTTACATCATTAACAAAAGTGATATAGACGGGGCAGATCAACTTGCTTTCCATATAGCAAGCCTGCAACAACATAACGGTATTGCCAATCAGCCCAAAGCTGTAATTAAAACCATCGCCAGTGATGGAACAGGTATTGATGATCTATATACACAAATAGAAAAGCTGCTTACAGGCACAGCAAACAGTGAAAAGAAAAACCGGTTGCTGCTGGAACGTGCCTACCAGCTTATACAAAAGCAACGAATGAAAGATATCAACAAACATCAACTGGCTGAACGCTTACAGCGGGCAGCGCTGGAACCAGGATTCAACCTGCACTCGTGGATAAAAAAGTATGAGCAAAATCCAGGATAATACTATGCCTCTTCCTGCCATTCATCTTCTTCAGTAAACAACTCTTCATAAGCTGCCAATTGTTCCTCCGTTAATTCGTCTGTAATCTCAAAGAGGTCGTCATTTTTCTTACGCCAGTATTTTGTTGCATAATCGTCGTGGCTTACCAGCAGGTAACATTCATTGGTTTCCATTACGGGTTGTACCAAAGCGATTTCTTCTCCTTCAGATTCTATTACCAGGTAAAACCTGTTTAAAGCAAGATCAGCATAAGTTGGCATATCAAATTAATTTGCAGCGAACTTAAATAAGGCGCTGCAATTTCCTTTAAAACCGGTATTAAGTAAATATTACAATCCAGTCCTGTTATACTGCCCGCACATATGGGTTATGGTTCTTCTCATGCCCGATCGTTGTTGATGGCCCGTGACCCGGGTAAACAACCGTTTCGTCCGGCAGGGTATACAATTGTTGCTGTATGCTGTTCACCAGTTGTTGCTGATTACCGGAAGGCAGGTCTGTTCTTCCGATACTTTCATAAAACAGCACATCGCCTGCAATCAGGAAATGCTGTTTCGCATGATAAAAACAAATGCTGCCGGGTGAATGGCCAGGTGCAAACAGTACTTTTAGCTCATCATCGTCCAGCTTCACAATATCCCCTTCCTTCAGGAAATGCAGTGGCCCTGTGTAGTTATCAAACCCAAGACCAAACCGCAGGGCAGACTGGGTGCCGCGTTCCAGTATCTGCTGTTCTGCCTCGTGACAATACATCTCCAGTCCGTAGGTTTTTCCAAGCCATTTGGCGCCGAAAATATGGTCAAAATGGCAATGCGTATTCAGCCATTGCACCGGCTTTAAACCTGTACGCAGCACGTGGTTGGACAATGTTTCCTGTTCTGCCGAAAAATAACATCCCGGGTCTATAATAATCGCGTTGCCTTTTTCGTTGTGAAGCACGTATGTATTTTCCTGTACCGGATTAAAAGTGAAGCATGTTACCGTTATCATAAACTACTTTTACAAGGTCAGTTACGCTTAATTACGCTAATTTTAAATTTCTAAAGATCGGATATGAAAGTTAAACGCCTAATGAACGGCCCTGTTTTTTTACTGCTTTTTTCCTTTGTACCTTTTATGGCGTTAGCGCAGGTTAACTCCGTTGAATTTGGAAAGAACCGTATCCAGCATAAAAAGTTTGACTGGAAATATTACCAAAGCCCCAATTTCAATGTTTACTTTAATACCGGTGGCCTGGAACTTGGCAAGTTTGCCGCGCAACTGGCGGAAGATGAATTACCTCTTATTGAAGAAGCGGTGGAATACTCACTGCAGCGCAGGGCCAACATTGTGGTGTATAACACTTACGACGATTATAAAAGCAGTAATATAGGATTAGGTATAGACTGGCAAAATGCAGGCGGTTTAACAAAGCTGGTGAATAACAAAATGGTGTTGTATTTTGATGGCAATCACAACACACTTAAAAGACAGATCAGGGAAGGGATAGCCCGCATTTTAACCGATAATATTTTATTTGGAGATGACATTGGTGAGTTTGCCAGCAACCAGGCCTTGCTGGATTTACCCAAATGGTTAACGGATGGTTATGTGGAGTACATCGCGGAACCCTGGAGCACCCAGAAAGATGACGAACTAAAGAGCGCCGTACTAAGTGGTAATTACAATACATTTTACCAGTTTGCCTTTGATAAACCAACCCTTGCCGGCCATGGTTTCTGGTACTATATCGCTGAAAAGTACAAACCCGAAAACGTAACTTACTTTTTATACCTCGCCAGGTTATATAAAAACCTGAACACTGCATCACAAAGAATCTGCAAGAAAAAGTTCAAAGATGTATTGACTGAATTTATGGAGTATGAGCAGCAACGTTATTATGCAGATATCAAGCAGCGCCGCAATGCACCGAGAGGAAGGCTTACGATTGTGGAAGACATTAACAAAAGCGAGTTCTTTCGTTTTGCTGCCAATCCTAACCCAAGGAATATGTCTTACGCGGTGGTAGAGTTTACCAAAGGAGTTTACCGCGTAAAGTTTGTAGATAACTTTTCAGAAACAAAAGTGTTGCTGAAGTTTGGCGTAAAAACCTACTCCGGTGACATCAATCCTAATTACCCTATTCTTGCATGGGATGGAAAGGGTTCGCGTCTCCTGGTGATTTACTGGCGCAATGGCAAGATCAATATGTTTGTATATGATGTGATTGCCAATATCAAACGGTTTACACAAACGATCAATGGTGTAGACCAGATTGTTGATGCAGGCTATATGCTGGATGCGAATACGTTGTTGATGAGTGCTGTGAAGAACGGACATACAGATATCTTCACTTACAAAATAGATTCAGATAAATTCAAGCAGATCACCAATGATGTGTATGATGACCTTGATCCATCGATGGTGGCATTTCCCAACAGGACCGGGATCATTTTTGCATCTAACCGCCCGGGTGCCGATGCTGTAAAATCGGATACTGTAATTCCAAGCCGCAATCGTTATAATATCTTTCTGGTAGATATCAATAATAACAGTGAATTAAAACAGATCTCCCAGCTTACGAATATCAAGTTAGGCAACGCTCGTTTTCCTACTCAGTATAATACCAATCACTTCACTTTTGTGAGTGATGAAAATGGTATTGCCAACCGTTGGGCAGGTTTCTTCTCAACACAACGAGACGGACTTGATACTTTATATTATGTAGGCGATGAGATATTGAGAAATCCTGCAGATAAAGAACTTGACTCTACGCTAACCGCCTGGCAAAAACCGGAGCCGGATAGTGTAAGTTATTTCCAGGTATTCAAAGATTCAACCTATACGTTTCCGATTACCAATTATCAAAGCAGTTTGCTTGAGTCCAGGGTGGCCGGTAATAACGGACAGGTTACTGAAGTTAGACGGGAAGGCGATTCTAAGTTTTTATATAAGCTGAGGGTTGACTCTGTCGCCCTGCGTAAACGTAACGTAAATGCAAGACCAACCGCTTATGCGAAGAAGATTTTGCAGGATCAGCGCGGGGCAACGGGGCAAGCCATACAAATAAACCAGCCGGCAGACAGCAGCAAGCCGAAAGAGAATATTTTCCAGGACGAGTTTGAGGAGGAGCGTAAAAAAGATTCAGGTCAAACAGGTGTTGCCGGTTTGCAACCCGTAACACAGATGCCGCCAAAACCAACCACGCTGCAAAAGTCGTCTTTGTTTAATTACAGGCTTAAGTTTAGTGCAGATTATCTGCTGGCAGGGATTACAAATAATATATTGGTAAACAGGTATCAGCCTTTTGGGGGTGCATCACAGCCGGGGCCAATACAACTGAACAATGGAAACGATATCAACTGGTCTTTTAGAGTGGGCGTTAGTGATTTGTTTGAAGATATCAAATTCATTGGAGGTGTAAGATTTGGTACCAGCCTTAGCGATAAGGACTTCTTCTTCTCTTTCCAGAATTTCAGGAAGAGAGTTGACTGGGGTCTGACTTATTATCGCAGTAATATCAAAAACTTTTATGGGTTCTTTGGTGATCCTAACCTGGGTGCAGGAACAAAGGGCGCATATGAAAATATGGTGTACACCAACCTTTATCAGGTTAATGTAAGTTACCCGATTGATGAGGTAAACAGTGTGCGTGTAACTGCGGGTTACAGAACAGACCGCGGCTCTATCAGGCCCTACAGTATATACACCGGGGCGCCGGATACCATTGGTTTACATTACCCGGATTCAACAGGTAAAACCATATTATCGCACTTTGAGTTTGTGCACGACAATACCATTAATCCTACGCAAAACATCTGGAATGGTTTAAGGTGGAAGGTATATTTTGATATTAATTACCCAACACAACAGTTTGCACCCAATGCCAAGACCACTTACAATTTAGGGTTTGATGCCCGGCATTATCTGAAGATCCACCGCAACTTTATATGGGCGGTAAGGGCTGCAGGAGACGCTTCTTTCGGTGATTCAAAGATCATTTATTATATGGGGGGCGTTGATGGCTGGATCAGTCCTAAGTTTATCTCACAAAATACGGTAGACCAAACAAGGGCCGCACAATATGGCTGGCAATCGCTTGCGATAAACATGCGGGGCTTTAAACAGAATATCGCACATGGTAATAACGCTGTGGTGATCAACAGTGAATTAAGGCTGCCTATTTTTACTACCTTCTTTAATAAACCGGTTAACAATGCTTTTCTGCGTAACTTCCAGATTGTTCAGTTTATGGACCTGGGTACTGCATGGGAAGGCAGTCTCAAAAATATCGAACGGCCAACGCAAATTTATGGTGGTGAACCCGGAGAAGCTGTACAGGTACGTTTAAGGGCTGGCGGTATTGGGCCGTTGGCTGGAGGTTATGGCTTTGGTGCAAGAAGCACCATTTTAGGGTACTTCCTTAAAGTAGATGCCGCATGGCAAATGAATGGAATTTTCAGGGGTAAACCCATCTGGTATTTTGCACTCGGACTCGATTTCTAATCGTTACAGATCGTTATAAATGAATAAGGGCCGCTGTAACGCGGCCCTTATTCATTTATATACATTAAAATTTGAAGACCATCCAAAAACGGCCATAATAAGCTCAACTAATTTTAATAAGTGTGTAAATATGGGAATTGATTTCTACACTTTTTTATGATCCATCTCACCCGCAACCAGGCTTATTACTTCATAAACCATATCTCTTGTGAAAGGTTTGCTCATAAAATAATCAACACCTTCAGCGTAAGCCTTCTCCCTGTCGGCCGCTGTGTCATTTGCTGTAATCATTACAACTCTGGTGTCAGGATAATATTTTTTAGCGTAACTAATAAAGTCAACACCTAACCCATCGGGCAAATGATTGTCCAGAAAAATAAGCGAAAAAGACTCCTTTTTAAGCGCTAACTCAGTATCAGACAATGTGTTTACGTAAGAACTTTTGTAATTTTTTTGTCTTAATATTCCGCTCAACAGGTAACAGATGTCAATTTCATCATCCACAATTAATATTTTCAAAGCCATGGGCAACGATGTATTATTTGAAGCACTTTTTTCCAAAAATCCCCCGGATTTATAAATGGCGATATGTTAGTAAAATATAAAAATGTGCCATAATTTAGATCACTCTTTCCTATACAGCTATTCGGAAGGTTTGAAATGTAGAAAGGCTTAACTGACTTAGGCATATTTCTTGAAACTATCATAAACTGCCAGCGATAAAAAACCTGGCGAATGCTTATGTTGTAACCCCTGTGATGATGTTGCTGCTTACCTTAATCCATAGCAACTTTGCTTGTAAATTTGTCCTTAATTAATGATAATTTGTATTTGATAACCATTAAGCCTTAAATCGTTTAATAAGTTTATGAAAAAAAGAGTTCTGATTATTGATGACGATACTGATATGTGCATTTTGTTAAGTCGCCTGCTCAATAAAAACGGTTACGAAACAGAAACAGCACATAGCGGTTTAAAAGGAATCGCGAAATGCAAAGAGGCTCAGTTTGATATTGTATTATGTGACTACAGGCTGGGTGATAAAGAGGGGAAGGATGTGCTGTTGGAAATTAAGCAAATAAGTCCTGATACGATTGTACTGATCATTACCGGTTATTCTGATATAAAAACGGCTGTAGAAGTGATTAAGATGGGGGCGTATGATTACATTACCAAACCACTTATTCCTGATGAAGTATTGAATGTACTGGCCAACGCTTTAAAACAACCGCAGGAAAGTGCTGTTAAGTCTGCAGGTACGGCTGTGGGTAATCCGGCGAAACCGGGTAATACAGGTGCAGGTACGTTGAGTAAAGATTATATGGTGGGGGCTTCGCCTAACACCAAAGAATTATATGGCCAGATTGATCTTGTGGCGCCTACGAACTATAGCATCATTTTATATGGTGAAAGCGGTACCGGTAAAGAGGTTATTGCAAAGACCATACATGACAGAAGTAATCGCCGGGATAAACCTTTTATCGCGATGGATTGTGGAACATTGTCCAAAGAGCTTGCGGGCAGTGAGTTATTTGGTCATGTGAAAGGGGCTTTTACCGGTGCGCTTAATGATAAAGAAGGTCATTTTGAACTGGCCAATGGCGGTACGCTTTTTCTTGATGAAGTCGCCAATCTTTCGTATGAAATACAGGCATCGCTTTTACGTGTGATACAGGAACGTAAGTTTAAAAGAGTGGGTGGTAATAAGGAAATGAGCCTTGATGTTCGTGTGATTGTTGCCTCCAACGAAAACCTGCAGGATGCATATAAAAGCGGCAAGTTCAGGGAAGATCTTTACCACAGGTTCAACGAGTTTTCTGTTAACCTGCCACCACTGAGAAACAGGAAGGATGATATCCCGATGTTTGCAAATTATTTCCTTGAAAAGACCAACCTGGAAACCGGCAAACAACTGGAAGGTTTTGAAGATGATGTGATGCATGCTTTCCTTAATTATGCATGGCCGGGAAATCTTCGCGAATTCAGAAATGTGGTAAGACGCGCAGTGTTGCTTACTGCTTCCGGTAAAATTACCACGGCAACATTACCCTGGGAGATAAAGAATGCAATTGCCGGTGGACAAACGGCAGACGCGGCAGGCTTCTCTTCATCAAACTCTCCAATGGCAACAACCGCTCCGCCTGCAAAGGAAAGGGATCTTAAAAATGCGGCTGCCAAAGCAGAATATGATACAATTATGAACCTGCTGAAAGAAGTGAATTTTAATAAAAAGCGTGCAGCGGAAATTCTGAAGATTGATCGGAAAACCTTGTATAATAAGATCAAGAATTACGAAGAAACAAGGGAAGTGAGTTAGAGGTATTATACATGGAGAAATTATAATGATAAAGCTGTCTCAAGAGTAAATTTTGAGACAGCTTTTTTATTTTAAAAGTATCAATATATTCAGCGTAAACCTGCATCAGCTTGCCTTACACTTATAACCTTCATTTATGAAACGCTGAATGATATTTATCTGCGCTTAAATAATGCGGCAAACATTGTGTCCGCTTTAAGATCATAACCATGCAACAATCTGCTTTCTACCAGTTCAACGGGATGGTTATTACATATATCATCAACCACTTCTTCATTTTCCTTTTCAAAAACAGAACAGGTAATATATAACAGGTATCCTCCGGTTTCAAGATGTGCAACAACATTACCTGCAATCTTCTTCTGTAGTGAGGCGTATTCATCAATCTTCTCTGTCTTAAAATAAGAGAGCTGTTCCGGTGTACGTCCCCAGGTACCGCTGCCACTACATGGTGCATCACAAATAATTAGCTGGTATTTTTTTTCGATTGGCAACGGTTTACCGGCATCTGCAACAACAGCTTTATACTGTTTTATCCCGGCTTCCGTAAACCGTTGTTTCAGGTTATGAATAATTGATAGACGAATATCAGAAGCTGTTAAAACAATATGGTTGAGTATATCTTTTGCCAGGATAGATTTGCCGCCACTTGCCGCACAACAATCCCATACATTCATTGGCTTATTGTCATCAGGCAGCATCGCCATTAGCTCTCCAACCCTTTGTGATGAATAATCCTGTATAACAATCTCTTTATTGATCATTAGGATTGATTCCACTTTTGTTGCATTTGGTAAAGCAAGACAGTGCGTGTTTAATTGCGAAAAGGAAATATTTTCCCGGGTTAATGTCGCCGGTACTTTCTTTTCATAACCGGGCCTGATACGGATAAACAGGTCGGGTTGAACAAGATGTGATAATGTAAATTCCTGCTGATCTATTGATTTACTTAATGCTTCGTTCCATTCAAAAATATTGATGATATTAAATGAAGGGATTATCTGTTCAACAAATGCTACGCGTTCCTGCATATCTGTTGGCCAATGTTCTAGCCACGTTGTATCAAACAAAGATGCCCATGCTCCAGCCTCATCCATACAAAGAAACAGCGCTGTTTTTATCCTGAGCATTGACTCAACATCTCTGAGTGATTGTCCTGTTCTGAACCAGCAATAACAGGCATGTGAAATCAACTTCCTGTCAGTTGAGCCATGCTTTTTATGCATGGAAAAGTATTGTTTCAGGTAGTGCGCAAATGGTAATTGCCCGTTATACCCTTGAAGAATCAGTAACGCAGTATTGATGTAAGACTGAAATCGCATGTATTTATTGATAAGTAAACCTGAAGAGGTAAAGGTAATGCCTGCGCGTGTTTCAATGAAAATAGAAGGTTACGCTTTCTTTTTTCAAACTTATCCGTATATATATTGTTAAACACCTGATAACTGTCAGCAAAAAGGTGTTCTTATTGCAAAAGTCTGACTGCAAACGAAGTAAATCAGCATGCCACTAAAAAGATCCACGCTACAATTGCTACGGTTTCCGTTTTCTTATTTCCTCATGCCGGTATATTGGTTTGCCCTGAGCTTTGTAAATGAAATACAATGGCCAAGAGCACTGTTGGTGTTTGTTCTTATACATGGCTTTTTATATCCATCCAGCAATGGCTACAACAGCTATATGGACAGAGATACAGAAAGTATTGGCGGCCTGGAAAACCCTATGCAGCCAACCCGGCAGTTATTTTTGGTAACGGTGTTAATGGATATTATTTCTGCAACTGTTTCTTTATTTATATCCAGGTGGTTTGCTATTGCTTTTATCTTTTATATTATTTGTTCGCGTTTATATAGTTATCGTGGTATAAGGTTGAAGAAATATCCTTTAATTGGTTATCTGGTTGTGATCTTTAACCAGGGTGCTGTAACTTTTTTTATGGTCTATCATGCATGCAGCAAATCCTTTGAAACAAATGCTCCCTGGCAGGGATTGTTATCGGCTGCATTTTTGATTGGTGGTTTTTATCCCATTACGCAGGTGTACCAGCATAAAGCAGATGCTAAAGATGGTGTTCGTACCATAAGCATGATGATGGGTATAAGAGGCACTTTCATCTTCTGTGCAGTAATGTATACCGTGGCATTCGCTTTGTTGTTTCAATACTTTCAGCAGGAAGATAAGCTGGGAATGTTTGCAGTATTGCAGGCTTTCTTTATACCGGTGATCATCTTTTTTCTCAAATGGTTATTAAAAGTGTGGAAAGATGCCTCAGTTGCAGATTTTAAACACATGATGCGCATGAACTGGCTGGCCAGTACCTGTACCAGCCTGGCATTTATTACCTTACTAATACTTCATCAAATTGGCTGATATAATATCGATAGGAACAGCAGTACCGGAGTTTTGTCATAGGCAGGAAGCGATACTGGAATTTATGCAGGAGATTTACCAGCTTGATGCAGGCGAACGGAGAAAGCTTGGTTTTCTATATAAGCAGAGCGAGATAGATCAGCGTTATTCTGTTATTGGTGATTATTCAGCATCGCAGCAGCAATGGAATTTTTTGCCTGCCGGTAACAACGCGTCTTTTCCTTTGCTGGATGAAAGAATGGTATTGTATAACAGGTTTGCACCGCAGCTATCCGCTACTGCCATCAGGCGTTGTGTAGACGGCTATATAAAGCCTTCGCAAATTACCCACCTGATCACCGTAACCTGTACGGGTATGAGCGCACCCGGCCTGGACCTGCAGCTTTCTGAGTCGTTAGGATTATCTCCATCTGTATTTCGCACGTCTGTAAATTTTATGGGTTGTTATGCAGCAGTGCATGCACTAAAGCTTGCAAAGATGATTTGTGATACAACTCCGGCAGCCAATGTGGTAATTGTAGCGACAGAACTTTGCACGCTTCATTTTCAAGAAGAATATACGGCCGATAATGCGGCAAGCAGCCTGTTATTCGCTGACGGAAGCGCAGCAGTATTCATCTCTAATATTATAAAAAGCAAGAGTGTTTTACAATTAAAAAGCTTTTATTCCGAAATAGCCATCAGGGGAAAACAGGATATGGCCTGGGAACTTAGCAGCAAAGGATTTTTGATGAGGTTAAGCGGTTATATTCCACAATTGGTAGAAGAGGATATCACGCGCCTGGTGGAGAATGCATTGGAAAAAGGTGATCTTAAGAAAGCGGATATTTCGCATTGGTGTGTTCATCCGGGAGGAAGAAAAATACTGGAGGCCATCAGTAAGAAATTATCACTGAGCGATGAAGACATGCGTTACTCAAAAAAGGTAATGAAAGAATATGGTAATATGTCTTCGCCAACTATATTATTTGTATTGAAAGAAATGATGACAGAAGACGCCATTACAGATCATGTATTTGGCGTTGCCTTCGGACCTGGATTAACCATGGAAACCTTTATCGCAGCAAGATCATGAACCTGGTGCAAAGATCATATCACAAAGAGTTGCTGGATGCTGATGATATTCCTTTTGAAGATATCAGGCAGAATATGAAAGAGCTTGATACCATTAATACGCTTCTAGGTGGCCACGCGATTACCATTGCCGGATTTAAACAGCTTGCCGGTAAACGGTCACCGATTACTATTTGTGAGATTGGTTGTGGCGGCGGAGATAACCTTGCCGCGATTGTACGATGGGCCAATAGAAATCATGTATCAGTACATTGCACAGGCATTGATATAAAACAGGAATGTGTTGATTATGCCAGGCTGCAATGGCAGGGTTCAGCCGCAACATGGATCGCCAGTGATTATAAAAACGTAACGTTTGAAAGTAAGCCGGATATTATTTTCTCCAGCCTGTTCTGTCATCATTTTACCAATGAAGAATTGATTCATCAGCTAAGCTGGATGAAATCAAATGCATCCGCCGGTTTTTTTATCAATGATCTTCAGCGGCATCCAATGGCTTATCAATCTATAAAAATTCTTACACGTTTATTCTCGTCCTCTTACCTTGTTAAGAATGATGCGCCGCTAAGCGTTGCCAGGGGGTTCAAAAAAAATGAATGGCAGGCCCTGTTAGAAAAAGCAGGCATCATCAATTATTCTATTAGCTGGAAATGGGCTTTTCGTTATCTTATTACCTGTAACAATGGATAACAGCATCTATGATATTGGTATTGTTGGGGGCGGCCTTGCAGGGCTTACCCTTGCAATACAATGTGCAGATGCAGGATATCGTGTGGTACTGTTTGAAAAAGAGCAATACCCGTTTCACCGGGTATGCGGTGAGTACATCAGTTTTGAAAGTTTTAATTTTTTACAAAGTCTTGGCATACCGGTTTCAACAATGCAATTGCCTGTAATAAAAAAGCTTGAAATCAGTGACATCAAAGGCCGCATGTATAGCTTCCCGTTGCCATTGGGTGGCTTTGGTATCAGCCGTTATTTGTTGGATAACCTGTTATACCAAACTGCACTTGATAAAGGTGTGAATGTGTTCACGGGTAACAAAGTGTCAGGCATATCATATAACAATGATCAATTCCTTATTGATCATGCAGGTGGCACAGCGACTGTAACTGTTGCTGCCGGTGCATTTGGCAAGCGCAGTAATATAGATGTGAAAATGAATCGCCGTTTTATTATTGATAAGCCAGACAAGCTGAATAACTATATCGGCGTTAAGTATCATGTAAAATATCATCAGCCAGCAGATACGATTGCCTTGCACAATTTTGACCAGGGTTATTGCGGTATTTCAAAGATTGAAGATGATCAATATTGCCTCTGTTATCTTACCACGGCCCATCATCTTAAACAATCAGGCAATTCTATTCAAACAATGCAGGAGAAAGTGTTGTTTCAAAACCCGCAACTCAAAAAAATTTTTACAACAGCAACGTTTGTTCAACAGCAACCTGTAACTATTTCGCAGATAAGTTTTCATAAAAAGCAGCAGGTAGAACAACATTTACTGATGATAGGAGATACTGCCGGTATGATTCCGCCATTATGTGGTAACGGAATGAGTATGGCCATGCATGCATCAAAAATAGCTTTCGGATGCATTCGGCAATTGATGGATGGTCATATCACCCGTAATCAAATGGAGCTTCTGTATGAGCGTGAATGGAAAAGACAATTCGAAAAGCGATTGTGGGTAGGCAGAACTGTACAACGTATGTTTGGAAGCACCAGCAGCATTCTTTTCCTAAAGACAATGAAAGTATTGCCTTTTGTTGCCAGTCAGGTGATCAGGCAAACCCATGGAACTCCTTTTTAATAAACAAGGGCTACATTGCTGTAACCCCTGTAAACTTATTTCAATTAATCATTTTAGTGCCTGTCCCAATGTCCGCGGCCATGGCCACGTCCACGATCATGATGATCATCCCTTCCACGGTCCCATCCGCCGCGTCTGTCACGTAAAATGGGTTGTCTGCCATACCATCCGCGGTAATCCCTGAAATGTTCCCTGTAATAATCATTACGCAGGAAAGGTCTTGGTTCGTTAATCACCACTTTGTAGCCACGGTAAATATCATAGTTCCTGTAACGTGCCGGTAGGCTGGTTGCATAACACCATCTGCCACTGTTCATGTATACGTATTGTCTTTGCGGAACATTGTAGTACACATCTATATCCGGCATATAGTAGTAATCAACATGATCATAACCCACCGGTCCCCACAAAGGTTGTGTGCCGATGTTTACATTCACTCCTACACTAACCTGGCCAAAAGAACTTGTTGTAATCATCACTCCTGAAAGAACTGCTGTAAGTAGAATTAGCTTTTTCATATATGCTCCTTTTTATAAAATAGACTTTGCATATGGTAGTGGGATTAAGCAATGGTTGTTATAAAAAACGTAAAGAATGAACGGATGTTAGTTTGTCTGGTTTTTTGCAAAACTGAATTGAAAGCTGAGTAATTTATTCATTGCATCCCGTTAGCTTTGCCGGTTATATATCAGACAACTGCATGATGAAACGACTGTCCAGATTAATGGTAGGAATACCTTTTGTTTTTTTTATTCTTACCTGTAACGCACAAAATACTAAAGACCTTGGCGGATGGTATGTTGGAAACTTTCTCTATAAAGCAGACAGTAGCTGGAACTTCTTTTTTGAAACGCAAACCCGTTCGCAGAAGGCAACAGATATCTTCTTTTATCATGAGCTGAAAGGTGGCTTCTCCTATAATATCCTGAAGAAGCATTCAGTGTTGTTTGGCTTTGGTGATTATAAAACCTATAGTTCTACCGGCAATTTTAAAACACCTATGATTGCCAAAGAATTCAGGATATGGGAGCAATTAACACTCAATAATAATATAGGCAGGCTTAAAATAGATCACCGTTACCGTATAGAGCAACGCTGGCTGAATGGTAATTTCCGGAGCAGGTTCCGTTACCGCATCAACCCGTTAATTCCTGTAAACCACAAGACCATTATTGACAATACTTTCTTTGTGTCATTATTTGATGAAGTCTTCTTTACTAACGAAGCACCGTATTTTGAGCGCAATCGTTTTTTTGCAGGTGCCGGTTACCAGTTCAGCAGTTTGCTTACTGCACAAACCGGATGGATAAGGCAATATGATTATAGGAAGGTAGATGATGGCAGCGGTAAAAACTTTCTTCAGCTTACCCTCTTCTTTATTTTAGATCACAGCCACGATGCAAGGGAACGTCACCCTGGTACATTGGATTAACGACATTGATATAAAACCATTCCCTGTAGCATAACTATCCGTACAATATCCGGATACACATCTGTTAATTTACCGTTGGCAAAAGAACCCAAAAATCCTGCTAATTAGTTTTTCCGTTTCTTTGCAGTTTTCTTTTAATAACCAAATTCACATGTGGTATAGTATCGGCAGGTTTATTCTTCGGTATCGTCTTCCCTTATTGATTATACTAATTGGCATCACGGCGTTTATGGGGTTTGAGGCCCGCAAGGTTCAGTTAAGTTACGAGTTCGCAAGAACCATTCCCATTGATAATCCCAAATACCTCGCTTACCAGGATTTTAAAAGTAAGTTTGGTGATGATGGAGGTACGCTGGTGGCTGGCATTGAAACCAAAGACCTTTATAAACAGGAAGTGTTTAATGTTTATGCCAAACTTCATAAAGATCTGAAAACGGTAAAAGGTGTTGAAGATATATTAAGTATTCCCGAAGCAATTACGCTGGTAAAAGAAGATTCCACGGAGAAGCTGGTGCCTGCAAGAATCTTTCATTATCCCTATGCCAGTCAGCAGCAACTGGATAGTGATAAAGCAGTATTTGAGAATCTTCCTTTTTACCAGGAGCGATTATACAATCCGCAAACCAACGCTTATCTCATGGGCGTTCGTGTAAATAAGGAACTGGCTAACAGTAAATACAGGACAACCCTTATTAATGATGTAATTAAAGAGGTAAAAAAGTTTGAAGAAGCGACAAAGATACCTGTTCATCTTAGCGGATTGCCTTATATAAGAACAACGGTAAGTGATAAAATTGCGAAAGAACTCAACTGGTTTTTAACAGGTTCTCTTCTTTTGTCTGCCATCACCTTGTTGATCTTCTTCCGCTCAATAAGCGCCACTATCATGAGCCTGCTGGTAGTAGGTATGGGCGTTGTATGGAGCGTTGCCACCCTGGTGATATGCGGCTTTAAGATATCATTACTTACTGCACTTATACCACCGTTGATCGTGGTAATTGGTGTGCCTAATTGTATTTACTTTTTAAATAAGTACCACACCACGTATAAAGAAACAGGTGATAAAGAAAAGGCCCTGGTTACCATGATTGGCCGTATGGGTATTGTAACGCTCTTTTGTAACATTGCGGCAGCAATTGGCTTTGCTGTTTTTGCACTAACCAAGAGTGCGATTCTTAAAGAGTTTGGTATTGTTGCGGGCATCAATATCATGACCCTGTTTTTTATTTCCCTCGTGTTTATCCCTGTTTGTCTTAGTTATATGCCGGTGCCAAAGAAGCGGCATATAAAATACCTTGAAAGTCGTTTCCTGCACAGCATGCTGGCAAGAATAGAGCGCTGGACATTCACGTATAGCAAATGGGTTTATGCCATCAGCGCCATTATAATCGTTTTTGCCATTGCCGGTATTACACGTATAAAAAGTGAAGGGTTTATTGTAGATGATCTTCCAAAGAATGATAAAATCTATGTGGATCTGAAATGGTTTGAAAGCAATTTTGGCGGGGTAATGCCACTCGAGATTATGGTGGATACCAAAAAGAAAAATGGCTTACTAAAATCATTGCAGCCTATTGAAAAAATTGATGAATTCTCGAAGTATATCGCAGAAAAACCGGAGACAGCAAAACCACTTTCTTTTGTGGAAGGATTGAAATTTGCGAAGCAGGCTTATTATGATGGAGATAGTGTAAACTATGTAACGCCTACAGAATTTGATGTACCGTTAATGAAGAATTATCTTAAAGGCGGTGCAGGTAAAGACAGTAATGCTGCGGCCGCATCAAAGTCTTCTACATTTGCAAAACTGCTGAACACCTTTATGGATAGCAGCAAGCAGATTGCCCGCATCAGCGTGAATACAAAAGATATCGGTAGTGCAAAGTTGCCATTGCTGTTAAAAGATTTTGAGAACGAGTCTAACAAAATATTTGACTCGTCAAAATACAAGATCACCTTCACCGGGGCAAGCGTAACATTTCTCGAAGGTTCTTCCTTCATCATCAATGGCCTTAAAGAAAGTATCGTATGGGCATTCTTTCTTATCACGCTTTGTATGCTGTATTTGTTCCGGTCATTCAGGATCTTATTATGTTCTTTAATACCTAACGTAATCCCGCTGATGGTAACTGCGGGTGTTATGGGTTGGGTTGGCATCTCTCTAAAACCGTCTACAGTACTGGTGTTTAGCGTTGCGTTGGGTATTGCGATAGATGTTACGATACGTTTCCTCGTCAACTATAAACAGGAATTGCCCTCACATGAGAACCATGTAAAGCAAACCCTTATACAAACCATTCATCATACCGGTGTAAGTATCATTTATACATCGTTGGTATTAATTGCCGGGTTTATTGTTTTTTGTATCAGTGATTTTGGTGGTACAAAAGCACTGGGTTGGTTAACTTCATTAACGCTTGTTACCGGTACAATAACAAACCTTGTGTTATTGCCTGTACTTATTAATACGATGGCGAAGAAGAAGTGATAGCATTAAATTCTAATGCTTTTCTAATATCAGCTCCCGGTTGAAAGCCGGGAGTTTTGTTTTTATAATGTTCGCAGATGCAGATGGTTGAATTTTAATTTCATATGCAGCGTTTTTCTTTATGAATATGTCATAACTTTCTGTTGAATAATTTAATCCCGAAAACTAATTCCCTAATTTAAAACTTCTACACATGAGAAAATTACTAAAACTGTCCATGCTTGCCAGAGAAGCTAATCATTCTATAAGTCAATCTGTTTATAAGTCAGTAAGGTCATGTAAATGGTGAATGCAGTTTGCAGATGTTCTTATATAAAGGTACCTGGTAAATAGATTAATTGCTTGCGTTTACATGGTCTCTAAAATTGAGGTTTATGATCTGTAATCTTTTTCTTTTGATTGACTGTTGTGCCAAAATGGAATATTAACCACAACCGGTAACTTTATCCTGTAGTTTTGATTGCTTACCCTTTCTTTTGATTGCAATGTTATTGTCCTTTTAACGTAAGTAATATTAATCTGCAAAAGAACTTTTCTGCATATCCCCGCTAAGTGTATTTGCTATCTGCTTATTTAAATCAATATGAGATAAACCCAAATATTTCTAATCAAAAAACCAGTATTATGAGGAAATTGCTTATGCTATTTTTAATGAGCCTTACTGTATTATATGGTATAGCTCAAAGCCGGACTGTTACCGGTAAAGTAACAGATGATAAAGGGAACCCTGTGCCCAATATAACTATCACGGAGAGAGCAACAAAAAAAGCGGCCATCACTGCTTCTGATGGTACGTTTTCGATTACTGTGTCAAAGCCTAATTCAGTCCTGGTTATCTCCGGCATCGGGTATGATGTAAAAGAAGTAAACGCAGATAGGGCTTCAGAACTGAACAGCATCGTTTTAAACGAGTCTACCAATAGTCTTTCCGAAGTAGTTGTTACCGGCGTAGGAGCGGCAACAACAAAGAAAAAACTGGGGATATCAGTGGAATCTATTACTGCAAAGGATTTACCAAAAGTATCTACTGCTTCTATCGATCAGGCATTGGTTGGTAAAATAGCGGGTGCCCAAATCAGTTCCATTTCTGGTCAGCCGGGGCAACAGGCCTCCATCTTGCTTCGTGGTATCAATACCTTATCAAGTACGCAGCCAATGATTATGGTTGATGGGGTTCAGTTACAGGCAGGAAATAATACCAACGGTTCTGCAAGCAACCTTTCTTCAAGGCTGTCAGATATAGATCTGTCAAACGTTGAAAGGGTAGAAGTGGTGCAAGGTGCAGCAGCGGCCACCATTTATGGTGCGCAGGGTGCAAATGGTGTTATCCAGATATTTACAAAGCGCGGAATGAAAAACGGAAGAACCAGCATAACGGTAAATTCCCGGGCAAGCTTTGATAATGTTATCAGGGGTAAATTACGCATCGCACAAAATCATTTTTATCCTACTGATGATCAGGGCTACATTATTGATGCCGATGGAAACAGGGTAAAACCTGATGCGGCTGGTGTATGGACGATACCTGAAGCCGTGCTTGAAAGTACCAGTGTAAATGACAAACCTTTTCTTGAAACAACTTATGATCATGTTGACCAGTTGTTTAAAAAGAATGCATTAACGCTGAATAACAGCATTAATGTGTCTGGTGGCAAAGACAAGATGGATTATTCTTTTACTTTATCAAATACCAAACAGGAAAGTATACTTTTTGGTGATTATTCAAGAACCAATCTGTCGCTTAATCTTGGTATGGAGTTGTTCAAAAACTTTACGCTGCGCACCACAAGTCAACTGGTGTATTCTAACAATAGCACAGGCGGTATCACTGGCCAGAACAATATCAATAGCGCGTTGGGCACAGCTTTAAGTACTAAACAGTACTATGACCTTACCGCAAAAGATTCGCTTGGAAATTATATCGTAAATCCTGAACTTGATAACTCTATCAATCCTTTTTACAACAACCAGTTCAGAAGTTATAATGCCAAGAATACAAGGATTATCCAGGGCGTTAACCTCAACTACAAACCATTTAAATTTCTTGAAGTTGACTATAAATACGGAATCGATAATTACCGGTTCGATTATACCAATTATGTAAAGTACCAGTTGAATACTTTAACGCCTGGTAACGGAGTTGATCCCGTGAATGGCCAGTTGGTTTTTGACAGGGACAATCAAACGTTACAAAACTCTCTGCTAACCCTTTTCTTAAGGGCCGATTTTGAAAAGGATTTTCATATTAATGTACCAATACAATCTACAACACAGGTAGCGTATGACTGGAGAAAAGATGCATACCAGAATATAACTGCTACAGGTGTTGGCTTTAGCCCATTCCCTCCTGATAACCTTTCAACAGCAACCTCCCAATCCAACTCAGAAAATCAAACTCAAAAAGTGACTTTCGGGTACCTGATCAACCAGAAGTTTGAGTATGCTAACCTGCTTGGTGTTTCTGGTGGTGTGCGTATTGATTATTCTTCTGCTTTTGGATCTGGTTCAAAGGCTTTTACCTTTCCCCGCGGAGACATCTACTTCCGGTTATCTGAATTATTAAAATCCAAGACGCTTTATGAATTTAAGCTGAGAGGCGCTTATGGAGAAGCAGGGATTCAACCCGGCGCCTACGACAGGTTCATCACATTAAGCTCCGGCAATATTGGTGCAGGAGGATATCTTGCTTTGAAAGGAACAGCCAACAACCCATTGTTGGATGTGGAGGTTTCAAAAGAGTCTGAAGTTGGTGTAGATCTTGGCATCCGTACAAGAGAGCTGGCAACATGGTTTTCTGATATAAGGCTGAGTGCTACTTACTGGAACAGAAAAAGTAATGACGTAATCCGTGCGATAGATCTGGCTCCATCATCCGGTACACTTAGTATTCTAACAAATGCGCTGTCGCTTTCATCACACGGGTTTCAGGCATCATTAGACGCCAGTATGCTTAAATCTGAAAATGCAACCTGGAACTTTGGGATAAGATTTGGTAAGCAAAAATCTATTGTTTCAAATATATCTAACCACAAAGACATCGTTATTGGCGGCAGCGGCAGCGGCCAGTTTGTATTACGTGAAAAAGAATCTATCGGTGCATTCTTTGGCGTACAACCACTGTCAAGAGTTGACCAGGCAAGTTCCAAAGGTGATCTTTATATCCCGGCAGATGAAGCGGCTGATTATGAAGTTGTAAACGGCATGGTGGTGAATAAAACCACTAAGGCTGTGGCCTTTACAAATGAGCAGGTAAAAATCGGAGACCCTACACCAAAATTCAATATGTCTTTCATCAATGATTTCACTTTCCTGAATAAGTTTAGTTTATCGTTCCAGTTTGATTGGGTGTATGGTAACCAGATTTATAATCAAACAAACCAGTGGCTGTATCGTGATTGGCTGCATGGCGATTTTGATAAACCCGTAACTATTGGAGGTGAAACAAAACCTTTTGCCAATTATTATAACAGTCTCTATTTTACCAATCAAACCAATGCTTATTTTGTAGAAACCGGTTCCTTTCTTCGTCTGCGTGATTTATCAGTTGGCTATAATCTCTCCTCTGTATTTAATGGTAACGTTGTAAAGACTGCGCAGGTAACTATTTCTGCACGTAATCTTTTCACCATTTCTAATTATTCAGGATTTGATCCGGAAGCTTCTGCCAATCTGAATGATCCTACACAAAGAGGGTTGGACCTGTATGCGTTTCCAAACTTCAGAACATTCCAGATTGGATTAAATATTGGCTTCTAATTTTTAATTGACAAATCATACAGTTATGACATATAAAAATATAATTCGGTCTTTTATCTTACTGCTTGTATGCGTGACGCTGTCATGTAAAAAAAGTTCACTGGACCTTACCAACCCTAATGAGCCTGGCATTCCGGCGCTTCAAACTGAGGAAGGTGTTAAACGTGCAGCGCTTGGTATTTACAATAAGTTTGGTCTGGAGTATTGGTGGCTTGCTTTGGCAGGGCATAACATTATGGGAGATGCAACTTTTATTTCTGCAGGAAATTTTTCATGGAGATGGATGAATCAAACATCAAAAATTACGCTTAGTAATGGTACTGTGTTTACACCTCCGCAGGGTGGTAGTCAGCCTGATGAACTTCGCGCCAGGAATGATCGTTCTTATGGCAATGATAATGCTTTCTATAACGAATGGTCTGCATTGTACCTGGTAAATAACCAGGCTAATTTATTGCTGGATGCAACAAACGATGCAGCGCTGAAACTGAGTGGAGATCCTGCTTCTAAAATTAACACGCTAAAGGCCTGGGCTTACTGGTGGAAAGGGTTCGCTTACTCCCGCATAGGTTCATTATATATATCCGGTATTATTACAGATGTAACCAATGAAACCAATGATCAGTTTGTACTCAATACACAGCTAATAGAAGAAGCAAACAAGAACTTTGATCTGGCTGCTGCTGCTTTGGATGCGGTAACTAACGATGCATCATATATGGATATCATAAGCGCTGTTTTACCTTCTTTTACATTAACAGGTACCGGCGGTGACATTACAAAAGATATGTGGAAAAGGCAGATTAATACCTACAAGGCCCGTAATTTACTGGTGAATAAAAAACTGAAGGATATGACCGCTGCGGACTGGGGTTCCATCTTAACACTCACCAGCAACGGTATTCAATCAGGGGATAAAATATTTACCATGCGTTCCGCAGAAGTGAATGACCTGGTAAGTGGCTCTGCCTGGAGCCCCTGGCGTTTACTTTCTTTTGGCTGGGAATTTTTAAGCGAACGTCTTGTGCAGGATTTTAAACCTGGAGATGAGCGGTTTACCAGGAATGTTACTACGCAATCTACAGTGGTAAACAGGTCCGGCAGAGGATATCAATATGGAACAAGATGGGTTTTGATTGATATTGCCGATGGAGGCGACTGGGCATCTCTTCAATATGGATTGGCTGAAATGCCGGTTGCAGGCAGCTATGAAGAAAATGCCTTGATGAGGGCTGAAGCCTTGATAAAGACCAATGAGATAGATGGCGGACTTGCGCTAATAGATAATGTGAGGGATTATCAAAAATCCGGGTTAGCACATGTTTCGGGTACAGGGCTCAATGCTGATGAAGCATATGAAGAATTGCGCAAGGAAAGACGTATTGGCCTGTTTCTTAAAAATGTTGCATTTTATGATGCAAGAAGGTGGGGCGTGAGCTCCAAAGATGGAGGCCGGCAAAATGCTGTAGTGATTGGGCCCGGTGGTGTAGCTGATACCAAAGCAACCATTTACTATAATTATCTTGATTATTGGGATATTCCAAATAATGAACTTGACTTTAATACACCGGGAGCCGGTAGTGCCCCTGTAGTATCACCGCAATAGACGAACTTCAAAAAAATGACAGTTGCCCCAACACTTAACAAGTTTGGGGCAATTTTTTTATATAAAACGATACTGACTGGTAAGATGTTCTTTCTTGTGTATACTTGTGGTACTCTTCACTGGCATAATTTTTTATCTACTACCACACATTATTTGGGGAACATGTATATTACAACCAACAAAAAGTTACTTACCCTAATGAAGAAATTATCACTGATTATACTGCTGTTGCTGCCTGCGCTGGTTAAGGCGCAGCAGATAAAAGCGGATTCTATAAGCAATAACCTCTATGATCTGCCGAATGATACCGTGCCAAAAAGAGATATTATTGATGAACTTAAGAAAGTAATTCCCGTTAAGTCCACAAAATTACCCAGGAAGGGTACCCGCAAAATATATTACTCGTTGGTTCCTATCCCCACAAATATACCGGGCGGTGGCAGGGCTTTGATTACTTCTACCAATGCTGCCTTTTACCTGGGGCCAAGAAGAACAACCAATTTGTCCAACGTATCATTTTCGCCATCGTTTTCTTTTGGTGGAAGGTTTTCTTTTTCCTTTCACTCCAATCTTTGGCTGGATGGCAACTATCGTAACATTATTGGTGATATGCGCTTTATCATCAACCCACAATATACCTGGGGGTTGGGAAATGGTGTTCCTGAAGAGCAGAAGCAACTGGTTGGTAATAATTACTTCAGGTTTTATCAAACCTTTATGCGAAAGATAAAACCGGGTTTACTGGCAGGTTTGGGTTATCACCTGGATTGGTTTTCTGCTATCAAAATAAAGAACAATGATTCCCTTGATCTGCCCACATTTGTAAAATACCAGTATGGCACACAACCTGGTAAACAATCGGTTTCCTCAGGTATATCTCTTAACCTGCTGAGAGATAGCAGGCAAAACTCCATTAACCCGCAATCGGGTTATTACGCGAATGCGGTATTGCGTTTTAATCCCAGTTTTTTAGGAAGTAATGATAACTGGCAATCATTATATTTTGATGTAAGAAAGTACTATCACTACGGAGATAAAAGAAGCCAGAATGTATTGGCCGTTTGGGGTTATTACTGGGCCGCAATAGGGAGCAAAACTCCTTATCTTGCTTTGCCAAGTATTGGCTGGGACCCCAGCAACCGAAGCGGCAGGGGAATCGATCAAAACCGGTACCGTGGTAAAGGGTTACTTGACCTGGAAGCGGAATACCGCCGTGATATAACGGAGGATGGTTTGTTTGGATTTACCGTTTTTGCCAATATGAACGCCGTATCAAAACCCAACAGTTATTGGTTTGCCGGTCTGCATCCGGCGGGTGGCGCAGGGTTTCGTATCAAGTTTAACAAAAGATCCAATACCAATATCGCGCTGGACTATGCAATCAGCAAATACTCCAAACTATTCTACATTAACCTTGGTGAAGCATTCTAAGAAAATATCTGAGAAGGAAAAGGTGCGATCATTACCCCGCCGGAAAAGGTATTTCCGGAATAAGTTGAAGATAAAAAAAGGCTACTGCTTTCTTTAAGAAGAAACGTTTGTTTTGCCAGCCGCATAATGCAACAGCGCATTAATGCTGTTATTTCTCGGGCTTTTTAAACTACAACCGCTTAATCTTTTAGCCGCCTCTTTTAACACCTGTAATTTTTCGCGGAGCGCCCAGTTTTGTTGAAGCGCTTCTTCTAATTGCTGCTTTTTGCCTGCAGGGAGTTCATTGTATAGAAACATCAGTAAATCTTCAGTAGTAAAATTGAGCATAGCAAATTAGTGTTTGAATGTTCAACAATAGGTTTCTCCTCCTTCTAACGGCCATCAATCACAGAATATTGTATCTGTTACCAGAATGTTTTTGATAAAATAATGTAAAAGCGAAGGTTAGCGAAGATTCTTCGGAAGGAGTTTTGGACTTAAAGACTACGAAAAGAATACTTGTTGTTTCGACAAATAAATTTTACTTTTTCTCTGCTGCTGAGGGCTGCTCTATAATAAAAACATCTTCATTGTCTTTTTTCATAAAGAGGTTCTCGCGGGCATATTTTTCAAGGGCAGCGGGATTGTTCTGCAAATCGGCCAGTTGTTTACGCGTTTTCTCAATTTCGGCCTGGTAAAAAGCTTTGCTTTGGTTAAGTTCCTTAAGTTCCCGCTTGCGGTCCCACTGCACAAAAATATCGTTCCTGTTTACGAATAATAACATCACTACAAAAACACCCAATGCCAGCAGGTATTTATTGCTTAGAACAGAAAATATGGTCCTGATTACTTTCATGCGAAAAATGCGACGAACTCAATTAAGATGGTCAATATTGTTTTTATTCTTTTCAAAACCGAAACTCTTTGATATAAAGATACAAATTGAAAGCAAATCACAACAGTATGATCGCAATCTGTGTTTATATTTTTCGTTTGATAAAGATTGATAAATGCAGCGTGATAAATTGTTCTTTAAAAATGCCTGAATAATCATCACCGTTGCCACTATGCTGAAACAGGAAACTTCTCTCAAAAAAGAAAGGCTGCCATAAGCAGCCCTCCCATTTATTATATAAGATATAATTACAGCACCAGCATTGCATCACCATAAGTGAAGAAGCGGTATTTGTCTTTTATTGCTTTTTTGTAAGCTTCTGTTGCAAGGTCGTAACCTGCAAAAGCGCATACCATAATCAACAGGCTTGTCTTTGGTAAGTGAAGATTGGTTACCAGGCTGTCTGCCACATTAAATTCATAAGGAGGGTGGATAAAGATATTCGTCCAGCCTTCGCTTGGTTTTAATAACTTTTGTGCGGTAAAGCTGGTTTCCATACCACGCATGGTAGTGGTGCCAATAGAGCAGATGCGGTGGCCTGTTTCTTTGGCTTTGTTTACAATCTTGCAGCACTCTTCATCTATCTGGTAGTATTCCGCATCCATTTTATGTTTACTCAGGTCTTCCACTTCAATCGGGCGGAAGGTGCCAAGACCGGTATGCAGTGTAAGTTCTGCAAAACGGATACCCTTGATTTCACAACGCTTGATCAGCTCTTTACTAAAGTGAAGACCGGCAGTAGGTGCAGCAACGGCGCCTTCATGCTTGGCATATACGGTTTGAAAACGCTCACGGTCTTCTTCGTCTGGTTTGCGTTTGATATATTTTGGCAAAGGTGTTTCACCCAAAAATTCCAGCATTTGTTTAAAGCTTTCCTCATCACTGTCCCAAAGAAAACGGATGGTACGGCCACGGCTGGTAGTGTTGTCTATTACTTCTGCTACCAGTTCATCATTCTCTCCAAAATAAAGTTTGTTGCCCACGCGAATCTTTCTTGCGGGATCAACAATCACATCCCAGAGACGATTGGGTTTATTTAATTCACGAAGCAGAAAAACTTCGATCTTGGCGCCGGTTTTTTCCTTGCGCCCATACATACGTGCCGGGAAAACTTTGGTGTTGTTTACCACAAACACATCTTTATCATCAAAATAATCGAGTATATCTTTAAAGGTCTTGTTTTCAATGTTGCCGGTTTTGCGGTGCACCACCATCAGGCGGCTGTCTTCGCGACGCTTGGTAGGGTTCTGAGCGATAAGATTTAACGGAAGGTCAAACTTAAACTGTGATAATTTCATCTGTAGTTATTTGTTTTTTCTTTGTCACGATGAATAACCTACCCTTACAAACAGTTGGTACGGAAACTGGAACGAACTGTAAACCTGGGTGGTTATTTCATGTGACGTTGGTCTGTTTAACAGGCCACATGCAGTTCGCCGCCGCCTTACGGGGCAGCTTACGTCATGTTACGGCATGATCTAAAAGTGGGCAAAGGTAAGTGTTATAAACATATTTTCTAAATAAATGACCTGGAAACATGTAAAATTCAAAAAAAATTAGTATTAGACCAGCTACCTCAAAAATGATGCAGCACATGGCGCGCCTGCGGGTCTTATACATAGGAAACACTTATTTGCTATGGTCATCTTCGCTAAGTTTTATCGTGCATTCCCGCGAATGCTCTTTAGTTTGCTTAATTTGCAACCAGTTAAAACCATCAAAATTTGTACCCCCATTATCCTGAACCATGTATCAATTGTTGTTTATGAGCAGAAATAAAGCCATTGTGTTGTCAGTTGCCTTTCTCCTGGTTTCTTTTTTCAATTATGCGCAAAAGAAAAAGCCTCCGGTAATAAAACCGGTTGCTGATGCTGCTCCCAAAAAATATAAAAGCCTGTTATGGGAAATTACCGGTAACGGACTTAACAAACCTTCGTACCTGTTTGGAACCATGCATGTGAGCAATAAGCTTGTGTTTAACCTGAGTGATTCTTTTTACCGGGCCATCCGTAATGTAGATGTGGTAGCGCTGGAACAAAACCCGGAAGTATGGCAGGAAGAATTTGCGCACCCCGAAGACAGCGAGCAGGACAATAGTACAGGTTTGGGTGCGATGGCCGATAACTACCGGTTGGCAAGCGACCGAATGTCTGTTCAAACCTTTGGCATCGGAAATTATGAAGCCAGGATAAAGCTGGCACTTGCATCTGAAGCAAGAATGGTTAACGGCATGCTTTATCGCAATAATGTGGGCATGGAGGATTTTGAAGAGGAAACTTACCTGGATATGTATATCTATCGCCTTGGCCGTAAGCTGAATAAAATGATCACGGGGGTAGAAGATTACAAAGAATCCCGCAGGCTGGTAAAGGAAGCCTATACGGCGATGTATAAAGACAAGAACCGCAAGGCAAGCCGGAGTTATGATGGTTACGGCGATAAAAATAAGATGGAAGAAGCCTATAAACGCGGTGACCTGGATATGCTGGATTCCCTGCAGATGTTATCGGTGGTATCTGAGGCTTTCCAGGAAAAATTCATGTACAGGCGCAACGAGATACAAAGTAATTCGATAGACACGATTATACACCGGCATTCACTTTTTGTTGGTGTGGGTGCAGCGCATTTACCTGGCGCCAGGGGCGTTATAGAACTTTTGAGGAAGAAAGGCTATAAACTAAGACCGGTATATATGGGGCAGCGTGACAGTGAAGAAAAGGAACGGGTGGAAAAGATAAGGGTGCCCGTAACTTTTTCAAGGCAATATGCTGAAGACAGTTTGTTTAGTGTGGAGATGCCCGGCAAATTGTTTCGCTACAAAACCTTTGGGCAACAGAATATGGTGCAGTATGCTGATATGAGTAACGGCAGCTATTACATGGTAACACGTATTAAAACAGATGCAGCGTTATTTGGTCATGCTCCCGCGCTTGTGCTGAAGAAAATTGACAGCCTGTTGTATGAAAACATTCCGGGCAGGATAGTTCAGAAGAAGGCTGTTGTCAAAGATGGGTTTAACGGTTTTGATATCACCAACCGTACACGTAAAGGCGATCTTCAGCGGTATAATATTTATGTGTTGCCCAATGAAGTACTCATCTTTAAGATCAGCGGTATGAATGATTATATTACTGAAGGAAAAGAAGCCGGAGATTTTTTTACGTCGATACAAATACCTGTAACAGATAGTACGGATAAAAACAATGTCTACAGGCCGCCCTATGGTGGTTTTGAAGCTACTTTTCCTGCAAAGCCGGTGTATATTTCTGCGGAACGCAATGACCGCGACAGAAGTGAATGGATTAGCGCTGACAGTAAGGGCAACAGCTTCTTTATTTTTAAATCCACCATTCAGCAATACGATTATATAGAAGAAGATACGTTTGAACTGAGGCTGATGGAAGAAAGTTTTAAAAGTTCTAAAATATTCAGCCAGGTAACGGACGGAAAATTTGGCGCCTGGCATCAATACCCGGTGATCAATGCCGCTTACCAGCACCAGGATGGCGACGACATCAAGGTACGTTACCTTATCCAGGGTAATAACTACTATGTCATTGGGGCCAAGACAAAGCATGCATCCACAGAAGCGGAACGGTTTATCAATTCTTTTAGCATCACTCCCTGGTATTACGCTGCTGCGCAGGAAAGAAAAGATACCAGCATTGGCTTTACTGTGAAGAGCCCGGTATTTTATAAAATTGGTGCAGACAGTGCTTCAAATGCGCTGTTAAAAGAAATGCTTACTTCAACAGAAGATGATGACCGGATGCCTTATGCAGAATTGCTCAACAGTTTTGCCATGAAAAACATCGGCAATGATACTACCGGAGAACACATCAACATCATGTTTGTAAAACTACCCAGGTTTACCTATGTAAAAGACTCATCCGGATTTAATAATAAGATCAATTTCCTGGAGAAAAAGGACAACTCTTTTCTCACCCGCTGGAAACAATCTTACACAACATCCAACGGCTGGCGCTGTACCTACCAGCAATGTTCTGATACCGGCAGCAGCCGCACCATCACTGCAAAGTCTTTATATAAAAAGGGCATCTTATTCTACCTTGTTACGCAGGGCGATACCATCACACCGGCAAGCGCCTTCGTTAAAACATTCTTTGATACTTTTGAACCTGCTGATACATTCGCAGCGGTGGATCCTTTTGAGAAAAAAGCAGCTTTGTTTTTTAGTGAATACTTTGGTAAAGACAGTTCCCTCCGAAAGAAAGCATCACGTTCCATTTTACCTGATTTGTTTGAAGCCGGTGACCTGCCACAAATAAAACAGGCCATTGCCGGTCTATCCTGGAAAGATCGCCGTTATCTTGAACAAAAAAAAGCCTGGATTGGCGTAACCGGCAATTTTAAAGACACCGCCTCTTTAAATTACCTGGTGTCACTTTATCCACAGGTAAAAGACACTTCTGATTTGCAGAATGCAGTACTGGATGCTTTGCTTGATAGGGGTACCGCAGCTTCCTTTAATGCCTTTAAAGACCTGGTGGTAACCGAACCTCCTGCACTTACCACAAACGACGCGGGTAATTACGGTTATAATCTCCAGCTTTTTACAGACGCCTTTATCGATAATGAAAAACCCAGGAAAATAAGCAACTTTTACGGGTTTAAATGGAGGCAGTTGTATGATACATTGCCGCTTGCCGCAAAGATTGCACCCGGTATACTTGACCTGATGATACTGGACGATTATAAAGAAGATGTGATAAAGTTATTACGATACACCGTAGACAGTGGTTATTTAAAAGCTGATGATTATCAACAGCACTTTAATCGTTTTCTGTTAGAAGCAAAGCAAAGCCTTAAAAAGAAAATTGCCGAGCAGGAGCAACAAGCCATGAACGAACTTACCAACAAAGATGCAAACGTGGCAGCAAGGCGGGGTGATGATGATTACCGCTATAAAGGTGGTGACGACGATCTTAGCAGCTATGCGGTTTTGCTGATGCCTTTCTGGGACCGTTCTGCAGAAGTGCCTTCGTTTTTTAACAGGCTGCTTAAGTTAAAAGATAAGCGCATTCGTACATCCGCCGCTATACTTATGTTAAGAAACAGGAAGCCGGTATCAGACAGTCTTGTAAATACAATTGCGGCAGATGATGATGATCGTTTGAAACTTTATAACAGTCTTAAAGCGGGTAAGTTATTACAGAAGTTTCCCGCGAAATACCTGCATCAGCAGGACATAGCCAGGAGTCTTCTAAAAGCTGCTTCTTATTACAGTGATGTTGATACAATGGTTTATATTGACCGTTTGCAGGTAGCCGAACCAAAACAAAAAGGTTGGGTATACTTCTTCCGGTACAAAAAATCAAAAGATGATGCAGAATGGAAGATTGCCTGTTCAGGCTTGCAGCCATCAGATACACTGAAAATCTCTACCGGCGAAGCAATAAGTGATGAAGCAGATGACGATAATTACAACGACTTTACGGCGTATACGCAGGAAGTATACAATGAATCTGTGCCTGTAAAACCTGTGCTGCAAACGATCATCAAAAAGGCATTATATAAGCAACGGCCAAGTGCAGTTGGTTTTTATAGCAGAGATACGGATGAAGATGATAGCGAGTCTTATGCGGTGGATGCAGCAAAATCACGCAGGTATGATTAGGTAATCATTTAATTATATGATTAACGATGATAGCTTTTTTTTGTCCGGCAACATCATTGCACAAAACCTTATGCGAAGACTGAGGTAACTGTGCGAGTGCCGATCCTGAGCGGCTACAATTCTTTGCATATAAAATAATTAGTTCAATAATTCTATCACCTCGCAATTCTTCATTTCTTTTCCCTCAATTACAAAACGAAGAAGGGTTCTTACTTTGTGCCAGCCCTGCCTGCCGGCAGCGCCGGGGTTCATATGAAGACATTGCAACTGTGCATCAAACATCACTTTTAGTATATGTGAATGCCCGCTTATAAAAAGCCGTGGTTGCACCTGTTTCATCAATGGTTTAATGCCTGGCTTGTAGGAAGGGGGATAGCCGCCAATATGGATCATTAATACTTTTACTTCTTCACAGGTAAAGATCAGTTGTTCAGGATATTCCGCTCTTATATCACCCCCGTCAATATTTCCATATACTCCTTTAAGAGGTTTAAATTGCCGTAACTGCTCAGCTATTGCAAGGGTTCCAAAATCGCCTGCATGCCAGATCTCATCACATTCACTGAAATGTTTAAAGACTGCTTCATCAAGGTAATTGTGTGTATCTGAAATAAGTCCGATTCTGGTCATAACTGTAGCATCACTTTTTGTATTACCCGGTATCAATCAACCAATCCAGCTTCCCTCAAATGGCGGAAGGCTGTAATTACACCGGGCACCAGGTGTTCCTGCTGCCGGTAACTTTCTTCTGAAAAATATTCAATGTCCCTAATCTCGGCGCCGGGTGTTGGTAAATCTTTAAGTGTTGTCATAAAGCAATCCTGCTCCATCATTAACCCGCCTTGTTCGCCAAAAGCAGGTGCAGTGATATGATAACAATAGTTAAGATCCTTTTCTGCCAAGATTAGGTTCAACTCTTCTTTTATTTCACGAATCAAAGCCTGCAATGCGGTTTCTCCGGCATCAACTTTGCCTCCGGGCAGGTAATAGGCTTTCTTATTCCTGCTGTAAGCGAGTAGCAACTTTCTGTTTGATAAGGCGATCAATCCTGCGCAGTGTATCGATTTTGTCATCGCTGTAATACTGGTAAAATTTATTCAGGCCAATCCAAAAATGCGCTCTTTATTTACCAAAGCGCTTAGTTTAAGAATGGTAAGAAAATGATGTGCCTCATGCAGTAAAAAGAATTCGGTCCACCCTTCTATGTTCATTGTCAATCCATATACTGAATGCTTACCGGTGAATGATAGTTGCGTTTCATTAAAACTATTCAATAACGCATTCAGTTGAGTGCGGTCTGTGTTAAAGTCCTGCATTAATTGCGCGTAAGTTTTTTGTTGCCAGGTATAAAAGCCTGGATCATCTTCTGCTTTATATGCCGGGAATACCGGGGTGGCCATTGTTTGAATGGCCTCAATTCTTTGCAGGAATATTTCATGATAGCGTGCCAGGTGTACCAGGTTTTCATAAATACTCCATTTTTCCGGTAACGGCCTGCTTCTTATCTGTTCTTCTGAAAGATTAAACAATAAATGTGTTAATGCCTCTGGCTGTGCATTAAGCCGTTGAGCAATTGATTGCTTCATATCATGCATGATTGATGCGCAAAAGTAAAGCGTATGGCTATATGGCGGATATAGAGAAATTAGCCGGCATTGGCTGGAGAGGTGCAGTATCTTTCTTTAGCCATTTGAATGAGCGCATGTGAGCGCTTACTCAAGCTTTTACCATTTCTTGCCTCGTGCGTTTTCCACCAGTGCCTGTATAAGGCGCCTCTTTTCTTCCGGTCCCGGCTTGCCCGGGATTTGAACCGATGGCGAAGCCAGATCGGTGAGAAAGGAAGAAAAGCAGGGCCGTTACAGGCACGAAGCCATGCGGCTTGAGCATAACGAACTTGAGATGAAGGCTTGACAGAAAAAAATGCATCTGGCCGTTTTTTAGTCGAGTGCTTAATAAAAAGCATTGGGGAAAGATTGCTTTTCTAATTCATTGCCTGTTCTTTACTTTTTTGTCTTGACACAAAAAAGTAACAAAAAAGGTCAAGAAAGAAAGGATATACAGCACCTTTCTTTCGTTTCGCCCTGATGTGGCTGCAGTGCTACTGTGGCTTCAGCTAAGGAATATTATTGTACACGATGCGTTTTTTGTCGGAGTAAAAGAGGTCGGGGAGCTAAGTTGCAGTCTAAAAAATTAAACCAGTCAATTTACTTAAGCTTTTACCGTGTCTTGCCTTGTGCGTTTTCTACCAGTGCCTGTATAAGGCGCCTCTTTTATTCCGGTCCCGGCTTGCCCGGGATTTGAACCGATGGCGAAGCCAGATCGGAGAGAAAGGAAGAAAAGCAGGGCCGTTGCAGGCACGAAGCCATGCGGCTTGAGCATAATTAACTTGCTTTGCAAATCGATAGAAAATAAAATGCATCTACCGGTTATTGAGCATATACTTAATAAAAAGCAAAGCTGTCTAGTAAATCATTGCTTGTTCTTTACTTTTTTGTCTTGACACAAAAAAGTAACAAAAAAAGTCAAGAAAGAAAGGATATACAGCACCTTTCTTTCATACGCCTTGATGTGGCTGTAGTGCTACTGTGGCTTAAGCCAAGGAACATTATTGTACACGATGCGTTTTGCCTGGGAGCATAAAAGGCCAGAAAGCTATGCTGCAGTCTAAAAAAATAAACCGATTAATTTTACTTAAGCTTTTACCGTGTCTTGCCTCGTGTGTTTTCTACCAGTGCCTGTATAAGGCGCCTCTTTTCTTCCGGTCCCGGCTTGCCCGGGATTTGAACCGATGGCGAAGCCAGATCGGTGAGAAAGGAAGAAAAGCAGGGCCGTTACAGGCACGAAGCCATGCG
>Ga0207426_1000209_pt1 | contig 139524 bp, 116 predicted proteins | sample AraplaMF_Cvi_mMS_FD_184265 | JGI IMG/M metagenome (GOLD analysis project Ga0207426, IMG submission 184265) | Arabidopsis root microbial communities from the University of North Carolina, USA - plate scrape MF_Cvi_mMS (SPAdes) (version 2) | ecosystem: Host-associated > Plants > Roots >... | reverse complement strand
CATGTGGAGCTCCCTGGCCTTTGCAGCAGAAGTTTTGTGGAAGCAGGGCCTGGACCTTTATTCTGAGCTGGATAACCGGCTGCTTGCAACGGGAGAATATTTTTCCCGGAAAAATGCGGGTGAGCCTATCGGGTTTGTACCATTTGGTCCTACCGACTGGTATTATTTAACCGACGAAACCGGCGTCTGGGATGGAGGCAGATGGGGTTTAACCCTGCTGCATGGCGCTTATACAGTACGTAAAAATATAGCTTCCCCTTATATCTCAAAGCGGCTTACAGATATCCCAAGACGCTTTGATCCGGTATATACCTGGTTCTATAAGTCGGAGGATAATTCAACAGCAGTTGTTCCGCCACAAACCCAGGTTGTTCCTGATCCCGGGAAAGTGGGAACCGGCGGCTTAACAGATCTGGATATTGGAACCGCTTCACCCGCAGGAGGCAGCTCCTATAACAATAACGTTTGGACGGTAAGTGGAAGTGGAACGGATATATGGACGCATTCGGCCGATGGCTTTCACTTCGTTTACAAAGAGGTGACGGGGAATTTTTCTATCATAGCCAAAGTGGATTCGGTTGGATCTACTGCTGCCAATGCAAGAGCAGGGGTAATGGTTCGTTCTGACCTCACGGCTACATCCGCGCAAAGGGCATGGATAGCGGTAACACCCGGTAAAAAAGGAGAGGCGTTCATGCATGGGTGGACAGAAGTAAGGGCCGGCTCCAACTGGGAAAAGCAATCCCGGGCAATTCCAGGTATTCCCTATTGGGTAAAAATTGAACGGATAGGAGATATGATCACAACCTATTACTCCCCTGATGGCGCCAGCTGGGCGGTGGAAGTGGAGGGCAGGTTTGCCGGCTATACCGGTAAAGCATATATTGGCCTGGCTGTTTGCTCCATGGCTAATGGCGTACTGAATACTTCTGTTTTCAGTAATGTAAGTGTTACCGGCGGACAGGGAGGTGTTGTTACCACGCCCGAAGCTCCACATTCCGTATATGCGTATGCGGGAAATGGCCAGGTACGGGTGCGGTGGCTTGCTTCGTTCGGCGCCGTAAGCTATACGGTTAAGCGGGCTTCCTCGGCAAATGGAACGTATACAACCATTGCATCTAACATTTCCGGCAACAGCTTTATGGATAATAATGCAGCCAACGGGCAAATTTATTACTATAAGGTTTGCGCTGTAAATACTGCAGGCACAAGCGCTGATTCGCCTGCAGATGCTGCCACGCCAAAAGCACCTTATGTACCGCAAACCTTAAATGGTTTGTACCGTATTATAGTAACACATAGTAACAAAGCTGTGGAGGTTAAAAATAGCTCCCTGGCTGATGGCGCCTTGCTGGGGCAAAAGAGCTATTCTTTTTCAGGTAACCAGCATTGGCTGATAAGCCCCGTATCCGGTACAGACTATAAGGTAATGAACCTGCTGAGCGGGAAAGCGATGGATGTGGTTGGAAATTCTACCGCAAATGGTGCAGCCATCGAACAGCGCAGCTATTCGGATACAGATACCGCCCAGGTTTGGTCTATTACCGACAGGGGGAACGGCACATTCAGTATTGTTGGAAAACCAAGCCGGAAATCGCTGGAAGTCCCGGGTTCAAATACCGCAGAGGGAGTGGTTATGAACCTTAACAGGTGGTTGGATGGAGCCAATCAGATCTTCAGGATAGAACCGGTTTCGGGTGCGGAAATGGACTCCGTTTACCTTCAGAAGCTGGCGGAAGCTAAGAAGTTACGTGATACTACACAGGTGAGCACCACAAATGAGCTGGGTAAATTCCCGGTAGCGGCAAAGGCACAGCTAAATGACAGCATTACGCATGTAGAGTCGCTGTATAATTCCCAATCAACAACGGTTGAGGTTTGTGGCTATGTTGCGGTGCTGGAAAATGCAATTAAACGCTACAAGGCATCTATGTATTATGGAATGAATACGCTTGCTGATGGGAATTATTATCTTAAACCCCTTAGCGGTGATTCATTCTGGACTAAGAACAGCACCAATACACCTTTATTTGCTGCAGCGGATTCCGACCCCTTAACGCAGGTCTGGAACCTTACAAAGCAGGGGAACGGCAGGTACAAAATTGTTTGTCTTAGCGCACCGGCATCTTTTAGCAATTATATCAATGAAAGCGCGCAGTTTGGCCGCAGCGTTACGCCTTACTCAGACGCATGGAATTCAATGAACATTTACTTTGATGGAACATCGTACGCGGTTCAGCGGGCGCAATCTGCCGGAAATGGCTACTGGTATATAAGCGGCAATCAGATCCAATATATTGTTGGAAGTGATAACGATACAGTACCATATAGCTTTCCTTTCCGTTTGGTGCCCGTGGGAACTATTCCGCTGAATCTTACAGTGGCGGCAGGTGATGCCAGGAACATCCTGGAATGGGACCCGGTCTTCAGCTCCACTTATAACATACAGCGTTCAGCTGCACCAGGCGGGCCTTATACTACACTTGCAAGCCAGGATAGCACCCGGTTTACCGACACTGCAGTGAGCAACGGATCCGCTTATTACTACCGGGTTGTTACTACAGATAGCATTGCGGTAAGCCCCGGGGTGGAGGCATTGCCAAATGTTGGCCAGCTCACTTACCTGAAATTCGAAGAAACAAGCGGAATACGTGCCATTGATAGCTGGGGCGCTAAACATGGTACACTAGCCGCTGTGGCCACCAGGGCTGCGGGGAAATATGGAACTGCGCTTAAGCTGAATGGTACGGCCAATGCCTATGCCACGCTGCCCGCCGGAATAGTAAGCACTTTGTCCGATTTTACCGTTTCAACCTGGGTGAAAATGGATGCGGTTTCAAACTGGATGAGGGTATTTGATTTTGGCAATAATAATACCCAGTATATGTTCCTTTCAGTACAGGCAGGCACTACTACCGTGAATAACGTAAGTTCATCAATTGTGCGGTATGCCATTAAGAATGGAGGTACAGAGCTGAATGTAAGCGCTCCCTACGTTTTTCCGTTGAACACCTGGGTGCGCCTGGCTGTTACGCAATCGGGAGATACCGCGAGGCTGTATATAAACGGTGCGCTGGTATCAGGGAATACGGCGCTCAATATCAAACCTTCGCAGCTTACGCCTGCGGGCGCTGCTACCGGCACCACTTTAAACTATCTGGGTAAATCACAGTTCTCAGACCCGGTTTTCAATGGCGCTATCGATGAATTTAAGATCTACAGCAGGGCTTTGAGTGATGCGGAGATTGCAGCCGGTGTAAATATGAACCGTACCGCTGCATTGGCCCTTCCGGTTAATGGGGCTGGCAAAGGAAGCAGCAGGAATGTGCTTGTTTATCCCAATCCTGTTACAGATGTGGTGAATGTAAAAGTAAGCGGAGGGGAAGCGGGGGCTGTTATAAGAATATACAATCACAACGGCATGCTGGTAAAAACCTTGCTGATGACGGGGCCGGCCGAAGCTATTCCGGTTCGCGGCTTAGCTGCAGGTATGTATTATTTACAGATCAATACACGGGGAGTGATCACCGTTAAAAAGATAGTGAAGCTGTAATGTAATTCCGGTAAGGGCGGCAGCAGGAATGCTGCCGCCCTTATACAAATGGTTATCAATAAATTGAAGGAGGAATAATATTTATGATGAACTGCAAATCCAGCCATCTGAAAAATTGGATGGTTTTATTTTTTATTGTGCTCCTGGGGCATGCTGCGCCTGGTCAAACGGTTGTTGAAGGAACAAATGTTGTGATCCAGTCTCCTGATAAGGATCTCCGCATCCGGGTTTATCAGAAGGAAGATGCGGATAGGAAACGCACACTTTATTATACGGTTTCCTATAAAAGCAAACCTGTTATCAATGAATCGGTTTTAGAGCTGCAGTTAGATAACCATCTTTCCGAAAGTGCAATGGCATTAAAGGTTGATAAGCATGAAAGGTGGATGGAGGATCTGCAGGTGAAAAGGATCACTGCCTCATCGAAAGATACTTCCTGGATGCCAGTTGCAGGCGAAAGGAAGATCATTCGTGACAGGTACAATGCCGCAGCAGTTGAAATGGTGAAGGACGACAATCCTATTTATAATGTGAATGTAGAAATAAGAGCTTATAACGAAGGCGCGGCCTTTCGTTTTTTCTTCCTGAAGAATGAAAAAGGAACTTACTACCGGATCATGTCGGACAACACTGAGTTTTCCCTGCCCCAGGGAACAAAGGCATGGTTTACTTCATGGGCACAGGGACCTTATAAATTATTACCATTGGAAAGCTGGCCCGATGAAAGCGAGCGCCCGCTTACCCTGCAGCTGCCAAACGGTTTGTATGCCGGTCTTGCAGAAGCAGCCATGACAGATTATGCAAGAACAAAGTTTAAGCTAAGCACTGCAAAAAAGAATACGATTGTTGCATCTATGTACACCCCTGCCGACCTGATCTCTCCATTTGCTACTCCCTGGCGGATGGTGATGGTTGCAGAAAAAGCCGGAGATCTGGTTGAGCACAACGATCTTGTGCTGAATTTGAACAAACCCTCAGGCATCAAAAACCTCAGCTGGATCAGGCCCGGGAAGATCATACGCGTAATGACGCAAACCACGCAGTATGCAAAAGATTATATTGACTTTGCTGCGCAACATCAGCTGCAGTACGTTCTTTTTGATGCAGGATGGTATGGGGATGTATTTAGCTTTGATTCCGATGCAACAAAGGTGGCAAAACCTGACCTGGATCTGCGGGGCATCATTCAATATGCAAAAGAAAAAGGCATTGGTGTTTGGTTATACGTAAACCTGCAGGGCCTGTATACCCAATCAGATTCCCTGTTCAGGGTTTATCATGATTGGGGGGTGAAGGGGGTGAAGTTTGGTTTTGTTCAGTCAGGGTCCCACCGGTGGACAACCTGGATAGAAGAGATGTTCAGGAAAGCAGCCGAAAATCAGCTGATGGTAAATGTGCACGACGACTGGCGGCCAACAGGTGAGCAAAGGACCTGGCCTAATTTAATGACGGCAGAAGGCATCAGGGGGAATGAAGAAATGCCGGATGCAGCTCATAACGTTACCCTTCCTTTTACCCGCTTTATTGCCGGCGCGGCCGATTACACGATTTGTTACTACGATAAACGGATTAAAACAACACATGCCCACCAGCTGGCAATGGCCGCAGTTTACTACAGCCCTATTCAAACCCTGTTCTGGTACGACAAGCCATCGGCTTATCAGAACGAGCCGGAAATAACATTTTTTGAAAAGATCCCCGCAACCTGGGATGAAACAAAAGTGTTGCAGGGAGAAATTGGCCGGTATATAACAACGGCCAGGAGAGCAGGTAACGACTGGTTTGTAGGAACCATGACCGGCAACGATGCAAGAACATTAAAGCTGCCATTGAGCTTTTTAGATAAAGGGAAAAGGTATATAGCAAAAATTTACTCCGATGATGCGGCTGCTGCAACCGCAACAAAAGTAAAAGTGGAAACAAGAACGGTAAGCGCTTCCACAATATTGAATATTTCACTATTGCCCTCAGGCGGACAAGCAATTTGGTTAACACCGGAAAAATAGGCAGCTATGCAAAAGAACTTCAGGATCCTCTTTTTTTTCATCCCCTTGTTTTTCATTGTCCCATGTATCCGGGCGCAAACATTTGTTCACCCCGGCATTTTGCATTCAAAAGGCGATCTGCAGCGAATGAAAGAAGCAGTTGCCAATAAGCAGGAGCCTGTTTATGCAGGCTATCAGCGCTTTATCCAGGATCCTGTTTCACAATTCAATTTTAAAATGCAGGGCCCATTAACCACCGTCAGCAGGAATCCAACTGTGGGCCAGGCTATCTATGATAATGATGCAAATGCAGCACATCAGAATGCGGTGATGTGGGCAATTACCGGGGATAAGCGTTATGCAGATAAAGCAATTGAAATTGTGAATGCCTGGTCCCGGACATTAAGATCAATAACCGGAAAAGATGCGGTGCTCATGGCAGGGCTCGGGCCTTTTAAAATGATCAATGCCGCTGAGATCCTGCGATATACCAATGCAGGATGGAAAGAGGCGGATATCAGGCAAACAGAAAAGCATTTTAAAGCGGTCATCTATCCTGTTTTAAAGGATTTTGCGCCCTTTGCCAATGGCAACTGGGATGCGGCAGCTATGAAAACGGTAATGGCCATTGCAGTGTTCTGTAACGACAGGCCTATGTTCGAAAGGGCATTGCGGTATTATGTAAATGGGCAGGGAAACGGGAGCTTATTTAATTACATCATTAATGATGAAGGACAAGTACAGGAGAGTGGCCGGGACCAGGCGCATACGCAGCTGGGGCTTGGAATGCTTGCCGAATGCTGTGCTATTGCATGGAACCAGGGATTGGATCTATATGCTTATGGCAACAACCGTTTGCTCAAAGGGTTTGAGTACACGGCAAAATTTAATCTGGGAAATGATGATGTGCCATTTGCGGAGTGGTTAGACAGAACGGGAAAATATCATCATACGCAAATATCGCAGAAAGCCCGTGGTGAGCTGCGTGCCGTGTATGAGCAGGTGTATAATCATTACGTAGTTGAAAAGGAATTGCCTGCACCGTATATACGGCAGGCTGCGGAAAAGCTTCGCCCCGAAGGGCCGGGAAAGCCGGGTGCAGATCATCCGGGATATGGAACACTTTATTTTGCCGCAAAGGAGAAAAGTGCTGTTCCCGGCCGTCCCGTTCCTCCTGCTGCAATCATTGCCAAAGGATCTCATAAGGATATTAAGCTAAGCTGGATCAGGTCCATTGGGGCAAATGCTTACACCGTTAAAAGGGCAACGAAAGCCGGAGGATCTTACATAACAGTTGCAAAAAACATTAAACAGCCTTATTTTGTTGACAACCGGGTGAACAATGGAATAGTTTACTTTTATACTGTTACTGCATCAAATGCAGCGCTTGAAAGTGCTGTTCCTTATGAAACAGCAGCTGCTGCAGGTTTGCCTTATCCCTGGGAGCAGCATAATGTTGGTAATGCAACGGGTTTCACATATTTTGATGGAGAGCGATTTACAATCGAAGCAGGAGGAAGGGATCTGGATAGCACAAATGATCAATTGCATTTTACCTGTCAGCCGCTGGCGGGCAATGGTGAAATTGTTGCAAGATTTGTTCCGCAAACAAGCTCGCAGTTCTCTCAAATGGGTTTGATGATGCGGGATGGATTAAATGATAACGCTCCTTTTGTTGCATTGGTAATTTATCCCGGAAAAACCGGGCAGATCGAGTTGCCGGACTGGAAAGTGAAATTGATCGCAAGAAATGTTGCCGGATCAAAAGCAGATACCGTTGGTGTTTCACTACCGCTATCAGAACCTGCTGTTACATGGGGGCGGCTAACGGGAAGTGTATGGCTAAGTCTTCAGCGTAAGGGAAATGGTTTTGTTGGAGCTGTATCATTGGATGGGAAAACGTGGAAGAAGCTGCCGGAGCTGTTGCTGGAACATAACAGCAATTTACTGACAGGAATAACGGTATCATCAGGCATGCCGAATACAACGTCCGTATTTTTTGATCAGGTATCTATTCACAGAAGCAAATAAAGAAGAGACCATTGTTTCTTCTTCTAATAAGTAAACAGATGAAAATTGTAAAAGCACTTGCTGCGCTCGTTTTCTTTTCGTTCATTTTATTGAAGGCCGGCGCCCAGGAGCGTATTGACCGGGGTGGCGCTTCGGGGCAAAACCCCTTTGGCAATGCATTGGTTCCGGATATGATCGCGGATGCCAGCATCCAGGAGATCAATGGAACGTTTTATTGTTATGCAACAACAGACGGATATGATCAGGGTTTAAAAACATCCGGCCCGCCGGTGGTATGGAAGTCAAAAGATTTTGTTCACTGGAGTTTTTCAGGTTTTTATTTCCCTTCTGCAGTGGGGCAAAAATACTGGGCGCCCAGCAAGGCCGTTGCAGCCAATGGCAGGTATTATATTTACCCTACGGTGAATGGGTTTATGTATCCTGCTGTTTCAGATTCACCTGACGGGCCGTTTAAGCTGGCAAAAGGTGCAGACAGTTTTTATTTACCCTTTACGCCGGCCACCTTATTACAGCCAAAAGGCCGGAAAGAGCCTGCCGGTATAGATGCTGAAGTTTTTATTGACGATGATGGACAGCCTTATGTTTTCTGGCAGCTCCGCTTTGCGGCTAAGCTGAACCGGGATATGACTGCTGTGGATACTGCTTCTGTTATTCAGATTGCTACAAAACGCCAGGGATATTCAGAGGGGCCGGCTTTCTTTAAACGGAAAGGCATCTATTACTACCTGTACACGCTTGGCGGTGATGAAAAGTACCAGTATGCATATGGCATGAGCAGAACATCGCCGCTGGGGCCATTCGAATATCCTGAGAACGATATTATAACCACCACCAATTATGAACGGCAGATCTTTGGTCCGGGCCATGGTGGTGTGTTTAATGTGCCGGGCACGGATGATTATTATTTTGCTTACCTGGAATATGGCCGGGGAAGCACTAACCGCCAAACCTATGTGAACAAGCTGGCGTTTAATGAAGATGGCACCATTCGCCCGCTTGATCTTACGCTTAAGGGCGTAGGAGCGCTGCATGCTGCACCCGCCGGGAAAAGCATCCGCGTGGTTAGCTCAAAAACATCCAGCGTTCGCCCCGCACTGGTTGTAAAACCGAGGAAGGATTCTTTGTTTAAAAGAACAGAATCCTTTTCTTCACAGTTTGCGTTCGATAGTGAAAATGGTTCAAGGTGGATGGCAGCTCCTGAAGATTCAACATCCTGGATCATAGCTGACCTGGGAAAGCTGCAACCTGTTAAACACAGCGAGGTGTATTTTGTACGGCCCACTGCCGGCCATGCCTATGCGCTGGAATATTCTGCCGATGGCAAGGCATGGAAGGAGTGCGGGGGAGATCAGCAGATTATTGTGGGATCGCCGCATACAGACGATTTGAATATTAAAGCCCGTTATTTACGGCTGCGGATTTTAAGTGGCGTTAATGGCATCTGGGAATGGCATATTTATTAAAAACTAAGCGATATTATTTTCAGATGATGCATCTCAGATTTTTATCACTCCTGTTTTGCTGGCAATTGGTAAGTGTATGTTCGATAGCTCAAATGCACGGAAGCTGGGGCGACCAGGAAAATGGAACCTATGCTAATCCCTTGCTGCCGGCCGACTACAGTGATCTTGACGCTATACGCGTGGGGGAGGATTATTACGCCATATCTTCTACCATGCAGTTCTCGCCCGGCATGGTAGTGCTTCATTCCAAAGATCTCGTAAACTGGGAAATTATCAGCCATGTGGTGGATGATCTCACACGCATTAGCCCGGAACTGAACTGGGACCGGATGAATTGCTATGGCAGGGGTATTTGGGCCGGTTCTATCAGGTATTATAAGAACAAGTTCTGGGTGTATTTCGGTACACCGGATGATGGATTTTTTATGAGTACCGCTAACAATCCTGCCGGCCCCTGGGAGCCTGTTCATCAGTTATGGAAGGTAAAAGGCTGGGACGATTGCTGTTTCTTTTGTGATGATGACGGGCAGCTCTATTTTATTGCCACCAATTTTGCATTGGATCCGGGGAACGGAAAAAAGTATAACATTCATTTATTTAAAATGGCGCCTGATGGAAGAAGCCTCATCATGGAGTCCGATTCCATCATACATCAATCCAACGGAAGTGAGGCCAATAAGCTTTATAAGATCAACGGGCTGTATTACCACTATTTCAGCGAAGTGAAGCCGGAAGGCCGCGTGATCATGATGGAACGTTCAAAGAGCTTGTACGGTCCCTGGGAAATAAGGCAATTAAATCACGTTGATCAAAAACTTGACAGGGAACCCAACCAGGGTGGATTATTGCAAACACCGGCAGGCGAATGGTACTTTCTCACCCACCACGGTAGCGGAGATTGGGAAGGCCGGCCCGCGAGCCTTTTACCGGTTCACTGGATCAATGAGTGGCCGGTCATTGGCCAGCCGGGCGCCGACACCATAGGCCGCATGGTTTGGACGGGTAAAAAACCTATCCCCGGCAAAAGAAAAGTTTCCATTCAAAGCAGTGATGAATTCAATACCGGAAAGCTAAATGTGCAATGGGAGTGGAACTATCAGCCACGGGCCGGTAAATGGTCTTTGACAGAACGCAGCGGCTTTCTCCGCCTGTATGCTTTTACGCCCATTCATTCAAACAAACAGGGTAAGATAATACTCAGGGCCGGAAACACGCTAACGCAACGCAGCATGCGTACACCGGCCAATGTAGCTACCGTAAGGATCGACATTAGCCGCATGGCGGATGGCCAGTTCAGCGGATTAACCCATTTCTCAACCACCAGCTATAGCTTATTTGGAATCAAGCAGGAAAATGGGATCCGGACTTTGGTGTATGATAACAATGGAACCGATACTTCGGGCATCCCGGTCAACGGAAGCGCGGTCTGGCTCCGTTCAACATGGGATGCCGGCGGTGTAAGCCATTATGCTTTTAGTACGGATGGTAAGTTGTACCAGCCTTTCGGCAGTACATTTCAGCTAACCTGGGGCAGCTACCGGGGAGACCGGACCGGGATCTTCAATTTTAATACCAAAGAAGATAAGGGATCTGTGGATGTTGACTGGTTCCGGTATAGTTACCGGAAATGATACACAAAGTGATAACAAATACAAATTAAAGAACGTTATGAAATTTAAGATCCTGGGTCTTTTGCCGGTGTTTATTAGCAGTGTATTATTTGGGCAAAAAGTAGTTGTTCAATCGCCCAATCAAAAGATCCGCGTAGAGCTTTTAAGCAGGCAAGGCAATGATGTTGGCGATTGGGGCCTCAAAGCATCTTACAATAACAATGGAAAAACTACAGTAGCGATCCCCTGGATCGATTTAGGTTTATCCCGCAGCGACCAGGATTTTTCTAAGGATCTGAAATTCCTGAAAGCAGGGAAGCAGCTTTTAATTAATGAAGCATACACGGCGCTGCATGGTAAAAGAGCGGTATGCAGGAATACTGCGAACGAGGTAACCGTTGCTTTCGAAAATGCAAAGCGATCAAAGCTGAATATTATTGTAAGGGCTTACAATGACGGCGTTTCTTTCCGTTATGAATTCCCCGGCAGGCAGGACAGCTTTGTTGTAAAAGATGAATTAACATCCTATACCATCCCCGAAGGATCCGCACGCTGGCTGGAAAGATGGAATACCGCCAATGAAGGGCTTTATACTGCAATAAACGGGAACGGGATACCTTCAGGCGAATGGGGCTATCCTGCACTTTTTAGCACAAGCGATAAAGACTGTTGGTTCTTATTGCATGAAGCGGATGTGGACAGGAATTACTGTGCCACCAAATTGAGTAATGCCGCCGATTCTTCGAAATACAAGCTCACCTTCCCCAATCCAAAAGACGGGAGAGGGCTTGGAGCAGCCGCGCCTGCGATCAGGCTGCCCTGGAGATCACCCTGGCGCGTGATCATCATGGGAACGCTTGCCGATGTAGTGGGATCTACTTTAGTAAATGATGTTTCATCACCATCGATCCTGAAAGATACCAGCTGGATCAAACCCGGAATAGCCTCATGGAATTATTGGTCAAGTAATCATGGTACAAAAAGCTATAAAACGGTTTGTGAGTTTGCAGATCTGGCTGCCGCAATGGGCTGGCCTTATACCCTGCTGGATTGGGAATGGGATGCAATGGGAGATGGGGGCAACCTGGAAGACGCAGTAAAGTATATCAGGTCAAAAGGCATAACACCATTGATCTGGTACAATTCCGGCGGACCGCACACTTATGTTTCCGCCACTCCCCGCGACCGGATGCTTACGCATCAGAACCGGGTGGAGGAATTCTCCAAACTGAAGAAATTGGGAATAGCAGGCGTGAAGGTTGACTTCTTTGAAAGTGAGAAGCAGGATATGATCAAATATTACCTGGACATTTTAGAAGATGCCGCCCAATTTGAAATGATGGTTTACTTTCACGGCTGCATTGTGCCGAGGGGGTGGGAGAGGACCTACCCCAACCTGATGACCTACGAAGCAGTGCGTGGCGCCGAGTGGTATAATAATACGCCTGATTTTACGATGCCCGCACCGGTACATAATGCCACGCTTCCATTTACACGCAATGTCGTTGGCCCAATGGACTATACGCCGGTTACCTTCACCAATTCACAGTTTCTGCATGTTACCTCTTACGGGCATGAGCTGGCGTTGAGTGTGCTCTTTGAATCCGGCATACAGCACATGGCCGACCGGCCCGAAGGTTATTATGAGCTTCCGGATGCAGCTAAAACATTTTTAAAGAATGTGCCTAACGCATGGGATGATACTAAGCTGCTGGATGGTTATCCCGGTAAGGATGTGATCATTGCCCGCCGCAAAGGAAACAACTGGTATATAGGCGGCATCAATGCAGAGCAAAGCGAAAAAAAGAAAACGGTAAAGTTCGACTTTTTACCGGATGGTATAAGCTATAAGCTAACCCTGATAGCAGATGGCAGACACGATAAGGATTTTGCAATGCAATACATGGTGGTGGATAGATCCGCTGCTGTTGATGTAAAGCTGCTGCGCAGGGGAGGGTTTGCTGCGTTGCTGGTTCCAATAAAATAGGCGGTGAAAGTGATCTTACAAAGCAATTAGTCTTAATTAAACTATACAAGTATCTAAAAAATGAATTCTGTACGTTTTACAGCCTTGATGTTCATTATTTCCCTGCTGGCAGTTACCCGGCAGGTAAGTGCGCAGTCGGGCCTGGGCTTATGGTATGATGCACCAGCTGAACAATGGGTGGAGGCGCTGCCGGTTGGGAACGGTCATATCGGTGGAATGGTTTTCGGGCGGGTAGAGGAAGAGCTGATCCAGTTAAATGAAAGTACGCTGTATAGCGGTGGCCCGGTAAAACAGGTGGTAAACCCAGGGGCCTTCCAATATCTTTCCGGCATACGCGAAGCATTGTTGAAAGACCAGGATTATTCAAAGGCAAATGAACTGGCCAAAAAGATGCAGGGCTATTTCACGGAATCGTATATGCCGCTGGGCGACCTGCTGCTGAAACAATCGTTCAATGGCGGCAAGGTAACTGCTTACCACCGCGGGCTGGATCTTCAAACGGCTATGGCCACTACCCGTTTCACGGTTAACGGCATCGAATACACGCGGGAGGTTTTCTGCGCAGCGCCTGCCAACGTAATGGTCATCCGTATCCGCTCCGGCGTTTCCGGCGCTATAGATCTTTCCGTGGCATTAAAAAGCCCATTGCATTATACATTGGCGGCAAAGGCAAATAATGAGCTGGTCATGAGCGGAAAGGCTCCCGCACACGTGGATCCCAACTATTATCATCCTAAAGACCGGCAGCCGGTTATTTATGATGATACAAGCGGTTGCAATGGCATGCGCTTTCAATGCCGGGTAAGGGCCATTGCCAAAACGGGCAGCATCACAGCAGATACTTCCGGGTTGCACGTAAAGAATGCGTCGGAGCTGGTACTGATCTTATCCGCTGCCACCAGCTTCAATGGTTTTTATAAATGCCCCGACAGGGAAGGCAAGAATGAGCAGGCTATTGCTGCAGCGTTGATCAACGGAGCTGCAAAACGGTCTTATACTGCATTGCAGCAGGAGCATGTAAAAGATTATCAGCGCTATTTTAACCGGGTTTCATTTACATTAAAAGATACTTCCGTTAAGGCCGGCAGTATGCTGCCCGTCAACAAAAGGCTGAAGGCGTATTCGGAAGGTGGGTATGATCCGGCATTGGAGACCTTATACTACCAGTACGGGCGTTACCTGCTGATCTCTTCATCAAGGCCGGGAGGGCCACCCGCTAATTTGCAGGGTATCTGGAACAAAGAGCTGAGAGCTCCCTGGAGCTCCAACTATACGATTAATATCAATACACAGATGAATTACTGGCCGGCGGAGAGCACCAATCTGTCTGAAATGCATATCCCGCTGCTGCAGTGGCTAAAGGGCCTTTCAGTAACCGGCGCCCGTGTAGCCCGTGAGTTTTATCACTGCAATGGCTGGGTGGCGCATCATAATTCAGATATATGGGCTTGCGCCAACCCGGTGGGTGATCTTGGCGCCGGCGATCCCGTGTGGGCTAACTGGTATATGGGCGGTAACTGGCTTTGCCAGCATTTATGGGAGCACTATGCATTTACACAGGATAAGCAATTCCTGGAGCAGGCATACCCCATTATGAAACAGGCCGCTTTATTCAGTCTTGACTGGCTGGTAAAAGATAGCAGCGGTTATTGGGTAACGGCGCCTTCTACTTCTCCTGAAAATAAGTTCCGCGATGCAAAAGGACATGAGCAGGCGGTATCTGTTGCTACAACAATGGATATGTCTATCATCCGCGATCTTTTTACAAATGTGATAGAAGCTTCCGAAGCTTTGGGTAAGGATCAGGCATTCCGCAACCGTTTATACGCAGTAAGAAAGGATCTGTATCCATTGAGAAAGGGACGTAACGGCGAATTGCTGGAATGGTATAAAGAGTTTGCAGAAACGGACCCGCAGCACCGTCATGTATCCCACCTGTTTGGGTTACATCCGGGACGCCAGATCTCGAAGAACAATACACCGGAGTTTTTTGCAGCAGCAAGGAAAACACTGGAAATAAGAGGGGATGCCGGTACCGGCTGGAGCCGCGGTTGGAAGATCAACTGGTGGGCGCGTTTGCTGGATGGCGATCATGCCTATAAGCTCATTCGTCAGCTGCTGAACTATTCCGGCGCTGACGGAAAAGGCGGTGGCGGCACTTACCCCAACCTCTTTGATGCGCATCCTCCGTTCCAGATAGATGGTAACTTTGCCGGAACGGCCGGTATGACGGAAATGTTATTGCAAAGCCATTTGGGAGAGGTCCATCTTTTACCTGCACTGCCATCTGCATGGAAAGAGGGGGAGATAAAAGGACTGAAGGCCCGGGGCGGATTTACGGTAGATATCCAATGGTCGCAGGGGAAGCTGAACAAGGCCACGATCACGGCGGCAGCCGATGGAATTTGCCGGATCAGGAATAACAACGGATTCTTAGTGAATGCAGCCAGGGCAAAACAGGAAGGGGATGATTTTGTGCTTTCAGTAAAAATGAAGAAAGGGCAGCAATGCAGTATCCGGCCACTACATGATGTAAAATGAATCGCGTATCTTAAGGACAACCCAATGCTAAACTCCAATGAGGACAATTTTCATTCTACTTATGCATTGACCTGGGTTTCAATATTGTTTCTTTAAGCCGCTTTTTGGCTAGTCAAACTGACCCAACCGGATGTACTGGTAGCAAATGGTTTCAGCTACATTTACAAAAGTATGTTGATGATCTGCAGGAGCTTGGGGCAACAGTGGCCTGGTCTGATTTACTGATTTAAAACGGGCAGTACTATAAACCAATTGACAAGGCGTGATGAAACACGTTCCTGGGATCCCATTTTTGCTTCACCTGCTGCAATCGTGGGTAATTATCCCGGTAATACAGGGTTTGCCATGGAATACCAGATCTGTTCCATTGCGGATCGGTCAGGTCAGTATCGGGATGATTAATAATGCATCCACCGGTCTGCTCATTTGGTACAGGAACACCGCCGGAAGCAGCAAACAAATCCTTATAAAAATTGCGAACCCAGTTAAGACTGGCAGTTTCGCCCTCAGGGTTATCCCAGCCAGTGTTGCAGGCAACATCAAGAATGCAATCTCGTTGAGCGGAGGCTGTTGCCCCCGGCATTATGGCATTAACCTGGCCGCCATAAGTTGCCATACCTAAACCTCCGCCTACCGGCTCATTATTAGCCAGATATTTGTATATCGTCGCAATTTGATCATCTGTAAAAGGACGGCGCAGAAAAGCGTCTTTAAGCTTAGTCTTTACTTTGTCGAACCCTGGCTGGAAAAGTTCGGGGAACGGATTGAGTGCAAATTGTAGCCAGGCAGTTTCTTCCACTTGCCGCGTATAAGATAAGCCTAGCGGATCGGCAATCAAGGCCAGATGTTCATCTATAAGCTGTAGTGCTTTTGCCCCTGCTGTGCAAATACCTTTCATTTCTAGTTTACCCAGGTTGCGATGATTCAAAAAAAGTAAACTGAATAGCTGCTTATAGGGAGATTCCGGGTCGCTATTCTTTTGCCCCCATGTTCCGAAATTTTGCACCAACTGTGAAAACAGTATTTCGTTAAAGTTATTCCAGTCCCATGACACCCTGAACGTTGTAACAGATTTGGGTGCTTGAGGAAGAGCAGTAGCAGGATCAGAACCATTGTTCCGTAGAGACCGGAGCCAGTAACGGGTAACGATGCCGAAATTCCCGCCACCGCCGCCGGTATGCGCCCACCAGAGATCCCGGTTGGGATCATTTTCTTCCCGGGTAGCAATAACGCTGTGTGCTTTCCCTGATGCATCTACTGCAACCAATTCTATAGCATAGAGATGATCTGCAGCTAATCCATACTCTCTGCAAAGAAAACCAAAAGCCCCGCCAAGTATGTGGCCACCGATCCCTATGTTGGGATGCTCACCGGCGGGTAACACTACTCCCCAGCCTAAGAAGAGCCTGCGGTACGTCTCACCGGTAGTTGCACCAGCCTGCACTTCAAAAGCTGACCTTTCAGCATCGTAGGAAATACTCTTCATCAGGGACATATCAATAACTATTTGTACGGCGGGGTCAGATACAAATCCTTCCAGGCAATGGCCGCCGCTCCGGACAACTATTCTCTTTTGAGCATCGACAGCTTCCTGTACGGCTGCTATGACATCTTGCGTCGATTCCGGAAGGTAGAAATATTCAGGTTTCCCGGTAAAGCGTTTATTGAAGCGCTTTTCGGCAAGATCAGTAAAACGAATGTCGTCAGAGGTTATCTTTTCCATATGCCAATTTAAGGATCTTTGAATTTAAGGCATTTCGGTTATTATGAGATGTAACAAGATAATCTTTTACCATGGCCTTATTATATTGCAAGATTATACCTGCAACTTAAACAATGCAGGTGGGAATTCATGGAATATCGGCGCCTTTTACTGCAATGAATCTGAGTGCGACGAAATTACGTATGTTAGGATGACATTTGTAGTTCCCGTTACAATACACCCTCAAATGCAAGAAGCCAGTAAAAGTACAGAAGCCGCCCGTGCCTCTCATGCGGTAGCTAACAATGTCGGAGCTTCGGGGAAATCCCATCCTGCAGTCAGGCCTGTTCCTGTACAACGTGTTGTCGGATCAGCATCTGAAACATATGAAGAAGCACGAAAAGAAGAGATCGACCACACTTGGAATGAAGTTCCGAAAAAGATTCAGTTAATAAAACAGCAGGCAATTGAGCAGGAAAAATCAGCGAAGGATACAACCGCCTTTTACCAGGCGGCAGGATTAGGCTCCTATGCCTTGCACCAGGTCATTAAAGTCATATATGAGGCGGTAAACAAAGTGCAAGCAAAGGATCATGTATTTTTCCGGGCGCCGGGAAACCCGCCCAGGAAGGAGACCACTGACGGTCCGCAGCGCTTCCTGGAATCCCGCAGCGATAGCTCTTCATGGAAAGATCATGATGAAAGGGATTCTTTAATGTCTGCCAACATAGCATTGCAGGCGAACGTTAACTCCAGTGCAGAAAGTTCCTTTGATATCCTGCAATCAGGAGGGCTATTTAACGTAGATAAAGGAAAGATGTTGCAGATCATTGGCAAAATGCTGAAGAGCATGACTATCGCCAGCGATATTCAAACAGAGATCCTTGCAGAAGTGGAGGCGCTTGGGAACGCAATTGAGGACATCGGCTTAAAAAGCTCCACAAAAGAATCTGTACTTTACCAGATCTTCATACCCAATGATCTGGTATCCCAGCTTGTATACATCGCGCAAACAAACGGGCATCCGTTCGATTATAAATATTTGTTTGTAAAGCCGGAAAAAATATTGGCGGGAATTACTGCAGCAGGAAAGGAGCTCAAAGATGGAAGTATGGAGTCATTCGGTACGGAGAATGCTGCGAAATATAAAGAAATAGACCCTTATGAGGAAGATGAGAAGAAACAAGCGGAGGACAACCAGTGGAAGGTAATGCTGTTTCGCAGCCCCGAATTTACGACCAGGGTATTACATGCAGCCAAAACGACTTCCTTCTGGCTGGCATTGAAAGGCGATATGGAAGACCCCCAGGCAAGGATACTGATGCATCCCGATCATTTTGCCCCTGGCGGAAGAGTAAAAACACAAACATATCCGAACCTGACCGAGAGTACCTCAACAGTACTGCAGCAAGGACTGGAAAAGATCGGTACTGCAGCGTCAAAAAGTAAATCAACAGAAACGCCGTCGGGATCCGGTACACCGGTCGAATGGGGAGATTTTCATAGCGAAACGCCGTCAGAATCATGGGCAGATTTATCAATGTTCAAGTAACCACAATAATGCAGGTGCATTAATACTTAGCAACCCTTCAGGTCCATATAGGAATGCGCTATCAATCCCGCCAAACCCCTAATTATGTAAACCGACTCGGTTTTGCATCCAGCTGGATGCAGATCTGTTAATGGCCATGATCCCCGGTTTTCTTGATTCTGCGGGGTAAAATAAGTGTAAAAGGAAGGATATTCAAACTTAAAGATTGTCGCGTTTTTACCGGAAATTGTCAGATTACACCCTTATTAAATCGTGCATATTACCCTTAATTGCAGGGGATACAAAAATTATGTTTAATGGGCAATTCCAGGGGTATTATTCCTTTTTATGATGATATTAATGAATTCTTTACCAGCACACCATTTCCTGACAGGACAAACGATCCTAGCCTGTTTTGTTTCCGGGTAGATAAAAGCACATATGTTAAGAAGTTTTATAAGCCCCCATTCCGAAGGTCGTTTTATTTTATGGCACTGATGAGCGGGGTGGGAGAATCCCGGATCGTATATGACAATATGAAGGAGTTGCGGATGAACAGCTCTCTGGTATTTCAGGCCCCGGGGCTTCTCTCCAGCTTTTACCATACAGAACATGCCTATGGGTACCTTATTTATTTTAAGCTGCCCAGCTTCTCTTTTTTTAAGCCGGATTTTGAAAAACAGTTTCCTTTTTTTGATGTACAGCAGACTAATTTTTTTGAATTGCCGCAGGAGAAATATGATGAGTTTTCCCTGGCATTTGAAGATATTTTTGATGCCTATGAAAATGCGGATGACAAACAACATACAGTAGCTAGTTTGAAGATACTGGCGGTATTGTATCAATTAAAGGGATTTACGCAGTTAACCCAGCAGCGGGACCGTATCACAAAACCCGAATCAGTTTTGTTGAAACAATTCTTTCAGCTGGTGAGTGATAACTATATAGAACGAAGAACAGTGAATGAATATGCAGAAATGCTTTCCATCACCTCCAAATATCTTTCCGAATACATCAAAACCGCTACAGGACAGAATGCCCTGTTTCACATCCATCAGCGGATAGTTGCTGAGGCAAAGTCACTGATCCTGTACACAGATTTGGATATCGCTGAGATCTGCTACCAGCTTAATTTTTCCGACCCGGCAAATTTCAATAAGTTCTTTAAAAAAAATGCAGGTGTCACACCTTTGGAATACAGGAACCAGTACACCGGGTAAATTCACCATCAGAAACGGGTTTTGAACCAAGCCAGGGCAAGCAGGCGGTCTATCTTTGTATTGAAGATTAAAAACAACTTACAATGAAAACAACACGATCCAAAGATGGAACAACACTGGCTTACAATGTCACCGGCAAAGGCCCTGCCCTGATCTACATTACCGGCGCCACCTGCTACCGGGAGTTTAACCCCGTACTGTATGACGTTTCGGTTTTTTCAGCAGAATTTACCGTGTATAACTATGACCGCCGCGGGCGTGGCGACAGTGGCAACACTTTGCCTTATGCAGTGGAGCGGGAAATAGAAGATATTGACGCCATGATAAACGCCGCCGGAGGGCACGCGTATCTGTATGGGCATTCTTCCGGTGCTATCCTCGCATTAGAAGCTGCTATGGCATTTGGAAGTAAAGTGGGTAAGCTGGCCATATATGACGCCGCCTATTCGCATAACAAAGCCTACCTGGAAGAATTTAAAGCCCTCAGCAGTGAATTGTACCAATTGTTGGATGAAGGCAAGAACCAGGATGCTATTAGCGGGTTCCTGGAAGGTATCGGTATTCCCAAAGAGGCATTTGATAGTTTTTACCCGGATTGGCAGGCCATGGTAGCGTTGGCACCTACGCTTGCCTATGATACCACGCTGGCAAGTGCGCTGCCGCCAGTGAAGAAGCTGTCAGCGCTTACCACGCCAACGCAGATCATTGTTGGGGAAAAGAGCCCTGAATCTATCCAGGAAGCAGCACAACAACTAAAAGCCGCTATTCCCAATGCTGCCTACACCGTGCTGAAAGGCCAGGACCATATGCCTGCTCCGGAGGTGGTGTTGCCTGTCTTAACTAATTTCTTAAAATCTTAAGGCTAAAACCATGGCAAAAAAAGCAATTGTAAAGCTCAGAACAAAACTGGTGGTTGGCACCGGCAAAGGCGCCTGGACCTATATTATATGGGACGGCGTAGGAGATACCTTCGGCACGCGGCAATCCGTGAAGGTACGTGGTAAAATAGACGGCCTGCCGTTTGAAAACTCCTTCCTCCCGGTGAAAGATGGCACACACCTGTTGGGAGTAAATGCTAAAACCCGTAAAGCCATCAAAAAAGAAGCAGGGGATGAGGTAAGTGTGGAGATCTATGAGAGGGTTTGAAGAAATAGGGTATTTATGGAAGTTTCTGATAAAACCTGCACCAAACCGGCGCGGGTTTTGTCTTTATAACGTTTTATACATAATTCGGAGTTGTAGAATTACTTTACCTGTTGTCAAGCACTCTTTAAATGCCGGAGCTTTCTGTCTTCAATATTATTTTATTCAAAAAACTGTTTCTTATAAGACGTCGGCAGCATTCCTGTTTCTTTTTTAAAGAGTCGTGAGAAGTAAGACATATTTTCAAATCCTAAATCGAACGCTATTTCAGAAACAGTTTTATCTTTTTTTCTCAACCGGTTTTTAGCTTCGCTGATAAGGGCAATATGAATAAGTTCAATAGCAGTTTTGCCAGTTTCCACTTTCAACAAATCAGTGAGATATCGTGAAGAAATGTTTAACCTTCTTGCAAAGTCCCCAACTGAGGGCAATCCATTTTCAAGGGAACCATCTTTAATATACTTCTGTAAGATTTTGTTGAACTCTGTTACGGTTTTCCCAGACAATTGCTTCCGGTTGATGAATTGTCTTTTATAGAACCGTTCGGCATATTTGAGCATCGAATTGATGCCTGCGAAAATGATTTCTTTGCTGAATTCATCTTCACTATTATTATATTCCTGTTCTATTGTGTGAAAAATATTCCAAATGATTTTTTCTTCCTTTGGTGCCAGGTGAAGGGCTTCATTTGTTTCGTAATCAAAAAAAGAATAACGCTGTATGTCTTCATACAATGAATGTCCAATCAGGAGATCTTCATGAAAAACTAAAATATATCCATCCTCTTCAAATTCTAAATTCCGCATTTCCAGCACCTGACGTGGCTTCAAAAAAATCATAGAGCCGGTTTCATGATCAAATTTGGTTCTGCCATATAATACGTAACCAGATTTTACTTTTTTTAGGCCAATCATATAGAAATCGCTGGTGTATTCTGCGTTATTTATTTTGATTTCACTATTGATACGCAGGAGACCCAACATAGGATGTTCCGGCAATGGCAAATTGTTAGCAAGCGCGAATTCACTAATTGATTTAAAATGTTTCATTGTGCTATCCTTAAAGTTAACGAATTAACGAAGAAAAAGGTTAATAAGTCTATCCGCATTTTTAGTGAAAGGCGTGTGCAAAAGATCCATGAATAGTTTTTTTGGACCCGGCGGCATTTCTACTATGAAGCCCGGTTGCGTCGCACTCTTCGGCATTTTGTTCGCTATTGTGCAACATCACCTAACTGTCAGTCATTCATTCATTCCTTGCTATGTATAAATTATATGTGAGGAGTAACTTGGTTTACGATTGAAGCTGGCTGGCATTTGTCGCCGGATTCACTAATCTGTATGCTACTTTAGGAAACAGGCGATTAGCCAGGTAAACCACTTTGCTGATACCGACACGTATAGTAAACCGGTTATTTTTGATGCCGGCAATCAAAGCGGTTACCAATTTTTCCGGAGTGATTCCTTTTGTCTCAACATGTTCTGTCATACTTGTTGCTACCACAGGCGGTACCAGCTCAAATACTTTCACCTTGCTGCCCAGTATTTTCAAATGATCTCTCAGTGCCACTGTGTAAAAACGCATGGCCGCTTTGCTGGCAGAGTAGGTTGCACCAAGATTCAGTGGTACGTAACTTAGGAGAGAAGAGGTATTAATAATAGCGGCTTCTTTCCTTGATTTCAGCATTTCGATGAACAGGTTGTTAAGGCGGATTACACCCAGGTAGTTAATGTCCATTTCATTCTTTGCCTGCTCAAAATGTTTATCATTTGCTATTCCCAGGTTCTGTGGACCGCTCATAACACCGGCATTATTGTAAAGGATGTCAATTCCTCCCAGCTCCTTAATCTTATTGAAAAGTAACCGGGCATCGTCGGCATTGGCTACATCACTTTTTATAGCAGTTAATGCAGGATATAATTTTTTGGCCTCATCTAATTTTGCCTGGTTTCTGCCGGTGATGATCACTTTTGTGCCATTGGCTAGAAATTGCTTTGCAGCTTCCAGGCCGATACCTGCTGTACCACCTGTTATTAATATTGTTTTTCCTTTAAGTTTCATTTGATTTTTTGCGTTTGTTATAACACAAAAGTAGATTGATCTGATGCCTGAATTATAACCCAAAAGGAAGAAAGTCTAACACAAAAAGACGCGGAATACTGCCTGCAATGAAAAATGGTAAGGCTGGATCTATAAAGTAAGGACGAAAGAATGGATGGTTTAAAGTTCTACCCAAAATGGATTCGAACTCCTTTAACTCATTCAATTGAATACAATGTAGCTTTTAGTACATATGCATAAAAAATTATTTAAATTTAAATACCCTTCAAATCCAACGATCTGAAGGGCTCCATTTTTAACCGGGACGACTAGATTCGAACTAGCGCCCCCCTGCACTCATGTCGAAAGGCAATAAAAAGGTAATCCTATCAACCCCAAAAGGTTCGTTATTATACCGATGACCCTTTGAGCGCATATATTTTATGCTATTTTTTATACATAATCAGATAAACCATGCCCAAAGCCACATCACCGGCTGCTCCACTACGTATTCTGACGCCTATTTCTTTTTTTGAAGCAGGGAGATTATTCAAAATATTGGATGACTTACGTATTTTCCTGTTGTCGAAAGATTCCGTTGCAGTGATTAAGCTATTATCGATGACTACCTGATCTGAAATATTATAAAGCTCAATCAGAGCAGTTGATCCATATGTCCATGCTGTTGCACAAAAAATAATAGAGTCAAGGTTTCCATAGTTATTTTTGTCAAAGTCGGGAAAAGTTGCATATATATCTTCTCCCGTTGTTAATGAGGTTGAATACCCACCCGTATAGGCAGAAAGTATAACCTGTTTATCTGTAGGCGTACTTGTCCCATTTTGTCCATTGCATACAGACTTTACACTTGTTACTTCACCGGTATCCAGCAAATTATTCCTGTTCTTATCCAGACCGCTTTTTACAACAATACCACCATTTATACAGTCAATACCTGGTGCTGTTTCCTGGAGGTCAACCAAGCTATTGAACCCGTCGTTCTCTTTTTCACAAGAAAGAAACATTGCTATAAACAATAGGGAAGCTGCCGGAATAATAGTTTTTATGGTCTTCATAAATTTCATAGAGGAAGTTTTTTACTGGATACTAAACAATGTTTTAAAATAGGTATATAATTAAAAGGCCGTCTCATTGCTGAAACGGCCTCTAATTTGTCGGGACGACTAGATTCGAACTAGCGACCCCTTGCACCCCATGCAAGTGCGCTACCGGGCTGCGCTACGTCCCGAACCGGTGTGCCAGTATTACTGACGGGGATGCAAAAGTAAACAATTATTTTATTTTTCAAATTTTCCCAACAAAAAATTTGCAATAATTATACTTAAGTGATTGAAGTTAATATGATTATCCACGCATTAACCGCTTATGATCAGCGTTTTCAATCAACCCTCACACCCGCTCAAACTCCGCTATCTCATCCAAAAACGCCCGGGCTTTTATCACCCCGTTCCATTCCCAGCCGCTGAATAAGTGTTTAAACCACTTCTTATCCACGTTCTTATAATCAATATTGCGGTATAGCCATATGCTGATCCATATCAGCAAACCGGTAATAGCAATGGCTACCACCCAGTTAATAACACCAAACGATGCCAGCATGGCAGGGGAGTAGAAAAAAGTGCCGTAAAAAGGCGTTTGCAGGAACATAATGCGTACTGCCTGTATGCTGGATGCCTGCAGCGTAGCTAGTTTTTTCTGCGCACCTATCACCGTATCGCTGTTATCCACCTGTTGCATCAGCACTATATGGTAAATGTAAACAGCAATGCCAAATACATTGAACAGTATAATAGCGCCGCCGGACAGTGCAAAAAATATTCCCTGGTAAGTGAAAGCATGTGATACAAAAAAGCTGAGGATGGAGATCCAGATAATGCCTAGCCCTATCATCAGCAGGTTGTAGGCCCTCAGCGGCCGCAATGCGGAGCTGGCTTTTTGTTTTTGCAGCTCCTGTACAATATGCAGGTTCAGTGAAAGCGATCTTTCCAGCTTTTGATCATAAGCCTGCCATAAATTTTTCAGTTCCATATCATCCATAACCATCAGTTGTTTGTGTTAGCAAATTTTTGTTTCAGTTTTTCCTTTACCCGGCCAATCCTGGTAGCCACATTGGTAGGGGTAAGGCCCAGTATGTCCGCTATTTCCTTATGGCTTTTTTCTTCCAGGTAAAGGATCATTAAGGCCCGGTCCAGCTCATGCAGCGTATTAATGTATTGCCTTAATAACCGTATCTGCTGCTCCGTACCATCGGGCTCCTTGTCAGGCACCAGCTGTAAAAGATCGGAGGTAAGCGGCTGTGCACGGGCATGCCGCTGCCCTTTGCGGTAAAAGGAGATGGCCACATTCAGCGCTATCTTATACATCCAGGTAGAGAGCCTGTACTGCTCATCATACCGCTGAAAGGAGCGCCATAGCTGGTAAATAATTTCCTGGCAAAGGTCTTTACGGTCCTCATCATTGCTGCAATACAAATGCGCCACCTTGTAAATAAGGCCCTTGTTTTCCGTAATAATGCGTAAAAACCCCTCAGCTGTTTGTTGCGGAACCATTCGTTTAAATTACAGGTTTTCAATCCATTGTTTTATAGCTACCAGGCTTTTACAGCTAGCAACGGTGTACCATACTGTAATATTCAGCAGTAGCCTTGCAGCAGCGGGTAGTTGTTTCTGTGTTTCCATTCGTTTTCTTTATTATTCGCAGCAAGGCTCCAAAAATCACAGTTCCGGCAAAATATTTTTACTTTTAACGGGAACCATAAAAGTAAACAGCTATGGCATTTAATGAAATAATGGCCAACAGGGTGCGGGAGATCATTGCAGCCGCCACCAATAAGGTAGCGGAAAAAAAGATGTTCGGCGGCCTTTGTTTTATGGTAGATGATAAGATCTGTGTAGGCGTGCGCAAAGATACCATACTGGTACGCCTGGATCCTGCCGTTTTTGAGCAGGCACTGGAGCAGGAGGGCTGCCAGCCAATGGTACATGGGGGCCGGGTAATGAAAGGATATGTGTTTGTGGATGAAAACGTGCTGCACACTAAAAAGCAGCTGTTATACTGGGTGAACCTGGCGCTGGATTTTAACCGCTTTGCCAAACAGGCTAAGAAAAAGTAAAGGCTACCCGCCTGGCCTTTTGCCTCACAGATAACCTTTCTTTTTTGGGGATATAAATGTTTTTACGGAGGTTATTGAAAATTAAGATGCAGCTCTCCCTTACTGTCAAACACACTATTCACTTTCCGCGTTGCCTTCAGATCATCCAGGAAGTTTTGTATGGGCCGCTGCCGGTTCACAATAACAGAATAATGCACGTCCAGCAGCTTAGGATCATCAATATGAATGCGGATATTATACATTCTTTCCAGCGCATTGCAAATGTCGCGCAGCGGGGTGGCCACATAGATCTGTAACCCATCCAGCCAGGCCAGCACAATGTTCTCCTCAAAAGGCGTTACGGATACCTGCCCGCTTTGTTTGTCAATGGCAGCTGCCAGCCCGGGTTTCAGCGGGGTCATTTTTCCTTCCACATTTACCATTACTTCCCCCTTTACCAATGATACCCGTATATGCCGGTCATATGTGTTTACATTAAAAGCGGTACCCAGCACAATAATATCCGCCTGCCCGGAGTGGATAGTGAATAAGCGGTTGGCATTGCCCTGCGCTTCAAAATAGGCTTCTCCCTCCACATATACTTCACGTTTATCCGCTGCAAAAACGGAGGGGAACCGCAGGCTGCTACCGGCGTTTAGCCGTACCAGGGAGCCGTCTGTTAAAGCGGCGCTATAGGTACAGCCGCGGGGTACGGTCAGGGTGTTCCATTCTCCCTGCCCGCTGCTTTGTTTGGGGGTGATGGTAAGCCGGGTGCTGTCGGCCGTAAAAGTGGCGTCATGGGTACTGGCTATGCCCAGCTGCACAATGGGCAGGGTATGGCCATCATAGGTTTGCAGGGTGATCATCTCTGCCTCTGCCAGGGCCGGCCGCTGCATTTGCCGCTGAAAAACTGCAAGGCCTATGCTGAATAACGCCAGGCATGCAACCGTGATGGCGCGGTTGGTAGGCGGGTGCTTGTGCAGCAGCCGTATAAACCGGTCAAATACCCTGAACAATAAATGAATGTAATGGCCCTCATGAAACATGCTCATGTTAAAATCAAGTTGAATGAACAATTCCCGGTTTTCAAAGGAAATGGATAACGCGGAAAGTACAGAGCCGCCTTTAATGGTATAGAGGGGGATTACACCTTACGGATACAATACGGGTATTAATATGATAATGTACTATTCGTATAAAGCGCCGGGCTATTTTTTTATGCCCGGCCGGGAATAGCCTTTGTAAACCTAAGACAGGATTAGGAGCGGCTATTGTAAACTTTGAACCGGATTAAGGTGAAAGTTTGTAAACTTATTCCAGGATAATCCATCTTTAAAATATAGCATACTTATACATAAACCATAGATAAGCCGTCCCTTATAAGGGATAGCTTATCTATAGCTTACATACGGCTTACATATGGCTTATATATGGCTTATTTATTTATTGCAACCGGTTGTTGCTACTGGAACAGTTGGAGGCCCCGTCCCGAAACCACCTGACAAACCCGGTTTTTTTTATAACTTACCGCCCTTCAATTAAAAGCAGTGAATGTGAGCTCACCAGCCGGCAACCGTTATTTAGCAGCCATTTTATTCCTATTAGTGATAAACGGCGCCTATGCCCAAACAAAAGATCCAATAGCTTATGTAGATCCCTTTATTGGTACCGCTAAAAGCAGCGTGCTTACCAAATGGGGCAGTGAGGGGGGCACCTATCCCGGCGCCGTAGCGCCCTGGGGTAATATTCAGCTAACACCAGAAACCCGTGTTAGCGGGGCAAGGGGCTATGATTACAGCGATACTTCCATTTACTACTTCAGCTGCCTGCGCCACCATAGCGGCTTTCCCGGCGGCTCCGCAGGCCAGCTATTCATAATGCCGGTGAACAGTAACGACAGCTTTCAGTTGGGTACCTATCACCGCCGTTTTTCACACGCCGGGGAAAAGGCATCGCCGGGGTATTACCAGGTGATGTTCCCGGATAATAACACCCTGGTAGAGGCTACGGCCACCACCCGCACAGGCCTGTTCCGTTTTACATTTGCGCCGGGTGTAATACCACAGCTGTTCATTGGCGATGGCCGGCGCTTTAATACCGTTACCCGTTTTGACCTGGCCTACACTCATAAAAAAGGGGTGGAAGGCGGTACCCTGTTTACGTTTGCAGCGGCAGCCGCCGGACCTACTACCTTAATACTGAAGCTAAGCACCTCTACCGTAGGGCAGGAAAGCGCCGCCCGTAACATTGCCGTGGAGCTGGATAGCGCTTTTGACCGCATACATGCGCGTACCCGTGCCGCCTGGGCCAAAGCCCTGTCAGTAGCGGAGGTAAAGGATAGTGATGAAGCGCATAAAACCGTTTTTTACACCGCCTTATACCACGCCCTGTTAATGCCCTGGATCATTTCCGATACAGATGGCGGCTACCGCGGCGCTGATGGGAATATTTATCCGGTAAGCGGGGCCGCACAATACGGTGGCTTCTCGCCCTGGGATACCTTCCGTTCCCTGCACCCCTTGCTATGCCTGTTATTCCCATCGGTACAAAAGGATATGGTTTTGTCCATGCTGGATGTGTATCAGCAAACCGGCCACCTGCCGGTGGAGTCCATGACGGGCAACCATGCAGTACCCATTATTACCGATACTTACCTGAAAGGCATACCGGGCATTGATAGTAAGCTGGCTTACAAGGCCCTGCAAAAAAGCCATGCAGATACGCCTTTCCTGCAGCCCGACCTGGCAGTATACCAGCAGCAGGGTTACATTTCCTACACTTACCCGGAATCCGTGACCCGTACTGTGGAGTATGCCTATGACGACTGGGCGCTGGCGCAGTTTGCAGAAAAGGTGATGCACCGTAGCAATGATGCCGCTGCATACCTGCAAAGAAGCTATGCCTACCGCAATCTTTTTCATGCCGGGGAAATGTTTATGCTGCCGCGTAATGGGGATGATTATAAGCTGCAGCCCGGCACTACCGGGTATAAGGAAGGGGATGCATGGATCTACTCTTATTTTGTGCCGCAGTATCCGCAGGACTTAATAAACCTGATGGGCGGCCGGCAGCTGTTCACCCGGCGGCTGGATGCTGCGCTTACCAATGGGCAGATCATTTTTGATAATGAGACCGTATTCCATGTGCCCTGGCTGTTCAATGAAGCCGGTGCAGCGCAGCACACCCAAAAATGGATCCACGATATTTTATACCACCGCTTTGCGCCCACTCCTGGCGGGCTGCCGGGCAATGATGATCTGGGCAGCACTTCCAGCTGGTATGTGTTCAGCGTCCTGGGTATTTACCCTGCCTGCCCCGGTAAGCCGGAGTATAGCATAGGCGCGCCCCTGTTCCAATCCGTAAAGCTGCACCTGGAAAACGGTAAAACGTTCACCATTAAACGCAGCACAGCGCCGGGCGCTTACATTCGTTCTGTAAGCCTGAATAAGCAGCCGTACGGCCATATTCATCTTCCGCATGCACAGGTAATAGCCGGCGGGGAAATGGTGTTTAATACCGCAGCTGCGCCGGTGCAGCAATGGCCTTTGCAGGATAGCTTAACTACTGAGCAGCCGGAGTTTCAGCTAAAGGAGTACCACCTGTCTGCAAATAAAGTAACACCGCATGAGCTTTTTTACCTGCATTTTACCCTGGGCAATAACGGCAGCATAGGCACCAAACAGCTGCAGGTGCTGGTGAACGGGCAGGTGTATGCGTACAAGAATTGTTTGGTGAATAAAGGGGCCAGTGTAACAGACAGTATACCGCTGCGTTTATACAAGACCGGTACAACCAGCATAACCATAAAAGGGTTGCCTGTACAGGCAATAACAGTTATAAAACCACCAACGCCTTACCCCGCCTTGCCGGAAGTACAGCAGCTGGCTATAAGATCCCTGGTGCAAAAGGGCGATACGCAGCAGCTTACTTTTACCGTGCAGAATATTGGCGGGGAGGCCCGTACCTTTCAGCTGCCCATCCGCCTGCAGGATAGTGTGATCAATACCCTGAAGCTAACCCTGCAACCGGGCCAGCAAAAGAACATTACCCAGCAGTTTATAGCAAAACAGGCCGGCTGGCAGCAGCTGCATGCAGGAGATATAAAAGAAAAATTCAGGGTATATACCACACCTCTTGAAACCCTGTTGCTGGACCTGCAGTTCCAAAGAACAGACAGCCTGGTTACAGACCATTCCGGCTTTAATAACCACGGGCATATTATTTCCACCGAGGCAGCTACGGGCAAAGCCGGGGTGTTATTGAGCGAACAATGTTATGTGGAAGTACCCAATGCGCGCAGCCTGGATGTAATGGGCAATACCATTACCATGATGGCCTGGGTATACCCGGTAAGGCCGTGGATAACGCCGGCCAACGGGCTTACAGACATTTTCACCAAAGGAGATGCCCATGTGCTGCAGATAGCCAATAATAAAGACCTTACCTTTTTTGCCGGCGGCTGGGGCCGGGGAGATGTGAGCACGCCTTTGCCGGATAACTGGTTCCGGCACTGGCACCATATAGCAGGCGTATGTGATGGCGCCAGCTTACGCATTTACATTGATGGTGTTTTAAAAGCCACCACCCGGCTGGATGGGCCAGTGAACCTGTCCATCACCAATAAATGGACGCTGGGCCGTAATGAGGAATTTCCCAACGCCCGCGTTTTTGACGGCTATATGGATCATGTAAAAGTATTTGCAGCGCCGCTTTCCGAACAGGAGATCAGCCAGGTTATGGAGCCTGCGCCGGCTTACGGGTCTGCCGTAAAATAACTTACTTTTACATCCCTTAATAACACCATGCATATGTCAGCTGTAGCGGTACGTCCTATACAACCGGAAGATAATTTGAAGCTGGCCACCATTGTACGCAATGCGCTGGCCGAGCATAAGCTCAATAAGCCAGGTACGGTGTTTACAGACCCTACTACGGATAACCTGTATAAGCTGTTTGATATTCCGCGTGCAGCCTACAACGTAGCCCTGCTGGATGGGGAGATAGTAGGCGGTGCAGGCATACACCCGTTGGATGGGGGCGAGCCGCATGTGTGCGAGCTGCAGAAAATGTACCTGGCGCCGGCCGCACGCGGCAAAGGCATTGCCCGTAACCTGATTGAGCAATGCCTTGATTTTGCGCGCAGCAACGGCTATACGCAGTGTTACCTGGAAACCATGCCGGAGCTGGCACAGGCCCGCCGCCTGTATGAGCACTTTGGTTTTTATTACCTGGATGGCCCCATGGGCAATACCGGCCATTATGCCTGCGATAACTGGATGTTAAAGGAGCTTTGATCCACGGGCCTGCGTATATAATACCAGCCCAATACCAGGCAAAGGATAATAGCGGTTAAATGAGGGTATATACGGGCCGTTTCATAGCCCGGGTGAGAGGTAACCACCCAAAGGTCCACAGAGGGCACTAAAGTGCCTGTAAGCAGCATTACGCCCAATGCGCGGTACTGCTTCATGAGCAGTAATATAATAAACAACGCTCCCATAACAAGATCGCGCCCCCCTTTAATGTAATGGAAAGAAAGATCGCCATTGGTTTGGGTGTTGATGCCAAAGGCTGTTTCCGCAACCTGCGGCATGGCAAAAAAGCGGATGCCTATAAAAACAAGCAGCGCGCCGCTTAAGAAGGTAAGCCACCACATGGTGGTGCTGGTAACTGTTTTCATGATACTGTGTTTTTTGATCACAGTACAAAGTTGCCGGATCGTTTTCCGGGATCCGTTCACCTGGGTTAATAAATCAGGATTGCGCCAGTCTTTTACGGATGCGGCTGAGCGAAGGTGGTTTTACGCCTACATAAGAAGAAATGTAATACTGCGGTATGCGTTGCTGAAGATCGGGGTATAGTTGTAAGAACTGCCGGTAGCGTACTTCCGGCGGCTCACTGTACAGGGAGGTTAGCTGTTTTTTAGCGCGTACAAAAATGCTTTCCACCACCAGCCGGCCAAACCGGTCGCCGGCAGGCACTTGTTTATAAAAGGTTTGCAGTTCGTCAAAAGAGATCACCAGCAGGGAAGTATCTTCCAGTACCTGTATGCTTTCATCGGAAACAGATTGATCTAAAAAGCTGGCATAGTTGCAAATAAATTCACCTTCTTTTCCAAATTCATATGTAAGCTCTTGTCCGTCTTTGTTCAGGAAATATCTCGCTAATCCCTGCTGAATAAAACCTACCTGTTTACAGGTGTAACCTTCCTGTACAAAGTACTCGCCTTTGCTAAGCTGTTTTACTTTGAACAGCTGTTGTATCAGCGCTGTATCCGCCTCCGTGAGCGGAATAAAGTGCCGGATGGTATTGAGAAGCGTTTGCATAATGTATCCTAATAAGAATGTAAAATCGTAAATGTAAAATTTTAAATGTAAAAGTGGAATGCAGCGAAGTCTTGGGCCTGCAACCCTTGTGATAAACAGTAATTTTTATAATAAATAAACTTTCACTTTAAGATAACTTTAACGGTTAACCCGGTTAAACTTCAGGCATATGCAATGATCTAAAAGGGGAAGCGTTTAAAAGAAAGAAAGAATATGCTGATAACCGCTTTATTAAATCCTTTTACAATGAAACAGAGATCATATATAATGGGAGCGCTGCTGTTACTGGCAGCCACATTAACAGCAGGAGGCGCTTACGCACAGCGCGGGCATATGAGTGTAGGCATAGGAGCGCATTTTTATGGCGGTGGTGGCCGCGTAGCATTTGGCGGCCGTGTAGGCGCGCCGGTTTATTATGCGCCGCATTATTACAGGCCGGTGCGGGTATATCATCCGTATGTGGGTGCTTATTATCCATACTACCGTTATCCGGTAGGATTTAGATTAGGCATCTTGCCTTATGGGTTTATGACCTTTGGAACGCCCTGGGGGCCTTACTTTTACTTTGATGGTACTTTTTACCGGCATCCCGGTAACAGCGATTCAGGATATGAAGTAGCAGAGCCGCCTGTTGGTGCAGATGTGCCCTCATTACCTGCTGGCGCTAAACAGGTAACAATTGACGGTAATGCTTATTACGAATATAATGGTACTATATACCAGGAAGTGATCAAACATAATGAGCGCCGTTATGCAATAGTAGGTAAGAACGGGCAGCTGAATTTAGGTGGTGATGATAACGATAATAACAGCAATAATGCAGCGCCTGATAACCAGGCTGCACAGCCGGATGACGTGCTTTCTCAGCTCCCCGGCGGCAGCCATAAAGTAGAGATCAACGGCCAGCAGCTCTACGTTTCACCGGATGGAATGTATTACCAGGAAGTACAGCTGGATAATAATATGACAGGGTATAAAGTTGTAGGGAAACAAACAGCAGATTAACGTATAGGCGTTACTGCAATTGGAAAGCACTTTCTCATCATGAGGGAGTGCTTTTCGTTTTTTACAGGAAGATTTTTCAAAAAACTTATCCACTTAATGCTCACAATTGCGTTGTAGCATTTGTGTTGTCTTTCAATGCATACAAGTGCTATACAAGAAAACTGTCCCCCAGGAATGGGGGACAGGGTTAGATAACTATCCTATGAAAACTTGCTTTCGCAAGCTAATCCTGTTAGTTTTGAGTTATAGAGAGTATGTTTAAATATTATTAATATGCCAGCTTTTGCCGGCATTGCAACCGCATAGTACACCAGGGGCTAGCCGGTGGTATTTTTATACTGCATTAATACTACGCTACTTAGCTTTTTTTGGTTGTGTACAAAAATGCAAAAGAGTGGCCAACCATTTTAATGATTTTTAGCGTGTAGCCGAAAAATGAGTACATACTCCCAATATTGGGAACTAGTACCCAAATTCGTGAAACGCTGTTCTGTTAGCGTATAGTGGCGCCCGTTATTTGTGATATGATTGGGTAATCAAGGGGATACAATACACCTCAAAAATTTGTAATCCATTGAATAACAAAAACTTAAAGCTATATTGGCGCTCTTTATCCCGTGCCTGTAGTAGTAAACTATGGTGATAACAAAATCGAATTGCCAACACAAAATGAAAATGTTGCCCGTGTAGTCAGTTAGCTTTTTAGGCTGCCTGGAATCTTACCAATGCTAACTGCTTCAAACATATTGTCTGATGACTGATAGTTCCCGTAAAATACTGCTTGTGGACGGGAGCCATATATTCATTAAGCAAGTCAGTCAGTTGCTGATCCCGCATTATGAGATAATCACCGCGTTATCGTCAGAAGAGGGGTTAGGCATTGCATTGGAACAATTACCCGATTTGATCATTTGCGGCATGGAGCTGCGGGATGGCAGCGGTCACCACTTTTTAATGGCCCTGCGGGATGATCCCCGGCTGGCCCACTTGCCGTTCATACTGGTAAGCGGTAAGGATACCAAAGAGGATATGCGTATGGCCATGAACCTGGGGGCAGATGATTACCTGGTACAGCCGTTCAAGCGACAAGACCTGCTCTCCAGCATCCGCTCCCGTATTTCCCGCTTCGCCATTTTTAATAATATGCGCCGGGCCGTTGAAACCAACCCCGAAACCCCCATGGCCATTCCCCTGGTGCCGGCCGATGTGCAGGATAAGCTCAGTAAAACGGAAGCCAGGGTTATACGCCTCATAGCAGAAGGCAAAAACACCAAGGAAATAGCTCAGGACCTGTATGTGAGCGTAAAAACCGTTGAAAACCATAAGTATAACATTGCCCAGAAGCTGGGGCTTACCGGCCGCAACTCCCTCACAGAATACGTTATCAAGAATATTATACAGCCCTATAAAAGCTCCTGATCCAACTCACTGATCTGCCAACAGTTTGAACCTGTATCCACAACAGGTGTGAATAACTTACCACATTAACGACAAATAATATTATTTTATTTAATAAATATTCATAATTTTATATATTATAATACGAATAATTAATATTGGTCTGAGATAAACAGGGGGTGCTTTAATGAATACAAAGTGTTACGGCAATTGTTGTGAAGCGCAGCAGTTGCTTTGTCGTAAACGCTTGTTATGCTGTAACTTATGAGTGCGAAACACTATAGAACCTTATGCTGCACATTCGCTGCCTTTATACTGGCAGCCAGCCACCTATTGGCTGCTGAGAACCCCGTTAAACTTCATAAAAAAGTAAGGCGAGTACAAACCATTAGCACCGGCAACCCGATAGACGCCAGTGAAAATGGGGGCTATGGAGGGATGGATATATTATTATCCGAAGGTCCGGCCACGGAAGACATCTCCATTACCTTCACCGTATCCGGTACCGCCACTGCCAATACCGACTATTATACCAGCATATGGACCGGCACAACCACCCTGTTTGCCGGGGAAAGCTATATACACCTGCCTTTAGAAGCTATTAACGACGACCTGATAGAAGGGGATGAGGATGTAGTGGTGACCATTACCGGCGCCACCGGTTTAAGCAGCGCCGCGGCCTATGCCCTGGACCCGCACATTACCGAAACCATGCGGATCATTGATAACGATAACGTTATTACCGCCTATCCCACCACAGGACAGGCAGGGGAGCCATCCGCACCTATTACCGCCAAATTTGCCCTGCCCGGAACTTTAACTGCTCCGGAGGATATTACTATTAATTATTATGTAGATGGCGGTACGGCCACCAATGGGGTCGACTACCAAACCCCTCCCGGGCAGATCATTTTGCCCGCAGGATCCAACTACGTAATACTGACCATACCGGTAATAGATGATAAGACCATTGAAGGGAACGAAACCGTGAAGATCACTATGTCCAGCGCCACGGCGGCCGGCTTTAATGTACAGCTGTCGTCCAGCCGTTCGGTGAGCTCCTCCATCCTGGATGATGACTCCGAACTAAGCATTGGCATTGTAGGCACTATTAACGGTAAGGAAAAGCCCACCACATCGGGCGCCTTTACCATTAGCCTGCCGCCGGGTGTAAAAGCAGGGGAAATTGTTACGGTGGTATACTCCATCAGCGGCACCGCCGCTGCCGGCAGCGACTATAAGGCCCTTACAGGTAAAGCATTCATATCAGCCGGTAAAAGCAGTATCCTGGTACCCATTACCATGTACGATGACCAGGTGATAGAAGGTGATGAAGATATTGTGATCACGGTATTAAGCGGCAGCTCCAACAACCTGGCTACCTATGCCATCAGCACTACCGATAATACCACTACTGTTCATATAGAGGATGATGATAATGTGCCGGCCAACTGCCAGATCAACGCCATTACCGTGGCCGATGGCAGCGAATCCAGCGGCGATGGCAGCTTTAAGCTGGCCCTGCCCGGCACCTATACCTTTAAGCAGGATATGTCCGTAACCTACCAGGTAAGCGGCACCGCTCTTCCGGGTATGGATTATACCACCTTGTCCGGCACAGCTACCCTGGTAGCCGGACAGAACAGCGTGCTGATACCAGTACCGGTATTAAATGATGCGCTGATAGAAGGCGATGAATCCGTGATCATTAAGCCCCAGCCGGTAACCAGCGGCGGCATTAACTTTGCCGGCGGCGATACCTGCGTGGTAATGATCCTGGATGATGATGATGATAACCTGAAGGTTTCCGTAAGCGCCTACGATCCCAGCGCCACAGAGCCTACGGATACCGCAGCCTTCCGCCTGAGCCTGCCTAATGGCAATGCGGCATCCGTACCGGTAACCGTTACTTACCAGGTAGGCGGCACTGCAGCCAATGGTACCGACTATACCAGCCTTACCGGTACGGTAACCATTGAAGCCGATAGCACCGGCGCCTTTATACCCCTGGAGGTATTGGACGATAACCTGATAGAGGGAGACGAAACAGTAACCATTAAATTACTGACCGTTACCTCTACCTTACCGTTCACCATAGATCATACTAAAGATTCCGCCGCCATCACCATCGACGATGATGATGTGGCCAACATGGATATTATTGCCGGCACCAGTGTGAAAACAGGTGCAGAACCTGCCACCAACGGCCAGTTCACGGTAAGCATTGCCTCTGGTAAAATCACCAGCGTACCCATTACCGTTACCTATACTACCGCCGGTACCGCTACCAGCGGTACAGATTATACCGCACTCCCAGGCACTGTAACTATTGCCGCCAACAGCAGCAGCGCCACGGTAGATGTGCCTGTGAAAGATGATAACCTGGTAGAAGGGGACGAAACCGTGATCATGACGCTTACAAACGCCACGGCCGGCCTGCCCTTTATAATAGGCGCCCATAGCAAAGACACGGTGATCATTGATGATGACGATGATGTGAACATGGGCATTATAATAGAAGCCAGCATACCTGATGCAGAAGAACCGGCTACCAATGGTGAGTTCACCGTTAAGCTGGCCTCCGGCAAAACACCGCTGGTACCCATTACCGTTACCTATACGGTTAGCGGCACCGCTGTCAGCGGAACGGATTTTACCCCGCTTTCCGGTACGGTAACTATCCCGGCCAACAGCACCAGTATTACCTTCCCCGTAAAAGTGATGAATGATACCATTGCGGAAACAGCCGAAACGGTGATCGTTACGCTTAACACCATTACATCCACTATGCCTTTTGTAAAAGGCGCAGCCGATAAGGATACCGTGATCATTTATGATGATGATACCGAGCAGGTGATCATCAGCGCCAGCGACCCGGATGCCGCTGAACCGTCAGACGGCGGCCAGTTCACCATCCGTATAGCTTCCGGCAAACCGGTAACGGCCGATGTGGTGCTGGACCTTACCATTACCGGTACCGCCACCAATGGTACGGATTACGCCAGCATACCGCTTACCATAACCATCCCTAACGGCAGCAGCAACGTAACCATACCCGTAACAGTGATCGATGATAACCGGATAGAAGGTAAGGAAACCGTGATCATAACGCTTACCAAGCTCACCTCGGCCGTGAAGTACGACATAGGTAAGCTGAAAACCGATACCGTAACCATTGCCGACGAGGATGCAGCTAACCTGGCCATAGAAATGGTGGCTACCAAGGCCGATGCGGCAGAACCGGGTGATGGCCCAACTGATAAGGGCGAATTTACCGTGCGCCTGGTTTCCGGTAAGCTGGCTGACAAGCCCATTACCGTGCAGTATGAAGTGGGCGGCAGCGCACAGAACGCCATTGATTATGATAGCATACCTGCCCAGGTAGTGATCCCTGCCGGTAGTAACGGCATTAAGATCCCGATCACTGTAATTGATGATACCAAGCCGGAAGGCATTGAAAACATTGCGCTTACCATTAATAAAATAACCGGCTACCTGGCCTTTACAGGGTTAAACAGCTCTGCTACCGTGCAGATAGCCGATAATGATACCGTAACAACCGCCGCCTGGATGAGCACCGATGTAACCGGCAAGGTAAGCTCCGGCAACTCCATCCGCTATACCATTCACGTAAGTAATGGCAGCGATACCGATCAGGTGAACGTGATCATTAAAGATGTGGTGCCTACCTACACGGTATTCGTATCTGCAGAAGATGGTATTAAACCGGATGCCAGCGGCCTGTTAACCTGGGTGATCCCGAGAATTGCCCCTGGTGTAACTATTACCCGTGAGCTGCTGGTAAAAGTAGCGGATGACCTGACCGGTGCAGACAGCATTGTGAACACCGCCACCATTGACCTGAGCGATGGGGTGGGCGACCAGCCCGTGCACCCGGCAGACCCGTTGAATCCCAACTATCCGAACCTGAACTCCGGGCCTAATGACCCGGCCACCGTGGTGTTCGTAAATAAATCCGGCGGCTTCAATACCTGGAAAACCGTGAAGAACGATGACAATACCTCCATAGCCAAACCGGCGCAGGAGCTGTTGTACAGGATCTATATCCGCAATACAGGCGGGGTGCAGTTAGCCAATGTAACGATTGTAGATACCATCCCGGCGCATACCAAATATGTAAGCAATGCCACGGGCGGTGTGTATAATGCAGCATCCAATACCATTAGCTGGACGCGTGCCACCATCGGCGTAAAAGTAAAAGACTCTGTGAGCTTCCTGGTAAGAACAGATGATGACCTTAGCGGCGTAACACAGATAGAAAATATAGCAACAGTAGGTACTGCCGATACCGTGCGCCGTACAGGCATCTGCGATCCGTTTACGGACGCCAGCTGCCCCGGTACGCCTTCACCGGCCATTATACTGGTGGAGAACAAGCCGGTGAACCTGGACCTGGTATTCCCGAACGTATTCACACCTAACGGCGACGGCCTGAACGAATATTTTAAAATAGCCGGCCTGGAAAGCTACACTGCACCGCAGTTATATGTATATAACCGCTGGGGCGGACAGGTATATGCTTCCCAGGATTATCATAACGACTGGGATGGCAACGGAGGAAAGCTGAATGAAGGAACTTATTACTATGTGCTGAAAGTAAAAACATCATCTGACGAAGAGAAACTTTATAAGGGATGGGTGCAAATACTGAAATAATGAAGCAGGCTGCCATGCCTAAAAGAGCTGTTATGCGTAAGCTGTATGCATGCATGGTATTGCTGTTGCTGGCTTACACCGGTAAAGCGCAGCAGAACCTGCAGTTTAGCCAGTACATTTTTAATGAGCTGAGTGTAAACCCGGCAGTTGCAGGTAATAAGGAAGACTGGTACCTGAATGCCATTTACCGGCAGCAGTGGGCCGGCTTTCCCGGCGCACCCCGAACCGGCGGTGTATCTGTTGATGGCCTGATACGCGGTGATGATAATGACCGTCGTGTAGGCATTGGCGTACAAATGATGATGGATAATTTAGGACCGCAGCATGCCTACTCCATATACGGCTCTTACGCCTACCGCATTCCTATGGATGAGGAGAACCTGAGCCGCCTGTGCCTGGGCCTGGGTATTGGCGTTACACAATATGGTATTGATGGCAGCACCTTCATGTACACAGATGCCAATGACCCTGTGATTCCCGTGGCGCCTGCAGCCTCTATAGCGCCGGATGCCCGCTTTGGCATTTATTACTACAGCCCGCAGTTCTATTTTGGGCTCTCTGTAATGGACCTCTTATCTACCTACACCAATAGCAGCTATTCCTGGAAAGGGTATAAGTTTGAAACCATCCGCAAAACACAGCATATTTACCTTACCGGCGGTACCCTGATACCTTTTTCGGATAACTTTAAATTAAAGCCTTCCCTGATGGTGAAAACCGACATGAAAGGGCCGCTCAGCATTGACTTTAATTCTTTTTTACTGATAGGGGAGGGCGCTAAATTATGGGTAGGCGGTTCTTACCGTACCACCAGCAACGTAAGCATTATGGGCGTGTTCAACGCACCGCGTTTTCGCCTGGGGTATTCGTATGATATGAATATGAGTAAGCTTACCGGTACAGGCCCCTCGCATGAAGTATCTATCGGTATCCTGTTCCCATCCGGCAGGAATGATGATGCGGATCCGCGGTATTTCTAACTTATTTCTGTTCGTATTTCCAGTTACGGCTTTTCCCTTCCGCCAGCCATTCAATGGCAGTAGCTATGCGTTTCTCACGCGTGGCATCTGTTTTAGCTTCTGTGATCCATTCCACGTAATCCTTCTGATTCGTGTAACTAAAGTCTGCAAAAGTTTTAGCCGCCTTTTTATTCTTTCCCAGCGCTTGTTGAAAGTAGTCCGGTATTTCCAGCTCCTTCTTATCTTTTTTAACCGCAGCTTTTGCACGGGGTTTAATGCCCTGCTCATTTAAAGCCGCCGCTTCTTTAATGTAGGCTATTAGTATTTTATCGGCCGGCAGGTCTTTTACACTGGTAAGCTGTCCAAAGTGTCCCATGCCTGCGTCCTCTGCCTTTTGCAGTATTTTATGCGGATCGCTTAACAGGCTGGCGCTCCAGAGTATAAAAGAGCAGTGATGCTTAAAGGCCGATATAGCGCAGAGTATGCCCTGGTGCTCAAAAAAAGGCCGGCCCCACTTAATGTTCTCTGTAGCGGAAGGGCAGGCTTTGTGTACCAGTGCCCGTAAGTGTTGCAGGATGGGCTGTGCAAAGGGGGCCGCTTTTGCAATGTAGGCATCCACCCGGGGATCTGTGTGTTGCATACTATAAATTTAAAACTTCCCGCCTTATTAACATCTGATTAGGGCCCTGTTTCTTCAGGAGTGGTTAGATTTATATAAATCTTTAGCACACACTCAAAATTTTTATAGTCAGATGTTTCACTTGTATTGGAAAAATTAATAACCGCTTATTCTTAAGCGGTTTTTTTGTGGACATTCTCCACAACTATCCGAATAAATAGTTGCTAAAATTGTCAGCTATACAATTTATCACACAAACGTGATATGTAATAGTTAGGGGCCTTTATATATTTTCGTCGCCATATAAATATCGTAAATACAATTTTACGCGCACGGAACTTTATCACCATACCCCTGTACCCTGAATGAACCGGATAGCCTTACACCTCTGAAAAACAACGGAACACTGAATGTTTTATATACAACAGTGAACAATGAAAACGCACGAATGGAACCCCATGCGAAGGGCCTCTTTTTTTTATCTCCGCAAAAAGTGCTTATATTTAATTGAAGCCAGGAATCTAAATCGTATCAAAAAAGATCTAAATCGTTTTTAAACCTAAGTCAATTCGTACTAGAGCTATCTAAATCAGAACAACCATATGAACAAAGCCCTCATGATTGCAGGTCTGCTATTGGCATGCCTGAACAGCTATGCCCAACATGCAGTAAAAGGAAAAGTAAGCGATAATACCGGCGCTCCCATACCCGGTGTAAGCGTATTTGAAAAAGGTACCAGCCGCGGCGCCACTACCGATGCCGGAGGCGCTTTTCAGCTGGAGGCCGGCAATGCCAATGCTGTAATTGTTTTCCGTGTGCTGGGTTATGCCACACAGGAAGTATCCCTGAACGGGAAAAACACCCTTAACGTATCACTGGTAAGCGAAAGCACCGCTATACAGGGCGTAGAGGTAGTGGGCAGCCGCAGCCTGAACCGCTCTGTAACCCAAACACCGGTACCTATTGACATTATACCGGTTGCAAAGATCACCAACTCAGTAGGGCAGCTGGATCTGAACCAGCTGATGCAATTTGTAGCGCCCTCTTTTAACTCAAACCGGCAAACGGGCTCCGACGGTGCGGATCATATAGACCCTGCCACCCTGCGCGGTTTGGGACCCGATCAAACCCTGGTGCTGATCAATGGCAAGCGCCGCCATCAGTCATCCCTGGTGAACCTGTACGGCACCCGTGGCCGTGGTAATACCGGTACAGACCTGAACACCATACCTGCTGCCGCCATTGAACGTATTGAAATATTACGCGATGGCGCTGCTGCGCAATATGGCTCCGATGCTATTGCCGGCGTAATTAACATCGTGCTGAAATCCAGTACAGATGGGCTTAGCACCAACATCAACGGGGGCATTACCTCCAAAGGCGATGGTGAAAATGTAGGCCTGAATGCCAACTACGGCTTTAAAATAGGCGAGGGCGGTTTTATAAATGTAACAACAGATTATTTATACCGTGGCCGCACCAACCGGGCAGAGGATCCTGCCAAGGTGGGGGAAGATAATGTGCCGCGGCGCTTTTATGGCGATGCCATGATGGAGAACTATGCGGCCATGTACAATGCACGCATTCCTATTGCGGAAAAAGCGGAGATCTATTCTTTTGGCGGTTACAACCAGCGTCACGGTAACGCCTATGCGTTTACACGTTATGCAGGTGACGACCGTAACATACCCTCCATTTACCCCAATGGTTTTGACCCGCAGATCATTTCTGATATCGGCGACCGTTCCATATCCGTAGGTGTACGCGGGGTAATGAAAGGCTGGAACGTGGATTTTAATAATACCTATGGCATTAACCGTTTTCATTATTATGTGGATCATACGCTGAATGCTTCTTTACTGGAGCAATCGCCCACCCGCTTTGATGCCGGCGGCTTTCAGCTGAGCCAGAACACGGCAGGGCTGCACTTTACCCGCTTTTTTGAAAATGTATTGCCCAAGGGTACCAACATTGCCTTTGGTACAGAGTTCCGCACCGAGAACTACCGCATTTTTGCAGGCGAGGAAGGTTCCTGGAAAGCCTATGGCGCATACGACCTGGTGCCCAATGATAACGGCGGCATAGATACCGTGTACAAAGCTGCCGGCTCACAAGGCTTCCCGGGTTTTCAGCCTGCAAATGTGGTGGATGAATCCCGTACTAACCTGGGCGTGTATGCAGATGGGGAGTTTAACTTCTCCTCTAATTTCATGATAGGCGCTGCCGGCCGTTTTGAGCGGTATAACGATTTCGGTAGTACGATAAACGGCAAGCTCTCCATGCGGTATGAGATCTCACCTGCATTAGCTTTCCGCGGTTCTATAAGCACCGGTTTCCGCGCACCTTCGCTGGCACAGATCTATTTTAACACCACCTATACCAACGTGGTAAGGGGAGAGGCCATTGAAAACCTGCTGACCCGTAACCAGAGTAACATAACCCGCGTGCTGGGCGTAGAGCCGCTGAAACAGGAAAAGGCCGTGAACGCCAGCTTAGGCCTTACTTCCAGACCTGCGCCGGGTTTAAGCATCACGGTAGATGGGTATTATGTAAAGATAAAAGACCGCATTGTGCTTACTGGTGATTTCACTGCCGACAATGCGCCGGAAATAGCCGCAGACCTGGATAAGCTGAATGTAAGCGTGGTAAAGTTCTTTACCAATGCGCTGGATACCAAAACCCTGGGCCTGGATGCGATTGTAACCTGGAACAAACGTTTCAGCGGCGGGCATGATTTTACCGCTACGCTGGCCGCTAACTTCAACGACCTGGAAACGGGCGATATTAAAACCTCTGCCAAGCTGGCCGGCCGTAAGGATATTTACTTCAGCGACCGGGAACGCTCTTTCCTGGTAGCCTCCGCACCACCCAGTAAAATTAACCTTACGCTGGATTACCGTTATGGCAAGTTCAATACCAACCTGCGTTTTGTGCGTTTTGACCGTATACGCCTGCAGAACTATGACCTGGTGTACGACATTTATGATGCACGCATTGTAACCGACCTTTCCGTGGGCTACCAGATCATTCCGGCAGTTACCTGGGTGGTTGGCGCCAGCAACCTGTTTAACGTATATCCCACCAAGCACAATGCAAACCTTACTGATTCCGGTGGTATCTACGAGCCGCTGCAGATGGGCTTTAACGGCACTTACTTCTTTAGCAGGCTTTCGTTCAGATTTTAGATCTCAGATCATAAATTTTAAAGGCCTGATGGGTTACTAAAACCTGTCAGGCCTTTTTATTATATTGCTACATGTCTTCACTTAAGAAAGCTATTCTTCCCATACACCTTTGGGCTATTGCCGTAGGGCTGGTTATTTCAGGCGAGTATTTTGGCTGGAACTATGGCTGGGGTGTAGCCGGTACCGTAGGCTTTTTAATAGCCACGTTCATTATCACTATCCTGTACCTCACATTTATTTTCAGCTTTACAGAGCTAACCACTTCCATTCCGCATGCAGGCGGGCCCTTTGCTTACTCGCACCGCGCTTTTGGCCCCATTGGCGGCCTTATAGCGGGTTATGCTACCGTAGTGGAGTTTCTGCTGGCTACCCCTGCCATTGCGTTTGCCCTTGGCAGTTATATCCATTTCCTGTACCCCGCCTTACCGGTGTTGTGGACCGCCATTGCGTTTTATGTAGCGCTTACCGGTGTAAATATGCTGGGTATAAAGGAATCGGCGCTTTTTTCACTGGTAATAACATTGCTTGCAGTGCTGGAGCTGCTGATCTATATGGGTATTGTGGCTCCGGCATTTAAAGCATCCAATTTTTTGCATGATGCTATGCCCTTTGGCATAAAAGGCGTATTTGCAGCGCTGCCCTTTGCCATCTGGCTATATGTGTGTATTGAAGGTATAGCCATGGTGGCTGAGGAGGTGAAAGATCCTGAAAAAAATATACCCAAAGGCTATATTTCCGGCATCCTCACACTCATGCTGCTGGCCATTGGCGTAATGGTGCTAACCGGCGGTATTACCGACTGGAAAAGCCTTTCCGGCATCGATTATCCTTTACCGGAATCCATTGGCATTGTGCTGGGCCGGCACAATAATATTACCCGCATTTTTGCCGGTATTGGCCTGTTTGGGCTGCTGGCATCTTTTAACGGTATTATCCTCAGCTACTCGCGGCAGCTGTTCGCACTCTCGCGCAGCCGGTACTTGCCCCAGGGCTTATCCAAACTAAGCCGCAAGCATCAAACCCCTGACCGGGCGCTTATTGCAGGCGGCTTACTGGGTATTGTTGCCCTGTGTTTGGGCCGGACGGATCAGCTGGTGTTATTGTCGGTACTGGGCGCTATTGTAATGTATATCCTGAGCATGGTGGCGTTATTCATACTGCGTAAAAAAGAGCCCGGCCTGCCACGGCCCTTTAAAGTGCCGGGTTATCCCTGGGTGCCGTTGGTAGCATTGCTGCTATCCATTCTATCGCTGGTTGCCATCATCTATTATAATGTTATGTTAAGCCTGCTGTTCTTCGCCGGCATGGGGCTTACGCTGATCGTATTTCTGCTGGCCGGTAAGCACAAACAAACACAGGAAGATATAACTTTATACCAGCTACCATCATAACATGGCTTACCAGTGTACCATAGGAAATACCAGCTACCGCTTTGAGGATCTGAAGACCTTACTGGCAAAAGCATCGCCCTACCGCTCCGGCGATGCGCTGGCAGGGCTGGCCGCCGGCAGCTACGAGGAAAGAGTGGCCGCACAGATAGCGCTGGCCGATGTGCCTTTGAAAACCTTTTTACAGGAAGCGCTGGTGCCTTATGAAACAGATGAAATTACCCGCCTGATCATAGATACGCATGATGCTGATGCCTTTACGCGCATTAGCCATATGACGGTGGGGGAGTGGCGCGACTGGCTGCTGGGCGATGAGGCAGATACTGCCACCCTGCAGCAATTAGCGCCGGGTATTACCCCGGAAATGACGGCCGCCGTATCAAAGCTCATGCGCAACCAGGACCTTATCAGCGTGGCCCGTAAATGTGAAGTGATCACAAAGTTCCGAAACACCATAGGCTTAAAAGGCCGCTTATCAACCCGCCTGCAGCCTAACCATACTACCGACGATCCTAAAGGCATTGCCGCCAGTATTGTAGATGGATTACTGTATGGCAGCGGCGATGCGGTGATAGGGATCAATCCCGCTACAGACAGCCCTTCCGCAGTAATAACCCTGCTGGAAATGCTGGACCGTTTGCGGCAGCAGTTCGAGATCCCCACACAGTCATGCGTATTATGCCATGTTACCACCGCATTGGAAATTATGCCGCAGGCGCCGGTGGACCTGGTATTTCAATCCATTGGCGGTACGGAAAGAACGAACAGCAGCTTTGGTGTGAACATAGCACTGCTGAAAGAAGCGCACGACGCTGCATTATCACTACAGCGCGGCACCATCGGCAACAATGTAATGTATTTTGAAACAGGGCAGGGCAGCGCATTATCAGCCAACGCACATGAAGGGCTGGACCAGCAAACCTGCGAGGCCAGGGCCTATGCAGTGGCCCGGCATTTTGATCCGCTGCTGGTAAATACCGTGGTAGGGTTTATTGGACCGGAGTATTTGTTTGATGGTAAGCAGATCATACGCGCGGCCCTGGAAGATCATTTTTGCGGTAAGCTGTTAGGCCTGCCCATGGGAGTGGATGTATGCTATACCAATCATGCAGAAGCTGACCAGGACGATATGGACAACCTTTTAACCCTGCTGGGCGTGGCAGGTTGTAACTATATCATGGGCATACCCGGTGCGGATGATATTATGCTCAATTACCAGTCCACCTCTTTTCATGATGCCCTGTATGTGCGTAAGGTGCTGGGTTTGCGGCCGGCTCCTGAATTTGAGCAATGGCTGCAGCAGCAGGGGATTATGGATGCGCAGGGAAATCAGCTGGCGGTGCATACGCACAGGTTGCTGGATCTATAATTAATAATTAAGAATGAATAATTAATAATCGCAGGGAGGTGCTACGGGCAAATTTAGTGCTGCATTATTATTGTTAATTATTCATTCTTAAACATTCACAAACAACAATGCAGTGCTACAAGTAAGCGTATTCCTGCATCCATTATTATTAATTATTCATTCTTAATTATTAATTCCAACTATGCCCGATCCCTGGATACAATTAAAATCCTTCACACCCGCGCGTATAGCGCTGGGCCGTACCGGCACTGCCATTCCCCTAAAGGAAGTATTGCAGTTCCGCATGGCGCATGCCCATGCACGGGATGCGGTATATTCACTGGCAGATGTAAAAACCCTGCAGCATCAGCTAAGCGCATTCCAGCTACCCGTACACATCCTGCACAGCAGTGCTGCCGACCGGCATGAGTACCTGCAGCGGCCGGATAAAGGGCGTAAGCTGGATGAAAGCTCCGCGCAGTTATTAACAGCGGCCAACAGTGATGTAGCCGTTATTATTGCAGACGGCTTATCGGCCACTGCGGTGAACAAACATGCAGTGCCTTTGCTGCAGCAGCTAATACCTTTGATACAGGGCGCCGGTATGAGCCTTGCCCCCATTTGCCTGGTACAGCAGGGCAGGGTAGCAGTGGGCGATGAAGTGGCCGCTTTATTACAGGCAAAGGCCGCTATTATGCTCATCGGGGAAAGGCCGGGCCTGAGCTCGCCCGACAGCCTGGGCATGTATCTTACCTACCGCCCCAAAGTGGGGTTAACAGATGAGGCGCGCAACTGTATTTCCAATATCCGGGAAGCAGGCTTATCTTATGAAGCAGCCGCGGCCAAAACCTTTTATTTGCTGCGTGAAGCAGTGCGCCTGCAGCTATCCGGTGTGCAGCTGAAAGACAATGAGCATTTACTTTCCTGAAAACGTATATTTACATACGTGAGATACTTCCTTTACATTTTACTGCTGTTGTGTTGCACACAAGCCTATGCGCAAAAGCAGCGCGTTACTTTAGTTAAGAATGAGCTGATCATGCAAAACCCGCCTTTTGCGGCCTGCCATGCTTCCACTATCACGCCATTATCAAACAACCGCTTAATGGCAGCCTGGTTTGGCGGCTCGCGGGAAAGCGCGCCGGATGTATGTATCTATACCTCCACCTGGGAAGATGGGCAATGGAGCGCACCCCGGCGTGTAGCCGACGGCGTGATCAATGATACGCTGCGTTATCCCTGCTGGAACCCCGTATTGTTCCGCACAAAGGCCGGCCGTTTACTGCTGTTCTATAAAATAGGTAAATCGCCCCGCGAGTGGTGGGGCGTAATGCGCAGTTCCAGCGATGACGGCAAACATTGGTCGGCCGCGCAAAAGCTGCGGGATAGCCTGCTGGGGCCCATTAAGAACAAGCCGGTGCAGCTGGCCAGCGGTGATATCCTGTATCCATCCAGCACTGAAAGTAAAGATGAAAAACAGTGGCATATTCACCTGGAAAAGTCGGATGCAGAGGCGCAGTATTGGCAATACCTGCCTGTAAGTAACGATACCTTTGGTGTGATACAGCCCAGCATTTTATTTCATAAGGGTGATAGCTTGCAGCTGCTGTGCAGGAGCCGGCAAAACTATGTGGTGCAATGCTGGTCCGGCGACCAGGGCGCTACCTGGGGGCCTTTATCCAAAACAGACCTGCCGAACCCCAATTCCGGCACCGATGCCGTAACCCTACGCAATGGCCTGCAGGTGCTGGTGTACAACCCGCTTAACGCAGGGAAAGAGTGGTTTGAAGGCCGCAGCAAATTGAACGTAGCCCTTTCCACAGACGGGCGGCACTGGAAAGATATCTATGCATTGGAAGATCAGAAAAAAGGAGAATTCAGCTATCCGGCCATTATTCAAACATCAGATGGACTGTTGCACATCACCTATACGGCTGATAGAAAAAATATCAGACATGTAGTGTTACGTGTGAAATAGGTTCCTCAATATACCATCATGTATACACACCTTCCGGGCTATATGACAGCGGTTTTATGTGGTATATCATTTGCAGCTGTTCCCATAGTAAAAGGGCATGAAAAAAAGAATAATGATAACAGATGATGATCCGGGCATTCAGGATATTTACAAGTTAATACTTGAAAAGGCCGGTTATGCCACCGATCTGGTATCGGATGGCGAGCGGATTATGAAGAACCGGTTTGAATGTCCTGTTATTTTTTTGCTGGATAAACAGCTGGTTGGTTTCGATGGCCTGGACCTTTGCCGTCATCTTAAAAGCCAGGAAAGCACCCGGCATATTCCTGTAATTATGATCTCTGCCACCCCGGGTTTAAGCAGGGCTGCCCGGCAGGCCGGTGCAGATGCCTTCATGGAAAAACCATTTCACCGGGATGAGCTGCTGGCTATCGTAGAGAAATATGCCGGCGCCCCTGTTTAATTATCATCGTATTTATTTCTCCATGATACTTTTGATCTCTTCAATAAAACGCTCAATTTTCCGGCTTTGCCGGATGGTTGATACTACTACTACAGCAGGCTGCTTTGTATTAGGCGGCGTAAAGAACATCTGTACTTCCGTGCCTGCATAAACCATGTTGTAAGATTTACGTACTGTACGGAATCCTGAGAAATCTTCGAAAGCATATTTTTTATTACCAATTCCTATAGGGCTAATCCTTTCAATAGTACGGGCCGCAGGGTTTAGTAAAATGCGTGTAAAAGCCGCCAGCAGGAATATCAGGCCCAGGCCAAAGCTAATAACAATAAACACTACCCTGCCGGTAGCACCATCGGTTTTTATCCATGGGGTGCCGGTGCATTCATGAATGCCTAACGCCAGCAGCGCAACGCCCATAATAATGGTGCCGGCCTTTTGATTTTTAAGGATATAAACACCGGCCTTTTCGTTAAAATATTTGTAAGCCGTAATGGTGTTGTTGGTATGTTCCGCTAGTGGCGTATACTGCGCTATATACTCATGGATCAAGGGTATCACTTCCTGGCTGAACGCAATTGCATTAGGGTCTGTTTCTTTTCCGTAGCCGGATGAAATAATAATGCCTTTTCCGTATTTATTATTCTTGGAAAAGATCCTGAAGTTAAAGCCGCCGTACTGTTGGGTTACTGTATTTACACCGTGCAGGCGGTCAAACGGAATAGTTCTGACAGGGAGCAGCCCTAATATTTTTTGCTGCATGCTGCCGGTGGTCCTGTCAAAAATGATCTGTGTTCTTGCATAGGCCAGGAACAGGATCACAATAGCCGCCAGTAAAAGGGCAACGGAGCCCATAGTGTTGGCGGCGTTGCGTTCTACTGTTATGTATAGCAAAAGCAACCCGCCAAAAAGAACGCCTAACACTATACTGAAAATAAAAAATACCCGGTAGGGATATATGGTTATACGGGCGTCGTCAATAGTCCATCTTGTTTTGGTAAGGCCTTTTTGTGGCATGGGAAAGCAGATTAAAAGCCGTCCCGGTATTACCGGAACGGCTATATTAATTTAAAGGTTGTAATAGTTATAACAGGTTCTTTTTCACATAGTCTGCGCTTTGCCTGATGCTCACGAAAGGATCGATAGTGATCTGGTCCTGCTCAACAAAAAAGTATTGTACACCGGCGGTTTTAGCTTTGGCAAAAATGGCTTTGAAATCAATGGTGCCGGTGCCTACTTCTGCAAACTTAATATCATTGGCAAGTGTACTAAGGTCTATGGTGCCGGTATCTGCCACGGGTTGCGGCGCAGCCTTGCTCATATCTTTCACATGCCACATGGGAAAACGGCCGGGCGCTTTTTCAAATAGCTGAACAGGGTCCTGCCCGGCTTTTTTAGCCCAGAACAGGTCCAGCTCAAAATGTACCAGCGCGGGATCTGTTTCATTCAGGAGTATATCATATGCGGTAGACTTCCCATCTGCCACCTTGCGGAACTCCCAGAAGTGGTTATGGTATGCTACTTTTATGTTTGACTTTTTCAGCAGCTCACCGGCCTTATTCAGCTGCGCGGCTACAAATTTATAATCATCTGCCGGTATAGGGTATTTGGCTATGAGCTCCATGGGCGGAACGGGTATGGTAAAGTACTCCTGTCCCAGGGCTGCGGCCAGGTCGGCCTGCGCTTTCAGCGCTTCGTCTTTACCGTTGCCTAAGGTTAAGTAATCGCCAAGCTGATAGTGTCCGCTGGGCGTGGTAAGGTTATGTTCTTTCAGCAGGGCTTTCAGCTGATCGGTGGTTAATCCCCAGAACGTAGAGCCGGGACCGTTATACCCGAAATAGGTCTCCACTTGCTCATAACCTGCCTGTGCTACCTTTGCTATGGTATCTTTTACATCTTTGGTCAGCTGATCGCGCAGCGTATAAAGCTGTATGCCTAATTTGCGGCTACTGGCTTCTGTAGCGGGTTTACAGCTGAATATGGAAGAGGGGAGGGCTAGGCCGGCGGTCATTAATGCCACCTGCTGAATAAAAGACCTTCTGCTGTTGCTCATAACGATGGTTTTTATGCTTAGGATGAATAAAGAATTGCACAATCTAATATTTTAATTGCAAATAAAACAGGCGGAGCCGGTTAAAAGTGTCTCAACTACAATCATTAGTGATACCTCTGTAATTCAAATACTTAGCTTACAGGCCTGCTTTACATATCTGCCCCTGCTGTTTTATTTAATTATCTCAGTGATTAGCACTACTCAATTCGTAATTACTCACTCCCGTCCCTATAATTCAGCGCAGGCTTCCTGTCCCCCAGCAGGGCTTTATACTGGAAATCTGCGCCTCTTGCCTGCTGGTATTCCTGTGTGGCTTTTTGTATCAGTGCCGGATCAGAGAGCAGGTCTATACCGGTTAAGGCCATAGTTTTGGCCGCCACCATCATGCCTTTGGCGCCAATATCGGTGCCGCCGCTGGCTACGGCCTGCCAGCTGTGCGCCGGCGTGCCTGGCACCCAGGTAGCTGCGCTTAATCCTACGGTAGGTACATTCCAGCTTACATCCGCCACGTCTGTAGATCCGCTGATATCGCCTTTGCCCGCCGATTGCAGGCTATCTATAGTAGCAGCCTCGCTTATTGCCGGTACCTTATAGGTAAAGCTGGTTTGGATCTTTTTCCCAAACGCTGTTTCGGCTGGCGTATAACTTACGCCGCCCACCTGTTGCAGATTCTTATACATGGCGGTTATCAGCGTCCGGTTAGGCAGCAGGTCATAGGTGCCGCCGGTAATTTCGTACTCTACTTTGGTATCGGTGCCCAAAGCCGCGCCCCTGGCGGCATTCACTACTCTGTCAAAAACACTGCGTACAATATCCCGGTCCACATTGCGCACATAATAATATACTTCTGCAAAATCAGGCACCACATTAGGAGCTTTACCGCCATTAGTAATTACATAGTGGATGCGGGTAGAGGAGGGGATGTGCTCCCGCATCATGTTCACCATATTATCCATGGCTTCCACGCCATCCAGTGCAGAGCGGCCTTTTTCCGGCGCGCCTGCCGCATGGGCGGAGAGGCCATAGAAGCGGAATTTGGCGCTGATGTTGGCCATGGTGCGGCCCGTCATTATCCCGTTGTTATCGCCCGGATGCCAGTGGATCACGGCATCCACGTCCCTGAACAAGCCGGCTCGTACCATGTACACTTTGCCGGAGCCGCCTTCTTCTGCCGGGCAGCCGTATACTTTAACCGTGCCCTTTAGCTTGCCATCGGCTATTAGTTTTTTCAGCTCAATGCCGGCAGCTACGGAGGCCACGCCAAATAAATGATGTCCGCAGCCATGCCCGGCGCTCATGCCGCTTTTAGGCTGCTTTTCCGGTACGGCCTCCTGCGCCAGGCCGGGCAGCGCATCATACTCCGCCAGGATGCCGATCACCGGTTTACCGCTGCCATAGGTGGCTACGAAAGCGGTGGGAATACCTGCTACGCCGGTATCTACACTAAATCCATTGTCTTTCAGCGTTTGCTGCAGCAAGGCCGTGCTTTTATATTCTTTATAGCCTACTTCTGCATAGTTCCATATTTGCAGTTCGGTTCTTTTATAAAAGTCGTATTGCGACTGTATATCCGTAACAGCCATTTGTTTTAAAGCAGCCGTACCCTTTTGCTGCGCCCATATTGTAGGGGAAAATAACAGGCAGGCGCCGCCCAGCAATAGCAGGAAATTTTGTTTCATAGTTGCGACATTTTATTGAATAATAGTGGTTATGTAATACAGGTATAACATACCTGCATCCTTAAACCGTTTTCCTGGAAGGGAATGCTGTAAACGGTGTAGAAAGATTTTGGTTGTGTTCTTTTCGTATAGTTGGGCATGTAACCCAGTGCCTAAATAACAAACAATTTCTCTCATTTTCACCTCCCGGGCATACATATTTATAAAGCTAAAATGTGGGGTCAAATCACCTTTAAATGACATAAACAAACAATGTGGATATCTTGAATGTGGATAAATGTTACACGTGGAACATTTTAAAAAATCATAACTAATTGTATTTCAGTATACAACTAATATGTGAATAACTCTGCTGTGGAAAACATATTTTGGTGTGAATAACGTTGGTCGTCTTTTTCATGTTTGATGGGCATTTCAGGAAGGAGAGCTCAGCAAAAGGCCCATTTGTAGGGGATTTTCTCTTGAAAAGAGGCCATTACTGGTAAACTGCCCTGCTAAAATTTACGGCAGCGCTCCCTGGGAACAGACATGGAATTATACAACGAACCGGGCCTGTTATTCAATATGGCGGTTATTTGTTACTTGTTCCTTCACACACCCCTCACGGGCATTTGCACCGGAACAATCCTCTGAAGAGGTTTGTTGCACCAGGGCATATAAAGAATCTATCTTTGCGTTGTATATTCGCGCTGACTTATTACTTGTCATTTATACATTTAAAACGTTCATGAAAACACTGATTTGCACTACGCCCGGGCAGTTTGCCTACGGAGAAAAGGAAAGACCGGTTCTTACAAAAGGCCAGGCTATCATAAAAATAAACCGCATTGGCATTTGCGGTACGGACCTGCATGCCTTTGAAGGCACCCAGCCTTATTTTGAATATCCCCGTATTTTAGGGCATGAGCTTTCAGGTGAGTTAGTGGAGGCTGATGGTGCACCCGGCTTTGAAAAGGGCGAAGCCGTAACCTTTATACCTTATTTTAATTGTGGTACCTGCATTGCCTGCCGCTCCGGCAAGCCCAATTGCTGTACCAGCCTGAAAGTGTGCGGTGTGCATGTGGATGGTGGCATGGTTGAGTATTTGTCGGTGCCCAGCCATACCCTGGTACACGGGCAGGGGCTTTCTTTTGATGAGCTGGCGCTGGTAGAGCCGCTGGCCATTGGCGCGCATGGCGTACGCCGGGCTGCTGTGCAACCGGGCGAGTTTGTGCTGGTGGTAGGCGCGGGCCCTATTGGCCTGGGCATTATGGAATTTTCCCGTATTGCCGGTGCACAGGTAATTGCCATGGATATTAATGAGCACCGCCTGGCATTCTGTAAAGATAAACTGCAGGTGGCCCATACGGTAAATGCTGCCTCCGCCGATGTAATGGAGCAGCTGAAACAGATCACTAACGGCGACATGCCTACGGTGGTAATAGACGCTACCGGCAGCTTAAAAGCCATTCAAAACGCATTTCAATATATGGCCCATGGCGCCCGTTATGTGCTGGTAGGGCTGCAGAAAGGAGAGATCAGCTTCCCGCATCCTGAATTTCACAAACGGGAATCAACCCTTATGAGCAGCCGTAACGCCACCCGTGAGGATTTTGAGCATGTGATAAGCTCCATGAAAAAAGGACTGGTAAAACCAGCTACTTACATTACCCACCGCGTTGGCTTTGATGCTGTAAAGGATAATTTTGAAAGCTGGCTGGATCCCAGGAATGGCGTGATCAAGGCGATGGTAGCGGTTTAATTGCGAATTGGGTAGCAGGGTGCTATGAATTATGCAAAGGAGCGCGGTAACCATCAAAAAAAATGATATTTATGGAAGCGTTAAACCCCATGAACACAAATAGGATCCGCATCCGGGCGGTCTTTTTGTTTGTTGCTGCTGCATTTGCAATACCAAACCAGGTATCCGCACAGGCATTGCCTGATTCCATTGTTACAAAGATCAATACCCTCTTTGACAAGTGGAATAAGCCGAACAGCCCGGGTTGTGCAGTGGGCATCGTACGGAACGATTCCCTCATTTTTTCCAAAGGGTACGGGCTGGCCAACCTGGAATACGGCATTGCCAATTCCGGTGAAACCATCTATCATATGGCCTCTGTATCCAAGCAATTTACGGCCTTTGCCGTTGTACTGCTGGCAAGGCAGGGTAAGCTGCAGTTGGATGATGATATCCATAAATACCTCCCCTGGTTTCCTGATCTGAAAGAAAAGATCACCATACGTGATCTTTTAAATCATACCAGTGGCATAAGGGATCAATGGCAATTGCTGGCCATCCAGGGTACCCGTCTCGATGATATTATTACACAGGAACATATCATCAAAATTTTAAGCAGGCAGCAGGCATTGAACTTTAAACCCGGTGAGAAATACAGTTATTCCAACAGCAATTTTACGTTGCTGGCGGAAATAGTGAGATCGGTTTCAGGCCAGTCCCTCAGGCAATTCACAGATTCGGCTATTTTCAAGCCCCTGGGAATGATGCATACACACTTTCATGATGATTATACAGAAATTGTAAATAACCGGGCCGACTCTTATGACAGGAAAGACAGTAGTCATTATACAAAAAGCATATTAAGCTATTCCAATGCAGGCGCAACCAGCCTTTTTACCAATGTAAAAGATATGTCGAAATGGATAAGCAATTTTTATGATCATACCGTAGGAGATCAAAAGGATATTGATGTACTAACAACAAAAGCAAAACTAAAGAACGGGAAGGAATTAAGTTATGCTGCGGGCATCGTGTCTGATACCTATAAAGGCTGGCGTCAATTTTCGCACGGTGGCGGCGATGCCGGGTTCAGAACCTTTATTGCCGCTTACCCGGACCTGAAAATGGGGGTTATTGTTTTTGGTAATGTAGCTGATTTTAATCCCACTGGTAAAGCGCAGCAGATCGCAGGGCTTTTCATCAGCGATACAACAAAAAAAGCGGCAGTTAAAAAGGAACAAAAGGAGGAAAGCTCCGCTGCGCTTACAAACAATGATTCGGCATTCTTACAGAAATATCTTGGAAATTATGTGGGTGACGCGGGCGTTAACCTTAGCCTGGAAATAAAAGACAATAAATGCTATTACCGGTCAGATGGTGAGTTATTGCTGATGAAAAAAGATTCAGCCAATACCTATTCCATGTTTTATGCGCCGGAGGTCCGCTTTCGCCTGGATATCCATTCAAAAGACACTACCATCTTAGTTACAATACCCGATCAGCAATTTCTCTTAAAAAAGTATATAACCGTACCCTCAAACGATAAAGCGCTGCAGGTGTATACCGGCCGGTATTACAGCCCGGAGCTTGATTGCAGCTATGGGATTATCGAGAAAGACCACCGCTTATACCTGACCAGCAACAAATATGACGATACGCCGCTTACCTTGGCCGGGCCTGATCATTTGCTGAATGATTGCTGGTGGATGGATCATTTAATGATTAAACGCAACAAGCAGAACCAAATAACCGGTTTTGAAGTGAACAGCGGCAGGGTGATGCATGTGTCATTTATTAAAATGGAAAAGCAGTAGGCACCGGAAAGCAGTAGCACCCGTGAATGATAATTATCTTCGCTGCATTCCATTCGTAATTTGTAATTAAATAATTCGTAATTCAATGAATCGTTTTCTCCTCTACGCCTCCTGCCTCTTCCTCTGGGCCTGCAATGGCAAACAATGCGGTAAAACAACCGTTACAGATAGCGCCACCGATTCGCTCCACACCGCTGAAAAATGGCAGGGCGTGATCCACGCCGTTACCTGCCAGGATATTGATGTACAGCTCACCTTTACCCGCGCACGCGGCGCAGATACCGGCACCTACCAAATGAGCCAGCACTGCCGGGAAAACGATAATACCTTTACAGACAGCGGTACCTGGCAGGTGAAAAAAGGGAAGGACCTGGTTTATATACTGCAAAGCCGCAACGACGGTACCTCCCACAGCTACCGCATTAACGGCAACCGCCTGCTGGAGCTGGATGCAGACCGCAAAGAAGTGGATAGCTATTACCTGGAGAAGGTAGAGTAGCAGCGCCTTAATTAAATATGCCCTACCTTTATCCGCGTAATTAGTGAATAAAGAATGGGGGGCCAATATTTACAATCTGCTTTTAAGCGTAATTCCACAATACTGTTCTTATGCCTGTTAATGATGGCGGTAATACCAGGCCGCGCACAGCAGCCGGTAGCCATCAGCAATGAGCTGGAACAGCATATTTTTACTTTCGGAGAGATCGAATACCTGCGGGACCCATCCGGCGCCCTTACCATTGAGCAGGTTAGCAGCCCGGCCTTTAACGGCTTTATTCCTAATAAACAAAGCACTCCTCAAAACCATCAGATAGGAAAAGTATACTGGTACCGCATCAAAATAAAAAATGATCCCGCGGTAAAAAAGCATTTCATCCTGGAATACTTTGACCAGACCATTGATGAGCTAACAGCCTATATACCGGGTGCAGACGGGCATTTCCGGCAGCTGCAAATGGGCGATCAATACCCTTTTCAGCAACGCCTGTTCCTGCATAAGAACTTTGAGCTGGACCTGGATAACAGCATGGCAGGGGAGCAGGTGTACTACTTCCGCATCCGCTCGGCACAAATAGCAGATGTGATCATTGTGCTGCGCTCCGTAAACAAATTTGTGGGCTATGCCCTCAACGAATACTTCAGCTTCGGGATCTTTTATGGTATGATCCTGATCTTCAGCTTTTACAACCTGATCATGTTCCTGGCTGTACGGCAGCGCCAGTATTTATATTATGTATTGTATAACCTGAGCGTGGCGCTGTACGAGATGTGTACAGATGGTATTGCCTACCAATACCTGTGGCCGCATGCACCTGCCTGGAACCAGTATGCCTTTGCCGTACCGCTATGCTGTATGAGCATTTTTGCCCTGCTGTTCACCCGCAAGCTGCTGTATGTGCGGTCAAGGGCGCCCTTGCTGAATAAGATCATCATGGGCATTATTACCGCCCGCGTGCTGTTCTTCCTGGCAGCCCTGGTGCTGAACCGCAGCTGGTTCAATTACAAATTCATAGAAATGCTGCCGCTGGCCGTTGCTTTTGGCACCGGCATTTATATATGGAGGCGGGGCTACCGGCCGGCCCGCTTTTTTGTGCTGGCCTACAGCTTCCTGTTCGTGGGCTTTATGCTCAAGTTCTTTATTATGCTGGGGTATGAGTGGCTGAATTTTGGGGTGATCAGCTATTACAGCCTTAGCTTTTGCTTTATCCTGGAAATGTTCTTCCTGTCCTTTGCTATTGGCGATAAGGTGCGCCTGCTGAAAAAGAAAAAGGATAAGGCGCAGCGGCAGATCATTAGCCAGATGACGGAGAATGCCCGCCTGAAAGATACTCTGAACCGGGAGCTGGAATCGCAGGTGAAGGAGCGCACCCGGGAGCTTTTCGAGAAATCAGAGCTGATTGCACAGCAGAATGAGGAGCTGCAGCAGGCCAACCAGCTGCTGCAGGAGCAGTCGCTGGAAATATCCCGTATGAACGACCTGCTGGAACAGGATAACCGGCAGCTGCAAACCAATGTGGAAAAGGTATCCCGGGCCAGGGTGCTCTCGGCCCCGGTGGATTTTGAGGAGTTCAGCAAGATCTACCCCGATAAGGAAAGCTGCTTTAAGTTCCTGGCAGAGCTGAAATGGAGCCAGGGCTATGCCTGCCGTAAATGCGGGCACGATCATTATTTCAACGGACATTTAATATACAGCCGCCGCTGCGCCAAATGCGGGTACGAGGAATCGGTAACCGCCAACACCATTTTACAGAACACCCGTATAGATATTAATAAGGCCTTTTACATGATCTTCCTGGTGTACTCCACCAAAGGCAAAATATCCTCCCATAAGCTCTCCGAGATCCTCAACATCCGCCAAAGTACCTGCTGGTCTTACAGCACCCGTATTAAAAAAGTAATGGAGGAAAGGAAGAAAGCCCTGCAAAATTCCGACGAAAAAGGATGGAGTAAGCTGGTAATGGAATACGATTAACCCCTTTTCAGGCAGGTAACCATCCGTATCAGTTTCATGCAATTTACCACCCTGCAGCGGGCGGAATACCCTTGATTATCAGGGGCATTCACCCGTTTCAATTTACGGTAGCCAAGCGTATCAAAAATATTATAACAACTTTATTATCAACAAGTTATAAAAAATATTTTTGGTTTTCAACTTAATTTTCGGATACCTTTACAGCAATTATTCTACCGTAAGTTTTATTCCATGTTGTGAGATCAGAACGGAAGCGTTTATGAGATCCAACCAAAACAGGTAACTAAAACCAGAGACTCGTTATTCTATTACATTTTATGTTTATCCACATGCAAAAGAAGTTTACGCTTTTAATGGCCTTCCTGTTGCTGGCAGTGCTGTATGCCGGCGCACAGGATCTTGCCGTAAAGGGGCACGTCCAGGACCAGCAGGGAAATCCCCTGCCGGGTGTGTCCATCTCCATTAAAAATACCAGTAAGGGCGCCATTACCCAGCCGGATGGTAACTTCAGCATTCAGGCTGCTGCATCGGATGTGCTGGTATTTTCCTACATCGGGTATGTTGCACAGGAGGTGCCGGTGAATAACCAGGCCACCATCAACATTACCTTACAGGATCAGAACAAACAGCTGAACGAGGTGGTAGTTGTAGGGTATGGCACCCAGCGGAAAAAGGACATTACCGGTTCCGTATCCGTAGTAGGGGAAAAGGAATTTGCCGCCCGCCCCAATACCCAGCTGGGATCCGTACTGCAGGGCAAAGCGCCCGGCGTGCAGGTGCTGGCCTCTTCCGGTAAGCCCTCTGCGGGGTTAAACATCCGCATACGCGGTACCAGCTCTATCAGCAGCAGCAGCAACCCGCTGTATGTAATAGATGGGGTGCCCACTACAGATACCCGCTCCCTGAACCCATCGGATATTGAAAGCGTATCGGTATTAAAGGATGCTTCCTCTGCTGCCATCTACGGCGCTTCTGGCGCTAACGGCGTGGTATTGATCACTACCCGCAAGGGAAAAACGGGCGAGCCCCGGTTTGAGTTCAATGCCTACGGCGGTTACTCCTCCGTATGGAAAAGAATGGATGTGCTGAACGGCCCCCAGTATAAAGACCTGATGACCGAATTAGGCTACATCACCGACTGGAACAAATACAACCAGAACACCAACTGGCAGGATGAGATATTCCGCAAAGGCAGTTCCCAGAACTATCAGCTGTCTATGTCCGGCAAAACGGATAAAACCACCTATTACCTCTCCGGTGGCTGGGTGCAGCAGAACGGTGCTATCCGCTCCGCTACCATGGACCGCTTTAACTTTAAGGTGAACCTTGAGCAAAAGGTGAACAACTGGCTTACCATGGGTACCAATGTGGCTTACAGCCGCTGGCACGATGTGGATGTTACGGATAACATTGGCGTGGATAGAGGCGGTGTGCTGTTAGGCGCACTGGCCACCCCGCCGGTAATAGGCATTTATAACCCGGACGGTACTTTTACCAGCAACCCTTTCCAGGACTGGGAAAACCCCGTTGCCAGCACCGATGGTGCGGACCGCGGTTATAAACAACAGCGTCTGCTGGGTAATGTGTATGCAGAAATATACCTGCTGCCTGAGCTGAAGTTCCGCAGCAACTTTGGGGTGGATTATAATAACTCCGTGTACGATTATTTCCTGGATCCCTTCCGTACCAGCTATGGCCGCGCACAAAAGGGCAGAGGTAAGAATACAACCGACCTGGTGAACTACTGGATCGCAGAGAACACGCTCTCTTATAACAAGAGCTTTGGCAAACATACCGTTGGCGCTTTGGGTGGTGTGGTAGCGCAAAAAACCAAATGGGAAAGCGCCACTATAGAAAAAACAGGTTTTTCCGGTGGCAGCATTCCCACTACCAATGCCGGTTCTGTTTTTGTGAGCGCAGACAATACCAAATCAGAAAAAAGCAACGCCTCTTTCCTGGGCAGGATCAACTATAGCTATGCTGATAAATATTTGCTGACAGCTAACTTCCGTGCAGATGCATCCTCCATTTTCGGGCCTGCGCACCGCTGGGGTTACTTCCCATCCGCATCAGTAGGCTGGCGTATTTCACAGGAAGAGTTTATGAAGGGCGTAACCGCTATCAACGATCTGAAGCTGCGTGCCGGCTGGGGTAAGGTGGGTAACGACCAATTGGGCAACAGCCGTTATGCATGGCTGGGCCTTGTGGGCAGCGGCAGCAACTATCCCATTGGCGGTGTAGTATTACCCGGCAGCACACCTTCCTCTTTTGAGAACAGGAACCTGAAATGGGAAGCCACCGAACAGTATAACGTAGGTATAGATGTAGCGGTGCTGGATTCCCGCCTGAGCTTTAGCGCAGATGCCTATGTGAAAAATACTTCCGACCTGCTGCTGAATGTGCCGGTGCCTAAATCCACTGGTTTTGATATCTCTACCCAGAATGTGGGTAAGATCCAGAACAAAGGTTTAGAGTTCCTGGTAAGCTCCCGCAACTTTGTTGGTGAATTCCAGTGGGAAACGGATTTCAATATTTCCTTTAACCGCAATAAGGTGGTAAATATTGTTGGGCAGGATATTTTTAATGCGAACGTATCTAACCGCGGCAACGTAAGCCTGGCGCGTGAAGGCGAGCCGCTGGGCGTATTTTACGGTTATGTGGCTGCCGGCGTGGATCCGGAAACCGGTAATATGCAGTACCTGGATAAAACCGGTAAAAAAACATTCACACCTGCTGCTGAAGACCGCACCATCATTGGTAACCCTAACCCGGATTTCCTGTATGGGTTAACCAACAATTTCAGCTATAAGAATATCCGCTTAAGCGTGTTCCTGCAGGGCTCACAGGGCAATGATATGTTCAATGCTTCCCGCATAGAAACAGAATCCATGATAGACCCGCGCAACCAGAGCACAGCCGTGCTGCGCCGCTGGAAAACACCAGGCCAGGTAACAGATATTCCCAAAGCGGTGGCTAATAATTCAGATAACTCCCGCATCTCTACCCGTTATGTGGAGAACGGCTCTTACATGCGGGTGAAATCCGCTACCCTGAGCTATGATCTGCCGGCTGACCTGTTAAGCAGAATTAAGCTGAAAAGCCTGCGTGTATACGTAACCGGTGAAAACCTGTTCACCTTTACCAAATACAGCGGTTTTGATCCGGAAGTGAATTTCCTGGGTAACAGCACAAACTCTACAGAGGCTAATACCTCTATGGGGGTTGACTTTGGCACCTACCCGCAAACGCGTAACCTGATTGTGGGCTTAAATGTTTCATTCTAATTCTTACAACTATGCAAGCAAGATATATTGTACTATGTGTGTTGGCATTAAGCCTGGGCGCCTGCAGCAAATTTGTGGACCTGTCGCCCATTTCAGATGCCACCACGGAAAACGCCTACCGGTCGGCCAGCGATGCGGAAGCCGCGCTTATTGGCGCTTACGACGCCTTTCAGCAGGAGTATTACGTTTGGGACAACATTAACTTTACCGATGTAGTATCTGATAACTATTATGCCGGCGGCGATAACCCGGAAATTTTCCAGATGGACCTGCTCACCTTTACACCGGTGAACAGCCGTCTGTTCAACGCCTGGAGCCAGCTTTACACCGGTATTGCGCGCGTTAACATCATTCTGCAAAAAGTGCCGGCTATTACGGATCCCAAGCTGGATGCCAATAACCGCAAGGAGCAGATCCTGGGAGAGGCATCTTTCCTGCGCGCTTATCACTATTACCAGTTGGTGAAAACCTTTGGCGGGGTGCCGCTGGTGCTGGAACCCGCTACCTCTTCAGATCCCGGCGAAACCAATAAGCCCCGTGCTACCGATGCGGAAGTATATGCACAGATCATAAAAGACCTGGAATTTGCTTTAACCCGCCTGCCGGATGCCTATTCCGATGATGCCAGCGTAAATAAGGCACGCGCCACCAAGGGCGCCGTAAATGCGCTGCTGGCAAAGGTATATGCGCAGAAGCAAGACCGTGACTATAACAAGGTGCTGGAATACTGTAATGCCGTTACCAGCAGCCCGGCAGGTTACCAGCTTATTAACTATGCTTTCCTGTTTGATGGTAACCATTATAACAATGATGAATCCATCATGGAAATACAATACACCGGTGGGGCAGAGGCCAATTACGGCCCGCAGCTGCTGCTGCCGCCCTCTGTAAGCGGCGATACCTGGCGCAAGTTCGTAACACCTTCCAAAGACCTGGTAAAGGCTTTTGACAGTGAGAACGATGTTATCCGCAAGAATGCCAGCATCCTGTTTGAGAACGTAAGCTGGACGGATGAATACTGGGCCATTGGCGGCGGCAGCGTACCTTTTGCCTACAAGTGGAAAAGCGCTAACGGCTGGGCCAGCACCAACCGGCAATACCTGTTCCGCCTGGGCGATATTATACTGTTAAAAGCAGAAGCCCTGAATGCTTTGGGCCGTACGCCGGAAGCAGCCACTGAGCTGAATAAGGTGCGCACCCGTGTTAACCTGCCTGGGACAACCGCTACCACCAAAGAAGCCATGCAGCTGGCCATTGAAAAAGAACGCCGCCTGGAGCTGGCACAGGAAGGCCAGCGCTGGGACGACCTGCGCCGCTATAACCGTGCAGAAACCGTGATGAATACGCTGAATGAAATAGACCTGCGCAACAACCAGCGCGTGGACTACAAAATGACCAAGGATAAGGAGCTGATGCCTATTCCGCAGCAGGAACGCGACCGTAACAAACAGTTATCACAGAACCAGGGATATAACTAATATCTCCACGTCATTAATACCGCGGACCGGCCATCATTTCACATGCCCTGGCCGGTCCGTTTTTTATTTAATACGATAACCAGTGTGTATGATGAAAAGAATACCATACGGCATTTGCTGCCTGGTACTGGCCGCGGCTTGCGGTAAAAGTCCTGCTAAACAAACCACTGCTCCGCCTGCGGATACGGTAGCAGCAGCGGGCAAGGCCAAAGTTTGGGTAACCACAGGCAACCAGGTAAAGCTGTTACAGCCGCAAAAAGACATTGACATTACTACCGGCACGCCTTCAGCTGCTGCCGTTATAAATATTGACTTTACAAAAAAGCTGCAGGAGGTAGATGGTTTTGGCGCAGCCCTTACCGGGTCATCGGCCTACGTGATCAATAAGCTCAATACCAAACAACGTAAGCAGCTGCTGCAGGACCTGTTTGATCCGCAGCAGGGTATAGGCATCAGCTACCTGCGGCTAACCATGGGCGCATCAGATTTTTCGCTGGCCGATTTTACTTACGATGACCTGCCCGCAGGGCAAACAGATCCCGGCTTAACACATTTTTCTATAGAGAAGGATAAGGTTGATGTGCTGCCCGTATTAAAGGCTATTAAAGAATTAGCGCCGGACCTGCAGCTGATGGCCACACCCTGGAGCGCACCTGCCTGGATGAAGGATAACAGTAAGCTGGCCGGTGGCCGTTTGAAAACAGAATGGTATGCAACCTACGCCAGCTACTTTGTAAAATACCTGCAGGCCATGCAGCAGGAGGGGATTACCATTAATACCATTACTCCGCAGAATGAGCCATTGTTTGAAGCCAAATATCCCTCCATGTACATGGATGCCGCTATGCAGGCTGCATTCATCAGGGATCACCTGGGGCCTGCTTTTCAAAAGAATAAGCTTAACACCGGCATTATTGTGTATGATCATAACTGGGATCATCCGGAATATCCTATTAGCATCCTGAACGATGCGCAGGCTAAACAATACATTACCGGTTCCGCATTTCACGCCTATGCAGGCCAGGTAAGCGCCATGACGCAGGTACATGTGCAGCACCCGGATAAAGGCCTTTATTTCACAGAGATCTCCGGCGGCGCCTGGGCCACGGATTTTGCATCCAACCTGGACTGGAACATGAGCAATTTATTCATTGGCGCCATGAACAACTGGTCTAAGATCACTTTGCTCTGGAACCTGGCGCTGGACAGCAATAGCGGGCCGCGTAACGGAGGTTGCCAGGATTGCAGGGGAGTGGTAACCATAGCTTCCGGCGGCAATATTACCCACAACGTAGAGTACTATGCAATTGGCCACCTGTCTAAATTTGTACGGCCCGGCGCTTTTCGTGTAACGATGACCGGTAGCGCTGTTCCCGGCCTGGAAAGCGTAGCATTTTTGAATAAGGATAACTCCAAAGTATTGGTAGTGCTGAACCGGGAGGAGGAGGCTAAAACCTTTGCAGTTACAGATGGTACGCATCAATACACTTACTCCATGGAAGGCAAATCAGTAGCTACTTTTGTCTGGTAACCGCCGTGGCGCAAAAGTCCATGGTCCATAGTCTATGGTCCATGGACTTTTTTATTACTTTTGCCCCACAACTAACCATCTTATGCTACAGCTTTCCAACGACAAAATAAACCTCACTATTGCTGAACACGGGGCCGAGCTGCAAACCCTTACCCGTAAGGATATGCCCCTGGAATACCTCTGGAATGGCGATGCCACGTTCTGGGGTAAAAAAAGCCCGGTGCTTTTCCCCATTGTAGGCGGCCTGCATAATAACAGCTATCAGTATAACGGCGAAACGTACACGCTGGGCCGGCATGGATTTGCGCGGGATAATGTTTTTACAGTAGTAGAGCAAACAGCTACCAGCGCCACTTTGCGCCTCACGGATAATGCAGATACCTTAAAGGTATATCCCTTCCATTTTCAGTTTGAGGTTGCCTATGCCTTGCAGGATGCCGGCTTAACCGTTACCTACCGGGTAAAAAATACCGGGAAGGAAAAGCTGCTATTCTCCGTGGGCGGCCATCCTGCTTTCAGGCTGCCTTTGGCAGATGGTACTGCCTATGAAGATTATTACCTGTATTTTAATAAAGAGGAGAATGCCGGTAAATGGCCGCTGTCTGCCGCCGGGCTAATCGAGCGCACCACACAGCCTTTGCTGGAACATACGCATACCTTACCATTAAAACGATCCTTATTTTACCAGGATGCCCTGGTATTAAAGCACCTGGCTTCTGATTCCGTTACTCTGAAAAGTGATCAAACGCCGCATGGCCTTACCTTTCATTTTAAGGGATTCCCTTACCTGGGGATCTGGGCCGCTAAAAATGCGGATTTTATATGCATAGAGCCCTGGTGTGGAATTGCCGATCATGTGGATGCCAGCGGCAGGCTGGAAGAAAAGGAAGGCATCATAGAGTTGGCGCCGGATGGGGAGTTTGAACGGGCATGGAGTGTGGAATTGTTTTAACACTTGAAAAGCATTAACGCTTGTTAACGTTGCTTAACCTCACTTAACATCCCTGTAAGTGGTTTTATACGAACTTAAATGTGTGGAGTATAAAACCACTTACTTATGGAAAACAAAAAATTCCTCGTTACCCTTATCCTGGTAGCATTTGTAGCCACGCTATTTGCGTTCAGAACACCCTCTCAGGTCACTAAATGGCAATATTGTACCGTTGTAGCCCGTGGAAGCTTTTTATCGTCCAAAGTGAAAATATATGTAGACTATGGACAGGAAAAAGGAAACCGCATGAAAAAAGCCAACCAGCTCAAAGATGCAGACAGTAATATTTTAAAATTCAACACGATTGTAGATGCGTTGAATTATATGAACCAGCAGGGTTGGGAATGCTCGCATGCTTATACCATGGATACCAATTGTATACAATACCTGTTACGCAAACCGGCAGAGTGAGCAATGCCGCGCCGGCAGGCGTTTTAGCCGCCCCTTCCGTAACAGACTGGCACCATTTTAGCGCCAGTAAAAGTGGTTAAACGGAAACTATTTTTTAACATTAAAACTATTAGATATGCCGGCAAAAGACAGATCAATCGGAAGCCAGGGTTTAGAACAGGGCGGCCCTAACGTAGGGAATGATTATAGCCGCAATATTACCCGTGAGACACAAAAGAATGATGTCTCAGATATAGTAGTAGAAAAGAATAAGGCAAAAGATCATAAAAAGTCCGGCCAACCGGCTAAACCCGGCAATACAAAAAGTAAGTAATATTAACCCTATACCAACATCCATCCCCAATAAAAAAGCAGGCTGTGTTCTATAAAGGAACACAGCCTGCTTAGTGTTTATCCGCTTCGCTATATTAATTATTCTTCATTATTAATTCTTCATCTCCAGTAACACCACAGATTGTGGCGGTAAGCTCACATTCAGGTTATTGCCATTCTTTTTGGCACCGTTAAATTTGGCGGGTTGCACGGTATGCGGTGCATCAAAGGTATTTACAGCGGTGTATTTGGCCGCTGTTAACACCTGCCCGTCCACCGTTTTCCAGGAAAGGTTACTGATCTGGGCAGATACATTAATGGCATGGTGCGGATCCAGGTTCACCAGCGTAACATGGATCACGTTGTTGGAATCCACAGACGCAGATGCATTTACTGAAGGGATCTTTTCATCACCCATGCTGTACTGCGGGCTATTCAGTAATATAGGCAGCAGCTTGGCATCCTGGTGTACTTTAAACAGGTCAAACACATAATAGGTAGGTGTGAGCAGCATTTTTTCCTTGTCGGTGAGGATAAGGGCCTGCAGCACATTCACGGTTTGCGCCAGGTTAGCCAGGCGTACACGGTCGCAATGGTTGTTGAAGATGTTGAGTGTGGAAGCTGCTACCAGCGCATCGCGCAGGCTGTTTTGCTGGTACAGGAAACCGGGATTGGTGCCGGGTTCTACGTCGGTCCAGATGCCCCATTCATCTACGGCCAGGGCTACACGTTTTTCCGGATCATAATGGTCCATGATAGCGCTGTGGCGGCTTACCAGCTCCTCCATATGAAGGCATTTCTTCATAGTGGTAAAATATGCCTGCTCATCAAATGAAGTAGCGGAACCTTTTTTCTGCCAGGTTCCCGGCACGGTATAATAGTGCAGGGAAAGGCCCCACATCTGGTTCAGCGGAATGTTCTGCATCTCGGTTTCCGTCCATTTATAATCACCATCAGAAGCGCCACAGGCAATTTTCTTCAGCGTGGCGCCCGGGTAATTTTTGGCAAAAACGGCGTAACGGCGGTATTCGTCTGCATAGCGGGCCGCTGTCATATTACCACCGCAACCCCAGCTTTCATTACCTACTCCCCAGAAATGCACATTCCAGGGTTCTTCGCGTCCGTTCTGTTTCCGCATTTTGGTCATGGGGCTTTCTCCGTTAAAGTTCAGGTACTCTACCCATTTATTCATTTCTTCTACGGTGCCGCTGCCCACATTACCGCTGATGTAAGGCTCGCAGCCCAGCAGGCTGCAAAGCTCCAGGAATTCGTGGGTGCCAAAGCTGTTATCTTCTGTAACACCGCCCCAGTTGGTGTTCACCATTTTAGGGCGTTGGTCGCGGGGGCCAATGCCATCGCGCCAATGGTATTCATCTGCAAAACAGCCACCTGGCCAGCGCAGGTTGGGAATTTGTATTTTTTTCAGGGCTTCCACCACATCCAGGCGGATCCTGTCTTTCTTTTTCACCGGCAATTTTTCATCTACCCAAAAACCGTCGTAGATGCATCTTCCCAGGTGTTCGGAAAAGTGGCCGTAAATATGCCGGCTGATAGTTGCACCGGTATTATTTTGCTGAATAGTGAGCGTGGCATCGTTTTGCCCGGCCACGTATAAAAAAGATAACAAGGCCGCAAGGGAGCTGAGTATTTTTTTCATTATAACGTGAAGTTTGAGGTCACTAAGCTAGGCATTATTTTTATAAATGTCAATTATACAATTAAAAGTTTTCGATTAAGTGTCCGTGGTTGATGGTCCATTACACCTTGCGTGGTGGCGAGCCTGCAGTGGATCACAGGCAAGGCCAGCGCAGTTCCATCCCCACACAGCAGACCATAAACCGCGAATCACCGTACACCTATTCTCATGCAGCAGGCTGTGGACCATGGCCCTCCCCGCAGCAGGCCATGGACTATGGACCATCGACTATGGACTATGCACCATTTTCCGTAACTTTAAGTAAAAGCGTGTTTTATGGCCCAACCTAACATTGAACTGATAGCCGCTTTACGTGAAACGGCCAAACGCCTGAAAAACGGGGCCCCGTATGCATGGGGCAACCATGGCACCTGCAACTGCGGCAACCTGCTGCAGGTAGTTACAAACCTGAGTAAAGAGGATATCCTGTACTATGCCCAAACCGGCATAGGGGAGTGGACAGAGCTGGCAGAGGAGTACTGCGTGGTATCCAATGCCCCCGTAGCCATGCTGATCACAAAGCTGCTGGAAACGGGACTTACGCCAACGGATATACATAATATTGAATATTTACAGGACCGGGATGTGCTGGACCGTTTACCAGGTGGTTTTCGCTGGTTAAAAAGGAACCAGCGGGACGATGTGGTGGCGTACTTCGAAACCTTTGCTACGTTGTTGGAAGACAAACTGTTACAACAGGTTGAGGTGCCCTATGAGCAGTGGCTGCAACCCGAGGGTTTAACATATCCTTAACAGGGGGATTAACGGCCTGTTAACTACTGCTAAATCGATTAGCGTTACTTTTGGAACAGTCTGCGCAATGAGAACAGCGTAATTGGCCCGCTGTATTTGGCTATATGCTTTCAGCTTCATTGTCATGGTATATATTTTTCCTCAGGATGCTGTTCAAAATTTTAACTTATCACCAATTGGCACTAATCGATCAAATGGAATATACTCAGGAGCATATTTACGAATTGCTGTTACGCAAGAAGAAAGGGAACATTAACCATGCGGATAACCAGTACCTGGAACAGCTGATGGCAGGCAACGAGGATGTTAGCCGCTTATGGGACGATATCAGGCTGCACGATTTTGATGAGGATGTCTGGTATGAGATCGAGGATAATGAGGCTGCCTGGCAAAAAATTGAACAGGAATTGCTGCAACCACAACATAAGATCCGGCGGTTCCCGGTCGTAAAATGGCTGGCAGCCGCCTGCGTGCTGGGTGTTATGGCCACCGGCGCATATTTCCTCCTGAAACCACCGGTCCCCATGACAGGTGCGGAAATGGCGGAAGCAGCTTCCCATACAAAGGGGCTGCGCTTAAAGCTCTCCAACGGTAAAACCATTCAGCTCCCTTACAACGAACCTTCACAGCAGATCACAGCCGGCAGCGTAGCGCTGAACGCCGGCGCCAGAACCCTGCAGTATACTACAGAAGACCGTACCATGGGTGGTTTGAACACCCTCATTGTACCGCCTAAAATGGACTACCGCCTTATTTTATCCGACGGTACGGAAGTGTGGCTGAATGCTACTTCCACCCTGAAATTCCCCTTTGCTTTTAATGAAGGCCACAGGGAAGTGTATTTAGAAGGGGAAGGTTATTTTAAGGTAGCCAAAAATGCAGAAAAGCCTTTTATTGTACATACCCCGCAAACAGAGGTAGAAGTGCTGGGTACAGAATTCAATATAAATACCTACAAAACCGGTATCACCAGCACCAGCCTGGTGTCCGGTGCAGTAGCTACCCACTCAGGCCCCTCTACCCTGGTATTAAAACCCGGTCAGGAAGCGGTGTATACCGAGCACCTGGGCTTTACCGTACAGCAGTTTGACAGCGAGGTAGTGCTGTCATGGATGAATGGCGTTTTCCAGTTTGATAATACCCGCCTGCGCGACTTGGCGCCGGTGATCAAACGCTGGTTTGGCGTAAATGTGGTGTTTGATGATCAGTCACTGGCCAACGCACCTTTTACCGGTGTGCTGGATAAACACCATGATCTGCCCTTTTTCCTGAAAAATCTGAAGAACACAGGCGTGGGAATAGATTTCTATTATGACAAGGAGACGCTGCATCTGAAAGAAACGCATTAATCGTATTATTAATAACCATTACAAGGGTGAGTATGGAAGCTTGAAGCGGCTTTTATATCTCACCCTTCACTTTTTAACAGGGCTGTGATAATTAGTATATTAGTTATCATGAAAGCAGCAACCGATGGCCCGCATATCTTTTACGAGGGAAATACCATCCTGGTAAAGTCCATTGCCGGCAGGCAGGGCAAGCCGGTTGCAGCCGTTCAATCCTTTCCCCTGGAAGAAAAAGACCGTATAACCGTTCACTGCACTTTTCCCGAACACCCCGAATGGAACTTTTCCACCCCCTTACAGCCCGTTTTACAGCCGCAGCCATCTGTTTACCCGGCTGCCGGGCAGCTGTTAGCTATTTCGGACATAGAAGGCAATTTTAACGCCCTGCGCGACCTGCTGCTGGCCAATGGCGTAATAGACCCTCACTACCGCTGGACCTTCGGCAATGGGCGCCTGGTGCTCACAGGAGACTGCATGGACCGTGGCCCGCATGTAACGGAATGCTTATGGCTGTTTTACAGCCTGGAAATAAAGGCCAGGGAGCAGGGAGGTTACGTGCATTTTATACTGGGTAACCATGAGATCATGAACATGACGGATGACCTGCGCTATGTGCCTGAAAAATACCTGGCCAATGCCCGCCTGCTGCAGCATGACTATACGCATTGGTACAAGCCCCATACAGAGCTGGGCCGCTGGCTGGCTACTAAGAACATTATCGAAAAAATAGGCACAGTGCTGTTTGTTCATGGGGGTATCAGCAGTGAGGTGAATGCTTTACAGCTTTCTATACCGGATATAAATGAACTATGCCGTCACTGGTACTTTGTGGGAATGCCGCCCCGGCATCCGGCCTTATACCTGCTTATGTACTCACCGGCTTCACCCTTCTGGTACCGTGGGTATGCCCTTGGCCAGGCCACCTTGCAGGAGGTAAATGATACCCTGCACCGGTTCGGGGTGCAGCATATTGTTATAGGACATACCACGGTAAATAAACTGACCAGCTTTTTTGAGGGGAGGGTAATAGATGTGGATACCCTGCATGCAGAAGGTATTTCCGAAGGCGTGCTGTTTGAAAATGGGGCCATTTTTAGGGTAGATAAACAGGGGAGAAGGGACCTGCTGACCGGTTAATATTTTTCCCCATTTGCCTCATTTGATTACAATTATTTGAATAATTGTCGGATTGACACTATATTAGTACCGCTAATATTGTAATTCACCGTTATGAACAAACTCGCACTTGTAGACTACGTTATTTTTATTATCTACTTCCTGGTAGTGGCTTCTTATGGATACTGGATCTACCGCCGTAAGAGAAAGACCAGCATGGATACCAAGGATTTTTTCCTGGCAGAAGGTTCCCTTACCTGGTGGGCCATTGGCGCCTCTTTGATCGCCTCCAACATATCAGCGGAGCAGTTCATTGGCATGAGCGGCAACGGTTTTTCTGTAGGCGTGGCCGTAGCCGCCTATGAATGGATTGCAGCCATCGCGCTGATCATTGTGGCGGTGTGGTTTATGCCCGTGTACCTGAAGAACAAGATCTTTACCATGCCGCAATTCCTGAAAACCCGTTATAACGAAACGGTGAGCCTTATTATGGCTATTTTCTGGTTATTCCTGTATGTGTTTGTAAACTTAACGTCCATCCTGTTCCTGGGCGCCCTGGCCATTAACAGCCTGGTAGGCAATGGTAATTTTCATTTGATCATGATCGGGTTATCGGTATTTGCATTGCTGATCACCCTGGGAGGTATGAAGGTAATTGGTTATACCGATGTGATACAGGTGGCTGTATTGATCATTGGCGGATTAGCCACTACGTACCTGGCGCTCACAATGGTGAGTGAGCACTTTGGCCTGGGCAGCAATGTGCTGGCGGGTTTTCAGGCGCTCATGAAAGATTCCCCGGATCACTTTAAAATGATCATGCAAAAACCGGCTGCAGATGCACCGCAACAGGAGATCAATAAATACCTGATGTTGCCTGGTTTATCAATGTACCTGGCAGGCCAGTGGATCGTGAACCTGAACTACTGGGGTTGTAACCAGTATATTACCCAGCGTGCGTTGGGCGCCAATCTGCAAACAGCCCGCAATGGTATTTTGTTTGCAGGTTTACTGAAGCTTATGATGCCTGTAATTGTAATGTTACCGGGTATTGCAGCTTTTGTATTATACCGCAATGGTGCGCTGCAGCAGGAGATGGCGCCGGGTGGACATTTCAATGCAGATAATGCCTATTCTGCTATCCTTGGATTTTTACCCACCGGCCTCAAAGGCTTGTCACTGGCGGCTTTAACAGCAGCTATTGTAGCATCGCTGGCAGGTAAGGCCAATAGTATCTCTACCATCTTCACACTGGATATTTACAAAAAATATGTTCGTAAAGAAGCTAATGAAAAGCAGCTGGTATGGACCGGCCGCCTGGTAATTGTAGCAGCGATGTTGCTGGCTATTTTATTTACCTGGAATGATCTGTTGGGCATTGGCGGGGAAGGTGGCTTTACATTTATCCAGAAGTACACCGGTTTTATTAGTCCGGGTGTATTTGCCATGTTCCTGCTGGGCATGTTCTGGAAGCGCACTACCGGTGCCGCCGCAGTGGCAGGCATTATTACGGGCTTTGTTTTATCAGTGGTGTTCAACAACTATGCACCGCAATGGTTTGGTAATGAAACACTTTTATACACCGCATTTCCTAACGGGAAGGGCAAATACGAAATTCCATTCCTTATATGTATGGGATGGGCATTCTTTTTCACTGTATTAGTGATGGTGCTTATGAGTTTAGCGGGTCCTAAAGTGAATCCGAAAGCATTTGAACTGGATGCCAGCATGTTCCGTGTAAAGCCTGCAACGATGGTGTTAATTGTAATTACACTATTGATATTGAGCGCGTTGTATGTACGCTTCTGGTAATAAATTACAAAGGCGCAATGGCTTACTGCTATTGGGTTTCAGCCGTTAGGCATTCAGCATGAAGAACTTAGAGAAAATAAAAAAGGCGGTAGGAATACCGCCTAATTTTTTAACCATATCCTATGAAAAACCTATAACAAAGATATATGCTTAACCGTATCAAGCATTATACATTTGGTGAAGTATGAGTTTTATCTAGTAAACGTGAATATTTGGCGTTTCTTAACGAGGAGTTAACAAACTTTTCATTATAAAATGCGACAAAAGTTCGCATATAGATATCCCCCATTTATTCCCTTTGGGTCAAATCCGTTACAACGTCTGTTGTGTTTTTGTTAACTTTGCGGTCTATGAGAATAGAAGAAGCCATTAAACAGGGCAAGTTCAGCAATAATTTCCACAAGGCCCTGGTCAACCTAATATTCACCAGCAACTGGCTTCGGGATGCAAATGCCGAAATTTTCAAAAAATATGACATCCTGCCTCAGCATTTCAATGCGTTGCGTATCATCAAAGGCCGGCATCCCAAACCGGTGTCTGCAGGAGAGATCAAAGAAGTGTTACTGGACAAGGCCAGTGACGTAACCCGTTTGCTGGATAAGCTGGTAAAACAGGGGTATGTAAAACGCCAGCTTTGTGAGTACAACCGCCGCAAAATGGACATTACCATTACCGCGGAAGGCCTGGAGCTGCTGGAGGAGCTGGATACGCCTATGAAAGCATTCTATGAAGACCTGGGCACCCGCATAACCAGCGAGGAAGCACAGCAGCTCAGCGACCTGTTAGATAAAATACGCACCTAAGGAATTAAGAATGAATAATTAATAATTAATTTGTACTGCAACAGCATTGGCAGCATAGCCATTTTATTAGCTGTTATTTCCTGACCTTTAATTGTTTGCATGCATTTACCCGCACTTATTACAGATCTGGCATTAATACTGGCGGCCGCGGCCGTTACAACACTGATCTTTAAAAAGTTGCGGCAACCGCTGGTGTTAGGGTACATTGTAGCCGGCCTGCTGGTAGGGCCGCACGTATCGCTGGTACCTACGGTATCGGACGAAGCCAATATTCAAACCTGGTCCGAAATAGGGGTTATTTTCCTGCTCTTTAGCCTGGGCCTGGAGTTCAGTTTCAAGAAGTTAATAAAGGTAGGGGGCAGCGCCTCCATTACCGCTGTTATAGAAGTATTTATTATGCTGGGGCTGGGGTATGCGGCCGGCAATTTAATGGGCTGGTCCACCATGGACAGCATTTTCCTGGGTGGTATCCTGTCCGTTTCCTCTACTACTATCATTATCCGCGCTTTTGAGGAGCTGGGCATTAAAGGCCAGCAGTTTGCCGGCCTGGTATTCGGCATCCTGGTGGTAGAGGACCTGGTGGCTATTGTGTTACTGGTGCTATTATCCACCCTGGCAGCCAGCAGGCAGTTTGCAGGCATGGAAATGCTAGGCTCTGTGGTGAAGCTGCTTTTCTTCCTCATCATCTGGTTTGTGTCAGGCATCTTTTTTCTGCCCACTTTATTGAAACGCACCCGTAAGCTCATGAACGAGGAAACCCTGCTGGTTACTGCCATCGGCTTATGCCTGTTAATGGTGGTGCTGGCAACACAGGCTGGTTTTTCACCGGCCCTGGGCGCCTTTGTAATGGGATCTATACTGGCTGAAACTACGCAGGCAGAAAAGATAGAACACCTGGTAAAACCGGTAAAAGAGCTGTTTGGCGCCGTGTTCTTTGTATCTGTGGGTATGTTAATAGATCCGGCTATGATCCTGAAATATGCGGTACCAGTAGCCATTATCACCGTTATTACGGTTGTGGGCAAGGTGCTAAGCACCACTATTGGCGCACTGGTGGCAGGGCAGCCGTTAAAACCGGCAGTACAGGCGGGTATGAGCCTGGCGCAGATAGGGGAGTTCTCCTTTATCATTGCCACGCTGGGCGTAACATTAAAGGTAACCAGCGATTTCCTGTATCCTATAGCAGTGGCAGTATCTGCTGTTACTACCTTTACCACTCCTTACCTCATAAAAGTTTCAGAGCCGATATACACGCGTATTGCAGCTATATTACCGCACCGCTGGAAAACCACCTTAAACCGCTATAGCGCAGCTACGCAAACTATTGCGGTGGTAAGCGACTGGAAACAGGTGCTGCGTTCGTACTTCATGAACATTATACTGTTCTCCGTGATCATTGTGGCGATTGTGCTGCTCTCGGCCTATTACATACTGCCCATGACCGGTGGTAACACACCAGACCACCACTGGGCGCGTATAGCCACTGCGCTGGTAACCCTGCTGGTATTATCACCGTTTTTGTGGGCGCTGGTATTCCGCGGGGCCGGCAGCCAGGCAGCCGCCAACATCTGGCAGCAAAAGAAATACCGGGGGCCGCTGGTGCTGCTGCGTACTTTGCGGGTAGCAGTGGCGGTATTTTTCATTGGTTTTTTTGTAGACCAGTTCTTTTCTACCACAGTAGCCCTGGTGGTTACATTTGTTATTATAGGCTTGCTGCTGGTATTCTCCCGCAGGCTGCAGGCATTTTACGGCACCATTGAAGCGCGTTTCTTTTCCAACTTCAATGAAAGGGATGCCCGTGTGGGCAGCATCAATAAACAGGTGCTGGCGCCCTGGGATGCGCACCTGGCTGTAATTGAAATACAGGCTACCTCACCTGCCATTGGCAGAACATTACAGGAGCTGGCCCTGCGTGAAAGGTTCGGGACCAATGTAGCATTAATAAAAAGGGGGCGGCAGCAATTTGCAGCACCGGGTGGTACGGAACGTTTATACCCTGGCGATATAGTAACGGTAATAGGTACTGATGAACAGATCACGCAGCTCAATCATTTCCTGGAAGAGGCAGACGGTAGTTTAGAACGAACGACCACGCCAGGCCATGATATTGTATTGCGCCGCTACCTGGTAAAGGAAGGCATGCCATTGTTCCGCAAAACCATCCGCGAAGCAGGTATACGGGAAAAAACACAGGGAATGGTATTGGGTATTGAACGCGGCGGGCAGCGTATCCTGAACCCTGAATCTACCACGGTGTTGGAAGAAGGAGATATTGTGTGGGTAGCCGGAAGTGATAAAGGATTATCGGAATTCTTTAAGAGAACAGAAATACACTAATTACGGATTATCAATTACGAATTACGAACTAAAAAAACAGCATGCAACTAAAACATTCGTAACCCGTAATTGAATAACCCGCAATTAGATCGTCCCCCCATTTAATATGACACACTTGCATTCGTAAGCCCGTAATCACTCATAGCTCAACCGCGTAGTTTCCCTGCTTCCGTCAGCGCCATAAATGGCCGTTACGCTGGTTGGATATTGAGCGGAATTATATTCGTATTTATAACTGGTCGTTGTTTTATCAGCGCTCTGTGTGCTGATGATTTGTTCGGTTAGAACATTGTTGCTGGATAAAAAGGCCGGCATAATGTCGGTAATGTAACACAGCCCGTTTATGCGCTGCTGTGGATTCAGCTTTTTATCATAGCTATACAACACGGTGCTGCTAAGCGCAAAATTGCCATGGGTGCCCATTCTGCCGTAATTATCCAGCTGGATCACATTGCCTGCATTGTCCCAGGTGTAGGCCTGGTAGTTATGATTTTCAAAATGATTGTTTACGTTTTTGCCAAAAAAGTAACGGGCGGTGATGTGGCCGGTTTCATTATATACCAGTGAATCGTAAGCCTGGATGGTTCCTTCAGTATAATATTGGATCTTTTCTATGCGGCAGTAATCATCCGTATAATCAAAAGAAGAAAAGACCTGGCTGTCTTCCCCATTTGCCCGGTCAGATACCAGGGTGCTTACCAGGCGGCCGCTTTCATACACCGGTATGCGTATATCGGTATACGTTTCTTCTACGGTGCGTTGTATGCGGGTTAGCCTACTGATGGCATGCTGCGCATTGTAAGTGATCAGTGTAGTACTGGCATGACTGTTAATAGCTTGCAGGAAGGGGCGGTCTGTATTACCCTCGTCAGTGTTCCGGAATGATGTTAATGCGATGGCAGCAACCGTGGCAACCAGGGCCACCCCCTCCTTAAAGCTGTTGGTCTTCATAGGTGTACAAGTCGGTTAATAGGAATATTGGAATAGTGACGTTTCAAAAATAATAAAAAACAATAATATGTAGATATGGCATTTTAGTGGTATCTGTTTATGGGTGGGATGAACATTTTATGCACCGTGCTGTTATAATTATGACCATGCCATCCTGATGAGGAACCGTCATACGCTACCATTCACATAAAATAATCGTAATGAGAAAGTTGCAGGTTGTTATGCTGGGTATAGGCATTGTTTTGTGCGCCTGCTCAGGTTCCACACGTATTACCGGCTCCTGGAAAAACCCGGAAGCCAAACCAGCTGCAAAAAGTTATAACAGTGTTTTTATTGCTGCCATGATCCGCAATCCGGAGGTGCGCGTGAAACTGGAAAATGCGCTGGCCGTGCAGGCTGATACGCGCAATATTAAACCCTTCAAGAGCACGGATTATTTATCTCCCCGTTTTGTAGAAACACGTATGCCGGAGCGGCAGGAGCTGGTACAGAAGATCCAGGCCAGCGGTGCACAAACTATTTTTACAGTGTCTTTATTGGATAAGCGTAGTGAAACGCGTTACATACCGGGCGCTATTACTTATGCGCCGGTGCCTGCCTATGGATGGTACCGCGGTTTTTATGCTTACTATGCGCATTGGTATCCCTGGGTATATGATCCGGGGTATTATGTAAAGGAAAGAACGTATTTCCTGGAGGCTAACCTTTATGATGCCGGTAATGAGCAGCTGCTATGGTCTGCCCAGTCAGAAACTATTAATCCCGCCAGTGTAGACCAGTTCGTGCAGGAATATCCGCAAAAGCTGGTTACACAGCTGCTGAGGGACGGGATCCTTAAAAAGAATTAATAGATGTGCAAATATGCAGATGTGCAAATGATGAGTGATTTGCTCATTTCCGCATTATCATAACAACATTCTTAGCCATCTGCACATCTGCACATTTGCACATTTTACTAGTACTTCATCGTAGTATCCTTCTTCTTCCAGTCCTTGTCCTTTTTCTTCATTTTGTCTCCTTTCATTTTGTGCTTTCTTATGGAAGTGTCCCGCATAGAGGTGTCCTGCTGGTATGCGCTGGTTGCGGCAACATTATGGGGCATGGTGCCCTGGGCTATAACAAGGCCTCCAAAGGCCATTGCCAAGCCTAAAACGGTGAGATGCTTTTTCATGACTTAACTTTTTATGATGAGTGATTAAATTCCGTTACTTCCTTTCAGAAGAGACGCTACCCGCTGTCAGGGGTAATCCTTTGTCATTACAGTGTACACGGTTGCCAGGAGTAGAAGCGGTGATGTAGAATTTTAAACACGGATTGTAAACGAATTCCCCCTTGTGTGTTAAAGCTGTACCTGGTGAATACATTTACAATCCATGTGTTTTCTGAATTTGAGGTCAATCAACAAGCCAGGTCCTTACTGATCTTTGTCATTACCTTGTTTAGGGTCCCATTCAATGTTGTCAGCTTCCTCGTCTGACAGATCATTCTCTTCGAGGTCCGTTTCATCCAGGTCCGGGGTGTCATCATTTTCTTCATCTTCCTCATCTTCATTGGAGATATCCTGTGACCTTAGATCCTGGTCGTCCTGTGTGTTAAGACCAGAATTTTTGCTGTTGGAAGGGTCCTGCAGGTCATTGTCCTGCTGACGCGGTTCGGTTTGATTTTTCGTTTGCATAATATAAATTTTAAAAGGTGATTGTTTTATTTCTCTTTCATAGTACCCTTCCTGCCACGGTATGGCCATACGATATAAATGATCACGAGCAAAAGGAAAATACCCAGCACAACTAATGAAGTAAGCATAACATTGGGTTTTGGTTACACTATGCCTATACAAGCATCAGGCCAGCTCAAACAGCAGCAACCACAGGCGTAACACGCAAAAGTGGCCTGACCTTTTTAATGGACAATATTATTATCAGATTACAGGGGTAAAATGGGAATGTGCCTGCGAATGCCTTAATTATAAAGGATTTGAAGCAATTTTATATAGTGGTGGAGTGATGTACAAAAAACGCAGCTAACAGGAAGGTGAAAATGCGCACCGGAGTAGAAATGACAGGCAGTAGCCACGCAGACTATTGTGGTAAAATGCCTGTTAATGCCCGTCAGTACTGATGTTGCAGCAAAAGCGGCCAGGTGATCCGCAGCAGGTAGTTCTCTTATAATAATAATGCAGCCGGTAACGGTGAATGGTTAAAAAAAACAGAAAAATTGTCCATCAAATGAAAAAGAATCTCTATTGTCAGCAGGCTGGGGGATAACGTAATTTAGCGTTGTTATGAAAAATGATACATACAACCACCTTTACCTGTTTATTATTTCCATGATCTCCGCAATGGGCGGTTTCCTTTTTGGGTACGACTGGGTAGTGATAGGAGGGGCAAAACCTTTTTACGAACGCTTTTTTGGTATCACCCAATCACCGGCTGCACAGGGCTGGGCTATGAGCTGCGCCCTGGTAGGCTGTTTGGCAGGCGCGGCTATTTCCGGTATCCTCAGCGACCGGTATGGCCGTAAAAAATTGCTGATGCTGTCTGCCGCCTTGTTCCTGGTATCTTCCTGGCTTACAGGCGCCGCGCATTCTTTCCAGAGCTTTGTGGTGTATCGCATTATTGGCGGCATTGGTATTGGCCTGGCCTCCAACCTGTCGCCCATGTACATTGCAGAAGTTACACCGGCCCATTTGCGGGGCAAATATGTATCTATTAACCAGCTTACGCTGGTGATAGGCATACTGGCTGCGCAGATCTTTAACTGGCTGATCGCAGAAAAGGTACCTAACGGCGCTACGGACGATTTCATCCTGCAATCCTGGAACGGGCAAACCGGCTGGCGTATTATGTTCTGGGCTGCGCTGGTGCCCTCTGCATTATTCCTGCTGCTGCTGATCTGGCTGCCGGAAAGCCCGCGCTGGCTGGCCACTAAAAATTATGGGGATAAAGCCCGGCAGGTGCTCAGCAAAATAGGCGGTGCAGCATATGCGGAGTCGGAGCTGCAGGCCATTACACAAACTGCGGACGGCGATACCCGGGTACGTTTGCAGCAGCTGCTGAAACCAGGCGTGTCGCGTATCCTCCTGATAGGGATCGTTATAGCGGCATTCCAGCAATGGTGCGGCATCAATGTTATTTTCAATTATGCAGAGGAAGTATTTGCCGCGGCCGGTTACGGCGTATCGCAGATACTGCTGAATATCGTGATCACCGGCGGCGTGAATTTAATATTCACACTGGTGGCCATGTACACGGTAGACCGTTGGGGCAGGCGCCGTTTAATGCTTATTGGTGCCGGTGGTTTAGCTATGATCTACGCCATAATGGGGCTGTTGTACTTTATGCATTTCAGTGGCTGGCCTTTGCTGCTGCTGGTGGTAATGGCTATTGGCTGTTATGCTATGTCGCTGGCGCCGGTAACCTGGGTGGTGCTGTCAGAGATCTTCCCCAACCGTTTACGGGGTAGTATGATGTCTATAGCCACCCTTTCCCTATGGGCGGCCAGCTTTGGGCTTACATATACTTTTCCTTTGCTGAACAGCGCCCTGGGCGCCTCCGGCACGTTCTGGGGCTACGGGGTGATCTGTATTGCAGGCTTTATATTTATCAGGAGCTCTTTACCCGAAACAAAAGGCAAAACGCTGGAAGAAATAGAACAATCCATTGGCACAACAGCTACTGCAGACGACCGGCATTTTGCCGCTAATTAACAAGCGTACATTATCTCATTTAAATACAACAATTTGTTATGGAAGTTAAAGCCTGGCAGCAGGCCGTCCGCATCCCAACCTATGGTATCGGGCAGCCTGAGAAACATCCGGTATTCCTGGAAAAAAGAGTATACCAGGGCAGCAGCGGCGCCGTATATCCGTACCCGGTAGTAGAGAAAATATTGGATGAAAAAACGGACCAGGAATGGCAGGCCGTTTTCCTGGAAAATGATTACCTGCTTATTATGATCCTGCCGGAACTGGGCGGCCGTATACAACGCGCCTATGATAAAGTAAAACAACGGCATTTTGTATATCATAACCAGGTTATAAAACCTGCGCTGGTAGGGCTTACCGGCCCCTGGATCTCCGGCGGCATAGAGTTTAACTGGCCCCAGCACCACCGCCCCGGTACGTATGAGCCGGTTGACTGGAGCATTGAACATTTCCCGGATGGCAGCGTAACCGTATGGTGCAGTGAGCTGGAAAGGATGTTCCGTACCAAAGGCATGGCCGGCTTTACCCTGTACCCGGATAAGGCATATATGGAAATAAAAGTGCAGCTCTATAACCGTACTCCATTGCCGCAAACCTTTTTATGGTGGGCTAACCCCGCAGTGCATGTGAATGAGCACTACCAGTCGGTATTTCCGCCGGATGTACATGCGGTGTTCGATCATGGCAAGCGTGATGTGTCGCGCTTTCCGGTAGCTACAGGCACTTATTATAAAGTGGATTATTCTGCGGGTGTAGATATTTCACGCTACCGTAATATACCCGTGCCTACTTCTTACATGGCCATAACTTCCAGCTACGATTTTGTAGGCGGTTATGAGCATGATTCGCAGGGTGGTTTGCTGCACGTAGCTAATCACCACGTATCGCCCGGTAAAAAGCAGTGGACCTGGGGTAACAGTGATTTTGGACTGGCCTGGGACCGCAACCTTACAGATGAAGACGGGCCTTATATAGAGCTGATGTGCGGTGTGTACACCGATAACCAGCCGGATTTTTCCTGGCTGATGCCCTATGAGGAAAAAAGCTTTACGCAGTACTTTATGCCTTACAGCCAGGTAGGGTTAGTGAAAAATGCCAGCAAAGACCTGGTGATGAACCTGGAGGTAAGTAACGGTACGGCTATGCTGAAGCTTTACGCTACCGGCGTTTTCCCGCAAAGCCGCATTGTGCTGTATGATCAGGGTACGGAGATCTGGAGCCGCACGGCCGACCTGTTGCCCGCCGCTTACCTGGAAGAAGCCATTGCTTTAACAGATGCAGGTGAAAGCACCCGTTACCGCATTGCCATCTATAACCAGCAGGGTAAGCTAATGCTGGAATGGCAGCCTGCGCCGGATACTATACAAGCTATGCCCCTGGCAGCCCGCGCAGCACTGGCGCCGGCAGATATAACAGAGATTGAACAGCTGTACCTTACCGGCCTGCACCTGGAACAATACCGGCATGCCACCTACAACCCGGTAGATTATTACCAGGAAGGCCTGCGCCGCGATCCCGGAGATGTGCGCTGCAACAATGCTCTGGGAAAATGGTACCTGCGCCGTTTGTTATTGGAGGATGCAGAAAAATGTTTCCGCCGTGCTATTGATACTTTAACCACCCGGAACCCCAACCCGTATGACGGGGAGCCTTACTATAACCTGGGCCTGTGCCTGCGCTGGCAACAGCGTTTAACGGAAGCATACGGCGCATTCTACAAAGGCGCCTGGAATGCCGCCTGGCAGCCTGCCGGTTATTACCAGCTGGCGCTGATCTCCGCTACCCAACAAAACTGGGACGCTGCGCTGGATGAAGCTACCCGCTCCCTGCACGGCAACTGGCACCATCATAAAACACGCCACCTGCTGATCAGTATTTTACGGCAGCAGGGCAAACAGGCAGCAGCGCTGGAATTAGCCAACGCCTCCCTGCAGCTGGATCATTTTAATACCGGTGCGCACTTTGAAAAATACCTGCTTACGAACGATCAAAAAGTATTGCAGGAGCTGCAGGTATTGTTACGCGGCAACATTCATAATTATATAGAGTTTGCGCTGGACTACCAGGCTGCCGGCATGTATGCGGAAGCATTACAGCTGCTGCAAACCGGTATTGACCAGCAAAACAGCGTATACCCCTTAGCGTGGTATTTTATGGCATCTGCAGCATGGGAAGCCGGCCAAACTGCCGCGGCGCACAGTTACTGGAAAAAGGCCGCACAGGCTGCGCCGGACTATTGTTTCCCGCATCAGCAGGAGGCAGCCCTGGCCTTACAGCTGGCCATACAGCAGCACCCGGAAGATGCGCGTGCGCCTTATTACCTGGGCAACTACTGGTACCATTTCCGCCAGTATGAAAAAGCCATTGCCTGCTGGGAAAAAGCCCGGCAGCTGGACGACCGTTTTACCACTGTGCACCGCAACCTGGCCTTAGCGCTGTATAACAAACGTAACCAGCCTGCGGAAGCCACCGCCAGCCTTGAAAAAGCTTTTGCGCTGGATGAAACCGATGCCCGCATTTGTATGGAGCTGGACCAGCTGTACAAACGCCTGAATAAACCGGCTGCCACCCGCCTGCTAATGCTGGAAAAATACCCTGCGCTGGTAAATGACCGTGACGATCTGTTCCTGGAAAGGATCACCTTATATAACCTGCTGGGCCGCCACCAGGAAGCTTATGACCTGCTGATGCAGCGTAACTTTCATCCCTGGGAAGGCGGTGAGGGAAAGGTTACTTTCCAGTATGTGTATAGCCTGGTTTCCATGGCTAAGGCAGCCATTAACGCGGCTGACTATACGAAAGCATTACAGCTGCTGGAGCAGGCCCGCCAATACCCGCATAACCTGGGAGAAGGCAAGCTGTATGGCGCGCAGGAAAGTGATATTGATTACTGGAGCGGCTGCGCCTATGCCGGGTTGGGAAAAAACGCAGAAGCCAAAGCCTGCTGGGAGCGTGCCGCTACCGGGCAGGCGGTACCTTCGGCCGCTATGTATTATAATGATCAGCAGCCGGATAAGATCTTTTACCAGGGCCTGGCCCTGCTGCGCCTGAACCGTACTGCAGAAGCGCACAGCCGGTTTAATAAGCTGATAGACTATGGGGAGCAGCATTTATTTGATGAGGTGAAGATCGATTACTTTGCCGTGTCGCTGCCTGATCTGCTGATTTGGGATGATGACCTGAACCGCCGTAACCGCCTGCATTGCCACTACCTGATAGGTTTAGGGCAGCTGGGATTGGGTAAGAAGCCGCAGGCTAAAAAGATGTTTGAGCAGATCCTGACGGCAGACCAGTACCATACCGGTGCGCATATTCATCTGGGAATGGTGTTGCAGCCCAGCTTACAATTAAGCTAAAGCAAACGAATGTAAAATGTAAAATTCTAAATGCAAAATGTAAAAGTGGAATGCAGCGATCAGGCCCAAGCCAAACTTCGCTGCATTCCACTTTTACATTTAAAATTTTACATTTAGAATTTTACATTTTTACATGAACCCAAGCTCCAGCCGGGCTTCATCTGTCATCATTTCCTTGGTCCAGGGTGGGTCAAAAGTAAGGTGCACATCCACATCGCTTACCCCTTCAATTGCACGCACCTTCTGATCTACCTCCATTATAATATCGCCGGCAACGGGGCAGCCGGGGGCGGTAAGGGTCATGGTGATGCCTATGCGGTTATTTTCGCCGATCTTAATTTCATATACCAGTCCCAGCTCAAAGATATTCACCGGTATCTCCGGGTCATATACGGTTCTGAGCGTGGCTTCTATCTGATCCCGTAAGCTAAGTTCTTCCATGTTTTTAGTATTGAATTGTCCGTTAACTTTCCATTTTTGCCATATAGGCTACTGCATACAGCTTCATTTGTTTAAGCATGCTCAGTAAGCCGTTGGAGCGGGTAGGGGACAGGTGGCTGCGCAGGCCAATGGCGTCAATGAAATAGATCTCGGTGGCTGCAATATCTTTAGGCGTTTGGCCGGAGAGTACGGATATCATGAGGCTGATGAGGCCTTTGGTGATCACCGCATCGCTGTCGCCGGTGAAGAAAAGTTTACCGTCCTTTAATTCCGTATGCAGCCACACTCTTGACTGACAGCCTTTTATCAGGTTATCGTCGGTTTTATACTGCTCAGCTATCAGCGGCAGCTCTTTTCCCAGCTGAATAATGTATTCGTATTTATCCATCCATTCTTCCATCATGGAAAAATCCGCTACCAGCTCATCCTGTTTTTCGTTGATCGTCATTGTCGTCGGTTATTTAGCGCAGCATGGCGGCAGCCCTGTTCATGGCAGCTACCAGCTTATCCACTTCTTCAAAAGTATTGTAAAAGGAGAGGGAGGCGCGTACGGTGCCGGGGATCTTAAACAGGTCCATCAAAGGTTCTGTACAATGGTGGCCCGTGCGTACGGCAATACCCTGTTTATCCAGCAGCTCGCCCAGGTCATAGGGATGAATATCATCCACCAGGAAAGAGATAGCGCCGGAGCGGTGTGCGGCCTGTCCTATAAAACGGATGCCGGGCACCTGCTGTAATGCCTGTAAGGCATATTCCATCAGCTGCTCCTCGTATTGCTGTATTTTTTCCAGCCCTACCTGCTGCAGGTAGTTTAAGGCAGCAGCCAAGCCAATAGCGCCGGATACATCCGGGGTACCGGCTTCAAATTTATATGGAAGCTCGTTATAGATCGTTTTGGCAAAGGTCACGGTCTTGATCATATCGCCACCGCCCTGGTAAGGAGGCATTTTATTCAGCCAGGCCTCTTTTCCATACAGCACGCCAATACCGGTAGGGCCGTATATTTTATGGCCGGAAAAGGCCAGGAAATCGGGCTGCAGCTCCTGTACATCTATGGTAATGTGCTGAATGGCCTGCGCCGCATCCAGCAATACAGGTATATTACGTGCATGCGCCTGTGTAATAATGTCCTTTACCGGGTTAATGGTGCCCATGGTATTGGATACATAGGTTACGGCTACTATTTTTACACGCTCATCCAGCAGCCGGGAAAATTCGTCCATCAGCAGCTCGCCCCGTTCATTAATGGGGATCACCTTCAGCTCTGCGCCTTTTTCTTCACAGATCATTTGCCAGGGAACAATGTTGGAATGATGCTCCATAGCGGAGATCAGCACCACATCGCCCGCCTGCAGGAATGTGCGGCCAAAGCTGCTGGCTACCAGGTTAATGCTGTCGGTTGTGCCTTTGGTAAAAATAACTTCGTGGCTGTATTGTGCGTTGATGTAAGCGGCGGCGGTTTTGCGGGCTTCTTCGTAAGCGTCTGTAGCTTTCTGGCTCAGGTGGTGTACACCGCGGTGCACATTGCTGTTATACCCGGTATAATATTGCTCCAGCGTATCCAGCACTGCCTGCGGCTTTTGGGTTGTAGCGCCATTATCAAAATACACTAACGGTAAACCATACACGGAGGCTTGCTGCAACAGTGGAAAATCTTTCCGGATGCGTGCTACGTCCAATGCCGGAGCGGTGAGAGTTGATACGTTGTCCATTTCAATTACGAATTTTTCAATTACGAATTACGAATGGATCAACGCGGTTATAATTCGTAATTGACCAATTCGCAATCCATAATTATTAATTGCTGATCACATTTCTGATCTCTTCTGTCAAATAGTGCTGCAGGGCGGGGATATGCACCTGGTCGGTGATATCAAAGGCAAATGCATTCACCAGCAGGTGCCTGGCGGCTTCCGCGCCAATACCGCGGGAGCGCAGGTAGAACAGGGATTCATCGCTGAACTGACCTACGGTAAAACCGTGGCTGCATTTTACATCATCTGCATATATTTCCAGCTGGGGCTGGGAGTTGATGGTGGCCTTTTCGCTCAGCAGCAGGTTGTTGTTCTGCTGGAAAGCATTGGTCTTTTGTGCATCCTGGTGTACATGTATGCGGCCGGTGAATACGCTGTTGGCAGTATCCAGCAGCACGCCCTTGTACAGCTCATTGCTGTTGCAATGGGGCACCAGGTGGTCTACAAAAGTATGATTGTCCACATGCTGATTGGCGTTCGCCAGATACAGGCCATGCAGGTCTGTTTCTGTATAGCTGCCGGTCAGCGCTACGCTGGTATTATTACGGATCAGGGTAGCCTGCGGCAATGCAAAGTTATAGTGATGGTAACGGCTGTAGGTTTCCTGCCGGGCCGCGGTTTGGTTTACGTACCGGCTGTTCTGTACAGCGTTCTGGATGTTGTAATGCCATAGTTCGGCATTTTCTTCCAGCACCACTTCGTTCACGCTGTTCACAAAGGCTACTGCATCATTATGCAGGCCCAGAGTGCTTTCTATTACCGTAGCCGATGCATGCGGATGTGCGATCCACAGGTGGCGGGGTTGCAGGAAAGCATGTTGTGTAAGCGTATATACGTGAATGATATGTAAAGGTTTATCCAGTACTGCGTTGGCTTTTAGTTCTATGAAAAGTCCGTCTGCAAAAAGCGCGGTGTTCAGCGCGGCAAAGGGCTGATCTGCCAGGTGCGGGTGCTTGTCAAAGAAGGTCTTAAAACCTTTTTGCTGGGTAGCTTCGCTTAGCCTGGTAATGGTAATGTCCTTAGCAGTTGGAAGCTCAGAGAGTTCAGGTTGCAGGTGGCCGTTCACCAATACAGCGCGGTAGCAGGAAAGTTCCGGGATAAAAGCGGGCGCCAGCTGCGCAGCCGTTACAGGTAATGCCTGCTGCTGCAATACAAAGGGCTGCTCCTTTAAAACACGCTGAATGTTGGTATAGCGCCAGGCCTCTGTTTTCAGGTCGGGCAGGCCCAGTGTACGGAACCTCGCCAGCGCATCCTGCCGTACGCCATACAGCACATCTTCCTTGGGTGTAAGCCCATTGCCCCCATCCAGGATATATTGGTAAAATGGTGTTGTTATATCGCTTGTCATCCTTTTTAATTAATAATTAATAAAGAATAATTAATGATAATGGTAGCAGGTGCTCCTGCTACATCCATTATCTTATTATTCGTTTATTAAAACGTAACGGTAGTAATTAGACGTGCACTTCCGCTTCTTTCAGCCAGTCGTACCCTTTTTCTTCCAGTTCCAGCGCCAGCTCTTTGGTACCGGTTTTTACAATGCGGCCATTGTACAGCACGTGTACAAAGTCGGGCACTATATAATCCAGCAGGCGTTGGTAGTGGGTAATAACCAGGAAAGATTTTTCCGGACCACGCAGCTTGTTCACACCACCGGCTACAATACGCAGCGCATCAATATCCAAACCGGAATCTGTTTCATCCAGGATGCCTAATTTGGGATCCAGCATGGCTAACTGCAGGATCTCATTACGTTTCTTTTCACCACCGGAAAAACCTTCGTTCAGGGAACGGTTCATCAGGTTTGCGTTAAATTCTACCAGCTGTTGCTTTTCTTTGGTAAGCTTCAGGAACTCCTTCGCTTCCATGGGCGGTAAGCCTTTATAGGCGCGTATTTCGTTCAGGGCTGTTTTAAGGAAGTTGATGTTGGATACACCGGGTATCTCTACCGGGTACTGGAATGCCAGGAACATGCCTTCACGGGCACGGTCTTCGGGCGACAGTTCCAGCAGCTCTTTGCCGTCAAAGTTCACCTCACCTTGTGTTACAGTATAATTTTCGCGGCCTGCCAGTACAGAAGCCAGGGAGCTTTTGCCGGAACCGTTAGGTCCCATAATGGCATGCACCTCGCCTTTGCGGATCTCCAGGTCTATACCCTTCAGTATTTCTTTTCCGTCTACTTCTGCGTGCAGATTTTTAATCGTCAGCATGATATTGTTTGTGTTTCTCTGTTGTTTTATTCGTTATAATTAACCTACGCTGCCCTCTAATGTGATGGACAGCAGCTTTTGCGCCTCTACGGCAAACTCCATGGGTAACTGGTTCAGCACTTCCTTAGCATAACCGTTTACGATCAGTGCTACTGCTTTTTCCGTATCAATCCCTCTTTGGTTCAGGTAAAAGATCTGGTCTTCCCCGATCTTGGAGGTAGTGGCTTCGTGCTCCACTGTGGCGCTTTTGTTCCGGGACTCAATGTAAGGGAACGTATGCGCACCGCAACGGTTACCGATCAGCAGGGAATCGCACTGGGTAAAGTTACGGGCGTTGTGTGCACGGGGGCCTACCTGTACCAGGCCACGGTAGGTGTTCTCTCCCTGTCCGGCAGAGATACCTTTGGAAATAATGCGGCTGCGGGTATTACGGCCCAGGTGGTAGATCTTGGTGCCGGTATCTGCAATCTGTTTATTGCGGGTAACGGCTACAGAATAAAACTCACCCATGGCATCATCGCCCTGCAGTATTACGCTGGGATATTTCCAGGTAATGGCGGAGCCGGTTTCTACCTGTGTCCAGGAGATCTTGCTGCTATTACCTTTACAGATACCGCGTTTGGTTACGAAGTTGTAGATACCGCCTTTACCGTCCTTGTCGCCGGGGTACCAGTTTTGCACGGTGGAGTATTTGATCTCCGCATGGTCCAGGGCTACCAGCTCCACAACAGCTGCGTGCAGCTGGTTCTCGTCGCGCATAGGGGCGGTACAGCCTTCCAGGTAGCTTACGTAGCTGCTGTCATCAGCAATGATGAGCGTACGTTCAAACTGGCCGGTGTTCTGTGCGTTGATACGGAAGTACGTGCTCAGCTCCATGGGACAGCGCACGCCTTTAGGAATATATACGAATGAGCCGTCGGAGAATACCGCGGCGTTCAATGCTGCAAAAATGTTATCGGAGTGGGGAACTACAGAACCCAGGTATTTCTTTACCAGGTCGGGGTGCTCTCTTACCGCTTCTCCAAAAGAGCAGAAGATAACGCCCATTTCTTTCAGCTTGCCTTTAAAGGTGGTAGCAACGGATACGCTGTCGAACACGGCATCTACGGCCACACCGGATAATGCTTTCTGTTCATTCAGCGGGATACCCAGCTTTTCAAAGGTGGCCAGCAGTTCAGGGTCTACTTCATCCAGGCTGTTGAGTTGTTTTTTCTTCTTGGGAGCTGCATAGTAGGATACTTTCTGAAAGTCCATCTCAGGCATCTCAAAATGCTGCCATTTTGGAAGCTGCATTTTCTTGAATGCCTGATACCCTTTCAAACGCCATTCCAGCAGCCATTCCGGCTCTTCTTTTTTGGCAGATATAAAGCGGATCACGTCTTCGTTAAGACCAGCCGGCGCTATATCCATTTCAATATCGGTGGTAAAGCCATACTCGTATTCCTTGTTGGCAATATCATCGATTATCTCATTACTATTTCTCATACTGCTTTGTGTGATTTACGATCCTAGGTTGGTGATTTTAGTTGAATAAGGATTGTTACACCCGGGCCTAAAATCGTAAACCTAAAATCCTTTAAACGGTTACTTCCTTACCTTTTAACCTTATACGGCAAAACTTTCCCCGCAGCTGCAGGTCCGGGTGGCATTCGGGTTGTTGAAAAACAATCCTTTACCATTCAGACCGTCCGAATAGTCCAGTTCTGTGCCGTAAAGATATAAGAGGCTTTTCATTTGTACCACTATCTTAACGCCTTTATCTTCAAATACCTGGTCGCCGGCCTGTTCATCCTGCTCAAACTTAAGCACATATTCAAGGCCTGAGCAGCCGCCACCCTTTACGCCTACGCGCACAAAAGTGCCGGGTACATGATTTTCCCTTACCATCTGGTCCTTAATATATTCACTTGCTTTTTCTGAAATGGTAATCATATATATAGAGCTTTTAGCTTTTAGAATTTAGCTGGTAGCGGCGGCTTTCAGCGAACTGCCAAAAGCTGGCGGCCAACAGCTTTTATTATATGGCTACGGGCCTTGCATCGGCCAATAACGTTATCATCTGGTCAAATTTGTTCCGGTATAAAGGTGCAAAGGTACTGCTATCCGGCTCAAATAAATGATCTCTTAACACCGGTACTGAAAAAGGCAGCACCCATGCGCGTAAAGCCTTGGCTACAGCATCCATGGCATTAATACCCTGCATGGCCTGGGTGCCGCTGGCCCAACTCACCAAAGCTACGACCTTTCCCGTTAAATAGGGGCGGCCATGCCTGCTGGTAAGCTCCAGCCAGTCGAGGCAGTTCTTCATCACCCCGGTCATGCTGCCATGATATAAGGGGGTAAGCCATACCTGCAGCTCCGCTTTGCAAAAAGCATCACACATGGCCTGCACGCCGGCCGGTATAGCGGGCTTAGCCGGGTCAAAGAACGGTATCTCTGTGCTGGCCGGACTAAACACCTCTGTGGTAAAGCCTTTTTGACGGAACGCATCCTCAAAGTAGCCCGCTATCCGCCCTGCCGTAGCATGTGGCCGGTCGTCCATGGAGCCGTTGAATATCAGAACGTTCATTAACTATCTAATTATCAGTTTGTTAATTGTTATAACGTGATAAGATCGGTTGGGATGCTTCCGCAAAGGTCGTATAACCTTACAACAATATTTTTTTGAATAGCACAAAATTACGACATTTACAATAAAACAAGCAAGTACTTGGAAAATTATATGCCAAAGATCAAAGCTGCGGCCGACCGGTTTCTGGTATTATTAAAGACCCGTGGACCGCAAACTGCTGCCTCCCTGGCTGCCGAATTGGGCATGACAGGAGAAGGGGCCCGTTTGCAATTGCTAAAACTGGCAGAAGAAGGGTTGGTGGCCGCCACTACAAGCGCTAAAGGCGTGGGCCGGCCGGTGCAGGTATGGAACCTGACCGCGCAGGGCAATGCGCATTTCCCCGATACCCATGCTGCACTTACCCTGCAGCTGATGGAAACCATCCGTCATGAGCTGGGACCGGAAGCGCTGGACCAGATCATTAGCGCACGGGAAAACCAGCAGCTGGAAAAATACCGTGCTGCCTTGGAGGGCGTTGCCGATGTAGGAGATAAAATAGCCCGTTTTGCTGCCCTGCGCACTGCCGAGGGCTTTTTGGCAGAGTGGCGTAGGGATGAGAACGGCTTTACCTTTATAGAGAACCATTGTCCCATTTGCAGCGCAGCTGCCCAATGTATAAATATCTGCCAATCAGAGTTAAGGACCTTCCGCACCATCCTGGGTGATGAAGTAAAGATCCGCCGTACGGATCATATTGTTTCCGGAGACCACCGCTGTGTGTACCGTATTGATCTTATAGAAAACCTGGCCCTCAAAGAAGACTAAGTGCGCTTTTAATATGAACAGTATGCGCTTTTAACAGGAAGTGCATGCGCTTTTAATATGGGATGCACTAGGGATTCATATGGGAAGCACATGGGAAAACCATAGGAAACACATGAGAAACACACGGAAAACACCCGGCATTTACCCCCTAAAAGATCAGCACCAATGTACCTCCTATAATTAATAATGCCCCGATGGCTGTTTTCAGGGTAAGGGCTTCGTGCAGGAAGATCACGGACAGGGTGATCGTGAGCGCCACACTCAATTTATCTACCGGAGCTACCTGGGATACTTTACCTAATTGCAAAGCTTTAAAATAAAAGATCCAGGAAAGACCGGTAGCTATGCCGGATAATACCAGGAACAGCAGGTTGTGCTTAGACAGGCTGCTGAGCCCTTTTGCCTCCCCGCGGGCCAGCACAATGCCCCAGGCTATTATTAATATAATAATGGTGCGGATGGCTGTGGCCAGGTTGGAGTTCACTTCTGATACGCCTATTTTGGCAAATATGGCCGTAAGTGCGGCAAAAAGTGCGGAGAGTAATGCATAAAGCCACCACATATTATTAAGGATTTAAGGATTGATAATGGAATAAAAAAAACCTGTCTGAACAGACAGGTTTTCGATAAATTGAAAAACGTATGAAATTATAAAGATTGCAAGAGCTTCATAAAGGTAGCGGCTTGCTCTTTGGTTTTAATTATTTTATGCAAAGAGGACCCATTGCGGATAGCGCCTGACCCTTTAAGGTTAGCCCCGTTTTCTTTGGCCTTTTTGGTGAGGGCCAATAATTTTGCTTCTATGGATTCTTTCATGTGGGTAAAGTTAAGGAAAAAATGGAACGGAGTAAAAAAAATGTTGAGAGCGGGTACCCGCTATTCTGCAATTTTTGAATTGAAAATGAAATAGTTGTACATAACCGGTGGTGGCAGCCGGCTGCCTTTCAGGATGCGGTCGGGTACCGGCTGTATATCTGTAAAATCAAAAGGGTTATCGTACTGGTTCTTGCCAAAGCGGGTAATACGCACGTAATATTTAAGCCCGTAGATATTGAAGTACTTGCTCAGGTAGTCGTAATTCCTTTGCAGGAACATATAATACATATAAGCCCGCGCATTGTCAGAGCCATCTATGCCCAGGTAATGGCCTTTATTGTTGTTCAGGAAATTAAGCCCATCAAACAGTATGGTGGAGAATACGCGGGAATAATCCTTATGGGATAGCTGGGCCTTGTCATTGATCTCGCCTTTTTTATCCAGCGGGCCAAAGGCCAGGTTATACACATTGGGTAGCAGGGTATGGCATTCATTACTGATCTCCACTTTCAGCGGTAAATAGGTACCGTCTTCCAGCTCTGTTTTAAAGGTGCTGATGCGGAGGTCTTCGGAAATGTGATCTATCTCATACAGGTTCTCAAAGTCGATTTTTACGGATATGGCCATCTTACATTAACAGGGATATGGTTAAAGCACACAAATTTAGGGATTGAAAGTATTGAACGATCACTCCTTTAGCCCTTTACCTTTTTTCCCAATATTTTCAGGCTCCGTTTTATACCATCCAGCTCAGCGATATCGGGCATGTGGGCCCATTCTTCAAAGCCCATTTTTTCAAACAACAACAGGCTGGGCTGGTTATGCGCAAAAATAAATCCCAACAGGGTTTCAACACCTAAAGCAGGGCATTGTTCTATAGCATAGCTTAATACGGCTTTGCCCAACCCCTTCCCGCGGAAATCAGGATGCAGGTAAATGCTGATCTCCACGGTGGCATTGTATGCCGGGCGGCCGTAAAAAGACTGCAGGCTTATCCAGCCGGCTACCTGGCCATCGGCTTCTACCATCCATAAAGGGCGCTTACCCGGTACGTGGGCGTGGAACCAGTTTTCACGGCTTTCAACGGTAACGGGCGCGGTATCGGCAGTTACCATGCGGGAGGCAATGGTAGTGTTGTAAATATCTACGATCAGCGGCAGATCGGAGAGGAGGGCAGTACGGAAATTGAGTGACATGGGTGGTAAAAATACTTTATTCATCCGGTGTGGTGAGCTTTATCTTTTTCTTCTTAGGCTTTTCCGGCAGCTCACCCAGCAAAATGGCCCAGGGTTGCATTACCTCAATATGCTCAAAAATGATCTTCAGGATGGCAATAATCGGAATGGCCAGGAACATGCCGGGAATGCCCCAGAGCAGGTTACCGGTTACCACGCCTATAATGGTTACCAGCGCATTGATCTTTACCTTGGAGCCCACGATACGGGGCAGCAGGATATTACTGTCCAGGAAGTGCACGGTGAGCAATGCAATACCTACCTGCACGCTGGCGCCAAAGGTGCTGGTTGTCATGGTAACCACCATACTGATAATAATGGCGGTGAAAATGCCCAGGTAAGGAATAATGTTAAAAACGGCTGCCATAATACCAAGCAGGGTGGCATACTTAATGCCCAGCGTCCAGAAGATGGCGCAGTTTACAAAGGCTACTACCACCATTTCTATCATTAACCCGCTCACGTAGCTTTTAATAATGATGCGGGTTTGCTTTATCACATCCAACAGCTTTTCCCGGTGTTTTTCCTGAAAAAGCCTTACCAGGAAGGCTATAAGCAGGGAACGGTATAACAGCAGGAAAAAGGAATACAGCAATACAAAAATAATGAACACCAGCATGGAGGATACCGCGCCTAAGGTTTGGCTCAGGAAGGTGGTGGCAGAGCCCAGGGTACCCATGGCCAGCTGCTCCAGGTAATCCATTTGCTTATGCGCATTCATGTGGAACTTTTCGTTTATCCATAGCTGTAAGGAGTCCAGGCTTTTTACCAGCTGCTGCTGTAAATGCGGAAAGTCGGATACAAAGGCTCCCATTTGCGCAGTAAGCAGGGCTACTACGCTGAATAAAAGTATGATGAAGATGAACACTGCGCAAAAAGCGGCCAGGCCCCGGGAAAAGCGAAAGCTCTCCAGCACATTGGCCAGCGGCAGCAGCATAATGGCCACCAGCAGGGCAAATACCAGCGGAATGAGGATGGTGGCGCTGAAATGTGCAATGTAAATGATCAGTATAAGTGATAACAGGGTGAAGGCCAGGCGCGCATTAAAAGGGAGTCTGCTCTCGTTCATCTTATATAAAGATTTATTCAAAAATAACAGGATTATTGGTTAGTTGGTTTATCAATTTATTATTAGTAGTTTAAGCTGCCTATCACATCATCAATGATTAAACCAATTTAACCAGATGCAAAGATTACTATACCTGTTACCGCTATGCCTGATACTGCTGGTACAGCCCGACAGCCATGCCCAGTCCACAACAAAATACAATCCATTAGACAGCCTGCCGGTGCGCGGGTTCTGCATTGGCGCGCCTTCTGTAAAAGGGCTGGATGAATTTATCACCTTCATTCACAAGGAGCTGGCGCCCCGCCATATTAATACTTTAGTGCTGCGCATAGATTATAATTACCAGTATAAAAGCCATCCGGAGCTGAGTGATCCCGGTGCATTATCCAAACAGGATGTAGCCAAACTGGTACAGGCCTGTAAGGAAGACCGCATACGTCTGATACCACAGGTGAACCTACTGGGGCACCAGTCCTGGGCAGGAACCACCGGCACTTTGTTACGGGTATACCCTGCGTTTGATGAAAACCCGGAGGTGAAGATGCCGGCTAATTATGTATGGCCCAATGAAGATGGCCTTTATTGTAAAAGCTATTGCCCGCTGCACCCTGAAGTGCATAAGGTGGTGTTTGATGTGATGGATGAGATTTGCGATGCGTTTGAAACAGATGCTTTTCATGCCGGCATGGATGAAGTGTTCTATATAGGCAATGATAAATGCCCGCGCTGTGGCGGCCGTGATAAAGCGGAACTTTTTGCCGGCGAGGTAAGTACGCTGCGCAATCACCTGGCAGAGAAACACCGCGAGCTGTGGATCTGGGGCGACCGCCTGCTGGATGGTAAAACCACGGGTATGGGTATGTGGGAGGCCAGCATGAATAATACCCACCGTGCAATAGACCTGATCCCGAAAGATGTAATGATCTGCGACTGGCACTATGACCGCCCGGATAAAACGCCGGTGTATTTTGCCATGAAAGGCCTGCGCGTGATCACCTGCCCCTGGCGCAAACCGCAGGTAGCGGTAGCCCAGCTGGATGACCTGGATCATTTTCGCAGGGATGCTACCAAAGAGCTGAAACCCATGTACCAGGGCATGATGCAAACGGTATGGTCGCCGGCAGGGGCTTTCCTGGATGAATACTACGGCCGTAAAACCAATGCAAAAGACGGGGAGAATACTTCGACTAACTGTTTTAAGGCAGTGTTTAAATAGATGTGCAGGTGTGCAAATATGCGGATGTGCAGATGGATTGAAGCGTAATCCGTCATTTGCACATCTGCATATTGCACATTATCAGATATTCTTCATGTAGGGTATATAGATCTCGCACAAATTTGGACCTGTGAGTGACATAAAGAAATGATTACCGCTCATTTTATAAATGCCTTCGCGGCAGCAGCGGTTAATAAAGTCGTACATGGGCACCCCGGCGCTTACAAAGTCCAGCGGCACCTGCAGGCGCAGGTAATGGCCGCCTGAAATGCGTTTCCTTATTAAATTCTTTACCTGCTCGCTTAACTGGATATTGGCCTGGGTATCCTTAACGGGAATGCATACACCGGCGAACATGCTTAACCGTTCATAATCGGTAACCGGCACGGCATCCAGGGTACCGGTAATAATTTTACCCTGGGGCAGATCCAGCAGGTCCAGCATTTTGCGGAAGCGCTGCTCGTAGCGGCTCATTCTCATAACCAGCTGGGCTATGGGATCCTGACCGTAGGAGATGAGGGTGTAGTACATGATGGAATCGGGCAGTATTACATGCTCGGCCCTTTCAAAGCTGAAAAAGTTGCTGATGGTGCTGCCTTGCTGGGCATGTACAGCCGTGATCATGGCCGTCATTTCCAGGGTTCTTTTTTCGTTGGGCAGCTCTTCTATCCGGCGAAAGTAACGCGGGCTGCCGCCGAAATGGTTGGTAAAGGCTTTGGTGAAAGCGGCCATGGTAGCGTAGCCTGAGAGATCGCTGATCTCCCCGATGTTATACCCGCTGTGGCGCAGCAGGCCGGCGGCCAGTTCCAGGCGATGGCGTTTTACGTACTGCCAGTAAGGTTCGCCCATGATCTCTGCAAAGATGTGATAAAAATAAGAGTAGGAGATCCCCAGCCAGTCTGATACTTCCTTCATGTTAAAGGATTCCATTACGTGATCATCGGCATACCCCAGACCGCGCAGTGCATATTGCTCCAATTGATCTTTTGTGGGCGCTTTGGGCTTCATTAGCAGATAAAGGTTTTAGTGAGGTTAGATTAAGTTGTTGGCAAACAGTCGTTTATAGGTGTATGTAAAAAACAATAAATAATGTATTTTTGCCAATTAAAATAAAATTAATGTTTTTACCAGGAATGGAGAAAAAATTATTAACGGGGAACTGAAACTTATAACTTTATACTTTTTTGCAATTTTTTAACGTTATTAATAATAATTCTATTAGCCTCTTAAAAAAACCTTATCAAGTTGAAACAGATCAAATGGGTACTATTGCTTAGTTTTCTGGCCCCACTCAGCGCGTTTGCACAAGACTGGCATATTGGTGGCTTTGCGGGGATCAGTAATTACAGCGGCGATCTTGCACAGCAGCGGGTAGATATGAAGTATACGCGTCCTGCGCTGGGCCTGATGGTAAAAAGAGACATCAACCGTTATCTGACCTTACGGGCTGGCCTGAACTGGGGCCATATTGCAGGCGCTGACAGCACCAATGAAAGTAAGGACCTGATCCGGCGTAACCTGAGCTTCCGTTCTGTGATTTGGGATGGGCATTTCATTGCAGAATTTAATTTCCTGGATATTTACGAGAAAGGCTTTACTCCTTATGTATTTGGGGGGATCGCCCTTTTCCAGTTCTATCCTACTACAAAAGATTCGCTGGGCAATACGGTTCCTTTACGCCGCCTGAGCACCGAAGGGCAGAACCTTGCGGAATATCCTGACAGAAGGCAGTATGCGCTGCACCAGTTTGCGATCCCTTTTGGCGCGGGTATAAAGGTGATGCTGAATGATACCTGGACCCTGGGCCTGGAGATCGGTTTCCGTAAAACCTTTACGGATTACCTGGATGATGTAAGCAAAACCTATGTTGATGAAGCCACCCGGTTAAGATACTGGAGAGGGCAGGAGGCTGTTGATTTTGCCTACCGCGGCGATGAGGTGAACACCAAAGGCATTACGCCCGGTACTTACCCTGCAGACGGCACTATCAGAGGATCTGATAAAAATAAGGACTGGTACATCTTTTCCGGCTTAACCCTCACTTATCGTATAGGCGGTGGCGGTATGTTCGGCAAACAAAAGTTTTCCAGCTGTCCCAAATACTAAGTACACACCCATTTTGGCATAGTACTTGTTGGTTATGCGTACAATCCTTCGCCCCCAACAAAGTCCACAATAAAAAAAAGGTATCCCGTCAACTATCTTGTTGACGGGATTTTTTTATTTGGCATACTCTTTGAATTATATGCATCAGAACAGGTATATAAGAAGCGAATGACCCGCCGGCAACCGCCATAAGGATCAGAAACCGCGAAGAGAGTAGGAGCCGGAAAGGCCCGCCAGGAGGGACGCTTCAACTACCTGTTATAAAATATACACCGTATCATTGCTAACTTAAATCTATCAACCGGCAAACCGAAAAACACAATCCACCTTTGACCATTCTCAGGTAGCATCTACCATCTGCTCACAACAATTATTAAGAACTAAAATTGAAACAGCATGAAACGCGTACTATTCATGATGCTGCTGTTAGGGGGCATCGTATTATCTGCTCAGGCGCAAAGAAGGGGCTATTACGGACCTCCGGGACATTACAAACACTGGAAAAGAGACCGTTGCGATGACCGCCGTTATTATGGCGGGTATTACAATGAGTGCAGGGACCGCAGGGTTGTAGTGTATGAACGTCCGGTAGTATATGGCCCCCCGGTATATGTTGCTCCGCCACCACCTCCTCCTGTAGTTTATTACCCGGCAAGACCGCGTGCTCACGTGGTGATTAATGCGGGTGTTACATTTGTCCGTTAATATATATTGTGAAAATGCCTTGTGCTGGCTGAAATGTTTAGATGAAGATTGAAATAGGTAAAGTCCCGTCATGGATTAGTTCCGTGGCGGGACATTTTTTATTGACATATTTTTGAGCTTACTTTGTCTTTTCATTTCGCTATGTCATACAAGCATCTTAAACACTTCATTGATACGCTGGAAAAGGCGGGAGAGCTGATACGCATCAAAACTTATGTAGATCCTAAGCTGGAAATAGCTGAAATCACCGACCGGGTGAGCAAATCGCCGGGCGGGGGCAAGGCCCTGCTGTTTGAGAACACGGGATATGATTTCCCTGTGCTGATAAACTCCATGGGCAGCTATAAACGTATGTGCCTGGCGCTGGGCGTGCAGGAGCTGGATGATGTGGCTTCGGAGATCGAAGGGCTGTTTAAAATGCTGTCGAAACCCAAAGAAAGCATCCTGGATAAATTATCCATGCTGCCCAAACTTAGCCAGTTTGCCTCCTGGATGCCAAAGGTGGTAAGCGGCAAAGGCAGCTGCCAGGAAGTTGTGATGGCCGATCCTGACCTTACTAAGCTACCGGTAATGCAATGCTGGCCTAAGGATGGCGGCCCTTTTATAACCCTGCCGGTAATACACACCAAAGATCCGAACAATGGCAGCCGTAATGTAGGCATGTACCGCATGCAGGTGTTTGATAAAACCATGACCGGTATGCACTGGCATAAACATAAAGTGAGCGCCAAACACTTTATGGAGTACAAAAAGCTGAACAAACGTATGCCCGTAGCAGTTATACTGGGCGGCGACCCGGTATATACCTATTCTGCTACAGCTCCTTTACCGGAAAATGTGGATGAATATATGCTGGCCGGCTTCCTGCGCAAGCGGAAAGTGGAGCTGGTGAAATGTATAACCCAGCCCGAGCTGGAAGTGCCTGCAGATGCGGACTTTGTTATAGAAGGATATGTAGATCCCGGAGAAGAGCTGATATGGGAAGGGCCTTTTGGCGACCATACCGGTTATTATTCCCTGGCCGACTGGTATCCCCGTTTTCATGTAACCTGCATTACCCACCGCAAAGACGCCGTATACCCCTCAACGATAGTAGGCATACCGCCGCAGGAGGACGCCTGGATAGGCAAGGCCACAGAACGTATTTTCCTGGCGCCTATAAAAATGACGCTGGTTCCGGAAATAGTGGATATGGATATGCCGGTGGAAGGCGTGTTCCATAACCTGGTAATTGCGCAGATCAAAAAGGATTATGCCGGCCAGGCGCAGAAAGTGATGAACGCTATGTGGGGCGCCGGGCAAATGATGTTCAATAAAATACTGGTAGTAACGGATGAAGGCACCGGCATACAGGATTACAAACAGCTGGCGCAGTATGTGTTCCGCCACCTGAACCCTGCTACGGATATTTATTTAAGCCAGGGCCCTATGGATGTGCTGGACCATTCCTGCTCTAAAATGGGCTTTGGCGGTAAAATGTGCATTGACGGAACAAGGAAGCACGAGGAAGAGACGGACGGGAATTACGAATGGTCAACTATCAATCACGAATTTAATACAGCGATGCTGCTGGAGCGGTTTCCGGAAATAAAGGGTGTGAATGCGGAGCTGCTGAAAATGGATATTTCCTGTTTGCTGGTAGCCGTGGAAAAGAACCGGCCTTTTCATATTAAAGAGCTGAACGACCGTTTATACGAACTGCCGGAAATGGCAGGCATTAAAATGGTGCTGTATGTAGAACATACCGTGGATGTAAGCGACCTGCCATCTGCCCTGTGGCGGTTTTGCAATAACCTGGACCCTAAACGCGACAGCTTTGTAGTGAACCTGCCATTGCCCAATGGTAAAAGAAGGGCGGGTATTGGCTTTGATGGTACGCTGAAAACCCGCATCCTGGATAACTTTGAGCGTGACTGGCCCAATATTATTGTGGCAGATGATGCTACTATCCAGAAGGTGGATGAAAAGTGGAAAGCATTAGACATGGGACCTTTCATAACATCTCCCTCCCTGAAATACAAACACCAGATATATGGAGAAGAAGCGGTGGTGCAGCAGTAGCCTGTTCCTGCTGTTAACCCTATGGGGGGCTACGGCTGCGGGTCAGGCCCGTACCGAGAACTTTCATTATTTAAACCTGCTGGAAGGCACCTGGAACATGCGTACCCGGGAAAGTGTGATCACGGAGCAGTGGCATAAGGTAAATGACTCCACCTGGCAGGGCCATACCTGGCGTATTGTTGGCAGGGATAGCAGCCTGCAGGAAAGTATGCAGCTGATACGCGCTGCAGATGGTATTTATTATATCCCTGTTATGACCGGGCAGGCCAATAATACACCGGCACGCGTTAAGCTCACCGTATTAAAACCCATTGGCTTTATAGCCGAGAACCCCGCCAATGATTTCCCTAAAAAGATCACCTATCGCTGGAAAAGCGAAACCCACCTGGATGTGAAGGTGGAAGGGAAGCAGGGGAATACGACGGGGGAGTTTTTGTTTCAGTATAACAAGCAGGAGTAATTAAGTAATTTATAATTGAAGAAAGCCGCTCCCGGGAACAGGTGCGGCTTTTTTTGTACGACCAACTCAAATAAACTACGTTGCTATTTCAAGAAAGCAAATTGCTTTACCACGTGTTAATTGAATGATGCAAAAATAAGACGGCCCTGCATAAAGGTATTTATGCATTCGGGAAAACGATTTACGCGAAGCGGAAAGATAAAGATGTGCAAATGTGCAGATATGCAGATGTGCAAATGAAGTTCAAATCATCTGCACATCTGCATATTTGCACATCCGCACATTTACTTGTGTATTTCTGAAGTAAAGTGAAACTCTATTTCCGGGTTGTTGGTACGTTCCGTATTCAGGTACCATTCAGACTGGGCCAGGTATACCAGGTGGCCATCCTTATCCTCTACAATGTTAGCCTGTTTGAAACGGGTAAATTCTTCGATCTTCTGTTTGTTGCCGGTGATCCAGCAGGCTTTGTAAAAGGGCAGGGTATTGAACTGGCAGGCTGCACCGTACTCCTGCAACAGGCGGTACTGGATCACTTCAAACTGCAGGTCGCCCACGCAGCCTATGATCTTGCGGTTGCCGCCATGCTGGGTGAACAGCTGGGCCACGCCTTCGTCTGTTAGCTGGCGGATGCCTTTTTCCAGCTGCTTTGTTTTCATGGGATCCTTATTCACCAGCTCTTTGAACAGCTCCGGTGAAAAGCTGGGAATGCCGGTGAAGTAAAAAGATTCGCCTTCGGTAAGGGTATCGCCGATCTTAAAGTTGCCGGTATCAAAAAGACCTACCACATCGCCGGGGTAGGCATCATCTACCACATTCTTTTCACGGGCCAGGAAGGTGTAAGGGTTGCTGAAGCGCACATCTTTATCCAGGCGTACGTGGTGGTAAAATTTGTTGCGCTCAAAACGGCCGGAGCATACCCGCAGGAATGCAATACGGTCGCGGTGGCGGGGATCCAGGTTAGCATGGATCTTAAATACAAAGCCGCTAAACTTATCTTCCCCTACGGCAATAGGGCGGGTGCTGGCTTCCCGGTCGCGGGGCACGGGTGCTATCTCCACAAAGGTATCCAGCAGATCTTTTACCCCAAAGTTATTCACTGCACTGCCAAAGAACACGGGGGCCTGTTTGCCTTCCAGGTAGGGCTTATTATCAAAGGGATCATATACGCCTTCTATCAGCTCTACATCGTTGCGCAGCTGGGCGGCGTCTTTTGCGGAAAAGTGTTCATCCACATAGCTGGAGCTGAGGTCGGCCAGCGGCACTATATCATCGTCCGTAGCCTTTTTATTGGGTAAAAAGGATACAAAGCTTTTGTTATAGAGGTTATACACGCCTTTAAAATCCGTGCCACCGTTAATGGGCCAGCTCAGGGGGCGTACTTTGATGTTAAGCTTTTCTTCCAGCTCATCCAGCAGGTCAAAAGGGTTTTTACCGTCGCGGTCCATTTTGTTCACGAAAATGATCACGGGGGTATCGCGCATGCGGCATACTTCCATGAGCTTTTCGGTTTGCTCTTCCACGCCCTTTACACAGTCAATTACCAGCACCACGCTGTCTACCGCGGTAAGAGTGCGGTAGGTATCTTCCGCAAAGTCTTTGTGGCCGGGGGTATCCAGCAGGTTTACCAGCACATCTCGGTATTCAAAGGTCATAACGGAGGTAGCAACGGAGATACCGCGCTGCCGCTCAATTTCCATAAAGTCAGAGGTGGTGTGCTTCTTGATCTTATTGGATTTTACCGCGCCGGCTGTTTGAATGGCGCCGCCGAATAACAGGAATTTCTCCGTTAAGGTGGTTTTACCGGCATCCGGGTGGGCTATGATGGCAAATGTTTTCCGTTTGTTGATCTCGCTGGAGTACTTCATTCGTAATTTTTGTAAAATGGGTGCAAAAATAGGTAAAATTTTTGGGTCCATGGTCCATGGTCGATAGTCCATGGCCTGGATAAACTTATTATGTGGTGTATGCTATGGACTATGGACCATCGACCGTGGACTACTTAACTATTAACTTAATAGTTTATATTTGGAATATGTTAGCTACCCTTAAAATACTATGGAACAGCCTTAAAATGGCACTGCTGGAGCTGAAAGTGAATAAGCTACGCACTTTTCTCTCCCTACTGGGCATTACCATTGGCATCTTTTGCATTATTGCCGTTTTTACCGTTACAGACAGTATGGAAAACAACATCCGCAGTGATGTACAGGCATTAGGCAGTGATGTGATCTACATACAAAAATGGCCCTGGGGAGGCGGGGGCGAATATCCCTGGTGGAAATACATGAACCGTCCGGAGCCTGAGCATAAGGAGCTGAAGGTGATACAGGATAAAGTGCAGAGCGCTTCCTCTGCTGCATTTGCTTTTTCGGCTTACAGCAAAAAAATAGAATACCGGGATGATTATATGGATGGGGTAGAGGTGATGGCGGTATCACAGGATTTTGATAAGATCCAGAACCCGGCGATCATTAACGGGCGCTATTTTACAGGTAACGAGAACAGCTCCAACGTAGTGATACTGGGCGCCAACATATGGGAAGGGCTGTTCAGCAGCTCGGACGCTGCTTTGAATAAGACGGTGCAGGTGGCCGGCCGCCCCTGTAAGGTGATAGGCCTGCTGAAGAAAAAGGGAGAAAGCCTGCTGGGTGGTATTAATTATGATAACGCGGTAATAGTGCCCTACGGTTACGGGCGTACTATTATGGACGAACGCCGTTTCGGCGATCCCTATATTATGGTGAAAGCGGCCCCCAATGTGCCGCTGGTACAGCTGAAAGACGAGCTGCGGGGCGTTGAGCGCGCCATGCACCGTTTACGGCCGCGTGAGGAAGATGATTTTTCTCTGAACGAGATCACAACGCTAAGCGATAACCTGAACGGGCTGTTTTCTATCATGAATGTTGCCGGGGGTATCATTGCCATATTTGCCCTGATAGTGGGTGGGTTTGGTATAGCCAATATTATGTTTGTGACGGTGAAGGAACGTACTAACATCATTGGGCTGAAAAAGGCCATTGGTGCGCGCCGCAGCGTAATTATGATGGAATTTCTGCTGGAAGCAATTGTATTGTGCCTGATAGGCGGGGGCTTTGGATTGCTGATCGTGTATACGGGTACGTTACTGGCATCGGGCAGCCAGAGTTTCACCATTACCTTATCCCTCAAGAACATTGTGCTTGGCCTGAGCATATCGGCTATTGTGGGTATTGTGGCCGGGTTTATACCTGCTTTTTCTGCCTCTAAGCTAGATCCGGTGGTTGCCATCCGGAGCAATTAACATGAAAAGTGAATGCGGAATATTAACTTCGCGCTTTCATGACCAAACATTGTCTGTGTATGAAACTTCGTATATACATTGCTGCATTTTGCCTGGCTGCCTTTGCCTATTCCTGCTCAACCACTAACCAGATCAATACCCGCGACTGCCGTTATGAAGGCATTGTAATGGACATGAGGGGGCTGGATGGCTGCGGGTTAATGATCGTACTGAACGACAGTGCGCATACCCGTTTGCAGCCACTGGCCATTATAGACACCAGCTTTCACCTGCAACCCGGCCAGCGTGTGCGGGTGAATTATACGGAGCTGCGTGGGCAAATGTCGGCCTGCATGGCGGGCAAGCTGGTACGCATAGACTGTATTAAGGCGCAATAAAAGCTGCAAATGCTGTAGTTTTGCACCCATGCCCGTACATATTTTAGCTATAGAATCTTCCTGCGACGAGACCAGTGCAGCCGTACTTACCGACGGTAAGGTGTTAAGCAATATCATTGCCAATCAAACCGTACATGAACAATATGGGGGCGTGGTGCCGGAGCTGGCATCGCGCGCGCACCAGGAGAATATTGTACCTGTAGTGGACATGGCCCTGAAGAAGGCCGGTGTGGACCGCAGTGAGCTGAGCGCCATTGCCTTTACACAATCCCCCGGGCTGATAGGCTCCCTGCTGGTAGGCAGCTGTTTTGCCAAAGCCCTGGCCCTGGCACTAGATATACCGCTGATAGCCGTGCATCATATGCAGGCGCATGTGCTGGCTAATTTCATAGCTGATCCCCAACCCAGCTTTCCTTTTCTTTGTTTAACGGTATCCGGCGGCCATACCCAGATCGTGCGTTGCGATAGCCCGCTTTCAATGCAGGTGATCGGTGAAACGCTGGATGATGCGGCAGGAGAGGCTTTTGATAAAAGCGCCAAGCTATTGGGACTGCCTTATCCCGGCGGCCCGTTAATAGATAAATATGCGAAAGAGGGGAATGCTGCCCGTTTCAAATTTCCCGAACCGCAGATACCGGGTTTAAATTTCAGCTTCAGCGGATTAAAAACCGCTATCCTGTATTTTTTGCAGGAGCATCAGCAAAAAGATCCCGGGTTTGTGCAGGCTAACCTGGCAGACATCTGCGCATCGGTACAGGAGCGTATTATAAGCATACTGCTGCATAAGCTGGTAAAGGCCTCCAAAGAAACCGGCATCCGGCAAATAGCCATTGCGGGCGGTGTAAGCGCTAACTCCGGCCTGCGGAATGCCTTACAACAGTATGGCGAAAAATACGGCTGGCAAACCTATATTCCCAAGTTTGAGTACTGCACGGATAATGCCGCCATGATTGCCATGACGGCCTGGTATAAATACCAGGCAGGTGATTTTGTGGGATTGGAGACCGGGGTGAGTGCGAGAGCGGGATTTTGATTCTTATGTCCAATAATTATTTTCAGTTTAAGCAGTTTAAGGTTCAGCAGGATGAATGCGCCATGAAAGTGTGTACGGATGCGTGTTTGCAGGGCGCTTTTACAGCACAATACCTGTTGACGCAATCTGTGAAAACCATCCTGGATATTGGTACCGGTACTGGGTTGTTAAGCCTGATGCTGGCGCAGCAGATACCGGCCAATATTACGGCCGTAGAACTGGATGCTGCTGCAACGGCGCAGGCACGGCAAAACTTTGCAGCATCGCCCTGGGCAGCGCATTTGCAGGTAACGCAGGCGGATATACGTACCTTGCCGGTTACCCGCTTATACGATCATATTATTACCAATCCTCCCTTTTATGAAGGCAGCTTAAAAAGCGGCAATACCCTGCGCAACCAGGCTATGCACGCTACCACACTTGGCTATGAGGGGCTGTTGCAAGCCATCAGCGCCCATTTGCAGCCGGAGGGCAGCTTTTCTGTACTGCTGCCGTATGCGGCTTTCCAGGGCTTTGGGCAACTGGCGGAAGCTGCCGGTTATCATCCTCAACAAATACTGGAAGTGAAACAAAGCGTGCAGCATGGGTATTTCCGCACAGTAGGCATTTTCAGCCGGCAGCGGGTTGCACCGGCAATAACATCCTTAGCTATCTATGAAAAGCAAAATGTGTATACGCCGGAATTTGTGGCGTTGCTGCGACCTTATTACCTCTATTTATAAACCCTAATGTTCACTGACCGGCACATGAAAACTGCAACTGGTAGTGCCTACGGACACCGGTACCAGGGTGGTCCCAAACTCACCGGGAACACCTGAGCCATAAAGGGAAATAGTTTGTATGCCTGTGGTGGTAAAAATGCCTACGTCAGAGAAGGTGATGCCATTAACAGTGCCGCTGACAACAGACCATCTGCCGGGAGTAATAACATTCACCTGCAGGGTTACCGTTTCATTCTCCGTTAAGTATTCACCGGAAACATACTGACCCTGCACCTGGAAATTGGCGCATTTGCCGGCGCTGACCACCAGCTCAAAGTTGGCAAAGCTATCTATATTCACTACGGTATCCGGCGGATTGGTGCCGGTTGTATCTGTAGTATCTGTCCCTGTGGTATCTGTAATGCCGCCCGGGTACGGTATTTCCCGGCTTAGCTCTCTTTTACAGCCAAATATGATACAGCATAGCAATGCTATTATAATAATTGGGGCGTTGGCAATGCGCATAAACTGTCCTAATTAGAAATGACGGGGAAAAGACTCTGGTGTAAAGATACACTTTCTATTCATTGGCCGGATACCCGGTCCTGTACATATCCTTCCAGGTAGGCGAATCTTTCTGTGAGCTGCCCGTTCTTAGCGATGGTAGCATTTTCGATGGTTGTGCTGTAGGGCTGCAGCAGCTCTTCAAACACGTATTTCATCAGCTGATCACCGAAGTACTGGGAGGCATCGCGGGGCAGCTCATTGGGCAGGTTGCTTACGCACATCATATCTATGGAGCGGGAGAGGCCGGGGGCCGTACGTTCCCGGCTAATACGGTCTACTCCGTATACGGGGTCGGCAATGGTGGAATCGCCCAGGTTGCAGGGGATGGAGCCGTTGGTGTCGTCTGTAATGTCGGCAATCACCTGTATGCGAAAGTTATCCTTAGCCAGATCGTTCCAGGTGAAAAGCGGCGCAATACCTTCTTCCCAATAGATGCCATTCATTAAAATATCGCTGGCCGTAACGTAGGGCAGAAAGCGGCATTCATAATTTTCAGGGCTGGTGTGAAAATCGTCGCGGCTATAGGTTTTATCGGAGCGGCGCAGGTACAGCTCACCGGCTTTCAGCTGCGTGTATACGGGGTAGGCATAGCTGTTAATGAGGAACTCCTCCGGGGTAATGTATTTTATACCCAGCATGCCCATTACTTCCAGGATGCCTGCAGCCACGCGCCCGGAGCCGGTGATCACGATCTTTACCGGCGGCAGCTTAATGCCGAAGTAATGTTTGATAAGCTCCTGCAGGTCGTGGCAGGTATGTACCGGGCGGTAAGTGAACAGGCCCGTGCGTTTACCATAGGCCAGCAATCCATTATGCGCGCCTACCACGCCGGCAAAAAAACCGAAACCGAGGATGCGCTGCCCGTCTTCATGTACCAGGCATTCATAGTCCACCAAGGTAATGTGCTGGTCTATGATATGCTGCAGCATTGCCTGGTTATTAGGCTGCTGCTTTTTGGTATGGGAAAAGAAGAGGTAGGTTTTTCCGGGGAGCAGTTTTTCCTTAGGCACTTCTTTAATGCCCAGCAGGATGTGGCAGTGGGAGAGATCCTCTGCCAGCGGAATGCCTGCCTGCGTGTATTCGCTATCCGTGAAGCAGCGGTGTGGCGAGGGCTGTACGGTGATGCTTACGTGGGGGTAGTTCTGTAAGATCCATTGGCATTGTTGTGGTGTAAATGCGGCCCGGTTATCGTGTGGTATTTTTTCTTCCCTTATAAGGCCGATGTGGATGGTAGTATCAGTTACTTGCATGGGCCAATTTACGGAATAACCCAATTCAGAATTTTTATTTGGGTTTCCGGGAAAATTTTCTACATTTGCGTCCCCGCGATTGCGGGATTGCCCAGATGGCGGAATTGGTAGACGCGCTAGACTCAAAATCTGGTTATCGCAAGGTAGTGCAGGTTCGATTCCTGTTCTGGGCACACAAAAGCCTTACAAGCACTGATTTGTAAGGCTTTTTTATTTTCTGGGGTGTCAAAAATCATGCTTTTTAAGGATCCAGTAAATAACGGATCAAAGTCTACATCTGGGAGTGCACAAACAAAACGCACAATGCAGTTTTTCCCCCAGAATCCCTTTGCTGTATAGGCTTTGATGGTATGTTAACTAACACGTTAGTTGCAAACAAAATGCACTAGGAAACGGTGCGGCAATTAGACTATTTGTTAAGTTCAGGAATTTACGGATACAAACTTTACCTGATGATAACAACGGCATTTGGGCTAAACATTACCCCGATTTGGCAAAATTATCTTTAACCTGGATGTCGATCTTTGAGTGATAAAAAGCATCATATGGAAAAACAGGCAACACTCAATAGAAACGCTCCTTACCAGTTGGATTCTGAAGTTGCTGAAGCACTTGGTTCATTCTTAAGCAATCACCCACCAGGTGAAGCCGTAAAAAAAGGTGATTGGCAGGGATTAAGGGACAACGCTAACGATTTCTACAAGAATCTTAACCTATATCTTCCTGTACATGAAGATATAAAACGCTCAACGTTTTTCTGCTTTAGTAAAGATGGGAAGGAAATTACCCTAAGATGGTATACCAAGCCGGGCGCCGGGACAGGGGCTGCTGTTGTGTACGTTCATGGCGGCGGCAGGCTTGCAGGGTCGGTCGATCTTTATGATAAGATCGTCGCTGATTTTGTACATCGTACGGATGTGGCTTTCCTCTCGGTCGGCTACCGCCTACCACCTGCCGGAAAGGATGAAAGCTTCGCTGAGGACGTACTTGCCGCAATTATCTGGCTCATTGACCACGCAGCCGAACGTGGAATCGACCCTGAAAGGATCGCAATTATGGGAGATAGCGGCGGCGGAGGCATCGCCGCATCAGCAGCAATGCTTGCCAGGGACCGGGGCATCCGGCTGGCCAGGCAAATCCTGTTATATCCTATGCTTGACGATAGAACAACGGTGGAAGACGAAGCATTGGCGCCTTTCGCAGTCTGGAACTATGACAGCAACTACACCGGATGGAAAGCATCTATGAGTGCGGAACCAGGTTCGGATGACGTATCCGCTGCTATCGTACCTATGCGTCAGAACCGTTTTGAAGGGCTTGCACCGGCGTACATCGTTGTTGGCTTCCTTGACATCTTTCGCAACGAAAATGTTGCCTATGCATTTTCTCTGCTTAAATCTGGCGTCCCGGTAGAACTGCACATACATCCGGGCGTGCCGCATGCATTTGATTTTCTTGCGCCGGAATCAACGGTCGCCAAACGGGCTGTTGCAGATCATATTAGAGTGATAAGGTCGATCTGACGACGGAAAGATATTACATCAAGATTATTCGGTTACTTGTTAATTGATTTAAATTTGAATTTTAAATCTCATGAAAAAGAAGCCGCAACAACCTTACGTGGTCGATACGCTTGACGAACTACACCGCTTATTCGATATTCCGAAACCGGCTTGTGCGCTGGTTTCGGTCATCAATCTTAAGGACCGTCGTTGTATTGCTCCCCAGACCTCTAACAATCTTATATTTAATTTCTACTCCGTGTGGATAAAAAATGATCCCACGGGAAAGCTGGGCTATGGTCAGCACTTTTTTGATTTTGAGAAAGGAAAAATGACCTTTCAAGCACCTGGTCAGGTCATCTCCGTACAGGATCACCATTTCTCTTCCGGCTGGGGACTGCTTATACATCCTGACTTTCTTTTTGGATCACCGTTGGCAAAAAAGATCAGGGGGTTCGCCTTTTTTTCATATGCCGTTTATGAGGGCCTTCAGTTGTCGGGTGAAGAAGAAGATACGATCACCGCATTACTGAAAAGCATTGACCGGGAATGCAAGAACGGTATTAACCGCTTCGGGCAGGAGGTGGTTCTTGCAACTATTGAACTGTTGCTCGTGTCGATCAACAGAATATTTTATAAGCAATTCCCGGTCATTCGTAGCGTACAAAATGACCTGCTGGCTAAAACGGAGGAACTACTTAATGACTATTTCAATGCAGAGGCGAATACCCTAAATGGCTTACCAACAGTAGAATACCTTGCCTCAAAATTATTTATGTCTCCGCATTACTTTTCGGATACCCTTCGAAAGCTGACCGGTCAGAACGGGCAGCAACATATTCACCGGAAGTTGCTGGAGTTCACGAAAGACCTCATGAGCAGCACCAATCTTACTGTTGCCGAGGTAGCCATGCGCTCCGGTTTTGGACACATTGCTTCTTTTAGCAAATTTTTCAAGAATCAGACCGGTGTTTCTCCTCTTCAATTCAGAAAAAGGTTCGCAGCATTTAGCTATGGTGACGTTCAGCGTTCGGCAAGTTAGTTAAATAACGACTTAAATTTGATTAAGAATTGGTTACCGTTGTGCGTAACGTTCGATATTCTGAATGAGTTCGTGAAGTTTTACTGCTTCCTTGAAGTCCGGATAGAATGAGCTACTATTCCTGATATCTTCGTAAACCTGTGAATAAGCATAATACATCCCACGTGACAGCTCTGCTGACAAACCAGGTTGCCCACCATCATATGGTTGGTATTGCTCAGGAATGATCAAATCGGCGGATGTACCACCTGTGGAAGTAAATTCCAGCCGCAATTTGCCAAATTGGATATGACCAATCACAGAGGTTATACTCAACCTGCCTTTGCTTCCGTAGATTTCCCACCTAAAGTTGATCCCTTCCCACTCTCCGCCGTGATAATGAATTGAGCAAACAGTGCCGTCAGAATGGGTACTTCTGAAGATGATCTGGTCATTGCTTAACTGAGGTACAGTTTCAGCAGCGTTTTCAATGGCAGCGTTTTCAATTCTGCGGGCCAATAAGGTATCGTAATGGCTAACAGGTCCGAGTATAAATTGAAGTGCATAAAGCATGTGCCCAAACGGGATCTGCAGCATGGTAGCTCCGTTAGCAGGATCTAAAAGGTATTCCAGTGACTTACTTTCAATAATCGGCCCCCAGTTATTCCCACCTGCCATTACGCTGGCGGAATAGATTTTTCCCAGTTTACCCTCCCTGATGTAATCCCGCAGAAATTTAAGATCTGGCAGGGTGTTGGATTGCAGGCCACAAAATGTTTTGATCTGTTTTGAGGCCGCAAGTTCTGCCATCGATACGGCTTCGTCATAGCCGTTGCCAAGCGGCCATTCACAATAAACCATCTTGCCCGCCGAAAGCGCTGCTTTGACAAGTTTATCATGTGCCGGTACCTTCACCGCAACAATTACCAGCTCAACACCCGGATGATTCACCAGTTCCTGCTCGTTATCGAAAGCAAAGGGAATTTCAAAGTCAGAAGCGGTTTTTTGAGCGGTATTAATATTTGACGTGCTGACTGCAACAATGTTGAATTTCCCGGAAAGCATTTTCAATGCGGGCAGATGGCTTTTGACTGCCCAGCTATTTTTACCGGCACCGATAATGCCGACACCAATACGCTGATTTGAATTTATCATAGCTTGTTTACTGTTTAGACTTTAACCGATGTAAAAACACGTTGAACAATTAAGTATTTTTGTTGTAGTCAGAATGCTAAATATATATGGAAGAATTACGTAAGGTATTTTTGGACCGCATAGGTCTCCAAGAAAAACATTACCAGCAGTTTATTGCATCGATGAATGTGAAGAAATTGAACCGGAAAGAATCCCTCATAAAAGCAGGCACAACCTGTAATTTTATTGCCTTTATCAATTCCGGGATACTACGGTCCTTCGTAAACAGGAATGAAGAGGAGTGTAACACCGATTTTTACTTCCCGCATTACTTTGTGAGCGCTTACTCCAGTTTTATAACACAAACTCCTACCGAACATTCAATCGAATCTTTAACTCCGTGCGAAGTCCTTTGTATTTCCTACCAGCAGTATGAGCGTTTCATCAGGGAGGATGTCGAGTGGCTTCGTTTCGGAAAATTTATTGCCGAGTTTTTTTTAATTCGCAAATGTGTACGGGAAATATCGTTTCTGAAATTAACAGCGTCAGAAAGAATGGAAGCCATGCTGCTTCAGTATCCCGAAATTGAACAACTCATCCCCCAATACCATATCGCATCTTACTTAGGCATTAAGCCCGAATCGCTAAGCAGACTCAAGTTGCTTGATTACAAGAATGAAAAGCCTGAATAAATTGATTTGTAATTCTTTTTGATCAGATTCATAATCCACATACCGTTAGCGTATCAGAAATTAATCAAAGTCAGTTGAAAGCGACAAAGAGATGTTTTTTTCAACACTCTTTAAAATCGAATCAGCACGGTCCTTTGCCCTTTGGACCGCATCTGCGCCAAGAAAGAGCAGGATGGGCGGTTCCTTCATTTCTGTCAGTTCAATTAATGCTTTCCCCGCTTTGTCCGGATCTCCGGTTTGCGTACCCGCTCCTTTCCTGACTTTTTCCTGCAAATCGTTTACGGCTGTATATTCCGCAATCCTGTTTTTTGCCTCGGCCATGCTTCCACTCAAAAACTCTGTCCGAAACCTTCCGGGTGCCACCACGGTAACGTGGATACCAAACTCACGAACATCCTGCGCAAGAACTTCGGAATAAGCAATTACCGCAGCTTTGGTGGCCGAGTATATTGGCCAGCCGGTAGGCCCGGTAAAGCCTCCGATGGAAGATATATTGATGATATGTCCTGATCGCTGCTTTCGCAGATACGGCATAGCAAAGTGCACCACGCGCAGCGTTGCCATCAAATTAACTTCCACATTGGCACTCATTTCTTCCATAGATAATTCTTCTATGGTTCCGCTGATCCCATAACCTGCATTGTTCACTATAACATCAATGTTGCCGAAATGAGCCGTTGCAGTGGAAAGAGATTCGCTGACACTGTTAGCACTAGTAAGATCTACTTCAAGTGGCAGCAACTGTTGCCAGTCGTTTATTCCTATTCTGTTTGATAATTTCCCGGCATCCCTGGAGGTGGCGGCAACCTTGTGACCAGCTTCAATCAGCTTTTTTACCAGCGCAAGACCTAATCCTTTGGAGGCGCCGGTTACATACCAGACTTTACTCATAGTGTAAATTATTACCGTAATTGTTTTACATTTTTGTGTTCCAGACGATTTAGTAGACCAGATCGTCCTTACCTGGAAAATTACCGGGTCTTACGGTTTCACGCCCGTTAACAGTAACTCCTGCACCCGAAAAATTCGGCGAGCTATTATTATTAAAATCTGCAGGAAAGTTGAGAACAGGCCTTGAAACCTGGTCAAGTTCCCGGATTTGTTCGGCGGACAACTGGATATCCAATGCTTTGAGATTACTTTCCAGGTGCTCTAAAGTACGGGCTCCGATGATTGTTGAACTGATGCCGTCTTTTGCAAAAACATAAGCCAGCGCGATAGTTGGAACATCCGTCTGATGTTCCGCTGAGATCCTAATCAGGGTATCTATTATATCATAGTCTTTTTCAGTAAAACCACCTTTGAAGTTGCCTCTTGCACCTTGCATCCGCTCACCGTTTGAACGCGTGTATTTGCCAGACAATGCCCCCATTTTTAACGGGCTCCACGGGAGCACACCCAAACCGAGTTCTGACGCCATGGGTATCAGCTCACCTTCAGCAGTTCTTTCCATTAGTGAATATTCCGTTTGCAGCGCTATCAGTGGCGACCAGCCTCGAAAGTAGCTGATTAGCTGAGCCTGGGCAACCTTCCAGGCGGGAGAATCGGAAAAACCAAGGTACCTGACCTTTCCCGACTGAACCAGATCATTCAACGTGCTCATTGTTTCTTCTACCGGTGTATACCTGTCCCAATTGTGCAAATAATACAGGTCGATATAATCAGTATTCAACCTGCGCAAAGATTCTTCACATTGTCGAATGATTGCTTTTCGCCCTGCACCGCCGCCATTCGGATCATTGTGAAACAGATTACAGAAGAATTTAGTTGCCACAACAATTGAATCTCTGTTTCCTTGTTTGGTAAGAAAATCTCCGATGATTTTTTCTGAATGACCTTTTGTATATATATTGGCGGTATCTATAAAGTTACCTCCCAATTCCAGGTATCTGGAGATCATTGCTTCCGATGTGGCGACGCTTGCGCCCCATGAACTGCCGTTATCTTCACCAAATGTCATGCTGCCCAGGCAAACCGGGCTTACCCGCAACCCGGAACGCCCCAGCGTGATGTAAGAATTCAATCTCATAAATAAATCATTAAGTGGTAAATTATCATGCTGCTATAGGCCGGTGAATTCTTAATCAACTTCTGCTTCAATCGTCCTGATTGATTCAAACCACCAGCAGATATCAACAACTAACAAGATGACAAATATCACCTGTACAATGCAATCATTTATTGACTTATGTTAAGACTTTGCACTTCTGCGAATTGTTACCTGGATTGACCATTCAGAACGGTTTATGAAATACCCCCCTTAATAAAAATTGATATGATAAAAACAATAAATATCGAAGAGATCGCGATAGGTCTCCACGGAAATTATAATACCAATCTTCAAAGTGGAAGTACTGATATTACAGGTGCCACCGCCCGATAGTGAGATAATGGTATCGGCCATTTCATCGTAATCCACCCAAAATAGTGAATTAAACGTTGCTAATCCCGCCATCCACAACTAGGTCAGAACCCGTCATAAATGAGCTTTCATCAGATGCAAGGAAAACCGCCGCTGCCGCAGCTTCTTCAACGCGCCCCAGCCTGAGCATCGGGACAAAGTTGGCATAATAAGCATGAAGTGCAGCAAGATCTTCCGGAGATTTAGCCTGACCTTCCATTATAGCGGTTGGAAAAGGCCCTGGGCTCAAAAGGTTGGCACGGATACCGCTATCTTTAAACTCCGCTGCCCATGTCCGAACGAAAGAACGTAATGCCGCTTTGGCGCCTGCGTACGCTGAATGATTGGCAAGCCCCATATAATGCATGGCTGAAGAAACGAGTATGACGGAACCTCCGTTTTTCATTAATGGAAGCATTTTTTGGGTCAGGAACAACGGCCCTTTCGCCATCAGGTCAAACGTGCGATCGAAATGATCTTCGGTAATTTCGGTAAGCGGCACCTGTTCGGTGAACCCTGCATTAGATACTACTATGTCTACTTTTCCTTTAGCTTTTCTGACTATATCGGTGACGTGATCAAGATCACTCAACTTAGCAGCATCAGCCTGTATGGCGGTAACCTTATCACCGATTAACTTAACAGCTTCGTCCAGCGCATCTTGCCGTCTGCCGAAAATAAAGATCTCTGCACCTTCGTCTACAAAGCTTCTGGCAATGGCAAGTCCAATACCACTCGTGCCGCCACTGATGACGGCTATTTTGTTTTTTAACCTCATGTTCTTTAAAAATTAGATAAGGCAAATCTAAATTATGGCGTACTGCTGTGCGAGGAGATTTGACGCAAAATATATGTGATAAAAGTCACTAACTGACTGCTGCATGTTAGGTGGAAGGCTGCAGAAATGGTTATTTTTATTTATTTTGGTGTTGGAATACGCATGTAATTGCCAGGTAACTTATATGTCATTTCATATAGTTGAATTGCTCATGTCTCATTATCGGATAATTCAGATGCTCAGAATTCGTTATGTTTGAAGTATTTGCAGCATATTTAAGGGAAAAGGCCGGCCTGGACGATGAGGAAATAAATATGGTCCGGAACGTCAGTATAGAAAGGAGGCTTAGAAAAAGACAATACCTTTTACAGGAGGGGGATGTTTGCCATTATAATTGCTTTGTCGCAAACGGCTGCCTGCGTATGTATACGGTGGGATCAGATGGAACGGAGCATATGCTTCGTTTTGCCGTCGAGAACTGGTGGATCAGTGATCGTGAAAGTTATAACAACGCCACTGCCAGCAATTGCAATATAGACGCGCTGGAAAATAGCGAGGTTATCCTGATTGACAAACCGGACTTTCAAATGTTGCTGGCGGCAATACCGGGGTTTAAGATTTTCATCGACCAATTGCTGGCAAAAAGTTATGATGCCATTCAGAGCCGGGTAATAGGGGCCATCAGTTACACTGCAGAGGAAAAATACCTCAATTTTATACAGCGCTTTCCGAACCTGTTTAACCGTATACCGCTACACATGATCGCCTCTTATCTTGGAATTTCCAGGGAAACATTGAGCAGGGTGAGAAGTCATGCTGTTCAAAAGAAGTAGAACACCCATTATCGATTTAATCTCCCAGGTTTTGATTGAATATTACTTACTAATTTGACAAAAATGGATTAATGAAAAAGCGATTTATGGGCATCGAATTTCTGGGCTTGACGGCAATATTGAAGATTATAACCATATGATATAAAATAGCAGTTAGCGATGGAAGAAACTACAGGCCTGCTCGACAAGATCAAACATCATGATAAGGTAGCTATTGCACTTAATGAAAATTGCATGATACCACTACCTGTTGAGGCGGTGCGTATATTGCGCCAGCCGCACCGTCTATCTTATTACTACTTCCAATACATTGAAAGAGGTTCAGCAATTTTCAAGACCGATACGCACGACTTCACCGTGGATGGAGGCGGCATGGCTTTTGGCTTTCCTAACCAGGTGTTTACTAAACTGCCTTACGATCAAAGCAATCAGCAGTATGCGCTTTCTTTTGACGATAATACGCTTAGCTTGTTACCCGGATCATATCCCTTCCTTATTAATCCGTATAATGTAAATTGCATCGTTTTTGATACCGCTTCACAGCAGCGGGTTAAAAATCTTCATGCGGGCTTATTCCAGCTACTTCATTCTCCGGGCAAGCAGAAAAAGGCTGAGGTAATTCTGGCCCATCTGCATACATTGCTTGTAGAATTCAACACAGCCTATTTTGATCAATATGGTAGTCCGGAAGCATATAGCAGTGCGCGGCTGTCAAAATTTATTGCCTTTAAAATGGCGGTAGAGCATGATTTAACAGAGCAGCACGACATAAAAAGTATTGCTCAGAAGTTGGCGTTAACTTCCGGCACCCTATACGGAATTGTTAAGGAGTTCGGTGGTGTTTCTCCGAAAGAATGGATCATAAACCGGTTAATGATCGAAGCGCAACGCAAATTGCGATACGAACAGCTTTCAGTAAAACAACTTGCTTATGAGTTAGGCTTTAACGATCCTGCTTATTTCACCCGGCTTTTTAAAAAAAACACCGGTAAAAGTGTAAGCCGTTATCTTGATGATTTGTCCTGCAATTAAAGCGATTTGTCCATATTCACTTTCCTGTTGCTGTATAGCTTTGCTTTATGAAAACAGCATTAGTAACAGGAGCCAACAAGGGCATTGGCTTCGAAACAGCAAAAGTACTCGCCCAAAAAGGATTTTTCGTATACTTAGGTAGCCGTACATTGGAAAACGGACAATCTGCCGTGGCTAAGCTAAAAGCCGAAGGACTGGACCATGTTGCAACAATAAAATTGGATGTAACCGACCAAACCTCTGTTGATGCAGCAAGGCGACAGATCAGCAATTTGGATGTTCTTGTGAACAATGCAGGCATTTCCGGCCCGTTTGAACAATCCGCACTAACATCTGAGATCAGGGATTATCAAACGGTTTACGAGACCAATGTTTACGGTGTGATAAGAGTAACTGAGGCATTTGTAGACCTGCTTATGCTCTCATCCGGGCCGCGTATTGTAAATGTAAGTACAGCAATGGCGTCGCTGACAGGAGCAGCGGATATATTTGGAAATACTTATCCAAAAAGATTCGTAATTTATCAATCCTCGAAATCGGCCCTGAATATGTACACCATTAACCTTGCCTATGAGCTGCGTAATTCCCTGATCAAAGTGAACGCGGTTTGTCCGGGTTATACAAAAACAGATTTTACAGGACATCAGGGTACCAGTACTCCCGAACAGGCGGGCAGGCGTATTGCTAAGTATGCGTTAATTGATCAGGATGGACCTACGGGTAAATTTTTTAGTGAAGAATACTTTCCCGATACAGTTTGTCCCTGGTAGTATACATGTCAAATTTTTAAAGCAGCAACTGCTTAATTCGACCGGGCCGTTGCAGCTGCACATAGGTTAACAGGTTAATCAGCCGGTTGCATGTCAGACCCTCTAAACCTCCTTGTCAGATGGATCGCCGAGTGTTGGCTGCACAGCTGTATTTGCCGCTTCTTTTTTTTCTGCATAAGACAACAATTTAATCCTGCTTAAAGATTCAGGCTTAACACCTACATAGGATGCAATATGATATTGTGCTACACGCTGTTCCAGCCCCGGATACATCGACAGGACCTTATCATACCGGGCTGCTGCAGAATCTATAAGGAACATGGTTTCCCTCCGGCATTTAGTTATAAAAAAACTCTCCGCGATAAAGGCACTTAACTTGTACCAGTCCTTGTCCTGGTTAATAAGTTCATGAAAATACTCATGAGAAATACAGATAACAACACAATTCGTCATTGCCTGAATGTGACAATTTGTTGGCCTGCGGGTTAGAAAGCTCGTATAGGCACTAACGAATGATCCCGGAAAAAAAAAGTCATTATTAAATTCGCTGTTTTCACTTAAAATGAAAGAGCGTAACGAACCGGAGATTACAATACCAATAAAGCTACACACCGTGGCGCCTCTGATCAGAAAGCTTTTCTTGTCCAGCTCTTTAATTTGCGACAGTCTGTAAAAGGATTGAGCATGATCTTCCGTTAGGCCGAGCTTACCAACAAGGACTTCTGAGAGTATTGTTTTCGGGTTCTTTTCTTTATTCTGGTCTATTGACATTTAATGTTTTTTCTAAAGATAAATAAGCCGGCGCAAATTCAGGATCTCAGTTGCGTCAGTAGCTGATGCATTTCCGGCGCCAACTGAACCGGGCAGCCCCAATAATCGAAAATTCCGCCCTTGGTGGTATTCTGCCCACAGATCACAAATACGCCGGATCCCAGGTTGGTCTTGATTATGCCTGCCAACCACCCTATAAAACCGCTGTTGTCCAGTTTATCCTCAAAATGGAAACTGAAGACCTGAAAATTTTCTGTTTCCTCCGAATGCGCCGGAACTAAGTAACTCCATGCCTCTTCATCCCTGACCATGGCAAGCGCATCATGGTCAAAAGCGAAGCGGTCTATGGGCAGTTCCTTAAAATAGTAAGGACGGTCATACCATTTCATAGTAGCCAGTGACATAACCCGCTTTAACCTCCTGGTTGTTTCTTCTATATTCTCATTGCTGATATACATACTTGATTATTAAATAGTGCAAATGGGAGTTGAGGAATCTCTGTTAATTACCGATTGTGAATATGTTTACCGATGCAAAACGTTAGTATAATCATCGCGGTAAGTGAAAGTTTCGATTGAAACACCCTATTAATTAGGATATTTTTAATGGTATAAACTTGTATTAATAAATTTAAATTCAATAGTTTTTCCCTCGTAACCATATGCATCGGCTTTCATTTCCTGGATAGCTGTATAGCTAACAGAATGCAAATTCTCCAGGTACTGTCCTAAAGCTTCATGGACCGCTTTGATATATTTCGATTTGTCCGGTTTGAGGTTGGTCGAGTCAGTGATCTTAATGGTGAGGTGAAAGCTATTCCGATGCAGGTCGGCAAGCGACACCTGATTAATGAACCATAAATGTGCCGGTATAAATGTAACCATTACAGCGGTAACCTCCGGCCGTTTGTTTAAAATGGTTTGCGTAAGGTTATGGATGATGTTAACTATATCACCGGCCAGCCGTGGATCTTCCGTTCCGCTTAATTTAAGATCGATTATAGGCATCGTTGTTGGCAATTTGATTTACTTACAAATCTAAAAGTATTGGTTGCCAATATTATTGATGTAAGTTAAGAGTTTATGTAAGGCCTAAACAACGGTTAATGATCTGTAATCCCGCCTGTAGTGGATGAAGTATCACACTATTTAAATTTGTGATAAAATTTGTACTTTAGCGCCCCTGATCTAGTATGAAACCCCTAATCCTTCATGCTGTAAACACAGATCTCTATGCATATGAAAAGAAGTAATTCTATTTATCTGTTAGTCCTCCTATCAGGGTTCTTTTTGGTTATGTTCATGATATCCTGCGGTAAAGATGGCGCTGCAGGGCCGCAAGGTCCTGTTGGTCCGGCCGGCCCGGAAGGTCCCAAAGGTGACAATGCCTCCGGCACTGTGATCTATTCAGAATGGCTGGATGTGCCGTTTAAGCCAGATACTATACATACAGCAGGCGGTGGTATTGATACGGTGGGCTACTTTGCCGATATCGATGTGCCTAAACTCACCACGGCGCTGGTGAACACCGCTGATGTAAAAATGTACATCAACGCTAAGGATGCAAGTGATCCTGTCATTTATCCGTTGCCTTATAATGCTTCATCAGGTCTTTACATAGAGTTCTCGGCTTACACGCAGGGGATTTCGTTATACTCTAATTCGGACCTGAGTACTTATACTTCCAACGGTAAAAAATATCAACAATTCAGGTACATGATCGTGCCCGGCAATACCCAGGGAAGATCAGCTGCTTCAGTAAACTGGTCCGACTATGCCGCGGTAAAAGTGTATCTCGGGTTGAAAGACTAATATTTTGTTTTCGCTTATATAATATATGAAAACATGATTGATGGAAAACGCTGGAGGTAATACCTCCGGCGTTTTTTTTACATGAAATTTAGCAGGGCGTGATATCCTCCTGAACAAGCAGCTTCTTTAGCTTCATGCCGGGAAGAAAAATAATTATAATAGGACAGATCCTGTAAATCAAAATCAAGAAGTTATTTTGAATATTTAGACTTCTTTTATAAATTACGTGTGTTTTTTAGATCTTAACGAAGTGTATAAACTAATTGTGGGCTCAATTACTGCTGTTTTAGTCTAGTTATTTAAAATGTGATTAATTATAATATATCAGGGTACTTTATACTATCAGGATGCAAAAGCTAACATGTGAAAGGGAGCGGGAGTTACTTAATGCGCTTACACTTGACGATGAGCAGGCATTCGCTATACTTTTTCACAGCTATAAAAATAAGATCTACGGTTTCATTCTGGGGATCACCTCCTCAAAAGAGATTTCAAAAGACATTGTACAGGACGTTTTTTTAAAAATATGGAAAATGCGTCACCGTGCCTGTGAAATTGAAAACTTTAATGCCTTAATTTACCGTATGGCAAGGAATGCTGCGCTTGATCATCTGAAGCGGGCTTCACGTGAGTCGACCGTGCTTTCACATCTAAGTGTGATCTCAAAAGAATCTACTTCTTATGATCCTTTCGAGGATATCAAAGCTGCAGAAATTAAAGAAAAATACGAAAACTCCTTACAAAAATTACCCAAACAACAACGTCTGGTTTATGAACTAAGACATCTTCAGGGGATTGAATACGCTGAAATTGCTAAAAAACTGAGTCTTTCCGTTCCAACCATAAGAAGCCACTTTAGAAACGCGCTGAATTCCTTAAAATCCAACCTCTTTTTAACCCTGGTCATTATAATTACCCGCTTTTAAAAGCCGGGAAAAAAAATCCTGATCTTTTTTTGCACGTTTTGGTCTTTTGATCGTCTTACAGACATACGCATGGGAAACCTGTGCTAAACAAGTTTAAACAAATGTCTGAAGATAGAATAAGATTTTTACTGTCGAAATATATCCACCGCCAGTGCAGCCCGCAGGAAGAAGCCGAATTGTTTAGCTTCCTGAGGGAACTTAGCGATGAACAAAAAGACGATCTCCTAAGCAACATCTGGAATGATTTTGAGTCCAGACAGGAGCTTCCGGAAGAAGAGGCTGAGCAAATACTGGATGCTATTCTGACCAGAAAGAGCCGTTTCCCGCTTAAATATATCTCAATCGCAGCATCCGTCCTGATTGTCTTGTCTGCTGGAGCATATTTTTTATTGAACTCCAATAAGCAATTATCTGCTGATAATAATAAGATTGCGCTCGCTGATATCAGGCCAGGTGAAAATAAGGCTGAACTCATCATGGGGAATGGCAAAAAAATACTGCTTGGCACCGGCTTACAAAAAATTACTGTTCCGAATACGGACGTTGTGATCCAGGAAAATGCCAACGGATCGCTTACTTATAATAAGGGCACGATCACTGATACTGAGCCAATAACCTACGATACACTCAGGACACCGAAAGGAGGTGTTTACCAGTTAAACCTGGGTGACGGTACTAAGATCTGGCTGAACACAGCAAGCGCCATCCGTTTCCCGGAAAAACCTGGACGCAGGAGCCGCGATGTGGAGCTCCTTTATGGCGAAGCGTACTTCGAGGTGGAACACCGGACAGATGCGCCTTTTACCGTTAAAACTGCCGCTGGCGTGATCCGTGATCTGGGTACTCATTTCAATGTTAATACGGGTACCGGCGATGGCCAGGTAGCTGCTACCTTATTAGAAGGCGCCATTCAGATTGAAACAAACAATAACATAAAGAGCATAAAACCAGGTCAGCAAGTCTTATTTAATAGGGGGAAATTAGCAGTTCATGAGGTAGACGCTGAAGAAATGATTGCCTGGAAAGATGGATATTTCATGTTTGATGAAACCATGGAAAGCGCCATGCAAAAGATCTGTTTATGGTATGATGTTAAAGTTGAATACCAGGATGAGGGGATAAAAGGAGTTCCGGTACTGGCAACCATCACGCGTTATAGCAGCATCAGTAATGTCTTGCACATTCTTGAAATGACGAAAAAGGTCCGCTTTAATATTGACGGCAGAACAGTGAAAGTTTTTTATTTCAACCAAAATACTGCTAAGTAAGTAAAATCACGATTACCAAAAAACACACAACAGCATGAGAATAATTAAATGATCTTTTCTGTAAAAGGAAAAGGAGTGCGGGAACACCCCTTTTCAAACTCTTAAATCTTTCCCGACGTGATCGGGAATGAACGTTTCCTATAATTCATGATCTAAAAGCATGTAAATGTATAAAATTTCTGCAACAGATTTTATGCAGTGCCTTCGCTATGCCCTTAATGTTCTAAGGGATGTAAAGCTATCTGCTATTCTTTTACTCTTGTTATTGCTGCAAGTGAGTGCGTCCATTAAAGCACAAAGCATTACACTCAACCAAAAAAATATTTCCCTGGTAAAAGTGTTCAGGGAAATCCGAACCCAAACCGGCTATAGCTCCGTATGGTCAGTTACGGATGCAAAAGATAAATTAGTAAATGTGGCTTTTAAGAATACACCCCTGGAAGCTGCGCTTAATCAAATACTTACACCCTATGACCTGACTTATAGTATTGACAGGGAAAATAAAGCCATACTGATCCATCCCATACAAACAAGTACTAAAACCACTGCTGACCTACCGCTTATAGATGTGAAGGGCGTTGTGGTGAATGTTCTGAAACAGCCACTGCCAGGAGCTACGATCAAAATAAAGGGTGTAACCAAATCTACGCTATCAGGTTCAGACGGATCGTTTCGCCTGACAGGAGTTGCTACTGATAACACGTTAATAATCTCTTTCGTGGGTTATGCTAGCAGGGAAGTGAATGCATCGGCAGATCTGGGTACCATTCAGCTTGACTTTGCTATTAATGATCTGCAGGAGGTAAAGGTTACCTATTCTACCGGTTATCAGACGTTGTCACAAGAACGAAGTGCAGGCGCTTTTTCTAAACCTGGTCTGCATGCGATGTATGACCGGTCTAACAGTACAAATATATTACAGCGGCTTGATGGCTTAGTACCCGGCTTAACGGTAAATAATGCTCCTGATGCCGGATCTAACCCTTTTTTAATCAGGGGGCTGACCTCTATTAATTCAACAAGAGGTCCCCTGGTAGTTGTTGACGGTGTTCAGGTACCGGATAATTCTATCCAGAATATCAATATGCAGGACGTTGCGGACATCACCATACTCAAAGATGCTACCGCCGCCTCTATCTGGGGCGCCAAGGCAGCAAACGGTGTAATTGTAGTTACCACAAAAAAAGGGAGCCCCGGTGATGATCTGAAAATTGATTATGATGGATATTACAGCTTTCAAGGTACTCCAGACCTAAGCTATATTCAGAGAATGAATAGCAGCCAGTTTATAACTACGGCAGAGGAACTTTTTCCTCAATACGTTGGCGGTAATTCCTGGAGCTCAGTACAGTTGATAGCACCTGTTACACCACATTTACAATATCAGTATGACGCATACAGAGGCCTAATATCCCAGGATCAGGCTAATACGAAGTTAGACAGCCTTGCCCGTATTGATAATGCTGGTCAGCTTAAAAAGTACTTTTACCAGCCTGCAGCGACCACCAATCATACCGTATCTGTTTCCGGCGGCGGAAAAGCATACGCTTTCTATGGCTCTGCTAACTATATAGGAGTAGTAAACAATACGCCTGGTCAAAAAGACAACCGGTACAAGCTTAATTTACGCCAAGACTTTAAATTCAATACAAACCTTCAGGCTTACCTGATAACCGATTTAACTAACCGCGTTACAAGCAGCAACAATTTAACCGTACCAAGCCTGGATCTGGTGCCTTATCAGCTTTTCGCCGATCCGGCAGGCAATCCGCTAACGGTTAACCATATGGGTAATTACAGTGATGAGCTTCGCGGAGATTACCAGGCAAGAAGCCGTATTAATCTGGATTATTCACCGTTGCAGGAAATCAACAGAGGGTATTCTAAAGGAACGGCACTATCCACCAGGATAGTAAGCGGAGTAAAACTAAAGATCTTAAAAGGGCTGCGCTATGAAGGAACCTTTGGCTACAGTATCAACTCTTCAAAAAACCGGGTCCAGCTGGATCAGAACAGCTATCTGGTGAGGGATGAAGTGATGACCTTCACGCAGGCGCCAACGGTCAATAGCACCCCGGTTTATAATGTTCCGGCTTTTGGTGGACGGCTTACTGCCACTGATGACATGCTGAAAAGCTGGACCGTAAGAAACCAGTTCTTTTATGACAATAACTGGCAGGATAAGCATCAATTTACCGTCATGGCCGGGCAGGAAGCAACCAGCAACTCGCCAATTTCAACTACTGTGATCTACAGAGGGTGGGATGACCAGCTTCAGATAGCAAGACCTGTTAATTATGAATTATTGGGCGCCGGAATTACCGGAACAGTTCCCGGTGGCACAAGGACTTTAGCTAATAATATAACAGGAGGGGAAGGTGTTATAACAAGAACATCATCATACTATGCTAATCTGGGTTATACATATAATCATAAGTATACCCTGAACAGCAGCTGGCGTGTAGACCGGAGTAACTTATTTGGCTTTGACAACTCGGCTCAAAACAGGCCGGTTTGGAGTATTGGCGGCAAATGGGCAATGGGCAGCGAATACTTTATGCAGCCTGTCACATGGTTAACCCGTTTGGATGTACGGCTAACCTACGGTATCACCGGTAACGCACCTATGCCTGGTACTGCTGCATCCTGGGACATATTACATGCGGAAACAAATGTGAATTACCCGACAGGAGTTGGCCTGGTTGTTACCGCACCCGCAAATAAAAAACTATCCTGGGAACTCACTAAAAACTACAACTTCGGTTTTGATTTCGAAATACAGAACGGCATATTGCACGGATCAGTGGATGCTTATCTGAAGAAGACAAATAACCTGATAGGAACCCTGAGCACTGCGCCGCTTACGGGATATCCTTCAGTCATTGGTAATTATGGAGATCTGGATAATAAGGGAATTGATCTTGCCCTCAATTCACTAAATATCAGTACTGGCAATTTCACCTGGTCCACCTCGTTTAATCTGGGGTACAACAAAAATAAAATTACGCAACTAGCCAATCCCGCGCCCATTACAACAGGACCGGGCATGATCTCCGCAAGGTTTCTGGCAGGACATCCTGCATTTACAGTATTCGCCTACAACTATGCAGGCTTAAACAATTCCGGGGATCCACAAATAATAAAAGCTGACGGAACCATTACCTCAGTACCCAATGCATCAACAGCGCAGGACGTAATTTATAAAGGCAGTTCACAGCCGGTTTATAGCGGCGGCCTGTCTAATTATTTTCGTTATAAAAACTTTGCCTTAGGGGTCAATATTATCTATAACGGTGGTAACGTCCTGTTTCGTGATGTTAATACTTTCTGGTCTGGCGTGCCTTACGCTAATTTTATGCACAGCGAGTTTATAAACCGCTGGAAAGCGCCGGGTGATGAGCAATTTACAAACATTCCCAGGTATGCTGCTACAAGTGCAGTCAGCGGCAACAGGAACACAAATTATTATACCTATGCCAGCTCCAATGTTTTTAATGCATCGTTTGCAAAAGTCCGGGATATTACTTTATCCTACGATCTTAAGGGCTCTCTTCTGAGGAAAATTCACGCCCAGGCTGTTACATTCAGGGCACAGGTTTCCAATCTGATGCTATGGAAAGCAAATGATCTTGGCATCGATCCTGAGTTCCAGTCTCTGGGGAACGTTGGTCCAACGCTCACAGCCGGAAACACGGGGGCAATAAGAAACCTGCGTACCGGGCAGGGAACAATAACATTAGGCGCCCATATCACACTTTAAAAGATTAACAGTCATGAAACCATCCATACAATACTTTTTGATGATGCCGCTTGTCTGCGCGATGCTACTGGGCAGCTCCTGCAAAAAAAGTTTTTTGGAAGTACAGCCCAAAGGATCACTGATTGCGCAAACTACGAATGATTATGAGCAGATATTAAATGGCATATTCCTGCAGACTACACTATCGGCATCCATCTATTTGGGGGATGATGTTGCTTTACAGAAAACTTATATAGACGGAGTACCACTAAGAGTGCAACGTCTCTTCAGGTATGAAGACAGGGTGTATGAGTCTGATGAATTGCCACAGGAAATAACGGCAGCTACGGGTTATATACAGAGATTATACCTTTTCAACAAAATAATAAACGAGGTGATGTCATCCTCACAGGGTACTGATCAGCAAAAAAGACAGTTACTGGCCGAAGCAAAAGTTGGCAGAGCGGTTTGCAACTTAGCCTTTTTAACTGATTTTTCGTTACCCTATAACCCCTCGTCAGCTACAAATGATCCGGGCATACCCATTATAACCACAGCTGATGTTACCCGCACCTCTTTTAACCGGTCAAGTGTCAGCGAATGTTATTCGGCGGTTATTAAAGATCTTACAGAGGCATTACCAGATATAGGCGCCCTGGTGCATAGACGCAGGTTTTCAAAAATGGCCGCTGAATTCTTCCTGACGAAGGTGTATATGAATATGCTGGATTTTACCTCAGCCAAAACACATATTGACGCCGCATTTTCTGAGTTATCGAGATCGACAATTCCTTTAGCGTTATATGATTACAATGTTGTTTTGGATCCTGATACCGACAGCACCTGGTTTCCGGTTAACTTTTTAGGCGCATTGTCAAATATGCCACTTGCAGCTAATAATAGTCAAATTATTTACAACATATCCACTACGGTGTGGGGATTAGATTTTGCCGACGCAATCGTTTATACTCCTTATGTTGCTTCTCTTTTTAGCGCAACTGATAAACGTTTGCTGCTTTATTCTGACACTGAAATGTTCGGTACATTTATTTACCCAAAACAAATGCGCCGTTATCCCAACTTTTTCTTAGACCAGGGCCCCTCTTTACCCGAGATGTATTTACTGCGGGCGGAGATCAATGCCCGGAATAATGATCTTTTAAATGCGAAAGCAGACCTTGAAGTACTTAGGTCTAAAAGAATGCCGGCTTCAGACGCCATAGTACCATCAACAGTGGCCTCGAACCAACAGGCACTGGTGCACTTTATTCTTGATGAGCGGGTAAGAGAATTTGCGCTTTCAGGCCTGCGGTGGTCAGATATGCGCCGTTTATCGGTTGATCCCGTTTACCATGATCATATCAGACCGGATCATGACCTGATTGACGCTGACGGGAAAGTCGTACAATCTTATACATTAAAGCCTCAACGCTACGCCATGAAATTCGGAGAACTTATGTTAAACCAGAATAAAGGGTTAACAGATAATCAATAATAATTTATAGCGGATCGTTTGGTCACGCTGCCTTTAAATTAAATACCATAAAATCAAAAATTTAAAATATGAGAATTAATTCATTGTTTAATGTCTTCAGGGGGTTGGGTATTGTGCTCATGATCAGTATGACAGCCAGCGCACAACAGTCCAATCCTCTCGCAGAGAAATTTGAGGAGTTCAAAATACTTGGAAAAGTGCAGGACCAGGAAAAATTTTATAAAGATCTGATCAAAAAACAACCCATCAATAATACCAATGAAAGGATGTATAACGCGTTCCGCGCTGAATTGGCAATAAACTGGCTGGCGCAGGAAAACATAGACAAGTATAAAGAATACCGGAAGACGACCCCTATTAATAATGGACTTCAACTTTTCGAATTAACAAATGTCCTGGAGCCATGGGTGGATGACAAAAAGCATCTTGACTGGATCACTGAGATCTCGAACGAATTTATACCTGGTCTCGAAAGCGGGGCTATTAAGGACGAGTTTGAACGCGCACACGAGATATTCCTGGAGATATCTGCCCTGTCAGATAGTTACAATGGGCGCACCCAGTCTGCTTTAGAAAAAATTCAAAAAGCATTATTGGAACCTAAGATGAGAGATCTGAATTATTTCAAAGATTCTAAGCCCAATTTTATTAACCGCTACGCAATAATATTGGCAGCGTCCGGTCAGGACCAGAAAGCGATAGATACGCTATCTGCTGCTGTTCGAAATGCAGAGTCTAACCCTAAGTTGTTGGCAACGCTTAAATCTATCTATGAGAAAGTACATCCGGGTGAGTCAGAGAAATATGCCACTGCACTTCAAAAGGAAGCTTATCAGCACTATTATAACGAATTGGAAGCCGGCTGGAATGCAACCGGGAAGCCTGCTCCGGATGTTGTGATCTATAAGTTGAATGGTAAAAAATTTAAAGTATCGGACTACAAGGGAAAGATCCTGGTGATTGATTTCTGGAGTACCATCTGCAAACCCTGTATAGCTGCGTTTCCTGCTTTTGAGCGTGTAGCCGCAGAGTATAAGGATCATCCCTTTCAATTGTATGTAACAGATATTGCAGAAGACCAGGAATCTGTTCAAGCATATGTAAACCACACTAAGCTTGCATTGGATGTATTACGGGATCCTGATATGACGCTTTTTAAAGCGATAGGAGCAAAGGGAACGCCTCATAAATTCATCATCGACCCGCAGGGAGTTATTCGTATGGAAGGAATTGGTTATGCAGGTTCTACAGACCGCGAGTATTATAAATTGAAAGCGATGGTAGAAATTACAAAGAAGCATGCTGCAATTAATAATTAATAGAAATATAAGCTTTAAATGAAAAAATCTGTTATTCTCCTTGCCATAGCCATTCTTCTTACATTCAAAGGGTTTGGCCAGATGTCAGATCCGGTCAGGTGGAGTTATGCTGCTAAGAAAACAAGTAAAAATGAAGCTTTGGTATCTGTAACTGCTACACTGGATAAAGGTTGGCATTTGTATTCACTGTATGTTAAACCTGGCGGACCGCAACCCACTAAATTTAAATTCGAAAAATCAAAGGCTTATGATCTGATAGGCAATACCATTGAGCCGGCGCCAACAGTCCGGCTGGAACCTGAATTTATGATGGAAGTCGGTTATTTTGAAACTTCAGTAACATTTCAACAAAAGATAAAATTAAAGGGGAAAAAGGCAACTGTAAAAGGTGTGGTGAAATTCATGGTTTGCAATGATAAACAGTGTCTCCCTCCTGATGAAGCAAAATTTACCGTTGAAGTACGTTAAATATAACATCACTACACTAAATTTTCAATAATTTATATGAAGAAATTAATGATCCCCGCCTTGTTAATGTTTCCGCTAGCGGTATTCTCTCAGGGCAATAGTAAATATTTAATTGAAGGTAAATATGGCTCTTACAACGCGCCGGTCAAAGCTTACCTTGCATATACTATGAATGGCAAAGATATATTGGATTCTGTAACGCTGAAAAATGGATCTTTTAAATTTACAGGGACAGCGTCCTCTTCACCGGTATCCGCAACTTTAATTTTTGACCCGAAAGGCCTTAGAACAAATAGTCTTGAGCAGTGCACAGTTATTTTAGAACCCGGTACTATCAAGGTTGACGCAAAAGATAGTACCGTTCTAGGTATTCAGATAACCGGGACCCCTTCGAACAATGATTATACCGACTTTAATAACCTCGTAGACGCGGAATTCGAAAAAATGAGCCCTGAAGACAAACGTTTCATGGAAGGCAAGGAATCCCCTGCGTCCACACCGGATTATGAAACTAAATTAGAGGCATTTAAAGAAAGGTATAGCAAACTGACGACAAGCGCGTATACAAAATTTATACAGTCCCATCCTAACGCAATGCTCAGTTTAGAACTATTGCCGAAGGTAGCTTATGAACAAGAGTATGAGGCAGTAAAACCGATGTTTGACGGATTAACAGCAAGGGTAAAGAACAGCCCTGGAGGAAAAAAATTCGCCGAAAGCCTCCGGCAGATGAAGGCGACTGCAATTGGACAAAAGGCGCCGGATTTTGAGATGGCTGATACAAAAGGGAAGCCGGTTAAACTTTCTTCTTTTCGTGGCAAATATGTACTTCTTGACTTTTGGGCATCCTGGTGCGGACCTTGCCGTGCTGAAAATCCTAATCTTATTAAGATGTATGATAAATTTAAAGACCAAAACTTCACTATTATAGGTATATCGCTTGATAAACAAGAAAGTAAAGCACTATGGTTAGCTGCAATTAAAAAGGATGGGTTGCCATGGCTTCAGCTTTCGGATCTTAAATTCTGGGATAATTCGGCCGCTAAATTATACGGCGTTCGTGCAATTCCGCAGAACTTTCTGATTGATCCTGATGGGAATATTATCGCCAAAACCTTATTTGGGAAAGGTCTTGAGGCTAAACTGACCGAAGTACTTACCCAGTAATTAATTTGCGTAATTAAGCAAAATTTAAAAAGCTCCCTGATTAACATCGGGGAGCTTTTTAAACTTTCAACATCCGCCCTTGCTGGGTATAGCGTAGATCACGTTGCCTGAAACAAATAAATTGAAGACCTTATCTTCTACAGAGGGAAGTAATAATTTCCATGTTTTTCCCTTGTCTGATGATCTGAAAATGCCGTGAGGGTGAGTACAAAGGAGGTCTTCACCAACCTGGATAATTGAAGTCATGAAGGCTTGCGCACGAAGGCGGTCATTAATGCGATCATTCCAGGTCCGCCTTATTGAATCAATAACAGCTTTGTCCTGAAGGCGGGAATGAATGGACTGCCAGGTTTTACCGCCGTCGTAGGATGTACTTAGCCTCCTGGTATTCAACACTGAACTGGAAGTGATAGCAGCGAATCCTCCTTTGACCGGTTTTACATCCCAGGCCATGCTGTCCTCACTGATCACCGGCGCCCAGTTTTCGCCATTATCGGTCGATCTTATTATCCTTCTCATACTGGTCGCCAGCAGTACGCCATCCGACTCTGCCAAATTTCCTACCAGGCCTCCGGCATAGGCATGTTTCCAGGTTTTTCCAATGTCAGTGGATTTAAAAATGCCCCTGTCGGTGGCGATGAAAATTGTACCTCCGGCAGTTTCAAAAACGCTGCGTAGCCGTGGCACTGAAGAATTGTCGAATATCGGCGACCATACACTTGTTCCGTTTGTTGTTTTCAAATTTACACCCCAGGCAAATGCCCGGGACTTACCGGGGGCAATATTGCTATGTTCGTCAGGGTAAACCTCTTTGGTCCAAAAAGGAGCTGTGGCATCTGGTGCACTGTGATAGAGTCCGTTTTCAACCCTTAAAAACAGCCCTTTATCATTTGCAAAGAAGCTATTTCCCCGGATACTATCTTCCCGCAAATTTTCGGGCAGCCCTTTGCTGATGTCCTGCCAGGTTTGTCCGCCATCTGTAGATTTAAAGACGATCTTTGCAGTTCCAGCCTTCCCGGTTTTTGGGTCCGGATGTCTATCCGGAAGAAGAGAAAATGAGAAAACCGTGAAAAGGAGCAAAAAGGCAAGGATATAAAATTTCATGGCTATAATTTTATTTGGGTGAAGCAATAGTGCAAAGCTATCAGGCTTCAACTACCTCAAAGCTTTTTAGCAGTAAAAAGTTGTAAAAGCTGCGTAAAAGGTTTGTAAAACCAACTAAAACAGGAGGCTAATGGTGTATTTTGCACGCATGAAGCCATTTATTCTATTCGGATCTTCAATCATAATAATTTTTATTTTAATTTCCGCTGTTGCTTCTATCAATAAATTTATTATTGAATAGGGACCCATTAAAAATCAGGGAATGCGCTATGCAACCTAAATACCTGTTTTATTTTTTCCTGTTATTTTTTGTTGCTGTGGGAGATAACCCAGGCTTTGCCCGGCAGGTTAGCTCAACAGGCAGGAGCGTGTACCTCCGGTTGCATGATCTGCTTGCTGAAAAAGATTACTTCCGCCTGGAGAAGCAATTATCCCTTCTCAGGCCGCAAATAAAACAAGAGCAATGGTTGTATTTCCAGGCCTATTTAGATAATGCCTTCAACCGCAACCAGGCCGCCGTTGAACATATTGACTCCCTGCTTGACAATTTTTCTGCTGAGTTAGAAGATACCTTAAAGGTGGAAATGTTGTTGCTGAAAACAGACAGTTACTTCAAGCTATTTCAATATGCAAAGGCAGCTGAAACAGATAATATACTGTTAACAACCTACCGGCGACTGCTGGACAGCAGCAGGGGAGAGGATCTTGAAAACAAGTTCATTATTCATAACGGGCTAAAAGATGTTCCGTCCCAGCAGACGTATATCAGGGAGAGGACCACATTCCCCTGGAAGAGAAATAAGATCGGGATTGTTGAGATACCGCTAAGCTGTAATAGTACCCGGTATGACGCTATCTTTGATACCAGGGCCAATATTTCCGCTATCACACAAACCTATGCTGCGAAGTTGCGCCTGAAGATCTTACCTGTTTCTTATTATGAGGGAAGTGGTATTACAGGCCTCCGGTTTAAAACCAGTCTTGCGGTTGCCGATAGTTTGTACCTCGGAGGTATCCTGGTTCGTAATGCTGTATTCCAGGTAGTTCCGGATACGGTTTTATACATTGCCCCGGTTGACTTCCAGATGAATATCATCATTGGTTTTCCTATCATTGCACAATTGCATGAGATCCATTTTTATCAGGATGGGAAGATGAAAGTACCGGTGAATGTAACCGCGGCTGCTTTGCACAATATGGCGCTGGATGGCTTAAATCCTGTTTTATTGCTGAGAACAACCCAGGGGGACCTATTGCCGTTTGCCTTTGATTTCGGGGCCGGCAGATCGATGCTGTTTGCTGCATATTTTAAAAAGTATAAAAGCGCTGTTTTGGCCCACGGGGTAAAAACAACGGCCGAATATGGCGGCGCGGGCGGAACTCAGCAAAAAGAAGTGCTCACCCTTCCTTATATTGACCTGCTGCTCGATAAAAAGAAAGTGAGGCTGGATAGTATTGATGTTCTTTCCCAAAAGATCTATCCCTCGGAAACCTTTTATGGTAACATTGGCCAGGATTTCATTAAACTGTTTAGCGAGCTGACGATTAATTTTGACGATATGTATATCAAAGGGTGCTGATCTTCCTGATGTTTAATGTTCCTGAAATCATAATATGAACCGGCTTATTTTTCAGGCTGAAACCTGGTAATTTGGATATTTACCCAATACGTATTAAATTGCGTAACCGCTTACGTAATTAATTGAAGGCCGGCGCTTTTATTAGCCATTATCCCGGAAACATTAAAAAGGAGGGCTAGTGTATAAACGACCGCGCAAACACGACTTATTCAACATATGAACACAGAAAAAATAGCAATAGTCATTTTGAACGAATTGGCCGGCTGGCAGAAACTTAACGTTGCCTCTTTTTTAACAAGTTCTGTAGCAATAGCCTTTCCTGCTGCACACGGAGCCCCTCTGACAGATGCAGAGGGAAATGCATACCTCCCTTTTTTAAAGTATCCTGTGCTTGTTTACAATGCTGAAACGCAGGATCAGATCAAAAGGGCTTTTAAGCGAGCAAAGGACCGGGAGCTGCATACCGGCATATATGTACACGAACTTTTTGCGACCAAAAATGAGGCAGAAAACCTGGCAGTTATCAGCCAATACAAAGCCGAAGAATTGAACCTGGTCGGCATCATTGTGTATGGCGACAGTAAGAAGGTTGATAAAGCCTTAGACGGCTTAAAGCTGCACGGGTAGACAGCTATTCCATTGTAAGTTCAATGAACTGCTTTGTCACCCGGTACGTGCCTTAGTACATAAAGAGGATGAAGTTTTTAACCTTTTGTATTTGCTGCCAATGATCTTTGACCGGAAGATGGAAGACAAGGTTTGCTTAAACATTTTATCTTCTTAAAAAATGGATGGCAGTTGCTAACAATGCAACATGATCATTTAAGCCCCAGTGTATCCATTAACTCGCTTGCCGCAGCCGCCCCTGCACGGTTGGCGCCGATAGTGGAAGCAGAAGGCCCGTAACCCGGCAAATGAATGCGGGGTTCTTTAGCAACCATAGTTGCCAATCTGCCGGTCATTAAAATACCGCCATTTTCTTCTCTTGGCAAAACGGGCTTTAAATGTTCCAAAGCACCTTTAAAACCGGTATTCCACAAAATGACGTCCGCCCTTTCTTCTTTCCCGTCTTCCCATTTCACACCGTCCTTCGTTATCTCGCTAAACATGGGGAAACGTTTCAGCACCCCTCTTTCTTTCATATCTATGACCTGAGGTGAAAGAGGTAATCCGGTAACAGACACTACAGATAAAGGTGGTAAACCTTGCCTTACCCTTTCCTCCACCATCGCTACAGCATTACGCCCTGCAGCATCATCAAATGCACTTTCCCTAAATTGAGGTGGCCGCCGGGTAACCCAGGTTGTGGTGGCAACCTTTGAAATCTGATCCAACAACTGAACGGCGGAAATACCTGCTCCTACAACAATCACATGTTTGCCTTTAAAATAGCCGGCAGTTTTAAAGTCTTTCGTATGCAATTGTTCGCCCTGGAAGAGGCGGGCACCGGGATATTCCGGAATATAGGGGTTCTCCCAGGTGCCGGTCGCATTGATGATGCCTAATGCTGAAAATAAGGTTTTTGATGAATCGATGTAAAACCGCTCCTGATGTAAATAGACCGTTTCCACTTTTAGTGGGCGATACACCCGGAAATCAAATTTCTTTTCATACAAATCATAATAATGAGGTACGGCCAGACTGGCTTGCACTTCTGGATTATTGGTATCAATGGTTTCTGCGAAAGACATACCAGGGAGATCATGAATCCTGTTGACGGTACTCAGTGTAAGCGAAGGCCATCTGTATTGCCAGGCGCCGCCGGGATGAGGCGCTTCATCAAGGATGATGAAACCCGGACCAATTTCCAACCCCAGCTTTTTTAAATAATAGGCAGCTGATAGTCCCGCCTGCCCGGCGCCTATTACTGCAATTTTGGTTTTGTATCGAATTTTATTTACCATCAACTACGTTTATCCAACTACGTTTATCGCCATCCCAGCCCGGGAGCTACATGCTCCAATATCGAAGAAAGCACGTGTACATTATAATCCACACCTAAAGTATTGGGAATTGTCAGGAGAACGGTATCTGCTTCCCGGATAGCCTCATCCTGTGCCAATTCTTTGATCAGCTGATCCGGTTCTGCAGCATAGCTCCGGCCAAAAATGGCACGTCTGTCAGCCTCCAGGGTGCCTATCTGATCTTTGCTGCCAGACTGCTGTCCAAAATAATGCCGGTCCTGATCATTTACCAATGCAAAAATGGACCTGCTTACAGACACCCTGGGTTCACGTTGGTGACCTGCTTCTTTCCACGCTTGTTTAAACAAACGGATCTGTTCGGCCTGTTGTATATGAAACGGTTTACCACTTTCATCAAATTTCAGGGTAGAGCTTTGCAGGTTCATGCCGATTTTACCTGCCCAAATTGCGGTAGCATCGGAACCTGACCCCCACCAAATGCGATCTTGTAAGCCGGGAGAAAACGGCTCCAAACGTAATAGCCCGGGAGGGTTGGGGAACATAGGATTGGGGTTGGGTTCGGCAAATCCTTTGCCTTTCAGCTGCTCAAAAAATTCAAACCCTTTCCGCCGGCCCATATCTGCATCTGTTTCCCCTGCGGCCGGCTCATAGCCAAAGTGGCGCCAACCGTCGATTACCTGTTCGGGCGAACCCCTGCTGATGCCTAATTGCAGGCGACCGCGGGAAATTAAATCTGCAGCGCCGGCATCTTCCACCATATACAGTGGATTTTCGTACCGCATATCAATAACGCCAGTTCCGATTTCAATTTTGCTGGTTTTGGCACCAATGGCCGCTAATAAAGGGAAGGGAGACGCCAGCTGTCTGGCAAAATGGTGTACCCGAAAATAGGCGCCGTCAATACCTAATTCTTCCGCTGCTATTGCCAAATCAATAGATTGAAGCAAGGTGTCGCCCGCCGTTTTTGTGCTATATGATGGATGGTTCGCCCAATGACCGAACGATAAAAATCCGATTTTTTTCATCTGTTTATTTATTTCCTCTGTGCCGGGATGAGCTCATCACGGGATCAGTATATTATTCTCAAATGTAGTAAATGCCAACATCTTTAAATAATGCAGATAGCCTTTCAATAAATTCATGGAGGTCCGGGGCAAGGCAGCCGTTCGTTTGAAGAAATGAAAGGTAACGCGTTAGAAGCTTGCTTTACCATGGTATACCTCCATTCCTTGTACCATTGGATAAACCCGCCAGGAAAGAAGATAACGTTACTCCGGCACCTCAGCCGCCCAGTGTGTTCCATTAATCCCGCTTCCGGTGAATAGATAGAAAGTCGAAGGTATCTTCGACTTTTTTACGTCTGCATAGGTGCAGGTATCTGCCTTTTAGTGCATATGCAATATTCAATTTGTTCTCAGGAAAGTAAAAATCTTTCAAATATCATAATAGCCAGGCAGTCATTTGTAATTTGCCCTGGTCAACGCGCCGCCTGACAAACATCAACAGCCGTCATAAAGAACACGGTTATGCCAGATTGCAAAGGCCATCCATGATCTAAGGCAGGCTGTTAACTATATTTCTCTTCAAGCCCGCACAAAACATCCACCAATTTATCCGGACATTCTCTCATTACATTGTGCGCGCAATGTATTGCTTCCACGTGCCAGTCCTGAGCGTCTTTGAGATTTTCATATTGTTTAACAAAGGGGCTTGGCTCCCAGCCGCTGAGAAAAATGAAAGCACGGTTAAGCACCCGTTCATAATTCCCTGTCAAATGTAAATTTTGCATGAAGGTTGCCAGGGGATGTGGTCTTCTCCGGTCATCTGCCCCCGCTGGAACTTCAACCGAGAAACCATCCTTGCCTGCTCCGGCTACAAACCGTTGCCTGTACATTTCAGTGGTAAGGCTCCAGCAGGAGTCTCCGTCTTTAGGAATGTAAGCATCAATATAAACAAGGGCGTAGATCCTTTCCGGAATCTTATCTGCCACGCCTGTAATAACTAATCCGGCATAGCTATGACCGCATAAGATCACATTCGTGATATTTGCTGCTACAAGCGTATCTACTACGAACCGGATATGGGTATCTAAATTTATTATCCTGTCTGGAATTGCCGGTTGTGGTTCAAGCCCCGGTAAGGTTAATGAAATACATTTTTTTCCAAGCTGCTCCAGCTTACTGGTTATTGGATCATAAGCCCAACCGCCGTGCCATCCGCCGGGAATAAAAACATATGTTCTTTCATA